>Ga0078972_1000240_pt1 | contig 229189 bp, 173 predicted proteins | sample YelNatPaOPGAMG01_FD_67568 | JGI IMG/M metagenome (GOLD analysis project Ga0078972, IMG submission 67568) | Hot spring thermophilic microbial communities from Obsidian Pool, Yellowstone National Park, USA - OP-RAMG-01 (SPADES assembly) (version 2) | ecosystem: Environmental > Aquatic > Thermal... | reverse complement strand
AAATGCAGGATTTTTACGCCCGGACACAATTTTAGTGATTTTAATAGTTTCTGATGAAGAGGATTGCTCTGTTGCGAATCCAGAACTTTTCGATGTTGCTAGTATTCCATGGGATATAAATCTTCAATGCTACTATAATGAAGATAAACTACATTTGGTTCAGAGGTATATTAATGATTTTAAGAATCTCAGGTGTACTACCGGTCCTGGCACATGTGTGGACACACCTGAAAATCTTGTGATGGGCTTTATTGTAGGTGTTCCACCTGCGTCGGTTTGTGAAAATTCCGGTGATAAACTTGAGGGTTGTCTCGATTTACCTGCAATGCAGGAAAGAGTGAATGCTGAGTATACTGCGCTTGAAAATGTTTGTACTTACCCACCTGGGTGTACCCCATATCAAAATTGTTCAACAGAAGCATTCCCTGGAAGGAGATATGTGCAAGTAGCGCAGGGTTTGGGTGACAATGCAATTGTTCAGAGTATTTGCACTGATACTTTTGTACCCGCAATGGATGCTTTGATAGACAGGTTGAAACAGATAATTCAAGACTAAAGTCCCATCAAAATTTATTCCATAATGTGGTTGCAGGAATGACTAAGTTCACGGTCATTTCCACTCTGCTCAATGGCCATAGATGTCTTAAATTCCTGATTTCAATCCTTTTTGTCATTTCCATCCCTGTTTTCACAGGGATAAACTCTGGTGGGAATCCAGAAAATAATAGGTTCCTGCTTTCGCGATGGATTCCTGCTTTCGCAATAGGTTACTGCTTTCGCAGGAACAGGGTTTTAAAGGGTGGCAGGGGAAATGAAAACATTGAATTTTTTTATTCAAAAAATTAAATAGATGGTTTGCCATGGTGATAAAGATGAATGATGAAACATTGAAAAAGAAGTTAATGGAAGGAAAGTCGTGGGAGGAATTTTGTGACACAATAAAAATGGCAGGGTATCTCATTTTGAAGAATAGTCCTGACGACCCTCTAACAAGAGCAGAGGGGTTCAGATATTTGAGTCGTCTCACAAGAATTGCTCTTGAAGCATTTCTTGAATACGATGACCCATTAGCTCCTGTTCTTTTCAGACCGGTTCATGAAACTGTAAAAATGGGTGCTGATAACCCTGATAACTTTTATCAATGGGCTTCCATAAGTGGTAATTACGAATATATCCTCAAAGGTAATCGTGGAACAGTGCACTATCTTGGAATTGGAACTTATACCGGACACTATGGGACAAGCGGTTCAATGGGAGAGACAGGGTATCTTGAGGCTAAAGATATAGAAATAAAAAAGGATGGATGGTTTGAGATTATAATCAGCACTAAAGAATACCCAAAAAACTGGTTGAGAATGGAACCAGAGACCACATCTTTAATTGTGAGGCAGACCTTTCTTGATAAAGCGAAAGAGGTTCCAGCAAATCTCACTATTGAGAGAATTGGCGGAGAAAAGGGTCGGAGGGGGTTAACCCCTGAATTTATTGCCAGTGGTTTATCCAGCGCTGCAAGATTAATGTTTGGAGCAGTAACCCTTTTTACAAACTGGGTAAAAATGTTTAAAAACCGCCCCAATGAATTGCCACCTTTCGATCCAGCTATTTCAATGTCAGCTCACGGTGACCCAAATATTTTTTACTATCATGGTTACTGGCAATTGCAGCCAGACGAAGCACTGATTGTTGAAGTGACTCCACCTGAGTGTGATTACTGGAATTTTCAATTGTGCAATCACTGGATGGAATCACTTGATTACCGGTATCATAGAATTTCAATAAACAAAGCATCAGCAAAACTGAGGGAGGATGGGTCGGTGAGAATAATTGTTTCGTCTCTTAATCCAAATCTGGATAACTGGCTTGACACTGAGGGGCATAGTTTTGGAACAATGTGCCTGAGATGGGTGAGAGCATCTTCACACCCACAACCACAAACTAAGGTTGTAAAAATAAGCGAAATCGAATGATATTTGGAAGAAGGAAATCAGTGTTAGTTAAATATTCTTCTACCAGGAGACCCTTTTTAATAAGTGCAATAAACAGACTCGGAAGTCTTTTACAAAAAATAAATGTTTTTCCTGAGAAATTGAATGCGGAATTTATTCTCAAAGAAGCAGAAAAAAGGACAGGGTTAAAACATAGTTTTAATAGCGGTTTTCTCGAACGATTGGACCTTCTTGTTAAGACCATTGAAAGTGAAGCAGACCTTCATCCCCTTGGGAGACTGATTTGCAGGCAAAATCTTCTCAGAATAGTTATGATAAGACTGAAACTTGACGATGAATTTCAAAAGAAGAGTTCTGTCCTTAAGCATGAGATAGATGACCCTGTTTTCATAATAGGACTTCAGAGAACAGGCACCACTCTACTGCATCGCGTTCTTGCCACTGACAGCAGATTTCGTTTCCTTCCTTCGTGGGAAGCAGTAAACCCGGTTCCTGTAGTTGAGGACGAGAAAGAAGACATAAAAAAGAGGGTAAAATCTGCACTTATGGCGGAAAGGGCTTTAAAATATATGGCTCCTGAATTTTTTGCAATTCACCCTGTTGAGGCACTTTCTCCTGAAGAAGATGTACTTCTTCTTGAATACGATTTGTTTAGCACTGTTCCTGAAGCAACAATGTGGATACCCTCTTATTCAGCGTGGCTTGAGAAACAGGACCATAGTGAAGGTTACATTTACTATAAAAAAATTCTCCAGTATCTTCACTGGCAGCGAGCAAGTGGGAGATGGCTTCTGAAATCTCCCCATCATCTCGAGCATTTGAGTGAAATATTAAAGATTTTTCCCCAGGCAAAGATAATTATGCCTCATCGGGACCCTCTTAAAGTTGTGCCATCTTTTTGCAGTATGATGGCTCACGCTTATGGGATTTTTAGTGATAATGTTGATGCTCATAAGGTAGGTAAACACTGGCTTTCGAAGATGGCTAAAATGGTTTTGAAAGCAATTGAGGAAAGGGGAAAAACTGATGGCTCAAATTTTATTGATGTACATTATAAAAATCTTGTTTCGAACCCTTTGATAGAATTTGAAAAAATTTATGATTTTCTTGGACTAGAAATGGAGGCAGAAAGAAAAAATGTGATTAAAAGTTGGCTTGAAAAAAATCCCCAGCATAAATATGGAAAGCATATTTACAGACTTGAAGATTTTGGATTAAGTGGTCAGGATGTAAGAAATGCTTTTGAGAAATATTACAATGCTTTTAGCATCTTTAGAGAAGATTGATTTTTTGAATTCCTGATATGGAGCAAAATGGCAACAAAGTTCTTTCAGGTAAGGTTTGTTTGATTACCGGTGCAACGAGTGGGCATGGATTTGCTCTGGCGTGCAAGATGGCGAAAATGGGAGGGGAGGTAATAATTTTAGGGCGAGACCCATTAAAATGTAAGGAAACAAGTCTTAAAATTGCAACAGCAAGTGGAACGGAACCACCACTTTTTTTAGTTTGTGACCTTTCTTCCGGTTCACAGATAGACAGAGCAGTTGATGAGTTTCTCTCCTGGGGAAAGCCTCTTCATATTCTTGTCAATAATGCGGGTATTGTTACAAGGTACAGACAGGAAAATGACCTTGGTTACGAGTTGACATTTGCGGTTAATTACCTTTCATGTTTTCATTTAACTCTACGGCTCATTGATGTTATGAAAAAAAGCGCACCTGCAAGGGTAGTAAATATTTCTTCAGACACTCATAAAATTTATCCTTTCGATATAAATGATTTACATACATTAGATAACTTCAATTTCATGAAAGCGTATGGAAGGTCAAAGCACGCGATTGTTTGTTTTACAGTTGAACTTGCACGCAGATTAAATGGAACAGGAGTAACAATAAATGCACTTGACCCTGGACCTGTTGCATCGGGGATTGCATCAAAAAATCCTGGATTCATTGCGGTTGTTGCAGATTTTTTGATGAAAATGTTTTTCCCTTCCCCTTTTAAAGCGTGTGAAAGTGCTCTTTACCTTGCTTCTTCGCATGAAGTTGAAGGAATAACGGGGTGTTATTTTAAGTACAAAAAATGCAAAAAACCACGGTTGGCAAGCCCGGAGGTGATTCAGAAACTCTGGGAAATTAGCGAAGCTATGACCGGCGTTCGAATGGCTTTAAGAATTTCTTAAGTAATTGAAACTTAATCTCAATTATAGATTGAAAATTGTGGAGCCGAAGGGGATCGAACCCTCGACCTCATGACTGCCAGTCATGCGCTCTCCCATCTGAGCTACGGCCCCGGGGCTTTTATTAAATTCTGGTTAATTCGATAACCCATAAATAATTCCTTGTCAATCTTATCGATTAAATACTATTTTATTTTTTATTGATGCGATAAACAAAAATGGGCAGGTTTTACGGTCATTTCGACTCCGCTGGTATATAATTCAATGACCGTGGATTAATGGATTCCTGCTTCCGCAGGAACAAGGTTTACCAATGCGAAAGCAGCGCCAGGAATGACAGTTTTTATGCTGTTCAAAATAGTCCTGAGAAAATCGCTTGAAATTCGAGAATTGATAAACTATTAAAAATTGATTAAAGGAAAAACAATTATTATCTGGAGGAATTAAATGAGCGCAGGAAGAATAAGGGTGCTAATTGCAAAGCCCGGTCTCGATGGTCACGATAGAGGTGCAAAAGTGCTCTGCCTTGCTTTGAGGGATGCAGGGATGGAAGTGATTTATACAGGATTGCACAAGACACCTGAAGAGATAGCTGAAACTGCTCTTCAGGAATCAGTTGATGTTGTTGGTTTGAGTATAATGAGTGGAGCGCATCTCGTTCATTCGAAAAAGGTTCTTGAAGAAATGAAAAAGAAGGGGATAGAAAATATTCCCGTGATTGTTGGTGGTGTAATTCCTCAGGAGGATGTTTCTAAATTGAAGGAAATTGGAATTGCAGGGGTTTTCCCTGTCGGAAGTGAAATTGAACAAATTGTTAATTTTATAAAGGAGAAAATCAGTGCAAAAAAATAACGGAAAAGAAAAGGATAAAGAATCTAAAAAGAAAACCGAGATAAGGGAAGTTGTTCTTGAATCCGGTATTCCTGTAAAGGTTCTCTACACGCCTGAAGATGTCTCGCACATTGATTATGCAAAAGACATCGGGATGCCAGGGGAGTTCCCTTTTACAAGAGGGATTCATCCTCACATGTATAGAACCCAGATTTACACAATGAGGCAGTATGCTGGTTTTGGGACTCCAGAAGAAACAAACAGGCGTTTTCGTAAACTTATTGAGCAGGGTCAAACAGCACTGAATGTTGCATTTGACCTTCCCACCCAGAATGGTCTTGATAGTGATGACCCGAGAGCAGAAGGAGAAGTTGGAAGAGTTGGGATGGCAGTAGATACTCTTGCTGATTTTGAAGAGGCTTTTGATGGAATAGACCTTGGTAAGGTTTCGACAGCTTTAACGATAAATGCTCCTGCTTCGATAATGATTGCAATGCATGAAATTACTGCTCTAAAGCAGGGGGCATCTCCTGATAAAATAAGGGGAACTGTTCAAAACGACATACTTAAAGAATACATAGGAAGGGGAGCATGGATTTTCCCCGTCGAGCCAAGTATAAAACTTATTGGTGATACAATAGAATATTGTTCAAAAAATCTCCCGCGCTACAGTCCCGTTAGTGTGTGTGGTTATCACATAAGGGAATCTGGTGCGACTCCTGCTCAGGAAATGGCATACGGTATTTTAATAGCAAAAGCATACTCTGAACATGTTCTCAGCAGAGGATTGGATATTGATTCATTTGCTCCACTTATAAGTTTTAATTTCGATGTTCACGGTGGACTTTTCGAGCAGGTAGCAAAATTCAGGGCGGGAAGACGAATTTACGCAAGAATGATGAAGGAGAAATTTGGCGCTAAAAACCCTCGCAGTATGCAGATAAGAATGATTGCAGGTGGTGGGGGAGGGGGGCTGACGAGACAGCAACCACTTAACAATATCATTCGTTCTACAATTTATGCTCTTGCAAGTGCATTAAGTGGAACACAAACAATGGCTCTGTGCTGTTACGATGAAGCTTATACAATCCCAAGTGAGCAGGCTTCTTTAATAGGACTTCGCACAATGCAAATAGTGGCGGAAGAAAGTGGTGTTGCAGACACCGTTGACCCTTTGGGTGGTTCCTGGTATGTTGAAGCCCTAACCAGTGAAATGGAAAAGAAAATACTCGAGGAAATGAATGAAATAGAATCCGCTGGCGGGATAGTGAAAGCAGTAAGTGAAGGTTACATTCAGAGAAAAGTGGCAATGCAGGCTTACAGGGAAGAGATTGCTTTGAAAAAAGGGGAAAAGGTTAAAGTTGGTGTTAATAAATATGTCATAGAAGAAGAAAACCTGCCAGTGGAAATATATAAATATGATGAAAATGTTCGTAAAAAACAGATAGAAAAACTCCATAAAATAAAAAGGGAGAGAGATAATGATAAGGTCCGAAAGTGCCTTAACACAATTAAAGAAAAGGCAAAAACAAATGAAAATCTAATGCCTTATATCAAGGATGCAGTTTCTGCTTATGCTACAGTGGGTGAGATAATTCAGGCAATGAAGGTTGTTTTTGGGGAATTTAAAGAACCCAAAATTTAATTTTTATAGTTTCACTTTATAGTTTCACATTTATAAGATGGAGGATGAAATCATGCAATTAAAAAGGGAGAGATGTTTTAACTACTTTTTTATTTGTGTTCTGTTTATTGCGATTGGTTGTGGAGGAGGGGGAGGAGGTGGAGGGGATGGAGGGGATGGAGATGAAGGAGAATATGATGGGGGGGTGCAGGAGGACATTGATTATTCAACCGAAGGGGAGACTGGAATAGAAGTTGATGCTGGTTTTGAAGTTGGTGATATTGCCGAGATAGGAGATTTTGAAATTGACGGACAAACTGTTTGTATAGATATTGACAGGGATGGATACTGCAGACCCGATGATTGCGATGATGAAAATAAAACCATTAATTTAGGTATGGGCGAAGTTTGTGGAAATGCATTTGATGATAACTGTAATGGCAAAGTGGATGAAGATTGTTATGGTGATGGCAATACATATTTTGTTGATAAAGATTCTATAGGAGGGACATGTTCGGATTCGAATCCGGGCACCATAGATAGACCATGGTGCACAATAGCAAAAGCAAATTCAACTCTTGGTGGAGGTGATACTGTTTTTATAAGAGCGGGAGTTTATGAAGGAGAAACAATCCAGCCTTCTAATTCTGGGAATTCTGATTCAAGCAGGATTACTTATGCTTCTTATGAAGGGGAAGAAGTAGTTTTTACTCATAGCGTCTACTGTATAAGAATACAATCGAAGTCTTATATAACAATCAGAGGTTTAAAATTCATTGATTGTGAAAGGAATCTTTATATTTCATCATCTGACCATATAAATGTAGGTTATTGTTCGTTTGATAATCCAGGTGGTCCTGTGACATGGGCTGGTTCGAGAATTTACAGTAATTCCACTTACAACAAAATTTATAACAATGTATTTTCGAGGTATGGAAATGAGTCTGGAGGAGACGGAAACTGGGACGATAATGCCTGCATACTTGACATAGGAAATGATAATGAAGTTGATGAAAGTGATTACAATTTAGTAGTTGGAAACACTTTTTATTATGGTGGTCATCATATACTTGGTGTTTATTCTAATTATAATGTGGTTAGAAACAATACTTTCCATAATGAGGAGTGGTATCCATGCCACAGAGAATCTATAGGAGGAATGTGTGGAAATAGAAATGTTATTCTGAATACGAGTTATCCTGATAAAAATATTGGTAATATCATTGAAAACAATATGATAACTTTTTCCGGGGTGCCTCCGGATAATAACACATCCACTGGTTTGAGCGTTCGCACGCAGTTCAACATAATAAGACGGAACATTTTTTACTACAATGATTCATCTGGAGTTGGCTTGAGTGCTGATGGTGGAAATTATAATGATGCAAGTAATAACTATGTTTATAACAATACTTTTTATCATAACGGTTACACTCTTTTTGAAGATTGGGAACCTACAAAAAGTGGAATGCTCCTTGCGCGATGGGTAGATGATTCACAACACAATCCAATGACGGGTGTAGCAATAAAAAACAATATTTTTTACGACAATAATCTTTATGCAATATACTTCTATTATGTTGACAGAACTCAGCAGTATGTAGAGGGTAACTGGGAGGAAGAGGGTGACCCCGGTTTTGTGGATATTTCAAAAACTCCAGAGCCGTTTGATTTTTCTTCGCTGAATTTGCATTTAAATGCTACGAGTCCCTGCATAAATAATGGAGTTTTCCTTACCAGAACCCTCAATTCAGGTGAGGAAAGCAATGTGCTGATGGTGGAAGATGCTAATTATTTTACAGATGGAAATGGTGTTGTTGAAGGGGATATGATTCAATTTGAGGGGAGCGATATGGCAGTAACAATAACTGAAATTGATTATTCGACAGGAAGGATAACAATTGATACTCCAATGACATGGAGCCAGAGAACCTGGATAGCCCTGCCTTATTTTGGAACTGCTCCTGACCAGGGGGCTTACGAAGTAGAGCAGTAAAGAGAATCAGAAGCATTTATCTTTTCTTAATGCATTAAAGATGATTTTCTAATTGCTATGGATAATTTGAATGAAAAAGTGAAAATCATTGGAGCAGAATCTTTTGGTGTGAGGTCTATGTGCTGTTTTGTAAAGGGAGATTCGAAAGGATACCTCATTGACCCTGGAGTTTCTCTTGCACCGAAGAGGTTTGGTCTTCCACCTCACAGGCTTGAAATAGAAGAAGCAGATAGGATAAGCAGAAAAATTGAAGAAGCGTCAAAGGATTGTGAGAATATAATTATAACCCATTATCATCATGACCATTTTACTCCATGGTATGAGCATGAATACAACACAACAGGAAGATTTATTTATGATGGTAAGAAAATTTTTGTAAAGTCATGGCTTGAAAACATAAATCAAAGACAGAAAGTAAGAGCAAATGATTTTATACGGGGTCTGGAAGAAAGAAAACAAAGAAAAAATGTTGAAATTGCAGATGGGAAAGGTTTTGGAGACATGGTCTTTTCCCCTGCATTTCACCATGGTGAAAAAGAAAGGGGGGTTTTTGTTATAATGGTTTCAATAAAAACGCAGTGGGGGACTTTCGTTCATGGTTCTGATATTCAGTGTTTCGACGAAGATGCAGTTAAGTGGATAATTGGTATGAAACCCTCAGTTCTGTTTTTAAGTGGTCCACCTATTTATCTTCCTCAAATTAAGTTAGATTCCATAGAGCGAGCGAGAAAAAATATTTTAGACCTTCTCGAGTGTGTTCCGCATATTATAATTGACCACCATCTTGCAAGAACTGAAAAGTGTTTTGAATTTATTCAAAATATTCAGGTAGAATATGAGACGAGAAAATCTGAAGGGGTAAAAAATCATAAAATTTATTTTGCTTGTGAGTGGATGGGTGAAAAAGCACTCTTACTCGAAGCAAGAAGAAAGGATTTATTTAGAAACTCGCAATAAAATAAATCAAAATTAAAATACTGTGTCATAAATTACAAATTCATCTATGAGCCCATTAAATGCATCTCCCCACGGGTTTTTGCCAATGTAAATATCTCTCAAATCGCATGGGTCCCATCTTACTTTACCAGAACCTGTTCCAGAAGAAACAAGTGCATCGTCAACATATAGGTTTGCATTACCTGTCCTTGAATCGTAAGTCATGACATAATGGTGCCAGTTGGTGTCGTTAACCACCTCGGTGTTATAAACATCTAAATCAATTGCACCTGTATCGGTTTGAATGTAAGCATCAATCGAATTTGAACCGACTCCGAGAGTGTAGCAAATATGTTTTAGAAAAATTGTTCCACCAGTATCGCTGTTTTTCTTTGCCCATACAGAAATTGTAATTAATCCCATTCCTCCAAGTTTTGGGTCATCTTTGATGACTACATAAGGGGAATCCCCTCCAGAAAGGGAAAGAGCCTGACCTTCATGACCAGCGGAAAAATCTCCTGTTCCCCCCTCCCATTGTGGGGAAAATCCGTACTGTGATGAATCCTCAATTGTGCCATCAAAATGAATCTGTAAAAGTGGTGAAGCATTGGGGCAATCTTCGTTTTTAAATGAATCACAGTCATTATCTACAGTATCAGTGCAAATTTCGTTATTACCGGGATAAGCATCAGGGTTATGATTATCACAATCCTCTTCGCTGTGTTCGCAAAGACTGGATGCGGGTTTTCCATAGCCGTCAGCATCAGGGTCAAAACATTGCGTCTGCTGCTCACATGGAATTGCACCAACATGACTACCTCCCTGCCCGGCAGTGCAGGCAGGCGAACCCGGTGCGGGTGTAAAGTTATGTTTCTGTGGGTCAATCAATAGTGGGTCTAATCCGTATGTTCCGTTTGATTCATTGAAATCGGTATGGCAGTCATAAGGGTAAATCCAGTTATAGTCTGAAGTGCATTGTTCGCACGAATAAGCGAATGGGTTATTGTAAAAGAGATTATTGGTTATAATTGAGCCGGGGTCATTATCTATTCCTATTGCTCCAATGCCTGAATCAACAAATGTATTATGGTCGAAGACCATGTTACTTATTCCACCTGCATTTATTGCTATTGCCCCTACCTTTTCAAAGACATTTCCTCTGAATGTTAAGTTTGAATGGGAGTTTTGTTCTGGCACACCTTCCCCCATGAACATCTGTCCACAAATGTTGTAGCAGTAGTTGTTTTCTATTAAAATATCGTGTGCCTCTTCGCCTGGATTTACAGAATAGGTTTGAAAGCAATCGCAATGCGGATGACAATCCCCCGATTCTTCTGATATTACATCATGGAAGAAGTTATTTCTTATTGTATTTCTATTTCCAAAGAATCTTGATGTATCAGCATCTCCCCAGAAACCACAGATTGCATGGGAGACATCGTTATTATCAATTACATTTTCGGAGCCTGAAACACTTATAGAAACACCATGAGCATACCAGAATAGATTGTTTCTTACTATGTTTTTAGAACCTCCAACCCCAATTCCATTTCTATTGTGAATGTAGTTTTCTGTGAAGAGGATTTCACTACCCCCAATGCTTGTGTCAGGTCTCCTTGCTTCAGGGTCTGAATCAGCGTTTGTGATTTCAAAGCCACGAATTTCAATGTGATGATACTGCTCATCAACTCTTATGTTACCTCTCAGCACTGCTGGATTAGCCGCTTTTATAATTACAGGGTTTCCTTCATCTCCTGATGCCATAACACGAAGGTCATCATCATAGGTTCCTTCGGCGAATGTAATGCAATCACCTGGCTGAATTTCGCTCCACCCAATTTGTTCAGGTGAATTCCATGCAGTTGCCCACGATTTTCCATCTCCACCTGAAGAATTCGAATCGACATAAAAACCATTACCAGTGGGGCATTCTGAGTGAAGGGTGGTAAAGGTAAAGTCGCTGGAGACACCGGACGAGCCTGAAGAAGTTTTTGATTTCACTCTGTAGTGGTATTCTGTATTCGGTGAAAGTCCTGTCAAAGCAACTCTGTGGTCCATTGTTTCATTTGAATCCACAGGGGTTGATTGTCCATAAGATGAATCAGTTCCAAATTCAACCTGAGAATCTGCAGGCACAAATGTATACCAGCTTATAATTGCAGATGTTGAGGTTATTGCTACTGCTCTTATGCTTACAAGGGGAAGGTCTCCAGTTTCTATAACTTCAGGTCCATCAGGTGTTTCCATATCCGGGATTGAAATTTCTTCCCTTTCGGCATCCTGTGCTGTATCCCCTCCTTCGCTACCACCCCCGCAGGAAAATAAAAAGAAAGTAGAAATCAAAAGTGTTACAAATTTTTGTTTTTTCATCTAAAACCTCCATTGGTTTTTAATAGTTCTTTTTAACAAAAATATTAAACTAAAAAATTTGCAAAAAGCAAGTTTAGATTCCATTTGTAATTTTCTGAAATTTTGCGACCTGATTGAATCATTAAAAGAAATAACTTCTGTTCGTGATAAATTCATGGGTTCCTGCTTTCGCAATTGATTCCTGCTTCCGCATGAATGAGAGGGCCTATTTCTTTATCATTTTCCTCCCTGTTTTTACAGGAATAAACTCTGGCAAGAATCCAAGATGGTTTGTATGTTATTTTTGTGGCGAATTGTGCTTTTTCAAGCAGCTGTGTTTACCTTTCAATGTTTAAAAAGTATAATTAAAATTAAAATACCATAATTTAATTCAATAATGACATCACAGGCAACTTAAAAAGGAGATATGATAAATGAAATTAAAATTATACAGGTTCTGCAAAATTTTCGGAAAATTTATGTATGTAAAGAACAATAATTACAAGTTTAGCATTTCTGGATTTTTTCTTCTTCTTTTATTTGCTTCCTACACCATGGCTAGTATTAACCACGAGAAAAATATAAAAAGTCCTGATGTTGTAATTCATCTTCCGTGGGGTTCTGGAGGCCTTTATGCGGGAGGGGTGGACCCAAATGAAAGTGCCGGACAGGGACCCATGAGTTTTACTATTAATTCGTATGGAGAGATATTTTTACTTGATCAGTTAAATTATAGAGTTCTTTCTTTTGCTGGCGATGGAAAATTCATTCATGAAACTCCAATATCGAATGGAATATTTGAAGATATTGAGGTCCTGGACAATGGTTATATCTTGCTTCTCGATAGGACAAATAGGTCAGAAGTTGTTGTTTTTGATTCCTATGGAAGAGAATTGAATCACTGGAAGTTAATTGGGGATGGAATAGAAGAGGGGGGTTTGGTAACTGCTATGTTGTGGAGGAGTGATGGCTTGTGGCTTGAGTATGACCATGAACATTCAGTGCATATTGTTGACTCAAATTTAATGCCATGCAGGAGGGAAATAGTAAAAGGAAGAATATCTCTTGATACTAAAAAATCAATTGTAGCTTCTTTATATGGTAGTAATAGTGCCAGTATTGCTGTAATTGATAGAAATTCAAAAAAAACTATAATAGAAGAAAAAGTATTTTTTGACCACAATCTCTACAGAATCATCTGGCTTGACTGGGATGTACATGGAAATGTTTACTGGTTTTTTCACCTTGTAGATAGGGATGTAGAGACAGATTTTCCTATTTTTGAAGAAGATAGGGCTTTTATTTTTAAAACTGACCTTACGAAGATAGGTGGTTTTTCATCTCCTTTTGTGATTGTTCCCAGAGAGCAGTTTAGAGAGTTCAGAGTTTCACCAGATGGAGATATTTTTCAGATGGCTTTTACCGATGAGGGTGTTAAAATTCTTAAATGGAGGTGGAAATGAAAAATTACAATCTAAAATTTGTTTTTTTCGAAGTTTTGATTGTGGTTTCAATTGTTTTTCCGCAATTTTCATTTGGGGCTCCAGACCCCATGACTCGTGATGAAATTATATGTCTTGCGAGGTCAGGAGTTGGTTATTCTTACTGGTGGTGTCATGCAAAATGGTGCAGGTCGGGGTGTTCACCTGATTTTTCGTCCTGCAGAGCTGGTTCATGTTCAGGAAGTTGTAGCGGTAGTTGCCTTGCTCCAACATGTACCCATTACGGTTCATACGGTGCCGACTGCTCTGGTTTCGTTGCAAAAGTCTGGCAGGTGCCTGACCCATCACCTGTTTCAACGAATTATCATCCTTATAGCACCCAGGATTTTTACTGCTACTCAATTTATTGGTCAACGATTCCTTTTAGTTCACTCGAAAAAGGGGATGCTATGGTCAGGAGGGACGGATGCCCTGGACGCAGGGGCCATGTGCTTATCTATGAAAGTGGAGATTCATGGGGTTCAATAAGACATTATGAGGCAAGTGGATGCAGTTCAGGAATTGTTCATCACACTCATTCATTAACGACTGATTTTAAATGTATAAGGAGGGATAACATAGTTTCACCCTGTACTCCGTCATTAGAAGTTTGTGACGGTGAGGACAATGATTGTGATGGCGAAATAGATGAAGGAGGAGTTTGTTGCACCCCGTCGGAAGAAGTTTGTGATGGTGAGGACAATGATTGCGATGGTGAGGTTGATGAAGGGGTTGTTTGTTTGATAGGATGGAATCTGGTTTCCTCCATTAGTAGTGATATTGATGGTGATGGTATGGCTGATTTATGTGCTCGTGCAGCTGCTGGTATTCGTTGTTATACTTCAAATGGGGCAGGATTTTCGAATGCAATTGCAGGTCCCGAGCTTTCTAATGATAGAGGATGGAATGCAATAGAGCATTATGCGACAATCGCAATGGCGGATATAACTGGTGATGGACGGGATGACTTGTGTGCAAGAGGGGATGCAGGTGTTTTTTGCTGGGAGTCAACAGGGAGCGGTTTTGGGAGGAGGATAGAAGGTCCTGCCTGGAGCGATAGTTCAGGATGGAGGGGACAGGAATACTGGAGTACCATAAGGCTTGCTGACATAAATGGTGACAGGATTTTTGATATTTGTGCCCGGGGAGCCCGGGGTATAGTTTGTTACCTTGCATCAGGCAGCAGTTTTGATGTTTCAGTTGAAGGACCGTCGCTTTCAGATGATTCTGGATGGAATGACCTTTCTAATTATGGTACAATTCGTTTCGGTGATATAAATGGGGATGGAATGGATGATATTTGTGCACGGGGTAATTCAGGAATATTTTGCTGGGCATCAACAGGCTCTGGTTTTGGAAGTAGGATTTCGGGTCCAACATGGAGTGACGATTCTGGGTGGAATGGTATTCAATACTGGAGCACAATAAGTCTTACAGATATAAACGGTGATGGGATGAAAGATATATGTGCCCGTGCTGCAAGAGGAATAATATGCTATTTATCGACAGGTGAAGGGTTTGGAACGCGAATAGATGGTCCAGCATTGTCTAATGATTCTGGATGGAATGATATGTCAAATTATGGAACAATAAGGTTTGGTGACATTGACGGAGATGGCATGGATGATTTATGTGCGAGAGGAAATGCTGGAATGTTTTGCTGGAAATCCACTGGAAGTGGTTTTGGTGATAGAATAACAGGTCCTGAATGGAGTGATGATTCTAACTGGAATAGATTTCAGTACTGGAGCACTATTAGATTGGCGGATATAAATGGTGATGGCATGGCCGATTTGTGTGCTCGGGCTGCACGCGGGATAGTTTGTCATCTTTCTACCGGTAGTGGTTTCGGAGGCGTGATAAATGGTCCTGAACTATCCAATGCTTCCGGTTGGAACCAACCAATATATTTTTCAACAATTCAGTTAGTGACGGGTGACAATGTTTGTATTCCTGAGGATGAGGTTTGTGATGGTATTGACAATGATTGTGACGGAGAAGTTGATGAGATTTGTAACAGGAATGAAGATGAAAGTGAATTTGTTTTAGAAAATAGTGACATAGCGGGTGTTGAAGATTTTACTCTTGAAACTGAATATTCTGAAAGAGAAACTGATTTTGATTCAAAAGAATACGATTCATACGAATCCAGACTCGAAAATAATGGAGGTGGGGTTATTGAAGGTGGGTGTGGGTGCGTAATTCGATGATTTTGAATATTTGGTAAAAAATTTCCCTTGAAAATCAATTCTGATTAATTGTATAAAATTAAAGAACCTGAATTAAAATAAGAAAATAAAATGAGAAAATACGAGTATTATAAACCAGATACGCTTGAAAGGGCGTGGGAATTTAAGTTAACTAAAAGCGAATCAATGTTTGTTGCGGGGGCTACAGATGTTTTCGTTAAAATAAAAAATGGGGTTATTAAACCTTCTGCACTTATTTCTCTTTTAGGGATAGAGAGTTTGCGGGGTGTAAGCATAACAGATGATGAATCGGGTATTGAGATAGGTGGGACAACTACAATACGGGAAATACAATCTAGTCCTGCAATTACAAGTAAATATCCAGTTCTTTCAGAGGCTATTAGTAAACTCGGAAGTGTTCAGGTTAGAAATATTGCAACTATTGGAGGAAATCTGTGTAATGCCTCACCATGTGCAGATACTGCTCCTCCCCTTATAGTTTTAGGAGCGAAATTAAAATTGGAATCACCATCAGGCAAAAGAGAAATGCCCGTTGAAGAATTTTTTAAGGGTCCTGGAGAAACTTCCGCCACTTCACAGGAAATCCTTACGAAGATTTTTCTTCCACCTCCAGTGCTAAATGCGAAATTTGCTTTTTATAAAAAGGGGCGGGTGAAAATGGACCTTGCAATAGCAAGTCTTGCGGTTTTGATGGAACTGGATGGCGATATTTGTAAAACAATAAAAATTGCTGCAGGTTCAGTGGCACCAGTTCCACTGCGATTAAAAAATGTTGAAAAATTTATTGAGGGTAAAAAAATAACTCAGGATGTTATTGAGCATGCTGGTGTAATGGCTTCTAAAGAGGTTGCTCCAATAACTGATATCAGGGCAGGTGAGCAGTATAGACGAAAATTAATAGAGACATTTTTAAAACGTTTTTTAATGGAAAGCATTGAAAAGAAAGAAAAAGAGGCAAATTAAATGTCGCAGATGAAAATGGATGTATCTTTTGTGTTGAATGGAACGCAGGTTACTGCAACAATTGATTCTTCAATGCGCCTGATTGATGTTTTAAGGAAAATATTTAAACTCACAGGAACAAAAGAGGGGTGTGGTGAAGGTGAATGTGGTGCATGCACTGTGATAGTAGATGGCAAAGCAGTGAATTCATGTCTTTTCCCTGCACCTGAAGTTGATGGAAAAAATGTTTTAACAATCGAAGGTCTGGCAGAATCACCTGATAAACTTTCTCCAATTCAAAAGGCTTTTGTTGAAAATGGAGCTATTCAGTGTGGTTTTTGCACCCCGGGAATGATAATGTCAACAAAGGCACTTCTGGATGAAAACCCTGAACCAACTGTGGAGCAAATTCGGGAGGCTCTTTCAGGAAATCTGTGCAGGTGCACAGGTTATATTCAAATAATTAATGCAGTAATGGATGCGGCTAAGAAGATTAAAATGGAAAAAGTGAAATAAAAATTAAGTGAGCAGTGGCATGAAAGAAAAAATTTTAAATTATATAGGAAAGGATTTTTCCCGTCCGGATGCACCTGATAAAGCGGCTGGTATAGCGTGTTACATTCACGATATTGAACTTCCTCATATGCTATGGGGAAAAATTAAATTTTCCGAATATCCACATGCAAGAATTCTTCATATTGATACATCAAAGGCTGAAAAACTTCCCGGGGTAAAAGCAGTTATAACTGCTTTTAACACTCCGGAAGTGAGGTATGGTTTTTTGAGAGATAATGCCGCTTTGAAGCGGGATAAGGTGAGGCAGTACAGGGATGAGGTGGCAGCAGTGGCAGCGATTGACCCGGACATTGCGGAGGAAGCAGTGAGCCTCATTAAAGTGGAATATGAACCTCTGCCTGCAGTTTTTTCTCCTCACGATGCTATGAAGGAAGATGCCCCTTTGATTCACGAAAAGGACCCCGCAGGAAGACCAAGAAAGAATAATTTTCTTCCTTTAAAATATCATCACGAATCAGGTGATATTGAGGCGGGCAAAAAGGCTTCTAAATTCATAGTTAGCGGAAAATATACCACTCAGAGAATTCAGCAGAGTTGCATGGGAACAGCAGGGTGTATTGCTGAATTTGATATGAGGGGGAATTTGACGATGATAGCAAAAACGCAGATACCATTTCTGGCTCAGCGTGATTTCAACAGGGCTTTGTCTGATTTAGGTCTTGAAGGTAGAAATACAAGGGTCATTGTTCCAACTCTTGGCGGTGGATTTGGTTCAGGGCTTGATACTCATGCATACGAATACATTGCAATACTTCTTGCATGGCGAACAGGAAAGCCAGTGAAAATCCTGTACAATCGTGATGAGGAATTTTCTTATCTTTCTCCGAGACAATGCTCAGAGGTTGAAGTTCAGCAGGGGTGTGATGAAAATGGGAAACTCACTTTCAGGTATGTCGAGGTTCTTCTCGATAATGGCGCCTACACTTCATGGGGAGCAACCTATCCTTCTGTAATGATGCTTCCAGCAACTTCACTGTACAAAGTCTCAAATGTCTATTTTGATGCAAAACTCGTTTATACAAACAATACATACTGTCAGGCTATGAGGGGTTATGGAAATCCTGAACTGTCGTGGGGGCTGGAAAGCAACATGGATGAACTTGCTTTAGAGGCTGGAATTGACCCTCTGGAATTTCGTTTAATCAACTGCAATGAGCCAGATGAAACCACTCCAATGGGTTTGAAGATTGGCACCTGTGGTCTTCGTGAGTGCATTGAAAAAAGTGCGGAGCGGATTTCATGGAGGAATAAGAGGGGAAAGGGAAGAGAAAAGAGACGGGGTGTTGGGATTGCATCCCTCATTCATGTAGGTGGAGGTGGTAGAATTTACAGGTCTGATGGAACAGGTTTGATTTTAAAACTTGACGATTTTGGAAATGTTAATGTTTATTGTGGTGGCGTTGAAATGGGTCAGGGGTTGTGGGCAGTTTTAACCCAGACAGTAAGTGAGGCTCTTGGTGTAAAACCGGAAAAAGTATTTATAAATCCTGTGGATACTGGAACATGTCCGTGGGATGTCGGAACTCATGCAAGCAGGGGTGCTTTTATGGCATGCAATGCTGCAATCTCAGCCTGTGGAAAACTTCGGGAGAAGATTTTCTCTTATGCAGAAAACATATTTCTTGAAGAGGTAACAAAAAAGATTAAAAAACAGTTTGATGAAGACCAGTTTAAAAAACCACAGGAATTTAACTATGTTTCTTTAATAAGAAAAGATAATTTTGACATTAAAGATGGCTTGGTTTTTCTCAAAAATGCTCCAGAGGAGAAATGGCTTACAGTTCCACTCGATAGAATCATAAGGGCTATTCATTTTCAGACCGGTGGGACAATGCTTGCAGAGGAGGTGTTTTATGACCCACCTACTGAACTTCCTGATTGGGAGAAAGGGATTGGAAATATGTCTGCATCCTATGCTTTTGGAGCTCAGGGGGTTGAGGTTGAGGTTGATACTGATACTGGTGAAGTGAAGATTCTCCTGGCTACTTCTTTGCACGATGTAGGAAAAGTTTTGAATGTGCAAACATTAAAAGGACAAATATATGGAGGGCTTGCTCAGGGGATAGGTTATGCCCTTTATGAAAATATAGAATCGCAGAACGGCAAAATTTTAAATTCAAATTTCAGGGATTATAAAATTCCAACCATAGGGGAAATGGATTTCCCTGTTGATATTGATTTTGTAGAAACTGATGACCCTGCTGGACCTTTTGGTGCCAAAGGGGTTGGTGAACCCGCAATGGTTCCTACTGCACCTGCAATAGCAAATGCAATTTTCGATGCGATAGGAGTGAGAATTCGAGACCTTCCAATAACACCTGAAAAAATTCTTCGTGCTCTTGGAAAAATTCATTGATTTATTTTTTTGTAGTTGTAGAATTTTTAAATGGAGGTTTTTAAATGAAAAAAACTAATATTTTATCCCGAATTACCTTTTTAAATTTCCTTTCTTTAATAACAATTTCCTGCTCTCTTTCGACAATGGGAAAATTTGTAGACCTTGATGCAAATCAGGGAGAGGAAACAACAGATGATTACTTTATAGAAATTCAAAATGACGGGTTTCAAACAGATGAGTTTCAAACCGATGAGTTTCAAACCGATGAATTATCCTTTTTGGATGAGGTGACGGATGAATTTATCGAGGATTCAGTTTTGGATAACATAGAAAATGAAAGTGTTGAGGATATTCCTCAAAGTGAGGAAGTAAATTTGTGTACTCCGGGTGCTTTAGATTGTAATGACACTGAGGGGCAGATTTATGTTTGTAATGATTCCGGGACCGCATGGGAAAGTTCAGGTGAAATTTGCGATTTTGGATGCACAGATACTCCTGAGGTTCATTGTCTTGATTTTTATCCGAGTAATATAAGTGATATTAGTTTGCTTTGCGCAGGGTCAGCAGATTTTAATCCTTCTGGAGCCAGATATGTTGTTTTTGATTCTGATACGGGCAAAATTTCATCTTATGACGCAAATTGGAACAATTTGCCAAATATTCGTAATGCAGGAACTGGAAATATTTCAGGAATAAATTATACTGTTATTACCCAATCTGGCGGTGCGCCATCACTTGGAGTTTTTTCATTTAATTCATTTAATATTCCTGCAGGGATTGATGTTTATTTAATAGGTTCTGAATCTTTAGAAGGTAATCAGTCAAATGCTTTAGTAATTTTAGTATGTGGTGATGTAATTATTTCTGGAAAATTACATGCAGATGCAATATATATTGGCAACCCTTACTATACAGTAGTTCCAGGTGCAGGAGGTGGCACGACTGATACGGGAACAGGAAGAGGGAATAGAGGAACTTCCGGGTCCAGTTATTATTCAGGTGGTGGAGGGGGAGGGGGATTTGGAGGTTCGGGTGGAAGTGGTGGAACTTCATGGGGTGGAAGTGGTGGTGCAACTTATGGTAATCCAGAACTTATCCCCCTTTACGGAGGAAGTGGTGGAGGTAGTGGTGCAGATAATTATTATGCTGGTTATGGTGGACCATCTGGTGGAGCAGTTCAAATTTCAGCAAAGGGTAATTTTAGAATAACCTCTGGAGGTGTGATAACAGCAAATGGCTGGGGTGGTTCTGGTGCTTCTTATGGAGGTGGTGGAGGAGGTGGTGGCTCGGGCGGAGGAGTTTTGATAGAAGCAAAGAGTGTAACAATTGAATCTGGAGGAATTATTACTGCAAATGGTGGTGGGGGTGGTGGAGGAAGTAGTGGTAGCGATGGAGAAAGAGGAAGGGAGGACCTTAACCCTGCAAATGGAGGTAGAGGTGGGGATTATGGATGCGATGGTTCACCAGGAAATTCTTCTACAGAAATAAATGGTGCTTCTAATTCATGTTCAGATTACAATGGTGGTGGAGGTGGTGGTGGTGCAGGAAGGATAAGGTTGAATTCGCTCATTTTTGAGATTCAGTCGGGTGCTATTATCAGCCCTTCTTTAAGTGCGTCACCGACATCAAGTACAACAGGAAATATTGACCTTCGCTGATTTGAGAATTTCCATCGGAAATTCTCTTGGTTTTCTTTCAGCGTCTATGCAAACAACTTCAACATCCCCTTCGACGAGAAGTTCACCATCCTTTTCAATTCTCTGATGGAAAATTCCCCTGAATTCAGATTCAAATTCAAGTTTCGATACGACTTCTATAATATCACCTAAAAATGCAGGTTTTCTAAATCGCAGATTCATTGAATAAACCACAAAATATACCCCCTCTTCATTCCACTTCCTCATACTTTTACCTAAACTATCTATGAATTCACTTCTTCCTCTTTCAAAATACTTTAGGTAGTTTGCATGATAAACTATTCCCATGCTGTCAGTGTCTTCATAATAAACTTTGAATTTAATCCTTCCTTCGCTCATTTTCCCTCTTTTATCAAAAGTTTTTCAATTTCGTTTAAGTTCACTTTTCCAGTTTTATTTCTTGGGATTTTTTCGACTATAGCAATTCTATCTGGTATTTTATAAATTGGAAGATATTCCTTTAATAGTTTTTTTAATAAATTTTCATTTAACCCTTTCCCTTCATAAAAAACGACGCATGCTCCTATTTTTTCACAGGCACTTTTTTCATCCCATATCGGAATAACAGCCACATCCTTTACAACTTCAGTTTTCAAAATAGCATTTTCAATTTCTGTTGAACTTACCCTTCTCCCTCCAACCTTTATTATTTCCTTTTTTCTTCCTTTGAGGAAAAATCTTCCTTCACTGTCAGTTTCAATATAATCCCCCGAGGGAAACCAGAAGGAGGTGGTGGTGGGCGTGGTGTGGCGGTCTGCGGGAGATGGTGGCGTCATGGAGCAATTCCATGAATCATCAATATCAGTTTTTTCTCCACACCATTTTGCCACAAAGGGGCTACGAACTAAAAGTTCTCCGTCCTCACCACTTTTCCATTCCACACCACTTAAAGGTTTCCATGATTCTTCGAGGGGGGACTTTCTCGTTGCGACCCCTCCCATTTCTGTTGACCCGTAAATGTCTGTTACAGGAATTCCAGCGCTTTCCATAAATTTCAATGCAATTTTGTGTGGAAGTTTTGCTCCAGATGATAAAGCAAGCCTTAATTTTTTTGCATTCAAAGATCCAGTTTCAATCAGTGCTTTGTATTGAACTGGAACACCTACAAAAACAGTTGCAAAATCAAGAACTTTTTCAATTTCAGCAGGGAAAAAAGAGGATGGAAATGAAACTCTTGCTCCGTAAATAAGTGGCATGAGAAAACCATTTAAAAAGCCATAAATATGAATCCATGGAACTGCACATAAATAACTGTCACTACTTGTGGTTTTATGGATGCAGTTCCATAGAATTTCTAACTCAAAGAATATGTTTCCAAAGGTTTTAATGACCTCCTTTGGTTTTCCTGTTGAACCGGAGGTAAGCAAGACGCAAAATGGATTTTCATACCCCAAATACCTATCTTCTAATTCGCTTTTTGTTTCTGATTCTTTTTCATCAATGGTTATTATTTTTTCAGGTGAAATTAATTTTAACGCATTGGAAGATAAATCGTGTGTTGTAATTGCAAATTCGATTTTCGAGACATATTCTCGAATAAGCATGTCGTCTTCAGGGTCAATCAAAACAGGCAGAGCACCGTGAAGAAGGGTACCAAAAAATCCAATGCAAAATTCTTTCCCCTTTTTTAGCAGGAGCATAACTTTTGCACCCTGAGGAACCTTTGCGTTTGAAAGTTTTTTACAAACACTCCATGCTCCTTTCCTTATTTCACCAAAATGAACTTCTTTTGGATAGAGTAAAGCGAGATTACTATCCAGTGATAAATCAAATAGGAATCGAAATCTTTCGCTGAGTTTTTCCATTTTTTTATTGTAAAACCATGAAACTCAAAATGGCATCAGTAATTTTCTCACCGTTCAATTCAATTTTGCATACAAATCCAAAATAATTCCCGAATTCTTTTGTCATTATTGCTTCTGTTATAAAGGTTTGTCCGGCTTGATAGGTGTTATTGTTATAAAAGTTTGCTTCTTCTATCCCAACAAGGTATCCTATTTTAACCGGTAGTCCTCTGTGAACATCTATCCAGCCTTTTAAACAGGCTGCAGTCTGAGCCATCACCTCAATATAAATTGCTTCAGGGATTTTTTCATTTTCAAGCAGGAAAAAGTCCCTGCCAGGGCTGAAACTGCAATGGATTGTTTTATTTTCTTCATCAATCGAATTTATTCTGTCTATAAAAATCATGGGTGGACGATGAGGCAGGTATCTCGTTGGAAGTTCTTCGTTTTTCATTTCTGTATTCATTCTACACTCGAAAAAATTATACCTCCCACATCTCCCGATTTGTCCATTCCTAAAATTAAAATATTGTCTATTTTCTCCGATTTTTTATCCGTAATTTTAACCCCTGCCGGGAGATTTTTATTTTGCAGGCAGAGCATCGCAACAACTCCCCTCAATGCTCCAGACGACGGCCAGGAGCCAAAAATATGCGATGAGTGCCAGATTGGGACATCACCATCGAAAGTATTTTCTATTGCAGAAAGTAAAACTTTCTCTTCTGTAGTTCCCTCGACCGTGCTTGAAAATATTGCTAATTTTTCACCATTTATTGTTTGAGCTACATCTTCCAAAAATTTTTTCAAATAATCCACCCTCTTCATGAAATTTTGTGGATTTTCAGGAAAAGATGAAAAATTCCAGCCCTTTATTTCGCATAAACAGCAAGCACCCCTTTTTACAGCATCTTCTTCCCTTTCAAGGAGTAAAAAGGCGCTCCCTTCCCCGGGAATATTTTCCTGAGCCGGGTCAACAAAAAGTGGAAATTCATACCTTTCATCTCCTCCCCCTGCAAGTACAAATCTGCACGAATTGTCTTCAAGCAGGTGCAGGGAGCGTATTATTGCACTTTCTCCGGAAATATGCCCGTCTGAAACAACGATGTATGGACCTCTTATTCCTGACATCATGCATACATAACCGACGGGGGCATTATGGACAGAATTGTGAAAAAGGGTGGGAGACATACCCTCTTCAAGCCCCTGGAGGAAGAGTTTTGCGGTCGTATCAAGTTCACCGTATCCTGTTCCAAAAACGATTCCTGTTTCATATTCTTTCCCTGAAATTTCGATTTTAGCCATTCGTATTGTTTCTTCTACTGAAAGTCCTGCCATAATTGAAAGTCTGCTCATTCTTCTACGAATTCCTGCTGGAATTCTTTGTTTTGCTTCATTTTCAAGGTTTTCGACTGAATGCGGGCAGGGAAAATTCTCACCTGAATGTTTTTTAAAAACAATTTCTTTGACTGATTCGAGGGAAAATGCTCCCGGAACTACACAACCCCCTGCTGTAACTAATATTTTATTATTAACCTTCATATTTCGAAAAAACGAGGCATGCATTGCTTCCCCCAAACCCGAAAGAAGTTGAAATTACATTTTTAACCTTCCACTCCAATCCCCTCTCCTTTACCACCCGGATTCCCAGTTCCTCAGGCACATCTTTGGTTCCAACCGTAGGAGGCACGAAGGAATCCGTTATTGACAGAATGGAAAAAACTGCTTCTACCGCTCCCGCTCCTCCAAGGGTGTGCCCTGTAAAGGATTTAGTTGAAGTGACGGGAACCCCTGAACCGAAGATTTTTCCAAGCACCTTGCCTTCGACCTCATCATTCTGTTTTGTTCCAGTTCCGTGAGCATTTATCGCCTGAACATCCTGTGGTAAGATATTTGCATCATTTAGTGCATTTCGAATGCACTTTTCAATTCCCTTTCCTTCCGGGTCTGGTGCTGTCATGTGATGGGCGTCACTTGTCATCCCCCATCCTGAGAGTCTTGCAAATATTTTAGCACCTCTCGACTGTGCGTACTCCTCATCTTCAAGTACAAGGCAGGCTGCACCTTCTCCAAGGGTTAGTCCGCTTCTGTTTCGGTCAAATGGGGTAACTGGAAAGGGAGAAACAAGACCGAGAGACTTAAAACCATAATAAACCATTCTCGAAAGGGTATCTACGCCGAGAACCGCTGAAATATCCCACAAACCATGCCTTACTCCCATGCCAGCCATTAATATAGCATTAGCACTTGAAGAGCAAGCTGTTGAAATTGTTGTGTGACCTCCTGAAATGCCAAATACCTTAACAATAGCCCTCGTTACCGCTCCTGCGAGGTGCTGGTTAGCAAAATTCCACGAATCTTTTACGATTCCTGTCTCTTTGTATTCCTGCCATGCTGATTCGAGTTCTGTTACACCTGCTGCAGTTGTTCCCACAAAAAGGGGAAGGTTTTGCAGTTCCACACCTGAGATACCGCTACTTGAGAATGCTTCTTTGCATGCTAAAACTCCTGCTCTCGCACTTCTGGTGTCGTAATCACTCAACCATTCAGGCAGTGGTTCTAATTTTACTGACGAATCAATTTCTGCAACAGGACAAATCTCCTTACCCTTTGCTTCGAATACTGTGGGGGGACCCATTTTTCGTTTTCCTTCCCTGAGACCTTTTCGGCTTTCCTCAATCCCATTTCCGAGAGATGAAACAATTCCAAGCCCTGTAACAACAACATTCCTTTTTGTTTTCATGTCGCAGGAATCACCCCCTGACTTAATAAATAGTCTGTTAAAGAATTTATATTTTTCAGAATTGACCTCCCTTTTTCCTCAGTATCGACTTTTACTTTGTATCTTTTGTCTATCGCTACAACAAGTTCGAGAGCATCAATGGAATCAAGTCCGAGTCCTTCGATAAAAAGGGGTTCATCATCCTTAATCTGGTCCACAGTTATATCTTCGAGGGAAAGAACCTCAATAATCATTTTTTTCAATTCTATTTTTAGTTTTTCTCTGTAATTATCCATTTCCATAATTTTCAATGTTAAGCTAATACCATAAATCTTTTGCTGGCACAATTATAGAACGAATTTTTGCTGGTACCATAATTTTATTCTCTTCTCTTTTATCTCTAAAGATTGTGATAAAATCGAAGAAAAATATATAGGGTGCATTAATATCCCTTTTAATTATAATTTCTACGGGATTTTGGGAAATTTTGCCCAGTGACCATGATTGAAATCCCTTTTCTGACCTGATACTTATATTTTTTTTCACATTTCTCCCCATTTTCACTTCAAATTTCAATTCCTTCCATGAACGAGTCATCGTTCTATCATCAAAACATATAAGTATGCGGGAACATTGGTCTAAAGGAGCATCAAAAACAACTTTCGCACTTCCATTTTCAGGAAATGGGATGAAGACCATTTTATTTGTTATTCCTGCTGTATAGCATTCGGATGGACCAATCCATTGCCACGAATCCTTAAACTTGAAAATAAAATTTCCTTCAGGATTTCTGGTTCCCCTTTCTACTCCTTTTTTTGAAAATTCAAGTGCTAATGACTTAACATTTTTAAAATTTCTGGATAGATACCATGAATTACTTTCTAATTTTTGCCACTTACAATTACTAAATTTTCTTGTTAACACATAGAGAGTGCTTCTTTTTCTTTTTTCATATAGTGCAATTCTATATCCTGAGAGCAAATCCGGATAATCTTTTTTTAAGTCAATAGATGAATATCCATCGAATATTACAATTCTTTCAAATTTTTCAAAATCTTTATTTCTTAAATCGTATGTTACCTGAGAGCCTGGTGGGATTTTTTCATAATCAAGTGCGCTTCCCTGAAAAACATGCCCGGAGTTGAAAAAACTTCTGTCAACAATAAGGTCACCACTTCGGAGATGAGGAATTACTTTTTCTATGGCAAAATGTTTAATGTCTTCTCTGTTTTTCCAGTTTAAAAGGGCATTTCCAGCGACAAAAATACCGCAGACATTAATTAAAGCAAGGATGATAAAGATTGGTATTGATATGAAGGTGATTCTGGGCTTTGCCAATTGAGGATTATAAAATTGAGCCAGTCCTGCAAAGGCAAAAAGGAAGGGAGAAACAAGGAATGATTTCCATATCATAGTTCCTGAAAAAACTACAAGCATATATGTAAGTGAATAATTCAATAAAATCACAACCGGCTTTTTAAAATTTTCTTTTGAGTTTTTAATGCAAAAGAAAATGATAATGGTTATGACAAGAAATAAGAGATATAAAATTACCTGCAATATGGGGAGGATATCTTCTTTTTTGTAAGAATAGAACCATGACTGAAAACCCATATGATAAGCCCATGCTACAGGGTTTGCCTTTCCATATTTGGTAAGCCACTCAACAGTTGAAAAAACAAATGAATCTGAATTCCACAAAACCCATGGCGCAATGATAATAACAGATGTTGCTCCGCATAGAAGCCCATGGGAAAATATGCTTTTAAAAGATAATCCACATGCTCTAAGGTAGAGAATGTAGAATGGGAAAAAGATTATGCCAAAATGACGGGTTGCAATGACAAAACCAAAAAGGATTGAGGATGCGGTATAATATCCTTTAACGGCGCAAAAAAGCATAAGAGTAAGCCAGAACCAGTAAACTGGAGTTTCTGCATGAATACTGTTCCAGAATATTTCAGGGTGAAAAGAAAATATTGCAACTGCTACAAGAAAGATTGAGGGTGGTTCAAAAGAAATGATTTTTCTTACACGCTCTTTAAAATTTAGATTTTGAATTTCAGAATTTTTTATAAAATAAAAATTTGAAAAATAGATGAGGATGCAGGTAAGTGAAGAGAGAAAAATGTTCATCCATCTTATATCTAAGTTGATGACCCATGCAGGCAAATAAGTCATCCACATAACAGGTAAATAGGTAAGTGGAACATCATGCGAAAGGAAATAAACCCTGTAAGGATTCCTTCCTTCAAATAAACTCCTTAAAGCAGATTCGACAAGTGGGAGCATATCCCTGATGAAACCATTTATTTGCCACTTAGGGATTGCGATTCCTCTAAAGAAGACACCAGAAATAAGAAAGATGCAGAGGAGATAAAAACTTCTCACTTTCAAAAAGGAGCACAGGAGGAAAACGAATAGGGTTATGGTAACTGAATATTTCAAAAAAGGTGTTCTGTCCGGGAAAAAGACCATCCCCTGATATGGTTGCAGGCTGGTTATGAGAAGCAGAAAAAAAGCAGAAGATGCGGAAGCAATTCCTGAGTAAGAATTTTTTTTAGTTAATCCAGTTAGGGCCAATATTGTAAAACTTAGAATGGTAAAGCGGAAAATATTTGATGGATTGTGGTAGTGTGGGAGATTGAAAAAAATAATTGCGCCAGCACAAATTATTGAAGGGAAAAGCCTTTCGATAATTTTACTAAGCCTGTTAGAATTTCCTGTTCTCTCTAACGGTGAAATTTTTTTTAAAAGTATCAGGTAAAGGAAAGGAAGGAATAACGCAATAAAAATTAATGTTGCTTCATGACTTTTTGCAGGGGAAAAATAGTCATGGATTGCGGATATGATAAAAGCTCCTAAAAGTAGAAGTGAAATCCACATATCCAGACTTTCTTTTTTCATCGCAGGAGGAATATTTTACGCATGGTTCAAAAAATTGGGCTTGATAAATCAAGCCCCTACAAAAAATGGTGGATTTTTGCCACTTTTTAACACTTCTTGAACCATGCCATATTTTATAACAGAAAACTTTTAAAGTATAAAGCAAACTCCCATTTGCATGATTTGATTTTACAGCAGGTGCCTGATCGGAGTCGAAGCCACCGACGAGCCATGGTCATTTTTATAGTAAATTATTAAACATATTTGAAAAAAAATGTCTAAGTATAATAATATGTAATAATGGTGTTATTTTAAAATGGAGGAATTGAGCGTAAAAAATGCCCTGCGACAGTTACTGTTAGCTCTGATTATTTCGCTTCGAACAAGGGATTTGAGATGGCTGAAAAGTGGTTCGATTTCTGTGGCGGTTCATCTTTTGTTGTTTCCTGTGATTTTTCTTTTTGTTTTGCCTTTACAGAAACCTGTAAGGCGCAATCCTGTTTTTCTTCTTTCTGGAGGATTGAGAATAGAGATTTCACAAAATGAAGAGGAAGAAAATTCCATACAGTCAACTCTTGATGAGGAAGCGGAATCGCAGGAAGATGAGGATGTGGATGAAACCGAGATAGATAAGAGGGTGCTACAAAAATTAGCCGAAGAAAGAAAGGACATTTTTTCTCTTTCTGTAAGGAAAACTCCCGGTATCATTTATAGTGAAATTGAAGAGGAAGAAGATGAAGATTCTGAAGATGTAAAGGAAGAATTAAACAAAGAGGAAGTTAAGAAAACTTCTAAAACAAAGCCAAGGGCAGAGTGGGAGGACATTTTTCAAAAGAAAGGAGGTAAAAAAGAGGAGAGTGAAAAATTTTCTGAGGCTGATAAAAAGATTGAAGAGTTGATTGCTTCAAACCCTTATGAAAGTGATTCATTTAATTCTCCAGCAGTGACTGGTATCATAACCGGAAGTTTTTTTGGTGAAGGTGAAGAGATACTGCCAGACCTTTTGCTATGGCTACCTTCTGATAGCCGGTTTTGTGCACTTGTTTCTCTTTCGATTCTCAGGTCAAGGTCTGACAGGGACATTCTTGAAAATACCTTAAAAAAATTGCCTTACTTTGGTTCTGTTGCTGAAGGAAGCGATTTGAATCTGTTTAACGAACTCGATGCTATTATGATAGCAAGTAAAAATCCATTTGAACTTTCTCAAACTCAAATTTTTGCACGACATAATACTGATGAGAAGTTAATCCGCAAAGCGGTTTCAAAACATTTCAAAGCATTAGGAGCAAAAGAAAACTGGTATCGTATTGGTGGCAAAGATGTTGTTTTACCACTGAAAGAAGATTATGGTAAAATCCCCTGGGTTTACTTTTTCCCCCAGGAAAAGGTCATAGGAATCGTTCACATTTCTCAAAGGGATAATATTAAACTGCTTATGGACCATACCTGTACTGAAAAAGGTAAGTGCGTTCATCTCATGGGAGACCTTGAGAGGCTTATGAGGACTGGTTTCGGTATGCCTCCAAAATTTGTGGATAGTTCAGGGCGTACTTTACCTGCGGGGGTGGTGGTTGCAAGTGTTGGTTTTGATGAAATCCTTTCACTTTTAGGTAAGAATCAGTTTTTACCCTCTCCTGTGCAGGCTATGGTTGTTGGTCGTTTTGCTGAGGGACCGGTCAGTGTGGAAGGTGTAGCGCATTTTGGGAATGAAGAGGACCAGAAAAATTTTATGACAGGATGGCAAAAACTCCTTCAACCATTAAGAGAAAGTAAGATTTTGAAGTTTTTTGGTATTGAAAAATTAATTGATTTGCCAGTGTGGAAAGAGGGGGAAAATAAAACAGTCACCCTTCAGGCTGTTGTTCCACCCGAAAGGATAGAGCCATTTCTTGCGCTAATTCGCCTGATAACAGGGGGGGAAAATCGTAATAATTACGAAAAATCCCCTTCCAGAAGTTTACAATAACAAATTTTAATGAAGGAAAGGGGTTGTCATGTTGGATAAAAAGAGAATAAATGGGAAAGTGAGAAAGATTGTAGGAAAATCAAAATTCTTAAAAAGTATCATTACATGCATACAGGATGGTATAAGCATTTTAGATGAAGATTTGAATATAGTTTATGCAAGCGATGTTATGCAGAATTGGTACAGTAAAAACAAACCACTTGAGGGTAAGAAGTGTTATGAGGCTTACCATAATAGAATCGCTCCATGTGACCCATGCCCTTCAATGAGGTGTTTAAAAACGGGTAAAACCGAGAGAGAGATTGTTCCGGGTCTACCCGGTTCTGGAGTCGAGTGGATAGAGCTTTTTAGTTATCCTCATACGGATGAAAAGTCAAAAAAGAAAATGGTGGTGGAATTTGTAAGGAATATCACACTTCAAAAGAAGCTTGAAAAGCAGTTGTTTTATTCTCAGAAGATGGATGCCATTGGAAGATTGGCAGGAGGTATAGCGCATGATTTTAACAATATTTTGAGTGTGATTATTGGTCATGCAGGTCTCCTTATGTCGAAAGTTGATGCACAGAGTCCGTTGAAACAGCACATTGAGGAAATACTTAACGCAAGCAATCATGCAAGAAACCTGACAACGCAACTTCTTGCTTTTAGTTGCAGGCAGGTCATGGAGCCAAGCATCATTAACCTGAATGAAATTATTGAATCAATGAAAATTCTGATTGAACGCCTTGTGGGAGAAAGAATAAAAGTTGTTTTTGAACTTGGAGAGGATTTATGGAATATCCGCATGAATTCAGCGATGATGGAACAAATCATAATGAATCTTGTGGTTAATTCTAAGGAAGCAATCAAAGAAGGGGGTGAGATTACTATTGAAACTTTAAATGTCACTCTCGATGATAATTATGTGTTCAGTCATCCTGGTGTTGTGGCAGGTGATTATGTTATGCTTGCCGTAAGTGACAATGGTCATGGAATCAGTCAGGAAATAATTGATAATATTTTCGAGCCTTTCTTTAGCACAAAAGAAACAGGGATTAATTCTGGTCTTGGTTTGAGCACTGTTCATGGTATAGTTAAGCAAGGTGGTGGATATGTATGGGTTTATTCTGAGGTTGGGAAAGGAACGACTTTTAAAGTCTATTTTCCTAAAATCAGTATGCCCGTATCAGAGAAGAAAATAGTTGAAACAATAAAGGAAGCAAAATTGGGCAAAGAAAAGATTCTTGTTGTTGAAGATAATAAATCCGTTAGAGAGATGATAGAAAAAGCCTTACAGATGCTTGGTTACAGGGTTTTGGTTGCTGATACAGGGAAAAAAACTATGGAAATTCTTTCTTCAGGTGAAAAGCCAGACCTTTTACTAACTGATGTAGTTCTGGAAGATGCGGATGGGATGCAATTATCCGAAAAAGTGATGGAGAAGGTTCCAGGACTTAAAATTTTATTTATGTCAGGATACACAACCAATGCGATTATTCAGAACGGATTTCTAAAAAAGGGATATAATTTTATTTCAAAGCCTTTCACAATTCAGGAACTTTCACAAAAAATCAGAAGCATCCTTGATAGTTAATATGTTAAATTCGCATTTTTATTCGAAGCGACTTTTTTATTATTAAATTGACACTTTTGTGTTTTTTTATTTAATAGAAATTCAAATTCAGTTTAATTGTGATTAACTCATGATAACTATAAGAGAAGTCAAATCAAAAAAGGATATTAAAAAATTTATTCTTGGACCATCAACAATTTATCGAAATGACCCCTGTTTCGTGCCTCCAATTTTACCTGAGATGATGGATTTTTTTAATCCGTCAAAAAATCCTTTTTATAAAAAGGGAAAAGTTCATCTGCTACTTGCTGAAAAGGATGGTATATTTTCAGGAAGAATTTCTGTTCAGACAAACTCTGCTCATGATAGAAAATATGGTTCTGGAACCGGATTTTTTGGTTTTGTAGATTTTGTGGATGATCCAGAAGTTTCAGCCTCGCTTTTTTCAGAGGGAGAAAAAATACTCCGTGGATATGGCATTACAAAAATAATGGGACCTTTTAATTTCGACATAAACAATGAATGTGGCTTGTTAATCGAAGGATTCGATACTCCACCTTCTTTGATGATGATTCATAACCCCCCTTATTATGCATCCCATCTTGAAAAACTTGGTTATAAAAAAGAAAAGGACCTTCTTGCATGGAATTACAGAGTTTCGGATGTTCCAGATATCGCAAAAGCAGCTGCTGAAGAGCAAAAGAAAATACCAGGACTTGTAATTCGTGAAGTTGATGTTTCCAATCTCGAGAGGGACATAAAAATCGTCACGGATATTTATAATGATGCATGGGCAGATAACTGGGGCTCCTTACCCATTGATGAGGAAGAATCGAAACTTATAGCAAAACAAATTAAACCAATTTTGCGTAAAGAACTGATTTTAATAGCGGAATATAAAGGTGAGCCAATAGCAGTTTCTTTTGCTGCCCCAAATATAAACGAAGCCCTCCGTTCTATGAAAAAATGTAATAACATCGTAGACCTCCTGCGCCTTATGTGGCAATTGAAAATGCATCCACCGAAAACTGCAAGACTTCTCATACTTGGAATAAAAAAGGCATTCCGTGGAGGGGACATGAAATTTTTGTCGGTTCTTATGTATGTGGAAATGAACGAAAGGGCAAAGAGCATTGGGATAGAAGGGGGAGAACTATCCTGGACTCTCGAAGACAATTTCAAAATAAATCGGGGTATAGAACTCATGGGAGGGAAAGTTTATAAAAAATATAGAATCTACGGAAAATCCCTCGATTGAAATTTTATAGGAATTTTGTTTTTGTGCACTGGAACACTCATTTCTGCCCCTGCCTTCGCAGGGGTAAACCTTGTTCCTGCGGAAGCAGGAATCTATTCCTACAGCAGGAATCCGTAAATTCAGATTTTCATCACCTGGGGTGGGCAGAATTTGCCCATGAGCGTTTGTTATTAATTAGGGTTTTATGCAAACAAACATTTCCGGAGGAACGCCGGGTGGATGTAAACATTGCCAATCGTGAGGACAGTCTGAATTAGTGTTACAATTTTTCGAACAGTACCTGTAGTTTCTCCCTTCTTCATAAAGGCAGAATCGACTTCTGCAGTCGTTGTGATTTTTGCATGCCTCCCCAATTTTTGCATCTGATTTAAAAAATAACCAGATGAGGTAACCAATTGCAATCAGGAAAGCAAGAAAGAAAATGTATGAAGCCATATTTCCTGCTCCCCACTTTACTCTGTCTATTATGGACATAATTATTAATGTTTTTTATCATATTTTTTTATAATTTGGTATGAAATAAATTTTTGTTATGAAATTTTTTAATAAAACCGAATTGATTCTATTCTTACTGTTTGGAGGACTTTTTTGTTTGTATTTATTCCTGATTCCCTTTTCACCTTACTGGCTTGATTCACCTGAGTTTGTTGCATCTGCTTTTTCTTTTTCCCTTTCCCATCCGCCAGGGCACCCTTTTTATTTGATGATAGGCAAATTTTTTTCAATGATTCCATTGGGTAATATTGCGTTTCGTCTCAATTTGATGTCTGCAGTTTGTGCACTGGTTGCTCTTATATTTGGAATCCTTTGTGGATTTGAAATCATGAGCAAGAATAGTAATATCGGGAAAAGGATTTCCATTTTGATTCCATTGTTATGTATCATCCCCATTGCCCTTTCGCCTGGCTGGATTCATCAGGCAACTCATGCTGAAGTTTATTCTTTCGAAACAATGCTTCTTTCGATGAGTTTATGGTTTTTTATCAAATTTCTGATTGTTGATTATCAGAAGGATAAAAATGTCCCTTTTCAGACTCAATATGGTGATTCCAATTTTAAATTTCTGCTTTTGGGGCTTGTTACTTTTTCATTATCACTTGCGGTGCATCCGTTCATTTCCCTGACTCTGCTTCCTGCAATTGTTGCTGCAATAGCAACTCATGCTGTTTTATGGAGATGGCAATATCCAGTGCGGAAACTATTAGTTATTTCTGCTTCTTTGAGTATTGGAACTTTGGTTTATCTTTTTATTGCTGTCAGGGGGAATGTTTCCCCGACAATGATAATGGGAAAAGTTGAAACCCTGTGGGATTTCCTCTGGACAGTTTCTGCGAAAGTTTACCAGAAGTCTGCGAGTGTAAGGGGAATTTATGCAGTAAAACAAAGAGAATCGGGAACATTATTTTTACTTTTAAAAGAGATTGGTTTTATTTTGCCGTTGCTTTCTTCTGCTGGGGTTTATTTTCTTTTGAGAAAAGTTAATCTTCTTCCTGCCGGCATTCTTTATTTATTAGGAATTTTTTTAACTTTATTGAGCAGAGTGCTTCTTCCGTTTGATACCGCTAATCCCGATGTAATTGGTTATATGATGATAATTGAGATTTTAATTTCAGGAGCCACCTGTGCATTCTTTTTTGCTATATGGCAGATTAAGTGGGGCAGAGTTCTTGGCATAATACTACTATTTACGATGGTTGTGCATTCGATTTTTGAGGCAAAAAAAAATATTACATTTGCATTGAAAATGCGGGACTGCCCTAGACTGGTATTATTTTTACTTGATTCGGAAAAAGAGGGAAACACCCTTCCGTTTGCAAAGGATTTTTCGACTCTTTTTTCCACTTCTTTCCTGCAATATTACGATGAAAAAGTTAAACTCAGCCGTCCTGATGAAATGCATATTTCTGTTCCATTTTTAGGATATAGGGGTGTGGCGGAGGATGTGGCTAAGACATCCAGTGAGATGAGAAAAGTTGCACTCGGATATATCGCAACTGGAGAAATAAGGGCATCAGACCTTGCAGAACTTGCATTGTATAATCCAGTTTATTATGAACCCTATCCTGATATCTCTGAAGAGTTTATTCCGTACCTCATACCTCAGGGTATAAAAACTGCTTTTTATTCTCAACCAGTTTCGAAAGAGGATTTTGCTTCTGCTACCCGAACAGGAAATGAGAATATAAGACACATAATAAACAGGGCAGGAATATGTCTGCAGGAACCTCAAACAGAAAGGTATTTGTTGTGGTTGATTTACAATAGGGCACTTCTTGCGGGGCGAAGGGGAGCTATTAAAGAAGCAATAGAATCAGCAAATCTGGGACTTAAAATTAATCCGGATATTCCTGAATTAAAAAATCTAATACAGTTTCTTCAAAAAACAGGTAAGCCCATTAAAGATATTTCTCCTTTTCTACCCCCTAAAATTGATTGATATACTTTTTGTTTATTCAATTCCTGTGCTATGAAAGTAAACCAATAAAGTGAGACCTTTGCATCTAAACTATTGATTAAAATTTTGGAAAAAATATCTTATTGAAAAATTATAAAATAAAAATATAAGAGGAGTTGATACCAATGAAACGAATTCATTTGCAGGTTTTGTTCATATTGGGGCTCACAGTATTCCTTAACTCATGCTCAAAGCTGGTGGAATTGATTAAATCTGAAGGCGAAAAAAAATCTGTTGATAAGACGGAATCAAAATTAGAAGGTTCACAGCAGGGGCAAAAAGAGTATATTTCAACGAAATTTGGTTTTGCCTTTAAGTATGATAAGTTAATTCTAAATGACAAACTTCAGGGTAATGATGTTGTAGAACTAAAGCATATAAGTGGTGATAAAGCGGTTTTATCAATCACTAAGCCCGATGCATGGCAAAAGAATCCGGAAGATTATATAAAAATGGCGTATAAGGATTCTGGGGATAAAATCTATTTAAGGAAGGAATTTAAATTAGGAAAGTTCCCTGCTCTTTTAGCAGAACTGACTAGAAGCGTAATGAAAATTAAAATGAGAATTATTGAACTTGCAGCAGTGAAGGATGGTTACATTTATTCATTTGTAGTCACTATGGATGAAAAAAATGTTGATGATGTTAGAAAGGAATTTGACCTTGTTATCAATTCTTTTCGTTTACTTGATACAAAAGTAAATATCGAAGATGTATGGAAAGAAAAACTTCCTTCTGATTTTCCGCACGATGTTTTACCACTATATGCTGTAGATGAAATATACTGGGTTTCAGGTGATTCTTTGAAGAATAGCCGGGAATTAACTGTTGTTTATGATTCAAAAGAAAAACAAGAAAAAATATTTAATCACTTCTCCAGTGTTATGAGTGGTGCTGAAGGTCTTGTAAAAAATGGCACCTATTCAATAAGTGGCACTAAATCTGGATATTCGATAAATATAAACATAGAGTCATTTCAGTACATTGATAAGCGACGAGTAAGAATAGAAATTTCTCCATTGAAAGTAGCTCGTTAAAATGAATAGCTCTGATTTTCGAACAGGATTTTTGTGGTGTTGTGAAGTTTTTAAAAGTTTTAATTTTTAACTTTTAGACTGGAGAAAAAACTTGTTTTGTTTCCCGGAAAATAAAGCAAAGTTTTTTTTGAATTTTTCATTTTTTGTCCTAATTTTTTTTATTGTTTTTGGAGGAAGCAGGTGCGAGAAGCATAAAAAACTGGTTTCATCTCTACCTTCAGGAGAATCTCATAAGATGATTGCGGATGCAGGTGGTATTGATGGGGAGATTATGGATTTTTCACCAGAAGAGGTGGATTTTGCGGGTCTGGATGAGAATTCTTCTGAAGAAACATTAGAATTAGCGGATATCTTCACTGAAGCAAAAAGTGATGAGCATTCCACTGCCGAAGAGAAAATTGTTTTTAAAAAGATACCCAGGATTCCTGCTTTTAAACCATGGATTGACCAGCCAATCGCAGGTGACGAAGAACTCGAATATCTTACAGATATAGAGAAAACATGTAAAATTCTCAGGGAAGGAGAATGGGCTAAAGCGGAAGGGGCGAAGACCCTTACTCCCATGAAGAGGGTAAGAGTAGCGGATGGGCTTGCATGGAGGTTTCAGATTTTACTTGCCCTGAAAGATATGGAAAAACCTATTACTGCCTTTTTCAAGCCGAGGCAAATCAATTACTGGGACTGGCTTAAGGAGATTCACGCTGCACGGATTGGAGAGCTAATAAATGCCCCTATTATACCAACTGTTATGAGATTTTTTGAAAAGAAGAGATTTTCGTGGTGGCTTTCAAATACTCCTCCTGAAGAAACGACAATGTTTGAATGGGAAGGAAAAAAAGAGCCTAAAATTCGTGGTGCACTCAAATACTGGGTTCCAAGTTATGTTCATCGAAGGTTTGGGATGAGAATAGCAAATGAAGAATACATGAATGAGATTGCTGAATCACTTCACCCCGCCAACAAAGAAAAACTTGAGAAAGAATTTCCTCTTTATCTCGAACTTGGGCGTGGAATTGTTTTTGATTACCTTATATTAAATGAAGATAGACCTGAAAATTTAGGCACGATACTTTTAAAAAATGGGTCTTATAAGCTTGTTTTGATTGACAATGGACTTTCGCTTGGAGTGGAACACGGCGGTAGAACGGTCATGAAAAAAATGTTTAAAAAAATGAGATTATTTCCCAAAGATATGATTGAGAAGATTCGCTCTCTTGAAAAATCACAGATTCAGGAAATTCTTCGTCCGGCGGATGACCCTGTTATGTGGCTCCCTGAAATTTGCATCACTCAGTTTTTTGAAAGAAGAGATGATATAATTAGCACTGTGGATAAATGGCACGAAAAATGGGGTGATATAATATGGTATTAGATTCTACTTTATCTTTTTCTTTTTACACCTATAGCGGGGCACATTTTTTTTAGCGGGCATACAGAACATTTTGGTGATACTGGAAGGCAGATATTTTTACCGAAAAAGACAAGGAGCCAGTTTATCTCATTCCAAAATCGAAGTGGAAGTTTGGAGCGAAGTTCTAATTCTGTCTTTTCAGGAGAGGAGGTGTGCACATACCCCCAGCGATTTGTAATTCTGTGAACATGGGTATCTACACAGATTGCGGGTTTTCCAAAACCAACACTTATAACAAGGTTTGCGGTTTTTCTTCCAACTCCCGGGAGGGAAAGAAGTTCTTCCATTGTTTCAGGGACGCTACCTCCAAATTTTTCTGTTAAGATTTTGCTTATTTCAATCAATTGATGGGCTTTTCTGCGGTAAAAACCAACTGGATATATCAGTTTTGCAATTTTTTCTTCGCCTTGAGAAATAATTTCAACAGGTGTAGAAGCAATTGCAAAAAGTTCCTTACTCTTTTTTTCGCTCATTTCATCCTTTGTTCGCAAACTCAACAAACAGGAAACAAGGACTTTAAAGGGGTCATTTCTGCTGACTTTTTCAACCATTCCCGCTTTTTCACCCTGATTTAGAGCCAGTTTTTTAACCTTGTGAAGAAAAATTGAGATTTTTATTTCAGATTTCATTTTTTAACCATGACCAAAGTCATTTTTAGCACAATTATGGACATCCAGACTGTTAACTATAATTCACAGCTTTTTTATAATGCAAGAGAAAGAGTAAAAATAAGCTTGCCTTTTTCACGAAAATTTATAAAAAAATATAATAAAAAGGTATAGCGAATTATTGGCACAATGATTGCTCTCACTTATATTCAGAAAAATGGCAGACTTAAAAATAAGAACCAAGGAGGTAAAAATGAAAGCTTTTAAAACATTTTATTTATCTGGAATAGTTGCAATTTACGCTTTTTTCCTTGTATGCAATCAAGCATACTCTCAGGTTTCAGTTTCAGGTGGAGTTAGTGTTACGATAGGTACTCCGGCACCAGTTGTGGTTCAACCAGCTCCCCCAGCAGTTGTGGTTCAGCCACCACCCCCTGTCATTGTTGTTCCTGCTCCTCCACCTCAACCTGTAGTTGTAGCCCCCAAACCCCCGGCACCTCAACCAAGAATAGTTATAAAACAACCTATACTTCCACCATTTCAAAAACAGGTTGGTTTAGGATTCCGCCTTAATGGTGCATTTCATGGCCATGAAGATTTTGATAACTCTGGAATGGGGGGAGGTGGTCTTCTATTAAGGCTGAGATTGCTTCCTCATTTTGCAACTGAAATAGGTGTTGATGTTTACGGAGGTCAGGGTTACGAAGGTGTAAAAAGAATGGAATTTCCAGTAACTTTTGGTCTGATGTGGATGCCTATGTATTATCTTACAAGGTTCCAGTTCTATACAATAGGTGGTATGGGTGTAGATTGGGCAAGAGTTGGTGAAAAAGATGAAGAGTACAAGGATAAACCTTTTTATCTTGGAGGTTTTTTAGGTCTGGGTTTTGAACTAAAATTGGGTCCACGCAGAAATTTCGCCCTCTTCTGGGATATTAGAGGATTTATGAGAAAGAGAATGAATGATAGACCCGAAGGACCCTATCCAGATGATGGTTCTTGCAGACTCAGTAAAACAGGAAAGAAAGAGTGCACGGATTGGGAAGGTGGAGCAACCATGAGTCTTGGCGCTATCCTTTACTTCTAATTGATTTCATTTCGTTTTATTTTCAGTTTTTAGAATGTTTTCGATTTTTGATAACTTTTCTTGCAAATTCTAATACCGTTCTTATAGCCTCCTTAGGTTTATCGCTCAAATTATTTTCTAATATATTATCGTCAGTTTTTTCGTGAAAATGTTTTGGGAATGTTTTTAACTTTTTAGCGTCTTTATCAGGGATATTGTTATAACGATATATTGTTCCATCTATATTTTTTCTTTCCCAGTGATAGGCATATATCCCTTCTCTTTTTATTGACAACCAGATATCAATGTAACTTTCATCCTTAAGTAAAATGCGTAACTTTCCTTCAATGCTCAGTGTTGCTTCTACAATATCAGCAAAATCACTAAGTGCAATTTCTCTTAAAGCTGAGTATATTTTTTCTCTATTCACTATGGTGTTACTTTTTTTAACAACCTTCTTACTTTTTCTTTCTCTAATTCAAGGTATTCTAATCGGGTTAAATCATCAAAACATTCTTTTTCTGTTATCTCCCCTGATTCCACTTTTTCCCATAATTCATCAAAGGAGTTAACGCTATATCGATTGGCTAATTTTTTTATTTCTATTGACAGGTTTTTTAACTCAATTTCAAGAAAATGTTTAATTCCTTTTTCAATCAAATTTTTCCTGGTGATATTTAATTCCTTTTCTATTAAATGAATTAAATTTGCCATCTAATTCCTCTCTATTTTTAATTTAAGAGTGGTGATCCAGCTTAGTAAATATTTCTCCTTCCTTCCATCTTTTTTCAAAGTCTCTGGCATAATCAATAATTGCTCTGTATTGTCCTTCAGCATGAAGACCGGCTTCTTCCATTACTTTGTGTGCCTGTCCTGAACCGAGAAAATGCCCACCTTTATGAGGATAAAGTGTTCTTCTTCTTCCTTCAGGTGAAATTACCCACCTGTACATAGTTGGAAGTGTAAAATCGGTTATTCCCATTGCTTCCCATGCATTTTGAAGCGTAAAGATTTCATTTTTCCTTTTTTCCGGGAGCATGTCGAACAATTCAGCACTCGATATATAGAATATGTCCATATTCAGTCCTTCAGCATCTATTTTTGGAAGTACCTCACTTAAAAATGTTATTGCTACACCTGAACCCTGCAATACAAGTGTACCATTCCTTTGTCTGGAAGAGCGGTCGGCTCTTCTGAATGTATAAATCCCTTCTACTGATGCCTGTGGTGGCGGGATTTTTAAAGCTTCTCTGTCTAATACTGTTTCAGGGGGTCTTGTCACAAATGGAGCTAAAATGGCAGGACGCTTCATAAGTCCCTCGATAACAAGTGGCCACATTTCAGCAGGGTCCCATGGCGTAAGTGTTATAAGAACACCGTGAGGGAAATTTTCCTGCAAAAGTTGAAGTGGTTGTGGGTCTGCATGTGTTGGTCCATCCTCCCCAGTTTTAATTCCTGCGTGAGCATTTATCATTACCCATGTAAAGTAGGGTTCATTTACGCAGAATTTTTTCATTTGCTGACCAATTCCGTGAAGTCTTGCTGCAATATGAGATAGAGGTGCAATAAATGCCCCGTATGATGAACCTGCACCAATATGATACCCGTATGCAGATAGTCCAGCCATAAAACCTGCCATTGCATCTTCACAAATTCCACCGACTGCTATAAGTCTTGAATCAGGATTTGAAACAGCATTGTAAAAATTTTCGGGAAATCCTTTTGAAAGTTCGCTTATACTTGTTGAATCGAGAAGGTCTGCTGCACAACCAATGACCCCCCCTCCACTTAATTTATTAAGATATCCTAAAACTTTACCAAGTTCTGCTCGAAGTGTTGTGCTCTGTCCCGGTTTAAGTTTGAGTTCATCAGGAATTTTTTGTGGGTCAACATTTTTACTATCATAAATCTTTGTTATATCTGGGGCTTTTTCATGTAGTTTTCTGTTTCGCATATCGAGTCTTTTCTTTGCCTCGACTATTCCATTTGAAAGCATATCAACCATTTCTTTTTCTTTTTCTATCACTTCACGGATTACCAAAAGTGTATTCCAGAATATTTCTTCGGTTTTAATGGGGTCGGGTTTACCATCAAATCGTGGAAACTTTTTACCAAATTTTTCTTCAAAAGGTTCGAGTGTCTTATAAAATTCAGGTGAGCAAAATTTATGACCTGCCCCGTGAGATTTTCGCCCTTCAATTCCATACTTCCATCCTTTGATTGTTCTGTAAATTACCATCGTAGGTTGTTTTGTATCAATCTGCAATGCTAACTGCTGGGCAGAAAGCACTTTCCTGAAATCCATTCCATCTTTGACTATTATTGCATTCCAATCGTGAAGATGGGCGAGTTCTATCGGATTCCATTGAACATAGTCGCCAGGTTTATCTCCCTCGGAGCAAACTCTATTTGAATCAATTGAGCACTGATTCCAGTCAACATGCATAATGGCATTCCAGATTTGAGCGGATGCTGCTGCAGCCAGTGCTTCATGAACTCTCCCTGGTGTCATTCCTCCTTCTCCTTCAATCAAATGGACCCGTGGAGGGTCACTTCTGAATACATCAATTGCTCCAAGTGCAAGTCCAAAGGAAGTTGGAACACCAACACCCGAAGCACCAGTAGCAATTTTTATGAAAGGGGTGTAAGGGGTAGGGTGGCCATCGAGAGGCTTTGACCGCATTTTTTTAAATAAAGGAGTATCATTAGTTGGATTTCTTCTAAAACCGAGCAAATCTTCAAGCCTGAGTTGCAGGTTTTCAGAAGGGAGCATATTCGGTTTGCCAGCCCTCATAATCTCATTTCTGAGTGCCCACATTGCATAAAGTCCCAGTGCTTTATGCCCTGCTGCATAAGAGATAATGTCTGCATCCTTTCGATTTGGGTTAGAAAAATCGTAATCGAGGGTGTTAAAAATTACTCCAGCAACCATTCTTCCAGATGAAATTGAACCACCGGGGTGTCCGGATGTGGGGACGAAATTGTATAAAATGGCGCATACAGTACGATAAATCAGGTCCCACCTTTCCCACAATTCAAGTTCCTTTTCTGTAAACGGAAATTCGTATTTCGAAAGCACATCATCTATGTCAATAACTACCGCCCTTTTCTTACTGAACCCGAATGAACTGATGGCTATTTTTGATATGTCTGGTTTTGTTTTAAAATAAAATGGCATTTTAATACTTCCTTTCTATCCCCGTAAATATGTTTAATTTCTTATACCTTTTATTGCAACTTAAAAGGAAAAAATCAATAAACAAAATTGTATTTTTTATTTGCTTAAACTTCTTTCTATGCGTAATTCCCGATCCCTCCTGCGGTAGGGAATGAAGAGCCAATTTTACGCTCCGGAACCGGTCGTCAGGCTTATACTCAATTCTGCGGTCGTTTCGACTTCACTCAATGACCGCCCTTCATCGAGCGAAGGTGGCTGAGAGGTGTCGAAGCTACCGAATAACCATATCATTTTCATAGTAAAATTAATTTTGGCAGGATTTTTATTGCTCCCTATTGACATGTTGTTTTGAAGTAATTATATATTCGCATAAACGAATATAGGAATATGAAATTAACATACAAAAAACTCTCTCGTATTTTTAAATCTCTTTCAGATGAAACCCGGCTTAAAGTTGTTGCACTCCTAATTAAAAGAAAAAGGCTCTGTGAATGCGATATTGTTAAAGCGCTTGGTATAACACAAACCAAAGCTTCGAGGCATTTGAGATACTTGCTTAATGCAGGTTTGGTAACTGATTTGAGGGCTGGTAGGTGGGTTCATTACAAAATAGACCTCGATAGAAGCGAATCTACCAGATTGCTTAAAGTAATTTCCTCTTATCTGCAGGGCCGGGAATTGAAAAAAATTGAAGAAAAACTTGATGAATGGTTGAGAAAAAAAGAAATCAGCAGTTTCAGTTGCCCTGCTTCACCTGAGGTTAAAAAGTTTCATAAATTAAATCTAAAAAATTTGAAATCAGGGAGAAAGTAAAATGAATGATACTGAAAAACAATCAGGAAAAAGCGGTGAAGGCACCCTTAAAAAATTGTCTCTTCTTGACAGGTTTTTGACTCTCTGGATTTTTATTGCAATGGCTGGCGGAGTTATTTTAGGGTATGTTGCTCCGCAGGTTGCAAATTTCATTTCAAGCCTTCAGGTTGGAACCACCTCCATTCCTATAGCTGCAGGTTTGATACTCATGATGTATCCTCCACTTGCAAAGGTTCGATACGAAGAGATGGGGAAGGTTTTTCATGAAAAAAAACTTCTCGCAATTTCCCTTTTTGTTAACTGGATAGCAGGACCTGTAATTATGACTGCTCTTGCGATTTTATTTTTAAGGAATCACCCGGAATACATGATAGGGGTCATACTTGTTGGACTTGCAAGGTGCATTGCTATGGTTATTGTATGGAATGAACTTGCAGGTGGTGACAGAGAACTCGCTGTAGGACTTGTTGCTTTTAATGCAATCTTCCAGATACTTTTTTATGCAGTTTATATTTATCTTTTTATAACCTTGCTCCTGAATGGTCTTGGTCTAGTAGAAGGGTTAAATGTTCATGTTTCTATATGGGAAGCAGCAAAAACTGTGTTTATTTATCTCGGTATTCCATTTCTTGCAGGACTAATAACAAGAATATCTCTTATATCAGCAAAAGGGAGGGAATGGTATGAAAGAGTTTTTGCGCCCAAAATATCTCCAATTACCCTTGTAGCCCTCCTCTTTACAATAATTGTTATGTTTTCACTGAAAGGAGAATTCATTGTAAAACAACCACTTGATGTTTTGCTTGTTGCCATTCCACTTGGAATTTATTTCTTTTTTATGTGGTTTGCTACATTTTTTATTGCAAGAAAAATTGGGGCAAATTATGAAAAAACTACTGCTGTCTCATTCACAGCTGCAAGTAATGATTTCGAACTTGCAATAGCAGTTGCTGTTGCGATATTCGGAATAAAGTCAAATCAGGCTTTTGCTACAGTAATTGGTCCTCTTCTCGAAGTCCCGGTTTTGATAAGCCTTGTGAATGTTTCTCTTTGGTTTAAGAAAAAATATTTTTCTACTTCTGCATGAAAAATCAAAACAAAGGGGGAAGATAAGGAGGCGTGTGATGAAAGACTGGAAAAAAGGGCTCTACTTACTTTTTGTTTTTCTCGTTGCATATTACCTTCCCCTCGGTAATCCGGTTGTTTCTAATTCTATAATGGAAGCATTTAAACTCCTCCAATGGTATGCAATTAATCATACTCTCGCGTGTGTTGTTCCTGCAATGTTCATAGCGGGTGCAATTCAAACTTTTTTATCACAGGCATCTGTGATGCAATATTTAGGACCATCAGCCAGCAAAATCATTGCTTATGGGGTTGCATCGGTTTCAGGTGTGGTTCTGGCAGTTTGTTCCTGCAGTGTCCTTCCCATGTTTGCAGGAATATATGCAATGGGAGCAGGACTGGGACCTGCAAGTGCATTTCTGTATTCCGGACCAGCCATAAATGTGATGGCAATTTTCCTTTCTGCGAGAGTTCTTGGATTTGACCTTGGAGTGGCAAGGGCATTGGGAGCGATAATATTTTCAATTTTTGTTGGACTTGCAATGGCTCTCATTTTTAAGAAGAGTGATACTAAACGACTCGAGATGGCAAAATTACCGCCGTCATCAAAAAGCAGAAGGAAATTATGGCAGACCGCACTTTATTTTTTATGTATGATTCTATTTCTCGTGTTTTCGGATTGGTACGATACGAATGAAGCAACTATAATAACAAATGGAGGGAAAGAAATTCATGCGGTTATTCGGTATAACACAAGAGATGCAATAGAGTTTCAGCAATTTCTTCCAGACGGGAAACTATCTACAGAAATACAAAAAGTTAATAAAAATGAAATAGTTGAAATTCAAAAATCGGAAAACTTTACTCAAAAAGTTCATTCAATAAAATGGTATCTTGCGGGTATAATGGGAATTGCAGTCCTTTTTATGGTTCTAAGATGGTTTACGAGAGAAGAGGTTAAACAGTGGATGATTGCCACATGGGATTTTGGCTTGATGATAATTCCTCTTCTTTTTATCGGAGTTTTTATAACTGGTTTTGTAGGTGGTTTGCTACCAGAAAAGGTAGTTGGGACTCTTGTTGGAGGAAATTCGCTGAAATCAAATTTCATAGCATCTTTTATAGGAATGCTTTGGTATTTTGCTACTCTTACAGAAATCCCAATTGTTGAAATGCTGATGAGGCTTGGAATGGGAAAGGGACCTGCTCTTGCTCTACTTCTTGCAGGTCCTGCACTTTCATTACCAAGCATTCTTGTGATTAACAGGGTAATAGGGGCGAAAAAGACACTCATGTTTTGTTTTTTGGTAGTGGCATTGTCCACTTTAGCAGGTTTATTATTTGGGATAATAAGATGAAAGGAAAGGAGATAAAAGAATGAAAATCCATGTTTTAGGACCAGGTTGTATGAAATGTGTAAAACTCTATGATGAGGTTCAAAAAGTTCTCGAATCAGCAAAGATAAATGCTCAGGTAGAAAAGGTAGAAAAAATTGATGAGATTATGAAATTCGCAGTGGCAATGACACCTGCTCTTGTAATTGATGGCGAGGTTAAATGCGCTGGCAGGGTGCCAACCCGCTCGGAAATTGAGGAATGGGTAAGTAAAAAATCATAGTAAACGCTCATGGGCAAATTTTGCCCACCCCCACGAATGAAAATTTAAATCAATAGATTCCTGCTTTCGCAGGAATGACGGTTCTGTCGTAGGGCGGTGTCTGAGCGGAATTGTCCTTCGACTCCGCTCAGGAACCGATTGATAATTCTTATACTCAGTTCCATGGTCGAAAGGTAAATTTTCATAATAAAAAAATGAAAAAATTTATGGGAGTGGGGCGTGGTAAAGTGTTCGAACTTTTGTGGAAGGATCTTCAATTACTATCGCAGTTCGAGTTCCATCTGTAGATATGCGGGGAGTTACGCATGTCTCGACAGGAACATTCATAAAAAATGATGGGGGAGTGGAAAAATCGGTGGGGACGAGGAAGAGTGATACTTCATCCGGGTTTTCAGCAATTTCATAGAAGTAAAAGTGAGTTTGTATTCCCCAGTAGCCAAAATTTGGAACAACATTTGGGTTCTGACAGAGGTCGCCGGCATTCCATGCGTCTTCATCAAAGTAGAGGTGGTTTGAAAGGAGGTAGAGTTTTCCTGACGATGCATCAAGAATACTGAGGCTAAAGGCTGTTAGTGAAGAAGCAGTAACAATGGGGACGATATTTTCACCATGGTAAACTTCAGGATAAGGATGCGTTACATGGTAAGGTGCGCGCCATGTTGTAATATTTTCTGCAATCTTTGTGACTTGCTCTTTTTGCAGAAACCACAGTGTCGAATCCTCCATTCTAACCAGTGCGTATCGCTCGTCTTTCGTTGTAACTATTCCTCCCCTTCCTTCCATAATTTGAAATTCGTCTCCAGTTACAAGATTTATATACTTTAAAACAGGTTGAGGAGATGTGTCGTTTGATGGACCTATTATATACAGGTCATCGGATTCTCCTGCTAATGCCGAAGTATAATTATCATCTACAACCTGCACATTTTTGTCGGGGGTAGTTCCCGTCATATCATGAACCACACAGGATATTATGGGAGTGGCTGGTTCCTTTTAAAACTATCGAATCTTTCGGCACCACCCACAAAACAATACCTCCAGGGGCTCACAGATTCCAATCAGATGTCGAATCCGTCCATTCTATCATGGAAAATGAATTTTATATCGAAAAATTCAATAGCAAAAATGATTTCCTTCAGAAAGCTCAAGACTATTTGATATTCTTTAACTATGTAAGAAAAAATTCCGGCAAAGAAAATAAATGCCCCTTCGACCTCCTGAAAGAAAAAATACCTTCCGCCTCCTTTAACTTGCTATGTCTGCCTGCAAGCACCCTTAATGAATTACATCTTGAAATTTATCCTAAAATTCCTTACCCTAAATACCATGTTGGATTGCATACCTAAAGATGATGAGTTTTATTATGTTGAGGACAAAGAGCAAAATCTTAATTTTTATCTTTACCTTGAAGATAAAATTAATCCTGACACGATTGAAGAAATAAGAACTTCAAAATATAAAGGTAAGATGTTTGTATTTTTAGACAATGCATTAACGGATAATGATAAAATAAATTTAAGTGCTTTTGTGAGACTAAAGGTGATATAAGTATGAAGAAAATTGAAAAGAGTAAAGGGATTTTTGATAAAATTTCCGGTTTGATTGAGCGGGCAAGACAAAGAGTTGCCACCACCATCAATCAGGAGATGATAATTCTTTATTGGAATATTGGGAAAACAATCAAGGATGAAATAATGAAATCGCAAAGAGCAGAATATGGCAAACAAATAGTGCAATCACTGTCTGCACAATTGACTCAAAAATATGGCAAGGGTTTTTCTTCTCAAAATTTATGGTATATGGTTCAGTTATATGAGGCGTATCCAATTCTCCACGCACTGCGTGGAGAATTCAAAGGTCTAAGTTGGACTCATATAAGAAGTCTTTTACCTATTAAAGATGAACTGAAACGACAATTTTATGCTACTTTATGCCAGAAAGAGCACTGGAGTACACGCACCCTTGATGAAAGAATAGGCACTATGCTCTATAAACGAACTGTGTTGTCAAAATTACCGGAAAAGACCATTGAAATGCAATTGAAAGAATTGAAAGAAAAGGATAAGATGACACCGGAATTAGTTTTTAGAGACCCTTATGTCCTCGATTTTTTAGAACTTTCAGATACTTACAGCGAAAAGGACTTGGAAAGAGCAATATTGAATGCATTAGAAAAATTTATCATTGAATTGGGTAAAGATTTCTATTTTGTAGCAAGACAGAAGAGAATTACTCTTGATAATATAGATTATTACATTGACTTGGTCTTTTATCACAGGAAATTAAAATGTTTTGTGGTGATAGATTTGAAATTAGATAAATTTAGGGCTGAATATAAAGGTCAAATGGAACTATATTTAAGATACATTGAAAAATATGAAATGGATGAAGATGAAAATCCACCTGTGGGTATTATTCTATGTACTGAGAAGGGTAAAGAGCAGATTGAATTGTTATTTTTACCAAAGGACAGAATTAAAGTTTCAGAATATCTAACCAAACTGCCACCTAAAGAATTGTTTGCTGAAAAATTGCATAAAGCTATATTAACCGCTCAGTTAAAATTAGAAAATAAAGGGGAATAAAATGTTAAGGTTAAAGTTTGACTCAAAATTAGATTTTCAAATTGATGCTATAAGTTCTGTGGGAATGTCCCAAACTATGTTGAAATTGATTGGTAACTTCTTTTCGTAATTACTACCCCTCAAATTAAAAGTCAAACAACATTTTTAACCACGGAAATGACATATAAACTATTATGAATGCGAAATCTTGCTCCTGCGGAAGCAGGAATCTATTTTGGAATTTATTGATTTAAATTATCTTGGACAGAAGTGATGATATTTAAATATCAATATTGAAAAACCGTATTTAAAACCATGAGGGGTAAATGTTAAACTGTTTAAGAAAGCCTGTTAGTTTCATCATTGGAAGACCTATTATTGCTGTGTAATCATTCCCTTTTGCTTTTTCTATAAGATATATTCCCTTCGATTCGATTTTGATTGCTCCTGCGCAATTGAGGGGTTTGTCAATTTCTATGTATCGTTCTGCTTCTTTTTTCGAATAATTTCGCATTTTGATTCGGTGAATATCGAGATGCTTTAATGTTTTACCTGTAGCACAATTTCGGACAACAACTGCAGTTATAAGTTTATGTTCTTTTCCTCTTATCATCATGAGTGTTTTTAGTGCTTTTTCTGGAGTTGCAGGTTTTCCTATCAATTTACCGTTGAAATCCACTCCCTGGTCAGCTGAAATTACCACACCTGAAGTTCTACCACTACAAACCGATTCAAGTTTTTTCATCGCTCTTTTCATAATAGTGTGAGAAGGGTTGGTGGAATATATCCGCCTTTCATCAATGGTAGGTTTTACTATATCAAAATCATAGCCAGCCTGTTTGAGTAAAGCTATTCTGTAGGGAGAAGTTGAGGCAAGTATCAGTTCTGCCATAATTTTTTACGAATTTTTCATTTCAATAAATAGTTCTTTAAAAATGGGCATTGAACGCTCAATCATTTCAAGAGAGACAGCACAATAAGATATTCTGAAATATCCAGGTGTGCCAAAACCACTACCGGGAACAACGAGGAGATTGAATTGAGCTGCCTTTTTTGCGAATGCCACATCATCTTCGCACGGACATTTGGGGAAGAGATAAAATGCTCCCTGCGGTTTTACCACTTCGTATCCAATTTCTCTCAGTCCATTGTAAAGTAAATCCCTTCTTATTCTGTACCATTCTACATCCACACTTGCATCCTGACATGCCCCTGCAATTCTCTGCCACAGAGCTGGAGCATTCACGAAGCCTAAAACTCTATTACAGAAAGTCATTGCATTAACTACATCCTCCCAGTTTTCAGAATCGGGATGTATTGCTACATATCCAATTCTTTCTCCCGGGACCGAAAAATCCTTAGAATGCGATGTAACAAGAACGGAATTTCGATAATGAACCATGTGACTCGGAAATTCAATCCCATCATAGAGGATTTTACGATAGGGCTCATCGTTAATCAGATATATTGTTTTCCCATACTCATTTTCTTTTTTCCTTAAAATTTCTCCCAAATGTGCAAGGGTCTCTTTTGAATAAACGACACCAGTTGGATTATTGGGTGAGCAGATTATAATCCCTTTTGTTCGTGGAGTTATTGCTTTTTCAATTGCAGGAACATCGAGGTCGAAATTTTTACCTGCATTTACTTTGACTACTTTTCCACCGTGATTGTCAATGTAATAAAGATATTCAACGAAGTATGGTGCTATAATTATTATTTCGTCTCCGGGGTCGAGAATTGATTTGAGAAGAATATTCATTCCTCCGCCTGCGCCAGAAGACATCACAATGTTTTTTGCTGTGAAGGGAATGCCATAAAGTTTTTTTAGATATTTTGCTATGCTTTCTCTAACTTCTTCATAACCAGCGTTGTGCATGTATCCATGACCTGCTTCAGGGTTTTCATTTACGATTTTTGTTAACTCGTCGAGCACCTTCCTTGGAGGTGGCAAAAGAGGATTACCAAGGGTAAAATCAAAAACATTTTCTGCCCCATATTTTGCTTTTAGTAGAGCCCCTTCCTCAAACATTCTTCTAATCCATGAACCACTTTTCATATATTCGCTTATTTTTTTTGATATGCTCATAACAGGATTCTCCTTTTTTTGAATTGATAAGAATTATCCACCCCTAAAAGCGCACTACTAAACTTCTAAAAAATTATTTTTTTTTCTGCAATAGAAAAATGAACTTTTATCGTAATGTTTGAACTTAAAGAAGATTTTATTCTTGTGACTTCTTCATTTAAGATGAGATTCCTGTAAAAGTGAAACTGAAAAATCCTTTTTGAAGAATTTCAAATTTGATGCTAACAATTGATTTTTTTGATTTTTTATTGTATAAAAATATAAGAAGTTGGTTAATTAAAGTTGATTTGGGTTGAAATAGGAAGAATCGTTGAAGAATTCTTACGAGAAAATTACTGCATTATTCCGTTTTTGATATCCAGTGCAACCTACCTGTGAGTTCTGCTTTTGAAAAGGAGTTTTCCCGATAACCTGAATTAATTATTGAAATAAAGAAAAATTTTAAAAACAAAAAGATGAATGAAAGGAATTTAAAATGAAAAAATTTGATAGAATTGAACCAGAAATTTTGCAAACAATAGCTGAAATTGCTTTCGATGCTTTCATAATGATTGATAATGAAGACAAAGTTATTTACTGGAATCCATCAGCAGAAAAAATTTTTGGATATGATTCTTCTGAAATAATGGGGAAAAATTTTCATGAAATGATAGTGCCAAATGAATATTGTGAAGAGTTCAGAAAAGAGTTTGAATTTTTTAAGAAAAATGGGAGTTATTTAACTGCTAAAAATCCCATTGAACTTTCTGCAAAACATAAATCGGGAATTGAAATTCCGGTAGAAGTTGTTGTTTCACCTTTTGAAAGAAAAGGTGAATACTGGACATTTATGGTTATAAGAGACATAACAGAAAGAAAAAAAGCAGAAGAAAAGATTTTGAATCAGTTAAGAGTTATTTCAACACTCTACAAAGCATTAGAGAAACTCATTGAGAAATTCGACTTTAAAACGATAGCAAGGAATGTTGTTCAGATGGCTGTAGAGGAATTTGGTTGCACACTTGCCTGGCTTGGTATCGCTGAGAAGGATGGGAGTGTTCGTCTCATTTCACATTATCCGGAAGATTTCACCTACCCGATGGAAATTACTGTGCGGTGGGATGAATCCCCTGAAGGTCTTGGTCCATCGGGAAGAGCAATTAGAAGTGGTTTACCGCAAACATGTCAGGACATTTTAACTGATGATAAATTTAAACCCTGGAAGGAAATTGCTTTAAAATATGGAAAAATTAAGAGTTCTGCAGCATTTCCTCTCATTTCTCGAGGAAAAATCTTTGGCAGTCTGAATCTCTACAGTGACAGTAAGGATTTTTTCAACGAAGAAAAATTAGTGGAAATTCAGAATTTCACTCATATATCAGCAACCGCCCTTGATAATGCACGCCTTTTTGATGAAAACCTCTATCGCCTTCAAAGAATCACAGCACTCAGGAATATTGATATGGCAATTACAGGAAGTTTTGACCTTCGAATTGTAATTAATACAGCACTGGATGAAATTATAAAACAGCTCAGAATAGATTCTGCTGCGATTTTAAAACTTGATTCAAACACAATGACTCTCGAATGTATAGGTGAAAGGGGATTTAAAACCGAGAAAGTAAAAAAATCAATAATATCTCTGGATGACCCCATGGTAGGAAGGGTAGTAAGGGAAAGAAAAGCTATTTTTATTTCAAATCTTAATATTCTGGAGAATAAAATATTTTCCCGAATAAATCAGTTGAAAGAGGAAGGGTTTATATCCTATTATGGAGTTCCTCTAATAACGAAGGGAAGGGTTATTGGGGTTCTTGAAATATTCCATCGTTCAACTCATAATGGAAGTGAAGAATGGGTAGATTTCCTTGAGACCCTTGCAGGTCAGATAGCGATAGCTATTGAAAATGCAAGTCTGGTTGATGACATCCTTAGAAAACATACAGAACTTGTTACAGCGTATAATCAAACAATTCAGGGTTGGGGAACTGCTCTTTCTTTAAAAGAAGAAGAAACTGCGGAACACAGCCAGCGTGTTACTGAAATGAGCGTAAGAATTGCTAAGTCAATGGGAATTAGAGATGAAGAGATATATCATATTCGTCTTGGTGCACTTCTTCACGACATCGGCAAAATAGGAATTCCGGATTCGATACTTCTAAAACCGGGGAAACTTACTGACGAAGAATGGGTAGTCATGAAAAAACATCCCGTTTATGCTTTTGAAATGCTTTCACCCATTTCATACCTCAGTAAAGCGCTTGAGATTCCTTACTGTCATCACGAAAAATGGGATGGAACTGGCTACCCTCGAGGACTTAAAGGGAACCAGATTCCGCTTTCGGCGAGAATTTTTGCAGTTGTTGATGTGTGGGATGCGTTAAGCAGTGACCGACCTTATAGAAAAGCGTGGCAAAAAGAAAAAGTTATTGAACATATCAAAAGTGGTAGCGGAACGCATTTTGATCCCGAGGTGGTAGAGCATTTTGTAAGAATAATCGAGTCGGATAACTTCTGATATAGAATTATTTAGTTTACTTCTATACAGGGTAATTTAAATTCAAAAATTCATCTGGATTTCCGCTGTAGTCTACCTTTGCCGAGGCAGTGGCAGAAATGACAGGGTGGGTTTTGGAGGAATGACCAACTTTGCGGTAGTTTTGACTCCGCTCAACGACCATGGATATTCGAACAGGAAAATTTGATTTTTGGGGATTTAGGTAAATCATTTGAACAATTGACTTTTTGTTTATTTTATGCCCATAAATTTAATCTGTTTGGATTCTGGCGGCGTAGCTCAGTTGGCAGAGCAGGCGTTTCATACGCGCCGGGGCAGGGGTTCGAATCCCTTCGCCGCCACCACTTTCTTACCATTAATTGTTGACTAAATTTTTCTTTTGAATCAATATTAAAACAAGATGCTCCGGTAACAGTGGCCTGCAAACCCCGCCAGGCCCGGGAGGGAGCAGCGGTAGCAGAGTTTGCTGTGTACCGGAGCGCCTTTTTATTTTGAATCATATGCGTTTTTTTATTCCTTTTCATAACATGTCTCTCCTAAAATGCCAGAATTTATTTAAGTTAAAACTTCTGATTTCATTTTTAATTTTTATGACTTTTTCGGTTTTTTATGGGTGCAGTCTAAAGCTCACTGGTTCATTTAAAGGGGATGGTTATACAGATGCGGATATCGGTGATGTTTCAGAAAATGCCTGTGTTGCACCGAATGTAATGTGTGGTGAAGTATGCACGGACACAAATTCTGACCCTTATAATTGCGGGAGATGTAGGAATGCCTGTTCTGGGGGATTAAATGCTGATGCTGTATGTATAAATGGGAGTTGCAGTCTTAAATGTAAATCGGGCTGGACTGATGTTGATGGGGTGCCGGGATGTGAAACTCATTGCGAACCATCTCCGGAAGGTGAGGTTTGTAATGGGGTTGATGATGATTGCGATGGTGAAATAGATGATGGTTTTCCGTGTGCAAAAGGAGTTTCTCTAACTTGCACTACAGGATGTGGTTCAGAAGGTAGTGCAATATGTTCAGAGAATTGCCAGGTACCAGCATTGTGTACACCTCCTGATGAGATTTGCAATGGCAATGATGACAACTGCGATGGGCAGTGCGATGAGGTAGGGGAGTGTTGCGGAAATAGAGTTGAAATTTGCACTCCGCATAATATGCCAGAGGAATTTGAAGGCACAATTGTATGCAGGGAGGATTGCACCCTCGAGGGACCATGCAGTGTGAAATGGTTGAAAGTTGTAACAGGGAATTTATTTTCTTGCGGTATTGCTGTGGATAAGTCATTATGGTGCTGGGGATTTAATAGTAGTTACCAGCTTGGGACAGGAGATACTTTTTCGAAAAATATTCCAACGAGAACCGGTCAGGTTGGAACTGAATGGAAAGATATTGGGGCGGGAAGAAATTTTGCCTGTGGTATTCTTGAGGATGGAACACTTTACTGCTGGGGGGATAATTCTTCGGGACAATTGGGAGATGGAACATACTCAAATTCTCCTATCCCACGACAGATTGGTAATCCTTCTCAATGGAAGAGTATTTCAGCAGGAGAAAATTTTGTCTGTGGAATTAAAAATGATGATTCGCTATGGTGCTGGGGGCAAAATACTTTTGGACAGTTAGGAAATGGCTCAATCTCAACAAGTAATAGTCCGGTTCAGGTTTTAGCGGGGTCGCATTGGAGGCAGATTTCAGCAGGTCAAAATCATGTGTGTGGTATTGATGCTTCCTCAAGAGTTTTCTGCTGGGGGTTAAATTCATTGGGTCAGTTAGGAGATGGTACGCAAATGAACAGAAATACTCCTTCGGAGATAGCATTGTTATCAGGTAGCATTGTTAATATATCAGCAGGTGGCAATCATACCTGCGCAGTAAAAAACGATGGTTTTCTTTTTTGCTGGGGTGAAAATTCAAATGGTCAACTCGGGCTTGGTGACATGACTTTCAGAACCTCACCTTCGCGGGTTGGAACTGATGAAGACTGGGTATTCGTTGCCTGCGGATATAATCACACCTGTGCAATAAAAAATTCGGGTCAGATGTTTTGCTGGGGTATGAATCTACACGGTGAATTGGGAAATGGCGATGCATCCGGTAATGGACAGAATATCCCTGTTGAAGTTGCTGGGATGTCTCTTGAATGGTCTGCTGCTTCACTCGGGGAATATCATTCCTGTGCTATAAAAAGGTATGGTTCTCTATTTTGCTGGGGATGGAATGCCTACGGACAGCTGGGAGTTGGAAATAATAGTGCTAGTGTGATTCCAGTGCAGGTGGGTCTTTAGTTTTAAATCTTGATTTTTCTTTTTTTAACACTTCACTAATTGCAAATAAAAAAATAATATACCCAGTAAAAATCAGGAGAAAACAATGGCAAAAAGAACTCCATATCCACCAGTTTTCTGGATTGCAAATCTTGTCGAAGTGCTCGAGAGATTTGCCTATTACGGTATTTATATGGGCTTTGGAATTTACATGGAATATTTAGGCTTTACAAAAGCCCAGCTTGGAGTTGTTCAGGGTATTTTTCTTTTTCTTTCCTATGTAACTCCTGTTTTTTCAGGTTCTTTTGCTGATAAATTTGGTTTTAAAAAAGTTCTTATAGTTTCCTATCTTGCATATCTTCCATCAATTTTACTCCTTCTAATAACAAAATCCTATTCTGGAATAGCGCTTACAATGATAAGCATTGGGCTTGCTGCAGGGATATTCAAACCCCTGATTTCTGGAACTGTCAGGGCTGTAACCGACCCGACGAATAAAACACTTGGCTTCGGGATATTTTATGCAATGGTCAATGTCGGTGCTACCTTTGGACCCATTGTAGCAGGAAAACTCAGAGCTATTTCATGGAATTATGCTTTTATGGCAGCAGCGATTGGAATTGTTTTAATGCTCCTAATAACAGTTTTCTTTTATAAAGAACCTCCACGACAAATAGAAGGGGTTACACTTAAAGATAAAATGAAAGATATTTTTATAGCACTTTCAGATGTAAAGTTTTCGGTTTTTCTTGTCATTTTAGGAGTGTTTTTCTGGATTCCTTTCTGGTCTTTTTTTAATTTGCTCGCTCTTTACATTGATAGAAACCTCGATACTGCAAAACTTTATCTTGACCTGAAATCCATTTTTGGTGCGGGTGTGGCGAATTTCTTTTCCCGTGCCGACGAAAGTGGAGTTAGAAGGATATTGGGTGAAACAGTGTCTCACGATGGATACATAATAATGCTCCTTCAGGTGTTTGTTTCAAGAATTGCAGAAAGATTTAAAGCAATACCAACTTTCATGTTTGGACTTGCAGTTGCTTCGACAGGTTTCGTTGTTCTGGGATTGTCGTTACATGCATCACCTCTATTCGTTTTTTTAGGAATAACTCTTTTCGCAATAGGAGAGATGATTTCTTCGCCGAGAATTCAGGAATATATTACATGGATTGCGCCAAAGGAAAAGGCGGGGCTTTACATGGGTTCGAATTTCCTTGCCACAGGAATAGGCGGAGCAGCAAGCGGACCCCTTTACACATGGTTGTATGGTTATTTTAGAAATGGAGGGCATCCAGATTATGTATGGTATGTTCTCGCTGGTCATGTGATAATTGGAATTGTGGCGATTTTTATCTTTTCTAAAATTGCTGGCGAATTCAAGGAATCTTCAACATGAGGAAAATGAATGAATCACTTATATTCAGGATGCTGTAAATTATTAAATTCCGCATGGATAGAATAATGGTTCTTCGGTGGCTTCGACTCCGCTGCCTTCGATTCTGCTCAGGCACCGAGCACTCCATGGTCATTGAGCGGAGTCGAAATGACCCCAACATTGTCCATTCCTCCCCCCATTTCCACTGGGGTAAACCTTCTCTCCTTAAAAAATTCCATTGAAAAAAAGTGGCAAGAATTGTTAATTTGTTGACAGAGTTTGTTTTTGGGTTCATAAAATTATTAAGAAAGGAAAATAAAATAATGAAAGGAAAAATGAAAAATTTAATCGTTTTATTACTTAGTTTGTTAGCATTTATTTTTCTCTCATGTTCGAGTGGAAATGGAGGAGGAAAAGACTATTACTATGATTTAACTGAAGGTAATATTCATGATACGGACTGGCATCAGCCTGATATTCCAGGGGATGATGCGCCATTGTGCACTCCAGGAGGTAGAAGGTGTGCTGGAGCAATGGCTTTTGAAGTCTGTAATAGTGCTGGTACAGGTTATGACCCTGGAGGAGTTTGCGAATCCGGAACGGAATGTTACGATGGGTTTTGTCTTGACCCGTGTGCTCTTGCTGATAGGAAAAATGAATCGGTGGGATGTGTTTATTATGCAGTTGACACTAATGCAATGCAACCAGGTGATTATGCAGTTGCAATTTCGAATGTGAATCAATCGAGACCAGCAAATGTAATTATTGAAACAAAGGAGGGTGGAGTCTGGTCACCAGTGGCAGGTGGGCAGTTTACCGTAGCACCACTAACTCTCACAGCTAAAGTCCTTCCACACAGGTTTACAAGTGGAAGTTCTATTTATAAAGGTGGTGCATACAGAATAACTTCGGATCTTCCAATAATAGCGTATCAATTTAATCCTCTTGATGGTTCTCGCTCATATCTCAGTGATGCATCTTTGCTTCTTCCTAAATCCAGTCTCGATACCTACCATTTTATAGAAGCATGGCCCCAGGGTCCTGCAGACGACAGGACACCTGAAGGTTATCCTGCACACATTCAAATTGCTGCTGCAGCTGATGTTGTTGTGACTGTTACCTCTTCTATTCCTACCAGGGCGGGAACCGGGGTTCCAGCACTTACTCCCGGTATTCCTCAGGCTTTTAATCTCGAAGAAGGGGATTTTCTACAACTCGATGTTGCAATTCATATGGATTCATTTGCTGGAACTTATATTGAATCGACTGGACCTGTTGCTGTTTTCAGTTCAAATGATTGTGTTAATGTTCCACCTGACATTAACTGGTGTTGTTGCGAGCATCTTGAAGAGCAGATTTTTGGGTTGCAGAGGTGGGGGAAAACCTATGTTGGGTCAAGAATAACTCCTCGTGGAAGTGAACCAGCTGTCTGGACAATTGTAGCATCAGAAAATAATACAACGATAACTTTTGATTATGACCCATCAGTTACTGGTTTGCCAATCACCGTGACAATGAATAGAGGAGAGAGGCAGCAATTTCAAACCCAGGGTCCACCTGACCAGCCTGGTGATTTCTATGTTTCTGCAGATAAACCCATCCTTTTAACTCAGTATATGGTGGGGGCTTTTATGGTTTCTTACGGAGGTAATAATGGAGACCCGAGCATGGTTCAGGAGGTTCCGACTGACCAGTTTTTGAATCGTTATGTTGTTCTTGTTCCAACAACATGGCAAAACGATTTCCTGATAATAACGAGGAAGGCAGGTTCGAATATCACCATTGATAATATTCAACCATCTGCTTCGTGGTCGGCGGTTGGAAGAAGTGGATGGGAAGTTGCAAGGATCCCTGTTGCCGATGGAATTCATGTTCTTGAAGGAAATCAGCCTTTTGGGGTCATTGTTGTCGGTTTTGATGAATTCGATTCCTATGCCTATCCCGGTGGTTTGAACATGCAGGTTATAAATCCAATTATATAAATCCTATTTATTAGAGGTTAGATTGATACTTATAAACCATTTCTCCGCCTACCCATGTCATTAAAACTCTTGTTGAAGGAATTTCTGAATATGGGATTTCAAATATGTTTTTATCGAGCACGACGAAATCCGCAAATTTCCCGGGTTCAATTGAACCAAGAATATTTTCCGTGAAGGATGCTTTTGCACCATTTATTGTATAAGTTATAATCGCTTCACTGAGTGTCATTTTATTTTGTGAATACCATCCCCCTTCCGGATACCCTTTGAGGTCCTGCCTTGTTATAGCAGAAAAGATTCCTAAAAGGGGATTTGGAGATTCTACAGGTGAATCAGAGCCGGCAGCAATTATTAAACCTGAATCAATTATTTTCCTCCATGCATATGCAAATTCCGCTCGTTTCGAACCAAGTCTCTGCTCAGCCCAGTACATATCCGAGGTGCAATGAATTGGTTGCATTGATGCAATGATGCGTGAGTTACCAATTTGCTGGAGGTCGTCAGGTGAAATTACCTGTAAATGTTCTATTCGAGGTCTGACATCTTTCGACGGGAAAATTTCCTCTAATTTTTTATAAACTTTAACTGCTATTTTTACAGCACCATCTCCAATTGCGTGAACACATGGCTGATATCCTTTTTCAACAATAAACCGTACTGCTTCTGAAAAATCTTTTTCTTTCATGGTAAGAATTCCGTAATTGAGAGGGTCGTCTGAATAGGGCTGGATTAAAAATGCTCCCCGTGAACCAAGAGCACCGTCGAGGAAAAATTTTACCCCCTTTATCCAGAGTTTATTATTAAAATTGCTTACAGGGGACTTCTGGATGAATTTTTTACTCTCCTCACCGTTCCAGAGGAACATGGCATATACACGAATTTGAAATTTTCCACCTGATACCAGTTCCTTTAAAATCTTGATGGTTTCTTCGTCTACACCAGCATCATGCACCATGGTAATTCCATAAGAAAGGAATTTATTTACTCCTCTTAAAATATCATCTTTTTTTTCCTCTGGTGATGGTTTGGGTATGACTCTTTCTATTATAGAAATTGCATTGTCGAGCAGAATCCCTGCTGGCTGTCCATCCGGAAATCTGATAATTTTTCCCCCTTCAATGTCCTTCGTTTCTTTTGTTATTTTCGCAATTTCAAGGGCTTTAGAATTGACCCAGATAGCATGTCCATCAACCCTTTCAAGCATTACGGGGTTAAACGGTGCTACTTTATCGAGAATTTCTTTTGATGGAAATTCTTTTTTAGACCAGAGATTCTGGTCCCATCCCCTTCCTGTTATCCATTTACCTGAAGGGACTGAATTTGTCGCTTCTTTAACCATGTTTGCTATTTCCTCAGGAGACTGAATACCCTTCAGGTTTAATATTTTTTCTTCAAGTCCAGTCGAGAGAATGTGCGCGTGTGAATCAATGAAACCAGGAAGAACAGTTGAACCTCCTAAATCAACAATTTTTGTTGATAGGCATTTTCTTTCCATTATCTGCTTACTTTGACCAGTTTCTTTAAATTTCCCATCTTTTACGGAAAATGCCTCGAATCTGTTCAGTGAATTTTTTGCATTAGAGGGTGTATAAACATTTGCATTAACAAATATCATGTCAGGGCAGGCATTGCTTGTTGTTTCCTTTTTCATTTTACATCCAGAGAGTATAATAAATATAAATATTGAAAATATAAGTAGTTCCTTAGTGAAAAATATTTTTTGTATGGAATTCACTTAATCGAGTGTTTTATATACCATTACAAAAATCAATGCAAATGTATGGTGGTTCAGAAGGGCAGAACCCCCTGCATTCGATTTCACCTGGAGAACATGCAATGCCTGATTCGAGCATTGGACTGCAAAAACCGTTATTGCACCTGAGTCCATAAGAACAATCTTCAAATCGCTGACATCTATCTCCTTCTTGTCCTGGTTGATTACATCTTCCCCTTATGCAAACCTCACCGAGATGGCATTCTGAATCTTCTCTGCAAACTCCACCAGTTCTCACTCGTTCTCTGCAAGTTTGAGAGAAAATATCACAGAAGAGTTCTTCCAGACATTCTTCACTAATAATGCATTCTGTTCCCTCAGGTAATTGACCTATTAAAGTTTTTCCAACAATCATATTATAATAGTATTCTTTGACTAATGGAGATTCTCCTAAATTCGGGCATTGGGTAGTGAGAGTGTTTAATTCCTCTGCCATTTCTCTCATTCCTTCCGGAGTTACTACGATTTTTCCTGATTCGATTCCTTCCCTGTAGCTGGAGATACACGAAAAAAAGAATTCGGTTGTAGCTGGTTCTCTGCAGTCAAGGTTTTCTGATTGAAGTAGAATATCTCTTTCTTGAGGAGTGCAACATGATTCAAAATATCCGCAGATGGAATAAGCAAGGATTGAGCAAAACTCTTGAGCGGTTATGGTCTCTTCAATATCAGTATCATTGATTTCATCTGCAGAATTATCCTGGGGAAAGTCTGTGATAGGGTCGTAAAGAGTTTCCTGAATATCTTCGTTGATGAAATCCTTTATAGAAGTAGACTTGTAGCATGAAAATAGTACAGTGCAAGCAATAAGAAAAATGAAAATGTTTTTTATATGGGAAGTTAAGTTTATAGCACTTCACCCCCTCCAGAATAAAATATAGAGGGTTTATTCTCCTTCGTCAAATCCTGATTCTTTTGCTCTCCGTCCACCCTGCCTATCTCTATTTGGTCGGCGTCTGTCCTGTCTCGGTCTTCTTTGCCATCTTCGTCCTCCTCTATCTCCTCCTCCCTCTTCCTTTTTTTTCGCAACTGCAACTTTTAATGTGCGTCCTCCAACCTGTTTGCCATTGAGGGTGCTTATGGCATTTTCCGCTTCCTGTTCGTTTTCGCAAACTACGAATCCAAATCCCCTTGATTTTCCAGTGAATCTATCAGTTACTATTTTGACCTCGCTTACCTTGAAGCCACCATCTTCAAAAATTGACTTTAAGTCTGTTTCTCCGAGGTCATAGGGGATGTTACCGATGAAAAGTTTCTGGGACATTTTTTACCTTTCTCCTTTTTTAGTATTTATGGTTCATAAAATACGCTCCCTTAGCCATACATCCTTTGCCCTCAATATCCCTGCGAGAATATTTTTCAGGAAATTTAAGGGAAGGCTGGAATGAGCTCTGGAAGCAATTAAAGCTTGTTATTCATACTCCTTAAAACGAATACTTACCCCCTTTTTCATCAAAACCAATAAAATCACTTATCATTTAATTTATATTGTATAGTATGTCAACAAGAATTTCCAAAAATTTTTTTAAAGTATCCCTTTTACCCGAAATAATCTGAATATATGGATTCCTGCTGTAGGAGTAGATTCCTGCTTTGGCAGGGGCAGGAACAGGGTTTTGAAGAATGGCAAGGCGAAAAAACTTGACTATTTATTTTTTGTTACTATTTATATAGGAAAATTAAAAAGAATGAGGTTATCCAGAATGGATACTTGTAAAGATATGCAGGAGGGGGAGGAAAAGGCTAAGCGTACAAGACCCATAGGCAAAGTTATAATTGATAAACACCTTTGTAAGGGATGTGGCTTTTGCGTAAATTTTTGCCCAAGACATACTCTTGTAATGAGTAAGAAACTCAATGACAAGGGTTATCATTATCCTGAAGTTGATAAAGATAATTGCACAGGATGTGATTTATGCGGGATGATGTGTCCCGATTTTGCAATTTACGCTATCAAGATTACAGATTCACACAATATTTAGAGAGTAATCAATGCAGGATAAAGCAATTCTTGAGGGTGTTCATTTTATGAATGGGGATAACGCATGTGCTGAAGGTGCTATCAGTGCCGGTTGCAGATTTGCTGCAGGTTATCCTATAACCCCATCGACAGAAATAGTAGAACATCTTGCCAGAAGGTTTCCAATGGTAGGAGGCTTTTTTGTCCAGATGGAGGATGAAATTGCTTCTTCAATAGCGATATTAGGTGCGGCATGGGGAGGGGTTAAGGCAATGACTGTTACTTCTGGTCCAGGAATGAGCCTGATGATGGAGCATATAGGTCTGGCTGCAATGACGGAAACCCCGTGCGTTTTTGTGAATGTTCAAAGAGGAGGACCTTCAACCGGTTTACCGACACTTCCAGCTCAGGCAGATGTAATGCAGGCGAAATGGGGTTCTCATGGTGATTATCAGATAATTGCTTTGAGTCCAAGTTCTCCACAGGAAGCATTCGATTTGACAATAAAAGCATTTAATCTTTCGGAAATGTTCAGAACCCCTGTTATTTTGCTGATGGATGAATCAGTGGGACATATGATGGAAAAGGTAGTAATTCCACCGGCGGAAAAAATAGAGGTTATAAATAGAAAATATACTGACAGAAAACCGGGAGATTATCTTCCATATGAAGAAACACCGGATTATGTACCTCCAATGGCTCCTGTCGGGTTTGGTTATAAATTTCATGTGACAGGGTTAACACATGATGAAAGGGGGTACCCTGTTATAACGGATGAATGTCAGAAGAAATTGCTCTGGAGGTTGCGGAACAAAATTCTTGAGTATGAAAGAAAAGGTATGGCAGAATTTGAATTGAAAGGAGACGACGATTCTCCATTTTCTATTCTTGTGATTAGTTATGGAATCACGACAAGAATAGCAGATTATGCAGCACAGGAAGCAAGGAAAAATGGCATAAAAGTTGGACATATGCAACTTAAGACTATCTGGCCATTTCCTGAAAGTGCAGTGAAAAATGTCGTTTCCAGCCGTGGCGTCAAGGCAGTTGTTGTTCCTGAAATTAATCTTGGACAGCTTGTTCTGGAAGTTGAACGCGTTGTCTCCTGCAATGCGAAGGTTTTTCATGTTCCTCATGCTGGTGGTTCTGTTCATGAGCCAGAAGAAATTCTCGAAGTTATTGAAAATTCGTGGAGAAAATTGAATTGAAATTTTTATTGAAGAATAAATAGTGAGGTTAAAGTAATGGAAAATACTCAGGGTCAGGTTAAAGGAGATTTTATACCTCCAAATCCTGTTCAGCGTTTTTTAAGACTTGATAGAATGCCTCATATCTGGTGTAGTGGTTGCGGGATAGGGGTTGCAGTCAATTGTTTTGCAAGGGCAATTGATAAATTAGGTATTCCTGTAGAAAAGCTTGTAGTGGTTTCTGGAATAGGATGTTCCGGTCGTGTCGCTGGATATTTAAATCTCGATTCTTTTCATACAACTCACGGTAGAGCAATTCCATTTGCCACAGGACTGAAACTTGCACGACCTGACCTTTATGTTGTAGTGTTTAGTGGTGATGGGGACCTTGTGGCAATTGGAGGGAATCACTTCATTCATGCTGCGCGAAGAAATGTAGATATAACTGTAATTTGTGTTAATAATTTTACTTATGGTATGACAGGTGGGCAGGTTGCTCCAACCGCTCCGATAGGTTCACTGGCTACAACCACTCCTTACGGCAATCTTGAGGAACCTTTCAATCTTGCTCACCTCGCAAGCTCAAGCGGGGCTGTTTATGTTTCAAGATGGACGACATACCATGTTGTGAGGCTTGAAAAATCAATAACTGAGGCAATTAAAAAACCCGGTTTTTCTTTTGTTGAAGTACTGGCTCCATGCCCAACTATCTATTTGAGGCGAAATCGAATGGGTGAATCTCTTGCCATGATGAAGATATTTCAGGAGAAGAGTGTTGTTAAAAATGGTATTCCGACTCAGGAAGCAACTGTGGATTATGATAAGGGTCCCATTGTGGTTGGAAATTTTGTTAATAAAGAACGACCAGGTTTTATGGCAAACTATAACGAAGCAATGAGAAAAGCTCTGGGGGAAAAATTTGTTCCTTTTCGGTGCGTTGCAGGTGGGGTATCAATAGATAATGGAGAACCAGAGGCAGAAGGTTAATTTAGATTTTAAATATGGAAAGAGTAGAAAATGAGTGATAAGCGTAAAATGGAAATTCGAATATCAGGATTAGGGGGGCAGGGAGTTATTCTCGCAGGTCAAATTATAGGTAAGGCTGCATGCTTATTTGAAGGTCTTTATTCAACAATGATTCAGAGTTTTGGTCCAGAAGCCCGTGGAGGTGCATGCAGTGCTCAAGTTGTAGTTTCACCAGAGCCAATTATGTACCCATACATAAAGAACCCCGATATTCTTGTTGCTATGAGTCAGGAAGCATACAGATTGTATGCAAATAAAGTAAAATCAGGAGGGGTGATTCTTTATGAAAGTGAACTGGTTGAAATTTCCGGAGTACCTGAAGGAGTTAAATGTTATGGTATTCCTGCGACGAGGTTAGCGGAGAAGATTCGTAATAAGGTACTTCTTAATATCGTTATGCTTGGCTTCTTTTCCGCTTTTTGTGATACTATAAATCATGATGCCATAAAAAAAGCAATTGCTTCTTCTGTTCCTAAAGGAACCGAAGGTTTTAATCTTAATGCTTTCAATGAGGGGTTTGAGGAGGGGTTAAAACTAAAAGCAGAAAGGAAGTGAGGGCAAATGCTGGACCCATTAGATAATAGGCCACATAAAGTTATTCTTTCCGACGATACTGAAGTATTTTTGAGGTTTTTTACCGATAGTGATGCGGAAATGCTCTTTCAGTTTTATCGAAATTTACCCGAAGAAGACAGAATGGTACTCAAGGACGATGTTACTAACAGGAAGATTTTTCTTGAACTCATAGATAGAATCCATAAGGCAGTAGCCACGATGATTCTTGCATTTCATCAGGATAAAATTGTGGGTGAATCTACTCTGCACCGCAATCTCCACGGCTGGACAAAGCATGTTGGGGAACTGAGAGCAGTGATTCTGCGAGAGTATGTTGGCAAGGGTCTTACAAGAGCTCTTCTCAAGGCACAGGTCGAAGTTGCTAATTCAAAGGGACTTGATAAGGTTGTTTTCAGGATACTTGATACTCAAAAAGATTCAAAGAAAGCCCTTGAGGAAATTGGATTTGTGCAGGAAGCAGTTTTGTCAAAGCATGCGATAGATTTGCAGGGTAATTTTCACGATATGATAATTATGAGTAATTTTGTTGCGGACTTGTGGAGAAAAATGGAGGACCTTATCAGGGATACCGAGTTTGAAGTTATTCCTTAAGCGATAAACTGAAAGGAGGTGGTGGCTGGCGTAGTCGTGCGGGTGGTGGAGTATTGTGGTGTCATGAAGTCACAACTTTGTTTCTTCCTTCTTTTTTTGCCTGATAAAGGCGGGTGTCAGCTATTTTTATAAATTCTTTAGAATCGTAATCTGCTTCAATTGCCTCAGCAACCCCGGCGGAAATAGTTATGTTTATTTTTTTTCCGGCGAAAAGAAAAACATGAGCTTCTATCCGTTGCCTCATTTCTTCTGCAACTTTACCTGCTCCACTTCTATTAGTTTCGGGCATCAGAATCGAAATTTCTTCTCCTCCATAGCGAGCAACAATTTCCTCGCGCCTCACTCTTGAAAGTAGAATCTCACCTGACTCTTTGAGGACATGGTCACCTGCAAGATGCCCGTATGTGTCATTTACCTTTTTAAAAAAGTCTATATCTATCATTATAAGACTTAATGGTCTTGCATATCTTTTTGCTCTTGCCAGTTCCTTTTCTAATGTTTCCAAAAAATACCGTTTATTGTAAAGGCCAGTTAATCCATCCATTATTGCCATTTTGTGAATTTCTTCATAGTAGAGGGATTCGATGGCATTTCCGCTCAAATATTTGAAAATTGTTCTTCCGATTTTTATTCTGTCACCATCTTTCAGCGTGTATTCAATGTAAGGTTCAAGTCGCAAATCATTTAAATAAGTGCCATTTGTGCTTTTTATATCAATAATTGTTGTTTTGCCACCCTTTTTTTCAATTTTCGCATGCTGTCTCGAGACAGTTTCTTCATCTATATATATGTCATTGTCAGGGTCTCTTCCAATGGAAATAATTTTTCCTTTCAAATCAAAGCGTTTTCCGAGGTCTGGTCCTTCGGTATAAATGAGGACAAGACAGTCATCATACTTTTTAAGTCCCTCTATGTGTTTAACTTCGACCTTCTGAGTAAGGTCATTTCCATCGTCTGGCTGATACATTGTTTGATATGAATTTTTTTAATCCTATTGAATTTTTTTATTTGATAGTAGTATATTTTAAGTTAAAAATAAAGAAATAATTTCATATTAAAAAATATGTTTTTTTTACTTTTTATAAAAAACCAATTTTTAAGCAAGTTTTTCGTCAAAATTAATGGTTTGGTGGAAATTTTATGAGTAGCCAGATTCAGTATGTTCAATTTGGTAAGTATCTTCTTTTAGACCGGATTGCTGTAGGTGGAATGTCAGAAGTGTACCGAGCAAAATTTTTCGGAGCCGAACGATTCGAGAAGATTTTAGCAATAAAAAAGTTGCTACCGAACATTGCAGAAGACGAAGAATTTGTGGAAATGTTCATAAACGAAGCGAAACTTGCTTCTCAATTAACACATTCTAATATCTGTCAGATTTACGATTTAGGAAAAATTGACGGGAATCTTTTCATCGCAATGGAATACATCTGGGGTAAGGATTTGCTCCAGATTATAAATTATTTTCGTAAACGCAGAGACTTCATGCCTCCTCCTATGGCATCTTATATTGCTACAAGGGTGTGTGAAGGTATTGATTATGCCTACCATAAGCGTGGTCCTCAGGGAATGCCACTTAAAATCATTCACCGTGATGTAAGTCCACAGAATATTCTGATTTCTTATGATGGTGAAATAAAAATAATAGATTTTGGAATAGCCAAGGCAACACTACATCATTCTGAAACTCAGGCTGGTCTTTTGAAAGGAAAGTTTTCTTATATGTCACCCGAACAGGTGCAGGGTTTTCCAATTGACCACAGGTCTGACATTTTTGCTATAGGGACAGTTCTTTTTGAAATGCTAACGAGTATGTCACTCTTCAAAGGTGAAAATGATTTTATGACGCTTGAAAAAGTAAGGAAAGCGGAGGTTCCAAAACTTACTGACATAAATCCCCGTGTCCCAAAATCTCTGGAAAAGATAGTGATGAAAGCACTTGCCCTTGACCCTAAAGATAGGTGGCAGAGAGCAGCAGATTTTCAGGATGCCCTTCAAAGATTTTTGATTACAAGTCCTCCAATTTATACTGCAAAGAGGCTTGCAGATTGGATGCGAGTAACTTTTAAGGAGGATATTGACAGTGATAAGTTTCGAATGGAGGAATACTCAAAGATTGGTCCTGAGGTACTCCGCAAGAGTATGCCTCCTTCTCAGCCTCCACCAAAACCTCAAACGGCTGAAAGGAAAAGCCCTGTTAGTGCGAAAAGGACACTGCTTGGAATGGGGCCTCCTCCTGTATCCGCAGATAAATTACCAGAAAGGGAACAGGTGGTACCATCGGTAACAGTACCTCGTCCTGGGGAGGTAGTTCCACCTCCCGTAATGCCACCACTTTCAACTGATAAGAAAATGCCACCTCCGATGCCTCAGGATAAACAGCGTCCGATGAAAACTCCTCCTTTACCTCCACCTCTTGTTTCTGCCAGGACCTCCAAGCCACCTCCTGTTCCTCGGGTTCCGCCCCCTGTATTGCCTGTAACTCCTGCTGTAACCGCTGGTTCGGATGTTCCTGTACAATTTCCAGAGGCAACCGGTGGAATGTCACCTTCTACTGATGTTCCAGTGGAGGTTCCTCAATCAGCGAATATCGTTCAGAGTGAGCAAGTTCTGGGAGGAAATCAGGTAATCTCGCAAAATGTTACTCAACAGGCTGTAGATTATGAAGAAGAGGAAAAACAAAAAATAGTTGCTATTCCTAAACAGGACGGGAAAGGAATAACCACAACTACTTTTAAGACTGCTGAGGGGGTGGAGTTCGAGGAAGACGAAGAGCCAACGAGGGCTCTCGATGAAGAGGCTCAATCGGTTGATGATGCAATTAAAATAGATACATCGGGTCTCAGGGATACTGGAGAACCTGTTTTTGTTGAAGGCGGAAGGAAAAGGAAAGATACTTTAGGTGCCGGAATTTCGCAGACAGACATGGGGCAGGTAACTCCCCCGGGGGCTGCTGCTTACCCGGTTTCTCCGGAAATGATGGCAGCACTCGGACAGGGAACTGTTGCAATAGGTCCCGATGGAAAACCGGTGTTTGTACCCCTTATACCGCAAAAACAGGGATTTTTAAGCCCTGCTATGAAGTGGGTTCTGGTGATGGCGATTACGATGGTGGTAATGATGATAGGAGGGGTGGTTATGTATGTGTTAATGACGCAAACAAAGGTAAAAACAGCAGGGCAGGGGATAACAGGACAGGCGAAGCTTTCGGAAAATGAAGGGGCATTATTACTTAGAATTTTTCCATCAACTGCAAATGTAAAAGTTAATGGAAAGGTTATACCTTCTGAAAAACTATCGTCGCCTATTGTTGTTCCTGCTAATATCCCGTTTGATGTAGAAATCTGGCAGGAAGGTTATAAAAGAGAAAAGTTTCCTCTTATGATACCACCGGGTAATACAATTACGAAAGAAGTAGCACTTCAGGAACTCAGAGGAAGGGTTATTGTGAATTCTGTTCCGGATAAGGCAGAAGTGTATGTAGGTGGACAATTGAAAGGTGAAACACCAGCCTCAATTGAGGATTTTCCGATTAATGAGCGTATTACTGTTACAGTAAAGAAGAAAGATTTCGAGGTTTGGTCAGAAGTTGTTGAGCTCAGTGAAGAGAAGACTGAAAGGACACTTGTTGCTATTTTGCAAAAAGAAAGTAAAAAAGGTAAAGAACTTCTACCGGTAATCGCATCACAGACTGAAAGTCCTGTTTCATCGGATGAGGAAAAAACTGGAAAGCAAAAAGCCTCTGTCGCAACCGGGAAAAAGGGGAAAGATGTAAAGAAAGAGAAGGAAGTAAGTACACCTACAACCGGTTCAGGTAAGAAAGGGAGCAGTACGGGGAGTGAGGGTTATTTCATTGCTCTTACAAAGCCATGGGCAAAAGTCTTAATTGATGGAAAAGATACCGGGAGAAAGACTCCCATTGTGCCCACAAATCCTATCAAACTTTCAGCGGGTTCCCACAAAGTTACATTTGTTCTCCCTGATGGGCAGAGTTACAATTTTAATATCAAAATCAACCCGGGAGAACAGACGAAATTAATAAAGAACTTTGAATAAACCCCAATAGTGTTATATAAGAAATCATAATTTAATATGAAAGTGATATGGTTCTTCGGTGGCTTCGACTCCTCTGCCTTCGACCCCGCTCAGGTACCATCGCTCGATGAATCGCGGTCGTTGAGAAGAGTCGAAATGACCGCAACATTGGCAGTCACTACCCCTGCTCGCGCAGATGGGCAAAATTTGCCCATGAGCGTTTAATGAATTTGGATTGCAAACATTTATATTATCGTGATTTGCAAAGATTCGTAGGGGCAAACGGTCGTTCGCTTAAATTTGATTTAAAGGGAACTGTACAGGAGTTTTTATCAGAAATCTTGTTATTCCATTTTCTCCGTGATTTATCGTTAGCGGTTATTGTTGCAGTGAAAATAAAGAAGGCTGTAATTAAAATGGAAAAACAACAAAAAAGGTCGGAAATTGTTGTATTACTTTCCATGACTTCTTATTACATTTTAGCATAAAGACAATACCCATTTCAAATAACTGTTTCTTCTTACTAAAACATTTAATTTTCTTTTTTATTTCCATGGTATTTACTTGACGCAAAAAACATTATATTGTAAGTAAAGCTTAATTTTGAAAGCATAACTAATACTTTAGGGCCACTAGCTCAATTAGGCAGAGCAGCGGATTCTTAATCCGGAGGTTGCAGGTTCGATTCCTGCGTGGCCCACTTAAGGATGAATGGGATCAAAATTTGACAAAGCCCTTTCGGGATTTAATACCAATGTAAATTTTGGTGGAAAAATTTATCATGTTCAAACTGAAGATTCGGGCAAATCAAAACCTAAGATTGTTACTCATGTTTTTTTGAATGGAAACATAATTGCTACTAAAAAGCAATCCTATGAAACTTTTCTCGAACGACCTGATGTTGATGATATTGTTCGTGAAATGATGAAAAATCAACACCTTGAAATGGTGAATTTGACAAAAGAAGGTAAAATTGCAGAAAATGTTATTGGAGGGGGTGAAGCAAAAACCCCGGAGCCGTTACAATCGAAACCTGCGAGGCCTTCCGGAGAGTATCGAGTAATTTTGTCCACGCCATCACAGGGTTTGCAGTGGAGGAGAAGAAGGAAAACGACTGATCCGAAACGAGTTTCGAAAATAAGGGAAAAGGCATATATTGCAGGACAGGAAATTGAAATGCCCGAGAGTAAAGAAAATATGAAGCGTAATGAAACAGGGAAAACTCTTGAAGAAATTATTGCAGAGTATCTTTCAGAAAAGGTAGAGAAGTAATAAACGGAGTTTTGTACTTGCATTTTAAAGAACAAAGTGATAAAAAAAGAAGCTTTAAAATTTGATGTGAAAATTTTTTTAGCAATTTCAGGAGAAAATAAATGGAAGAAATAAAGTCTAATGCAATAACTGAAAAACCACTTTCTGGCGGGGAAGGCGTTTTTATTCCGTCTCCCATTCACATGAGAGACCTCATTGAGGCAGGGCTTCATTTTGGGCATCAAACGAGAAGATGGAACCCTAAAATGCGTCCTTTTATCTATGGTGTTAGAGGTGGGGTTCATATCATAGATTTACAGCAAACTATTAAACTTTTTCGAAGAGCTTATATGTTTATAGTTGAAACAGTTTCAAGAGGTGGACATATATTGATGGTTGGGACGAAAAGGCAGGCACAGGATATTGTTCAGGCTGAGGCGCAAAGGGCTCAAATGTTCTATGTTACGAACCGATGGATTGGAGGATTGCTTACGAATTTTAAGGTAATAAGTTTGGCTATAGAAAGGTTAAATAATTTAAACGCAAGATTTGCAGAAGAAGGTGGTTTCGGTGAACTTAAAAAGAAGGAAGTTTTGCGTCTGGCAAAAGAAAAACAGAGGCTTGAGAAAAATTTTGGTGGTGTGAAGGGAATGAAACAGATTCCTTCTGCTATCTTCGTTATAGACCCTGAGTGTGAGAAGACTGCAGTTGTGGAAGCAAATAAAATGAAAATACCGGTAGTGGCATTAATAGATACAAATTGTGACCCTGATCCTATTGATTTTCCAATTCCCGGAAATGATGATGCCATAAAGTCGATTCAGTATGTAACTTCCAAAATTGCTGAAGCATGTCTTGAGGGATTGAATAAGAGAGTTGATGTTATAGGAAAAATGGAGGAAGCGAGCAATCTGGAGGGTGAGAAAATTGGCAGGAAAGAAGAGAAAACAGAAGGTCCAAAGGTTGAGTATGCTCAAAGGAAAAGTGGGTAAGATGACTTTTAAAGTTTATATATTCTTAGATAGCCAAATAATAGTTTACAGGTTGTAATCTATCGGGAGGTAACAAATGACTACAAGTGCACCAATGGATTTAATAAAAACTTTAAGGGAAAGGACTGCAGCTGGTATTACTGATTGTAAGAAAGCACTTGAAGAAAACGGACTTGACCTTGATAAGGCTGCCGACTACCTTGTTAGAAAGGGACTGGCAAAGATAAAGGAAAAGGGTAAGGAGGCTCTTGAAGGTCTCATCCATAGTTACATTCATCCAGGCGGTAGAATTGGAGTTTTAGTGGAAGTTAACTGTAATACCGATTTTGTTGCAAGAACAAATGAGTTTAAGGAGTTTGCGGATAATGTTGCAATGCAAATTGCGGCTATGAACCCCCTTTATGTTTCCAAAGAAGAAATAAATGAAGAAACAATTGCCCATCAGCGACAGATATTTATGGAGCAGGCAAAAGAATTAAAAAAGCCTCAAAATGTTCTTGAGAAAATAGTTGATGGGAAGATGGAGAAATGGTTTACTGAAGTGTGCCTTCTTGACCAACCTTTCATCAAGGATGATAAAAAAACTGTGGATCACCTTCGAGGAGAACTTATAGCAAAAACGGGTGAAAATATTCAAATAAGGCGTTTTGCCCGTTTTGTCCTCGGAGAAAAATAGTGCATAGGAAAGACCCCTGTATGGGACCCTATCGAAGGATAGTTTTAAAGCTTTCCGGAGAATCAATTGGTAGTGGTGCAAAAAGGGGATTAGACCCCGTCTGTTTGAATCGAGTTGCATCTCAGTTGGCAGGAGTAAAAAGAAAATTCAAAGATGCTCAAATTGCAATTGTGTTGGGAGGAGGTAATTTTATTAGAGGTGGAAGGGGTGATATAAAGGGAATCAAAAAGGTTACTGCACATCAGATGGGAATGCTTGCTACTTTGATTAATGCTCTCGCTTTAAGGGATACTTTGATTGGAGTGGGTGTTGGGTGCAAAGTTTTAAATTCCTTCGATGCTGGTGCAATTGCAGAATCTTTTTCCATTGCTTCTGCTTTAAGATACCTTGAAAATGGGGATGTTGTTATTTTGTCGGGTGGAACAGGTAATCCATTTTTCAGTACTGATACTGCAGGGGTGGTGCGCGCTCTTGAAATAGAAGCTGATGCGATTTTTAAAGCAACGAAAGTTGATGGTGTTTACAGTAATGACCCGATGAAATTCAAAGATGCGAAATTTTATGAGAGAATCACATTTGAAGAAGTTTTGCAAAAAAAGCTCGGGGTGATGGACCTTGCTGCAATTGGACTATGCATTGAAAACAGAATTCCCGTTTTGATTTTCAATATTTTTAAAAAGGATAATTTAATAAAGGCAATGGGTGGGGAAAAGGTAGGGACATTAATTTACTAAAAAATTTTTCAAAAATCTGGAGGAAAAACCTATGGATAGTAGTGATGTAATTAAAGAGATGGAGAGTACGGTTGCAAAAAACATTGAATCACTGGAAAAGGAACTGGCAAGGGTTAGAACATCGAGGGCTTCGGTATCAATACTCGATGGGATTAAGGTAGATTATTATGGAACAAAAACACCTCTTGCTCAGTGTGCCAGTCTTTCCACTCCAGAACCGAGATTGATAGTAATAAAACCATGGGTGAAAGATATGATACCAGAGATCGAAAAGGCGATACTTTCGGCTAATATTGGGCTGACTCCCTCAATTGATAAAGAAATCATTCGGATACCGGTTCCTCCACTGACTGAAGAAAGAAGAAAAGAACTGGTGAAGATGATAAAGAAATATGGTGAAGAACATAAAATTTCTTTGAGAAATGCAAGAAGAGATGCCAATTCCATGCTCAAGGATATGGAAAAAGAGGGAATAATTTCTGAAGATGATTGTAAAAAAACGGAAAAGAAAATACAGGAAATAACAGACAATGCATCTAAGAAAATTGATGAAATTATTTCCAAAAAAGAAAAAGAGATAATGGAGTTTTAAGGTCTAATTGAAAGAGGTGTAAGCAATGAAACTTCATGTAAATGTTGACCATTCTGCAACTCTCAGAGAAGCAAGAGGAACGCCTTATCCTGACCCGGTAGAAGTAGCCCTTGCTGCCATAGAGGGGGGGGCTGACGGTATTACAGTTCATTTGCGTGAAGATAGACGTCACATAAAGGACAGAGATGTTTTCAAAATGAAAGAGTTAATAACTGTTCCGCTGAATTTAGAAATGGCAGCAACAGATGAAATGATAAATATTGCACTTGAGGTTCGTCCATCAATTTCCACCATTGTTCCTGAAAAAAGAATGGAGAAAACAACAGAAAGGGGGCTAATTCTTGATGGTAGCGACTTGATTAGCGCAAGGAAAGTTGAGATTTTAAAAGATGCAGGAATAATGGTTAGTTTTTTTGTAGATACTGAGTTTGATATTATTGAAAAGGCTAAACAGATGGGTGCTGACAGGGTGGAACTCCATACAGGTCCTTACAGCCTTGCAACTGGAAGAGATGTGGATTTGCATTTAGAACAGATTGCATCTGCAGCTTCATTTGCGGTAAAGTTAGGATTGAAGGTTGCTGCAGGACATGGGCTTGATTATAAAAATGTAAGAAGGATTGCCCTCATTAAAAATATTGAAGAGTTAAGTATAGGTCATTCTATTGTTTCAAGAAGTGTTCTGGTCGGAATGAAAAGAGCAGTGGAGGAGATGAAGGAACTAATTAATTTCGAAGTATCTCATTAAAAATTAAGGCAGGAACAAAGATGATATTCATGTCCAGAGAGCAGATTAGGCATTACGATGAAGTGGCAATAAACGATTACGGTATAGATGGCATCGTTTTGATGGAAAACGCAGGTAGGGGTGCTTCGAAAATCATTCTTGACGATTATGGCACAAAATTAAATAAAGTTTCTATAGTTGCAGGAACGGGCAACAATGGAGGTGACGGTTTTGTTGTAGCAAGGCACCTTTCAAATAATGAAATTCCAGTTAAGGTTTTTGTTATTGGTGAAAAGGAGAAGATTAAAGGTGATGCAAAGAAGAATTTTGAAATTATTTTGAAAATGGGAATTCCTGTAGTCGAAATCAAAAGCAAAGATGATGTTCAAATTCTTTCGAGCAGTCTTTCTCAAAGCTCACTTATAATAGATGCTCTGTTTGGAACAGGACTGGATAGAGAAATTTCCGGATTTTTCAGAGAGGTAATTGAAATCATGAATAGCGCAGGGGTGGATATTGTTTCACTTGATATGCCATCCGGTCTCGATGCTAATACGGGATTACCTCTCGGAATATGTGTTAAAGCAAAGAAAACAATCACATTTGCATTTTTGAAAAGGGGGATTTTGGTTTATCCAGGAGCAGAATATTGCGGTGAGGTTTCAGTGGTGGATATTGGGGCTCCTTTAGAAGTAGTAAAAAAAACCGGTTTCGATGGGAAAACTATAGAAGGGGTTGATTTAAGAAGGTGGATCAAACCGAGGGAAAAAAATTCTCACAAAGGCACTTACGGACATGTTTTGATAATTGCTGGTTCTCGTGGAAAAAGTGGCGCGGCAGTGCTTTCTGCTCGTGGGGCACTGAGGTGTGGCTCAGGGCTTGTTACAATTGCTGTCAGGAAAGAAATCCTGAGTGAAATGGAGGTCATCAAGCCAGTTGAATCGATGCTTGAACCTTATGAACCTCAGGAACCTGAAAGCATGTTAAAGCCCATCGAAGGGAAAAGTGCTATAGCACTGGGTCCTGGTTGTGGAACAGATGAAAATATGGAAAAGATTCTTGATGCTGTCATCAGTAAATGTAAGGTTCCTTTAATAATTGATGCGGATGGTCTCACTCTTTTAAGTCGAAACCCGGGTAAAATAAAGGGTGTGGGTTTCCCCGTTATTCTGACGCCACACCCGGGAGAAATGTCGAGAATAACTGGAATGACAACCGATGAAATTCAAAAAAACAGGATAGAAGTTGCCCGTAAATTTGCTTCCGAAAATGGGGTTTATCTTGTTTTGAAAGGAGCGAGAACTGTTATAGCAGTTCCCGATGGTAATGTTTTTATAAATATGACAGGAAACCCGGGTATGGCAAGCGGAGGAATGGGGGATGTGTTAACCGGTATGATAACATCATTTTGTGGTCAGGGTTTTTCTCCTCTTCAGTCAGCCTGCCTTGCTGTGTATATTCATGGTAAGGCAGGGGATTTTGTCTATGAAGAGAATGGTCAAATGGGGATTCTGGCAAATCAAATAATAGAAAAAGTTCCGGAGGTTTTCAATTACCTTAAAGTTTCAGTTTAACTTATTCATTACTTTGCGAAAATTAAATTGCTAATTTTTTTTAGATAAAGATAGGACCGTAGTGCAGTCAATAAATTTCCTTCAAATCTTATTTTACCTTCAATAAAGGTTTTTAAGAGTTTTTTCTCTACTATTGCTTCTATAAGATGGGTTGTTTGAGTGTAAAAAATTGCACTTTCCGGTTCTATTATGCCTGGCTTTATAATAATTTCTTCTTTCATTGAACTGATTGTAAGTTTCTGTCCGTCAACATTGAGACTGAAATGGATATTCCCTGGAAAGGGTACTTTTTCGTAAAATTCTTCTATCATTGCCTTAAGGATAAGAGAAAGCAAATTGGCATTTTCGGCTGGAGAAATTGTTACATGTCCTGATGGCAATTTAAAACTTTTCTGGAATTTATTTTCTTTTTCTTGAAATTATAAAAGCTAAGAGGCTAAGAAGCAAAAGCATCATGTAAAAACTACCAGTATTTACTTTTTCTCCTGCTATTTTGCATCCACAACCACTTTCAGCCATTCCTCCTGAAGGGTTATTGCCATCACCGATTGACTCGTCATCAGGAATATCCTGAACTTCGTGATATGTTGCAGTTGCAAATATGGGAATATCAATATCACCTTCGTCGGGGTCGTTAGATTCTATTCGAACAACACCGTATAAATCTCCTGCTCCCTCGGGAGCAAAGAGAATGTTTATTTCGGCTTCATCACCAGGAGCAAGACTGAATTCTTCTGGCCTTATTAGGAAAGGTTCACTTGTTTTTAGTGTTCCTTCAAGGTCCTCATAACCCATGTTGACTACTTTAAAATGCAGAGTTCTGGGGTGACCCACCTGCGTTGGAGGGAATCTTATTTCAGTAAGGGGATTGTAATCCATATCCACTATTTCTATGTCAGGTAAATAGAATACGAGGTGTTCTGTATTAAACTGCCATGTTTCTGTAAAGTCAGGCATAGGAATGGGAAGAGTAAAAATGTCGAAGTCCCACTCACACCAGCTCCCGCATATTCCTGAGAGAAGCTCAATTCGTGCAGAAAGATAGAGGAAAAGGACTGCCTGGTGAGAAACCATTCCGTAGTAAGTGGCATCAACTTCGTATTTTGGTTCTCCAGGGGGATTGACTCTGAGTTTCTGCCCTTCTTCGTAAATTGCTCTATTATGGTCGCTCGTCTCAATTCTCATCCCGGCAAAGTAAGAATCGAATGTGGCGTCCATTTCTATTGCAAGTTCCAGTGATGCAATTTCGTCCGGGATGCCAATGAAATCATTAAGACCAAGTTCGAGTAATTGATAACGGGGAATCCTCCCTTCGAGCATAACGGGGCGCTCTGGATTTCCAGAGAGGAGGAATGGGTCGAACTTTTTTTCTTCAAAAAATCCAAGGTCAATTGTTGGAAGGAAAGGAATTGGTCCTTCCCAGTCTATGTCAACAAGCGGGGTATCAATATCAATTTTAAGTCTTCCCTCGAATTGGAGACCAATGTCCATACCGTAGAGTCCTCCTCGTGGAGTACCTTCGAAGTAAAGGTCCATTGCTGGTGGCCATATTAGAATTCCCTTTCCGACGAGGTCTGCATAAAAACTGCATCCAATATGGAATCGAAGTCTAACCTGTATTTCCTGAAAACTTGGGGGAACCCAATTTGAATCCCAGTCAGTTGCTATACTGCAAAATTCGTGTTCATGCTCGAAATGAACATCATCTTCACTCCTTCCAGGTAATCCTGCATTTGCTATATTAGAAAAGGTAAAAAAGGATAAAAATAAAATGACTAAAAAAATTGAGTTTTTCTTCATATTTTCACCCTATTAATAATATTAAAATACAACTATTTAATGTCAACAAAATATAAAACTTTTTTTTACACTTATTTTTCGGCATGGTGGTTCTTCATAACACCTCCATCCATCACCATCCGCACGACTACGTCTTCCATCACCTCCTTTCAGTTTTAAAGAGAAAGTATTAAAAAGTGGCAAAAATCCACCATTTTTTGTAGGGGCTTGATTTATCAAGCCCAATTTTTTGAACCATGCCGATTTTTACATTTAAATTTAAATGTGTTTACACATTATTTTCATGACATGATAATTACATTGCCCCTGTGGAAATGAACCACAAATAGTGCCCGGTTTCCAGTATTAACATTGGGAGAGATAACGAAGTTATAGATAGCAAAAAGAACTGGATTTTTTTGCTCTCGGGGATACCAAGAATATCAGTGGAAATTTTTATATGAACATAGGATATTGTAACAATGCTCAGAATGACCCATATCCAGCCAAAGGAAGCCACTGGTATTAAGTTGAAAAATGAGATGACCCATGCAGGTGAAAAAGAATAGAGGCATACCTGAATTGATAGTTCACTTTTAAAAGCGTTAGCATAAGTTGAAAGTTTTTTAGTGCAAAAACAGAAAATTATGAGGGGAACTATGTATATGGAAAGAGAAAAAAGTATGTCAAAAAAAATATTGACTTTAAATGGTCTCAGGATGCACCCAATTAATGTAGCAATTATTAGAATTATTAGTCCGAAGGTAGTGTATGGAAAAATTACATCCAGAACTTGGGGTTTTTCTGATGCAATTATAGCGGATTCTTCTTCAGGTTTTAGAAGTAAATTTAAAAATCTTTGTGCCGGTTCTTTAAAAAATTCAATGTTCATTTCTTATTCAATTTTAATAAATATCATTAAGTAAGGTATGGTTCAAAATAAAAATTTTGTAGGGGCGTGATTTATCACGCCCAAACCGAAAGGAGGCGGTGGTGGGCGTAGTTGTGCGGGTGGTCGAGGGGGAGAGGTCATGAAGCACCATTTTTTGAACCATGTCTAAAGATATTCTAATCATTCTCATTTTTTAAGTAAAGTTTTGTATAAAGAATGAGAGCAAAGCAACCGACTATGACTGCAAACCATAGTGTTGCAAGCCTTATGAGTATGGTGGTACTGCTTGCTACTGCCTTGTTTACCTTTCCAAGTAATATTGTAAGTCCCATGAGCCCCCCTTCAGTTACTCCAAGCCCCCCTGGCATCATGGCAACAGCACCTGCTGCAGTACTGAAGGCATATATAAATGTGGCTTGAAGAATGTCAGGATGGAGAAGTCCTGCTCCCCTTAAAATAAGGAAAAAAGCGAGGCATTCTGCTTCCCATGCAAAAATCGAAATTAGGACCGACCATAACATTCTTTCGGGACGAGACATAAGATATGTTGATTCGTAGCTTTCCTTCATTTTTTCTTCGAATTTTCGGAATAAACTGAATTTGACTAATATCTTTATTATTTTTTCACCAACTCCTCTGAACATGATGATTAGAACAATAAAGATAACAACAGCAGAAGTAATTGCGATAACAGCCCATCCGTATTTGTATGTAGCCGCTCCTGCTATAGCAAGTATAAGGATTGCAATCATATCTGTAAGTCTTTCAGCAATGACTATGGGAACTGACTTTGCCATCGCAATTCCCCTTGTTTTTTTTAGAAGAAGGCTTTTTATTACCTCTCCCATCTTTGCAGGAGTTATTGAAACTGTAAAACCTGAAAGGAATGTTAAAAAACTCTCAAATAGAGGAATCTTTATTTCGATGCATCGAAGATAAAAAGACCATCTGATAAAACGAAGAATGTAATTTAAAAGGGCAAGAGATAATGCCCCTGCGAAATAAATCCAGTTGAAATGCAGGAGAGAAGATTTTATATTTTTAATATCTCCGTAAAGAACTATTATGACATAAGTTATAATTGCTATTATGGTGGTATAAATTAAAGGTCGAAAAAGTTTTTTAAACATAAAATATTATAGTTTATTTAGAAACTCTTTAAATTCTTCTGGTGTTATCTCAATTTCGCGAAGAATTTCTCTTATTAATGGTCGTGCGAGGTTTCTTCCATGGTGATTTGGAAGAGTGGTTGTCCTTCCATCGGGATGTCGGTAAAATACATGACTCCCTTTCTGTCGGATCACCTGAAACCCCACTGATAGTAGTAACTTATTCATTGTCTTAAAATCTATAATAGGAAGGCGTGTCATATATTTACCTCAATCTGCTGTAATCCTACAAAAAGAGGTAAATCTTCAGTTGATTCTTTATATTCTTCAAGGCATAGTTCAAGAACCTCCTTAAGATTTTTATGTAACTCATCTAAAGTTGCCCCCTGACTATGGGCCCCTATTATCCCGGGCACGATACCCACATATAATTGGGTTTCAGGGTCCCATTCTATATATGCAGTAAAGATTTTCATTTTTGACCTCCAACTTATTTTTCTCTAATAAAGAGATATTTGCTTTATAAGAATAGGCATTCTATCCTCTCTTTATTATTATAATATAGCCACTCACTAAAAAATCAAATAATTTAAAAAAATAAAATCCTTTCTAAAATAATTTAAATTTATAATCTTAAAATGATTCCTGCTGTAGGAATAGATTCCTGCTTTCGCAGGAACAAGGTTTACCCATGCGAAGGCAGGGCCAGGAACAAGGTTTTTGCATTTTGCATTAAATATTAAAATTTAAGAAGACTTATATATTATTATATTAAGATATCAAGAAAACGGAGTGATGAAGTCATGGAGAAAAACAATAAATGGGATAAGGAAGTAGAAGAAATGGCGAGGATTTTGGCAGTTCGCAAAGGGTGCGTTGCATTGACAGGTGCAGGGATTTCAGTTGCAAGTGGAATACCTGATTTTCGTTCTCCTCAGGGACTGTGGGAAAAATTTGATCCACAGGTTTATGCAACTTTAGAAGCATGGGTTTCATCCCCTGCGAAAGCATGGGAACTTTTCAGGGCAGTCGGGAAAATGGTTAAAAATGCAATGCCAAACCCTGCTCATATTTCACTCGGGAAACTGGAAAATATGGGAATAATGGATGCAGTTATTACTCAAAATGTAGACGGACTTCATCAGTTGGGAGGTTCGAAAAATGTAATAGAATTTCACGGAAACACTCGTGAAATAATTTGCCAGCGGTGCGAATGGAAAGCTAAAGAAAATGAGAGTATGTTAATGTTTGAAAGTGAAGGAGTCCCCCTTTGTCCTGAGTGCGGTTTTCCCCTGAGGCCCCGGGTAGTTCTTTTTGGAGAACCTATACCGGAGGAGTCGCTTTCTAAGGCGATGGAGGCAATTTCAAAGTGCAAATCCTTAATCGTTATTGGAACGAGTGCAGTTGTGGCTCCAGCATCCTACCTTCCATATCAGGCGAAAAGGATGGGATGCCCTATCTTGGAAATAAATCTTGATTCTACCCCGGTTAGTCAAATTGCAGACATATCAATAAGAGGCTCAGCTGAAAAAATTTTGCCGGAAGTGATTGAGAAGATTAATATTTTCCATATTCCGCAGGAATGACAGTTCCGTTATACGAAGGTGGCTGAACGGAGTCGAAGCCACCGAACAACCATATCATTTTCATAGTAAACACTCATGGGCAATTTTGCCCACCCCCAAGAATGAAAATTATAGTTTATAGATTCCTGCTTCCGCAGGAATGACTTCTTATCCCCACGAAAGTAGAAAAAATCTAAATGACCTTCCTCTGTCATTCCCGCGCATGCGGGAATCCAGTATGCTTTACATGTCATTTTCACAGTAAAAAATCAAAATGTAAGTATTGAGATATTGTTGTTTTTTTTGTATTTACATATTTAGTTTATTTTTATAATATCTTTTCAAATTTTATATCAAGGAGAATTCCAATGAAAAAAGTAAGAAGTTTGTTTTTTCTATTTGGTTCAGGATATTTTTTATTTTCTTTATTACTTTGTTCATGTAGCAGGGCTAAGGTAGAGTCCCTCGAACATATGAACAAAGGAGTCGATTATTATCAGATGAAACAGTATAATGTTGCGATTAAAGAACTGGAAGAAGCGATTAGACTAAATGAGAAAAACGAAGAAGCATATTATAATCTTGCTATTGTTCATATAGACTTACAACACTGGTCAAGAGCAGCACAACTTCTTACAAGAGCAATCGTTTTAAATCCTAATAATGCAAACTATCATTTCTTACTCGGGAGAGCCTATCATGAAATGAAAGAGCTGGAACAGGCAAAATCAGAGTATGAAAATGCAAAAAATCTGAACCCGAGTTTTTTTAAACCTGAATACTATTTAGGTATGGTTCTTGAAGATCTCGACAAACCGCAGGAGGCACTTCAGGCATATACGAATGCAATAATGAAAAATCCGAGATATATATCTGCTTATTCGAGACTTGGTAATCTTTATGCAGAATATGGTTTTCTTGACTATGCAGTTCAGGTACTTCAAGAGGCAGTAAAAGTAGGCGTTCCAGGGAGTGATGAAATGGCTATAGTTTATAAACTTTTAGGTACTGTTTATCAGGAAAAGGGAGAATATGAAAAGGCTACTGCAGCGCTAAAGAGAGCTATTGACATAAATCCCACAATGATGGATGCGCTTTTCAGTTTGGGCTGGACTTATGCTCAGATGGGGAGTAAAGAAAATGCTAAAATTTATCTTGAAAGATTCATCAAAACTGCAAAAGAGGATACACCACAGGAATATGTTGCTGCAGCTCAGGCTAAAATTTATGAATTTGCAGAGGAGCCTCTTGCGAAATAATGAATGTCATTAAATAGCGAATAGGGTTAAACTTTTATGGCCGGAAATTTGAAAATGCGATATGAAGGATGCAAAAACTGGGATGACCTCATTCAAACATTAGAATCACAGATTTCATCGGTGCAGGACAGGTCAAAGCAAAGTGCTATATATCTTCGGATAGGGAAAATATATGACCAGTTTCTTTTTCGCAAGGGTGAAGCCATGGCTTATTATCAGAAAGCGGTTAAGGCGGACCCTCAATGTCTTGAAGGAATTAGACTGGCAAGAAGGATATATGAACAAATGGGGAAAATTCCAATGGCTTCCAGGCTTGTTGATCTTGAATTGAATGTTCTTAGAGAGAAAGAGGAAATCAGTTTAGCATATTACACCAAGGGGTGGTATTCACTTTTATCCTTTAATTACGATGATGCAATAGATTGTTTCAGGAAATTGGTTGAATTATATCCTGATGCCGTTGATTCACAGGAAATTCTGGATGATTTAATTCGTAAAGAGAATATTTTCGAATATGCTGTAGAACTCGAAAAGAAGGTTGGAGAAGTTAAATCAGACGATTATCAGAGGGTTGTTTCTTTATACAATAGGGCATCCGTTTTATATTGCAGGGAAGAAGAATTTGGTAATGCTCTCCGATGTTCTAAGAGAGCATGCTTGATAAACCCTGATGACCCTCTTTCCCTCCTTCTTTTTGAAGAGATTACCCTTGCAAGTGATAAAGAAAACAGAGGGGGTATATACGGTCTTTATGATGAAATTTGTGGAATTACTTCTGAACCTTTGGTTTTTCATCCAAGATTATTGAATTTTGCTGCAAGGGCTCTTTTGAGGTTTGAGGATGTTATTAAGGCGTCCGAGTATCTGGCCAGAAGTCTGGAAATAAGACCTGATCACGAAGGTGCTTTTATTTTTGTCAGCAAAGTTCTGGAAAAACAGGAAGGGGGTGTCAGGCGGGCAATAGAATATGCCCGGAAAGCTGCTGGCGTTTGTAACGAAAAAGATGCTAAAAGGTTTTTCCTCGAAGAGGCAATGAGACTCTACCGCGAGGGAATGGGTGATACTGAAAATTCAGAAAGAATCAGGAAAGAAATTTTAAATATTACCGAGGAGGAAATTGAAATGACTGAAAAGAAGTCAAATGACCAGGAAACAGGCGAAATTAAAGTTTCTACCGAAGTTGAATTGGATTTATCTCAGGAAAAAGAAGGGAAGGATTTGGTGAGCAGCAACCAGAAAGAATCTTTTGCATCCGATTCAACATCAAGTAGTGTAGAAGCAGAGGAGATACCACCTTATACTGGAGACCTTGTGCAGGATATGAAAACTGTGTGGGTTCCACCTGATAATGCCTGCATGGAAAAAATAGAGGAAGCTAAAAAGGCTGAATCTGAGAAAGCAGAAAAGGGACTTTATGCGTGGAGAAATGTTCTGGGGGTTTACCCTTTTTGCAGGGAAGCTCTCGAGGGTATACTTAGAACGAGTGAGGCAACCCAGAAATGGAACTATGCTATAGATGCACTGAAGAAACTTTCGCAGCAGCTTGAAAATAATCTCATCATGAAAAATAGAGCGATTTTAGCAATGGCGTCCATATACAGGAACAAAATGAATCAGGAAACATCGAGCATATCGCTCTATCAACAGGTTTTAAAATCGGAGCCTGAAAACCTTACTGCTATGGATGAACTTTTAAATATTTATAATAAGTTAGGGAGATGGCCTGATTATATAAGGCTTCTGGCTCAGAAAATAGACTATGTAAAAGATAAGGAACAGAAACTCGCTATTGCTCTTGAAGTGGCGAAATTTTATCTTGAAAAATTCAATAATCAGGGTGAAGCAATAAAGTACTACGAGAAAGCTCTTGAGATAGACAGGAATAACGAACAAGCGGTTCAATATCTTCTCCAAATGTATGAAAAAAGGAGGGATTGGGAAAAGTATATATCCCTGTCATTAAATAGATTGGGAGATGACCTCGCAGGGAATTTTGATGAACTTCTCAAACTTGCAAAACTGGCTGATGAGCGGGTGCGTAAACCAAATGTATCGATGCAATTATGGGAAAAAGTACTTACTGTTGACCCAAATAACGATGAGGCTATCGGGAATCTTTCAGGGCTTTATGAGAAGAATAGAGAATGGGAAAAACTGACGGGAATTTTGAAAATGCAGGCTCAAAGAATGATGGACCTTGCTCAGAAAAAAGCAGTGCTGCTTAAGTTAGGTCTGATTTATACTGATAAAGTGAAAGATGACGCCCAGAGTATCGAAGTCTGGAAAGAAATTCTTCAGATGGATCCGAATGAGCGTCGTGCCATTGAGCAACTTAAGAAGAAGTATGTTGCGCTGGGAATGTGGGACGAGCTTGAAAATTTGATAGAACCTACCGGAAAATGGGATGAAATGGTAAAATTACTCGAAGCTAGAGCTGGCGAGCCTGATGTACCAGCAGAAGTTAAAAAGGAAATATATTATAGAATTGCTCATGTGTACAGAGACAGAATGGGCAAACCAGAAAGGACTGCATCAGCGTATGAGCAAATTTTGCAGTTAGACCCTGATGAAGTTTCTGCAGCTGAAGCATTAATTCCTATTTATGAAGAGAAAAAGGCATTTGATAATCTTGTTGGTGTTTTAAAAATAAAACTTGCTCATGCTCAGGATTCTGTAGAAAAACATTCACTCATTTTAAAGATTGCCACTCATTATATCAAAGACCTTCACGACCCTAAAACCGCTCTTGATTGGTATATGAAAGGATTCGAAGAAAATCCTTTAGATGAGGAAACCGCGGTTTTGATGGAGGAAGCAGCGGAAGAAGCTGGTTTGTGGGAAGAGGTTGAAAAAGTTTACAAATCCGCAATTGAAAAGGGTGATAAAATTTCTATGATACCGGTTTCCTTGAGGCTTGGAAATGTAATTTTGAAGAAACTTAACAAACATGAAGAAGCACTGAAAATTTTTGAGGGGGTATTAGAAATTGATGAGGAGAATGAAAAAGCACTCGAATCTGTCGAAGAAGTTTATACTGAAACGGGAAAATTCACCGAATTGCAGGAAGTTTTGCTTAAAAGACTTGATCTAACAGTTGATCCGGAAAAGAAAATAGCCATTCGTCGTAAAATTGCGTCAATTTATGTTGAAGCCCTCAATGACAGACCCAAAGCAATAGAATCATTTAAGAAGATTCTGGAGGATGTGGGAGATGACCTTGAAACTCTGAAGTCATTAGGAAGGCTTTATGAAGAAGAAGGAAGATGGGATGACCTCGTAGATTGTTATCAAAGACAACTGGCGCTTTTCGAACCCAACTCGGAGGATTATTTTAATTGTATGTTTGGTATTGCTCAAGTTTATGAATCAAAACTTGGTGATATTGAGCAGGCAATAGGGTATTACAGGGATATACTTGATGCAAATCCGTCTTATGAACCGGCACGAAAATCTGCTCAGAATCTCTTATCAGATGAAAAGTCAAAAGGGATAGCGGCTCAAAAATTTATTTCGGTATTTGAAAAACACGAAGAATGGGATGGTGTGGTAAAATGTCTCGAAATACTGGCGGAGACCGGTGAAGATAGAATTACTCAAATCTCTTATTTGAAAAGGGCGGCTGATTTGTATATTGATAAGCTCAGTCAGCCAGAAAAGGCTTTTGTCCTGCTTTCAAGAGCGCTTAAACTGGATCCTTCGGATGTTGAAATAATAAATGAACTTGAACAGATAGCGGAAGTACTTGACGCATGGAAAGACCTTGACGAATTTCTTACTCAGATTCTTAAGGAAAAAATTGAAGATGAGATTAAAAAAGTTTTATGGCTACGAGTTGCGAGGATAAGATATCACAAAATAGAAGAGAAGGATGAGCAAAGGATTATAGAAGCTTACACCAATGTTCTGAATATTGATTCCCAGGAAATGGAAGCGTTAAATGTTCTTGAAGAAATTTATGAGGTTTCTCAAAACTGGAAAAACCTCCTTGATATTCTGCGAGTTAAATCAGAAAGTGTTTTAAATGTAGATGAGCGAAAGAAGATATATTTCAAAATGGCGGGGATATATGATGAAATGCTCGGGAATCCGGAAGAGGCTATTAATTGCTACAGGGAAATATTAGGTATAAGTCCCAATGATTTATCAGTTCTGAAATCTCTTGAATCCATTTATTCAAGACTCGAAAGATGGAACGATCTGGCAGATAATATATCGTCTCAAATTGCTATTGCTTCTTCCCCAATGGAATCTATTGGAATGAGGATAAGGCTTGCTCAAATCAGAGAACAAAAAATGGGGGAAGTAGAATCCGCAATAGAAATTTATAAAGAAATATTAACAGAGGAGCCTTCCAATGAAAAAGCAATTGAGTCTTTGGAGAGGCTGGTTTCTTTAAAAGAATATGAATTGCAGGTTGCTGAGATTCTTGAACCTATTTACAGGGAAAGTCGTGACCCTCAAAAAATTATCTTTTTAGATGGAATTTTTGTCAAACATTCGCAGGATTCTGCAAGAACAATAGCACTCCTTAAGGAAATGGCCGAACTTTATGAAATTGCAATGGATGACCCATCAAAAGCCTTCGAAACTTTATCAAAGGGACTAATCCTCGACCCGTATGATTCACAAATGGTAAGCAGTCTCGAGAGATTGGCGAGGGTTTCAAATTCTGAAGAAAAACTTTTGAATGTTTACGAAGATGCGATACAAAAGGTGCAGGATTCGGAATTAAAAGTTTTTCTGCATAAAAAGGCTGCTTCTCTATGTGAATCGGAAATTGGGTCGCCTCAAAAAGCGGTTTCTCATTTTAAATCGATTCTGGAACTTGACCCCGGGAATATGGAGGCGGTAGAATCTCTGGAGCGAATTTTTTCTTCCAACGAAGATTACTCAAATCTTGCGGAAATTTATGAACAAAAGGCAAAGCTTGTAACGGATGCCCATGAGCGGAAGGAACTATTTTTAAAATCTGCTCAAATTCATGAAGAAATCCTTGATGATGTTCATCGGGCAATCAGGATTTATTCAAGTATTTTAGAAGATGACCCTGAAGATTTGCAGGTAATTGAAAAGATTTCTTCCTTATATAGTGGATTAAAAATGTGGAATGAGTTTATAGAAGTTTATAAGAAGAAAGCGGAAATTGTTTTTGACCCTGAGGAAAAGAAAAAAGTTCTCACAGAGATAGGCCATGTTTATCTTGATGAAATAAAGAACATTGAAAATGCAATAGAGTATTTCAAAAAGATTATTGAACTTGACCCCGATGACCGTGAAGCGCTAAAGACACTTGATTCCATTTTCACAAATCAGGGAAAGTGGGAAGACCTGTTGTCTGTGATAGAAAAAGAAGCAGAATTGAGTATGGACCCTCAGGAGACAATAGAACTTCGTTTCAGGTTAGGGTCTATTTTAAAAGAGAAAATAGGGGATATCGACCGTGCATTGAAAGTATTCGAAGAGATTCTTTCTGTTATGCCTGAGCATTCTGCAACTGTCGAATTTCTTGAGAAGATGGTTTCTTCAGGAGAGGAAACACTCAGGGTAGCTAAAATTTTAGAACCAATATATGAGGCAAATGCGGATTGGAATAAACTGGTCTGGTGCCTTGAACTTCAGGTTAATTCCATCGAAGATAATCTGGAAAAGGTTAATCTTTTACACAGGATTGCAGGTTATCAGGAAGATGAAAGATACCTCGGTCAGGTGAAAGAGGCATTTACGACCTATTGCAGGGCTTTACAGATAGATCCTAAAAACGAGGCAACCCTTACTGCTCTTGAAAGGATTGCTGAAAGTATTCGTAACTGGCAGGAGTTAGCATCCCAGTACGATTCTATTTTGAACAGTACAAAGGAATCAGACGAGAAAATTATTATCGGGCTCAGAGTTGCTCGTGTTTATGAAGAGGAACTTGGCAATGTAGGAGAAGCGATTCGAAGATACAAATTAGTGATTGATACTGATAATACAAATGCGGTGGCTATTCATTCTTTGAGCAGGCTTTATAGAGTTGCGCAAAACTGGGAAAATTTGCTTGAAGTGCTTGATATGGAAATTTCAATCAGTCAATCCGAAGAAGAGGTACTCGACCTTAAGTTTGAGAAAGCCCGAATTTCCTATCAGGAATTAGGGAGAGTTGAACCTGCGATAGAGATTTTTAAAGAAATAATTGAAATTAACCCCGATTACGCACAGGCGAATAATGCACTCGAACTTTTATTTGATGAGGGAGTTGAAAGGGAAAAAATATTCGGGATTTTGTCTCCACTTTATGAGAGTACAGGTGAATGGGAGAAACTATGCTCGAAAATGGTGACTCTGGTAGAAGAAACAAAGGAAAAAGCGAAGAAATTGGAACGCATGCTAAAGGTGGCGGAAATTTATGAAACAAAGCTCCTTGATGGACCATCTGCTTTTGGATGGTATGCAAATGCATATATGGTGGATCCTGATGATGAAAAGGCTTACACTGAAATGGAGAGATTGGCTGATATGTTAGGAGAATGGCAGAGATTCTCTGAGGTGCTTACAGAAGTGCTTCAAAAAACGGAAGAAAAAGAAATCAAACTGAAGACTGGAAAGAGGCTTGCTGATATTCTTGAAAAGAAATTATATGACCTTGATAAGGCGAGGAGTGTTTATGAATTTCTTCTTGATGTTGATGAGCATGACCCGGATGTTCTTGATGCTCTTGATAGGATGTATAGCCAGGATCTGGAATGGCAGAAACTGGCAAAAATACTCGGGTTAAAAATAGAAATAGAAAGCGATAGTAACAAGCAGGTGGAGATTCTCACGAGATATGGGGAGATTTTTCTCGAGCAATTATCCAATCCGCAGGAAGCAGAAAAAGCTTTCAGGAGAATTATGGATGAGTTCAAAGTGATTCATAGACCCGCTCTTGAAGGACTGGAGAAGATTTATATAGATACAGGGGAATGGAAGAAACTTTTCGAAGTATGTGAAAAAGAGCTTGAGATAGCAGAATCTGATGATGAAATGGCTTCAATTTATACTAAAATGGCTCAAATAAGTTCTGTTGGATTAGACAATCCTGATAAGGCTATTGAACTTTGGAATAAAGTAATTGAAATCAAGGGGGATGATTCAGCAGCGCTGTCTGCACTCGCGGAACTATACGAAGGATTGGGCAGGTATGGAGATCTTGTCGAGGTTCTCGATAGAGGGCTCATGTTAATAAGTGATGAAGCAGAACGAATTAAAATTTATGAAAAATTGGGAACCACATGGAGCGAAAAATTAGGCAGGGATAGAAATGCACTTGAGTGCTGGGATAACATTTTAGCCATTGAACCGGGCAATGCAAATGCACTGCTTAAAAAGGCAGATATTTATGAAAGGCTTGAAGAATGGGAGGACCTCATAGGAGTTCTTGAAAGAGCAGGAGATGCTGGAGTTGCAACCCTTGGTGAAGACCAGATTAAAAAGATTTATTCTCGTCAGGCAAAGGTTTTGGAGGAAAAACTTGACAGACCGTTTGATGCAATTGAATCCTGGCTTAAAGTTTTGCGTTTTGACCCTGAAGATAGGGAAGCACTGGAACAGCTGAGGATTTTATACTGGAAATGTGAGATGTGGGAGGAGTATATTGGAATTTTGAATCAGATGGTTTCCCTTATCGAACCAGACAAACAAATTCCTGTATATGAAGAAATAGCCACAACATGGACAGAAAAAGTCGGTTTGAAAGCCAATGCCGCAGATGCATATGCAAGCATTTTGAAAATTGACCCTCTAAACGAAAAAGCATTTTCGAATCTTGAAGAAATTTATAAGGAAACTGAAAACACTGCTTCATTAATCCAGATTTACCTTGATAGATACGAAGTGGAACCTGATAAAAACAGGAAATCGGATTTGTTACTGAAAACAGCAAAGTTATACGAGGATGCGATGGGAGATGAGGAATCTGCATTTTTAATCATGCAGAAGGCTTACCTGGAAAATTTTGAGAATCCCCAGATAGTAGAAGAAGTGGAAAGGATTACCGCAAAGACCGGAAAATGGGAGGAACTGATAGCAGGGGTCAATACGAAAATAGCGGAATTGGGGGCGAGGATTGAGGCGGTTCCTCTGTATTTACAAGTGGGTAAATGGTATGGAGAAAGATTGGGTCACATTCAATATGCAACTGCCATTTATGGCAAGGTTTTGCAGATGGACCCGGGGAATGTTGGAGCTCTTTCAGCTATAGCAGATTTATACAAATCAGCTGGTCAATGGGATAACTATGTTCATTACCTGAAAATACAAATCGATAAGGCAAAGACGCAGGATGTTAAAAAAGAGATTCTTATCAAACTCGGGAAAACTTATGAGGATGAACTTGGTAAAACAGAAGAGGCTATGGAGACATTCCAGAAGGTTATTGAAATTGACCCATTCAATGCAGATGCTCTCGATTATCTGGAAGAGATATACAGACGCAAAGAAATGTACAAGGAGCTCAGTGATATTTTTAAGAAGAAAATCGAATATCAGAATCGTCAGCCTGTGGAAACGAGTCGTGAGAAACTAATCGAACTTTACCTGGATTTGGGTCAGGTTTATGAAATAAACCTTGCATCCCCTCTTGAAGCAGTGCAGTCCTATAGAAATGTAGTGCAGCTGGATGAAGGAAATATGGAAGCTCTTAAAGGACTGGAGAGGCTTTTTATGTCGATGGAGAAAATTCAGGACCTCGTCGATGTTCTGGAAATGCAACTGGAGGCAACTCAAATAGAAAAAGAAAAAATAGAATTACTCAAGAGGATTGCTACGCATTTTGAAAGAGATTTTCTAAAACCTGATCAGGCAATAGAAAAGTATGAGCAAATACTCTCTATAGACCCGGACAATGAGGATGCACTTATCAGTCTTGAAAAAATTTATAGAAGCCAGAAGAAATGGGAAGATATGGTTCAGGTTATAGACAGGCATGTATATGTGGTTCAGGAAGAGGAGAAAAAAATATCCTTACTACTTACTGCAGGTCAAATTGTTATAGAGGAACTCAAGGATAACGAAAGAGCAATAAATATATATTCCAGCATTCTGGATATAGATTCGACTCATCCACAGGCACTCTCAATACTGGCTAATCTATACGAACAGGCTGAGCGATACGATGAAGCATACGAAATGATGGAGAGTTTATTGAAGGTTACTCTTGAACCAGCGGAGAGAGTAGAGTTACTTTACCGTATGGGTGTTATACTTGATACAAGATTGGGCAGAAGGGATGAAGCAATAGAAAAATTCAATGAAGCATTATCTATTGACCCATCGCATCTTGAATCACTTGGAGCGCTGAGGACACTTTACATAGACATGGAAGAATGGGGTATGGCAGCTCAAATACTTGATGTTGAACAGGAACATACGACTGTACTTTCACAGAAGTCAGAATTACTTTATGCAAGAGGACAAATTCTTGCCAATAACCTTCATAGAATGGAAGAAGCTATCGAGTGTTTCAAAAAAGCCATCGAAGTAGATTCCGAGAATGAGAATGCTGCTGTGCCACTTATTGAATATTATCTTGAGCATGGTGAGTTTGCTTCTGCAGAACCCCTTCTGGATATGCTTCTGAGGCGGTGGAGTAATAAAACCCCGAAAGAACTCTTTCCCTACAATTTGCGACTTGCGAAGGTAGCTTCCGTACTTGGAAACGATGAGAAAGCATTGAAAGCGTATAAGGCTGCTTTTGACGCCGACCCATCTAATATAGAAACAATAAAAGGAATGGCTCAAACTCTCTACAGATTGAAAAACTGGGATAAGGCTTTTAAGTATTACCAGATGATACTGGTTCAGCACATGGAATCTCAAAACCCGCAGGAAAAAATTGAGATATACTATCACCTCGGTAATATAAAATTAAATTTAAAAGAACCTCGTAAAGCACTAAATATGTTTGAAAAAGCACTTGAGATTGACCCTCATCATAGACCGACTCTTGAATCTTTGATTGCACTTTTTGAAGGGCATAAAGATTACGAGCAGGTAATCCATTTTAAGAAAACGATTGCAGAAAGTGTTGAAGGAGAGGAGAAGTTCAACCTACTGGTAGAAATTGGAGACATATGGCAGGATAAGCTTCAAAATAGCGTCAAGGCAATTGCTACATACAACGAAGCATTACAGTACAACCCAACAGACAGGACGCTTCTTCATAAATTAATGACTCTATATTCTAATACAAAACAATGGCCTAAAGCTGTTGATGTACTTAAACAAATAGCCGAGCTCGAAGAAGACAATGTAAGACGCTCAAAATACTATCATTCGATTGCAATAATTTATCATTCGGAAATAAAGGATACTGATTCTGCTATCGAATATTTCAATAAAGCACTCGATGCCGATCCTGATAATTTGAAGGATTTCGAGGCAATAGAACAAATTCTGACTCCACTTCGTGATTGGAAACAACTGGAGCGAAATTACAGGAAGATGCTTCATAGAATAACAGGAAAAGGGAATAGAGTACTGGAAGAAAATCTATGGCATAATCTTGGTGAAATTTATAGAACAAGAATGCAAAATTACGAGGCTGCAGCAGAAGCCTTCAAGATGGCAGCCAGTTATTCTCCTGATAACATATTGAGGCATGAAATTTTAGCGGAATTGTATGAGCTTCTCCCCGATAGATGGAAGGAAGCTGTTGAAGAACATCAATGGTTAATAAGACAGAACCCTAATAGAATAGAATCCTACAAAGCACTGAGAAAAATATACCAGGATGCTCATCAATATGACAGAGCATGGTGTATGTGTTCGACATTGAATTTCCTTAAAAAAGCCGACCCTGAAGAACAGCGGTTTTATGAGCAATACCGGATGAAAGGGCTTCCACGAGCCCAACAACCACTGGATAATGAAAGATGGGTTAAAGACCTGTTTCATCCGGATGAAGATGTTTTCATAGGAAAGATTTTTGAAATTGTAACTCCTATAATATTTAAAAGAAAAGTTCAGCCACAAAAAGCGTATGGGTTAAAGAAAAAAGACAAAAAAGACCCATTCACAGCCACGGAAGCATTTGCAAGAATTTTTGGAACCGTTGTAAGAGTTTTAAACCTCCCCCTGCCTGAGATTTATGTAAGGCTTGACCAGCCATTTGGTTTGCAGTATGCTATAACTGACCCTCCGGCTTCGGTTGTGGGGCAGGCACTTCTTACTGGTTATTCCCCACAGGATTTAACATTCATAATTTCTAAGCATCTTTCTTATTACAGGGGAGAACATTATATAAGATTACTTGAACCAACTGTAGCAGGACTAAAGGTTTTGCTTCTTGCTGCTATTAAAACTGCCAATCAGAATTTCCAGTTGCCACAGGATGTGGCAAACCAGATTTTACCGGTAGTACAGGTTATTCAGGGAGGATTATTACCTGTTCAGATGGAACAACTTTCAAAAGTTGTAAGAGGCTTCCTTGAATCAAAAGCAGCTGTGGATTTGAAAAAATGGGCTTCAAGTGTGGAACTCACTGCTTGCAGAGTTGGCTTACTTCTTTGCAATGATTTGGAAACTGCAGTAAGAATGGTAAATTCCGAGCCACCGGGATTATCAGATGTTCCACCGAAGGAGAAGGTCAAAGAGCTTATACTTTTCTCTGTTTCGGAGGAATATTTCAGACTGCGAGAAGCTCTGGGTTTCGCAATAGCAGTTTGATTCATTTCAAAATTTTGTTTGTTTTCAATTTCAATTGGAAAATCCAGATGGTTTTATCGAAAAGATTTAAACATTCATGGGTAAGGTTATGCCTGATATCGGGGATGGAATTTGAATTTGTGGATTCCTGCTTCCGCAGGAATAAGTTTTTGCATTTTGATTTTTGCATTTATATATGATTATATGATATTTTCATTATAAAAAAATTTAAAATATAAAGGCAGGAAAAAAGTCAAATATTTATAAAAGGAGTGAGCAGAAATGGTGAAAAACTATAAATGTTTGAAAAAACTTTCTCTGTTTTTAGTCTTTGTTCAATTTGTAATTCCATTTTTTTCAGTTGCTCAGGAGGGAAAACCTATTGGTCCCAAACCAACTATAGAAAAAATCAAACCGGAATCTGGTTCTCCAGGGGCTCAGGTAGAAATTATTGGTAAAAACTTTTCTCCAGATTACTCTGTGTGGCTGGGTACAATTCAGGTCGAAGTTTTAAGTGTGACAATTGATAAAATTACTGTAAAAGTCCCTGTAAATGCGAAAACAGGTAGGTTTGTTTTAAAAGGGAAATATATAGTTGAATCACCAACCCTTTTCACAGTTGTTGAATCAAGGCCTTCTCCTTTAATTTATGGGTTTGTGCCTTCATCTGGTGCACCAGGTACTATTGTTAAAATATCAGGAGCAAATTTTAGCAGTCAGATTTTCGAAAATTCTGTTATGCTTGGTAACAGTCAGGTGCAGATTCAGTCTGCTGCTCCGGGAGAACTGGTAGTGGTAATTCCGAAAGAAGCAACATCCGGAAAGTTTACTGTTACAGTAATGGGAGGTGGAACTGTTATTTCTAATCAAATCTTTACTGTTCAGAGTCCTCTTGTAGTAACTGATTTTTCCCCCAAATTTGGTCCACCTGGTACTGAAGTCACAATATTTGGTTCGGGCTTTGGTGATAAAAAGTTTCTGAGTGTAACAATGGGTGGGAAGATAACAAAACTAAAAAATGTTTTGCAGGATAGAGTGGTCATTGAAATTCCTCAGGATGCTATTAGCAGTCCCCTTATTGTAAATTATAAGGGAGAACCAAAGGCTTCAACAATTCAGAGTTTCGAAGTGAGAATTCCTCCTGTTATAGAATCTTTTGAGCCTATCGAAGGTTTTCCCGGGACAATTGTAACAATCAGGGGGAAAAATTTCGGGTCGAGTGAGTTGAAAGCTAAAGTAAAATTAGGGTCGATTTTAGTGAAAATCCTGTCAATTACTGATGAGAAAATAGAAGTTCAAATACCGCAAGATGGACAGAGTAACCCCCTGACTGTGGAGGTTACTGGTAAAGGGGAAGCAACCACAGCCAGAGCCTTTTCCGTCTGGGCGCCGCTAATAATTTCATCTTTTGCTCCTGAAAAGGGAGAAGCAGGGACAGTAGTTAAAATATCAGGACAGGGATTTATTCCTGATTTAAAAAAAGTTTCAGTTTTTCTCGGAACAGTTCCTCTTGAAATAACGGGAATAACATCAACGGAAATTTCAGTTAAAATCCCGCAAGGAGCTCCATCTCAGAAATTCACTGTAAGCGTTAAGGATAGAGGGAAGGTAGAATCGGCAAAGGCATTTTTGGTTGTCGAATTACCGGTAATTGAAAAGTTTTATCCTGTTAGTGGACAGATTGGGCAGATGGTGACTGTCACGGGGAAAAATTTTGGTTTTTCTACCGATAACATCAGAGTCTGGATAGGGCCACCTGACCGTAAACAGTTTTGTATAGTTCAGCAGATTGCCGGAACAAAACTTACATGTCAGGTTCAACCAAATACTGTAAGTGGTCCAGTAACAATAGCAGTAAAAGACATGGGAGAAACTGTCAGTACTTCTATATTTCAAATTGAAGAACCCCTTACCGTCGCTGGCTTTTCACCAACTTCTGGACTTCCAGGAACCATGGTGACCATAAATGGAACAGGATTTTCGCCAGTAAAAAACCTCAATTCTGTTAAATTGGGGAAAATTCCTTTAAAAATCCTATCTTCTGATTCCAATTCCATAGTCGTTCAGATTCCAGTCAATATAAAAACGGGTGGAAATTTTATAGTTAGTGTTAAGGGGAAACAGAGTAGTGCAGTTAGTGCCTCTGCTTTTAATCTGATACTTCCGGTGAAGATAAAATCAATTACTCCGAAAGCAGGTCCAATTGGAACAACTGTGAAAATTACCGGGCAGGGATTTGGTACGAATCTCCAGATGGTGCAGGTTCTTTTTCTTGGATTCTATTGTCCCGTCATTTCCCTTACGCCTGAGGAAATTCAGGTGCAGGTTCCGCCCGGTCTAATGCCTGGTGTATCTCAGGGTAAATTCCAGGTTATAGTTAACCCGGGTGGAATTGATGAATCTCCACAGATTTTTAAAGTAACCCAGGCACACCCAAAGACAAAAGCTATTCCTAAAGAGTAATATCGTATTTAATGGTGAATTTGTTGGTTATGGCAGGAAGAGTAAAAAGATTTATGATGTCACTTTACACCTTTATGTCAGTATCTGCTGTTCTTTCATCCTGTGACCGTGATTTTTTTGAACAGCTTAAAATAGAATTTTCCAGCGTAATGGGGGAAGATGGTCAGAATGCCAAAGAGGATAACGGTGTAATGGGTGATGAATTAATTTCAAACTCTGGTGATGTTGAAGGGAAGAAAAATGAAACACCACAAACAACCCAGAATCAGGGTAGCACGATAGAAGGGAAATCGGCGAAAGTATACGGAAAAGTTACGAGGTTTCAGGTACCAGTTTTTGAAAAGCCACTACTAAAAGCAAAACAGATTGGTTCTCTTAGAAGAGGGGGAGTTTTGCCTGTTGAGGTGATTATGAAAAAGGATTCGGATTGTCCAGAAGGTTGGGTATACCTTCCGAAGGGGAAAGGTTATGCTTGCTTGGGTCATGGTATAAAAATCAACGATAAATTGTCGGAGGATGATCAGGATTCAATACATGCTCCATGGTATGATTCTCTCCTTCCGTATGATTATGGGAGAATTGGTAAGGATGATTTACCCGCTTATAACAGGATTCCCACCGCGGAGGAAGCAAAACAGGTTCATTCATGGCTTGCCCAGAGGAGGGCAATCCTGAATGCAAGGCTGGAAGCGTTAACCAAAGCCATGGAAGAAGGTAAGCCTGTTCCAAATCCGTATGAAACACTGACAATGGAAATAAGTGGAAATACGGACGAATTTTCCACTCAGAATGAAACAGGAAAGACATTGGTTCCTGTGGAGGAAGGTCCCGTTCCTACAATTATTCCTTTTAAATTTGTGGAAAAAGTTTTAATTCATGGATTTTATATAAGTATTGGTTCGAAAAATTTAAAGAGTAAGGGAGGGTGGCTTAAAACCGTAAGAGGTTTTTTTGTCCCTTCTGGTTCAATTTCAATTAAATCTCCTCCATCTACAAGAGGAATAGAACTAAATGGATTACAGGATCTTCCAGTAATATTTGTTAAAAGAACATCAGTGGCTATTTATATGCTTGATGAGAAAGGAAATCCTAAACTGAACTCAGGCAGAAAACTCAGTCGATTTGATTCATCTGTGGTTTTGGAAAAGTTAGATTTTTCAGGGGCTGAATTTTTAAAAATAGGGGAAAATGAATATGTTAGAAAATCAGAAGTTACTCTGGTTGAAAAGCAAAAACCCCCTTCTGTAGTAAAGTCACCAGACCAAAAATGGATTGATGTGGATGTAAGCAAACAGGTCTTAGTTGCATATCAGGGAACCAAAGCAGTATATGCTGCTTTGGTTTCGACGGGTAGGGAAAAAGAAAATGAAGAATTTAAAACTCCTCGAGGGGTATTTTCAATACTTTCAAAACATGTAACGGGAACAATGGCTAATCTTTATGCTTCTGACGGTCCTTATATGATAGAGGATGTACCATGGACTATGTATTTTTTAGGGAGTTTCGCCCTGCACGGGGCTTTCTGGCATAATTCTTTTGGAAGTATGCGTTCTCATGGTTGCGTAAATCTTCCACCTTTTGATGCGAGATGGATTTTTTACTGGTCAGAACCTCTTATGCCCGAAGGATGGCATACAGTATATTCAACTTCTGACAGACCGGGAACCATTATAAGGATTAGAGACTGAAACGAGCAGTACTTCGTATTGCTGAAGCGGTAACCTCCACTGTCAGATTGAAAATTATATCAAGGTCCACTTTTACATTCCCACACGAGAAAAAAAATCCAGCATCTCCATCATGTTTGGTGTGGGCAGGATTTATACTTCGCGTTATTCCATCTCGTATTTTCATTGCTGTTTGAAAGCATTGAAGTTTATCGAGTTTACAGTTTGTAGCAACTGCAACAAGGACTGTATTCTGGGGAAAGGGCTTAAACTTAAATTTGCTGGATGGTGTTCCTAAAATTATTTTTCCCTGTTCATCAATGATATTTCCTACAGGATTAACAACAGCAAGTGCTCCAACAATAACTTTTCCATATTTAATAGATGCAGTTCCTATTCCTGCAGGAACAGCATTTTTTATTCCCTGTAATTTTCCGCATGTTGCCCCGGTTCCAGCACCTACTCTACCTGTTTCAAAATTTTTTGATGCATTTTCTGCTGCTATTTCTCCTTCTCTGACTCCAGGTCTTATCGCAGGGTTTCCTGTTGCAAGGTCATATATTGCTGCTGCAGGTACTATTGGTACAATTCCACATGATGTTTTGTGTCCTATTCCCCTTTTTTCAAGAAATCTCATTACCCCTCCTGCACTGTCGAGACCATAAGCACTACCTCCTGTAAAGACGAGAGCATGCACTTCATCTATTCTTGAATGAGGTTCAAGCACATCTGTTTCCCTTGTGGCGGTGGCACATGAACCTGTATCTACTCCACCTCTTGTTCCCGGAGGCAATAGAATTACAGTACACCCTGTTAACGCCTGGTTTTCACTCCAGTGTCCCACTCGAATTCCCGGTACATCTGTTATAGTACCTTTCAATTTCATCTTTTTTCTACACAAACTGAAATCATGCCAAGCGAGCGCCTTCGGGGATTTATTTTTGTTTCGCACCTGTATCCAATGGGGCATGTTTTGTCGCTTCCGCAGGTTGGAGTGCACCTTGAAATTCCAATTTTGTCTGGATAACAAATGCCATCCTCACATTCGATACTCTGCGAACATTTCTCTCCCCATTTTTTATTCCCCCTTTTGAATTTCATAATCATCCCTGAACCTAAAACACCAGCAAAGAGAAGCCCAACAATTATATACACAGGCAGCATTCCACTTATTTTTTTTTGACCTTGAGGTTTTTTATGGGAATCCGATTTTATATTTGAATTGATGGGTGAAGAGGAAGATTTAATACGCTTTTTTTTGTTACTCATTTATTAAAGGAAATTTAATTAAAGTTTCCCTGCTTGCTTCAATATGCTTCTAAATTTTTCAGCATCCGGTGCAGTAGGGTATTTTGAAACATACCTTTCGAGAATATTGTAATACCGGTCAAGATTACCGGCAGCCTTATAGCATGTTGCAAGAAGTTTCAAAGTCATCTGAGAAGTTTTTGCTTTTTCGAGAATTTTTATGCATTTTAGCTGGTCTCCTGCCAGGATAGCTTTTCTCGCTTCTTCGACAGGGTCCCCTTCACCAGCAGTTTCTTCTCCACCTTTTTCTACATAAGTAGTTTCTTCTCCACCTTTCTTTTTCCCTTTACCTCCGGGAGTTTCGGAGGAAGTAGTTCCTGAACCAGTCGTATCCTTCTTGACTTCTTTTTTGATTAATTGCATATATTTTCGTGCTTCTTCTTTGTAATAATCAGTCGCTTCAGGAATTGAATCTATTATAAGTGCCTTTTCTTCTGCTTTTGCGAAATTTTTGCTGTTGTATGCGCTTTCCATCTCGTTGTGTAATTCACCAAGAAAATTATCCAGAGCCATTTTAAATTCCGGCTTGTTTCTATAGGCAGAATCAAGGCTTAATCTTGCAAAATTTCTGTAAGCACTTTCCCATTGTTTTGCCCTAACCGCTATCAATCCTTGCTCGAATATTGGCATATTTTCTAGTTCTCTTGTTGCTCTTTCTTTTATTTTGCTTGCTTTTTCATTAGTAGGTTCATACTGAAGTGCTTTAGCGGCATAGTTAATTGCTTCTTTCCATTGAAATCCTTCATAGTATTTTTGTGCTCCCCGAACCAACTCATCCACATTTGTAATATTTTCTATATTTCTTTCCCCTCCTGGTAAAAGTTCCACACTGGATACTCCTGCCTTATTATTTTGTCCGGCAGATATCAGGTAAATAATTCCTCCTATTACCGCAAGTGCCACAATGAGGAAGGGAATAGCAATAGCAAGTGGCTTTTTCCAGCTCGCTGCTGCTGCAAGAGCTTCTTGTTGTTGAATTTGTTCGAGAAGGAGGTCCCATGCACCTGCAGCGACAAATCTTATAAGAATATTTCCTAGTTCTATTGTATCGCCATGAGATAAGTAGTGCTCTTTTATTGCAATTCCATTAATTTTTACACCATTGGAACTCCCTAAATCCATAATTTTGCAGTAATCTTCTTTGAGAATTATCTTTGCATGTTCTCTTGATACTGATGGTTCGTCGATGACTATTGTTACATTTTCATTTCTTCCTATTATTGTTTCTCCTTCATCGAGGTTTATAACCCAACCGGGTCTCGGTCCATTTATAACTATAAGTTTCGGCTTTTCACCGGGAAGGGCTGATGCTACCCTTGGAAGCGGGGGTTTAATTGTTTCCTTGATAATTACAGATTCTTCTGCTTCGACGGTTGAAACTTCTCGGAAAATAAGTCGGTAATCCCCTATTTGAATGTTATCTCCGGATTTTAGTGAAACTTTATCTTTTATTCTTTCACTGTTTACAAAAACCCCATTATAGCTTTTCAGGTCTTCTATGAAAAATTCCCCATTTTCTTTGTAAAGTCTTGCATGTTTTCGGGATACATTTCTTTCCGTGAGCCTTATTACATTTCCTTCCTGCCGTCCTATGGAATATTCATTTCTTGTAAGAGGGACGACAGTACTTTTACCCTCGTCATCGACGATTATCAGTTTGAAAGTAGGTGCATCTACCATTTTTTTATTGAAGTTTTAATTAAACTAACTACTAACTAATTTAATATCAAAAAAAAATTTATAAATCAATATTTATATTTCAAGAGTTTTTTCAGGTATTTTTATTAAATTATTTTATTTGTGACCTGCAATATTATTTACATTTTACACCTTTGTGAAAAATTATGGAAGTAAGTAAAAACAAAAACATGGTGGCAAAATAAATTATTGTTGACTGGAATGTAAAAAAAACAGTATAAAATAATTGAAGGGGTTTTTAATGGAAAATGAATTTAAAAGTTTAGGAGCAGGTGTAAAAATAGGTGAAAATTTTAAGATTTTAAGAAAAATTGAGCCAGGTGGTGGCGGACCAATTTTTTTAGGAATAGATGGAAGAACCAAAGATGTTGTTACAATACGGTTTTTTTCCAGACATATTATTTCGGATTTTGATTCTTTTTTAACACGAATTCGGCAGACAGAAAAAATACAAAACGCTTTGCAGGGTATTGTTTTATTTCCGTTTGAATATGGTGATTGGGAGGGAATACCATATACAGCTTTTAAAGGGGGTGCGCCTAAGACTTTTGGGCATTTATTCAGTGCAGGAAGAAAGTTTAGTGAAAAAGATATTCATACTATTCTGGAGCAAATTTTAAAAATGTTTATTGTTGCACACAAATCAAATATCCTTCACCTCGGACTTTCTCCGATATCAATATGCAGAAAGGAAGGTGGAGGACTTGGTATTGAACCATGTGTGGTAGATCTTGGTCTTATTCCCAGAAAAGGACATGAATATTATATTCGTCCTGCAATTGAAGAGAAGAAGTTTGTCAGTATCGCTTCCTATATGTCACCTGAACAAGCAGAAGGTAAAAGGGAAGTTGATTTTAAATCGGATTTATATTCAATTGGCTGTATTGTCTACAGGCTCGTTTTTGGTAAGGACCCCTTTGAAGGTAAGGATACCGATGAAATAATAAAAAAGGTGCTTGAGGAGGAGCCTGGTGGACTTGAGGGGAAGGAGGGGAAGATTGGAGAGGGGATGAGGGAGTTTTTGAGGAGGGCTCTTCAAAAAGACCCGCTTGAGAGGTTTTCGAGTGCGGAAGAGATGCTTGAATCATTTTATGGGAGTATGATTTCCTCCGGAAGAGGTGAGAGTGTTTCAAAAGTACCGATAGCGGTGGAAAAAATTAAAGAAACTCCTCCTGTTACAGCAGGAAAAGCTACTGAATTTAAACATGAAGAAGGTAAAGAGGAACCGAAGAAAACACCTGTTTCAGTTTCTTCTGATATAGAACCTGAATCTGAAGCAAAAGAGGCTAAAAGTGAAATTTTCAGAGAGAAGAGGGTTGAAAAGGAAGAACTGTCGTCAGTGAGTTTTGAAAGTTTTGAAGTCGAAGAAAAGGGGAAGCATAAGATAACGAAGGAGAAGAAAATAGAGCAACCAATTCGTGCGGAACCAGAAGTCAGGGCGAGTGAAGAAAAGGAGCTGGAGAAAGTTGATGAGGGTGTTGAGGAGGTAAGTGAAATAATGGAATTTGTTGAGGAAGAGAAAAAAGAAAAGGAAGAAATTGAGCCATCATTAATTTCAAAGCCCCGGGAAGAGGAATTGAAAACCGAAGAAACAATAGAGGGAGTCGGTGCAAAAAAGAAAGAAGTAGAATCAACTGTTTCTGTTTTTGAAAGTGCTGGTATTGAAGAGGAGGTCCCCAGGGTTGAAGAGAAAAAAGTTGAAAGATTGGAACCCGTACACAAAGGAAAAGGTAAATGGTTGTGGCTGCTAATAGGGATTATTATAGGAGGTGGGGCAGGGATTTCGGCATATTATTTTTTAAGTGAAGGGAAATCTTTTTTAAAACCTTCAGAAAAACTTGAGGAGAAAGGGGTTAAAGTCCCCCTGATGGTTGAAGAAAAGAAAAAGGTGGAAAAAATAGAGCTTACTGAAGAAAAATTGGAAGAAAGAAAGGAAGTAGAAAAGCCAAAACCGTCGGAGGTTTTAGAACCTGTGGAAGCAGGGAGTGCAGCTGAAGAGAAAATGGAGAAGGTTGTGGAAGAGAAGAAGGAAGGAGAAAAGGAGGAAGTTAAAAAATTGGAAGAGAAAGAGGAAAAAGTTACACCAGAGGAAAAAGGGAAGAAAAAAAAGAAGAAAAAGAGGCAGGAAAAGGCTAAAAAAATATACCTTGATTAACATTTTAAAGGAGGAATTATGTTTATGAAAAGAACTATACTTTTTATCAGCGCAGTAGTTTTTATACAAATTTTATCTTTGAATTTAAGCGCGGAAGCAAAAAAAGGAAAAAAGGAAAAAAAGGAAATAAAAGAGCAGTCGCAAGGAGAAAAAAAGGATGAAGTGGATGATTTGCTTAATCAGGCAGTTATCCTTTATAATGAGGGAAAGTTTCTCGAAGCAGTCGAAGTCTTTAAAAATGTATCGCAGTTATCAAAAGACCCAAGCATAATTTACAACATAGCACGCTGTTATGATAAGGCATATCGTTATAAGGAAGCACACGATTATTACGAGGAGTACCTTTTAACCGGTGACAAGGTGAAGGCAAATGATGCTATTGAAGCAATGAAGCGCATAGAAGAGATGATGCTCATTTTAAAGGTTATTTCTAAGCCTGAGGGGGCAAGAGTTGAAATAGATGGAAAGGAAGTAGAAAATCAAAAGACCCCAGTTATTGTGGAAACAAAAGCTGGAAAGCACAAGGTAGTGGTGAAGATGGATGGTTATAAGGATGCAGAGGGGGAAGTTGAAATACCATACGGTGGGGAAGGGAGGTTTGAAGTTGAGTTAGAAAGTGCTCTTCCTCCCGAACCTGAAATAAAAGCAGAAGAGGCTTTAACTGAAAAGAAAACTTCTAAACCGGAAGTTGTTGCCGAAAAGAAGGTGGTTAAAATTCCTGTGACTTTAGGTGTTTCAGCAGGAGCGACTGTTTCTACGAACAATATTATTGGTTCTTTTGTTGACGCAAGCATTTTTGCAATGTGGAGAATAAAGGGTGGACTTGCTGGAATAGGATTGGATAATCTTATTTTCGGAGATAGTTATTCACTGGTTGCTTATGTCGGGGGTGGTTACAGGCTCAAAGTCTGGAAAATGATATCACTCGATTTTGTAGCAGGCTTTGGAGGTGTATACTTTAACTCTTTCGATGATGGCGGGGATGGAAAAGGGAACATTCTTGTTCCTGCAGGAAATCACTGGGATCTTGCAGGGCATGGTGAGGTTAGGGTATGTATTGACGCAGGTCCTGTTTTTGTCGTCGTGACACCGGTTCATGCGAATATATTTATTGGTGCAGGGAATTTAGACCCCTCTCCCCTTGCAGAATTTGCCTTTCTTGCAGGTGTAGGCTACAATTTCGGAAAGTAAATTGCTATTTTTTTCTATTTTTCTCAGGGATTGTTAATTATGGTATAAAGTTAATTGTAGTCCAGTCCTGGACATAGACAGGAGGATTTCTACCCCATGAACAATTAATATCCGCATCAAGACGGGTTGCAGGAACATCAGTTTCTGTGGCTGTGAAAGAATAAAAACCACCCCCTGATTCTGATATGGGGCTCAAAGATACATTTACTGAATCATTGCAGTATGTACTTCCTCTCAATAAAATATTATCGAGGTCGTAACTTTGTCCAGCAATCGTTCCAACACTAAATCTTATTTCAAGTGCCGCATTACGGTTTACATCGCTGTCAATGTCTGACAAATTAACGCAAATATTCCTGCATGTTTGGTCGGGACCCAGATTTCCTATTTGAAACCATGCAGTTTGCCAGCCATTACCATCATTGGAATTGAATTGAACATTTATAGAACTACCTAATCCTGCTGTATTATCTCCGTAGGAAAAACAAAGAGTTACATTTCCATCAAGATTTGAAGCATCAACCTGCCTTTGAATTGTCCAGGTTTGATTTGTTGCTTGAAGGCTTGACCCGGTACCACCGCAGCTCCATGTTCCTGGGCAAGTTGGAGTTCCAGTAAATGTCCATCCAGTTAAATCGCAGGAGTCAAAATTGTCATTTAAAATGGTCTGTGTGCTCGGGCTACACGGAGTTTTCCATCCACGCAAACTTACACTATCGAGATATACAACATTACCGTTTTGTTCCGAATGTGCTATGAATGTAATTGTAATATTTGAGTTATTTTCTGCCCAGGATGGCAAATTGACACAGTAAGGATAAAGAACATAATTTACACCTGGCTGGGGTTCTCCATTGATGCAGAAGACCTGAGTCATGGTATGCAATGAATCCTCCACATACGCATAAAGAGCCTCGTCAGTTCCTGTCACACCATTATCTCCCAATTCGAAGCATAGTGAAAGGTTAGTTAACCCTGTTGTGTTAAAACTTTTTCTCATTCTCCATTGTTGTTGTCCAACCGCATCATCAGCCTGCAAAACATATCTTATTCCGAAAAGATTAGTGCAAATATTATTAAAGTTGCTTTCGCATGGTTTGTTCTGAGCGCCTGTTAAAGCACAGTTATTTACATTGTCTGAGCAGTTGTTACCTGAAACAAATGTCCATCCATCCTGATTACAACCTCCTTCCCCATCTCCAAAGTCGGAGTAATCAAGAAGGACAACACCTACTTCAGAACTACATGAAATACATGATGTTTGATTTTGCAGTCCATTAAGGTCTATTGTGCAATTTGAAGAATTGGGCGGCGTTACCGGAGAAGTGCAGGTTAAGTCAAGGTAATCTGGAATTTGAACACATCCTGTCGAATCGACTGCGCAATTCGAAAGACACAGCTCCCCAATAGCGCAATTAGCGTCATTTTCAGTTGCAACACAATTGCCAAATCCATCGCAGGCATCATCAGTGCAGTCAATTCTATCTATTGTGCATGGAGACCCAGAAGGCATAAAACTATTTGCTGGACAAGAAGAACTTGTTCCACTACAGTACTCTGGAGCATCACACTCTCCTGATGCAGGTCTGCAAACTGTTGTATTTGGCAGGAATGAATCAGCAGGGCAGGTGGCAGATGAACCGGTGCAGTTTTCGGGGACATCGCAGTCACCAGCAGAGGCGCGGCAAACATAAGTATTTGGTCTGAATGAATCAGTGGGGCATTGGGCAGATGAACCAGTGCAGTTTTCGGGGACATCGCAGTCACCAGCTGATGCACGGCAAACATAGGTATCTGGTCTGAATGAATCAGTGGGGCATTGGGCAGATGTGCCAGTGCAGGTTTCAGGGACATCGCAGTCACCAGCAGATGGTCTGCAAACTGTTGTATTTGGCAGGAATGAATCAGCAGGGCAGGTGGCAGATGAACCAGTGCAGGTTTCAGGGACATCGCAGTCACCAGCAGATGGTCTACAAACTGTTGTATTTGGCAGGAATGAATCAGCAGGGCAGGTGGCAGATGAACCAGTGCAGTTTTCAGCGACATCACAGTCACCAGCGGATGGTCTGCAAACAGTTTCGGATGATAAAAATAGGTCATTCGGACATGTGCTATTTACGCCATCGCAATACTCTGCTACATCACAAGTACCTGCAGAAGGTCTGCAAACCTTTGTAGTAGGTGATATTTCATGGTAGCAGGTGTGAGTCGTTTCATTACACAAATCTTCATTGCAGGGGAGTCCATCATTACATTCTGTATTCTGGGTTATAACATGACATGAAAATGTGCAATCATTATCGCACCCATCACCCTCCGTAGCATTTCCATCGTCACATTCCTCTCCTGAAACCGTATCAATAAACCTATCTCCACATATACTTGACTGACAGGTAAGGGAGATGCAGATTTTTCGAGGGTCTTCCTGACAAACCGTTCCTTCTGCGGGTTCATTTCTCCTCTGGCAGGTTCTTGTTCCTTCATCGCAGTATTCTTCTCCATTGCAGATATTTCCATCGGGAGGGCAATCAGAATTTATTGTGCACGCATAAGTGCAATCATCTCTGCATCGAGAGTCCAGGGAAGGTTCACACATTTCACCTACACCTGTATCTACAAAATTATCCCCGCATGTTGATTGTGAACATATTCCTGAGAGGCAAATACTCCTTGGCTCAGTAAGGCATACAAAACCATCTTCGGGTAGTGTACCAGAGGTGCATGTATGTGAAGTTTCAGTATTGCAAATTTCTTCGCCATTACAAATATCCGCATCTCTGCAATCGCCATTATTATGACAGGAATAAGTGCAATCATCCCTGCAGCCATCGTCTGGATTTCCATTTTGCCCATCATCACATTCTTCTCCATCATCCGCTATTCCATTTCCACAACCAGTCGTAATACAGACACCGTCTCTGCATCTTCCAGGATTACCTTCCGTGTCTGAACAGATGGTGCCATTTGGGAGGTTGGTTCCCTGCTCGCAGATTCCAGATTCGCTACATGTTTCCTCACCATTACACATTTCACCATCATTACATTGTTCACTGGAGGTGCAACCTCCATCCACTTCTTCCAGTTCCTCAATATCGAAAGTGTCAGGTTCCTCTTCGAATTCTTCGGGTGCACCCTCATCTACAGTGATTTCTTCCCTTTCGATATTCCAGTCGAGGTCTATTACTTCGTAAGAAGGTTCAATTTCTACATCGCCATCTTCATTCCGCACTCCAACATCTTTAACACCCCATTGGCAGGAAGAAAAAACCATTAAGGAAAAACTAAAAAAGAAAATTGTTTTAAAACACTTTAAGTTTTTCATTTTCTTTTCTCCATAGTTATATTATAAGTATTTTTAAAATTTTTTAAACAACTATATAAAATTTAAATTATCTTACCTTATATTAATAGTTTACCAGAAAAATCCGCATCGGGTAACAAGAATGAAATTTGCTATTTGTGATGCAATTTCTCCGGCTGGAAGCCTTATTCCTATACCAGCTACTGCTTCCCCTGAACCAGTATTTACCTTTATTGTAAACGAAGGTGTTATAAATAATTCTCCTTCCGGTGAACGGAGCGAAGAAGAAGGGTTTTCAGGGTTTGAAAAGAGTTCTCCGTTAATTTCTTTAATATATGTTGCTTCAATGGCAATTTGCAAAATATTTACAGGCAGGATGTAAAAACCTGCTCCTAAATGTGTCATTATGATATTTGGAACTTCGATGATTTTTTCATCTTCATATTCACTTTTGTAAGTGAAATCTCTCATCATAATAAAATCAAAGCCAAATTCCGTCTGTAGCTTTATTTTTTGAATTTGTAATGAAAAACCAAAGTCTGGTCTGAGAGAAAAAGGAATGGATTCGTTTATATCAGGAAATGCTCTTTCTATGTGGTAATAATCTATCTGTGAAATATAAACGGAAGCAAGAAGGTTTTTATCTGCTCCTCCTTCATTATAAACATTACGGAGGAGGTAATTCCCTTTCGATGCAGTTGGAAAGTATGTTAGCAGGCGTAAGCTATAATTAAATTCTGCTTTTTTATACATTTTTGTTTTTAAAAGGCGAAGACCAAGTCCGAGGTTTCCCATAACAGGCTTTTCGTTTTTTTCTTCAGCATATTCATCCTGATAAATTCCCGAACCAGCGCTAACTTCAATGCTTACTCCTAAGATTTTTTTGAAAACATATTCTCCAGACGCTGTGAATATCAAGCCTCCAATAGAATGGGGAATTGAAAAATCTACCCATGCCTCTTTTTTATCTCCAATATGTGAAAGCTCTAAAGTGTAGAGTTGATTTTCTGTAGGTTTTGCTTTCCTTTCTGTTTCAGGAAACACATCTTTTTCTTCAAATATTAGATTATTTTTCAGTGTAGCACGAGGTGTTTTTTTAAGAATATATTCATGTTCCACATCATAATCAGTTATGAAAGGTGGAAAGTCAGTTTCAGCAAAAATATCCTTTATGCATTTTGAAATTGATTCATCAATGTCAGCTGGCAATAGAGTTTCTTTTACTTTTCCACTGGCATTTATAATAACTTTAACTTTTATTCTGTCTGGTTGAATACCGTGTGATTTTAAACATGAAATTACCTGATTCCTCAGAACATCAAAAGTCACATAGGCTTCTTCTCGAGGAACATCCAATACTGCTTCTTGCTTTTGTTCAGTAGATTTTTCCTCCTGCGGAAATTCCGTAATAATTCCCCATTTTTCTATTTTGGGTGGTTTAGGCATGAATACAGAAGGTGTTTTAAGTTCTTCTATTTTTTCTGCTTGAGTCTGCTTTTCCTGCTGTTCTTGTTTCTTTTTCTTTGTATCTTTAATACCTTTTTTTTCTTTTTCTAAGATAGGTTTTAGCTCTTCCGAACTCTTTTGTTTTTCCACAATTTCTGGTTCTTTTTTCCCAGCGGGAAGCGGTAGCGGTTCAGGAAGTGAGGAATGAGGTTTATTCCAGGCTTTCAAACATGATAAAGCCGCTTTTTTCACAAGAGAATTTTTACTTGTTTCAAGTACCTCCAGACATGCTTTATAAGAAGAATCAATAAACATTTCAGCGAGTCTTTCCACTGCAAATATTCTCAATGAGACTTCTTCATCTTCTTTTTTTGCAAAAGTTTTTAATGCTGTTGTTGAAGCAGGTGTAGGAATTTTTCCAAGGGCATTAATAACGGTTTCCTTTACCTTTAAAGATGGATCAAGTAATGCTTTTTCAAGTCCTCTGACTGAATAAGAGGCACGAATCTGTCCGAGTCTATTTCCTGCATTAATTTTAGTCTGTTCGTCGCCGTAAAGAAGGTTATAGAGTAATTCTTTTACTTCGTTGTATATTTTTTCATCTTCATTTTCGGGTATTTTTTCTTTATCAGTATCAGTTTTCGCTTCGATACTAAAAAAACATGCAAATAGTACAATAATAGTAACTATGTGTCTTTTAATGTTATTCAAAATAGCCTCCTTTATTTATAAGGGAGAACGGCTGTTCACCCATAATTTTTAAACCATGCCCGAATTTTTAACAAAGCAATATACGAATTTAATTTTAAAAAATCCAAAAATCAAACACTAAAAAACAAATGGTATATGACTCAACATCCACCCTTAACTGATTAAAGGCGGCTGGGTGGAGTCGAAGCCACCAGCGAGCCATTGTCATTTTGACTCTGCTCAATGACCATTGATAAGGTGCCTGACAGGAGTCGAATGCAGCGGAATTGAAGCCCCTATATTTAATTTAGCGGGTAATTTATATTACAAAGGGAGTGCAATATTCTTCCAGAATGATACCCTTTATAGCTTCTGTCATGCTTATTGTTCCAGAAGCTACCTGCTGGATGTCAAAAGCATTTGAGCCAGTAGCTTCCGGGAGAGGAGGATTCCCCTGATAGGGAGCAAAAAACCCCGGTTCACCATTATTGTGGTCCCAGCACACCCCGGTATGTGCTGCAAAGGCACTTACCCTTATTTCTCGAGCAAGAACCTCTGAGAGAACTTCAGCATATGTGTGAGCTACAGGTAAATTAGCAGAACCAAGGGTGCCAGGTCTTTCTACGAATGTATCGTCGGTAGCAAATATTATGATGTGTAAAGCACCATTGCGCCACCCAAATTGTGTTGCCCCGGCAAAGAGAGCATCTATGGCGTTTTCAGGACAATCATCATTCATTCCAGGAGAACCACCCGGTTCGCTTTCAGAAGAAGTAAAGTCCCTCCATCTGTCAAATTCACTCCTGAGTTGTGCTGGAGTCGAGAAGGGTAAGGCTGAATTCGTAAAGAGAACATCATCTACAAAAACAACTAATCCAAACCTCGGCTGATAACTCGGGTCATTGCTGAAAGTGAGGGCGTAATTCCAGACCTCTTCGATACCGGAAGAGAGACGATCGAGCACAAAAGTCATAGAAGTAGAAACATCAATTACGAAAACTATATCAATATCCTGCACGCATTCTTCTGGTTCGTTATATGAATCGGTGTAAGAATCTCTCTGGCTTAACTCTGCATCGGGAATTAAAGTTGAATCTTGCTCCATAAAATCAAGTGTATCGGTTACTTCGATAGCAGTATCTCCTGCTGTTCCGTCATTAGAGGAACAAGCATAAGGAAAAAGAAAAATGCAAGAAACAATAAATTTGATTGATTGATTTTGTAGAAATACCAATATTTTTTGTTCTATTATTTTCATAGTTATATGATAGCATTGTAATACAAATTTTCAACTTGCTTAAAAATATTTTTCGATTACTTGACCTTAATATAAAGTTTTTTTTATATTTAGAGGTATTATTCAAATGTATTGGTTAAACCATTTGTCAAATTTTAAGAAAATTTGATATAAAAGGGTGAGTAGGTATTAAAGAATTATTAAAGAGGGATAAGCTGTGAAAAAACCAATTCCATTTGGGAAATATTATCTGCTTGACCGCATCGCGGTTGGGGGAATGGCTGAAGTTTTTAAAGCAAAGGTTATCCGCGAAGAGGGTTTTGAAAAATTCTTCGCAATAAAGAGAATTCTACCAAGCATTGCAGAAGATGAAGAATTTATAAAAATGTTTATAGATGAGGCGAAGATTGCGGTTCAGCTCACTCACAGTAATATCGTGCCAATAATTGATCTTGGTAGAGTAGGCGATGCATATTTCATAGCAATGGAATATGTTCATGGTAAAGATTTAAGGACGACAGTAGAGAAGCTTGCAAAGAAAAAAGAAACATTACCTATTCCCGCATGCTGTTACATTATAATGCAGGTTTGTAGCGGGCTCGATTATGCCCATAATAAAAAGGATGCAGCGGGAAGAGATTTGAATCTCGTTCACAGGGATGTTTCTCCTCACAATATTTTAATAAGTTTTGATGGAGAGGTAAAACTTATAGATTTTGGAATAGCCAAAGCTGCAAGCAAGGCGGCAAAAACGCAGGCCGGGATTCTTAAAGGGAAATTTGGCTACATGTCACCCGAGCAGGTAAGGGATTTGCCTATTGACCGCAGGTCGGATATTTTTTCTGCTGGAATAGTTCTCTACGAAATTTTGACTGGAGAGAGACTGTTTGTCGGAGAAAGTGATTTTTCCGTGCTTGAAAAGGTTAAGAATGTGGAGATTATTCCCCCATCCACTTATAATAAAAATATTCCAGAAGACCTTGAAAGAATAGTTCTCAAAGCACTTGCAAGGGAAGTTCAGGACAGGTATCAGACCGCTATCGAATTTCACGATGATTTACAGAGTTTTATGTACACTTATGGTTCGTTTTTCTCACGGAAAGAAATGTCGGGATTGATGAGAAGTCTTTTCCCTGAAGACTATGAAGCGGATATGAAGGAAATGGAATCCGCTCGTATTTCAATTCCTCCTGGTGGCGGAGGGAAAGCGTCCACTCCTCCACCACCAAAAAGAATTTCAGCTCCTCCTCCACCACCTCCAGTTCGTAAATCCCGTGTAGCACCTGTTTCAGGTATAGGTTCTGTTCCGCCACCGCCACCATCGAGAAGTAGAACATCATTACCTCCGCCACCAGTACCGAAAAAAACTATGATTGGTATGCCCGGTCCTTCCTTGCCTTCTTCTATGCCTTCTCCTGTAGGCCAGCCTGTTCAATATCCGCCTTCCCCTCAAATGCAAATGCAGGGTGGTTTTGAGCAAGGTCAAAGTCCAGCTCCTCCTGTTCAGTCAATTTCTCCTAAACCAGCAACAATACCGCCAGCAAGACCACCTGTTGTGCCACCTACTCCTGCTATTGCTCAAGAATCCCCACCAGAGGTAAGATTTACCTATCCGGTAACTGTTCAAACAGCACCACCCGCACCACAACCCAGGCCATCTACTCAGCAGCAACAAGCTCCATCAGGTGGCATCTCCATTGAATGGGAAGATGATGAGATGGAAACTCAAATTTATGATAAACCTGATGAAAAAGGTCTCCTTGAAGCCGGGAAGAAATTGCCATCTATGCCTGCTGCAGTAGAAAGGCAGGTTCCAGCACCTGAAGTTATATCATCCCAGCCTCAGGCTGGAGTTATTCCTGCTCCAAAGGGAGTGAAGTTAAATTTAGTTCTTGGGATTCTTGTGACATCTGTTGTGATTATTGGAGTCGCTCTCATCGTTTTGCTTGTGGCATTAAAAAAGGAAAAAGCAACTCTGGTTGTTGTTCCGGAGCCTCGAGAAGCAACGGTTAAAATAGATGGTTCGAAAATTGAATCAGAATACCCTCCAACCATAACAGGTTTGAAACCAGGAAAACATACATTGATAGTTTCGGCTGAAAATTACGAGACCAAAGTTATTGAACTGAACCTTTCTGGCGGGCAAAATACTCAGGTTGTCAATCTTATAAGAAAAAAGGCTGGTGGAACAGGACTGAGTCTTGAAACCGAACCAATAGGAGCAAGTATTTTTGTTGACGGGAAACCTTATCCGGATAGGACCCCTGTAAGGATAGTTGATTTGAAGCCGGGACTTCATACAATAAGGGTTGAAAAAGAGAATTACTTACCTTATACTACTGAAATAGAGTTACGGGAGGGGGATATAATAAACATCCCCAAAGTTGTTCTTTCTCCAAAAGCAATAAACGCATCAATTACTTCAATTCCTGATGATGCAAAGGTTTATCTTATTCGAGATGGGGAAAAGAAGTATGTTGGCAAAACCCCTTACCAGGGAACGCTTGATCCATCTGGTTCATATTCAGTGGAGGTAGAAAAGGAAAAATATGAAACATGGCGGAGTGATGTGAAGTTTCAGCCGGGCAGTGACAAAGTAACTATTCTGGCTCAACTTGTGGAAGCTGGAAAAGGTTCGCCTGTAGAACAGCCGGAAGAGGAAAAAGGAAAAACTCATCATGGCAGAGTGAAAAGGCCGAAAGATGGTGGTGGAACAGGAGGAGGTGGAGGTACGGGTTTTTTGAGTGTTTCGACACAACCCTGGACTATAGTTTATATCGACGGGCAAAAAATAAGAAATACACCACTTATAAACTATCCTCTCCCTTCTGGACAGCATAAGGTGAGGCTTATTAATACCCAGTTTAATATTAACCAGTCTTATACAGTAATAATCGTTTCAGGACAGGTTACAAAAATAATCAAAAATCTTGCCCAATAATGCTTGAACTACGTAAGGATCCAGTAACGGGGCGGTGGGTTATAATTTCTACAGAAAGAGCGCTTCGTCCACACGATACTACATATGATGAATATTTTAGTAGTGAAGATGAACCATGTCCTTTCTGTTATGGCAACGAAAAGTTGACCCCTCCTGAAATTCTTGCATTTAGACCCGATGGTTCCGCGAGAGATACACCCGGCTGGACATTACGAGTAGTGCCTAATAGATTTCCTGCTCTTAGGATAGAAGGAGAATTGGTTCGGGAAGGGGTTGGTATGTATGATAAAATGTCAGGTGTAGGGGCGCATGAGGTAATAATAGAAACTCCTCACCACGACAGGAATCTCACCAGTTTGCCGGTGAAAAATACCGAAGATTTATTATGGACATTCAAATATAGAATGCTTGATCTTGAGAGAGACACGAGGCTAAAGTATGTGATGATTTTTAAAAACTCCGGTTCAAAAGCAGGAGCAACTCTCTCACATCCTCATTGCCAGCTTATAGCTTTGCCAGTTGTTTGTAGAGAGGTTGATGATGAAATAAGAGGGTCCAGTCATTATTTTGATTTCAAAGAAAGGTGCGTATTTTGCGATATGATAAAGCAGGAACTTAATGAAGGGAGAAGATTGGTTGCCAGATCTTCGTTGCATGTTGCAATAACTCCGTTTGCATCGAGATTTCCTTTCGAAGTCTGGATACTTCCGATTAGACATTCGAGTAGATTCGAGATGAGCGATGCTGAGGAAATCAAGAGTGCAGCAGAGGTACTCTGGACTGTACTCGGGATGCTTTCAAAAGTATTATGCAACCCTCCATATAACTTTTACCTGCACAATGCACCTTTAAGAGTAACCTCTCTACCGCATTATCACTGGCATTTTGAAATACTTCCCGCAGTAACTACAGTAGCAGGATTTGAGCGTGGAAGTGCTTTTTATATCAACCCAACACCTCCCGAAGAGGCAGCAGAGGAATTAAGGAAAATCAGGACATAAGATGAGAATAGCTCTTGTATCGTCAGAAATGGTGCCGATGGTTAAAGTCGGAGGGCTGGGGGATACTGTTGCATCCCTTGCTCAGGCTATGAAAGAAGCTGGTCATGAAGTTACAGTTATTATTCCTTATTACATGAATTATGATTTAAATGCATTTTCATTTGCCAGGAGGCTCATACCCATCACGATTATAGTTGGCGGTAAGGAGACATGCATTGATGTTTATGAATGCAAGTTGGGTTCCGGTGTTCAGGTAATATCCCTTGGATGTCCTGAATATCTGAATCAGGGGACTATTTATGCAGGGGATGAGTTTGACCCAATCAGGTTTGGTGTTTTTTCAAAAGGTGTTAGCAGGTTGCTGCAGGGTGAAAAAGAAAAGTTTGATGTTGTTCACTGCCATGACTGGCACACCGCTTTGGTTGCATTTTTTCTACGAAAGGGGCGTATGTCAGGTAATTTTGCAGGAAAATTCCCTGTGGTTTTAACAGTTCACAATATGGCGCATCAGGGAATAGCAAATAAGAGTCTGATAGATTTACTGGATCTGGGGTGGGAAAATTTTACCCCCCATGGCATTGAATATTACGGAAAAGTTAATATTTTGAAAGCGGGATTAATTTCCTCTGATGCTGTAACCACGGTTTCTTCAACTTACGCTCGTGAGGTATTAGGGCCTGTATATGGTGCGGGAATGGAAGGAGTGCTCAAATCACTGAAGGTTCCTTTTTCAGGAATTTTAAACGGTATAGATACATCGAAATGGAACCCGGCAAATGGGATAGACATAGCTGCTCCTTTTAGTTCAGAAGATATGCAGGGTAAAAAACTGTGCAGGGAGGACCTTCAAAGGGTCATGGGATTGCCCGTAAATCCATCAGTCACTCTCATAGGGGTAGTATCGAGGCTTACTTCTCAAAAAGGGATGGATCTTTTGCTTGGTATTTTACCAAGACTTTTACGGCTGAATATTCAACTTGTAATTTTAGGGGAGGGTGACCACGATCTTGAAGAAAGATTTCTTTCGGCAGCTTCGCTCTGGAGAGAAAAAATTGCGGTTAGAATTTCTTTTGATGAGAAACTTTCTCGGAAAATTTATGCAGGGAGTGATTTATTTCTTATGCCTTCAAGATTTGAACCATGCGGGATTGGAGCTATGATAGCAATGCGGTATGGGTCGGTTGTGGTGGCGAGGTCAACTGGTGGTCTTGCGGATACTGTTATTGATGTTGACCGTAATCTTGATACGGGTACAGGCTTTTCCTTTAAGGAGATAGATTCAGTTGATTTTTTAGGTGCTGTTTTGCGAGCTATTGCTTACAGGCGGTTAAGTGACGAGTGGAATTCCCTCCTGAAAAGAATTATGACTCGAGACTTTTCATGGAAGTCGTCGCTTAAAAAATACATCGCTCTGTTTAATGACCTTTTAAAATAAAAAAGAATTAAAGAATTAATTCTATTCAATTGTTAAGGCATTTAATCTGTTTTCGATTTCTTTTATTTTTTCCTTCCATTTAGGGTTTTCGGGCTCAAGCCTGCTGAGTTCCTGCAATGCTTTAAGCTGGGTGGATGTATCTTTTTTCATCTCCGCAAGAGAAGCGACAGATTCCCAGATTGTTGGTTCGTCATGAAGCAATGCTGCTGCTGCAAGATAAGAAGCCATTGCTCTATCGTACATTTTTAAACCGGATTCGAAATTAGCCCTTGTCATAATTGCATGTCCTTTTGCAGCTTCATCGGAAGCAGAAATTTCGTATCGTTCGAGAATTTTAAAGAGGTTCTCTTTGTCACCAAGATTTGCATAACATGAAGCAGCTTCTAAAAGGAGGTCCCGACGAGAAGGTTCGATTTGCAAAGCAGAAAGGAACATTTTTGCTGCAGCTTTAAGGTTTCCTTTTTTTCTTTCGATTTTTCCTCTTAGTTCAAGAGATGCTCTTTTTGTCAAACTATTCGTTTTTAGTCTTTCTGCTATTGCTGTTGCTTCTTCTATTTTTCCTCTCTCAAGGAGTCGAAGACCTTTTCTGAGTGCAGGTCCTTCTTTGAATGGGTCAATAGATAAAAGTGCATCGTCTGCCTTTTCTGCTTCTGAATCAAGACCTGCAAAAGAAAAAGCAAGGGAAAGTGGTTCATAAATGAGAAAGCGGTCTGCGTCGTTTCTGGTCATTTTATCCGCTTCTTCAAAAGAAAGTGTTAAACGGACGACTTCCTCTGCAACTTTGTTTGCGATGGCTGGCGATGACCTCGCAGCGTACATATATTCGAGGAGGGATTGACCTATGAGTTTTTTGCGTCCAAGTGTCCTCGCTACATAGAGGTGTGCAGTGGAGCAATTAGGGAAAAGGGTAATCGCTCTTCCAAAGTAAGGTAAGGGATTGCTTGTATTTGTATGATAAAGTTTGATACCTGCAATAAGAGGATAGTAATAATCAGCTGGATGCCTTTTCATGCTACCATTAACCAGCGGAAGAAATTTTTCAACATCAGCATTATTTTTTAAAGCACTCTTAATCATATTTGTTTCTCTATCAGTTATGAAACGACTGCATAAATAGCATCCGATTACTAATAATACTAAAGCACTAATAACAACAAGAATACCAATTTGCCCGGGTAGCCTGAATTTTCTCTCTATCTCACCTTTAGCGTTTTGAATCCGTGCCAACCCATAAGCATTTTCTATCATTACAATTGTAGAAGCTAAAATAACGACGAAAGGGAGGAATACCCCAAGAATTTCAAGACCGAAATCTACGAGGTTTTGAACCAGAAGTGCGAAGATTGCACATAATGCTCCAGCATTTCTGGCTCTTTTGGGAGGTTTTAGGAGTCCCAGAACTATCAGAGTTAGTAGTGAAATTATGAAAATTCCTCCAATGGGTATACCCCATTCGGAGATGTACTGAGCAATAAAATTTTCTGGATACATATAAGTCGAGGTATCTGGTAATTTTTGTACGAGGGTGTAACCAAACTGAAATGAACCCCTTCCTACTCCTGTTAGCCAGAAATCCTTAATTAAAGGGATTGAATCGGTTGCAACTTTTACTTTACTTGCATCTCCTTCGAGAAATTCTTTTAAAATAGAGCCATAAGCTACATAGAAACCGAAAAATATGGCAATGGCTAAAGCAAGGGGTAAGAATTTTGTATCCATTTTCCCCCATTTAGAAGTGGTTTGCTTTTTTGCTGCAAGCCTGAGTGCTATAAAAAGAAGCTGTCCGCCAATGAATGCAAGAATCCCACCACGCGATAATGTTAGAAGTACTCCCGCTCCTGTAAAACCTGCTACGAATATTAAAAGGAGTTTTTTTACTGTGTTCTTTTCGGAAAATCCCAGTCCCACTGCTACTGCTGCTGAAAGTCCGAGGCTACCTGCAAGGTGGTTTGCATTTAGTAAGGGGGCAGACAATGGGGTTGTAGGAGCATAAACAGGAGTGTAAAATTCGTAAACTTTTTGCCATCCTGCAAGTTTGTGAACGAAAAATACAACACAAACTCCTATTCCGCTCCATGCCACGCACCATAAAACATCATTTGACCCTTCATGTCTCACTCTATGCCTGATTGCAAGAAAAAGAAAAACACCTGATGAAAGTTTCATTAGTTCACAGAGAGTGGAATATCTGTCAAGGGATAAAGTTAAAAATTGAGGAGGGGATGTGTGCAAAAGTGAGGAATAAAGTTCTGATTGAATCTCCCAGCTCAAAGGGGAGAGGATTTTAACAAGGCTTGCTGGAAGAGGTAGCATCTGGATTAGAGTAAACAGACAAAGTGTAATTAAAATCCATCCAAAAGGTCCTGCGTCAGGGGATTTTTCAGCAATTCCTCGATCTATAAGTTCAAAAGTAAAAATAATTATTGATATTGCCAGACAAATAGTTATGGACCAGAAATGAATCGACCCTATCATAAGGGGTGCTGCAATAAGCAAAAAAGTAAGAAAAAAATTTTTATATTTTATCATCGAAGCGCTGTTTCTTACGGCTCTCCTGGTAACGAATCCTCATGGTCATTCGTTTTGCTTATTGAAGTTGTTTTTTCTTCTTTTTCAGTATCAGTTGAGTATCTCGAATAATATCCATATTTTCTGCTGTAGTAATAATGGTAATAGCCGTATTCTTTATTTTCCAAATCGAGGTCATTGAATATAACACCTATTATATTTTTCCCTACATCAAGTATTGCTTTTCTTGCTTGCTTGATTGCACTCTTTAGAGTGATAAGCGGTTTTACTACTAAAATTACTCCATCAACTATCGTGGATAGAATGACAGGGTCTGTTACTGCTGCAACAGGTGGAGAATCATAAATTACTCTGTCATACAAGGAGGCGATTTCAGATGTTATTTCAACGAATCGCTTGGTATGGAGAATTTCAGCTGGGTTAGGGGGGATTGGCCCACACGGCAAAATGTCAAGATTTTCTATTTGTGTTTTCTGAATAGCACTTTTTAAATTGTCTATTCCCAAAATTGCACTGGAAATTCCTGAATTGTTGGGAAGGTCAAATGATTTATGTATTCGAGGTCTTCTCATATCTGTATCGACGAGTAGAGTTTTATTGCCTGATTGAGCCATTGTTATTGCCAGAGCAATTGCTACTGTTGTTTTACCTTCCTGAGGAGCCGGACTTGTAATTAAAATCTGTTTTATTGGATGTTCTGTTGATTTAAAAAGAATATTGGTTCTGATGGATCTTACGCACTCTGCAACAGAAGATTTTGGATAATTGAGAATAAAGAGATCCTTATTCAATAATTTTGTAGATTCTTTTTCATCGAGTTTCTTTCTATCTATTTTTTCTCGAATAGTTTTGAGACTATAGTAATGTCCACGCTTTGATGATTCCGGACCCATAGAGGGAATAATACCAAGGAAAGTTAATCCTAATTCTTGCTCCACTTCTTCCTGCGTTTTGATGGTCATATCCATATATTCGAGGAAAAATGCAAGCCCCAGCCCTCCTAAAAGCCCTAAAATAAGTCCTATCAGTAAATTTATTTTAACTTTTGGTTTAACTGGAGATGTTGGTTTTATCGCTCTATCAAGTATTCTGATGTTGTTTGCTTTTAGTATTTTTTGAAGGTCTGCTTCTTTTGTCCTTGAAAGGACCAGAGAATAAAGTTTTTCAGTGTTTTCCTTTTCTCTGAAGAGTTTATTGTATTCGATTTCCTTGAGGTTCATTTCCAGTGCTTGCTGTTGCAGTTGGTTGAGTTGCTTCCTGTAACCCTCTTCTGCTTCAATTGTTTCGTTGAATTGCAATTCTATTGATTTAATTATGTTATTTACTTCTCTCTGTATATTTTTCTGTATATCTGTAAGTTTTGCATCAAGTTCTTTCATAGCTGGCCAGTTTTCATCATGTTCCTGTGCCATTTTGACTTTTTCCTGTGTAAGCTGGGCATACTGGTTTTTTAGATTCTGGATGAGAGGATTATCTAAAAGGGGAGTTATAGGCATATTAAGAGGGTCGCGTGTTTCAATTTTTTCAATCTGGCTTTTTTTGGCGGTTAGTTCGATTCTCTTCTTTTTTATATCTGCGAGACCCTCGCTTATTTTTTGAATCTCATTAGCAAGATAGTTTTGCCTGTCTTCAAGTGAAACTGAGAGGAGATTTTCTCGATTTTTGAAATCATATAGGTCTTTTTCCGCCTTTTCAAGTTCTCCCTGAAGCGTTTCCAATTGATTGCTCAGCCATTTGACGGCATTAATTGTTGATTCCAGAACTACTTCGAGGTTATAATTAAGATATTCTTCTGCAACAGTATTTGCTATTACCTGTGCCTTTGTAGGTATAGGGTGCTCAATGGATATATTTACAAGCCTGCTTTCTCGAATTGGTTCCACTATAATCATACCTTGAAGTTTTAAGGTAGCATCTTTTATTGAGAGGTTTTTTCCTCTGAATGATGGGTCTTTCATTGTTTCTATGGGGTAAAGGAATTCCTGATCCGAATCAAGTTTTAATTTTTTAACAACCCGGGAAGATACATCTCTACTTTTTATAACTTTGTATTGAGTCTGGTAATACTCCTTATTTGAGTAATAACTTCCTGTACCCAATTCGGATATTTCTTCAACCTGCCTGCCGAGAATTTGAGGGGCTTTTGTTTCTATCTGAATAGTAGCGGTAGCTCTATAAATTTTAGGGAGTTTCAGTGTGTAGAATGTTACTCCACTCATAACAACCACAACCACCAGAATTATATACCATAACCTCTTTCTTATTATTCGATAATATTTTCGAAGGTCAATCTGCTCCTCTTCTGATGGAATTTGAAAATTAGGCGGGACTGGAGAAAGGTGAACCTGTGGCGGAGCTGGAATAGAAATTTTATTTGTAACATAAGAACTCATTAAATTTCCTTAAAACAAAAAATTTTGCTTATTTATATTAATATTTAGTTGCAATTTCAACCTTTTACATTTATATAAAATATAAAAAATTTGTAAATTGCTATGTTGACTAAAGTTTTAAGGATTTTTAGGGATTTTTATGGATAAAAGAATATTAAATTTTCTTATTTTGTTTGTTTTTTTGCTTACTTCCTGCTCCCTTTCATGGGAAAGAAACGATGCCATAAGTAACGATGTGATAGATTCCCATGAGATTTTGTGCCCTGAAGGAGTTACGCCTGAGAAAGAGACTTGCAATGGAAAGGATGATGACTGTGATGGTCTGGTTGATGAAGATTTTGAATGTCAGAGGTTTCAGATTCTACAATGCACTACAACCTGCGGATCCACAGGTTTGGGTTCATGCACTGCTGATTGCAGAATGCCAGTAGTCTGTAATCCACCGGTGGAAGTTTGTAATGGGCAGGATGATGATTGTGATGGTTTACCCGATAACGGTCATGAATGTATAATGGGGGAAACAAGAAACTGTTCAACATCATGCGGTCAGGGAACGCAGACATGCATCGAAGCGGGTGGATTATGTAAATGGGGGACATGTGAAGGAGCAGGAGAATGCGATGCGGGTAATACTCAGGATTGTACATTTATGCTGGAATGCGGCCATGGGATGAGAACATGTGATGAAAATTGCCTGTGGGGAGCATGCAGTCAGGAACCAAGGGAGGAAGTTTGCGATGAAAATGTAAAATTTCACGATAATGACTGTGATACAATTATAGATGAAGGTGAGAATGTAAAAAGGAAACTAACTTCGGATATCAGGGTGACCAATACTTCAGTGCCATCTCAAATACCCGTTGTGGTCTGGAATGGTTCAAATTTTTTAATTTCATGGCTCGAAGGGTTTTATAATGATGATCCAGCCTTAAGTTCAAGACAGGTTTTTGCTGTTATGCTCAATGAATCAGGAGATAAAATTATTGATGATGTTCAATTGACTGATTCTGCTGGTGACCATCAGATAGCAATACCTGTCGTTGGTTCGTTAGAAAGTGCAATTTTCTGGGCTGATTACAGGAGTATGACGGGTTATGATATTTATATGGCAAAGTTGAATCTATGGGGTGGGATAATTGCTTCAGATATTTTACTTGTGGATTCAACTTCAAATGCTCTTGCTGCAGGTGCGTCATGGAGCGGGCTTAATTATGGAGTAGCATGGCAGGATGACAGAGCTGATTCCGGAATGAATGATATATTTTTTGAGATTTTTACTAAAGAAGGAACACCGGTTACATCCGCTTTGAATCTGACTGCTACTACTGGACAAAGGGAAGAAATGCCTCTGACACCTATGTGGACAGGTTCTGAATATCTGGTTATATATAATGCTGCCGATGAAAATAATGTTTCAAGGTGCAATTTAGTTAGATTAGATTCTTCTGGCAGGAAAATTTCTGAAAATACTGTTCTGGTTGATGAAGATGGGGTGGCATGTTTTGCTACATGGATTGATTCGAGTCCTTATGGTTTCAGAGGCTTTGCTATGACATGGATGAATTCATTTGCTGGAGATGCATCTCTTAGAATGGGACTTTTTGACCCTTCAGGTGGGATTATTGCTGGACCTGTGACGGTTTTCGATAATCATCCGACAAGTTCCGTTTTGCCGGTTCCGCATTTTAACCTTGAGAGAAATAATAGTATTGCTATTTCATGGGTTGAGCAGGAATTTCCTGTGTCAGGAGGTGAATGCTGGTTTGCTGAGGTAAGTGCGAATCCTTCTAATTTTGGAGTAGTGACTCCTGCTTTTCAGGTGAGTGAATCAGGAGGAACTGTTGATACTCTATGCACAAATGCTTGGTCAGGCTCAGTTTATGGACTTGCGTGGAGTGCCAGAAATGATGACCCGAATGCTCCAGAAATTTATTTTGCCCTTGTAGGGTGTCCATAATATAAAAATTTAAAGGGAGAAAAAAATGGAAAATAAAGAAAAAATGGGAAGTAAATCAGTAGTAGTTCCTTCCTCACTTCTTCGCATACGATTATTTATAAATAGTGCGGGCTGGAAAATAAAACCAAACTGCGATTCACAGGAAATACTCGACAGCTTTTATGACCTTTTAAAAACCAATGTTAATGAAGAAAGTTTCTGGAAAGAAGTAGAATTTCTTTTGAAATCTCTTATAAGTGATATGAAAAAGAGGATGGAGGAGGAAGAAAGTGGAAATAAAGTTGTAAGAAATGAAGTTCTTGGAAGGGGAGATTACGCGCGGTTTTTTGAAGAAATCCGTTCCTGTATGAAAAAATACCAGAATACAGGGAAAGGACGCTTTCGTGGGTTTTTATCTTATCTTTCTCCTCTATCAATGGAAATTTTTCTAATGCTGACTGGAGTTGCAACTGTAGGTTGTTATTCCTCCTCTGAATTTAAAAAAGATTCCTCTTCAATTAGTGATTTCTATTCTGAAACAGAAGATAATACTGGTGATTTCATGGATGCGGAAGCTGATAGAATAGAAGATATGGAATTTTTTCCGCCCCCTCCAGATGTTCCACCTGACCCCCGGCAGGACGAGGAATGCGAGCCTGTCGCTTCTGATTTGACACAGATGATAAATAGCTGCATTTCTTCTGAAACTGATAGAGAAAATATAATAAATTGCATAAATGCATTGAATGAATCATGGGAAAGGGGGCTTGAAGAATATTTTAAATGCTCTGACTGTCGCTGGATTGGAGATACTCTATATTGTTTACTATATTCGATTATTTGTGAACACCCTGAACTTATTGGTGAGTTCGATGAAGACCTTCTCATAAACACATGTTACCCTGTTCCTCTGTATTTAGGGGTCAGATTTGACTGAATTTATAGAGAAATTAAAGAAATATTGAGCGTGATTGCATAAGTGCATTTTCTTGAAAGATTAGAAAGAAAGCCTGTTCATTGTATATGGGAAATAACGAATGCCTGTAACCTTCACTGTATTCATTGTAATAACCATTCAGTGAAACCGTTACACGGAGAATTAAGTTTTGAGAAAATTATTGATGTGGCTCAAGAATTGTCATCTTTAGGGTGTGAAGTGGTTAATGTTTCAGGAGGGGAGCCTTTCCTGAGACCTGAGTGGGATAGAATTTGCCTGTTTTTATCAAACCTTGGAATTGCAGTAGCAATCACCACAAATGGTACTTTGCTCACGAGGGAAAATGTGGATAAGGCATTTTCATCAGGAGTAAAAATAATTGCTGTTTCAATAGATGGTTTGAAGGAGTTTCATGATAAAAATAGAACAGGAAAGTTTTCTGAATTTTCGGGTCTTTCTCCTTTTGAAAGAGCAATCGAAGGAATAAGGTATTCAATTGAGAAAATAGAAACTATGGTGATAACTCAGGTAAATTGCACGAATTTGAATCAACTTTCCGAAATCAGGGCTCTTTTGAGGGAACTTGGTATAAGAAGATGGCAACTGCAATTATGTGTCCCGACAATAAATATTCTTGAAATGGATGAACCGTATGTGATAAGTCCTGAAGACCTTGAATTTCTTACAGATTTCATAGTTCAGGCAAATAGCGATGGTGAAATTCCTTTCATTGAGACAAGTGATACAATTGGTTACTATACAGAAAAGGAACCATTTTTGAGAAAGAGGGAAAAAACTCGTGGATTGTGGCTTGGTTGCATGGCTGGAATAAGATTGATTGCTATAAAGCCGGATGGAAAAGTTAGAGGATGTTCACTGATGCCTTCTGAATTCGATGCTGGAGATTTGCATCTGGAAACATTAAGAGAAATCTGGGAAGATAAAGAGCGTTTTTCTTACTCAACGAAATTTTCAGAAGATAAATTTGCTGGAGGTTGCAGGAAATGTAAGTACCATTTTATTTGCAGAGGAGGTTGCAGAACTATGGCTTTCTGGGCTACAGGTACTATTTACGATAATCCCTACTGCCTGTACCGGTTGAAACAAATAGAAAATCAGAAAGTGAAATGAAATACCCTTTGAAATTGCTAACTGCAGGAGTGGAACTTACGCTGGCGTGTAATTGTAGATGCATAACATGCGGTTCCAGCGCTGGAAAGCCAAGAAAAAACGAACTAAAAACTGATGAGATGTTTGCCCTTTTTACATCACTTTCAAACCTTGGTTGTAAATATGTTTCATTTTTGGGAGGGGAACCGTTTCTCAGAAGTGATTGGTGGAAACTTGCAGGTTACGCAACATCTCTCGGGCTTAGTGTGGATATAATAACATCAGGCGTGGGTTTTAAAAAACAGTATGTTAGTCAAATTATTGATGCTGGAATAAAATCGATAACTGTTAGTGTTGATGGAAATGAAGATATTCATAATAAACTCAGAGGTGTGGAAGGTAGTTACAGAATGGCTCTCAGGGCAATAGAACTTTCAAGTAAAGGAGGAGTGAAGGTTGGAGTAACGACACAGGTTAATCGCCTGACTCTTCCATCACTTGAAAAAATGGTAGGGAATATTGAAATAGCAGGAGCGATAGGATGGCAATTACAATTAACTCTTCCGACTGGAAATGCAATTTTGAAAAAAGAAATTCTCATTAGTTGCTATGAAATGAAAGAACTTTATTTTGTGCTGAGAAGACTGAGAAATCGAAAGGGATTAAAACCATTTATAACTGACAGTATTGGCTATTTTACACCTGATGAACCTATTTTGCGTTCTTTATCAAACTATCCGGAGCGATTCTGGCTTGGGTGTTTTGCAGGTCTCAGTGTAATAGGAATTACAAGCAACGGCGGAGTTAAAGGATGCCTGTCACTCCCCGATTCATTTCTCGAAGGAAATATAAGAAAGGAATCACTTGAAAAGATATGGAATGATATGGAGCGTTTTTCTTACAATCGAAAGTTCAATCCTGAAAATCTTTCAGGTCCCTGTAAAGCATGTGTTTATGGAAAGATTTGCCGTGGAGGGTGCACCGCTACCGCAGTGACATTCTATGGGGCTCCGAATCGAAATAGTCATTGCTTTAGGCTTTTTGGGGGTGACATCCTCGCTTTGTGCGAAGATGACCGACGGTAAATGGAGTGAAGAATATAACTAATGCGTAGTCGTTCTTCGACTCCGCTGGTATATGTCTCAACATCCACCCTTAACTGAGCAAAGGTGCCTGAGCGGACTCGAAGCCACCAACGAGCGCACACCTGATTCTATGGTTATTTCAACTCCTCTCAATGACCGCATTGGTAATGGATTCCTGCTTCCGCAGGAATGACAGGGTGGGTATATGGATTCCTGCTGCAGTTTACCCCTGAGAATGCAGGAACAGGAACGGAATTTTGAAGTGTGGCAAATTGAGAAGTTTGTCTACGAAGAGGCTAATATATCAAATTTTTCGCAAACCTGACATTCAAATTGTAGTGTTACATGATTGATTGCATATCGTTTTTGAAGTTCATCAAAAATTGTTTTATGGATTTCTGCTGTCTGGCTTACTGCCATATCTTCTACTTCCACATGGGCTTCGAAATGGGTATCGTTATCTGTCATCTTCCATAAATGAATATGGTGAATATTTATGACACCTGGTATTTTTTCTACAAATTCCTTTATTTCCTCCAGATTGATTCTCGAGACATTGGACATCATCAAAATATCTACCGCTTCTTTAACAATTGCATACGCTTCTTTTAAAATGTAAAGGGATATCAATATTGTTAAAATTGGGTCAATCCAGTAAATTTTAAATAGAATTATGCAAATCGCCCCAATAATAACTACTATTGAAGAAAAGGCATCGCTTAGAAGATGAAAATAGGCTGCCCTCAAATTGAGATTATGAGCAGAACCTTTCTTAAGTAAAAATGTTCCTGAAATATTTGCTAAAAATCCCACGGTAGCAGTTATTAACATTATTGTACCAATAATTGGAGATGGTTTGGTCAATCTACTGATGGATTCTTTAATCAAAAAAAAACTTATTATGATGAGAGATACTGCATTAACAATTGCTGCAATGATTTCTGCCCTCTTTAGTCCAAAGGTGTATTTAAGAGTTCGTGGTCTCTGACCCAATTTAATAGCAAGATAAGTAATAATAAGTGCTACTGCATCGCTAAAATTATGGAGAGCGTCGGAAATTAATGCCAGGCTGTGGGATATTAATCCACCAATGATTTCAGCAATGGTAATGGAGAAATTAAGTCCCATTGCAATGAAAAGGTTTTTGAAATTAATTTTTTCGGGACTTGTAATTTTATGGACGGAAGACATCTTTTTTTACTTGTCCAAAATTTGACAAAAGTTTCATATTATGATAAATTAAGCCCGACGCAAAGTAAACTAAATTTAAAACATTTAAATTTTTAGAAAGGATGATTTTTAAATGATAGTGATAAAAAGTATTTTTACTCTTATTTTAAGTTTGGGAATTTTTTTAATAGCATATATAATCCTGCTTTTGAGGGAAGTTATTAGAGAAATTTTTTATATAATTGCTTTACCTTTTAGAACATTTTTTAACCTTATTAAATGTAATAAAATATTAAGTGAAATATCCTCTATTTCTGAACATGTGCCTTATTCAAGTTCCATGGTAGAGGAATTAAAAGAAATGGAATTTTTTGCATTAATCAATCGTGCATTAGAATTATCACCAGTTCCTTCTTCTTTTGAGCCACCCGGGAAAAATGTGATAGAACTTGACGAAAAGGATGTGGTAATTAATAATGAGAAGAAAATCTATAAACCGAGACCTAAAAGAAGAAAGAAAATTAAAAATATCATAAGTCTTGAAAATTAGGTTTTCAGTTTTCCTCCGCTTCTGTTATCTCAAGATATGCCCTTGCGCATGAACTTGCGAGCTGGTAAATTTTTCCTATGAAAATCTGCCTTTCAGCTACACTTATTGCTCCTCTTGCATCAAGAATATTGAATATATGGGAGCATTTAAGACAGAAGTCGTATGCAGGTAAAACGAGAGGTTTTTGATAGGCATTGTTTTTATCGAGGAGCCTTTTGCATTCTTTTTCATATTCATCGAAAAGTTTCAGGTGAAGGGAAACATCCGCCTCTTCAAAATTGTAATGGCTCCACTGCACTTCCTGAAGATGAAAAATATCTCCGTAAGTGATGCCTGGTGCATAAAGCAAATCGAAAACATTCTCTTTATTTTGAATAAACATCACAATTCTTTCGAGCCCATAAGTTAGTTCTACACTTATAAGAGAAAGGTTTCTCCCCCCAGCCTTTTGAAAGTATGTAAATTGTGTTATTTCAAGTCCATCTATCCAGACTTCCCATCCAAGTCCCATCGCTCCAAGTGTAGGAGATTCCCAGTTGTCTTCAACAAATCTTAAGTCATGTGAAAGAGGTTCTATGCCAAGTGCAATAAGTGATTGTATATAAACATCCTGAACATCCAGAGGAGAAGGTTTGAGTATGACCTGAAACTGCATGAACTGTTGTAGTCTATTGGGATTCTGACCGTAACGGCCATCAGTGGGTCTTCGTGATGGCTCAACATAAGCAACCTTCCATGGTTTTTTACCTAAAACTCTCAAAAAGGTATGAGGGTTGGAAGTGCCTGCTCCAACCTCTGAATTATAAGGTTGTCCTATAATACACCCCCTTTCTGACCAAAACTCTTCAAGCTTCATTATAACATCTTGGAAATAAAACACCTTTTTTTCATCACCTTTCATTTTTTCTCCATTTTGCTTTAAAAAATTAGATGGTTCAATATTTTATGTTTTTTTCATTTCTTCAATAATTGAGGAAATTTCTTCGAAAAATTTCGAATCCTTGTTTTCTTCTTCTTCTTGAGTTGTTTCTTCAGGCTCACTTAAATTTTCCATATCCTCACCTTTGAGTTCGATTTCCTCTTGAAGGCGGGGCAGGTCACTGAGGCTTTTAAGTCCGAAAAATTCAAGAAAGAATTTCGTTGTGCCATAGAGGTAAGGTCGCCCCGGAACTTCTTTCTGCCCTATTATCCTAATAAACCCGTGTTCTATTAAGAATTTAATAATATGCGATGTATCAACCCCTCTAATTTCTTCTATTTTTGCTTTTGTTACTGGTTGCATATAAGCAATCATGCTTAAAGTTTCAAGCGCCTGTTTTGTAAGTTTAATTGGTTTTGCCTGAAGAAATTTTTGAATGGTTTCGGCGCATTTAGGATTCGTTCTTAACTGCCAGCCTCCGGCGACTTCTTCTAAATTTATACCCCTCGTTTTGTAAAATTCGCAAAGTCGCTCAATTGCTTCTTTCACTGTTTTTTGCTCAACTCCAACTGCCTTTGAAATTGCCTGAAGGGATAGAGGGGTCCTCGAGACTAAAAGCAGGGCTTCGATATTCATTTCAAGCCTGTTTTCTTCCATCTTTTACTTCTCCTTTAGAAAATCTGATAAAATAGCATTTATTTCCTCACTTAAAGTAGCTGATTCTTGTCCTGATGTGTCTGTTTCACTGCAGGGCGGTAAAGTTTCTGTAGTTGAAGGAGGTATCGATTCCATGCTTTCTATTTTTTCTTTTTCTTCCAATTTGGGTTCCTCCTGTTTTTTTATTTCTGATTCATCAGTGTTACATTTACTCTCACTTTCTTCTTTTGCCTTTATTGGTTGATAAAATACAGGAGGAGTTATCAGGATATCTCCATGCGGCTCATTTTGTTGTAAAGAAATCATTCTAAGTTTTGCCATTTCTAAAATGGCGAGAAATGTTATAACGATGTCAAATACCGTGCAATCTTCACTGAATAATGAAAGAAAAGTTATATTTTGTTTTTCTTTAAGGATATCTGCTATTTGTGTTATTCTTTCTGCAACAGTTATTCTGTCTGCCACAAGCTGAGAACCCTCTTTCCCGCGCAATCTAACTTTTTCAATCAGGTTTTTTACAATGTCCATAAGGTCAAAAACTGTTACATCAGAAACAAAGGTTGGACCTGGTTCTAATAGTTCTGATGAAGGGGGAAAAGTGTCTTTTCCAAGAATGAATCGCTGGGCTAATTGTAAAGCAGCCTGTTTATATTTTTTGTATTCAAGAAGCCTGCGCACAAGTTCTTCTCTTGGGTCTGGCCCCTTTTCTTCTAATTCTTCGCTTTGAGGTTCCTCTGGTAGAAGCATCTGTGATTTTATCTGGGCTAATATGGCAGCCATTTCGAGGTATTCAACAGCAATATCGAGTTGTAGTTCCTGCATTGTTTCAAGGTACTCGAGGTATTTCTGAGTTATGAATGAAATGGGGATATCAAAAATATCGATTTCGTGCTTTTTTATCAGAAAAAGAAGTAAATCGAGAGGTCCTTCAAAAACTTCTGTTCGAACAATGCAGGGTGCTATTTCTTTTTGTAAAGTAGTTGAATTCACACCTGTATCCCCGTTAAAAGTCCGAGTAGTTTTAAAAGTATTTTTACCGGGATAATAAGAATGCCTGATAAAAAGTAAACTACACCGAGTAAAATTATATATGAAAACGGCATTATTTTTTCGAGGAAGGGTTGCATAGAGCGAGGGAGGAGGTGGCTACCGTCAAGGGGGGGAATAGGTATGAGATTGAATATTCCAAGTCCTGCATTCATAATTACCATAGTTGCAAGAAGATATTTTACAAGACCACCAGGATTTCCATGTTTGAGGTGCTCAAAACATTCCCCCAATGTATCAGGGGAGAATATTATCTTCAAAGCAATAAGGCTCAGGAGAGAAAGCAGTATATTACTTAAGGGACCTGCAATTGAAACCAGTATATCACCTGTCCGCATTGAAAGGCGCCTTGTATAACGGACAGGCATTACCGGTACTGGTTTTGCCCATCCTATTAATGGTACTCCTCCAGAAATTGCTGCTATAACAGGTATCAGAATAGTCCCTACAAAATCTATGTGTGCTATTGGGTTAAGTGTCATTCTTCCCATTCTTGCTGCGGTGTCGTCTCCAAGTAAAAAGGCAACTTTAGCATGAGCATATTCATGAACAGTTAAAGATAACACAAGAGGAATCATATAAGAAACTATTCTAAATACAAGTTCTTCCATTTATTATTTTCTCCCCGAAAATCTCTGCAAATTCATCATGGTTAACACTGTCAGCGCTGAAAAATGAGAAAATAGTATGCTAATCCAAGTCCTATCAATGCCATAAAGAGTAAGATGAACCATACTGCATATTTTGAACCTTCTTTTTCTTTCCTTTCTTCTTTTTTTAAATCTACAGGAAAGGCAGGCGGACTTTTTGGTGATTGTGCTATTTCCTTTTTTTGCTTTCCGAGGTCATGAACTTTGACTTCTTTCCATCCTGATCCTTCCGCCCCTAATTTCAATCCTTTGTGGGGTGATTCTTTGTCGGAATCCATTTCAAGAATCCATTTTCTTGGGTCTTCGAGTCCACCGGAGCTGTCCAGAAGCCCGCTTACCTCGGCAAAGCTTATTGGTTTTGAACCATCACTAAAAATGTTTCCATCCGCATCGAGGGAAGTTAATCTTGCAAGTTCTTCTTCTATAAGTAAATCTACTATATCCGGTTCTTTAGATGGAGCAAGAGCTTCCTTAGCGAGAATTTCTTCCACAAATCCTGCGATATCGAAGTTCGAAACCGCCCTTCCAAGCTTGAACATTGCACTCGTGATATCCCTGCCCATTTCTGCTGCGCTCTGGTATCTTCTGGTGGGGTCGGGTTGTAATGCACGATTTAGAATTGCTTCAAATTCTTTTGGGGCATTACGGTTTATCATTGTGATTGGTGGAACCTTTGCTTCTCTCACGAGCATAACTGTATCGTAATCAGTCTTTCCTAAAAAGAGTTTTCTACCTCCAGCAAGCATTTCCCAGAAAAGTATTCCTGCGGAAAAAATATCTGCACGATGGTCTACTTCCCTTCCCCATGCTGCTTCAGGTGAAAGATAGGAAAATTTTCCTTTTATAATTCCAGGTTCGGTATGTTCTAATTGACTTGTCGCTTTTGCAAGTCCAAAATCCACAAGTTTTACCTCTCCCTGCCTTGAAATCAGGACATTCGGTGGGGATACATCCCTGTGAACTACACCAAGTGGCCTTCCGTCGACATCCTTAAGGTTGTGGGCGTATGCCAGCCCCTTACACATTTCGTTAGCAATGAATGCACAGTAAAGCGGGTCCATAAACATTCCCTTTGACTGAAGGTATTCTAAAATCCTTTTGAGATTTAATCCATCTACATACTCCATGGTTATAAAGTAAGTATTATCAGCAACACCAATGTCGAATGTCTGAACTACATTTGCGTGATTGAATTTCAGGCTCAATCTTGCTTCATCGAGAAACATTGCAATAAATTCTTTATGCTGTGAAAGATGAGGTAAAACTCTTTTTATAGCAACCCGTTTTTTAAAACCTTCTATACTTTCGAGTTCTGCGCAGAAAACCTCTGCCATTCCTCCCGCTTCAAGTTTCTTGATTATCTTATATTTGGGTGCATTACGCATTTTACACTGAATATTAACATAAAATAATTAATAATTTTAATAGTTAAAATACTTATTTTGTTTTACTTCTTAGAATTTGGTTCTATTTCAGAATTTATGTCACCATATTTTTCAAGTCTCCTTAATAATTGAAATCTGCTTATTCCTAACATTTCAGCTGCTACGCTTTTAACACCTCCGCTTGCTTCAAGTGCCTTAAGTATCATTTTCTTTTCCACGGATTCTATAGTATCAATTCCTGGTACAAATTCAATTCCAAGTTTTTTTGTCAAATCTGTAAAAGGGCTTCGATTTAGTGTGGATAGAACCCTGTCAGGAAGGAGTTCTTCCACTATTTTGTCCCCTTTTGCAAGAATTACTGCTCTTTCAATTATATTTTTCAATTCCCTTACATTTCCAGGGTAATCATATTTAAGAAGGAGTTGGGAAGCAATATCATCAATTTCGGTTACTTTTTTACCAAGTTTTGCTGAAAAAAAGTTCAGGAAATGATGGGCAAGTAGCAAAATATCATCCCCTCTTTCGCGAAGTGGTGGAAGGTGAATTGGAAAGACAGAAATTCTATGATAAAGGTCTTCTCTGAAAAGCCCTTTTTCGACCATTTCGGGAAGATTTCTGTTAGTAGCAAGGATTACCCTGGCATGGAGCATGATTTGATTCGTTGAGCCAAGACGATTGAATGTCCTTGTTTCAAGTGTTCTTAAAAGTTTCCCCTGCATCTGCATATCGATATCTCCGATTTCATCGAGGAACACTGTCCCATTTCCTGCACTTTCGAAAAATCCGATATGGGTTTTATCTGCTCCTGTAAATGAGCCCTTTTCATGTCCAAATAGGTGACTTTCTGCAAGTCCTTGTGGAAGACTCAGGCAATCAACAGGCACAAAAGTTTCCTTTGGTTTTCCAGAAAGGATATGAAGACTTCTCGCTGCAACCTCTTTACCCGTTCCACTTTCTCCTGTAAGAAGAACAGTTGTGTCATGCGAAATTGCTACTTCTTCTATTTGTTTTTTAACAATTTTGATTTTGGGGCATTCACCTAAAAGGGTTTCTGCACTCCATCTGGTTGTGTCTCTAAAAAGTTTTCTTTTTTCATTCCTTTGCCTGATTTCAAGGACTTTATCCACGATATCGGAAAGGTGTGTTGATTTAATGATGTAATCCTCTGCCCCCTGCCTCATTGCTTCAACAGCATCCTCAATTGCAGCAAATGCTGTCATCATTAGAATGCTTGCCCCTGGCTGCAGTGCACATAACCTCCCTACTATTTTCAGTCCGTGTATATCAGGAAGGCGATTGTCGAGCAGAATAACATCAAAAGAACCTGTCTGGGCTTTTTCAATACCCTTTTTCGCATTTTCTGCTATTGTAACTGAAATACCCGTTTTCTGGAGAGATTTGAGGAGTGCCCTCGCGTATGGTATTTCGTCTTCAATTATAAGAACTTCGAACATCTTGAACAGAAGATTGCTACTACTTTGCTCTTTTGTCAACTTGCTTTTAACGAAGTTTGAATGTATAATTTTTATTAAAATGGCTCCAAAAGGAAAGTATACCTGCCCTCATTGTGGAAATGAGCATCCATGGATTGTTGATATTTGTCCTGTGAAAAACCTTTCTGTGCCTGAGGTATTAAGACTCGAGGGAGAAATAATAGACGGAAAATACGAAATTGGAAAAAGAATAGGAGAGGGGGGAATGGGTGTAGTTTATAAAGGAAGGCATACCATTATTGAAAGACCGATTGCTATTAAATTTCTTAATCCCCAGGTTGCGACAAATGAAGAAGTAATTTTACGATTTCAAAATGAAGCAAGAATTACAGCCTCTATTGGTCACAGAAATATTGTTGAAATAATTGATATGGGAAAGTTCCGCGGGAAGTTTCATTACATAATAATGGAGTTTTTAGAAGGGGAGGACCTTGCAACTATTCTAAAGAGGAGAGAAAGAATTTCTTACAGAGAGGCAGTAGATATCGCAATTCAGGTTCTAAATGGTCTTTATGTTGTTCATCTGAAGAATATAATTCACAGAGACCTTAAACCTGAGAATATTTTTATAGCAAGGGAACCAGACGGGCATTTTTTAGTAAAGATAGTAGATTTTGGAATATCGAGACTGCTTGAAAAGCAGGGTGAAAAGACATCAAGGCTTACAAAAGAGGGATTAACTTTAGGAACCCCTGAATACATGTCTCCAGAACAGGTTTCAGGGAAAAGGGATATTGACCATAGAACTGATATTTATTCAGCAGGGGTTATTTTATACGAAATGCTCGTAGGTTCTACCCCTTTCCATTCGGATAATACAAGTGCTCTTCTTCTTTCAATTTTAAATTCTTCTCCATTTTCACCAAAAGAAGTTTATGATGAAATTCCTGATGCTCTTTCTCAAATTGTTTTAAAGGCAATTTCAAAAAATCCCGATGATAGATTTCAGACCGCAAAAGAATTCAGTGAGGCACTTCTACCTTTTTCTTCAAATCCTCATCAATTTCAGGTATCTCCTGTAAGTGAGAAATCTAAGATAGAAGCAGAATCGAGCGTTGTAATTGAATTTGATAAACGAGAAATACAATTTTCTCCTACCCAATTAATGCATGCAAGTCAGCCTGAAGTAGTTGCAAAAGAGGAAAAGAAAAAATATAGAGGGAAACTATGGATTTTGCTTTTAGTTGCTTTTTAGTTCTGATTCCTTCGGTTTCTTTTATTATTTACAAGAGTTTTTGGAGAAATACGAAAAACTATGAAAAAATTTCTTCTCGTGAAAATAAAAATAAGGAAAGGGCTGATTTAAAACCTGCTCAAGAGAAGTTAGAGTTGTGGAAAGTTAACTTTGATTCTTTACCCGATGGTGCAAAAGTATATATTGATGGAATTTTACACGAAGAAAGACCTGTTATGATCCAGGATTCAAATTCTCCTCGTCTGGTAAGGATTGAAGTTAAAGGGGAAAAAATTTTCGAAAAGGAAATACCGGTAAGAGGAGATACATGGATTTCTCTTGAAAATATTGCAAAAAAAGAAAATTTGGATAAAAAGGGTTTTGATAAGGAAGTTGATGTGAAAAAAGGTTTGAAAAAAACTAAAAAAGAGAAAAAGAAAATAGATGAAGAGTATCCAACTTTTTAACTTTTGGTGGTAGATATAATGTCAATTTCAGGAACTTTCAGATTATCTGTTTTTTGTTTCTTTTTTATCTCTCTTTTTTCCGAAAATTTGTTTTGTCTCGATGAGAGTTCTGGTGAATTATCGAAAAGTGAAGCGAATAAGGAAGAAGCAATTTTGCATTTCAAAAAGGGGGTAGAATTTTATAAAGCAAAGGACTATGCACCTGCACTTGCTGAGTTTTTAAAATCTTTCGAACTTCAACCAAACTGGGCAGTTCGTTTTAATATCGGAATCTGTTATATGGAAACTGGAAAAATACTCGAGGCTCTCGATGAATTTCAAAAGTATTTAGAAGAAGGGAAGGAAAGGGTTCCAGCAAATCGCAGAAAAGAGGTGGAAGAGTATATCAAGAAAATTGAAAGCAAAATTGGTTATATTAAAGTTGAAAGTAACGAAGATGGTGCAATTGTTTCACTCGATGAATTTCACGAATACAAAACTCCTTTATCAGAACCAATTCCTGTTGTTGCGGGAGTTTATTCTATAATTGCAAAGAAAGATGGATTTATTCCATTTAAAAAAGAAATAACTGTTGCAACGGGAGAAACAGTTACACTGAATATTTTACTAAAACCTGTTCAGGAAGAGGAGATGGAAAGTGAACCTAAACCTGTAATTAAGAAGGAAGAAGTTAAAATTAAAAAGGGTGAAATTTCGAGGAAAAAGTCTTCAAAAAAACCAGTAAATTTTTTATGGATTGGTTTAGGGACAGGTGCTGCTTTTGCTGGAGGAGCAATTGCTTTAGGTGTCATTTCAAGTCATTATAAAGACAAAATGCAGGAATCTGCAGATAAATGCGGATCCACTGTTACCAGAGAAGATTGCCCCGATGCATACGAATATAAAGATAAAGCAAGGCAATTTGCTGTGGGAAGTGATGTAATGACTGCTTTTGCAGTTGTTTCAGCAACTGCTTTTATTACAACTTTTGCTGTTCTTTTTGCAATTGAGAAATCTAAGAAAGGTAAATCAAAAGAAAAATCGGGTTCTTTTTTAAAGAATGTAAAAATAGCAGCAGGTTTTAATAAAGATTTTATTGCAGAATTTAGATTTTAAAGCATAATTAAAAATGGAGGAGAAATAAAAATGATAAAGATGTTTATTTTGTTTATTTTAAGTTTCTGGACATTTTCGTGCAGTTGTCAGGAACTTGGTTTTGTAATAAAGGATGGAAAAGGTGAATTGGAGGATGATTCAATTTTGGAGGAGTTTGACTTGTTTCAGGAAGTAAATGATATCGCTTTAGATGATTCGAAGGAAATTCCACCTGATTTACAACCGGAAATTATTGATGCTGTAGAAGGGAGCGACATTTTTACTCAACCCGATTTAAGACCTGAACCTGTTGATGCTATAGACGCAAGGGATTCTTTTATAGATGATTTATGTGAATGCACTCCTGGGCAAACAGTAGAATGCATCCCTTGCGATTCTGCTTCCGGTTTAGGAATTTGTCCTCTCAATTGTCAAATACCAACTGGCTCTAATTGCACACCCATTTCTCCATATTGCTGTTCTAATAGTGATTGTAGTGGTTGCACAGGCACTCCATTGCCATGTTATAATTATAATAATGAAACAGATTGCACACAACATGGATGTAACTGGAGGAGTGGTGGGGATGACTGTTATGGACCTTCAATAATGATATGTGGTTCCTTTATTAATGAAACGGAGTGTAATAACCATAATTACTGTGGTTGCAGTTGGAATGTCGCTACCTGTACTGGAACTATTAGAGGCTGTAATAATTTTGAATCCGGGGAAGAATGTGTTAACTGTGGGTGCAACTGGAGATGTTCTGGCACTCCTTATTCTTGTAGCACATTTACAGACCAAACATCTTGCGGGAATCAAGATGGTTGCCAATGGCGAACATGTGATGATGATTCTTCCAGTCCAACTTATCACCAATGTATTTAAAAAATTAAATCTTTAATGTTTTAAATTGTCTGGGCGGCGGAGGAGGGGCAGGAGGCGGAGCATAATCCACAAGCCCTGCAAAGTGGCTCAAGAACATTTGCAACTGGCATGGGGGTATAAGAAATGAATCTTGCACCTGCTGGGCATGTATAGACGCACATACTGCAACCTGTGCAGAGATTTTCTTTTGTCCACGATGGTTTGAAATCAAGATTAAAGGTTTTTATTTGCCTGGTAAAAATAGCTGCTCCCATACCAGCACAAGTTCCCGATATAGATGCTGAAATGCTATCACAGGGAGTTCTGGCATTTCCACAGATATAAATTCCAGGACTTGTAGAATTACCTGGTCTCATTCGAGTATCATCATCCTTTCCAAAACCACTTTCATCACATTCAATTCCCAGATTTTCGAGAGTTTTTGATGGTGATTCGACACCGGATGATAAAACTAAAAGACCCGTTTTTATTAAAAGTGTTCTTTGTATGACTTGGTCATAAACTTTAACTATAACTTCTCCGTTTTCATCCTCGGTTATTGATGGCGGTGCTTCTATGGAAAATCTAACAAAAATCACACCTGAGTTTCTTGCCTGTTCGTAAAGGATTTCATCAATTCCCGGCATCATCATGTCACGAAATAGAATCCAGACCCTGCATGCTTTTGTTTGAGCAATCTTTTCAGCAAGTGTAACTGCTTTTGGGCAACAAATACGATTACAGTAAGGGTGAAAATCATCCCTTGAACCTGTGCATTGAATAAAAACAACATCTTTTTCGAATGTTTTTTTAGATTGAACAATTTTTTCTGCCTGATGAAGATTCAAAATTCTCTTTCCATCAACTCTCGAATCCTGAAAAAGTGGAGCACCTGTTGCAATAATTATGCTGTCATAATTTGAAAGAATTTTTCCACTTCGAAGTTTTACTCTGAAATTAGATGGTCTCCCTTCTATTTTAACAGCTTCCTCACCTGTTATAACCCTGACATTTTCTTTTGAAAGAATTTGAGAAGAAATTTCATTTAGAATTTTATTTACATTTCTTTCATGAGGGTCAAGTAAAATATTTCTTGCTATTCCACTAATTTCTTTTTCTTTCTCGAGAATAGCTACATCATACCCCAGAGAGGATGCAGAATCCGCTGCATAAAGTCCTGAAATCCCTCCGCCAATTACGAGAATTTTTCCATTTTTCTGCTTTTGTTTTTCTCCTTTCGAATCCAATAATAATTTTAAAGCACTGCTTGCAGCAGCTCTTCCTTCCATGACGCTTGTAGCAATATCACAGGGGTTTCTTGCACTTCCAGCAACAAAAACACGGGGGTTTGTAGTCGAAAGCGGGTTACTCGCAGAGCCACAAACTGGAAATCCGAATCTATCCGTTTCAACATCAAACATTTTAAAGAGATTTTGATTTTGTGGTGAGTTCCCACCTGAAAGAACAACCATATCTACATAAAACTTTTCTATTCCGGATTCAGTCCCTGCAGTAACTATGAGGGAGCCCTGATTTGAACGGGAAATTTGTGCTGGCTTTGAATTTATAAGGCGAGTTCCTTCGAGATGATTTTTCCCGTAAAGGAACATTCCTTTTCCATAAAGTCGAAGGTCCATGTAAAAAAGGATTGTCTGGATGGAGGGGTCAATTTTTTTTACTTCCCCGATTTCCCTCGCAAGATAACTACAGCAACTTGCAGAGCACCATGGATGTTCGTTATCACGACTTCCAGCACAGGCAATAAATGCAATTGATTTCACAGGACTACTGTCAGATGGTCTTGTGATTGGTTTAGGAGATGCATACGAAATTAATTTCTCGAACTGAATGGCACTTATAACATCCGGGTCTCTACCTGCAAGAAAGTTTGAATAACAGGATAAATGGGAATCCTCAAGTCCTGTTGTTATTATAACAGCACTGCATTTTACTATTCTTTTTTCTCCACACCCTCTTGCAATCTCTATTTCAAATCCATTTTCATCGCTTTTAACAGAGACAGGTGCCGAAGATGACCAGAATGGAATGTTTCTTTTCGCAATACCATGCCTGAGACATAGAATCTCATTTTCTTCAGATAGAAGAATCGGTCTTGTTTCAGCGTCAAGAAGTCTGCAAAAACCACAGGAATCGAGACTGAACCATTTGTCTATTTCTTTTAATTTCCCCCCTGATTTTTCTTCTCTGTCTATAAGAAGTGGTAAAAATCCCATATCGGCAATATCGAAGGTTGCTCTTAAGCCTGCAGGACCTGCTCCTATGATTATGGTATGGAAATATTGAGGTTCAGTAATCAATTTTTACCTCAAAATTTTTTCAAAGGATTTGGACCTAAACTTGAAATCTTCTGTGCAAACTCTTTCGTTACCTTTGAAAATTTCATTCCTTCCGAAGCAGATATCCATTCGAGTTTCACTCTTTCTGGTTGCAATCCAAGTGTAGCGAGAATTGTTTTTAACATGGCAATTCTTCGCCTCGTATAATAATTCCCCTTCTGGTAGTGACAGTCGCCGGGGTGACATCCTGCAACTAAAACCCCATCTGCTCCCTGAATAAGTGTTCGAACGATAAGTGCCGGGTCTACTCTTGAGGAGCACATAACTCTAACAACCTTTATGCAGTCTGGAACTTCAAGTCTCAGAGTCCCTGCAAGGTCAGCACCTGTATAAGAACACCAGTTGCATAAAAATGCTACTATGGTAAGTTTCTGTTCGCTTAAATCGCTCAATGCACTACCTCCTCTAATTCATCTTCTTTGAAAACTGTAAGGGGTGGCTTTTGCTCTAAATTGCTTCCGGGAGAGTAATTAAAAAGTTCCTGAACACTTTTTGCAACAAAATTGAAGACTGAACTCACATCTATCTGTGAAGGACATGCTTCTGTACATGCTCCACAACCTGTGCATGCAAAAGCCATGTGGGTCATTCTCCCTATATGAAAAAGGAGGGGAGAATACGGGAGAGGAATCTTCAATGCTCCTGTTGCTCTCAGAAAAGTAGTTGCTGGCTCGATTTCCATTGCCTCAGTTTTGAATGAACATTGCTTGCAGTAACAGGCAGGACAAATTTCACTGCAAGCCCTGCACAATTTACAGGATGAGAAATAAGAATTTATGGCACCAGGTCCCTCTTTTGCAAAATTAAAATCTGATAACCATTTTTTATATGCTTCTTCCCTTATTTTTACTGATTTTTGGACAATCTCTTTTCGATGAGTTATTTCTTCTTGAGATGCCTCTTTGAGGTTTAAATCCTGCATTATATCGTTTCCCCGTTCAGATACAGGTAGGAATATAACCCTGTCGTTAAAACCAAACATTCCTGCTATTATATCAGCCCCTTCAAACTTTGCTGCTGAAATGCATCGTTTGCAGACCTCCCTTCCCCCTTCAATAACATCCCCTTTTTCGAATGCATCTTTTAGTTTCAAATGGTGGTTATTTGTTGAGCAGTCATTAGTTTTGATTGCTGGCAGAGTTCCAGCACAATCAACTCCTAAAATTATGAGATTTGAATCATTAACCTGATTTATCTTTTTTAGTTCAACAAGGCTTCGTATTTCACATGGCCTCATTACAACAAGTGTTGGTTCAGGAAGTGGACCTAACCTTGTGAGCCTCGAAACCGGTTGAGCCATATTGCATACAAATCTAAAGTAAAGAGGTCGCGTCATTTCAAGAAGTTCAGTTGATGTTACAAGAACAGGTTCTATTCTTCCTGCACTACTGCGGGAAAGCATAATAGCAGCACGAATTTTAGAGTGACTCATTAGTTTCGAGGTAAGTTCTCTTATTGCCTCCCCGTAACAATCTTTAATTTCTATTTTCCAGTTTTTCATTTTATCTCATCTTATCCCATCTTATCCCATCATAAAACCGAGGATACCATCCACCTCGGCGCCCAGCTCCCTGTGCGTAAATCCCAATTGGTCTGCAATATTCCCTGGACATGATGAGGCACAGCATCCGCAACCCTTGCAACAGGTTTCATCTACTATTGCAATTTTATTTTTTTCGTCAATGGTTATGGCTCCAGCAGGGCATACGCTTGCGCAGATACCGCACCCCGAACAGAAATCCCTGTCAATTTTTGCTATGCAGGGTTCGAGTTCTATCTCTCCTTTATCAAGAAGGCTCAATGCACCTAATCCTGCATTTGCTCCGTGTGACACACTCTCTGTTATGTCTTTTGGACCCTGTGATGCTCCTCCAAGGAATATTCCTTCCTCAAAGGTGCTGGCAGGTCCCAATTTTAAATGCCTTTCGAGGAAAAAACCATCTTTGCTCCTTGGAACTTTCAAAATACTGGAAAGCAAAGCAGAATCTCTCCGCGGCACCATTCCAACTGAAAGAACAACCATATCAACAGGGAGTCTTATTGTCCTTGAGATTAGTGTGTCCTCTGCTTCGACGACAAGCTTACCATCTTCTTCAGGGTCATTTTTTCTGCCGGGTTTTACTGCTGAAACTCTACCTCTTATGAAACGAACCCCTTCTTTCTGAACTGCTTCATAAAATTCTTCATAACCTTTACCTGTAGCCCTTATATCTATGTAAAAGCATGTGACAGAAGCACCCGTTTTTTCTCGAATAAGGTGAGCAATTTTAAGTGAAACCATACAGCAAACCCTGCTGCAGTATTCGTTTGTGTTATGGTCCCTTGAACCCACGCAGTGAACTATTGCAACACTCTTAGGATTTTCACCTTTCGAGGTGAGAATTTTTCCTTCTGTTTGTCCTCCTGCATTGGACATTTTTTCAACTTCCGCAGTCGTTACAACATCTGGATAAACACCATAACCAAGATTCTTCATTTTTCCTGGATCAAAAGTTTCATAACCTGTTGCTACGATGATAGCACCTGTTTGAATTTCTATTTTTTCTTCTTTTTGTCCAAAATCAATTGCTTTTCTTTCGCAAACTTTTTCGCAAATTCCGCAACCTGCGGTTTTAAAGTGAATACAGGATGAAGGGTCAATTAATGCAACCGACGGAACTGCCTGCCTTGTGGGGATATGAACCGGTGATTTTGGTCCTAAAGCAAGTTCGTCATGCGGAATCACTCGACCTGAAGAATCTTCAATAGTTATATTTCCTGTCGGACAAAATTTTGCACAGGTTCCACAGGTGATGCACTCTTTAGACGGTTCATCAAATGGGGTCTGGACGACTCGTTCGTTTCCCCTCCATGCAAAATCTATTGCTCGCTTGTTGACAATTTCACTGCAACCTCTAACGCATAATCCACACAATATGCATTTTCCGGATAATTTTTCAAACCTGGTTTCATAAACCCCATAACGAGCCGCATATTTTTTGAGTTCTTCAGAATCAGGTGCCATGGCAAGGAGAAGTTCAAAGGTAATTTTTCTTTTTTTGATGATGCTCTCTGTCTGGGTTCGGACGACAATTCCTGATGACTTCAAAGGGTAGTTGCACGAAGTTGCTATTCTTTTTTTCCCGTCAGGAGTTTCAATTTCGACAAGGCATAGCCTGCATGAAGCGTATGGACTAACAAATTCATTCCAGCACAGGTGCGGGATATCAAAACCTGCTTTAATTAAAACTCCAAGTAAATACGCTCCCCGTGGAGAGGTTATCTCCCTTCCATCTACAGTTATTTTAACAAAATCATCCATTTAGTTTACCTAACTATTTTTCCCCCAAGTTTTATTAACCTTTTACTCGGGACTCGCACAGCGGGACAGGAGTTCCAGCACTCACCGCACCCATTGCATTTTTCCTCGTTAATGTATCTTGGTTTTTTTAAGAGGGTAAGTGTATATTCACCTGCTCTGCCTTTCAGTTCCACTACTTCTGTCATACTGAATATTTTGATATTAGGATGTGCTCCAGCCCTTACCATACGGGGTGTAAGTGTGCAGGCTGCACAATCGAGAGTTGGAAATGTTTTGTCGAAATACCCCATATGTCCCCCAACTGTTGGTTCTTTTTCGATAATAAATACTTTTTTACCTGCATCTGCAATGGCAAGGGCTGCGGTGAGCCCTGCAACTCCTCCGCCAATCACTGCAACTTCCTGCCTTACAGGAAGAATTCTTTTTGGAAGCGGTTTATGCATTCTAAGACGTGCAACACCTGCAGAAATAATAACCTTTGCTTTAGAAGTTGCTTTCTCGGTTTGAGATGTCACCCATGAAACATGTTCACGAATGTTTGCCATCTGAAGCATGAAAGGGTTTAAACCTTCGTCCGAGGCAGTTTTTCTAAATGTTCCCTCATGCATTAAAGGAGAGCATGATGCAACCAGAACTCTGTCAATTTTACCGCTTCGAATATCATCACGAATGAGGTTTTGCCCTGGCTCTGAGCACATGAACTTATAATCTCTTGAAATTTCCACCCCTTTGAGTTTTGATGCAAACGAAACAAGTTCATCTATCTTTACTTTTGATGCAATATTTTGTCCACAATGGCAGATATAAACTCCTATTTTTGGTTGGGGGATATTTTCTAAACTTGTTGTAGAAAAGAAATCTTCCATGTTTTATTCTTCCAAAATTTAATAAAAAACCACCTTTTAGAAAAGGGGTAGTTTAAAGAAAGTTTTTTTAAGGTGTGAATTGCTTATTTTGTCCGTTTCTTTATTCTTTAAATTTTGCGACGATAAAATTTTACTTGTGAATTGCCCTGCTGAAAGCATCAAGAGATGCTTCTGCAATTGCTTCTGATAGAGTGGGATGGGGGTGGATAGTTTGAGCAAATTCTTTTGCTGTCATCTGCGCATTAATTGCCACCTCTATTTCACTTATGAGTTCTCCTGCATTTACACCTGCGATTGTGCCTCCAAGAATTTTCCCACTTTTTGCTTCGCATATTATTTTTACAAAACCTTCAGTTTCGTCTTCAGCAAGTGCCATTCCTGACGCTGAAAATGGAAAATTTCCAATTACAGTATCCATCCCCATTTCTTCTGCTTGCTTTTTTGTAAATCCAATCTGAGCAATTTGTGGAAAAGAATAAACAACCTGTGGAATTAATAGAGGGGTGCTTTGATTTTTTATCCCTGCAATTGATTCGACTGCTATAATTCCTTCGTGTGATGCCTTATGAGCAAGAAGGGGTGGACCGGAAATGTCTCCTATTGCATAAATTCCTTCAACTGAAGTTTTCATATTTGAATCTGTTTCTATAAAACCATTGCGAATATTTATTTGAATTGAAGAATCCCAGAGATTTTCAATGCAGGGATTTGTGCCAGCAGTTACAAGAACTTTTTCGGCTGTAATTTCTCCCCGATTGCCTTCCTCATTTTGCCAGAAAACTTTAATTAAAGAACCGGATTTTTCTATCGAAGTAATGCGGGTTGCAGTCATTATGTTAATTCCTCTTTTTCTGCACGCTTTTTCCACAATCCCAGCAGCATCTTCGTCTGCAAATGGAAGTATTCTATCGAGAATTTCTATTACCGTTACCCTGCTTCCACAGGCTGACCAGATAAGACCAATTTCTATCCCTGCTGCACCTCCCCCAACTATTACAACTTCCTCGGGTGGGGTTGTTATTTCAAGTGCCTGGGTAGTAGAAATTATTTTCTCTCCATCAAATGGAGCAAAGGGGAGTTCTTTAGGTTTCCCGCCTGTTGCAAGAATTATATTTTCTGTTTCTATCTCGCAAATTCCTTCAACTTCAACTAAAAGAGTGGGATGGCTGGTGTAGTGTTGTAGGTTTTTTGTGGTTAAAGGGTCATGAAGCACCTCTTTACCAGTTTTTTTTACTCTTCCCCTTCCATATATAATTTCTATACCATTTTTCTTTAAAAGAAATTCTATACCATTTCGAAGTCTCTTTATTATTTTTTTTGAGCGTTCAACTGCTGACTTGAGGTCAATTTTAACCTCTCCGTCTATTCTTAATCCATAATCCTTATGCTTTAATGAAATTTCTTTTGCCTTTACAGTCTGAAGGAGTGATTTTGTCGGGATGCACCCTCGATTGAGGCAGGTGCCACCGAGCCCGCTTCTTTCCATTTCCACAAGGATTGTTTTGATTCCAAGTTGTCCTGCTCTAATTGCAGCCACATATCCCCCGGGACCTGCACCCAAAATCGTAAGTTTTGAATTTTTCTTTTCCATGGTAAATGCTCATGGGCAAAATTTGCCCCTCCTCAGAAATTATAATTTTAATTTATGGATTCCTGCTTTCGCAGGAATGACATGTAAAAACTTTTGCAGGAATGGAGCTATTACCACTCCTTCGTCATTCCCGTCCCTGTTTTCACGGGGATAAACTCTAGCGGGAATCCACTATGATTTATATGGTTTTTTAAGTTAAAATTTATTGATGTCACATTCTTATTAATAAACTTAAAACAGATTATAGAGTAATTTGCAAGTCCAAAATCTGAAAAGAACCATCAGCGAGTGCATTTACCGTTGATTTACCATTCAAAACTTTGAATAATTATTATACCTTTCCTCTTTGCTTCCTTTATTATCTCTGGGTCAGCATAGTGGGTTATAATTATCTTTTGGATTTCTTCTTTTCTATATTTTTGTCGAACAACTTCTTCTATCTCATCTAATTGCTCCCAGATATCTTTCTCATCGATTTCTTGCTTTTTTTCTTCCCTCTCTGCTTCAAGTCTCATCTTTGCTTCACCAATAATAATGATGTCCCTGCCATTTTTCTTACCTTTTCCTAAAATATTTATCTCTCTTCCATTAATTTTTGTTCTGATGAATTTTTCTTTAACTTGAATTCCGTATGTTTTTTCCAGAAAACCTGGAAGCATTCTGAATGCTTCGTTTTCAAAACCATAACTTAAAGTTCGAGATAAGCCACCAACCCTCTTGTTGGTATTTTTTAATGCCATTGTCAGGTTTTCTATTTCCTTTTCTGTCCTTTTTTGAGCTTCAGCAAGTTCTTCAAGTCTTGTTTCTGTTTTCTTTTGAGCTTCAGCAAGTTCTTCAAGTCTTGTTTCTGTTTTCTTTTGAGCTTCAGCAAGTTCTTCAAGTCTTGTTTCTGTCCTTTTTTGAGCCTCAGCCAGTTCCTTTACAATTGCCTTCAGATCATTGAAATCGCTTCTTTTAACTAAACTTTCGTAAGATAAGTATATTACTTCTCCGAGAACTTCTGCTTGATTGGAAGGAAATACTCCTTCAAGTTTTTTTCTTATTTCTTCTTTTGATACCATATTAATTTTACCTTTATAAAAATATATTATTACAAAAAATAAAAGAAATTAAAAGAAAAAAATTACAATTTTGCGTTGGTGGCTCAGAATAACCCATCCAGGGAGATTCAGAAATCATCTGTGAAGAACAATAGATTTTTCCTAAAAATGATTTTTTTGTTGCTCGATTTTTTGTTTCGCTTGACGATCGGTTGGATTGCTGTTATAAGAATTTTAATACAAATGCTGGAATTTGCTGGTTAGCCGGAGTGGTGGAATTGGCATACACGCCGGACTCAAAATCCGGTGGAGTTTAACTCCATGCGGGTTCAACTCCCGCCTCCGGCACTAACATTTAAAACGGAGAACCGGTTTATTTCCAGAAACCAATTGAGAAACCTGCGTTAAAATAACCGGGGGCGGCGTCAAGCCCTGCTGAACCACGCAAGGTCATTTTTGAGGAGCCCCAGCAGATTGAAAATAATTTCAAATCAAAACCAAAAGTTCCATGCCCACGATATCCAAGTCTTTTGAATCGCGATGGCTCTGCATAGCCCCCAAGCCTTATAATGAGTCTGTCTGCCCATACTTCGGATTCTATACCACCATGAATTGAAACTGTCGGCGATTCTGTGCTTCTTTTCCATGTTTGAGTCAAAAAACCCTCCATTCCAACTCCATCTTTTGTTCCTCCTACCAGGTTTATATCAAATGAAATTAAAATGTATCGCCTGTCTATTTCGCTCCTTCCCATCAAATATTCTGTTTGCCACGGAGACCATGCATAAGTTCCATCGGTCATTGGAACCTTATTGGAATATTCATAATTTCGCTTTTCAAGGTTCCAATCTTCGTTCCATGGGAGTTTTCCAATAAACCATGCAAAACCCAATCTGAATGTCCATGGATGAGAGATACCATTTGGAATTGCAAGTCCTTCACTGCTACAATTTTCACCTGAAAGAATTTTTTTTATTGTTGAACCATTTTGCTTGGTGCATTCAACTACACCATAATCCCACATTTTGTGAACCCCGGGCATTGGCAGGTGAATGCTTGCGCCTATTCTAAGTGGTATTCTCTTTATTCGAAATAAAATTCCTCCTATTGCTCCTGCATATAAAAACCCAAGGGAATTATTTTTCATTTCCTGTACATGGATGTTTAAAAAGTCAAACTGAAGTCCAACTCCTGCCACAATAAAATCCTGTTTGAAATTATAGCCGAATGCTACATCTACGGTTCCATGCCATACATTTGCCTGTCGTCCACTTCCATCCACAAGTATGTACCTTTGGATTTTTGTAGTTCCGCCTCCTCCTGCTGATCCTGCTCGCAGAGACGCAAAAAGAACACCAGCAATAAAATTGCTATAATCAAAACTTCTGTCTTTGTCGTTATCGTAATCCATATCTTCACCAACGAAAAGTCCGGGCTTAAGATATGCGTAACCAACATCGTAATCAAAGAGATATTGTGAATACCACACCCTCTGAGCAACTGATGCTGGGTTTGCCTCTATTCCCTGAGACCTCTCCGCTATTGCTGTGTAGGCACCTCCTAAGGATACTACCCGAAGCGATCCTAATTGCAGCCCATTATATGTATCAATGACATAGTTATTAGAATCTATGCGTGTGGATTGTGAATTAGCTGGATAGGTTCTGAATAAAAATACTACAAATCCTGTAACTATGATTAAAAGTAGTTTTTGTTTTTTCCTCATATAAAAGATTTATATAGCAAGAGGATAACGCCGAACCTTTTCTCTGTACCATATAACAGGTCCTGGTTGTCCTTTTAAAGAGTAGCCGTCGAGCGGTTCATCAGAATTTGGAAGGACACAATCACGAACCATTCCAAGGTGACCTTTATTATACTGACAAAGAGTAACATCAACAATGTTTCTGAGAAGTGTAACAAGAAAAAGAGATGCTTCCTGCTTGACGAGTGTGTCTTTCATTGCAGTTCCTACAAACAGCGATTTTACCCCATATTCTCCCAATTTTTTGAGGTCTGGCCTTTCGCCAAACAACTCATAACCATACACGCCATCGATAATAGGATATCTGTATGTTAGATTTGTTAGTTGTATGATTTTATATGGCAAATGAAGTGTCTTATTGAGCCAGTACCACATTTTGAGAGCACCTTTCGACGGTTTTCCATTATCGCACATCATCAAATCCCTTAACATCTGGCTCCATGGATTGTTGGCTTCAGGATTGCCGTACTCAATGACAGCTCTCATTATATCTCCATGAATCACTTTTCTTCCGGTAGGCAAAATTACTGCTGCGTCATCAAGGGTTATTTTCGATGGAAGGTGGTGGTAATTATCGTAAAGTGTACCAACATCAGTAGGGTCAATTGGTGCCACTCCAAGAAGACCATAAGCAGCAACGCCCTTCAGTTTTCCAGTAGCAAGTGCTCTTAATGAGCACTCGCCCCCCTGGCAATATCCACCAAGTATCACCTGGGTATTCCCAAAGTATTTTGCTGCCTCAATACACATTTCCCGTGTATCGAGGATGTGGTCTTCCATGCTCATGTCCTGAACTTCCACATGTTTGAGTATGTCTTTGTTTACTATAACACCAGTAGGAATTCCTCTATCAGAGAGGTAATGAACGAAACTTCTTCCTTTTTCCCATGCAAGGACTCCCGGATTTAAAATCATCGGTGGAATCATAATAAGTGGCACTTTGTCTCGCATGTCTTTGAAATCTCTCACCAACCATAATTCAACTCGTGGAGTTTCCGCTAACTTCATCCACTGCCCATCATCAAACTGAAAGCCAAATTCTTTTTCTACTTCCTCGTCGTATTTCCCAGTTTTCATTTCGATGAATGATAGCAATTGTTCCCTTTTTCGGTTAAAATATTGCAAAATGTCCTCTTTATTGCCATTACTTTTTAAGAAACCTCCGACGAAAGGGTTGAGCATTAAATAAGGGTTCATTTTAACCAGAGTGTATGCCCAAGCGGATCCAAATGCTACAATTTCCTTCGAAATAAAATTCATAGTATCCTTAAATGCTCCCCTTTCTCCTTCGAGCATCCTCATCATATGAAATGGCATTATCTCAATAAAATCTTTCATGTCATCACTCAAAAAGTTCATCAGGTTAAATTCGTGTTTTTGCATAATTGGTTTAACTCCTTTTCTCCGCCTTTTTAAATTTCCCCTTTTCCAATTTGCAAAATTTCCCTAAATTTAAATTTATTTTATCAATCTGTCAAACTAAAAAATTAAAAAAATCATTGTTTTTTACCACAGATTTTTCGTAAAAATATTTGTATGGAAAAAAGCGCTCTGATTTATCTTGTAAGACACGGTCAAACCGAAATGAACAAAGAAAAAGTTTTTCGTGGCAGGCTCGACCCTCCTTTGAATTTGATAGGTCATGAGGAAGGGAGACTCTGTGAAAATTTCTTTAAAGGAATTTCGTTATCTTTTATTTTTTCAAGTCCGCTACTCAGGGCTGTTCAGACAGCCCAGCATATTGGAAAGACAAGGAATCTTGAACCTGTTATTAAAAGAGAGCTTATTGATATAGATTTTGGACGCTGGCAGGGTCTAACTGAGAAGGAGGTTATGAGAAAGTATAAAAAGTTGTTCAAAGAATGGAAAAGAAACCCTCAAAAAGTAAAATTTCCAGGGGGTGAAAATTTTAGCGATGTGGTTGATAGGCTAAACCTGTTTTTATCCTTTATAAAAAAGAATCAATGTGGATTATGTGGAGTAGTTGTAACCCATAGAGTGGTTTGTAAACTCCTCGTTTGCATGTTGTTACAGATTCCCTTGAAAAATTTCTGGAGTATAAAAATTGATACTGGCAGTATATCTTTACTTGAAATATCTCCTGACAGGATGGTTGTTCATTTTCTTAACTTTACTGCTCATCTTGCGGATTTAAAGGCTGACCGACCCAATGTCGATTTTTGATTTTCATTGCGATCGCAAATTTTAAGACCAAGGTTTTCCGCGAGTTTTTCTATTGTTGAAAGCAAAGAGAGGTCTTTTTCTATGAGGTTTTGTATTTTTTTGTAAGCGCTCACAATTGTACTATGATTTTTTCCACCAAATTTGTTTGCTATTTCTGGAAAGGACATCCCGAGTGACTCTCTGCATAGGTACATTGCAATTTGCCGTGGCAATGTCACCATTTGATTTCTTCCCCTCCCTTTTAAATCCGATGATTTCAATCCATATGATTCAGCAACAAGCCTGATGATATCTTCGTGAGTTACTCTTGCTACCCCTCTGGGAGTTACATGAGATAGCGCTTCTTTTAAAAGTTTATCGAATTCTTTCGTTCCATAAATTTTCGATTGTATTTGAATTTTAGTTAGCACTCCTTCGATTTCCCGGATGTTAGTTTCACATGACATGGCAATTTTATTCCGAAGTTCTTCTGATAGATCAATTCCAAGATTTCGAGCCTTATAATCAATTATTTTTATTCTGGTAGAAAATTCAGGAGGGTTAATTCCTGCTACTATACCCCACTCGAACCTTGAGCGGAGTGTTTCATCAATTTTTTCTAAATTTGACGGGGATTTATCGCTGGAGATAACAATTGTTTTTCCTGAGTGATAAAGGTCGTTGAAAATGTGAAAAAATTCTTCCTGTGTTTTTTGTTTACTTGCTATAAACTGGATATCATCAATAAGGAGTATTTCACATTTTTTCCTGTAATAGTCCCTGAATTCCTTCATGTTTCCAGAGGAGATGTTTTCTATGAAATGATTCATAAAAGATTCTGCAGAAAGGAAAATAACTCCCTGTGCTTTATTTGCTTTTCGCCTTTCGTTCAATATTGCTCGAAGGAGATGAGTTTTACCGAGACCTGTTCCACCATATATAAAAACTGGAGAAACTGTGTTTTCTGCATCGCTTGCTACCATTCTGGCAACGCCCGCAGCGAGTCTGTTTGATTCTCCTGTAACGAAATTTGCAAAAGTAAATTTTTCCTCCCATAAAGAATTTTCGGAAGAATTTTGTTTTTGTTTAACTTTGCTTTTGCATTTGTGCAGAAACGAAGCATTTGCTCCATTTCCGTCAGAAGAGTTACTTATGATTTTGAGTTTATAATCCTTTCCATCAAGCTTACTTAATTCTTGAATTATAATTTTTCCGTACTTTTGTTCAATCCATTCTCTGGTAAAGTCATTTGGTACGGTGATTTCAATTTCGGCATCCTTTATTTTAACGCTATGAATTTGCCCGAGCCACATATCAAGACTCTTTCGGTTTTTTCCCTGTATCAGTGCCTCTATTTTTTTCCACTTATCGGGGAAAGAGTTATCATGTGTGGACATTGTCATTTTAAAATCCCATTTATAATCGCTTGTGAGTCTCTTTTTAAAATCATGGGTAGACTTGTATTTCAAGATGCGGAAAAAGAATTTTAATAAACTATTGAAATATAAGGGTTTTTTGCACAGGTATTTTTTCAATTTTTTTTGGACTTTTTAAGTACATATGTTCATACATGCATAACTATTGGGAATTTCAAAAAAATCTAAAGCGCTGTAAAGTCCATTTTTGACATAATCTGTAAATCAGGATTTCCTTTTATCATTTCAGAAAGTCATCTTTTTATGGGGATTTGCTTTGCATTGGTTTTGCAAATTTATGATTTTATCGGCATGAAAAAATATTTACTTTTTGAAATGGCTTTTTATCTCAATCTCATCAATCATGAAATGGCAAAATACGATTTGATGCGTTTAAAATCAGTGTTGGAAAAATTTTTTCCGCATGATTACGAATATTAGAAAAACAAGGATGAATTTTAAATAGAATTCATGAGGGTTTGAAAAATCATGATACTCATCTGCAACTTCAATTTTGCATCCGTTTTGTTTCTTACCTGAAGGGTACATGGTGCACAATCCATCAATGTCGTCGATTTCTAAGGTTCTTTTGGAAGTATCGCATGGTTGAGTATATGGAAACATTGTCGATCCAGGTACATTGCTTTCATCAAACCCTAACATATGTCCTGCTTCATGTGTCATTGTGTTTTGTATGTCGTGAAGTCCGTTACAATCTTCTCCATTCAGTACAGCGAAAGAAAATAGATAACCGTTAAAGGCAACATCGCAGTCCAGTATTTCTCCAGTTTCCTCGTCATATGAAACCACTGTAAGAGCAAGTGCTTCTTGCGGGTAACCTGGGTCCCATGAGTCATCGCACCATGTAATTAAATTTTCATTTTCTCCATCAGGATTATAACCTATTTGATCGCATCCATTATCTGTAATTCCTTCCTTTACAAATTCCACATCTGAGCATTCTACATCGTTCCATGTCTTGAACGCTGTTTCTATGGAAGATTCGAGTGCGGAAAAATCTGCAATATCATCTGATCCTCTGGATGATATTTTCCATGGTATCTTATCATCTGGTTGATGAAAAAAAACGGTTTTCCCGTCAGGATTTTGAGCAGATGCCTGTTTCCATGAGAGTGCCTGAGTAGAAATGCTCAGGGGAAAACAGAGCAAAATTAATCCAAATCTTATGGAATTCATAGTTGCCTCATTTTATTGTTTTAATTGAAATGTGGTTTTTGCTGGTGAATTTGTGGAGGTGTTGGAGAAGGTAGTGTCATGAATGACTACTTCGTCTTTTACAGCTTGCCAGAAAACTTCAAAGGGCATAGGTTCCTGAGGAAGAGGATTTTCTTTATCAACATTTCCTTCAATTTTTGCGAAATGGTAATTTCCCATCAGGATTACCATTTCCTTGCCTCCCTTTTTGTCTTTTTCTACTTTCAATTTTCCTTGATTCATCCCAACTACCCTTAATTTTTCTTTTTGAAAACGCAAAAATGCAATAAATTTTTCCCCGATTTCAAACTCAGCTTCTCCATTTACTCTGACTATTACACCATTTACTTTACCCCCAAGTGTTACAATCACCACAGAATCTTGAGCATTTATCCTGTCGCATCCTTTTACACAATCTAAAACTTTTGCGAGAGTTTCTGTTAAGGGAAGATTTTTATTAGGGATATTTTTTTTTGAGATTACTTTACCTAATATTATAACATCTGATTTTTTTACGATATCTTTAAAAGAGAGTTTAATAATCTGTGAAGCGTTTTCTTCTGCGGGATAAAAAGTTATTAATGTAATAAAAATTAATATGAAAATGACTAAATTACAAACTCGAATTGTTTTTTTCATAAAAATATTATAGGTAATAAATTCAATTTGTGCAATAAGTGTGCATACAATTTAAAACTTACAACTTCTGTTTAATTTAAGGGAAGGGAGAAATTAGATGCAGGAATCTTCTGTAGTAATGGTTGTAGATGATGAGCCAAATATGGTGAAAGTTCTCTCTTCTGCTCTAAAAAGGGAGGGATATGAGGTAGTAGAGGCGTATGATGGGGAGCAGGCTTTGAGTCTCCTCGAAGAATTATATGTTGATGTTATTCTTACCGACCTCAAAATGCCGAAAATAGATGGTATTACGCTCCTCAAAAAAGCACTCAATATGCGTTCTGACCTTCAGGTGATAATTCTTACAGCTTACGGTACTGTGGAAAAAGCAATCGAGGCTGTAAAAGCGGGAGCATTTGATTTTATTCCAAAACCTTTTGAACTTAAAGAATTAACTTCTATTGTTGGAAAAGCAATAAAGACTGCACTTCTTGCAAGAGGAGAGCCAAGATTTGAAAGACGGAAAACTTTCGATGGTGCTCCGGAAAAACCAAAGGATTCTTTTACAGACCTTAGAATAGTGGGATCGAGTCCCGCAATGCTTCAAATTTATTCATTGATTGAGAAAGTTTCTGACACCCCATCAACTGTATTAATTACAGGGGAGAGTGGAACAGGAAAGGAACTCATAGCACGGGAGATTCATGCAAGGTCAAGGTGGGTAAACAAGCCATTTATTAAGGTTAACTGTGCTGCTATACCACGAGAACTACTGGAAAGTGAACTTTTTGGATATGAAAAGGGAGCCTTTACAGGTGCTGTAATATCCAAGCCGGGTCGCTTTGAACTTGCTCATGGAGGGACGCTTTTCCTTGATGAGATAGGAGAGATTTCTCTGGAAATGCAGGTAAAACTTCTAAGGGCAGTGCAGGATAAGGAATTTGAAAGAGTGGGTGGTTTAAAAACACTAAAAGTGGATACAAGGCTTATAACTGCTACAAATATCGATTTAAAAAAAGCAGTTGAAAAGGGAACATTCCGTGATGACCTTTATTATAGATTGAATGTAGTCAATATTCATCTTCCTCCTTTAAGAGAGCGGAAGGAGGACATAATGCCTCTTTCAAAATATTTTCTTGAAAACTTTAATATGAAATTCGGTAAAAATGTATCTGAATTTAGCGATGAAGCGGTGAAGTTTCTTCTTGAATATTCATGGCCGGGAAATATCAGGGAACTTGAAAATTATATCGAAAGAGCTGTACTTTTTGATTCGGATGGAATAGTTGGAATCGATGATTTGCCTTCAGAAATAAGGGAGTTACCTTCTACAATATCTCTCAAGGAGGATGAAATTTGTGACCTCAAAGAAGTTGTGAAAGCTGAGACAAACAAGATTGAACGGGAATATATTTTGAAAGCTCTTGAATTAACCGGAAAGAATGTTACAAAAGCAGCACAACTGCTTCGTATTAGTAGAAAGAGCCTTCAAATAAAAATGAAGGAACTCGGAATAAGGGAAGAATTGCAGAAGTAGGAAGTTTGAAAAACTGATGACCATAGAAAGGAGGTATTGAAAAATGAAAATTAAAAATGTTATTAAAAAAAGGTTTGCACTAATAGGTTTAATTTTGCTGTTTTGGGTCCCATTTTTTGTTTGCTGTGGGCAGAAAAAGGAAACAATCGGTCCGACTCATCCAAAGGAAAGTGTTAAAACTGAGACCCATGTAACAGTTGAAGAAACGAAAGAGGAAATGACAATGACGGAAAAGTTTGAAAAGTTTTTAGAATCATACACACAGGATATGAAAAAACTCGAAAAGGAAGAGAGTTATGCTTCCTGGATGGCATATTCGACCGGGGGTGATTATTACAAAAAAATGGAAGAGGCAACTATTGCCAAGAAGAAATACCTCTCTGACCCTCAGAAATTCAGTTTTTTGAAGGAGGCTCTTCAATCTGGTGAGATAAAACAACCATTCCTGAAGCGACAGCTGGAACTCATTTATCTTCGATTTCTTGAAAATCAGATTCCTTCCGATTTGATGGAAAAAATGGTCAAACTTTCTACAGAAATTGAAGAAACTTTTAACACATTTAGAGGGAAAGTGGATGGAAAGGAGTATTCAAGAAACGATGTTATGAATGTTTTGAAGGAATCGAAGGATTCTGCCATGCGAAAAAAAGTCTGGGAGGCGCATAAGGAGGTTGGAAATCTTGTTTCTGAGAAACTTAAAAATCTGATAAAATTGCGTAATGAAGCGGCTCAGAAATTAGGATTTAACAATTACAGAGAAATGCAATTATTCCTTCAGGAGTATGACCCGAAAATGCTCGATGCTCTATTTGAGGAGATTGATTCAAAGACAAAAGCACCTTTTGAGAAATATAAGGCTCAGCTCGATAAGGTTTTAGCAAAAAAGTTTAAGATAAAACCAGAAAATCTCATGCCATGGCATTATTCTGACCCGTTTTTCCAGGAACCACCACAACTGACGGAAATTGATTATGATGCTTACTACAAAGATAAAGACATAGTAGCGATTGCTAAGGAATTTTATTTGAGTTTTGGTCTTGACCCTGAGCCGATTCTCAAAAGAAGTGACCTTTTACCTAAACCCGGTAAGAGCGAGCATGCTTTCTGTTTTACTATAGATAGAGAGGAGCCTGATATAAGAGTTTTGTGTAATATAACTCCGTCTGATAGATGGATGGAAACACTTCTTCACGAACTTGGACATGCTTTTTATGATAGTTACTATACACCTGATATGCCATGGGAATTGAGAGAGCCAGCTCATATTTTCACAACAGAGGGAATTGCTCAATTGTTTGGGGAAATGACAAAGAACCCGTACTGGTTAAAGGAAACTCTGGGATTAGGTGACAAAGATTTGAAGAAAATAACTATTCCAACATTGAAACAAAAGGCACTTGGGAGGCTTGTGTTTGCACGCTGGAGTCTGGTTATGTATTACTTTGAAAAGATGCTTTATGAAAATCCAGAGCAGGACCTTTCAAAATTGTGGTGGGATTTAGTCGAGAAATATCAGGAAATTCATAGACCCCCTGATAGAAATATGCCTGACTGGGCGACAAAAGACCATATAGTTAGTGCTCCCGTTTATTATCATAACTATATTATAGGGCAGATGTTCCAGTGCCAGCTTCAAAAGAGACTTGCTAAGGAAGCAGGTGAATCCGATCCCATAAAAGTCATTTTTAGAGGGAAAAATGAACTCGGTAAATTTTTGATTGATAATGTTTTTAGATTGGGTTCGAGTCTTAAATGGGATGAATTCGTCGTTAAATCTACAGGTGAGCCTCTTGGTGTGGATGCGTATGTTGAATCGCTCGAATGGGGTATGAAGCAGTAGAGTTAATGAGTGGGCAACCCAAAAATCCGCATTCAGTGTATTTTCGCATGCTTTTTCCTGAGAAGAAAGAAAATCCTGAAAACGGACTTGTAGAGAGGATGGGATATGGAGGGGTTTTACTCAGGGTAAAACAGAAATTGGAGCCAGAAAGTATTTTGGAACTCGAATTTGAATTGGAATCCATGAATTCAAAACTTGAAAGGGTTAAATTTCTCGGGGAAGTCAGATGGGTAAAATCTGTAGAAAATGATGAGTATCTTATTGGTGTGAGATTTCTTTTGCCAAGTGGTGGAAGGATGTTTAAAATTTTCCTCAGCAGAAACCTTCACAAAATAAAAAGTTACTAATCAAAAAATGTAATTGTCGAAGTTCCATTGCATCGGTAGAAAAATGCTAAACCTTTCGGTCTTGTGAACTCTAATTTACCTGTTGTTGGATCGAGTTTCAAACCTATTGACTCCAGCGTTTCTACACCGATAACGGTTTTAGCTCCTTTGAAGGTAATACTTATCGCAGGCGATTCCACATCTTCAATCCTTATTATCACTCCATATGCTTTGGTTGTGACTTTTTCCCCATTCCCAAGTTCTATTTCAACTCCTGGCATAGGTCCCCATGCACCCACCTCCTCCAACACTTCCTCTGGTAAAACTGTGTAAGTTGCCCCGGTGTCAATAAGCACATTTTTTAATTCTATTGAAGATTTTTTCCCTTTTACTGTTATGTCTGTGCGGATATGTCCCATTGTTATCCTTCTTTGTAATGAACATTCCTATTATTATAATAATATAATATCAATACCATGTAATGCCGTCAAACAAACTTCATCACATTTATCAGTAATTAAGTTTATATGCTGTTTCAATGCTAACAGGAGAGGTCAGTTTATATTTGTAAAATCTTCAGAAATTAAATAAAGATTGAAAAATAAATTTGCAATTTTTATAATAGTCTTTTGGGTGTTAATTTTATAACCATTATTAAAATTTACATTGAACAAAATAAAAATAAACTTATAATGAAAATGACAAAGAAACAATCATGGATTCCCGCTGGAGTTTATCCCTGTGAAAACAGGGACGGGAATGACAGAGGAAGGTCATTTAGGTTTCTACTTTCGTGAGGATAAAAAGTCATTCCTGCGGAAGCAGGAATCTATAAATTTAAATTTTCATTTCTGGGGGTGGGCAAAATTTGCCCATGAACGTTTATAATGAATTTTAAAGAGAGGAAAAACATGAAAAAACGAAAAATTCTATTTTTAGAGATTACAAAATTTGTAATTTTAAATTCCAAAATTAAAGTTAAAAGCCTTTCACCTTCTCTACTGTTATTTATTATTTCCGCTTTTTTCATTTTTTCTTTTGCCTTTACTTTTTGTTCCAGGGGAGGAGTAGGAACTTCTAATAGTGTTTGTGGGGATAACTTTTGTAGTTTTGAGGAATCCTGCGAGTCATGTCCTGAGGATTGTTCTTGTAATTATTGTGGAAATGGAGTTTGTGAAGATTTCGAAACCTGCATGAATTGTAGAACGGATTGCGGACCATGTCCCGGTTGTGGAGATGGTGTTTGCAGTTCTGGAGAACTTTGTACAACATGTCCCGAGGATTGCGGTTTATGTCCTGACCGTTGTGGTGACGGAATATGCGGTTCATCCGAAAGTTGTTCGTCATGTCCTGAAGACTGCGGGCAATGCCAGGAGCGATGTGGTGATGGAATTTGCTCTCAAAATGAAAGTTGTGGAACATGTCCTCAGGATTGTGGTTATTGCCCGGGTTGTGGAGATGGAGTTTGTGGTAGTGGTGAAAACTGTTTAAACTGCCCGGTTGATTGTGGAGAATGCCCGCCTGGATGTGGAAATTCTATTTGTGATCCTCAGGAAACATGCTTAAACTGCCCGGTCGATTGCGGAGAATGTCCGATTGTTTGTGGAGATGGAATATGCCAGCCCCGAGAATCATGCTCAACTTGCAGAATTGATTGTGGTCCATGTCCAGGGTGTGGTGATGGAGTTTGCAGAAGCGAATCAGGAGAATCCTGCACCACATGCCCGGAAGATTGCGGAATATGTCCTGATACATGCGGAGATAGAATTTGCGGACTGAGTGAAACCTGTCTGAATTGCCCTTCTGACTGTGGGTCATGTCCCGACCGCTGCGGTGATGGGGTTTGTGGTCCAGCAGAATCATGTCTTACATGCGTAATTGATTGTGGAAATTGCCCGGGCTGTGGAGATGGAATCTGTTCTCCGTCTGAAAATTGTAATTCCTGTCCTGTTGATTGTGGAGTTTGCCCTGACCGATGTGGAGATGGTATCTGTGGCGTTAGTGAGAATTGCAGGGATTGTCCATCCGATTGCGGTAGATGTCCTGACCTCTGCGGGGACAGGATTTGCGGTGTAACTGAGACATGTTTCAGTTGTCCTCAAGATTGCGGTCCGTGCCCGGGTTGTGGTGATGGTAGTTGCATTCCACCAGAAGATTGTAACTCCTGCCCTTCTGATTGCGGTGGGTGTCCGAATCGATGTGGTGATGGAATATGCAGTGCAACTGAAAGTTGTATTACATGTCCTGCAGATTGTGGCAGCTGTCCTGCAGGTTGTGGTGATGGAATATGTGGAACATTCGAAACCTGTTTTTCCTGTCCAGCAGATTGCGGAAGATGTCCCGATGTATGCAGAGACGGGATTTGTGGACCAACGGAAACATGTGCTTCCTGTCCGGAGGACTGCGGAGTTTGTCCGGGATGCGGTGACGGAAGGTGCACTGGTGGTGAAACCTGTTCTTCGTGCCCTGTTGACTGTGGAGCCTGTCCAGACGAATGTGGTGATGGAACATGCGGAGCCTCGGAGACATGTTATTCCTGCCCCGGAGATTGCGGGGAATGCACTGGAATTTGTGGAGATGGGGTTTGCGATTTTACTGAAAGTTGTATGACCTGTAGATGGGATTGTGGAACATGTCCAGGTACATGTCCCGATGGCAGGTGCACAATAGATGAATCATGTCAGACATGTCCTCTCGATTGTGGACCATGCCTTGACTTCTGTGGAGATGGTGTGTGTGGTGTTTCTGAAAGTTGCGAAGAGTGCCCTCGGGATTGTGGTTCATGTCCACGACAATGCGGAAACTGGATATGTGAGCCCGCAGAAAACTGCACCAATTGCTGGCTTGATTGTGGACCATGTGTAACATGTGGTGATGGAAGATGCCAGTCATCTGAATCCTGTAATTCCTGTCCATGGGATTGCGGATGGTGTCCCCCTACCTGTGGTGATGGCGTTTGCGGTTACCCTGAAAGTTGTAATGATTGTCCCTCGGATTGTGGAAATTGTGGAGATTTGTGTGGTGACGGCATTTGTGGTTCTACAGAATCATGTGTAAAATGTGAGGTGGATTGTGGAGCATGTCCACCAATTTGTGGTGATTATGTTTGCGAAGGAAGTGAAACATGCACCTCCTGTCCGCATGATTGTGGTGTTTGCCCGCCCAATTGCGGTGATGGAATTTGCGCATGGACAGAATCATGCACATCCTGTCCTCGTGACTGCGGAAATTGCCCTGACCTCTGCGGCGATGGAAGATGCTCTGTTTCTGAAACATGCACATCCTGCCCTCGTGACTGCGGTAACTGCCCAACCTGCGGTGATGGGTTCTGCACACTCGCCGAAACATGTGCAAGTTGCCCGCAGGATTGTGGCTTATGTCCTGATACCTGCGGTGATGGCGTTTGTGGAGCAACTGAGGATTGCAGTAGTTGCTGGTATGATTGTGGAATGTGTAATATTTGTGGTGATGGTATATGCTGGATAACTGAATCGTGTGCTTCCTGCCAACAGGATTGCGGAAGGTGTCCTGATACCTGTGGTGACGGAATTTGTGGAACATCAGAACTCTGTTATACCTGTCCAGTAGATTGTGGTTCCTGCCCTGCATGGTGTGGAGACAATGTATGTGCGGCAACAGAAAACTGCTCAACATGTCCGTGGGACTGCGGTTCATGTCCTGGATGCGGAAACTGGGAGTGTGAAGAAGGGGAGGACTGCTGGTCGTGTCCACAAGATTGTGACTACTGCCCGGATGTGTGCGGTGATGGTCACTGTGGCGTGACAGAAAACTGTGTTGGGTGTCCAGTTGATTGCGGGCATTGCCCGGATAGTTGTGGAGATGGAGTCTGTGGTCCAACTGAATCATGCTGGAGGTGCGAAAGCGATTGCGGTGCCTGCCCTGATGTATGCGGAGATGCGAAGTGTGGTCCTTCTGAAAGTTGTATAAGTTGCCAGTGGGATTGCGGTCTTTGCCCTGCTGTTTGTGGAGATGGCATTTGTACCTATCCAGAGTTCTGCACGACCTGTATGCCGGATTGTGGTATTTGCCCATGGTGTGGAGATGGATACTGTGGTGCTTATGAAAATTGTGTACTCTGTCAGGCTGACTGTGGATACTGCCCCGACCGCTGCGGGGATAGTATATGCGGAATTACCGAGAACTGTTCAAACTGTCCAGCGGATTGTGGACAATGTGCATCGACCTGCGGTGATTCTATCTGTGGACCAGCAGAATCATGCATAACCTGCCCTGCAGATTGCAGAGCATGTCCGGATGTTTGCGGAGACCATGTTTGTGGACCCTCCGAAAACTGTCGAAAATGCGAAGCAGACTGCGGTCCATGCCTTTGATTCTCATTTCTTAATAAAATTTCTCTGATAAATTTCTCGGAGAAATTTTAATAAATCTACGAAATAAAGATTTAAGTTTACCTGTTATTAGCTTTTACTTTGGAAAAATTTGCATTTACATTGGTTTATTTGTTATTTTCATGGCAAAAATAATTGAAATTTGGTATTTACTAAATCTGGAGGGAAAAATGTTTAAATCTAAGATTGAACTCTTGAAAAAATTTATGAAAGAAGATTTGCCTGTCATAGGAGTGGATTTGATGATAGGGGGAATTAGGGTTGCAAAGGAAATTCAATCGAGGGCAACAAAATTCATTGAGGATGGGCATATTCCGGTTCCTGATTTTCTATCATGGATGGTTAAAAAGGATGTTCAAAGTGATGATGATTTTTATCGAGTAGCAGAACCTGAACATGACTGGGACAGACCTTCTACCAGCATTTGTGAAAAAGAACCTCAGGAAATAACGGAAGAAAAAAAAGAAACTCCTGAAAGCACAACCGAAACAAAAATGATTGAAAAAAATTCTCGTCCTTTAAAAAATAAAAATAGACCCACGAGAAAAAAAGCGCAAAAGGGAAAAAAGAAAACAAAAAAAGAATCACTCAAAATTTAATGGAGTAGAAGAAAAGAAAATAAACAAAAAATTTAATTCTTTCTCTTTGATGATTTTTCTAAAATTGCAGGCATTGCAGCAGATTTTTAACTTCTTCTTCGAGCAGTTCTACGCATGAACTTTGAACGGAGGGCTGCCTTTCGCCTTGCGGTTTTTCTTCTATTGACTTTTAGAGGTCTTTTTTTCCAGATAAACATGTCTCTTTTTATTTAATCCTGTTTATTATTCGCAAACACCTGAAGTTGTATTGCATGTAGTTGCAATTGACCACATGTTCGAACACCATGTGTCGTTAATGCACTTTGGTATGCAAATTCCCTGAGGAGCCGTTAAGCCATTTCCAACGATTAAATATGTTGAGAACATACTTGCAGGATAGCAAGCGTTATCAGGTAGCGAACAACCATTCGAGCCAAGAGCTGCACCGGGTTGATCACACCCTTCCCAGCAAAGACCTGAGAAACATGCACCTTTAGCGGTATTGTTAGCCGGGTCATCAGGAGCAATATCCCCACCGCATATTGCCATATTTCTTGCGACTGTATCGTTGCACTGTGCAGAGCAGAATGGACTCATAGGAATTGAACTGAATTGAGCGCAGAATCCAATTCCAAATTCGGATGCAAAAGCACAATCCTCATCTTTTGTGCAGGAATCTCCAAGGTCCCCTGTGCCTGTTGGATGGAAATTACCTGGCCAGCACCAACCATCGGAACCATCAGCAGGTGCTGTGTACCAGAAATTGTATCCCGTATAAGAAGGTATTTGAGGGAAGCATGCATATTCCTGGCCTGAAGTTTTTCTGCATTCGTAATTCTCATCGGTAATGTGCCTACCAAAATGACATGGCTGGACACAGGTATAGAAATGGTCATCAGCACTACCCAAATCGGCACATGCTCCACCCTGGTCAGTGCATCCTCTTCCAACATAATTGCAGCCGTCTTTTATGCAATAACCACCAGGGAAAGTGGGATCCGCGGGGTCGTCTGAATAACGAAATGCGTCGAGACATCTTCCGTCTGCTGGGCACCAGGCATCTCCTTCGCAGGGACCTCCAATATGATTGGTCGGGTCACCGTTGTTGATGCAATTAAAAGTTGCAGAACAAAGGGTTTCGGATCCACCGGAGAAAAGTCCTCCATCATCACAGGTATTCGTGCAACCCTCTTTTGCAACTACTTCGTCAGGTTGCCTATTACCATCACCATTAAGATCCCACCATCTTTCACAGCATTCGTTATTATTGGAGCATCCAGGGAAACATACTGCAGCAGTTATATCGCACGCATAACCAGGTCTGCACCCGCAGTTGTAATCATAGAGGTTCCTCGAAGTATCTGCTGGAATACATGAATCCCAGCACCCGTGATATGTTTGTCCCATATATTCTCCCATGTACTCGCAAACAGAACCATCAGGACAACTGGTTGGAACTTCCGGGTCACATCCTGTGGGGTCGGGACCATAAAGAATGCATGCACCTTTGTAAAAGTCTGTATATGTTCTTCCGCCGAAACTTTCCTCTGACTGTGGTATGCATGTAGCGCCATTATCGCATGTTGCACTCGAAACACACGGAGCACCTATTTGACCACCTGTTGGGACCTGCTGGCAGGCAGCTGGGCATGGAAGTTCTGGTAAAGGTTCTCCCGGGACATCTTCAGTTGTAACATCTATTATTTCTTCCTGTATCTCTGCTTCAGTTTGTTCTATAGTGTCTGGGTCTTGCTGTGCAACTTCGTCATGTTGAACATCAGCTTCGGGAGGGGCATCTTTTGCATCCTGAGTATCCTCTCCTCCATTATCACCATTACAACCTAACATGCCATAGATTAATAGCATTAGCATGCAGGCTAACCCGATAATGAACCTTTGATTTCTTTTTAAAGTTGTCATTTCATCCTCCTAAAATAAAGGTTTATTTAATCTAATCAAACTTTTTTATATAACATATTTAATATATGTCAACCCTTTTGAAAAATTTTTTCTATCTTTTCTCAGGATTTGGATATGTATGTTAAAAAATTTACACCTATATTGAAATATTTTTTAAAGTTTTATAAAAACGGGGAATATAATTTTTTAATATGTGTTTGAATATTTTAAATTAACGGGGGGTCTAAAAACTTAAATTTAGTTAAGGAGGAAAAAAATGAAAAGAGTAAAATTACTAACAACATGCATCGCAATTTGTTTTGCAATTTTGTCAGCAGGACTGGCAAATGCCGCAAATCCAAAAGGAGGAGAGGAAAAGAAGAAAACTGATTCGAAAGCCCCATCAGTTTCCGGAACAATAACACTTATTGATGCTCAGGCAGGAACACTAACGGTAAAAGGGAAAAAAGGCGAAATCAACCTGACAACGGATGAAAAAACAATTGTAAAGGAAGGTAAAGAAAAGAAAAGTTTATCGGACCTTAAAACTGGCGATAAGGTATCAGCAAGCTACATCGCAAAAGATGGGAAGAATATTGCAAAATTAATTGCAGTAAAGCCTGCAAAATCAGCAGCCGAAAAAGCTGAAAAGCCAAAGAAAGAAACCAAAAAAGAACCTAAGACTCATAAATAATAACAGCGAAGTTATTGATTATTTAGTAATTTGATTTGTTGTAGTCAGTTTTCTTCTTTTATTTCGGTTTCTTCAAACAGGATGGTATTTTCTATTTCATTTTCGTGCGTATTTTCCATTTCTGATAATCTCAGTTTGATTGCCTCTCGTATGTCCGGGTGAATCATTTTATTTTCAACGAGATTCATAAGGTCCTGTCTCAAAAGGAGGGGGACTATTTTCAAACCTAATTCAGGTAAAAGATAGGGATTGGATATTAATGCAAGTTTAACCCTGTAAGAAGAAAACCATCGTCTGGACCTGAATAGAACTTCAAGGATTTTAGGTTTGACTGGTCTTAAAGACGCTATTCGAATTACTTCCTTCTCAGTAATCATTGGATTTTTTAAAAGATTTTCAATGACTTCAGGAGCCGGGTCATGCAGGAGTCTAATCAGAAGACGCCTTGAAGGGTTTCTTGCGAAACTCTTTCTCTCTCCTAAAGTCAGGGGTTTTCCATTTTTCCCTTTTAAAACGCCTTCGTCTCTATGTGATTGCGGAATGGATAAATCTGGAGAAGAAAAAAAAGTTGCGGTTTCAGCATGCCCTTTTTCAAGAGCAAGATTAACCATTCTTTCTTTAACACAGGCAGGAAGATCAATCACAAAACCTGCTACTAACATCAGCAAATCACCCTGAGTATTTTTTTTCCCTTTTTTACCCTCAACTATCAGGAAATTTACAAATTCAACGAAGGTTTCCTCACCTTTTTCTTTGAAATATTTTGATATTGCTGCAATTTTTGTTTCTTTTTCAATGATTGCAGAAAGAAACTTTGATATTCGTTTAAATTCTTCGTATGCACAGGATGGAATCAAACCTTTCCCCTCTAAAAAATAACAAAACTTCGATTCATGTTCAGAGCATTGCAGGTGTGCTGGATGCATTTACTGCGCTAACTGCCACTGCCGATATGCTGAATAATCGTGAATCATCTATGCCATCCGGAGGATTTGGGAAAAAATATTGAAAAGAAACCTTTTTCTGTGAATTTACAACCCATTCATCCGCTGTTTTTCTTTGAGATTCGAGGTACATCATCAAACCCGCTATTGTATTTTCTTCTATTTTTTCCTTCGTAAGCAGTGTTATACCGCTAATTGCTTCCCCACTTAGAACAACCGTACCGTTTCTGTCCTTGATTTCAATGTAAACTCTTATCTGTTTTTTCGGAAAGACAGTTGTATTGAAAACTTCTCCTTGAACAACGAATACTCTTAAATTATTGACCACATTGGTGACATAAGATTCTGTTATTACAGTTTCCAGTCCTTTTGCTTCCGGGGCAACTTCAATTATCGTTTTTTGTCCGAATGCTACTAATATAGAATCGTAGGGGTCGTTGAAGAATGCAGCAAAATTCCAGTCGTTTCTTGCAGAGATGAAAATATAAAGAACCACACAAATAATGATTACTACTGCGGCAATTATTCCAGATGCCTTCAGTCCGCCTGATACTCTTTTAAGAGGTTTTTCCGACCATTCATACTGGAGTTCCAGAATATAGGGGCCGGAAAGAAAGACTTCGCTACTTTCTCTTGAGGGAGGAATTGTTGGTTTTTTCCTGGATGGAAGCGGCTGAACTGCAGGCATACCCTGCGGCGGTGTTTTTTCTGAAAGATATGTGTCCTCGTGAATTGAAGAAATGGGCTCTTCGGAGGTAATGGTTGAAATATCTTTCCCTGCAGTTTGTTCAGGTTGATATTCCATTTTTTCCTCTGGGGTGGTGGATGGAATATTTTCATCTGATTCGAAAGATTCAAACTTTTCTTCAATTTTTTCCTGCTTCTGGATTTCCTGCTGTCGTGCCATCTGTGTTGTCGGTTGTTCCATGTCTTCATCCGATTTATCTTCTTCCTTTTGTTCAGGCGGTTTTTGAGCTTGAACTGCATATACAGGATATCCCTTTTTTGTAGTGTCTGCCTCTTTTTCAAAAGATTCAAAGGTGTCTTTTTCCTGCTGCGGTTGTGTTGTTGCTTTTTCTGGCTGGATTGCAACACCCTTTATTCTATCGTACTGGAACACTTCATTACATTTTGAACATTGAAATTTTATTAGAGTTTTTTCTCCAAAAAGGTTATCAGCAATTTTAAATTTTGTATTACATTTAGGACAGGTTATTATCATATTGGTTATCCTTTAGTAGTTTTTTTAATACAAAAAATATTTATTTCAAATTTTAATAAAAAGCAATACTAAAAGCATGCTTACCACCCTTCAAAATTTTGCAGGCAAATGTGTCTAATGTGTCATTCCTGATTCCGTTTTTACGATGGTAAACTGTCATTTCTGCCCATGCCTTCGCAGGGGTAGACCTTGTTCCTGTCCCCGCTTTCGCGGGTATAAACTCCAGCAGGAATCTATTCTTATAGCAGAAATCCATAAATTTAAATTTTCATCCCTGAAAGGGCAAAATTATGTCAATGATATTTACTAATAGTATAATTTGTGGCATATGATAAATATGATTTCTGAAATTCAGGAGAGACTAAAGCAATTCAAAGATAAAATCGATGATTTAGGGAGGCATCTTTGACCTTGCAGAAATGCAGAAGCGAGTCGCAGAACTTGATGCACTGACATCAAATTCGGATTTCTGGAATAATCCTAAAAATGCTCAAAAAATATTGAAAGAAAGGTCAAGGATTGAATATCTTTTAAAAAAGCACCGCAATCTTGAAACTCAAATTGAGGAGGGGTTGCTTCTCCTTGAAATGGCAGAAAAAGAAAATGATACTTCAACTATTGAAGAGGTGCGGGCAGGTATTGAAACATTAGAAAAGGATGTTGAAAATTATGAGATAGACATTCTTTTAAGTGGTTCTGATGACCGATCGAATGCAATCATGAGTATCAACGCAGGAGCTGGCGGGGTTGATGCGATGGACTGGGCAGAAATGCTCATGAGGATGTACATTCGCTGGTGTGACAAAAGGGGTTTCGATGCTAAAATAGTAGATATTCGAGAAGGAGAGGAAGCCGGGATAGATAGTGCTACAATTTTAATTCAGGGGGAATATGCCTTCGGATTACTAAAAGGAGAAAGTGGGGTACACCGACTGGTAAGAATATCACCGTTTGACGCAAATAAAAGGAGACATACTTCCTTTGCAGCAGTTTTTGTGATTCCGGAAATTGAGGATGATGTGCAAATCGACATAAAAGACGAAGAATTAAGAATAGACCTTTTCAGGGCAGGTGGAAAAGGGGGACAGCATGTAAACAAAACTGAAAGTGCAGTAAGAATTACTCATATACCAACGGGTATTACAGTGGTTTGCCAGAATGAAAGGTCTCAGCATCGCAATAAAGAAATAGCTATGAAAATTCTTCGTTCAAAGCTGTATGAATTAAAAATGAATGAAAGAAAAGAAGCTTTTGATTCGCAATATTCATCACAGAAAAAGAAGATAGAATGGGGTAGTCAAATTCGGTCTTATGTTCTTGCACCATATCAGCTTGTCAAAGACCTTCGCACGAATGAAGAAACAGGAGCAGTTCAGGCAGTTTTAGATGGTGATATTGACCGCTTTATAAAAGCATATTTACTTTCAACGGGAAGGGGAGAAAAATTTTTATTTTAAAGTAAAAATTTAATCCTGCGGTTTTTCGTCACCACGAGCAAATATACTTGCCACGAAATTCAAAACATCCGTAGCACATATTTCACAATACCCCATATCCCTTTTCATCCTTCCCTTAACGACATCTATTTTTTCCTGAGTTTCACGGTCTATAACATTCGTAATGAGGCTTGTAAGTTTTATCGAATCTCTCTGATCTTCAAAAAGTTTTAATTCGAGTGCTTTTCTTAGTCTTTCGTTTGTATCGTATTCAAACTCCTTCCCCTCAATTGCAAGTGCACCGATAAAATTCATTATTTCTTTGCGGAAGTCATCTTTTCGAGTATCAGGAATATCAATTTTCTCTTCTATTGACCTCATGAGTCTTTCGTCTGGTTCCTGGTCTTTACCAGTATAACGGTCCTTGACTTTTTCTTTAAGAAGGTAGGCTTTTACATTGTCAATATAATTCATGCACAGTTTCTTTATTGCAGCCACATCTGCACTAATTGCTCTACGAACTTCGTTTTTAACGATTTCCTCATATTCATTTTTCACTACTGCAATGAGTTCTGTGTATCGTTTCCTTTGTTCTTCACTAACTATGAGACTGTGGTGTTTTAGCCCTTTTTCAAGTTCGTTTAAAACCATAAAGGGGTTGAGGCACCCTTCACTTTCTGTAACAATTGCATTACTGATTTTATCCTGAACATATCGAGGGCTGATTCCATCAAGCCCCTCTCTTGTAGTTTCCTTCCTCAGTTCCTTAACAGTTTCCTGAGTATACCCAGGCAAATATTTGCCATCGTATAATTTTAATTTCTGGATAAGGCTTAGTCCCTGCTTCTTGGGAGTTTCGAGTCTCGTTAAAACTGCCCACATTGCTGCCATTTCAAGAGTATGGGGTGCTATGTGGATACCAGGGAGTGTCTTTGAGTTAAAAAATTTGGTATATATTTTTACTTCTTCACTTACCTTTGTTATATATGGGATGTCTATTTTTATTGTTCTGTCGCGCAGAGCTTCCATGTATTCGTTTGCAAGCAGCTTTTTGTATTCTGCTTCGTTTGTATGTCCTATGATTACTTCGTCAATATCTGTTTGAGCAAATTTTTTTGGTTTTATCACATGTTCCTGTGTTGCTCCTAAAAGGTCATAAAGAAAGGCAACATCAAGTTTGAGTATTTCTATAAACTCTATAAGTCCACGATTTGCAATGTTAAACTCACCATCAAAGTTGAAGGCTCTTGGGTCTGAATCAGAACCATAGATTGCAATCTTTCTGTAGTTTATATCACCTGTTAGTTCTGTTGAATCCTGATTTTTTTCATCTTTTGGTTGAAATGTTCCGATTCCAAGTCTGTCCTGTTCACTCATAACAAAGCGCCTGACTTTTACATGCTCTAATATTTTGCTTAAATCTCCCTGATAACGCATCATAAGATTACGGAATATGAATCTGCAGGCAGGACAGAGGTCTCCTTCTATCTTGATTTTTTTACTTAGTTCAGGTCCGAGAAGCTTTTCGATGAATTCCCTTCGCATCGAAGTGGGAATAATTCTTAAAGGTTCTTCGTTCATCGGGCAGGGGAAAATTTCTTCCTGTGGTTCGCATTTATCCTGAGGAGCAATTGTTGTTCTTCCTGCTATTTCAGGTGGGACAACCCATGAAAATGTGTAAAGTGCTCCTTCTGGTGTTTTGGTGTAGCGTTCGAGTCCCCTTTTAAGGAGTCTTACTATGGTGCTTTTAGAGCTTCCAACAGGTCCATGCAATAGAATTATTCTTCTTTCTGGCCCATAGCCATGAGCAGCTGCCTCGAGAACATGAACCAGCCTCATCAGTGGAATATCAAGTCCAAAAACAGCGTCTTTTCCTGCATTTTCTTCATCTTTAAAAAAGTTGTAACGAATTATTTTCTTTTTACTGTCAATGTATTCTTCGACCCCCTTTGAAAGAATCATATCATACAGACGCTGGAAGGCATTTCTCGTGACTTCAGGATGCTCCCTTACAATTTCAAGATAATCTCCAAAATTTCCTTCCCAGTATAAGTCCGCAAATTCTCTTGCAACTGTGTGAGGAAGAAAATCCTGTAAAAGATTTTTTAAATTATTATTTTTTCTTTCTGTAACCACTTTTAATCACCTCTTTAATAAAAAAGGAAATAATCCATTGTTTTTTATAGTGGTGTGATTTATCACGCCCACTTTTCCGAAGAATTGCTAAATTTTATAACAAAAAATTTTAATAAAGTAAATAAAACAGACTATCTTTTTGTATCTGAAAGTTTAACTTAGTTTGATAGCCTTTCCATTACCGGTGCAGGGGATTCCAAAAAAGCTGAGAATAGTTTCACCAACATCAGCAAAAGTTGAACGACATCCTAACTGTCCGGTTATTTTACAGGCTGGTCCAAAAATCATAAGAGGAACATATTCACGAGTATGGTCAGTCCCTTTAAATGTGGGGTCATTTCCATGGTCTGCTGTTACTATAACCAGATCTCCTTCTTTTAGAATATTTTTTAATGACCCTAACTGGGAATCAATTTTTTCGAGAGCTTGAGCATATCCTGCAGGATTCCGTCTGTGTCCATATAGCATATCAAAATCGACAAAATTTACAAAAATGAGGCATGGAGATGAGGCAGTTTGAGCAAGCTCAATTGTAACTCTTGCTCCATCGTCATTACCTTCTGTGTGAATGGAACGAGTAATTCCCCTCCCCGCAAAAATATCCCATATTTTACCAACTCCTATTACTTCAATTCCATGTTTGCTCAGTATATCGAGTATTGTTATTCCACCTGGAGGAACTGAAAAATCTTTTCTGTTGTATGTTCTCTGGAATTTACCAGGTGAACCAATAAAAGGTCTTGCAATAACTCTTGCTATCTGCCATTTTTTAGCAATTTCGAATGCACCTGTGCATATTTGATATAGTTTTTCGAGGGGAATTTTTTCTTCGTGTGCTGCTATTTGAAGCACAGGGTCAGCACTTGTATAGAGGATTGGGTAACCTGTTTCGAGATGTCTTTCACCCAATTCTTCAATAATAACTGTTCCAGAAGCAGGTTTGTTTCCAAGGAAACGGGTTTTGGTTGCTTTTTCGAGTTCGGTAACAAGTTCATCAGGAAAACCTTCTGGATAGGTTCTGAAAGATTCATTCGCTATGTATCCAGCAATTTCCCAGTGACCGGTTTGTGTGTCTTTACCACAGCTCTTTTTTGCCATTTTACCCCAGAGAGATTCTGGATTATCTACTTTTGAAACTCCTTTAATTTCACAAATGTTTCCAAGCCCAAGTTTTTCGAATACTGGAAGTTTTAATCCTCCAGCAGCAATAGCGGTATGTTTTAGGGTATTAGACCCTTCATCTCCATACTGGCTGGCATCGGGCATCGCACCACAACCAACAGAATCAAGAACAAGTAAAAAAACTCTCATTTCAATACTACCTCTTCTTCTGAAATTTTGGAGTTATCTGTTCAGCCTCAAGTGTTTTACCGGAAAAATTTAGACCTGTTAGCATTCCTATTGCATCAACTGCTCTGTCTGCAGGAACAGAAATGATTGCTGAGTGATCAAAAACTTTTACCGGTCCAAATTCACTTGACCTCATTGCCAGTCTTGACTGAAGCCATTGAATGATAAATCCGCCATCCAGTCCATCTTCTCTTCCTAAATTCAGCCTTAATTCGACTAAATCATGCCGTGTTTTTGAAGATACCCTGATCGATTTTGATTTTTCTTTATGGTCAGGTTGTTCCTTGTGATATCGAGTTGTGTGGGGTTCTGTACGAACCTCACCCCTTTCGATATTTTCAACAAGGAGCCTGAGACCTTCTGCAAGGATATTATCTTCAACTAAAGAAGTTCTAACCCGTCGAAGAATCTTCAGCATACTTTCATCAGGTTCTTTGCAGAATGCCTCGAGTTTTTTTACAATCTGCGCCTCTAATTCTGATTCAAGTTGCAAATCTGACGGCGGAGCGAGTTCTTCGGGTGTTATACCGTAGTGGAGTTTAAGGTGAAAAATTTCGGAAATATTTCTTGAAGTTGCTATGCTAATGATTCTGTCGCCACTATCTTTTTTGAGAAGTTTCATATAGTTAATATAGTTCTCATAATTTTCAGGGAAGGGATAGAGAATCAAAGAGTTGAAGGAAGTTTTGCACCGACTTAAATCAGAATTGGAAGCGACCACAACAACCGTTTGCGGAAGGGGTCTTTTCCAGTCTATATCCCGTAAGTTTAAAACAGGGTAAAATCCATTGAGGCTCTTTAAATAAGAAACAAAAGCACCAACTCTTTCTTCTTCACTCATAATAACCAGCGTTTTGCGGTGGGTTTCTATTCTAAGGATTCTTTCGATTTCTTCTTCTTTAGGAGGCTGGATGCACATGTAAAGCCTGTGTTCGATCTCATCTTCTCCTTTTTGCGCGGTTACATTTTCATTTTCTTCAATGGAATGGTTGATTGAAGATTCTGAAAATATGGAAGGAGACCTCAAAAGTGTCTGCACAAAATCCTGCTGTAATAATTCCCCTTTTGATGTAACAAGTATTCTCTGACAGGTGGGTTTTATAAGCTGAATAAATGAATTTATACTGTTTATAAATGTGGAATCCATTTTTTGGTCATCAAAAGCCAGCAAAAAAAATTCTACCTTTGAAATGTCAAAGCCATAGGAAGTGATATATTTGTAAAGTGAAAGGGGCTCTCCTATAATAATATGAGGTGGGTTGTTTTCTTTCATAAAACTTTCTACAGTAGTTTCTATATTTTCAAGACCTGAATAAACAACAAGAATCTGAATATCCGCCAATCTTGCAAGCGGACGAATCTTTTTTTCTAAATTAAAACATGTTTCCTGAGATTCTGTAACTATAATTCCCCTGCTCTGATGATTTGAATCAAGTATCTTTCCTAAAATGGGAATAGCAAAAGCAAGTGTTCTTCCTCTTCCTGGTGGTGCATCTATTAAAATATCCTTACCTGTTAGGATTTGTGGAATTACCGCCTGTTGAAGATGATTGGGGAATAGTATATTGCACTCTTTTAAGGTTTTTAAAAGAGTTTCATTCAAACCAAAGGCTGAAAAATCTATCATTTAATAAATCCTGATTACAAAAAAGAATATTTTCAGTTTTTTTTATTTTCTAATCAACTTTTAATATGAAAACAATATATAAACCATTTTAAATTTAAATGCAAAACCCTGTTTCTGCAGAAGCAGGAATCCAGGTTCAATCCATAGCTCCACTGTCGCGAAATGAATAATATCTGTTTTTTCCTATTATTATGTGGTCAAGAACTTTTATTCCGAGGAGTTTTCCTGCTTCCATCATTCTAATAGTTAAAAGTTTGTCCTCGGGACTTGGGTCTGGGTCACCTGATGGGTGGTTATGAATCAAAACTGCTGAGGAGGCAGGGCACTTAATTAAGGGGGAAAACACATCCCTCGGAGAAATTGCGCATTCATTCAGGCTACCTTCTGCTGCGCGATGCTCTAATACTATTCTGTTTTTAGTATTAAGTCCAATTACAATAAAAATTTCTCTGTCAAGGTCACCAAGAACTGGAGCAAATCTGTTATGAACATCATCAGGAGAACGAATAGGGTCACTATTTTGTGCAATAGAACTCATTAATCTCCTTCCCGTTTCGAAAGCCACTGCAAGTTTTGCTGCTTTTGTTTTTCCTATTCCATGGACATCTATGAGGTCATAAATTGAGCATTTCCCGAGCCCTGCCATTCCTCCAAAGGAAGAAAGTAGTTTTGCTGCCAGTTCAAATGAACTTGTGCTTTCTTTATTAAACCCAAGAAGAAAGGCTATAAGTTCCACATCACTTAGAGAAGATACTCCTTTAATAAAAATCTTTTCAATCATTACAAAAACCCTTTTCGTTTAATTTTTTGCAGGGGAGTGATTTATCACGCCCAATTTTTTAAACCATGTCCAAAATTTGGTTCAGGTAATAACCGTGTAAATTTAAATCAATTTGCATGCCAGATAGAAAACAAGCAATTTTATGAAAAAACGGAGTGAATGGGAGGCAAATTGCCATGGCAAAACAGACATTTTATATTTGAAAAAAATTTTTTTATTGCATAAATTGATTTATTTGTAATTTTAGAGGGAGGTTAAAATTGAAATCGGATATGAAAAGTTTTGATTTGAGAAGCATTCTTGAAGAACACTCTTTAAGAGGATGGTTATTTGATATAAAAGAACCCGCAAGCATAATCTACACTGCTGCAAGATTGATTTTTGAAAACCAGCAAAAAACAGTTCGTCTGCTTAAAATAACAAATTACGATTGTCCCGTTGTTTCAGGAATAGGGAGTTCGAGAGAAAAAATAGCATCAGCTCTTGGAACAACTTCCGGGGAACTTGCCCGTTTTGTCCGCAGGTGCATTGATTCACCATCAGAATATATGGTTGTGGGTAAAGGAGAATTTTTAGCAAATAAAATTGAAAAACCTGACATTGGTAAAATTTTGCCCGTCCTTCGTTTTTACCCAAAAGGAGAGAGAAGGTATCTTACTTCAACCATAGTGGCTATAAAAAATAAATTTGGTGGAACAAACTATTCTTTCCACAGAATGATGTTGCTTGGTGGAAATAGACTTTCAGTAAGAGTGGTTCCGAGACATCTTTATTCCATTCTTGAAGCATCTGAATGGAAAGCAAGGGCAGTAGTTTTTATGGGGGTTCATCCCGCAATAGAATTTGCAGCGGCTACCTCAGTTGAGCCAGAAGTTGAGGAAGCTGCAATTGCAAGCAGGATGCTTGGTGGAAACCTGAGGGTTGTTGATATTGAAGGTATTATGGTACCTAAAGATGCAGAAGTTGTAATGATTGGCAGGTTTACAGGTGAAACTGATGTTGAGGGGCCTTTTGTAGACCTTACATCCACTTATGACGATGTTAGACAACAGCCCGTATTTGAAGTTGATGAACTTTATTTGAGGGATAACTTTATTATGAGAACAATTCTCCCCGGAGGACTTGAGCACAGGCTTTTAATGGGACTTCCTCAGGAATCGAGAATTTTAAGAGTAGTATCGTGCAGTGTTCCTTCTGTCATTTCAGTGGTTCTTACAGAAGGGGGGTGTGGCTGGCTTCATGCAGTGGTTTCTATAAAAAAAATAGCTCAGGGAGAGGGATTGAATGCAGGACTGGCTGCTCTTGCTGCTCATCCTTCTCTTAAAATGGTTACAGTTGTAGATGATGATATTGACCCGCATAATCCTGCAGAGGTGGAATGGGCTATTGCAACGAGGGTTCGTCCTGATAAAGATATTCATATTCTTCCTGCAATGAAAGGTTCAACTCTCGACCCGTCGAGGAATCTAACAGATGATACTGGTGCTAAATGGATTATTGATGCAACAACACCTGGTGATAGGTCAAGGGAAGGATTTTTGAAAGTTGTTCCGCCACCATTAAATGAGTAACTGCTATGGCTGCAATTATTTTTTTTTCGGTTAGATAAGCGTGAAAGATAGATACAAACACTTTATCTTCGACCTCGATGGGGTCCTTGTTGATTCGAAAGAGATGTACCTGAATGCCATTATTGGGGGTTGCAGAGAAGCGGGTATTGAAATAAATAAGGGGGGTCTCGCAGAATCTATTACTCCGGACATTAAGGTCTGGGTGGATTCAATGATATCCCTTCACGGAAAAAAAACTGTAAAAAAAATAATAGACAGTGTTAGAGAATATGTGTGCAGTGAGGGCTGGGAAGTAGTAGTGCCTGTAGAAAATGCTGATAATCTTGTAAATTTACTTGCGGAAGAAGGGAAAAGTATTTCGCTTGTTTCCAATTCCCCTTCTGTTTACGCAAATAAAGTTCTGGAACGGATGGGGATTCATAAATACTTTGGATTTCGGATTTCCTGTCCTGAGCAAAGGATAGACAAACAGGAGGGGATAAAAAGGGCAATTGAAAAGAGCATAACCAATCCGTCCCGGGCAGTTTACCTGTGTGATACGGCAATTGATATATTTTTTGCATCGAAAGCAGGTGTTGATTCAATCTGTATTTTTTCCACTGCATCATGGGATTATCCACACAGGGAAAGAGTTGAAGGGCAAAAACCATTTTTGATTGCTTCCAGTATAGGAGATATAATTAAACTTTTAAAGGATGATGCTAAAAGAACGCCATAAAGAATTTCTTGCTGGCAAATATGGGAAAGCTGCGCAGATTTCAATGAAGATACTAAGATCTCTTGCAAGAATTTTTGATGCCAGAGATTTTTCACCTGTATCTTCTGCTCAGATTTCAGGAATTTCTTATTTAAACCTTTCTGATTCAGGTCTCGAATTCATAGAAGAAGTGGCTAAAGATGGTCATGTGGTTGTTCCATCCATGCTAAATCCTGCTGGAATGGACCTTGTAAACTGGAAGGAAATGGGCATTGATGAAAATTTCGCCACAAAGCAGATGCGAATCATAAATGCTTTTATGAAAATGGGAGCTGAGCCAACATGTACCTGTACCCCATACCTTACAGGGTATGTCCCGAAGCAGGACGAAATTCTTGCATGGGGAGAATCTTCGGCTGTAACATACATAAATTCCGTTATAGGTGCAAGAAGTAATAGAGTTGGAGGACCTGCTGCTATAGCTTCTGCAATAATTGGTGAAACTCCAGTTTACGGTCTTCACCTCGATTGCAATAGAATGCCTGAAATCGTGGTTACTTTGAAAACTAAACTAAAGTCGCCTCATGAATATGGTGCAATAGCTGTTTTGCTCGGGCAGAAGCAACCGGGAAAAATCCCGTTGATTGTTTCTGATTTTGAACCGACTGATTCTGGTCTCAGAGCGTTGAGTGCAGGGCTTCCAACATATTCTGGAGTAAGTTTATTCCACTGGAAAGATTTTACACCAAATCCCTATCAAATTCCTCAATATGCTGAAGAAATAAATTTAGGAAGCGGAGATTTAAAACTTATCCTTAGTAGATGGAGTGAGATAAAATCTAAGCCGCAAATGGTTTTTCTTGGTTGCCCCCATTTGAGCATTGATGATTTGGAATATGTAAAAAATCTTTTACAGGGGAAAAATGTAAAAACTATACTTTGGCTCTGCACATCAAGGAGTGTTTTTGAATCCGCTAAGAAAAAGGGAGTGGCTCAGGAATTAAAGAATCTGGGTGCTACCATTGTTTGTGATACATGTCCGGTTGTAGCGCCACTACCATCGGGCGTCCATCGCATTGCAACAGATAGTTTTAAGGGGTGTTACTACCTTGAAGGGAATAGAGGGGTTCAGGTTACAGTAGCTTCAATGGAGGAGTGTTTGAAAATTGCGACTGAATGAAAAAACTTTAATGTGAACCTTAGAGCTGGAAAAAATGGAATTTGAGAAGAGGATACTAAAAGGAAGAGTAATTAATGAGGGGGAGGTTCGTGCCAGGGTTGTTAAAAGTTCTGCAGCAATTTCATTTTTTGGAGGTGTAGACCCCGAAACGGGAAATATTGTAGAAAAGGGTCATCCCCAGGAAGGCAAAAATATCAGCGGAAAAATTTTTGTTTTTCCTTACGGAAAGGGTTCAACAGTTGGTTCATACATTCTCTATAGAATGGCTAAAAATGGGACTGCACCTGCAGGTTTGATAATGCAGGAGTGTGATAGTGTAATAGCAGTTGGAGCGGTTATAGGTGGAATACCATGTATTGATAGGATTGACATAAATTCCATAGAAGATGATGACGATATTGAAATTGAGGGAGAAAATGTGATTTTGTTAAAGGGAAAAAATGAGAGGTAAGAAAAAAGAGGGTGTTGTTATAAAACTTGGTGGGAGTGTGATTACTCCGAAAGGGTCTGGCAGACAGGTTGTAAGAAAAGAAGTTGTTTTGAGGATTGGGAAAGAAATTGTGGAAACTGGGATTCAACGAGTAGTAATAGTTCACGGAGCAGGGAGTTTTGGTCATACTGTAGTGAACAAAACAGGGATAAATAAAGGAATAAAAGGTAGAAAAGGGCTTGTAGATTGGTCGAGTGCACAACTTGTGCAAAACAAATTAAATGTCATGGTAACAGAAATATTATTGCAGGCTGGAATTCCTGCTTTTGCATTTCAACCAACTGGAATTGTTGTTCTCAAAGCAGGAAAAATTCAGCGTCTGGAAAAGTTCGTGCTTGAAGAATTAGTTTCGCTGGGTTTAGTGCCTGTTCTGTATGGAATTCCCGCCTACGATAGAGAAAGAAAATGCACAATACTTTCAGGAGATACTATAGCACCGGTTATAGCGGAAATTCTTGGAATTGATTATGTAGTTTATGCTACAGATGTTGATGGAGTTTATGATTCAGACCCAAAAATTAACCCTTGTGCAAAGAGAATTCCTGTTATTAACAGGGAAAACTGGAAAAAAATTGAAAAACTTGTTGGTGGGTCCGCATGCGTGGATGTAACAGGCGGGATGAAGGGAAAAATTAAAGAAATGATTGAATGGGCACGCAAAGGGGTGAAGGCAAGAATAGTAAATGCACTCATTCCCGGAAGAATCAGCAAGGCAATTAAAGGGGAGAATGTTGGAACTTTTATTAGATGGTAGAAAATATTGACTAAAAATGTTTAAAGCCCTAATTTTTGTAATGATTTTATTATTTTAAGGAGGGGAAAATGGCTGGAAAATTTATAGTGCTCGAAGGAATAGACGGTGCAGGAACAACAACTCAGGCAGTCTTGCTTCACTCGGCATTAATGAAAATGGAAGTTCCGGTTCACATTACAGAAGAACCATCAACTGGACCAATAGGGTCACTTATAAGGCAGATTCTTCACGGGCGCCTTATAACTGCAGGTTCATCAGGTCCTCGTGCACCGGGCTGGAATATAATGGCACTTCTTTTTGCTGCAGATAGACTTGACCATCTTGAATCTGAAATTGCACCAAATCTTCGTGATGGCATAAATGTAATAAGCGACCGTTATATTTTTTCAAGTCTCGTTTATCAGACTGTTACTTCAGGTGAAAATTCGACGATAAAATGGATAGAAACAATAAATGAATATGCTGTACCTCCGGATATCGTCTTTTTTCTCGATGTTGACCATCAGGAAGCACAAAAGCGGAGAATGATGAGACGAATTGGATACGAACTTTACGAAGATCTGGAATTACAGAAGAAGATTGCCCGGAAGTATCATGAGGTTTTATCCAGTTATAATAAGAGTAAAATTGTGGTGGTAGACGGAAATAAATCGATTGATGAAGTAGCATCAAATATTTTAAGTGAGACAAAGAAATTTTTAAATCTTTAAATCAGATTTCTTTCTTTTTCCTCTGCCATGCTTCTCCTATGAGCCCCCCCGTGAACCCGAGGATAAAAAAGAGAGGGCAAAGGAAAAGGAAAAGAAGCACCCCTTCTGTTCTGGTGGAGGGGGCTATCGCAACGAAAAAAAGTGATAATGTAACTATTGCTCCAATTGCTGGTTCAAAAACGGTTATTCGTCTTGAAATTCTTCCTATCACTATTCCAGAAATCGAATAGCAGACCCCTAATAAAACTCCAAGCACAGCCATTTCGAGAGGCTTTGCGCTGATATGAGAGGTTATTAATTGAGCAGGTTCAAATTTTCCGTGTAAATAAGAAATCCTCAATACTCCCCATATTACAAAAAAAAGAGCAGTTAGAAAACTGTATATCAGTGTGGATATTACAGTCCAGCCAATGGATAATCCCTTTTCAAAGGTTGCCTGAGCAGATAGCTTCTGGATTGTCCTGAAACCCGGAGGCAGGATACTCCACCTGAATGGGGATATTTTTCTGAAATGGTAAAATGCCCCTATTGTAAGTAAAATCATAACGATAATTAGTGGTAAAAGCGCCACTTCCAAACCAATTTTTTTTGAAAGTATCAAGAAGTTATAAAGCCCATGAAAAACGATTGAAAGAATATAGCAGAATAATAAAATAATAACTCCTTTGAATCCTTTGACCTTGAATGTTGAAATACCGATACCCCATGCCCATGGAGTAGCAAAAAGAATATGGGCAGGGACAGTTAGAATTGCCCGAAGGATGTAAATGTTTGAACCGAAAGTTATGCAATACATTGCATTTTCGAGGGAAGCAAAACCTAAAGATGATGCTGCGCTATAAACGAGTCCGTCCATTGGTTCATCAAAGAGATTTTTTCTTCTCGAAATAGCAAGGACTGGAAGCATTTTAAAAAATTCCTCCAGTGGACCTATTATAAAAAAGGATGATAATATCACTCCCATTCTATCAGCATGAAGGGAAGCTTCCCTGTATGGGAAAATAAAAAGGTTGACGAGTTCTTCAAAAAAAACGGAGGGGAAAACGGTAATTATGCCTAAAAAGAATATAAATATTATCCACTTCAGGGGTTCCGGCTCGTATTTATCAAGCCTCCATACGAGCCATAAATAAAAAAGCCCTGGTAGAAAAGAAACGAAAAAAATTAAAATATTCATTCACTATACCCTGAATTATCTTTTATCTACATTTTTAATAGACCACTTATGATTTTTTGTTTTTTACCATTGATTGATAATATAATCAACCTTATAATATAATTGAAAATAGATTATAATTATTTTTAATTTGAAAAGGATAAAAAAAATATTTTACTTTTTTGAATCTGTTTATTTTATTACTCTTGTTATTTCTGTTATTATTCACCTTGCCTTTTTGCCTATTTTAATTCCGATTCTTTTTCATGGAAATCAAAATTACGATTATACACCTGTTTTTATAGAAAAAATTCCCAGAGAAATTTCTTCAACATCTGAAAAAGAAGAAGAAAAAGAGCCGGATTACAATCCTCTCGAAAAAATTCCAGAGGGGCAGGTTGTTGATTCTCCATTTGCACTTCCACAGAATTTAGACAAATACAAAGAGCCCGACCATCCAAAATTTCTTTCCGACAAAACTGTAAGAGTGAAAAAGGAAACCAAATCCCCAATGCAGGTTGCTGGTAATTATGATGTTGGTTCTATTACTGCAGGTCCTGAAGAGTTGAGCGGAAAGGGTAACACTCCTGGATTCATTTCACCATCTTTGGAGGGGAGAGATAAACTAAAAGAGAATGAGGAAGGATCGGTGCAAAAAAGAAATGGTTCTGAAGGGGCTGAAGAGAGACCACCAGGGGATTCGATTCAGATATTACCCACCTTTAAAACCATTGCTGAAGCAGTAAAAGGCAGTGGCATTGACAATCTCGAAGGAGTGGAAGAAGGAGATAAAACCCTGATAAATACAATAGAATGGAAGTATGCAGGATTTTTCCTTAGAGTTAGAAATTTAGTTGCCCAGTACTGGAATCCTGCTGGTGCATTTCTTATGTATGACCCTACAGGGCGAACTTATGGATATAAAGATAGAGAAACCATAGTTAGAGTTGTTCTCGATTGTGATGGAAGCATAAAGAAATTATATGTTGCTCATCCAAGCGGAGCAAAATTTCTCGATGATGAAGCATTAAATGCTTTGCGAAGTGCTGCGCCTTTTTCCAATCCCCCCAAACCTCTCTGTGATCCTGAAAACAAAATAATTGTTTTTAATTTCGGATTTTTCGTAAAAGTGGGAGATAAACCAATAATCCGCGTCAAGTCGAGCGATTTCTGATAATATTTAGACTCTTTCCGTATGGCATCCACGCTTCGCGCGTAGATGTTCTACGAGAATAATATAACATAGTAAAGTCGTCACCGCATTGGCATTAGTGGAAAATAAACGGGAAATAAGATATAAATGCATCTATTATGTATTCGTTACCTGTAGGTGAACTCCTTTCTGCTCTTTGTGCTTTAGTCTGGGCAATTGCAGTTATATTTTTTAAAAAAACAGGTGAATTTGTTTCGCCGCTTAGCCTCAACATTTACAAAAATATTGTTGCTATCATTTTATGGATTCCAACCTTGTTTATTTTCAAAACTCCAATCCTTCCCCGGGTTCCAGGATGGTATTATTTAATTACCTGCATTAGTGGATTTTTAGGTATAACGATTGCTGATACTCTTTTTTTCATGTGTTTAAATAGAATTGGAGCAAATCTTACAGCTCTTGTTGATTGTCTTTATACCCCTATGGTGCTGTTATTGCTCGGATTTGTTTTTTCTGAACCCATAGGAATTTCTATTCTCATTTCTGGAGTTCTGATAATTTCCGGAATTTTAATTGGCACTTTGAAGAGGGAGGATTTCGGGGTTTCAAAAAAGGATTTTTTTTATGGGCTTCTTTTAGGAAGTTTATCAATGTTTTTTGTTGCTGTAGGAATAGTGATGATGAAAGAACCTCTGGGGAATTATAAATCTGCATTTGAATCAGTCCCTTTGTTATGGCTTACAGGTTTCAGGATACTATCAGCCACTATATTTCTTGTTGCAGGAGCGGTAATTCACAAAGACCGTAAAAAGCATTTTTCCTGCTTTATTCCATCCAGAGCATGGAAGACAATGCTTCCAGGCTCAATTTTAGGAACTTATATATCGATGGTTATATGGCTTGCAGGGTGGAAGTATTCTGCAAACCCGGCAGTTGCAACAGTACTCAATCAACTCACACTGATTTTCGTTATGATTCTCAGTGCAATTTATCTTGGGGAAAAGATAACGGTTCGAAGAATCCTCGCTGTTTTTTTAGCAGGAGCAGGAGGTGTTATTGCAGGATTATATGGTTAATGCTCCGACATTGTATCTTTCCTCGAAATGGTTTTAATAATTTAATTTTACTTGATATATTGTAATATTTAAAGTAATCTTTAATGAAAAATTTATAATGGAGAAAAAAATGAAAGAGACAAAAGAAAATGCAAAGATTATCCATCTAATTTTTCTCTTACTCCTTGCAATTATGTTTGGTTGTGGAGGAGGTTCTGAAAATAAAGATTCTGATGCAGAAGAAATTACTGATTTAATACCCGACGATGGATTTCAGGGGATAGATAATGAGATACCATCAGAGGAAAGCATGGAGTTCGACTGGCTTGATGGGCAATGTTCAGGTGAATGGATTACAATGATGCTAACTTTTACAAGCATGATTTATCTGGTGGACAGATCAACTTTGATGCTTGACCCAATAGACAATCATGAACCAGACCCTTCAGAAATGGGGTCATGCCAGACTCTAAATTATGCTCCTGCTACTGGAATTACATACACTACATGGTGGGATTCAGTTTCAAGTACTCTCAAAGACTTTGCTTCCTCTAATACTCAATACAAAATAGCACAGGGGCTTGTTCTTTATCCAGGACCAGGGAGAATTGGAGAACCTACTGGAGTTGATGCCATCAGAATGTGTGATGGTCCAGTCACAAGGCCAGTAACATTGGTTGCTCCGGAAATTGAAAGCGGTAGCAGTATTTCCTCCGCTCTTGAAGACCCTGATAGTGTCCCTGTTTGCGAAGGAGGATTCGCTCCACTGAAGAAAGGACTTGAAGTTGCTGGAAATTCACTCGACAGAGTGCAACCCGGTCCACATACCATACTTGTAATAGCGAGAAGCGGACCAAACTGCAATCTTTCAATGCCAATATGTGAGGAACAGGATTGCACGGTTGATATTAATTATTGTAATGGAGTAAGAGGCACAGTTGGATGCCAGGATGCTCTTTCGGTTATAGATACGATTACAGACCTTCACCAGAATAAAGGAATAGATGTTTATGTAGTTGGTCTTCCTGGTAGTGAGCGATTTAGCAGTTACTTTGATAGTATGGCTGAGGCAGGGGGAACAGCCCTTTCTCAGAGTCCCAAGTATAGAGCAGTAACCGACCCTGCATCTTTAGGAGCAGTCCTCTCTGAAATTGCGGAGAAAGAGATTGGATGCTATTTTGCCCTTCAATCAACTCCATCGGATTCAGTAAATATAAATGTTCTGGTAGACGGGGAACCTCTTAAGAAAGATGACCCGAATGGCTACTCCTATGATTCAGTGAATGGGATAGTTGAACTTCTCGGGCAGTCCTGTGCTGATTTTATAGAAGGAAAAATTCAAGAGGTTAAGTTTCTTGCAGGTTGTCCTCCCTATAATGGTTAAAAAAACAGTCAACTTTTTTATTTTAGTAGCGATAAATATATTATATGAAACCAATGAAAAATAAATTACTATTTTCGATTTTTTATTTCCCGTTTATTTGCTTTTTCAATATTTCATGCTCAGGAGGAGTAATAGATTGCGGAGGAAGTGCCTGTGAAAATTTAAGTGATAGTGGCTACGAGCAGGAGAATTTAAATGAAATTAAGGTGGAAAATTTAGCACAGGAAGATGAAAATGCGGATTGGGATAGTGAAGTGAGTGAGATTTCATTCGATGTTTCTGTTGACGAATCCCCGATTGAAGAGCCGGAGCCACCGCCACCAATTTATTCTTTTGTAGTTTTCGGTGATAATCAATTTGCAACTACAAGTTGCACTTCCGGGGTGCCAGAGAGAATGGCAATTCCAGAAGCAATTATTGATATTGAACCGACTTTTATTCTCCACACTGGTGATTTGATGGACCATGGTTACGAAGATGGAGCGTATGATGCTTTCTTTCATTGTTATGAAGGGATGCTTTCTACCTTTGCATTTTTTCCGACTCCGGGAAATCATGATATGGGTTCTGGTGGAATTTTGAATTACAAAAGTTACCTTGAAGAGCAATTATTTAACCGTAACCCTGATGTTTATGGTTCCACCTATGGAGATGACTTCGAAATTTATTACGAAGATGACCCGACGGATTATTGTAGCAGTCCATCGAATCCATGCATGCGTGATAAGGTTCCAAGTGGTTTTACCTATAAGACCTTTTATGCATACAAATTTGCCAATGCTTATTTCATTTCATTCGAGCAGGGAACAAGGTGGTGGACTAATACTCCAATGCCATGGGTAGAAAGTCATCTTCAATCTGCTCGTATGGACCCGGAAATTAAGCACATTTTTGTTCACATGCATCATCCAATGTATTCCACAACAATGGCGGAGCATTCAACGGATGGGGAATGTATTGATTTTGTTAGAGAGCATTACGAAGAGATTTTCAGAAGATACGATGTGACAATCGTATTTTCAGGTCATGCCCATGTTTATGATAGATTTTATGTTCCTGATGATGGTTCTCCCACGAGGGCAAGACCTGCACCCCAGATTTATCCTCACGATGGGTCTGGCATTCATTATATAGTTACAGGAGGAGGTGGGGGTCCACTGCCTTCTCCATGTCCCCCTTCTGAAAGACATGAATTGAGTTATGACTACTCCCAGAACCGGGGGTGCGGTTATCATTTTACACTTGTTGAAGTTGTGGGGGATGAAATTAATGTCAGTATTATTGGTGTTGATGGAAATTCGAGTAATTATACAACCGAAGTCTGGGATACTTTTTCAATAAAACCCTGAAAATCGTCCGAATGAAAAAAGGGGTGAAAATTTTTTCTGTTGAATTAACCCTGTGGATTCTTACCCTTTTGATAATATTTTTTTCGATAGCTGTTCTTCGTTACTCAATTTTTAAGCGCCTGAAAAGTAATAGTGCTCCTGCGTTTCTTGAAAGTGAAAAAATTCAAAGAGAGGTTTTTGGAAAGATTATGCCCCACCATGATATTAAGATTGCAGGGAGTGGCTCGAATTTGCCTCTGGTAAAAGTTCTGGCATCAATTTACAGGCAGATTAACCCGCAGTCAGAAATAACTGTTTATGAGAGCATTGGTTCTTCAGGTGGAGTAAAGGCTCTCAGGGATGGAGTGATTGACATCGGACTTGTTTCCAGACCTTTGAAGGATGGCGAAAAAAAGTATGGATTTTTGGAGATTCCTTATGCTCGAACAATTGCTGTAATAGGAGTAAGTAGCGATGTTCTCGATGATGGTATTTCAACTAAAGAACTTATTGAAATTTATTCAGGACGAAAAAAGAGGTGGAGGGATGGGAGATGGATAACTGTTTTTCAAAGGGAGTCATCGGATTCTACAAATGAGGTTTTCTTCAGATTCCTTCCCGAATTCAGGAAAGCAAACGAAGAGGCATATAAAACCCATCGTTTCAGAGTGATATTTACAGACCGTGAAATGCTTGATGCCATTAATGAATCTTCGGGAGGGATTGGTCCTGTGGATTCGGGTGCGATTGTTTCTCAGCGCCTCCCGATAAAGCAATTAAAAATCAATGGAATTTTGCCTTCTTATGAGAATGTTGAAAATGGTTTATACCCTTATGTAAAGACTCTTTCGTTTCTTTTGAGAAAAGATGGAACAAATGAAGCAAAAGAATTTGTGGAGTTTTGTTTATCTGCGAAAATGAGTGAAGTTATTTTAAGTCAGGGGTATTTGTTGCCAAAAAAATAAAGATGAAAGAAAAACTATCCATACAGAATATTGCACAGGGGCATGAAAAGTTTGTTTTACCAAGGATGCTCCCCTTGATTGTTCTTTTATTAGTCCTTATTTCAACTATTTCAATTTACACATATTTTTCCATTAACATAGGGAAATTAGAGGATAGGGGAAGAGGGGTGGCGAAGCAACTTGTTTATATTCTTCGTGTGGAATTATCTTCAAAACCATATTTGTGGAAGTATAACACAGCGAAAATAGTCGAGTTTGCAAAATCATATTTGATAGAAGACAGGGATTTATGGGCAGTTGTGGTGACCACTGCAAATGATGAAATAATTATGGAGCAGCCTGTAAGAAGGAGAGAGAAGCATAACCCTGTTATATACCTGTCGGAGAATCTCGATTTAGGGGAAGAAAGGCATGCTACAGTTTGGGTTGGAATGTCACTTGCGAGAGTAAAAAGGGAAGCGCTTTCGATTTTGCTTCCGTTATTTTTTGCTGGATTTTCTATGGCACTTGGACTTTATTTTTATGTGAAAAAAATTGTTAGAGACAGTAATTTAAAGATAAAATCCTTGTTAGAAGAAATAGAAGAAGCGAGACAGGAACTAATAAGAGTAAATCGGAATCTTGAAGAAAGGGTGGAAGAAAGGACATCTAAGTTACAGGAAGCACTGCTGGAACTTGAAAATAGCAGGAATGAAATTGCAAAACTTGCTGCGAAGACTCAGGTTCTTAATGAAGAAGAAAAAAGACAGATTGCAAGGGAACTTCATGATGCAGTGGGGCAGGCACTTGTTGCTCTTAGATTGAATCTTGATTTGATGGAAAGGAGTGAAAGTTCCGAGGAGAAGGAAAAAATTAAGATGGATACTTTAAATCTTATAGAGAATGCCATAGAGGAGACAAGGAGGGTTGTATCGAATTTAAGACCACCTGCGATAGACAGCCTCGGTTTTGAAGAATCGGTTATAAGGCTTGTGGAGGGGTTTGCATCTAAGTCTGGAATTGAAAGTGATGTTAGTATAAATTTGCATGGAGGAAAGCTTTCAAATGCTGTTGAAATTGCTCTTTATAGAGTTGTTCAGGAGGCAATGACGAATGTTGTTCGACATTCGCACGCAAAAAAGGTAGTGGTTTGCCTTTCTGTAATTGATTCTAATGCAGTGCTTGAGATTGTTGACGATGGCATTGGGTTTGATTTTAAATTGAAGGATGGTTTTGGAGGTTGTGGGTTAAAGGGGATGAAGGAAAGGATTGAAATTTTAGGTGGAACTTTTATGATAGAAACAAAGCTCGGAAAGGGGACGAAAATTTTGGTGAAAATTCCGTATGTGTGATGGAAAATCAGAGAAAAATAAGGGTAATTATTGCTGAAGACCACAGAATTGTTCGCGAGGGTTTGAAGGCACTCCTCGGGAAGAATGAGAAAATAGAAGTAATTGGTGAGGCAGGAGATGGAAGAGAAGCAGTTGAACTTGCATTAAAGCAATCTGTTGATGTCGTTGTAATGGATATCCTTATGCCAGGATTAAATGGCATAGATGCAACAAAGAAAATTCTTCAGAAGAAACCACAGACAGGAATTGTTTTACTTTCTATGTCAGATGACAGGGAGCATGTGGAATCTGCTATAAAGGCGGGTGTAATGGGATATGTTTTGAAAGGGGAGGGGATTGGGGAATTAACAAAAGCGATTGAATCTGTTTATCGCAGGGAAGCATTTTTTTCTCCACGAGTGGCTAAATTACTTGCAGAGAGGACGAAGGAAAGCATTTGCTGTGATGATGAACTTACAGGCAGGGAGAGGGAGGTGCTTCAACTTATTGCGGAAGGGAAAACTTCAGGGGAAATCGCCCAGATTTTGGGTATAAGCACAAAAACAGTGGAAGGACACCGAACCAACATCATGACCAAACTCGATATTCACAACACTGCTGGACTTGTCCGCTACGCAATCAAAAAGGGGATTATTTCTGTGTCTTAAATAGTATCATTTTTAAAATCGTTATTGCTTGAAAATTATTCTTAAATCTTAAATCAATTTTGATATTTCATGTAAAACAAAAGTGTTTTGTGTCTGGTCGGTTTTTAACTCCTCTCATGTAACGGTGGTTGAATTCGAAACGACTAATTAGGACATGCAGTTTAACTAACAGGAAACCTGATAGAGTAGTAATAAGAGAGTAGTAATAACAAGATGAATAGATTTTTGTTTGGTTATTTCTATCCTTTTATATAAGTTTCCATTAATAATTGCGGTAACTTGCCTTTTGTTTTTGCAAAAATAACTTTCCATTGGAAAAATTTTAAAGAAGTGTGTTGAATGATAGGGAAAGAAGGGTTATTATTAAAAAATGCAACTTTAATGGAGGTAATAAGATGAAAAGGTTCACAATAAATAGTTTTTATATTTTTCTTATATGTTTTTGGGGATTGTCTTTTAGTTTTTGCTCAAGCAAAAAAGTTGAGAATGGTGATGAAAATTTGGAGAATGAAGATGAGTTTATTGATATGGAAGTAGATATGGAAGCAGGAGACCTTCAAACTAATGATATGGAAATGGAAGTGGAGGATGAGCAAGTGGATGAGGAGATTGGAGGCGAAGATAGAGAGGTAATTTCTGAATGTGGTAATGGGTTGGTGGATGAAGGTGAAGAATGCGACGATGGGAAAAACGGAGACCCGTATGATGGTTGTCGGGATGACTGCAAGTTTACATGCAAACAAAATTCAGACTGCAGTAATGGGAATATATGTGACGGAGAAGAGAGATGCAATATTGAAACTCATATCTGTGAAAATGGAGTATCAATGGAAAATTGCAATATTTGTTTTCCATCACCTGATTTGAAAATTTGTCTATTTGGCAGTTGTGTTGCTCCTATTTGTGGGGATGGATGCGTTACATCGGAAGCAGGGGAATTTTGTGAACCACCAAATGAATTGGGATGTGATTCCGAGTGTCATTACCTCTGCGCCAGTGATGAGGACTGCCCTGACGATGAAGATATTTGCAATGGAGAGGAATACTGCAATACAACTACACATTTATGTGATCGGCAAAATGTTCCTCCTCAGGGGTTTCTGTGTTCAGAAACACCAAGGAAGATTTGCATATCACAGGTATGCCAGGAAAGTATATGTGGAGATGGGTTTATAGATTCAGGAGCAATTCCAGCCGAGGAATGCGATGATGGGAATAATGACCCTGATGATGGTTGTAAGAACGATTGTATGTTTACATGTCATGAGAATAATGAATGCGAGGATAATCACGATTGCACAGATAACATTTGCACTTTTTGGCATACCTGCGAATATCCTCTTTTAGGAAGTGAAAGAGTTTGCAGAGAATCAGCAGGAACTTGTGATGTTGAAGAGCGTTGCGATGGAATAAATCCAGATTGTCCTACTGATGAATTTAAACAATCGACATTTGAGTGCAGAGCAGCATCTGGTCTTTGTGACACAGCAGAATATTGCACTGGTTTCTCAGTGGATTGTCCTCCAGATATTTTCCAGCCACCGACATTTGAGTGCAGACCAGCAGCTGGAATTTGCGATATTGCGGAATACTGCACAGGCTTATCAGCGGATTGTCCACCAGATGTTTTCAAACCATCTACATTTCAGTGCAGGGCATCATCTGGATTCTGTGACATAGCGGAATATTGCACAGGTTCATCAGCAGATTGTCCTTCGGATGAATTCAAGCCATCTACATTTGAATGTAGACCAGCACGTGCCATCTGTGATAAAGCGGAATATTGCACAGGTTCATCAGCAGATTGTCCCCCTGATGTTTTCCACCCGTCAACTTATGAGTGCAGACCATCAGCAAGAGTTTGTGATATGGCAGAGTATTGCACTGGTTCCTCCGCTTTATGTCCATCAGATGTTTTCAATCCTGCTGGGTCTTCATGCGATGATGGTAATTTTTGCACATATACTGACGAGTGCAATGAAAGTGGTTTGTGCGTTGGAATAAATGTGGATGAATTGTATAGGATATTAAAAATAAGTGCAGGCTCTACTCACACCTGTGGACTTACAAGTGCAGGAGGAGTAAAGTGCTGGGGTAATAATCATTATGGTCAGGTTGGAGACGGAACATTATTTGTAGTTAGAGTAGTACCAGTAGATGTTTCAGGACTTTCTTCAGGGATTTCCGAAATTTCAGCAGGTGGTTTTCATACCTGTGCACTTACAAATGATGGGGGAGTGAAATGCTGGGGTGAAAATGATTATGGTCGACTTGGAGATGGAACTACAACAGATAGATTAACTCCAGTAGATGTATCAGGACTTACTTCAGGTGTTATAGCAGTTTCAGCGGGTGGCTCTCATACCTGTGCACTTACAAGTGCAGGAGGGGTAAAATGCTGGGGTTATAATCGTTATGGTCAACTTGGGGATGGAACAACATCAAACAGATTGACTCCGGTAGATGTGTCTGGGTTAACATCAGATGTTATAGCAATTTCCGCGGGCAGTTCTCATACTTGTGCTCTTACAAGTAGTGGAGGAGTAAAATGCTGGGGTTATAACTATTATGGTCAACTTGGGGATGGGACAACTACAGATAGATGGACACCAGTAGATGTATCCGGTCTTACTTCGGGTGTTATAACAATTTCAGCGGGTGGTTCTCATACCTGCGCTCTTACAAGTGCAGGAGGGGTAAAATGCTGGGGTTATAATTATTCTGGCCAACTTGGGGATGGAACAACTACAAGAAGAACAACACCAGTAGATGTATTTAGGCTTACATCAGGTGTTATAGCAATTTCCGCAGGTAATTCTCATACCTGTGCACTTACAAGCACAGGAGGAGTAAAATGCTGGGGCGAAAATTATAGTGGTCAACTGGGAGATGGCACAACAATAGATGGGTCAATTCCGAAAAATGTGTCAGGACTTACATCGGGAGTTATTGCAATTTCTGCAGGTGGTTCTCATACTTGTGCCTTAATGAACGGTGGTGAAGTGCAATGCTGGGGTGATGGTTCTAATGGTCAACTTGGAGACGGAACACTTGCAGGGAATCCAATAGGTGGAGTATTGAGACCAGTAGATATTCCGGGATTTTATTCGGGGGTTGCTTTGGTTTCTGCTGGTGGTTTTCATACCTGTCTACTCTTGAATACTGGAGGAGTTAAGTGCTGGGGTGATCATAGTTATGGTCAGCTTGGTAATTGGCCATCAATAAGCACAAGAATACCAGCGGATGTATCTGGGCTAACTTCAGATGTTATCGCAGTTTCTGCAGGTGAAAGACACACCTGTGCAATTACAACTGCAGGAGGAGTAAAATGCTGGGGAGATAATAATGATGGTCAGATTGGAGATGGGTCATATGTTTCAATAAGGTGGACACCAGTAGATGTCTCAGGACTTACATCAGGTATTATAGCAATTTCAGCGGGTGGTTCTCATACCTGTGCACTTACAAGTTCAGGAGGAGTTAAATGCTGGGGTGATAATCATTATGGTCAGGTTGGAGATGGGACATTTATTGGTATTAAATGGACACCAGTAGATGTGTTAGGGCTTACATCAGGTGTTGTAGCAATTTCAGCAGGTAATTATCATACCTGTGCAATTACAAGTTCAGGAGGGGTTAAATGCTGGGGCTATAATTGTTATGGCCAGCTTGGAGATGGGACAACTACAAATAGAGCAGCCCCAGTAGATGTATCAGGACTTTTATCAAGTGTTATAGCAGTTTCTGCAGGTGATTATCGCACCTGTGCACTTACAAGTGAAGGCGGGGTGAAGTGCTGGGGTTCTGGATATGGAACAACGCCAGTAGATATACCAGAGCTTTCATCAGGAGTTACTGGAATTTCCGTGGGTGGTAATCACATCTGTGTAGTTACAAGTACAGGAGGTGTCAAATGCTGGGGTAGTAATGCTTTTGGTCAGCTTGGAAATTGGACAATTACCTATAGCACTACACCAGTGGATGTATCAGGTCTTTTATCAGGAGTAGCCACTATTTCTGCAGGCTATTTGCACACCTGTGCTGTCATGAACGCGGGTGGAATTAAGTGTTGGGGAAAGGATGATTTTTATCAATCAAGCAGTTCTTTTTCATGTTATCCGCATCCTGTTCTCTGTGAATAGAATTTCAACATTTTTTTCTTGAGCCGGATTTTTTGCAGGAAATAGTAAGAGAAATTGGAATATTTTGGTTCAATGTTTTGGTTCATTAATTGAACCTGAGTTTGTGGAAACATTATGGGATTTGAAAAGGATAAAATTAGGGTTCTTCTGTATTCAACTACTTCTCGATTGAATAATTTTTATTAAAGACCTATTGTTGAGACGCCCGGGATGGAAGTTGGCTGGCGGAATTTCAGGATACCCTGAACCTTCAAGAAGCCTTTGTCGAGTATTTCAAGAAAACTTTCAGTTGATTGAATATTGTAGTGCCATCTGTAATCACCTTTTTCGAACCCCTGGTATGAACAGGCAGTTCTGAGTATCACGCTTTTTGAATCCACGGGGATTGCCTTTATCCATTCTTTGAAATTACTGTCATATCGAATGAATTCTTCTACATTTGTAAGGTAAATTGTGCGAATCGTAACACCAAGCTCTCTTGCTGTATTACCTATTCCCTTTAGAGCTCTTTCCCCGACGAGATTTCCGAGCATTGTTCTGATTCTGCCTGCAATGAACATTTTTTTTATAAAATCAAACATTTCTATATCAGACAACCATGAAACAGGTTTGTTTCCTCTTTTTTTTGTTCTGACTATTTCAAAATAATGGGAAAGGGAGGGTCTGGATTTAATAAAAATATTAGTGAGGTGAGAAGCAAGTTTTTCATCAAATGACTCTTTAATGAGGTTTATTGTTTTATCCTTATTTTCCTCTTTCCAGTAATTAATGAATTCATCAGGATTATCTGAATGCAAAATCAATAATTTATGAATTTTGTGAAGGTCTATTACAACGCTATCGTAATCAACTATCCATGCTAAATCCGGACGGGCAATGGCAATCAGAGTGTAATTCTGGTCTGCACCAACTCCTAAATAGCCACCGCCAGTATTTTTTATGAATGGGAAGAAAAATTCGTGAGCATTTTCATTCGAATGATAGTAATGTCTTTCATCAACTCTAACTTCAGGAACATCATCTTCTGGAGATGAAAGAAAAATATTGAATTCAGATTGAGAAAGTGGAAAAATTTCGCTTTTAGGAAGGGAATTATCAATATCCTTTGCACAACGAAAACCGAGCCTGTGAACACCGCTCAAAGGTGGCATAGGGCGTCTCCACGAAGTTGCAAGAGCTTCGCTTCCCCAGTACCATGAGCCTCCTTTAAGCACTTTCATTGTGAAACCTTCACATGGGGCTTGTCCATCGCATGGTCCAGCAGGATTTTCTTTCAGGCAATTCTCTCCACAGGCTTTTTCACACCCATCAATACAGGGAGCATACCAGTCTTTAACCCATTCGTAAGAGTTTCCAGCCATGTCGTATATTCCATATCCATTTGGCGGATAACTTCCAACGGGCTTTGTTGCTTGAAGATTGCAATCCCTGTAAGCAGCTTTACTGCAATCTGGAGGGTTATTCCCCCATGGATATTTTCCTCCTTCTGGACCCTTTGCTGCTTTTTCCCATTCTGCTTCTGTGGGAAGTCTTTTGCCAGCCCATCTGCAATACCCCTCTGCATTATACCATGTAACAGGCAAAGCAGGTTGCTCAGGAGAGGTAAATCCTTTGTATTTTATTGGCTGTGAGCAGAAACCAGCTTCAATGCATTTTGAAAATTCTTCATTTGTTACTTCATATTTGTCAATATAAAACGAGCGAACATATATCCTGTGAGGCTTAAAATATCCTTCTCCTTCCTCTCCTTCTCCTTCCTCTCCCATGATAAAATATCCACCAGGAACACATACCATTCCTTCGGGAGGGGTATTACATTCATCACTTTTATTAGTCGAATTGATTTCAGGAGTTGTATTTTTTACCTGGACAGGCTGGGATTCTTGAAGAACATCTAAAAGAGATGAATTTTTTTCATTACTGCACCTAACTGAAAAAATTAAACCTGTCAAAATTATCAAAATCAAACCCGGGTTAATTTTTCTTTGAACAATAATTGGCATTTCTATGTTTTTTGCCGTTTAAATAAAACATAGATGATTAAAAAGCAATAGATTAAAGAAGGCGCCAAAAGTAACCTGGGACGGAATGAAAAAAGTAACCTGGGACGGAAGGAAAGAAGGGAAAAATAACCTGGGTTGGGTAAAAAAATGAAAAAAATGAAGGGGAGAAATAACATGGGACGGGGAGAAAAAAAAGGAAAAAATAACATGGGATGGGAAAAAAAATGGATGGAAAAAAATATTGACAGGGGAGGTTATAATAATAATATTTAGGGTAATTAGGTATTATTTTGCACAAATCCTGAAAGGAGAAATTAATGCCAGAGGCGAAATCTATAATGGGAATAAGCGTTGCAGAATCTCTCGGCTTTCATGCAATGGCTTTTTTGGCTTCAAACCATGGAAGAATTGTGAAAGTAAAAGAAATTACAGAAAAGTTTGGAGTTTCTTTCCATCATTTGCGAAAAGTAATGTTACGCCTTGAGAAGGAGGGGCTTGTTATTGCAACTCAGGGACCTCGGGGTGGATACAAACTTGCCAGACCTCCATCAAAAATAAGTTTGCTCGAAATTTTTGAAGCAATTGAAGGAAAATTTCCATCCAGCAATTGTATTTTTGGAAATAAAATATGCAGAGGGAATGATTGTATTTTTGGAGATTTTTTTGTCAGGACGAGGGAAGATTTTAGAAGGTATCTTGAGAATACAACAATTTCAAAATTTGCTGAAGTTTTTAAAGACGGAAGAGAAAGCATTGAAAATAAGGAAGAAAATGTTTGATATTATTTTTGATATTATTGTTAAAAATCTGATATTGATGTAATACTTAAAACCGAAATTAGTCAGGCGAACCAGTAGTTTAAATTTAATATTTAAAAGTGAATGATAAATTTATTGATTATTATAAGATTTTACAGGTTGACCCTGATGCAGATATAGAGGTCATAAAAGCAGCATACCGCAAACTTGCCCTTAAATACCATCCAGACGCAGGAGGGGGACCTGAATCAGAAGAAAAAATGAAGTTACTTGCTGAGGCTTATGCAGTTCTTTCTGACCCGGAAAAACGGGCAAGGTATGATGCTGAAAGAAAAGGAAGAAAAAGGGTTATTCATGATGAAAAAGCAAATGAGGAAAGTGAACAGGCGAAATCAAAACAGACAAATACAATAATAAACCTTGCCCTTTTAATACTTGTAGTTGCACTGATGCGGATTAATCCTCGATTCGGGATTATTACAGCACTAATTTTACTTGCACTTTATTTCCTTCGTCCTCGGAAGAATTAACCTGAGATTATTCCTCAAATCACTTCTTTAATTCCGCAATGGATTCCTGCTGTAGGAGTGGATTCCTCTTTCGCAGGAATAATATTTTGTATGCTAATGATTTCCTGCTTAATTTCACCTTAGTGAAAGCGGGAATAATAATGAAATTTATTTTGAACAGATACGCCGTCAAATATTTTTCGGCGGGGCTGAAGGTATCCCTTCTTTTTTCTTTGCTCCTTCGATAGGTCCAGACAAAACTTCCGCACCTTTCCTCTGTCGTTTCAATCTCAACTTTCTCAAAACAACTTCCCTTTTCAAAAGTTGTATTCCGAGAGCCGGATCAACCCCTTTAGGGCATACCTGACTGCAACTCGAAGCATAATGGCATCTCCAGACACCATGAGAATCATCAATTTTACTTAACCTTTCGGAAAATCCTTCATCTCTCATGTCCATGATATAACGATACGCCTGGGCAAGAGCCTGTGGTCCTGTGTAAAGTTTGTCTGTAGCAGCCGTAGGGCATGCAGAAAGGCATAGCCCGCACTTTAAACAATATGTAAACTGGTATATCCACTCAAGGTTTTGTGGGGACTGAAAGAATTCTCCTGAAGGATTGTCTGTTTCTTTTGAATCATTCCTTATTATCCAGGGCATAACCGATTTGTGTTTTTCGAAAAGATTTGTTAAATCTGAAACAATGTCGCGCAGAACATCATAATTGGGTAAAGGGCTTATCTCAATGTGGTCGCTCTCAAGGTCATAGATTTGAGTCTGGCAACCGAGCATTGGGAGACCATTTATCATCATACCACAGGAACCGCATACCCCCATTCTACAAGAGTACCTGAAAGAAAGGGTATTATCCTGCTCTTCTTTTATTTTAATCAGCGCATCGAGGACAGTTGTGCCTCTTGGCACCTCAATTGAGTAGTCATTCCATTTGGTCCCTTGTTTATTTGATGGGTCATTTCTTTGCACCACAATAATAAATTTTCTCATTTTTTCCATTTCCATGTTTATTTTCCCTTTCACATTCCTTTATTGATGAAACTTACCGTTGTGGTATAGGCACCGTAAATATAAAGAGCTATGCCAGCAAGAACTATTACCCAACCCACTATTTTATCAAGTTTACGGGAAGAAAGAGCTTCGGCAATTACATTCCACAAACCATACAAGCCATGGTAAAGTGCAACTGGAAGGAAAATCATATAAAGAGCATAGGTGGTGACATCTTTTGCCCTTGATATGACAGCACTCCACTGGACCGGGTCTGACCCTTCGGGAAGGGGGTAGAAGAATTTGAATATATCAGGTAAATGCATCGCTCCCATATGAAGCCCTAAAAGCACAATCAAAATGCCACCACAGGTTATATGTATAATCCATCGAATAGAATCTTTCATTGCCCTCCTCCAAGTTTAAAAAATTCATATATAGAAACAACAATAAAAAATGCTCCCACTAACATTATTAAATAAACGAGGGGTCTCTGCTTACTTATTGATGTGCGATAAGGGTATTTTGGTCTTGATGGTTTTCCGACGAAGAAACCGAGTTCAATTAATATTAACCTCAGTCCGTTTAAAGCATGAACGATAAAAGCAACGAGAAGCAAAAATTCGAGGAATTCAAAAAGCGGGGACTGAATTTTTGACATCATTGCATTCCATGCTTCTTGCCCTTTTGCTCTTTCCCCGACAACAAAAATATGAAGGACAAGATACAAAATCATAGCAAGACCGGTTATGCGGTGCACAATATAAGCATACCTCTCTAACCAGTATCTCCCTGCATAGAACCATCCAATGATACCAAGGTGAGCATCACGCCCTTTTATTTTTTTTGCCACTTCCATTTTTGAATTCATTTTTGAATTCCTCCTGTTTTGAAACTCAAAAATTTACCCATTTCAAAATTTGTCGTTGGGTGTGATAAATCACGCCCCTACAAAAAAATAATAATATTTTAATACTTTCTTTCTTCTGGTTTCCATGTGGTTATTCTTACAGGTTTATCTTCAAATGCAAAACCTTCAGGAGTTTTTCTTATCAAAGTATGTTTTAACCAGTTTTCGTCATTTCTTTTAGGAAAATCCCGCCTTGCATGTCCACCTCTGCTTTCCTGTCTTCGTAAAGCGGCTTTTACAACTACCCATGCGATATCTAACATGAAGTCGAGTTCAAGCACATTTGTAAGATTGGTATTGTAAACTCTTGACTTATCTTTTACAGATATGTTTTCAAATCTCCTCCTCAAAGATTCTATTTTTTTATCAGCCTCCTCAAGTTCCCCTGCCGTCCTGAAGACCCCAACAAGTTTATTCATTGTTTCACGCATTTCCCGTCGAATCATGTAAGGATTTTCATTGCCATTTTTTTGAAGAATTTCACCAAAAACCCTTTTCTCTTCTTCTGTTGCTTTGCTTTCAGGAAAAGTCGGTGCTTTTCTCTTCTCGAGTGCACATTTTGCAGCCATTTCACCTGTAATTTTACCCCAGAGAAGACATTCTGCAGTTGAATTTGCTCCAAGCCTGTTTGCGCCGTGAAGACTCAGGCATGCTGCTTCTCCTGCAGCCCATATATTGGGAATAACTGTTTTCCCATCAATATCCGCTTCTATTCCACCCATGAGATAATGTTGAACGGGTCTTACGGGAATTGGTTCTTTTATAGGGTCAATCCCGTTGAATTTTATGCAAACCTCTCTAATAAGGGGGAGTCTTTCATTTATCTTTGCTTCCCCGAGATGGCGTAAATCGAGGTGAACATAATCGAGCCCATCAGGTCCTTTAAATCCCCTTCCTTCTTCTATTTCAGTCATTGCGGACCTCGAAACTATATCACGGGGAGCAAGTTCCATCTTTGAAGGAGCATACTTTTCCATGAATCGCTCCCCTTTGTTATTCAGCAAATATCCACCTTCACCTCTCGTCGCTTCCGTAATGAGAATCCCGCTTGGAACGAGCCCCGTCGGATGAAATTGCATGAATTCCATATCTTCAAGTCGAAGTCCTGCTCTCAGTGCCATTGCAATTCCATCTCCTGTAACAGAATGCGAGTATGTTGTGAAAGAATAAATTCTACCCGCTCCACCAGTAGCTATAATAAGGCATTTGCCACATAAAACACAAAAGTCCCCTCTTGTCATATCTATTGCGGTAACTCCCTTAAATTCCCCATCTTCTACCACTATGGAAGTTACAAAACACTCATCATATCTTGAGACACAATCGTATTTCAAAAGTGTATCGTAGAGGGTTTGCATTTCAAAGAAACCTGTTTTATCAGCAGCGTAGGTTGCACGAGGGTATGAATGTCCCCCGAATGGACGCTGGTCTATTCTTCCATCAGGTGTTCTTGACCATGGAATTCCCCAGTGCTCGAGTTGTAAGATTTCATTTGGTATCTCTTTGGTAAAGCGCAGGACAACATCCTGGTCTGCAAGAAAATCTGACCCCTTCACAGTATCCCACGCGTGTAATTCAACAGAATCTCCTAATTCCGGGCGAAGGACAGCGGCAGTCCCACCTTCAGCCGCTACGGAATGAGAACGCATGAGTTGAAGTTTTGAAACAATAGCAATTGATAATTTCCCTTCTGAAACTTTTGCTGCTTCAATGCCTGCTCTCAAACCTGCAAGACCCGAACCAAGAATAATGATGTCATGTTCAACTTTTTCAACCATCCTTATCCTCCTAAAAATTCGCAAAATATCCATTACAAAAAAAATGTCAATTAAAAATATGTTTGGTTAATTGGTGAAATTTATCCAAACAAACTTGCAATAGTGTCATTTTTTTGTTTATCTAAAAAAACATTATGGGAAAAACATACAAAATAGATGAAATTTTTAGTTGCTCAAGAGAAAAACTCCTGAAACTCATGACAGACCCTTCGATAAGAAAAGCAGAATCTATGGAAATAGGAGGAGCTCTTGAAGCAGAGGCAAATGTAGAAAAGGGACCCGACGGAAATCTTCATTTGACTGTTATTTCGAAAGTTCACCCCAGAAAAATGGATGGGAAGAAGGATAAGAGTAAAACAGAAAGAGCGATTCTTCGGGAATCATGGAATATTGATAAATTTGAATGTGACTGGAGTTATACACTTGAAGAAACCTTTTCTGACAAAGTTAAAGTCACAGGACATAAAAGGATTCTTGATCGCTCTGATAAATGCCAGTATATGGATGAAGTAAATGTTGAAGTAAATATACCTGTAATAGGTGGCATGATAGCACAAACGGTAGTTTCTCATCTTGAAAAAGGAACTCCTCGTTTAATAGAATGGATAAATAAGAAACTGAATGAAAAATAAAAACCAGGTATCTCTTGAAACTCTTCTTCAGCATCCACCTCCAAGACCATTAAAGCCGATTTTAAGTAGTCCCCTTGTTTTAAAAATCGCATTTTATACTTTAGGTTCCTTTGCATTTTTTGGTGGAGCGATTTTAGACATGCAGTATCTGCTGATTGACCATTTTGGGGAACCAATTTTAGGGAATGAAAGGGTTGTATCAGGTTTTTTTATTCTATTTATATGTGTAATTGGTTTTGTAGTATTCTGGTATTCGGGATTATCTGATATTTATTATTTATACCTCTATAGAAAAGGAAAACTTGTAGTTTCTACAGTCGAGAAATCTTCTGTTCACGAAATCAAACAAAAAAAATACTACACTGTAAACTGGATTACTGAAGAAAATGGAAATATAATTCGGAGCAATATCTCTGTTTCGGTTTATAACATTCCCCTTCTCGATTTGTATTGTATGAAAGGTGAAAAACTCCTTCTTCTATCCTCAGAAAAAGACCTTGGAGATGCAACAGTAGCACAATTGATGGGTCTTACCAGGAAGCCTGAAAAACTTGGATTATCAAAACCTCCTAAAATTCTCTCATGTCTTATTTTCACCGGGATTTTTCTTGTTGTTATATGTGCTGGATTAGCAATTGTAGGGTTTTCGAGCAGCCTGCTACTTGACAATTCTTTTCCACTTCCATTAGTTGCGGGCTGTGCATTTGTAGGGGTTTTGATTACCCTTCCGTTCTGGATTGTTAAAAAAGATATTGCTGATTTGCTTACGCCATCAAGAACCACATGGATAGCAATATTGTTCACTGCAGGTTTTTTTGCTTCAATGGGACTAATGAAAGGATTAAATGTCTGGATGGTGAAAGAGGAGCCTGAAATTCATACTGTTGAAGTAGTTTCTTTGCAAGAAACTTTCTTTCCGCAGATTCATTTTTATGCTTTTGTCAAATCATGGAGACCGGGAAGAATTAAGGAGAAAATACCTCTTTTGCCATGGAAAAGTTATGCTTTAAAACCGGGGAAGGAAATGAAGCTTTCTGTTGTAAATGGGGCACTTGGATTAACAGCAATAACTAAAATAGAGATTTAGTAATTCATTACTCAAAGTCTGATAAATCTGCATCCAATCTCTAATTATTTTTTACTGCAACCCGGGTGCATAAACTTTTTATGCACCGAATTATTCAGAATTACAGGCAAAATTTTCTTGCGCAGTTTTCAAATGCATATTTGTACAATGCACCACACTTTAAGAAAAGACCATTTTTCGTTTAAAAAAGCTGGCATGGAGATTGAAATAAATAAGAGATGGAAGGAGTGATAACAATGAACCAAACAGGAGAAATTTTATTGGTAGATAAAGACAGAGTGGAAGCAAATCAAATAAGTAACATCCTCTTGAATGCAGGTCATTATGTTTCATGTGTCCACACAGGACTGGAAGCAATAGAAAATGTAAAAGTAAGCCCTCCTGACCTTGTCCTTTCAGATTTTGGGCTACCTGATTTTGATGGTATTCATCTTACCCGTTCATTAAAACAAATTAATGATGATTTATATGTGGTTTTAATGGGAGAGTGGCCGACAATAGAATTTGTAAAATCTGCAATGATGACAGGAGCATACGATGTTTTAACAAAACCTGTTAAAGCTGATGCGCTCTGTTCTCTAGTCGGGTCAATTCTTGTTGCAAAAAATCTTAGACTTAAAAAAATGGATGTTCGCCCGGATCACACTAAGGTTCAGGAAATATCTAATGCTGTTTTTGATGAGCAGGGGTTATGGGTTTCACCGTTACCAGATGGGGAGTACATGATAGGAATAGCGATTCAGGGGTGGATTGATTCCGGAAAATTAGTTTACATAACCCCCCCGGAAGTGGGAAAGGAAGTTAGGAAAGGGGACACACTTTTTGAGCTTGTATCCTGCGAGGGCAAAGCTGGAAAGATTCATAGGATGCTATCCCCAATGAATGGAGTTGTAACTGAAGTTAATGAAGATATCTTAAGTGAGCTTGCGCGGGCTGTTTGTAGTGGCTCATGTTCACCATCACCGTGGCTCACGCCAGTATTGAAAATAAAACCATCAAAGTAAAAAATGTTAGGAGGATAAAAATGCAACCTCAAGTATTAATCGTTGATGACCAATTAAGTGTAGTCAAAGCATGGGAAGCGGTTCTTTCCACATCAGGCATTAAAATTACTGGAAGTAGTGATGGTGGGGAAGCGTGGGAAAAGTTTCAGAAAGAAAGATTTGATGCAGTCATAACGGACATAAGAATGCCTGGCATGGATGGAATTGAATTGATAAAGAAAATAAAGAATTCAGGAAAAGAAGCTGAAATAGTAATCTTTACTGGATATGGCTCGCCTGAATATGTCAATCAGGCAAAAGACCTCGGGGTTTCCGAGTTCGTTCTCAAGCCTGTCTCACCAGCAGTTATGACGGATATCGCTATTCGAGCTTTAAGTAAACGGGGATTTTCAAAGGAAGCACTTTCTTCTAATTGGCAGTGGCTTGTCAGACCTCAGGAAATTGCAAGGCGTATGATAAGGGAGGCAGAGGAAGCTGAGAAGGAGAAGGCTATACCCGAGGCAGCCAGAATAACTAAAGAACACCTTGAAAAAGTAGATGAAATAGCAGCTTCGTACAGGAATATGCCTGGAGGACTCATCCCAACTCTTCAGAAAGTCCAGAATTTTCTGGGCTATCTTCCACCAGTGGTTCAAAAAAGAATTGCAAAGAGACTTGATGTGCCAGTTAGTGAGGTGTTCAGTGTGGTAACATTTTATTCTTTCTTTACCATGGTTCCGAGAGGGAGACATGTTTGTAGAATTTGTCTTGGAACGGCGTGTTATGTTATGGGAGGGAAAGAGATTGCTTCGAAGCTGAGTCAGAACCTCGGAGTCGAGCTTGGTCAGACCACCAATGACATGCGCTTTACAATTGAGGCGGTTCGTTGTCTTGGAGCGTGCGCACTTGCACCGGCAATTACTATTGATGGAAGAGTTTATGGACGAAACGACCCAAACCGCGTGATGGAAATTCTTGAAACTTACAAATAATACTAAAAGGAGAAAACTAAAAACAATTATGTATTAAATAAGGAGACTGAAAAATGGTTGCATTTAGAGTCAATGATTTACAGAAAATCAAGAATAATTACACGGGATATTTTTCCCCTGCAGGGAGGAGTAAAATACGAGTTATTGTGCATATGGGGACATGTGGAATTGCTGCAGGTGCACAGGACATTTTAAAAGCAGTCGAACAAAAATTGAAAGAAAACCCTGTCAGGGATATTGAGTTAAAGACAACGGGATGTGCTGGATTATGTGGAAGTGAGCCTATGTTAACTGTGGAAGTAAAAGGTTATCCCCCGGTAAAGTATGCCCGTCTTACTCCTGAAGCTGTTACGGAAATTTTTGAAAAACATATTTTGGGAGGAAAACCTGTACAAAAATATTCAATTTGTCAGGGAAATGAAGTTGTTGTTGGAGAGGAGATTATTTCGTCGGGAGAAAGATTATATGATAATCTTCCAGCACTTGATGGGTACGGGTTTTTTAAAGATCAGCGTCTCATAGTAATGAAAAACCGCGCACTTTTAGACCCGGAGTCCATTGATGAATATATTGCGAGGGATGGTTATATGGCTGCTGCAAAAGCTCTTTTGGAAATGACTCCAGAGCAGATTATAGATGAAATAAAGAGGTCGGGGCTCCGCGGGCGCGGAGGAGCAGGGTTTCCAACAGGACTTAAATGGGAATTTGCGCACAAATCAAAAGGTGATAGAAAATTCATCCTTTGCAATGCTGATGAAGGGGACCCGGGTGCTTTTATGGACAGATGTGTTCTTGAATCGGACCCTCATTCTGTTTTAGAGGGGATGATAATTGGTGGAAGGGCAATAGGTGCAACTGAAGGAATCATTTATGTTAGAGCAGAGTATCCACTTGCAGTCGAAAGACTTGAACAGGCGATAGCCCAGGCAAATGAAAGGGGATTATTGGGGAAAAATATTCTTGGTTCTGATTACAGTTTAACCATAAGACTCTACCTTGGAGCTGGTGCATTTGTGTGTGGGGAAGAAACGGCGTTAATGCGCTCCATCGAAGGGAAAAGAGGAACACCAAGACCAAGACCCCCATTTCCGGCACATAAAGGGTTGTGGGAAATGCCATCCGTTCTTAATAATGTAGAAACCTTTGCCAATGTACCGAGAATAATTTTAATGGGTGCTGATAAATTTGCTTCTATGGGAACAGAGAGAAGTAAAGGCACAAAAGTTTTTGCACTTTCAGGTTGTGTCAATAATGTTGGTCTCGTCGAAGTTCCAATGGGCATAAAATTGAGAGATATTGTTTATAACATTGGTGGTGGCATAAAAGGGGGAAGAAAATTCAAAGCAATACAGTTGGGAGGACCTTCAGGAGGATGCCTTCCTGAATCGCTTCTCGATACACCTGTTGATTATGAATCAATTTCAAAAACTGGTGCTATTATGGGTTCAGGAGGCATGCTTGTAATTGATGATTCTGCGTGCATGGTTGATATTGCAAAATTTTTCCTCGGGTTTACTACCGATGAATCCTGTGGAAAATGCGTTCCCTGCAGAATAGGAACAAGAGTTATGCTCGATATTCTCAACAAAATAACAAGGGGAGAGGGAACGGAATCTGATATTCAAAAACTCGAAAGTCTTGCACAGGATATATCAGCGGCAAGCCTTTGTGGACTTGGACAGACAGCACCGAATCCTGTGCTCACTACACTTCGATACTTCCGACATGAATATGAGGCACATGTAAAGGAAAAATATTGTCCGGCAGGAAAATGCAAAAGGCTTTCTCCTACCCCGTGCCAGGCAGCCTGCCCCATTGGAAGTGATGTGTCAAGTTATGTGGCTCTTATAGGACATGGAAGATACGAAGAGGCTGTAAGTGTCATTCTTGAAGATAACCCTCTTCCTGGCACTCTTGGTCGGGTTTGTGTGCATAAATGCGAATCGGCATGTAAGCGGAAGGATGTTGATAAGGCAGTTTCGATATGTGCACTTAAGAGATTTGCTACTGACAGGGCAACTGATTATCTCGAGGATGTAACTCCCTGTGAAACAAAGTATCAGGAAAAAGTAGCGATTGTAGGAGCAGGTCCTGCAGGTATTGCCTGCGCGTATGACCTCATCAGGATGGGGTATTCTGTCACAGTGTTTGATATGCTTGACAAAGGTGGTGGAATGCTTCGAGCAGGGATTCCATCATACAGACTCCCGAGAGAAATTCTCGATGCAGAACTTCGCAGACTTGAAAAGATGGGTGTTGTTTTTGAATACGGGAAGAAATTAGGAAGGGATTTTACAATACAGGATTTGAAAAAAATGGGCTTCGGGGCGATTTTCCTTGGAATAGGAGCATACAAAGGTGCGAAGTTAGGGCTTAAAGGGGAAGGCGAGGTTCAGGGAATTTACGATTGCATAGAGTTTCTTATGAAAAATAATTTGAAAGGAAAATTTAAGGCTGGAGAAAAGGTACTGGTTATAGGTGGTGGAAATGCTGCTATGGATGCTGCAAGAGTTAGTGTTCGTCTGGGGAGTGATGTTCATATCGTGTATCGAAGGACAAAGGCAGAGATGCCTGCAAATCCGTCAGAAATTGAGGCGGCGATTGAAGAAGGAGTTAAAATGCATTTCCTTGTTTCTCCAGTAGGGCTTCTTACACAAAATGGTAAAATAACAGGACTTAGGTGTATTAAAAATGAATTGGGTGAACCTGATTCGAGTGGCAGGAGAAAGCCTGTACCAATCCCGGGAAGCGAATTCGATATCGAGGCAGATGCAATAATAAGTGCCATTGGTCAGGTGCCTGACACAGCATGGATTGATGGTAAAAATAATCTTAGAGTTTCAAAAAATGGAACTCTTGAAGTCAATCCGGAAACAATGGAAACCGGGGAGCCCGGGGTTTTTGCAGGAGGAGATGCAGTAACCGGTCCTGCAACGGTTGTGGAAGCAATGGGAGCAGGACAGAAAGCAGCGGTTTCAATACACTGCTTTTTAAGAGGGAAACCGTTTGGAGGCTATAAAAGACCAAGACCCAGAGTTAATGTGGAAAGAATACCTGTTACACCTGAAGAGCTTGAAAAGATTACGAAGGCACAAATGCCTCATCTCGAAGTATCTCGCAGAATAGGATGCTTCGATGAAGTGGAACTCGGGCTTGATGAAAAACAGGCACTCATGGAGGCAAAAAGATGCATGAGGTGTGACCTTGAATCTGAGGAATAACATAAAAAGAAAAGATATTTATTAATAAAAGTGAGGTCTTAAAATGAATACCATGGCAGAAGGAAAAAATATCATAAAACTAAAGATTGACGGAAAACCAGTAGAAGTAGAGGAAGGAACAACCATTCTCGAAGCTGCAGATTTAATAGGAATCAAAATTCCTCGTCTTTGTCATGACAAAAGACTTAAACCTTTCGGTGCGTGCAGATTGTGTATTGTAGAAATCGAAGGGAGAGGTAGTAAATTCGTTACAGCATGCAGCACTCCTGTTGAACCGAATATTTCAGTGATTACAAGCAATCCAAGAATAGATAGAGCAAGGAAAACAGTGATGGAACTACTGGCTGTTCATCATCCCATTGATTGTCCAGTATGTGATGCTGCAGGGGAATGCCAGATGCAAATTTTAACAACGGAAATAAGAGGTATAGAACATCGGAGGTTTGAAGGCAAGGAAAAGAATATAGCGAGAGATGCACGAAATCCTTTGATTGAGAGAAATTTAAACAGGTGCGTTGGGTGTGGAAAGTGTGTCAGGGTTTGTTCTGAGGTTCAGGGAACATCAGCGATAGATTTCCAGTACAGGGGTTTTTCAACAAAGATTGGTTCTCCGTTTGGAGAACCTCTTGATTGCGATTTTTGTGGACAGTGTGTGGATATCTGCCCTGTTGGTGCTCTTCTGAATAGGCAGTATAAGTTTACAACGAGAGCATGGTTTCTTAAGAAAGGCATTTGCGTTTGTCCTTATTGTGGCGATGGATGCGTAATTGAAATTGGAGTTGGGAGTAAAGGGCAGATTGTGAGGGGTAAGAGTGCTCCGGAAGCAGGGTATAACGAAGGAAATCTTTGCCAGCGTGGAAGATTCGGACATGACTTTTTACAAAATCCCCTCCGTTTGCAGTATCCTATGGTGAGAAGAAATGGTGAATTGAAGCGGACTGATTGGAATCAGGTAATAGAAATGGTTTCCACAAAGTTGATGTCAAATTTATCGAAATTATCCGATAAAGGAGAAGGAAAAATTGGTTTTATGATTGGTGGAAGAATAGATAATGAAGCATTAGGTAAACTAAAAATATTGATAAAATCCCTTGGAGAAAGGGTTAGAGTTTCTTCGAGTAGCATGAGTAAACTTCGTTTCTTGAAAGATGTTGTGGAAAAGGTGTGGGGAACCCAACCTCCACTTAATGGAGCTGAGCGAGCACTTAGGTCCGATTTTATACTGGTTCTCGATTCAGAGATTAATGCTACAAATCCATTCACATGGATTAATGTTCATAAGGCGAAGTTGAGACATGGTGCAAAACTTGTTACTGTTTCAACTCGAAGGACTAAAACAGGAAGGAGGTCTGATAAATTCTATTATGTTGAACCAGGTGGTTGCACTGAACTTCTAATGAGAGTAGCATCAAAGGTTCTTCGTTTAAGTGGTGGAAGGATTCCTGAAGCAAATCCTGAAAATTTTGAGGGATTTGAAAAGTTTGTGAAAGAGTTGTCGGGGATAAGAGCAGTTTTGACGAAGGATATTGCGGATTCTGAAATTGAATGGATTGCAAATGAAATGGTTCGTGCCAAAGACCCGCTTGTGGTTTTTACTCTCGATGCTTCTGAGAACATGAAATCAAAACAATTTGTAATAGCAGTAGCAAATCTTTTACTCCTTCTTGGTAAAGGTCCTGAAAACATGCTTGTTCCATTACCTGAATCGAATACAAGAGGACTTATAGAAAGCGGTGTTCTTGGAAAGGATTGGGGTGATGACCCTGCCTCAATGTTAAATGATATTAAGAATGGAAAAATTAAAGTTTTGTATGTTATTGGTGATGACCCGATATCGAAGCTTCCTGAATCCTCATATACCCGTCAGGTGCTAAGCGGTCTCGAACTTTTTGTTGTTCAGGATATTATTTTGAGCGGTGCAGCATCTATTGCAGATGTTGTATTGCCTGTAGCAGGATGGGCAGAGCATAGAGGTTCTTACACATCATCTGAAGGAAAAGTGCAATTTTTTGAAAAAATGGTTGAACCACCAAAAGAATCACTTTCAGACGAAGAAATAATAGAACGGATTTTAGAGAGTGCTGGAATTAAGAGGGAAGTATCGGAGAAGCCTGAAGCACCTCCTGAAAAGAAAGGTGCTTTGCATTATAGTTTTATCGAAGTGCAACCTATTATTTCTATTCCTTCCGGAGGCTCAGGTGATGAGTTTATTCTTGTGACAGGACCAGGAAGGGGGCATAATGGAGTATTGTCTACTTATTCTCAGGCAATCACTTCGGTTTTCCCTGAACCATACCTTTTCATAAATCCTGATGATGCTATGAGGCTTGGTATAAGTGACATGGAGACTGTTAATTTGAAAAGTTACTACGGTGAAGTAGGGATAAGGGTTAAAATTGATGACCAGATTAAAAAGGGAACTGTTTATGTTCCATGTCATTTCAGTGAACCCCCTGTTCTGGACCTCATTTCTAATGATGTCAATCTCTCTGGTGCACCGGTTAAAGTCAAAGTGATTCCTTTCCACATTACAAAAGCAGCAACAATCAGCGCCTTATCTTAATTCCGCAATTTAATAAATAAAATTTGATGATTGATTTTTATAACAATAACATTTTTATAACAATAACATTATCATACTATAAGAAGGGTCGCCTTTTTCTATAAGTATTTTGACTGCTTCAGTATCGGGTTCTGCCTTCTTATACTATTTTCTTGCATTTGCTTTTATTATCCACATAGAACTTTTCCTTTTCCAATTATTTCTAAGATAAAATTATCTTGAAGTTTTAATCTATTGTTAAGTTCATTCCTTGTAAAAACTACTGGTTGAATAAAATAAATAATAAACTATTTTTCGCACCTCGCATGCTCTCTCTATCCTATTTTTTTGTTTCCTTAATGATAAAAAGGTTGATATCGCTTTCATCTTTTGGACTACCGTTCAAAATCCTGTTCCTGCCCCTGCCTTCGCAGAGGTAGACTACAGCAAGAATCCGTTTCTTCACAGTAATCAATAAAATTAGATTCTTCCATACATGGATGATTAAAATAAAAAATTTTTAAAATTTGACTTAAAATTAAAAATAAGATAACTATAGAGAAAATTTTAGGAGGTAAACATGAGAAAAGAAAGAAAAATCTATTTATTTTCAACCATCTTTTTACTATTTTTAATTTTTCAGGTAAAAATTTCCAGTTCCCAAATGGCGGTACAAACTGAAAATACCCCAGCTGCTTGTAAGGATGGTATAGACAATGATGGAGATACATTTATTGATTGCAGTGATCAGGATTGTTCTTTTTTTGTTTTCTGTAGTGGTGGGGGAACCACCCAGCAAGTTGCACCATCTCCTGGAGCAACTTATGGAACTAAAAGGGAACCAAGAAAAAGTAAAGGGGGTGTGGGAATGTATTTGTCAATAGATGTATTTGGTCATGCAGATAGAAAAGGAAAGGCTTTAGGAGTAGAGGGCAAAGCCCAATACAGAATGAATCCTACGGCAGGTTTAGGATTATTCGGAGAGGCATTGGTAGCTCCTGTGGTTGCACTTGGAGGGGAAATTTACATTGCTTTTCCAAAAATTGCAAAGGGTAGAGAATATTATGAAGGTAGTTGGAGTAGTTGGTATGATTGTAATAACTGTGTTACCGATGTATTGTTTAATGCTAATTTTAGACTAAAATTCCCGATAAAATTGATAAAGTGGTTGAGTCTATATCCAATGATTACAGCTGGGTTAGGGAATTATGCAGCAAGGCACGAGAATTCACATACAGAAAATTTCCTCGGTATTGCTTTTGGAGCAGGAATTGGACTTGAGGGTTATACTCCTGTTATTGTTACACCATTTTTTGAAATCAGGTACTATGGAGGAGCCGGATGGAATATGAATAAGGATGAAGGAGTGGATAGCGATATGGCAGTAATTCATTTCCTTTCTCTAAATTTAGGTGTAAGAATTCTGTAAATTTTTAAGCGATTATTTCGACTTAATTTAGCTACATAAGACAGGTGACTTTGAATCCGCTCAGCCATCGTCGTATGGCAGAACCATCAATCCCTTAGCAAGAATCCGTTTTGAAGTTTAATCTTTCATTTAATGATTTGATTTTTGATTTTTTATAACAAACATTAAATTTTTAATTTCTGAGGGGAAGGCAAAGTTTTGCTGTAGATTTAATACGGGGAGTGACTGAAAGATTTTTTATCTTTGTCAAATTGGCAATTCAGCGAAAAGCAATGAAGAATATGTCAAACCGAAACCCTGAAAAAAACCAGATTTTTTAATAATTATTGTATTGTTAAAAGTAGGCATGAAAGTTGCTAACATCATATAGAGACTGGTTTTATCTATTTATAAAGTGAAGCAATGTGGCGGAAAGTTTTAAGCGAAATTTTCACAAGATATATTTTCATTTTTGATATTTTAATAATAGCAATTTTTGCAGCATTTATAGCGGGTGCTGTCAATCAAATTGTTGCTTTTAAGGTTGATTCATTTATTTCGAAATTAGTTGAAAAGAAAACTTCAAGTAAAAGTATAAATTCGAGGGTCTCTTCTTTATATTCAAAAGATTCAGGTGAAAATGAGTTTATTCCTGTTGATGGTAAGACAATTCTTGCACGAAATTTTTTCGATTCCCAGGCAGGTCCTCTCGATGTAGATGAAAATGAGAGGCTAAAACAGAATATTGGGTTGCAGGATTCTGAAATCGGGTCACCTAACACTGTAATAAACAAGTGTAATTTGCAGTTAAAAGTCGTAGGTCTCTTTGCAAGCGATGACCCTGAATGGTCTTTTGCGGCAGTTGATTCAGGTGGCAAAACTCAAATTTTAAAAATAGGAGATTCTATTCAAGGGCATGTTTTGAAAGATCTGAGCTGGAAGTATGCCATTTTGGATTCGCAGGGAACTGGCTCTCTTTGTTATCTCGATATATGGCAGGAGGAAATTCAAGGTGGGATTAAGCCACCAGTAACAGCAATTGGAGGTAATTTACCGCCAGGCAGGATTGGACCTCCTCCCCCTTCAACAGACAGGACCGATTTTGAAACACTGATGCAGAATTCTATAACTGATGTTTCAGAGACAGAAAAAAATATAGATAGGTCCTTAATCGATTATGTTCTTCAAAACAAAGGGAGTTTAATGCAGTCGGGCAGGGTCCTTCCGAACATCGAAAATGAGGAGGTAAAAGGTTTTAAAGTTTTTGGAATAAGAAAAACGAGTTTGTGGGGAAAACTTGGAATCCAGAATGGTGATATTATTAATTCTGTGAATGGAATAGAATTCAAGGGACCAGAATCTGCAATGGATGCATTTGATAAACTTCAGAATGCAGGACATATAACGGTGAATATCACAAGAAGGGGGAAAAGTATGAATCTCGATTACAACATAAAGTAGGTTAACATGAAAAACTACAATAAAAAAGATTTTCTGTGGGGTGATAAAAAAGGCGGATGGGGACGGTTTTCAGACTTTGTTGAAACATCGTTTTCAATGATTAGTTTTGTTTTTATCTTCCTGCTTTTGTTTTCATCATATTTTTCATTTTCGTGGGAAATTTTAGCACAGACAGGAAATAAGGAAGATGGAGAGAAAAAGCCCAAGGTTTTCAAAACTGTTACAACACCAGTGGAAAAGACCGATACGGAAACCGAAGGAGGTGCAGCAGGATCGATGAGGAAAACAGTTCCAATTTCACCTTCGATTAAGATTCCGCCACATTTTCCCCACCCACCTGCAGGCGTGGCGGTTCCTTCTGGAAGCGTGACAGGAGAAGAGAAAAAGATAAGTGTTGCGGAAGCGGTGGAAAAAGGAAAAACTTCGTCCGGAACCTCAGTACCTCCTCCACCACCTCCTCCCTCACCAACCACTTCTTCTTCACCTCCTGCAGGGGGTGGTCAAACGGGACAACAATCTAAAAGTATTATTGGTTTATCTCCTGAGGAGGAATTCGGTCTTGGAATGGAATATAAAAAGAAACCCAAGGGTTTCAAATTTAGTTTCAATATAAACGATTACGACCTTGCCGACCTCGTTGCTGTAATAGCAAAGATAACAGGAAAGAAATTCATATTAAGTGCCAAAGTCAAACAAAATATAAAGGCTACTATCATAGCCCCAACTCCGGTTACTGCTGATGAGGCATTCCGGGCTTTTGTAAGTGTCCTTGAAGTGAATGGTCTGACGATAGTTCCCGAAGGTAAGTTTTTTAAAATAGTGGATTCCCAGGGAGCAGCTGGTCTTGCAGTTTCGACTTATCTCGATGGGGTGACTCCAGAGGATGCGAGGGTCATAACGAGAATTCACAAACTTACATACGGTAATGCTGAAGATTTCGCTCAGATTTTACAGAAGTTTAAATCTAATATTGGTGACATAACTGCTTATCAGCCCACAAACTCCCTCATTATGACTGACTATGGTTCAAATTTAAAGAGGTTGCTTAAAATTATAGAGGCGATTGATGTTGCGGGTGCAGGGGAAAAGATATGGATAGAGCCTGTTCACTACGGTTCAGCGACTGACCTTGCACAAAAACTTCAGGAAATAATGGAAGCGGCGAATATGACATCGCAATCGAAAGGGGGGGGAAAGGGAGGAATAAGAGGAAGTTCCTCAACTCCTGCAGGACCTGGAGGAGAAGCAGGAACATCCGAAGAAATACGGGTATCAAAAATAATAGCAGAGGAGAGAACCAACTCTTTAATAATAATTGCAACTCAGGGTGCCTATGTCCGAATTATAGAATTGATAAAGAAGCTCGATGTGCCAGTACCAGGTGAAGGAGAGATTCATGTTTATTATCTTCAACATGCGGATGCTGAGGAACTTGCTGGAACTCTTTCAGGTTTGGTTCAGGGTATGAAGGGTAAAAGGAGTAAAGAAGGGGGTGGGGGAGGGACCGCACTTTTTGAAGGAGAGATAAAAATAACTCATGATAAAGCCACCAATTCTCTCGTAGTTGTATCAACTGCAAGGGATTTTAACAGTTTGCGTAAAGTAATTGACCAGCTTGATATTCCCCGAAGACAGGTTTTTGTCGAAGCAATAATAATGGAAGTTTCTCTCCAGAAAATGTTGACTCTGGGGGTTGCTACGAATGCGGGTACTTCTTTTAAAACAGAAGGTAAGGATTCTCTGGCTTTCGGTGCTACAACATTTTCCGGACTTTCTACAATCCTCATTGACCCAACTTCATTGATGGGTCTTGCAGTGGGTCTCAGGGGACCGGAGATAAGCGAAGCGGAGGGAATTCTTGGAACTGGTATAAGCATTCCTGCCTTTGGTGTTCTTGTTAATGCCCTGCAAACAAATAATGATGTAAATATTCTTTCAACTCCACACATTCTTGCTACTGATAACGAAGAGGCATCGATTACAGTTGGTGGTAATGTTCCAATTCAGCAGGGATTTGGAGGCTGGAGTGGCCTTATGGGAGGACAAACCACGGGTTCTACTTCCGGTTTAGGTTCTTATGCGGGACTTTCTGGTCTTTTGGGTCCAATGGTTTCGGTTGGAAGGCAGAATGTGGGTTTAACTTTAAAAATAAAACCCCATATTAATGAGAGTGACCAGATAAGATTCGAAATAGAACTCGAAGTGAGTGAGGTTTCAGGTGAAACTTCACTTGGTCCTTTAATAGACCAGAGAATGGCAAAGACTGTCAGCGTTGTGAAGGACCAGCAGACTGTCGTTTTAGGAGGTTTAATCACCGATAATCATACGGAAACCATAGATAAGGTGCCAGTGCTTGGAGATATTCCTGTGTTGGGGTATTTGTTTAAGAAAAAGAAAACAAGAAAAACAAAACGAAATCTCCTGATTTTCATGACCCCCTACATAATAAGGGATTCGAGTGATTTCAGACAGATTTTTAACAGGAAAATGGAGGAGAGGAGGGAGTTTATTGAACAAATGACAGCATTCGAAAGTAAAGAGTACGAGCCAGCATTAGATTATAGCAGGACAAATGGTATAGTTGAGGAAATAAATAAAACGCTAACCCAGCTTGAAGAAGAACAGAAACTACTGGATGAGCTATCTTTAAAACCTGCTCCTGAGCATAAAGCAGGAAAACCTGTGGATGCTGATTTAACGGAAAGCAAAACTTCCATTGAAACTGAGCAATCCGGGAATATTAAGTCAGAAGAATCTGACGAGGGTATGGAAGGTTCTATTCCTGCTGCGACCCAGAAACCTGAAAAGGATACAGAAAAAACAGGGGGTAAAACAGAGACGAAGATAAAAAGTAAAACTAAACCAAAAGCCAAAAAGGGGACTAAAGAAGAGAAACAATGAATGACCTTTTTTTCAAAGATTTTACAATTCGTACCGGGTTGTTAACACCGGAAAAACTCGAGGAATTACAGACTAAAAGCAAGGAAAGCGGAATGACACTTTATGAAACTGCTTTTCAATCGCAGGTTCTATCTGAAACAGAATTTCTAAGGGTTATTGCCGGGGAGCTCGGTTTAAGATTCTCTGCACGGATAGACCGTAAAGAGGTTCAGCAGGAACTTCTTGCTTCCCTTCCTATTAATTTTGCAAGAACGAAGAAATGCATTCCTTTAAAACAGGAAAATAATTCTGTTCTGGTTGCAATTGCAGACCCCATGGATACTGATACTCTAAATGATTTGTCCACTTTATTGGGTAAGAAAGTTGAGATTATTGTTGTTCCAGGGGAGGAAATTAATACAGCGATTAATGATTTGTATGAAAGGGCAGGTGCAGGTGATGAACTCGGTGAAAAAGAAGAAAATAAGGAAGAGGAACTTGCTGATATTCTTGATATTCAGGATGAAGCTCCAATAATCAGGTGGGTTAATAACCTGTTTGCAAGGGCGGTAAGGGAAAGAGCAAGTGATATTCACATAGAGCCGACCGATAAAGATGTGCTGGTTCGCTACAGGATAGATGGGATACTTTACAATATTAAAACTGCTCCAAAAGCATATTTACCGAGCATAATTTCGAGAATAAAAATCATGTCGGGGTTGAATATAGCAGAAAAGAGGCTTCCTCAGGATGGTAGAATATCGCTTAAAATTGCAGGAAAAAACATAGATGTGAGGGTTTCCACAATCCCGACGAGTCAGGGGGAAAGAGTTGTCATGAGACTGCTTGATAAAGCAACCGCTCTTCTGGATTTGAAGGACCTTGGCTTTTCCGCTTCGACTTATGCTTTAATGGAGGATTTGATAAAAAGACCGCACGGCATCATTTTGGTTACAGGTCCTACGGGGTGCGGGAAAACGACGACTCTTTATAGTGCTTTGAGTAAAATCAATAGTCCGGAAATTAATATTCTCACCGTTGAGGAACCTGTTGAGTACGATTTAAAAGGTATCAACCAGATGCAGGTGAATCCTAAAATAGATTTGACTTTTGCAGCGGGACTGAGGGCATTCCTGAGGCAGGACCCTGATGTAATTATGGTTGGCGAGATACGAGACAGAGAAACAGCTGAAATAGCGATACATGCATCTCTGACAGGACACCTTGTGATGAGTACCATTCATACAAATGATGCGGCAGGTGCTCTAACGAGACTCGTTGAAATGGGAATCGAGCCTTTTCTGGTCGCTTCCTCGATGCTTGCAATTTTGGCTCAGAGGCTCGTAAGGGTTTTATGCAGGGAATGCAGGCGACCGTATATTCCATCAGAATCGGAACTTTCTCAGATAGGACTGGATATGGAGAAAATAAAGCGGTTCTGGGATAAGAAGGCAAATGCAAGATATACAATGGGAGTGGTTGACCCATATCCTGAGTGGTGGGGTAAGGATATCGTATTGTATAAACCACAAGGTTGTGAAAAATGTTCTTTTCTTGGTTATCGTGGACGCTCAGGAATATATGAGCTCCTTCTTATTACAGATGAAGTTCGGTCTCTCGTTTTACGAAAAGCTGATGCCAATACGATTAAAAGAGCAGCTATTCAGGAGGGTATGCAGACTCTTCGTGATGATGGTGCAAAAAAAGTTTTGCTTGGAATTACCACAATTGAAGAAGTAATGAGGGTAACACAGGAGGAGATTTCCTGATATGGTTCTTTTTGGATATAGAGGAATTGACGGAAGGGGTGCTACCGTCAAAGGGATGAGAGAAGCAGAGTCAAGCAGGGAACTCAAAGCCCTGCTGAAGAAGGAATCCATTTTTGTTACGGAGTTATGGGAGGTAGGAAAAGAATCCCCCAAAAAATCAGGTTTTTCACTTAACAAAAATATTTCTTTTTCAAGTAGTGGAAGGATTACTTCTGGTGATATTACAGCGGTTACAAGGCAACTTGCCACTCTAACTGGGGCTGGAATTCCACTTATAGAAGCACTTTCTGCTGTTATAGACCAGGCTGATAAAGAGTCAGTTAAAGTACTTTTTACATCCATAAGAACTAAAGTTAATGAAGGAGAAAGTTTTTCATCTGCTCTTTCCGGTTATCCAAAGCACTTTTCTGATATTTATATTAATATGGTGAATGCTGGAGAACAGAGTGGAACTCTTGAACTTGTTCTGGAAAGGCTTGCGGATTTCATGGAAAATCAGGCAAGGGTTCGTGGAAAGGTGATTTCCGCAATCGCATATCCAGCCCTGATGTCTGTAATAGGGGTTTTAATTTTGGGGGTGATGATGATTGTTGTTGTCCCAAAGGTATCTGCTATTTTCAGTGATTTTGGTGCAACATTACCTTTAGCCACGCGTTTTTTGATATTCACAAGTAAAATAATCAGTGGTTACTGGTGGCTTCTTTTACCACTCTTTGCAGGAGCGGTTGCTGGATTTGTTTTCTGGAAGAGAAGTTCTTCAGGAAAATCACTCTGGCACAAAATCGTTTTAAAAATTCCTATCATGGGAAATCTGATTTTGATGCTCGCAATGGGGCGCTTTGCCACTACACTTGCAACACTTCTTTCAAGTGGTGTTCAGGTTTTAAGAGCCCTCGAAATTACCAAGCATATCCTCGGTAATATTCATCTCGAGCGTGTCATAGATGAAGCAATAGTGGGAGTAAGAGAAGGGGAACCACTCCACGAATCTCTTCAGAAATCAGGAATGTTTCCCCCCCTTGTTACAAGAATGATAGCCATAGGGGAGAAGAGTGGGCAACTTGAAGGCATGCTGAGTAATGTGGCAAAATTTTACGATTCGAGAAGTGAAGCAAGAATATCAGTTTTAACTTCGCTTCTTGAACCGGTATTAATATTGGTGATGGGTGCAGGAGCTGGGTTTGTGGCTTTTTCGATACTCTGGCCGATATTAAAAATTAATCAGTTATTCGGGTGAAGATGGGTTTCTGGAAACCTAAAAAATATATTTTTGTTCTGGAATCAAAAAAGAAAGATTCCAAAAAGCCAAAGAAGAGGATTTATAAGGTTGGTGTTTTTTTTGCGATTTTTGCAGTTTTTGTAATGGTTGTTTTTTCTGTTGAGTATGAAAAAGCAAGATTAAAAAGGAGACAAACTGTGCTTGAAATGCTTTCGATAAAAGAAATGGCTGAGCTTTATCTGGTAGAGCAGGGAAAATGCCCTCAATTTGTTGAGGAACTTAGTGGTGTTGATTTTAGTCTCAGGATGAAACCAAAAATAGAATATTTAGACCCATGGGGGAAAAAATTTGAAATTGTTTGTCCGGGGAAGAAAAATCAGGAAGGAGTGGATGTAATTTCTGCAGGTCCTGATGGAAATTTTTTTACAAATGATGATGTTAAATTATAAAAATTTTAAAGGATTATAAATTAGTGAGGAGAAATTATGAAAATCAAAAACTTAGTTAAAGGAGTTATTAAAAAAATTGGGCTTGATAAATCAAGCCCCTACAAAAATGGTGGATTTTTTAATATTGAACCATGCCAAAAAATTGCATGGGTTTGCAAAAATAGAGGAGAGGAAGGATTTACCATTATGGAAATCATGATAGTTCTTTTAATAATTACATTGCTTGCTACTGGTGTTACAGTGGCTGTTTTGCCACAACTCAGCAAAGCCAAAGAAAGGACTACATGTGTTCGAAGAGCTCAAATTTTGTCCGCTGCCGAGATGTATTTTGCTGATAATGGTGAATGTCCGACCATTGAAGATTTGAAAAAAACAAAAATTCTTAAAGGGGAACCAAGGGATGCGTGGGATCAGGAATTTAAAATAGAATGTACGGGAGAGGATGAAATAATTGTGACGAGTAGTGGAAAAGATAAAAACTTCGGAACTGAAGATGACCTTGGCGATGAAAGATGCAGACAAATTACAAAGAAACAATAATGAATAAATTTAACAAAGAGGGGGGGATGACCTTTATGGAGATTATGATAGTTATTTCCATAATCGCACTTGTATCTTCAAGCCTGATAATGGGTTTTGCAACATTAGGGCATGTTCGCTTACGCTCTTCAGCATATATGCTTGCTGCAGCTTTTTCGAGGGCCATGTCACTTGCAACTTCGAGGAATGAGAGTGTTCGAATAGTAGTAGATATAGATAAAAATACGATTGGATTCGAAATAGCTGAGGGAAAACTTCTCATTGATAGAAAAAATCCTGAAGGAGAAAATCCTGAAGATGGTGAAGATAATGGTGGGAAGAAGAGTGATGAAGAATCTGTAGAATTTAGGAAGGAAGGGGATAAAAAAATAGAGGAAAATGAGGTGACGGAAAAAGGGGGAAAATTTGACCTTGGTGTAAATACATTGGGCGAAAGGATTAAAGCGGGATTTCATGAAGGTGAAGTGCCGAAGTACAAAGCCCCACAATTTAAACCTGTCGGGGATAGAATATTAAATGAAATACAGTTAGAAGGAGGTACGAGATTTTTTGCAGTTTATTCGCAACTTTTCGAAGGAGAAAAAAAAGAAGGAAAAGTGTATATTTACTTTACGCCAGATGGAACAGCAGACCATGTTGCTGTGCAACTTAGAGGACAATCAGGGGAAATTTTCACTGTTGAAATGACTCCGCAAAGGGCAAAACCAAAAATTTATGATTACCCTTATGTACCTGATTTTTCACTGGATGAAGAGAGTGAAGAATGAAATGGAATGCCTATAAATATGTTTCTTACAGGGTCTTACCGGCAGGTTTTACATTGCTCGAGGTAATGGTTGCAATAGCGATTCTTGCTTTATCTTTGACTGCAATATTTTCAACGGAAGTTCAGAATGTTTCAAATGCTAATCATTCAAAATGGCTTGTCACTGCTAACTTGCTTGCAAGGTGCAGAATGAGCGAAGTTGAACTTCGCCTGAGAAAGGATGGGTTTCCAGAATCTGACGAATCAGAAAGTGATGTGGATTGCTGTGAGATTTTTGAGACTGATGACTACAAATGTAAATGGAATATCCAGCGCGTAGAACTTCCATCTACTGTTGATGTAGAGACAGCAATTACGGAAGCCATGACTAAAGAGTCCCTTTCTAATTTTGTTGGGGAATTTCAGGCTGAAAGAATCAGCAATCAGCTTCAGTCGATGGGAGGGATGGGTGTCCTTTCATCTCTTCTTCCAATGATAAATGACCTTCTGGTTGGGACGATTAGAAGGGTAGATGTAGAAGTGTCATGGAAAGAAAGGGGAATTGAAAAGAAAACGACTCTAACAGAGTATTTTGTAAATCCAGGAGAAGGGGTTAGTGGAGCACTTCTTAAAATGGGAGTAATGGAAGACCTTATGAAGGGAGTTACTCCACAGAATCCATTAGATTTTAATGAGTTGCAAAAGGTTTTACAACCAAAGGGCGTGAAATGAAAATATTACCCGTAAAGGTGAGCCAGTCTGGTATGACTCTAATGGAATTAATGATGGCTATCTCAATAATAGCGATGATTGGCACAATGATATGGACATCGTTTGCTCAAACATCGAAGATGCGTAAGAATGTTGAAGCAAAACTGGATAGGTATCATCAGATAAATAGTGCTTTTGCACGAATTGCAGCAGATTTGAGTATGGCACATTTATCAAGAAATAGAAATTTAGGAACAAAAAAAAGCCTCACAACAGAACCAGGTTTTATAGGTAAAAACGATGACCCTGATAAATTGGACTTTACAACTTTTTCACATTATAGGAGGTATCTCGATGCGAATGAGGGGGACAGGTGTGAAGTTGGTTACAGGGTGGTGGAGGATAGGAACTCCCCAGGAAAATATAACCTTATAAGGAGGGAATCGATTGTGGTTGACGATGACCCGCAGAAAGGAGGAAAAAGTAGTATTCTTGTAGAGGATGTCGTGAAGTTCGACCTCGAATACTACGACCCTGCAATGGACAAATGGGAGAAGGAATGGGATACAACAGAAGCAACTGGTAAGGGATTGAGATTACCACTTCAGGTAAGAATATATCTTGTAATTAAGGATGAAAATGGAAAAGAGATTGAATTTGCAACTCAGGTTCCTCTGGATATTCAGTCTCCTATAGCTTTTTCAGGAGGGGGTGCATGAAATTTTCAAAACAGAGCTGTGGTGTTGCACTTGTTATGGTTCTTGCTGCTGTTGCTGTTTTGACGATTCTTGTAACCGATTTCATGAGAATAACACAGATACATACTCTTGGTTCTATTAATGTGCGCAATGATGTAAAAGCAGAATATATGGCACGATCTTCTGTTAATCTTTCTCGTCTTTTGCTCGCAGTTCAGGGTGTGATTTCAAGGGAAATGAGAAATTTCCATATGCGTCCACCTCCGCTTTGGCAATTTGCAGATTATTTCATAATGTCTTTTAATGACCCTACTGCTCTTCAAATGGTTGGTTCTGTTATTGGAGCACCTATAGAAGAAGCAAAGGGATTTGGAAATCTCGATGGGGAGATTCAGGTTGCAATAGTTGACGAGGAGAGCAAGATAAATTTAAACATGGCGTCAATGGGTCCAGTCTGGCAACAAATACTTTCAAGGGAATTGCTTGCTCTTTTTTCTCCTCCTGTTTATGACCCAATATTTGAAAAAAAGGATTCAAATGGTGAGAGGATGACTCGAGAAAAAATGGTTGCAGCAATAATAGATTATGTTGATTCTGATGAAGTGGTTTTTGGAAGTGAAGGTTATCCTGAGGCAAGTGCATACGAGATATCGGAAGATATCCCCCCTTTGAAAAATGCTCCTTTTGACGATATTGAAGAACTTAGAAATGTAAAAGGTGTTACAGATGATTTCTGGGTAGCTTTTGTGGAACCTGAACCGGATCATCCTGAAGCAAGAACTCTTACGGTATGGGGAAGCGGGCTGATAAATATAAATACTGCTGATCCACTTGTCTTATACGCTGTTTTATGTGCTTTTTCCGCTAATCCTGCTACTGCTTGTTCGCCAGAAAATGCTGATAAGGTTTTTTCTCTTGTTCAATATATGATGGATGTTAGAAGCCTTCTTTCAGTTCCATTTGCTAATACTGGAAGATTTGTTCAAAATGTGGGGCAGGGAGTAGAAGGGATTCCTGGTATACCTTTAAATAATAACGATGTTAGCAATTACCTGACTGTGGATTCGAGTGTATTTTCGATTTATGCTACTGGAAAAATTGGTAATTCAGTTAGAAGAATCTGGACAGTTGTTGATACAAGGGGGGTAAATTCGATGACAGGTGGTAATGTTCTTTACTGGAAAATATATTAACAGATTTATATAGAGTATTATCATGGCGTATGAAGCACTAAGCATTGATGTAGGGAGTTACAGTGTAAAGGTTGTCAGAGGGAAGATTGGAGTTAAAAATGCCCAAATTTTAGATTGTAAAGAAGCAGTAATTAATACCCCAAATGGTGGAGTTCCCTCAATTGAAGATATCCGCAAAGCACTTGGTGAGTGTTTTTCAGGTTTTGATAAAAAGCACCATGTAGTTTTTACTTCTTTAGGGGGAACGAAGTTTTTTATGAGAAATATCCAGGTTCCTAAAGGAGCAGTCAAACGCCTCACCCAGATAGCACTCCTTCAAATAGAGGATGAATTGCCTGTTGAGCCCTCAAGATACATAGTAGATGCGGTTGCAACGAGAGAAAGCGAGGTGGGGGGAAACATGGATAGTATGGTTGTTGCCGCTTTAAAAGATGATGTAAGGGTGGTGATAGAAATTCTTTCTGAAGTTGGGTTTGATCCTGCAGAAATAACATGCGCACCATCATTTTTCCAGTTTGCTGCGAATGTGAATGATTTTTATTGGGAAGGAAATTCTGTAGCATTTCTTGAAATTGGTCATAGAGTGTCTGAACTTGTGATAATCGAAGGAGGTGTACCAGTTCTTTACAGGGCTATAGTCTGGGGTGGTGTCAACATTACTGAAAAGATTTCAACTTTTCTTTCAATTCCTTATGAGCATGCACAGGAAATCAAACATCAGTATGGATGTGTCAAAACTTTTAAACCTCTTTCAATAGGAAGTATGGAAGAAAAGGTTCTGGGTATTTGTAGAGAAGCGTGTGGACCTCTCATTACAGATGTAAGGCAATCATTAATAGGGTATGCAGCAAAAAAGGGGCGTTTTCCCGGAAAACTTTTCGTTTTTGGAGGTGCAGTTAAGTTAGGTGGGATGAGCGAATACCTTGGAGAGATGGTAGGGCTTGAGACTCAAATTGCGAGGAAAGAAGAGGGAATCCAGCCTGAATTCATAAGAGCAAGGGCAGTGCTTGAGAAGATAGCAAACCCTCTTTCACGAGCATCTTTGAATTTTCGCAAAGGGGAATTTCTGTACAAAGGGAAAGTTGAAGTGGCAAAGCGAAAGTGGATGCGGTTGGTTGCATTTGTATCTGTAATTATTATTGGATGGTTTCTTTATTCGATGGCAAAAATCTGGGCACTGAATGAAACTGAAAAAAAACAGGGAAAAGAGCTTCTGGAACTTACAACGGATATTTCTGGGGAAGGAACAGATAGTTTTGAAAAGGGGCGTATGTTGCTCATTAAAACGAGTGAAGCACGAAATCCAGTTCCCAAACAGGATGTTTATGATATTTTAGAGAAGATGAGCGACATTATTCCTGATGATATAGTTCATGATGTTGAAGAACTGGACATTAGACCTGATAGGTGGAGAATAAGGGGAATAGTTGATAGTATTGCGGACAGGGATAGAATTCTTGAGGCATTAACTCAATATAAGGAGTGTGTAAAGGATGTTAAGAAAGGAACAACAACTCTTTCCCCTAAGGACAACCGACAGAAGTACAATTTTGATATGGTGACGACATGTCCTTGAATGTAATAAAAGAGAGAATCGGACATTTAGGAGAAAGAGAGATAATTTTACTCGTTATTTTGATTGTCGTTTTTTTCCTCACAATTATTGGGCTTTCTTTTGTTATTGTCCAGAATAAAATTTCGCAACTTGAAGGAATTGTTGAAGAGCAGAGTCAGATTCTTTCGCAACTTAAGTTAAAAAAAGATGAGATTAAAGAGAGAATCTCTAAAAAGAAACAGAATGAGCAAAAATTTCAAAGTGCTCCCCCGATACTTACTGGATTGCTGGACAAGTTAGGAGATGAAGCAGGAATAGATATACCGGAGTCCCGTGACCTTCCTGATGAAACAATAGACAAAAAATGGATTCAGAAATCGGTGGAAATAAAACTGAGGAAGATTAATCTTGAAAGTTTAGTTTCTTTTCTCGTAAAGATAAAAAATCAGAACAGATTTTTCCCAATAGCAGTGACTAAAATCAATATCCGTAAAAGAATAGGAGAAGTTAATTCGTTTGATGTTGAAATGACGGTTGCAACATATACATTAAAGGAGAAGAAGGAAAAGAAAGAGAAAAAGATTGCTGAGGAATTGGGGAAAAAAGAATCAGGTTCGAAAGTTGAGGGAAAGATTGTTGGTCCGGTACCTGCGGGAGAAGTGGTGAGTCAATGAAAGCAAAGGTTTTACATAATGAAGGAATTGGAAAAATTTTTTCTTCAATTAGTCAAAATCATCATATAATTTTTCTTTTACGAATCATTTGCTACATCTTTTCATTTTTATTTTTCCTTGTTTTTTTCATTTATGTATTTTTTCCGCTCAATAGATGGAAGGGAAATATTGAAGAAATTGCTTCATCTTATACTGGAAAAGTAGTAACGATAGATAAAGTAGAAGGATGGAAATTTATAGGGTTGAAGTTAAAGGGTGTGAGAATTCTGAATAAAGAAAAGGCAAAAGAAGAAGCCTTCCAAAAAACAATAAAAGATTTGGATAGTCATGTAGAATATTTATTAGATGCCTTTGCTGCAAGAGGAAATGCTACATTAGACGGGAAAAATACTGCGAAAAAATCGGATTCCGCAAATTTAAAGAGAGAAAATTCTGGTGAGTTTTTGATAGATGAAATATGTATTAGACCAAAGATTTTTTCATTTTTATTAGGTAGAAAGGGAATTGTTTTTAGCATAGATATTGTGGGTGGAGAAGTTAACGGTGAAGTAAGTATTGGAAAGAAATCTAACTTTGAAGTCGATTTTGATGATGTTGATCTTGAAAAGATTCATTATTTCGAAGATGTTATTGGGCTCCCCTTTTCTGGAAAGGTGAAGGGTGGAATAAACTTAAGTTTCAAGAGTCAGAAATATTCTGAAGCAGATGGAGAAATCAATATTAAAATTAAAGAAATGCAGATTGGAAAGGCAGGAGGAAAGTTAGATCTTGGAAAAGCAGCAGTGGGGCTAATAAGTGGAGCTGTAAAATTTGAACCTGTAAAGGTAGGGAATTTTAAAATAGGTTTGAAGGGAGAGAGTGGGGTTTTAAAGGTAACAGAGATGAAAGCCTCTTCTGAACATCTCGATATTGAAGGTGGTGGAGAGATAAAAATAGGGCAGACTCTATCGAGCACAAGAATTGACCTTTATTTGAAATTCAAATTTAAAGATGCTTATATTCAGAAGTCTGCCATGACAAGGAGCATTTTTTCGACACTCGACCGTATAACGAAGTTCAGACAGGCAAAAAGGTCTGATGGTTTCTGGGGTTTTGCAATTCGTGGAACAATTGCAGGTGGATTAAAACCAGTCCCCGCCCGCACCGGCCCAAATGGGATTTAGTTCTTAAAGCAACATTACTGAGCTGGCTGGACTGTAATATTGATGCTATTTTGTAGTGATGGATTATCTTTTAAAGATGCGGTAATAATTCCATTGCCAGGTGCTTTAAACTGAATGATTGCTTCGTATGTTCCGAGCCAACCATATTGCTGGTTAACAATTTCGATAATGTCGGGAGTAGGTGTTGAAAATATTATTTCAAAACCTCCACAGATATAATCTGAATTTATTTTCTGGTAAGCAGTAACACCTGTTTGTTGTCCTGCACGATATTCGTCAGGAGTTTCTGATTCGAGTAATTGAATTTCAATATCACTAACAGAATTTATTGAAATTGATTCAATTGAAATTGATTCTCTAATGTTTTTGGGACCATTTATAGTGAGATTGCATGTTTCTATCTGTGAAGGTTCTATAGAGATGGTTTGTATAGGAGGAGAGAGGCTATCGTCAGAAATAGTAAAATTGGCATTGCAATTTTCATCAATTGTTGGATGATAACTTCCATAAAGTTTGTTTTTTTCGTTGTTTTTTAATTCATAAGGATAAAATTCGATTATGCAAGAGTTTCCACCCGAGGATAGAAAAATCTTTTCGCCATTTGATTCAAGATTCGGAGTGAGCATATACCAATAAATGCCATCCGGGTCTGCTACCCTGAATTTTTGAGAGTCAAAAACTTTATTATCACTTTTTTTCTTGACAATTAGTTCTGCTGAACCTTCATTGTTCATACCAAGAACATATTTGTATGTTTCATTTTCAAGTATATCATCTATGCTTATTACATTCTCATTACTTGTTTCAAGGTAATATTCTGATGATAAGGGTGGATAATTTCCCGCTTCATTGGGGTTTTTATATAAAAATAGACCGAGATGGACGGTTGTTCCTGAAGAGAACGCATTACCACTATCTTCTGACATATTTGTATAACTTTCAACTTCCTTGAAATCGAATATAACATTTTCTTCTTCACCTAATGTTCCCCATGAACATCCACCGTCAGAAACACATCCTCCTTCGCATCCTGCAAGTAATTTGATAGTTGAAAAACAGAGAATTGTAAAAAGATTGATGGAAATGTTTTTTGTTTTCATTTTTATCCTCCTTTAGAATATTTTAAAAGCAATAAATATGCCATTGTTAAAACTGATAATATCTATTAAAATCTACTTTCAGGAATTTTTAATGCTAATATTTTTCTACATACTGTGGTTGTTTTGCTACACGTAACTTGCCTATCACGGCAGATTTGCCATTATTTATATATTGAGAGCCCGGCGCAAGTCTGCAAATTTCAAATGATGGAAGAGTACCCTGCATCTTCTTTACTTAAAATAATATATTTTTTACCTGTGGAATAACTGTGATATCTTTTTCGCTAACTTCTGCTCTGTATTTGACCTCAATTCCTAAATATTCGTCACCCTCCTTTAT
>Ga0078972_1000239_pt1 | contig 230161 bp, 234 predicted proteins | sample YelNatPaOPGAMG01_FD_67568 | JGI IMG/M metagenome (GOLD analysis project Ga0078972, IMG submission 67568) | Hot spring thermophilic microbial communities from Obsidian Pool, Yellowstone National Park, USA - OP-RAMG-01 (SPADES assembly) (version 2) | ecosystem: Environmental > Aquatic > Thermal... | reverse complement strand
CAGCTGTGCTTTTCGGGATGACCCTCTCATCATTTGGCTTATTTAGCGATGTTATACAAAGTGCAGATTTTCAGTTTTTGTCAAAAATGGGATTGCTGTTTTTCCTTTTCACTATAGGCATTGAGATAGAAATGGAGCAATTCCGGAAGTTAGGCCACTATATTGCTGTTGGTCAAACTTTACTCACACTAACAGAAGGCTTACTCTTAGCTATATTCTTCTATTTTGCATTTCCAGAGTTTGTGAGTAACTCTTTCATCGTAGCGTTAGTCTGCGGAATCGCCTTTGGCACCGTTGGCGAAGTGGTTCTGCTGGCAATTCTGGAGGAGTTTGGACTAGTAAAAACGAGGTTTGGACAGTTAGCACTTGGTATAGGCATTGCCGATGACATTTTTGAAGTGCTAGCCCTAAGCATAATCGTCATCTTGCCTGCAATTACTTTTGTTGGTGTTTCTCAAAGTGCGGCATGGAGCGATTTACTAACAACAATACTTGTACTATCTGGATTAGTGTTTATCACTTTTCTTTTATCCAAAACAGGCAAATATACGCGACGTTCCTTAGAGAAAGTTAAGGGGGATTCCTTCGCTATTCCATTTTTAATCTTCATGGTGCTTTTTTCCTTTGTTTCTTTTGGTTTAACAGGAGCTGAAGGTATGGAGGTTGTCGCAGCAATTTTCAGCGGCATCGCCATAAAGCAAGTGTTGCCAGAAAAATTTGTCGAGCAGTACAAGAAACCTATTTACTTCATTGCCAATATTTTTCTGGGACCCTTTTTCTTTGTAAGCCTCGGCGGCAAAATGTCTCTGAGCAGCCTTCAAAGCTACCCACTTTTATCATTCATCATCATCGCTATTTCTCTATTTTCCCGCATATCGGTTTCTTACTTCTTGTTCAATAAACTTCTGGGGAAACGCCAGTCAATCATCATGGGCGTAGGATTAGACACAAAATTCAGCACGAGTGTGATCAGTGAATATCTCCTATTGACGGCAGGCTTGATTGCTACTCCTCTCTATACGGCCATCATGGCAGCCTATATTATACTGAAGCCAATCATTATTGTCGTTTTTTCAAGAGGCTTAGCTTCTATCAAGGGTGAAGTTAAATGACATCGGCAAAAGTTTTGTTAACTGCCGACAGAACTTTGATGAGTAACTATCGAAATGACGAATTCTTAGGCTTTGGAACGACAGCGCCTCCAAACGTTGTTCCAGACTGGTTTTTCCAATCGCTATTCTTTCCATCAATAAAAACAATTAATGGTATTCCAATCCAAGCGCCTTATGGGCTGAGAAAGATTGAGGCTCAGTTATTAAAGGAAGGATTCGATGTTTTAACAGTTGATCCAGACCACCTCAGCGGATATTTGGATGATGCTAAGGCGCTTGGAATACACGTTATGGATCCATTCGGTTTAGGTCCAGCCTCATCCACATTCTCCCACATCTTGAAAACTGGAGAGCCATACGTCTCAAAGCACTTCCGCCTATTGCTTGAAAATCCTGAATTAGCCGAAGCGAAGAAACGTGGCCTAAAAATAATTACGGGTGGACCTGGAGCATGGCAGCTCAGGCTTAGACCAAAATTTGTGGATGACCATGGAATCGACTGCGTAATAGACGGCGAAGGTGAAAAGGCTGTTGGCAAAATATTTGGGGCTGCAGTTGAAGGCGGTGAACTTCCAAAATTCTATGAAGTTAACGCTGAAGAATCGCCAAGTTTGGATGAGATACCTGAAATTAGAAATCCTTCAATAAATGGTCTAATCGAGATAGGGCGGGGCTGCTGCCGTGGATGCCAATTCTGCAGCGTCACGTTAAGACCCCTACGCTGGTACCCATACGAAAAGATAGAAAGGGAACTCCAAGTAAACGTGGATGCAGGAATAAAATATGCCATAATACACGCTGAAGACGTGTTGCTTTATGGCTCAAAAACCGTGATGCCAGACAGAGAAAAAGTGCTGAAACTGCATGGACTATGCAAGCGTTATGTTGAAACATTAGGCTGGAGTCACACATCAATGGCTGCCGTTGCGGCTGCCCCAGAGCTTGTGAAGGAAGTTGCAGAACTAATAATAAATGACAAACAGGAATGGTGGGGAGCCGAAATAGGAATAGAAACAGGCTCACCCGAACTTGCAAAGAAAATTATGCCCGCTAAAGTTCGCCCGTTCCAGCCGGAGAAGTGGCCTGAAGTAGTCAAAACTGCTGCTGGCATAATGGCTGATAACAATCTTGTTCCCGCATGCACCCTAATAACTGGTTTACCCCAAGAAACTGAAGACGACGTGGTAAAGACCATAGAGTTGATAGACGACTTGAAAGACTTCAAAAGTCTAATTGTACCCTTGTTTTTCGTTCCACTTGGAAGATTGAAGGACAAAGACTGGTTTACAATGGAGCAGATGAGCGATCTGCAAATGGAGCTGCTGATAAAATGTTTGAGGCATGACATTTACTGGGCAAAGGTGATAATGAAATCGTACTTCAAAGGGAAGTGGTATAGCAGAATTCTGTCCCTTCTTTACTGGTTCTTTGTGAAAATTGTGGAAAGAAAGGCGAAAAACCTCTATAATATCCCGATTAAAAATGAAACTCCAAGAATAGAGGCTAAAACATGAAAATATTTCTGATTTCACCTCCATACAATTCAGCAGTCAATTCGGTGGTTGGCGTTTCATCGCCTCCATTAGGCTTAGCATATATTGCTTCAATGCTTAGGCAAAATCACAAAGTGAAAATTATAGATTCAAACATTCTCAACTATACAATAGGAGATGTTGAAAAGGAACTGCGAAGTTTCAATCCAGATGTTGTTGGAATCACTTCGGTGACGTCTTCCATTTATGAGGCATATAAAGTTGCGGAAACTGTCAAAAAGGTTAGAGAAGATTGCACAGTAATTCTAGGTGGACCTCATACAACTTTCATGTCGAGGCGAACCATGGAAGAATGCGAATATATTGACATAATTGTTAGGGGCGAAGGCGAAGAGACAACCAGAGAATTAATCGAGAACATTGAAAAAGGAGCCCCACTAAACGAAGTGAAGGGAATAACTTTCAGGGAGAAAAATGAAATAATTGACACTGAGCCTCGACCCTTCATAAAGAATATAGATGATATACCGTTCCCGAGTAGAGACTTGCTGCCCATGCACCTCTACAAATTTAACGGAGTAAAATACACGACAATGCTTACAAGCAGAGGATGCCCCTTCAAATGCTCATTCTGCTCGTCCTCAAGGCTTTTCGGCGGATACTGGAGAGGAAGAAGCCCAGAAAACGTCCTTGAAGAAATGAAAATCGTATATGAGGAATATGACATTAGAAACATTGAGTTTATGGATGACACTTTCACGCTTAACCAAGAGAGAGCTGAAAATATATGCGACGAAATCATTAAGCAGGGTTGGGACATAAGCTGGGGAGCATCATCGAGAGTGGATGCACTGTCGAAGAAGCTTGTTGAAAAAATGAGAAAAGCAGGCTGTTGGATCATATTCCTCGGCATAGAGTCAGGCTCCCAGAAAATACTGGACGCGATAGGGAAAAGAATCACACTTGAACAAGTAAAGAAAGCGGTGAAAATCTTAAAGGATGCAGGGATCCAAGTTTTAGGCTCTTTCATAATAGGTTTCCTACAAGACACTACAGAAACAATCAAGGAGACAATAAAATTCGCTAAAAGCCTAAACTTGAACTACGCAGAATTTTCCATACTTACGCCATACCCAGGGACTCCAATATTTGATTACGCCAAAAAACACGGCATGCTTCTCACAGAAAACTGGTCCAAATACACAGCTGCTGAACCAATTGTAAAAATCGAGGGGGCATCTGAAAAGGAGATTAAAGTCCTATTCCAAAAAGCATACATCACATTCTATCTTAGGCCAAGAATTGTTATGGAATGGCTGAAGAACAAACAGTTTAGTCTCATGAAAAGCGGAATTAAAGCCGTGATAAACTATCTAGGAGGAAGATAAAATGCACGAGGCAGATCTGGTTGCAAACACAGTTAAGACGTGGCTAGGCAACCCCATATCGAGAAGCCTGTTAAGGTGGGTTTCAAAAAGAACAGAAAAGGGCAGCAAATTGGAGTCTGCTCTAAAGAAATACATAGATGAACAGGAAAAATTAAGCTTTCAAGAAAAACTAGCCTACGCTGTAGTTAAGTTAGCCCTCGATAAAGGTTCAGAATCCTTCGGCGTCTCGAAGGAGCAACTGGTGGAATCTTTAAGAAATCCTATGGTGAGACGGGGAATCGCAAATGTTCTTGAGGGCATAGGCCACTACGGCGTGCAAAGACCACAAACAACAGCCGCCCCATTTCTCATAGTCTGGAACTTCACAAAACAATGCAATTTAAAATGTAAACACTGCTATGAAAACGCAGGACCGAAACCGGCACCTGACGAATTAACAACGGAAGAAGCCAAAAAAGCCATAGATGATTTTGAAAGCGCTGGAGTAGTAGCCCTCTCATTCTCAGGCGGAGAACCACTAGCAAGAAAAGACTTCCTTGAAGTGGCCAAGTACGCCGCTGATAAGGAGTTTTATGTTTCCGCCGCATCCAACGGAACATTAATCACTAAGACCACTGCACAAAAAATGAAGGAGGCCGGTGTCCAATACGTTGAAATTTCTTTAGACGGATTGGAGGAAACCCACGACAAATTTAGAGGGATACCTGGCGCTTGGAAACGAGCTGTAGAAGGTATAAAAAACTGTGTTGAAGCCGGTTTAGATACTGGTGTTGCAACAACAGCAACCCATTATAATTTGAAAGAAATACCGAAACTCGTAGAATTCATCGAAAATGACCTTCACGCAAAAAGGTTCATAGTATTCAACTTCATACCCGTAAATCGAGGAAAAGAAATAGTTGATCAAGATCTAACTCCAAAAGAGAGAGAAGAGCTCTTGGATTTTCTTTACTCAAAACTCATTGACAACAACAGAAAATTAGACGCGTTTTCAACAGCTCCCCAATATGCTGTTACCTCATACAAGTTTGCCTTCGGTCCAGTAGTCGCAACACACTTCACGAATAGAGCTGCCTCAGAAATGCTTAAGGGAAGAACGAAATCACTAACCGAATTCATTGGCGGATGCGGAGCTGGACGCCTCTACTGTGGCATGGAACCAAACGGAGACATTGAACCATGCGTCTTCATACCTATAAAAGTCGGAAACATTCGAGAGCAAAGCCTAGTCAAAATCTGGAGAGAATCAACAGTCCTAAAACAGATAAGGAACAGAGATGTTTTCAAGGGATGCGGAGAATGCGAATACAAATATATATGCGGAGGATGCAGAGCAAGAGCATACGCCTACTTCAACGACTTACAAGGCCCAGACCCAGGCTGCAGCATCAACCAAAAATACTGGGAAAAAGTAGCGAACTCAAATAGAGAAGTAGAAAAGAAAGGGAAAAGTTTATGAAGATACTTGTTACAATGGGACGTGGGGGAACGGGAAAAACAAGCTTTGTCGCCTTGATGGCTAAATACTTCATTGAAAACGGAGGAACCCCGCTTCTTTTGGTAGATTCTGACCCAGACCAAAATCTTGGGGAAATGGTCGGCGTAGACTTGCATGAACATGGGAAAAAGACAATATCAGAATTGCTTATCGAAACTTTCTTAGAGCAAGGCGGAACCCTAGTCGGAGTCCCGCCAAGCGAACGCATAGAAAGTCGCATATGGGCTCAGGGAATGTATGAAGGCGAACACTTCGATTTCATTGCTGTTGGAACAAAATGGATTGAAGGATGCTACTGTCTTCCAGACGCAGCTTTAAAAGGTGCCCTAGAATCATTAACGAAAAATTACAAATATGTCCTAGTTGACTCACCAGCCGGTTTGGAACATCTTAACCGGCGAATAACGTCAAAAGTGGACGACATCTTCGACGTAATAGATCCATCAAAAAAGTCCTTCGATCACATAGAACGCGCTTATCGCGTGGCCAAAGAGGTTAAAATAGACTTTAGAAACCTCTATGTTATTGGAGGCTTCAGGTTTCCAGAAAGTCTAGAAAGTAAAGCTGAAAAGGTTTTACCATTCAAATTTTTAGGAAGAATTGTCTATGATGAAAACGTCGAAGAACACGTTCTAACCGGGAAATCCCTTCTAACTCTGCCATCAAATACTCCAGCCTACATTTCTGTAAAAAGAATATTGGAAAAAGCCGGATACGCCAGAACAGTTGATTCATAACATGCACTAAATTAAGCATAAAGAAAAACTGAGGTAAAATGATGAGCACTCCTAAAATAGGACTTGTTGCATGCAACAGTGGTGCTTCGAATACTGGACACTTAACAGGGTTAGCCGCACTAGAAGTGGTTAAAAAATTTGGAAGCGAGAAAGTCGGAATATGCTCATTACCCGCATTAGCTAACAACATTCCAAGACAAACCCTACTCGTTAAGAAAATCCAGCATCTCATTGTTATTGATGGCTGTCGTAACGAATGCGCAAGAAAAATATTGAACACTTTAGGAATCAAATATGAAAAGTACTTAAATCTGGAATATGATCTTCAAATCAACAAGCTGGGACCATTCACTACTTTGGAATATTCTGAAGAGGATGTCGAAAAAGTTTCCTCAGCTATAATAAAAAAGATACAAGAGATGTAGTGCATGCTTTCTTACATCAATCAGTATTGCCCATGGTGTTATGGCAATCTATAAGAGTAACATAAAAAACAATTTAGTGACGGTGATAATTTGCCAAATGAACTATCAATTGAAATAAGGAAGCTTGATGTTAGGCTTAAAGAGTTTGTTGAGGCGGAGGATAGGGCTTTTAAATCATTAATGACCTTTATAGCCAGACTAAAGGAATTAAACGATTTTATAGATGGGTTGCCAGCAGAGTTGGATTTAAAGGCATTTGAAAAGGCTGTGGGACTTCGCTTAGAAGTTGTTAAAGCTTTTCAGGATGCCTTAAGTTTTATGAGCAAAGCTGAGCATGAGAAAAGCCACTTGCTGGAATCTTATGGAGCCTTGATGTTTTCTCTGGACGAAGCTTTCAAAGATATTTTAGAAAGAACTATCTCATAGCATGATTTTGGAATATTCTGCAATTTTTATGTTCCTATTTGGAATCCTTCCGTGATCTTTTTTAATGTCGCTATTGCGGAATATACAGCCAACATGCTTGTTTTAGGGTTAATTGGAGAAACCACATTTCTGGTGAGAACTGTAAACTCGCCAAAATCTCCTTTAACATTAATTTCATGAATATTATTCTGGATCGTAGGATCAACTATTATGCGAACTTTCGTTTTTTCAAGTCCAACACCAGCCAAGCTTAAGGTTGCTGCAACATTCACGTTCTCAGGGAATAGCTTGCACGCTTCCTCAGCTGATCCTTCATAGATGTTTTTTGGTTCTCTTAACGCATTAATGTCTACTCCTTTTTCTTTAATGTATAATGAGCCGCTAAAGGCTTTAGGAGACTTCCTTGTAGTTAAAGTGGCTTCGTATATTCTGCCAACTGATGCAGCCTTCAATCCGTCAAGTCCCCCTATGGCACCGGAGGGGATGTAGACCTTTACTTTCCCACTTTTGACTAGGCTTCTGATCTTTTCAGTGAGACGAACGTCAACAAGAGCCCCAACGCTCATAACCATAAGATCTTTACCAGCCTCTAATGTTCTTACAGCATATTGTCTCACAGCCTCCTGAGATGCAGCCTCAATAACTAGGTCTACATCTTTACATTCAACAATTTCAGAAAACGTTTTAGCAACACGCGGTTTGCACGATAACACATTGGCTAATTTCTCGCATTTGCTTACATCCAAGTCGTATATGTAAACTAACTCGGTATTACCTGCCTTTCCCTCGTCTATAGCACGAGCTAAAGCCGTTCCGATAGTGCCGCACCCTATTAATCCAACATCCAAACAATGCCTAGACTTAGGAAAGCTATGACGCACTTTTCTTTCAACGCTGTTACGGCATTCCATTTTCATGTTTTCAACTCCGCATCTTCATCTAACTGGCAACTTTCTCATATAGTACTTTTTTCCTTCATACTCGATCTCCGTAAGCTTTTTTTGTTGTAAAAGTTCCTCAATGACCTGCCAATCTGCCTTTGCCCTTTTTAGAAATTCTATAACAGCTTCTTTGCGCATAGGATGGACAGCTGTTATGCTCAGCAAGTCCTCCTTAACATTTCCCGTAAATGCAAAAGCGTTTCCCTCATACTCTATCAAAAATTCCACTTTATCGCTTCCAAGCGTCTTGGAAAATGTTTGAAAAGCTGCGTTTAGGGTTTCCTCATTAGCTGGTTTTACCCACGTTTCCGCTGGCGGCCTCGTTGGTATAGCAATGTAAGCCCTATCCAGCTTAGCCAGACCTTTTAGAAAGTTCGCCATCTTCGCGAATTCGCTGTTGTATTTTACGCCATCAATAAGCATTGTTTCACTTACAACCGTTCCATTAAACGTCTCCATAAACTCTCTTATGCCTTCCAAAATCTCGTTTAATCTTAAAATTTTATGAGGTCTATTTATAGCCCTCCATAAATCTTGGCTGACTGCATCTATCTTCACTGAAATGAAATCGGATTCCATAAGATTTTCTCTAAGGTCACTAAGCCAAAGCAGAGAAGCATTAGTTATGACAGCTATTGGAATACCTATCCGCTTTAGAAGCGATATTTCCTCGCCAATGTTAATGTCTAATGTTGGCTCTCCATCTGGAACAAAAGTTAAGTAATCAATCTTTTCATTCCTTAAGTAGGCTTCATGAACCTTTCTTTCAACTTCCCTTAAAATGGCTTCCGGCTTATAGAAACTTTGTCTCTTAACAAGCATGTTGCTGGTTTTTCCAAGTTGACAGTAAACACATGAATAAGAGCATGTCTTTGGTGGAATATTATTTATGCCTAGGCTTCTTCCTAGGCGCCTTGATGGAACAGGACCGAAAGCTATGTTTTCTTCGTCAAGCAACTTCATGGTTTTTATGCCTTCAATCTCTTTAGCTCTTTAACTTCTTTTTTGCCTTCTTCTAACTCCTTTTCTTGTTCCTTATCGTTTATTAACAGCAAAGTTTGAAACTCGCCTACATGTGTTTTCTCTTCTTTCGCTATATCTAAGAGAATTGTTTTGATCTCTGCGTTTTGAGTCATGGCTGCCATCTGTTCATAAAGATTTATTGCGTCGAGTTCAGCAATAATTCCGGCTCTCAGTATTTCTTTATCCAAGTTTTCTTTGTTTATTCTTTCAAGGTTTATCGGAATTTTTGACAGCAACCTTATCACCTCCTTTCAGTCAATAACTTTTATGTAAAAGACTTTTCCGATACTAATGCGGAAAGCTTCTCCCAAATATCCTCAATTTCTTTAGCAACAGCACTTCTTGGAGAGTATTCTATGATTGTCTTTCCATTCACCATGGCTTCCGTAACTTTAGGGCTGAAAGGAATCTTGCCAACAACCTCTATGCCGTTTTCTTTGCAAAAACTCTCAATTTTCTCAGTGTTATCCTTGTTTATATCATACGTGTTTACGCAAACAAATGATGGCACATCAAAATGAGCCAACAATTGCAACGCCCTCTTAAGATCGTGAATCCCTGACATTGTAGGTTCGGCAACAACCAAACCAGCATCTACTCCTGTAACTGAAGCTATAACGGGGCAGCCGATTCCAGGCGGGCCATCTATTATTATCAGATCGACGCTCTCTTTTTCAGCTAGTATTTTGCTGTTCTGCCTCACTAATGTTACCAGTTTTCCAGAATTTGCTTCGCTAGGAGTGAGCATAGCATGAGCCATAAACCCGAATCTTGTCTTCGAGATATAGGCGTGTCCAGAAATTCGCTCAGTCAAAGTTATGGCATTTGCAGGACAAATAATAGTGCAGACACTGCAGCCCTCGCAGGAAAACGGGTCAACTCTAAAGTCTTCTGTTATGGCGCTGAACCTGCATTTTTCTCTGCATAAACCGCATTTCACGCATTTTGCCTCATCAATAAACGCTAACTTTGAACCCTTAAATTCCTGTGTTTGAATTATTTCTGGATGTAAAAGCATGTGAAGGTCTGGGGCATCCACGTCGCAGTCCGCAACGACAGCCTTTTTCGCTAAAACAGCAAACGCCGCAGTTAAAGTTGTTTTGCCTGTGCCACCCTTGCCACTTAAAACCGTTATTTGCTTCATTTGCCAACAAGCCTTCTTGCATCATTAAACAATATCTGGAACCTTTCGCTCCATTCTGGCATTTCTAGACTGAAGGGGATACCTTTCGAATAAAGTTCAGCAATCCTTCTGTTGTAGGGAATTTCAAGTAAAATGGGTATGTCCTTTTCTTTGCAGTACTCGTAAACTTTTCTGTCGCCTATGCCAGCACGGTTAACAACAACGCCTAAAGAAATTTTCATATCTTCCAGAACCTGAACTGCTATTTTCAAATCGTGTAGCCCAAAAGGCGTAGGCTCCGTTACAAGAATGCAGAAGTCGCTATCCTTCACAGTTTCAATCACTGGACAGGAGGTCCCAGGCGGCGAATCAAGAATAACATTTCTGCTCTTGTCAATTTGTCTCTTAACTTCTTTGATAAGTGGAACAGCCATAGGCTCACCCACTTCAAGCTCGCCATAAACAACTCTTAGATCACCTGTATAAGCCAATTTCAATATTCCAATTTTATGTTTATCTTCAGTAATTGCCTTCTTAGGACAAACAACGGCGCATCCGCCACAGCTATGGCAAAGCTCTGGAAAAATCAAAACTTTTTCTGAGCTAACGAAAATTGCGTTGTATTGGCAAAACTTGCTGCATTTTCCACAATGGTCACATAATTCCTCGTTTATAAGTGGAATTGGAACATAAACGGGTTCTATTCGACTTATTTTAGGATGCAAAAGCAGATGGGCATTTGGCTCCTCCACATCGCAGTCTAAAAGCTGAACATTCCTTATGGAGAGTGCCATGTTTACAGCTACAGATGTTTTTCCTGTTCCCCCTTTCCCACTGGCTATTGAAACTATCATATAAGTGGCCTGCTAAAGGCTTCTTAGCTTTCTAGAAACTGTAATTTACGTCCTTTTCTGTGATTCTATTATGTCCTTATGATAATCACTGTATAAAGCTATAACAGGGTTATGGCCAAGCAATCGGTCTTTAACTATAAGAGTTGTGACAGGCGCCTTAGAGTTCATAGTAAAAAGCATGTCATGCCCCAAACACAAACCCACAATAACATTAATGTCTGTTCCAGCATCATTAAGAAGTTGAGCTTGAAGAACTGGATTGCAAGCAGCCTCAAATTTCAAGGGATCGCCGATTTTGTATTCTTTTGCAACATCAAGTTTTGTCTTATCAGTGCCACCGCATTTACATCTAACTGATGCAACAGCAAATCCTGACCTTTCAAGAATCGCTACAATTCTTGCTGCTTCGTCTTGCATTCCAGCGCAAAAAGCAACTCCCATTTTCTTGGCGTAAATCAGCTTGCCAAACTCTATCAGCTCCTTGATTCTAGGTCGCACAGCCATGCATACGCCTCTAATTGACTCGTATGCTTCCTTTTCAGTGATGGTAGCGGGAACATAAATTCTCTTCACGTCATAATGTCCATACCTTTCAATCACTGACTTAATCCTTTCTTCACTTGTTTTCATGGGGCAATATTCTGGAAGTATAGTTTTGTTAATTTCTTCTAATGGTATTTTGCTACAATAAGCCCCAGAACACTTAGCGCATTGAGGAAAAATAGTCGATTTCATACACTCTCCATTATATTTCTGAACGACCCTTCATTTTCTCATACTCTGCTATTGCCTTTCGCAGCGTTGTTATAGCAAGCTTTGGACAATCAAATTTTGTCTTTGGTAAACCCCCAAGTGCATTTAACACGTCATCCTCTGTTATCTTTTTTGCCTCAACAATAGTCTTACCCTTTACAAGTCCAATCATTGCAGATGCCGAGGCTGCTGAGCCTGGACAACCTAAATAGTAAAACTTGCCGTCTCTTATTATGCCTGCCTTATCAATCTTCAAATATAGCTCTATAATATCTCCACATGGACCAAGATAAGTTGTTACTACAGCAGGATTCTTTAAAGTTCCCATGTTAACTTTTTTTATGTACAGCTCAATAGCTTTCTTAGAATACCCTGACTCTGCCAGTAATTTCAGTTGTTCTTCTGCTAGTTTTCTTGACGTTTTTTCACCTTCAAAACTGTGTGCTATCAGCTTTCAACCACATCCTAATGATGGCGCGCGTGATGGCATCCTTCTGTAAGCTCCTCGAGTATGTCTTGCTTATAGGCCTCAACAACTTCTTTGACCGTGTCCGCGTTAGCCTTTAGCACAGCTACTCTTTTCTCTTGGAAAATGCTTAGCGCTCGCGGTCCCATTCCATAAGTGATTACGGCGTGAGGCTTGAATTGCAGTATGTGGTCTGGTGGGAGTCCAGTTCCGCCGAAATGTTCACTTTTGTTGGACACTGCTTGAACATTTGAAACACTGCCATCTTCGTTTAACTCGACGACAATGAAGTATGGTGCTCTCCCAAAATGTTCTGACAGCCTAGCGTTAAGCTCATTCCCATCTTCAGCTGGAATAACTACTCTCTCCTTCAACTTTTCACCTCCCTCTTTTCTAGATTCCTGTAATAATTTCTCAAGCTTTTTTCGCTTTAGCTCTTCAAGCTCTTCGTCATTTGCATTTTCTGTGCGCCCCACTGCATTTGCCTTCCAACCGCGTCCTCTACCTGCCCCCATTCCGAAATGCCCTCTGACTGTTGGAGAACTTGTACCTTCTAGTTCTTCTCTCTTGTATTTTTCAACAGCCTGTCTAATGGTTCCAGAGGCGCCTACAACAACTTTTATGTCAGCTGCTGCTAATGCTTGAAAAGCGTTTGGACCAACGTTCCCAGTTATGAGCACTTTGACTCCCTTACTTGCCATAGTTTGGGCAGCTTGGATTCCAGCGCCACTCATCGCCCCAGAAGCCACGTTCGGAATTGCCTCAAATTGCAGTGTTTCGGAGTCCACTATCACAAAGTATGGGCATCTGCCAAATCTTGGGTCTACCTGTGCGTCTAGACTGTTTGCCGTAGCCGATACACATATTTTCATTTCAATTAACTCCTCGATCACTCCTTACTCTTTCTTATCAGCCTTGGTAGAAGAGTAGGGTCTGGAATTGTGCGTTCTTTCCATTTTTTCTCCTCCAAAATTTTCATGACTTCATCTTTCATGGTAACAGGAACATCTGTGAAGGTTCGGACGAAAAGGTGAATGTCATCTGGCATTACGCCATAGAGACGTTTGTGCAGGTCAATGTAATGCGTCAACTTTATCGCTCTACCCTTTGAGGTGTCGTTGGGTCGCATGCAAAGTTTTGCAATCATAACCATGGCTTCTTCCTTGGTTTCAGCCGTAGTGAATAGATGTTCTGGTGTGGGACCAACGTAAACGCGATCCCCAGTGCGGGCATCATAGACGTACCAGTCTTCCTCACGATCAGCCCTTCCTAAAAGCATACGCCTATACTTGGATCCGTGAGGCCCAACAATCACAGGCACACCTAAACGCCAAAATCCGCTTGCAATGGAAGCTGCCTTCTGTGACATAGCCCCCCATGCAACCCCCACTGCCCCTACACGATTAAGAACGTAATCAGCTATCTCCTCATAATTAGCCCGCAATTTTCTTTTTGCAAATATGCTTGCAATTTTGATGGCAGCTCCAGCTATATGAGGATTCGAGACACACGAACCCACATTAACGACGCCGCCAGCATCAAAAGCACCTGAATATTTTTCATAAATAGTCTTTCCCTCTTCATCCTTTACCATAGCCATGGACATAGCTGCACACCCAGAAGCGACAACGATAAACCTACGTTTCGCAAATTCCTCAGCAATTTCCGCAACTTCTCTTCCACCCCGAGGATAGTTAGCACATCCCACTAAAGCAACTACTCCAGGAATTTCACCTAAAACTATGGGTCCACCAACATTCCTTATCTCCACATCTTGGATCGCACCTCGTCCAACCCGCATTTTAAACTTCTCATTCCGCAATTTTTCTTCTCCAGCTTTAACAATGAAGCTATGTAAAGGAAAATCGTTTGGACAAGCGGAATCGCAACGAGCGCAACCAATACAACTATCGAGGATTTCAGCCAACGGGTTAAGGTCGCCCTTGGCCGCTGCTTTCATTGCCCCTGGTATAGGTTGATCGTCTGGACAAGCGCGTCTACACTCATTGCACTGTGTGCATTTTTGAGCTGCTGCGATTATTTCTTCTGTTTTTGGAATTACGTTAAATTTATTCCGTTTTGGAGCAACCGCTAACACGGTTTCAACAGCAACTTCTCCAACTTTGTCTGGATCCAAAATCAATACTCCAGGAACCTTGCCTTCAACCAAATCTGATATTATATTCTCTGAGGCACTTTCTGTCCTATTTTCAAGTCCCAAACAGTTTTTCTCGCTTGAGGCAATTACTGGCGTTTTAACTTTTTGAGCTTCAACCAACGTATCTGCTCGAATACACTGCTCATCAACCACAATTAGATCAGCTAACCCGCTTCTGATGTAACGCAGTTGCCAAGATATGGGACCAACTATCTTCGCCATTGAGCTGTATCTGGTAATATCGTGGGCAGTACAGCATATTCCCACGACTTCTACTTTGCCGAACAATCCTTTCTCGGTTAGATAATCGATTATTCCGACAGAAGAAGGAACATTATGACCAATAACCAAAATAGTGGGTTTAGATATGTCTGCTATGCCAAAACCCAAATCTGTTAGCGGCGCTTCAGGATCAGCCTTCGGAAAACCGAGAACCGAAATTTGCGCTAAATCCGCAATTTCCATGCCTACTTGATCCACCATTCCAGCATGTAGAACTTTAGACTCAAAGTCGATGTTGCTCCCTTCTTGTCCAGTATGAGTTGCCGAAAGGAGATGAGTGACCTGTCCTTCGCAATACTCAAGAGCATCCTCCAAGTCTTTCAGCTTTTGAGGTCTGATGCCACAAACCAGTCGAGTGACTGGAGCCTCTACGTCCACATTCAAACCTCCCACATTAATGGAGCTATTTCTACCATATTTTTCAATGAGGTGTTCCACCAAATGCCTTGCATGCGCAACATGAGTTGCGGCTCCAATACAGCAAGCAAGGAGGACTATACGTGACTGTTGAGCTGACATGTTCAATCCACAAGCTCCACGTTTGTCTCCCGTTAGGTCGCATTTGCCCATTGTGCAAAGACAGCAGACATCGCAGAAGGGCAAGTAAAAGGGCTTATACCTTCGAAGAAGCTTAAAATCCCAATCTCTAAGGCTTGTTATGGATGGAAAGGCTGTAGGACCAACGGTTTCTTCCCATGTCTCCTCAACTATCCTACCAAAAGACACATCAAGATTCTTTATGACACCAACATCCGTTTTTAACTCATCTATTTTTACATGCACACCTTTTTCGGGCAATCAAACTCACCTCACGAAATTTTTCAACAATTTTCTATTATGATCATATACACTTACTTGGAGAGGCATCAAGCCAACAGCAAAATGAGTAGCGCACGCAAGACAGGGATCATAAGCTCTAAAAGCCATCTCCACCATGTTAAGCAAACCCTGATTCACGTTGTCGCCATGGATTAATTGCTTAGCAGCGTCACGAATTGAAATGTCTATAGCAGCAGAATTGTTCGTTGTTGCAACAATCAAATTCACATCTTCAACTAAAGCATCTTTATCCAATATATAATGATGAATTAGTGTGCCTCTAGCAGCTTCAACAATTCCCACGCCTTCATTTGGCCTGCTGGGCTTATTACGCACATTTGTGCTTGTTATTTCTGGGTCTTTGCTTAACTCCACTGCATGTTCACTGGCATACAGTAGCTCTATCAGTCTTGCCCAGTGAAAAGCCAATGTGCTGTGCACGGGTTTTCCACCCAAAGTCTTGTACATAAGCTCATATTCCGCCTGTGCAAGCGGAGTAGCCATGCCCTCTGAAGCGTTAAGTCTTCCAAGCGGTCCAACGCGATATATCCCGCTTTCAGCTCCTCCAACGAATCCCCGCCATCCCACTTTTTTCAAATATGGAAATTTCACATAAGTCCATTCTTCCACATGCTCAGCGATGTGATTAAGATAGTCTTTAGGTTCAAATTTGAGAAATTCTTTACCAGAAGGATCGACGACGCGGACTTTGCCATCATAGAAGTTAACCTTGTTGTTCTGGTCAACCAAACCCATGTAGTAGGTTTTCAATGTGTAAGCGTCGCTTTTGATCAAGTCAACATACTTATTATTTCCCAAAACAATGTCGTGAAACAGTTTCAGGGTAAACTTTGCAAACTCCACACAGGAAGCTGCCATTTTCTCGATTTCTTGCCTATTTTCTTCGCTCAAAGCTTTAGATATTCCACCTGGTAATCCACAAACAGGATGTGTCGCTTTTCCGCCAATGAGTTCAGTGATTCTTTGTCCATAAGCTCTATGCTTTATAACCTCTTTGCCTACGTCTAGTCCTGCCTTCTCAATAACGCCAATAATGTTTCTTTTCTCAGATGGAGCATCTGGCCCAACCACAAAGTCCGGTCCACCTAGATAGTAGAAGTGAAGTATATGATCATAAATTATATAACCCATATACATAAGCTCTCTGAGTTTTTTCGCTGCCGAAGGTGGGTCAACATGAAAAGCAGCATCCAGCGCCTTCGTAGAAGCGAAATGATGTGCCACAGGACAGACGCCGCATATCCGGCTTGTCAATTGTGGCATGTCCTCAGCTTTTCTTCCGATACAAAATTTTTCAAATCCTCTCAGCTCAGGAATTTGGAAATAGGCGTTCTCAACGTTTCCTTCTTCATTTAAGAAAATTTCTATCTTGCCATGACCTTCGAGCCGTGTGATGGGGTTTATTGTTATTGTTCTACTCATTTGCTAGTTCCCCGATCAGTTAAATTTGATTTAGTGGAAACTTCAGAGTGCTCATTGCACATTAAAAATTGTTCAATTTTCCGGACAATTTCCATAAAAGACTTCGTTGCCGGAGAATCCACATGCTCAACAATAAAAGATCTGCCCTTGTCTGCATCTTCACAAATCTTTTGGTCTATGGGTATACTTCCCAAAAAGGGTATATCCAATTCTTCAGCTATCTTCTTTCCGCCACCGGATTGAAATATGTCAAATTTCGTTCCGCAGTTTGGACAGACAAATCCACTCATGTTTTCTATAATGCCGATAATGGGCATTTCAAGTTTCCTTGCAAACGTGACAGCCTTCTTAACGACAATCTGAGAAACCTCAGAAGGAATGGTGACAATGACTACGCCATCCATTTCGGGCAAGAGTTGAGCAACACTTAATGGCTCATCTCCAGTGCCTGGGGGCAAATCAATAAGCAACAAATCCATTTCACCCCAAGCAATATCAGACAGAAATTGGCGTATCGCAGTCATCTTTAAAGGTCCACGCCAAATAACAGGCGCATTTTCATTAGGCAATAGGAAATCCATGGAAACAACCTTTATTCCCAACGGACCAAAAGCTGGAAAAACCCCAGCTGGCCCAACTTGAAGCCTCTGACCCGTTAACCCTAGCATTTTTGGCACGCTAGGTCCATGAATGTCCGCGTCTAAAATGCCCAAGTGATTAGCATGTCCATGCATGGCAAAAGCCATTGCAAGATTTACTGTAACTGTGCTTTTGCCTACACCGCCTTTGCCACTTATCACAGCGACTTTATGTTTAACTTTGCTCATTCTAACTCTGAGATTATCTTCTTGTTCCTGGATTTGTTTTCTCCTCTCATCGATTTCCGCGGTTCTACTAACCATTGTGAGTCCTCTATTGGTGTTGAAAATAGTTTGATACGTAAACCATATTAAATAGTTTATGTTTAAAAAATAAACTTAGTGACGGATATTTGGACGACATAGACAGGAAAATAATTTCAAAACTTCAGTTAGACGGAAGAGCAACATTGGAAGAGTTAGCTAAGAATATTGGGTTCACAAGTATGGGAGCTAAGAAAAGGTTACAAAAACTCTTAGAACAAAATTCAATCAAAGTTTCGGCTTTACTCAATCCTTTCTTGTTTAAACTTTTTCCAGCCATTGTACTACTCGAAATGGAAAACGCAGAGGCAATGCATAACCTTCTAAATAGATTTAAAGACTGCCCTAGAGTAATCCACATATTCAAAACCTTAGGAGGCTACAACCTTATAGGCTTAGTTATAGCTGAAAACCAAGACACTTTGGAAAGCATATCCGTAGAGAAATGCTCTTTAAGAAGCAGTGCTGGGATACGCAGATCAGAATTTTACCCCATAGGTGACATTTACTTCTCGCCTTATCTTCTAGTAAGAGAACACCTCGCTCATAAAGAAAGAACCGTAGCACCATGCAATGTGGACTGCATACCTTGCCACAGATATAAGGACAAAAAATGCGTTGGTTGTCCAGCAACAATTCATTACAGAGGAACCCTCTAGTTGGTAGCCTTGATGAGAGACATAGATAATAGAAAGCCCAATTCTACAGTTCTACTTAGAGAAGTTGAAAGAGCGGAGATAATAAGTTTAGTAGATAATTCAGTCGATTACTTATCTACAATTGATAAAGATGAAGTTAAACAAGTCAGAGAATGGGCAAAAGGACATCGTCAACTTCCAATGGCGGAACACGGATTTTCAATGCTTGTCCGCGTCTTTGACCATGGGAAATTGCATAGTATGCTTTTTGATACAGGCAATAGCCCAAAAGGAATAGTTAACAATGCTAAAAGAATGGGATTAAACCTTAGAGAAATAGAATGTATTGTTCTTTCTCACGGGCACTATGACCACTTTGGCGGGATGCTATCCACTTTAAAACTTGTTAATAAGGATAACTTGCCAATTATTGTCCATGAAGATATGTTTAGTATAAGAGGTGTAGCCAACCCTGACGGAACAATAAGAAAATACCCCAAGTTTCCAACAGAAAATAGCATTAAACCGGCTAAATATGTTAAAACAAAGCATCCTTACATTATAGCCGAAAATGCCATACTTGTTACAGGCGAAATTCCCCGCAAAACATGCTTTGAAAAAGGATATCCACAACATCGAGTATTTATTGATGGCGAATGGCAACCAGACCCATGGATCTTGGATGATCGTGCAATAGTAATCAATGTAAAGCAGAAAGGTCTTGTGATACTTTCAGGCTGTGCACACGCTGGCATAATTAACACGATACTTTATGCAAGACAAGTCACTCGAGTTAATGATGTTTACGCTGTGATAGGTGGCTTCCACCTAGCAGGAAAAGAATACGAACAACGCATAAACCAAACAGTAAAAGAACTGAAAAAAATAAATCCCAAACTAATAGTGCCCTCACATTGCACTGGCTGGCGAGGAATCTACACAGTAGCAAAAGCAATGCCCTACGCATTTGTCTGTAACAGTGTTGGAAATCTCTACAAGCTCTAATTTTTGAAATATCAGGCGAAAACACATTCAAAACTCGTATACTTTAGGATTTAATAGTTGATTGACCAATTAAAGATACTAAATCTCAGCCATTTCTGAAACTTATAGCATTAAAAAGAATTACATAGGAAACTTCACCAACAAAAGCACAATTGGATGCATAGAAGAAATCATAATTTTAAAATTCACACTTTATTCTCAATAAGTATGGATACCTCTTCACATCGATAAGTTTTGAGGATTCGCTACGTTTATTTATAGAGAATGAACATTAATAGGTTGAAGAAAGAGAGGACTACTGATGTCTAGAAAACCTCCATCAAAAGACGAAGCCTTAGAAGCATTGGATTTCATAGTTAACGTGCTGAAAGAACACGAGAAAGACTTGGATCGATTGATAAACGAGTTAGGGACTATAACTGAGCGGCTAGGTGACACTGGCGAGTTAAGTGGTAAAATAGAGAAAGTGGAAGAAAGACTGACCACTTTACAAAATGAGATAACAAATTTAATCAGTTACTTGTCAGTTTCACATGAAGCACCAGCTACTCCAATGCTGCAAGCAACGGAACAAAAAACTAGCGTAGCACAAAATAGGGAGGTGCGTGGTCCTCCAGTAATTGTACGTTGTAAACAATGGGAAGATTTTCAAACGTTAGCCTATCAAGCCCAAACACTGTCTTTTCTTTATAAAGAAACAGAGAAGGCATTCCAAGTGGATGCACTGAAGGATAGTCAGATAATCACTTACAGTGGCGAATTGCCAAAGGAGATTTCGCTTCTAAAAACTTGGCTTTCAAAACAACTTGACATTCCTGAGAAAAAGGTTTTGGAAGGCATTTTGGCTATAGGTTAAGCTTTGCTTAATGTTTGTATGTTTGTGTTATTTAGCAAAGTTTTTATACAAGTATTGTATATTAAGTATTAAGATGCATTACAGCGTCTATGGAGGGCTAAGGTTGAAGGCTGAACCAATAGCAGCCCAGAATCGTTTTATTCCGTTTTCGAAGCCTTCTCCTTTCTCCTCGATGACGGATATGGCTGCGTGGTTTAGCCAAAAAACGATGAACGCCCTCCAATAAAAACATGCGAAAAAAAGGGGAACCAAATGAGCAGAAAAAGCGAAAACAGATTGAAGATTCAAGAGGAATTCGTAAAATTTGAAAAGGCAATGGAGGAACTTCATATTCTGCGTCAAGTAGCTCAGGATTTAAAAAGCTTTAGAGAAATGATGAAGCTTAAGAAGTACGATTAATTCTGCAGCAGTATAATCCTTAAATATTTTCAGGGGCTATTTTCATATTCGAAAACACTATGGAAACTTCTCAAAACATCCATTTCTTCAATACGTTAACACGTAAAAAGGAAAAATTCGTTCCTTTGGAGAAAGGCAAAGTTAGAATGTACACGTGTGGTCCTACGGTTTATGATTTTGCGCATATCGGCAACTTTAGAGCTTTCATTTTTGAAGATTTGCTAAGAAGATGGCTAGAATACCGCGGCTTCAAAGTTACACAGGTTATGAATTTAACAGATGTGGATGACAGAACAATTGCGGCTTCAAGGAAACTTGGAATACCATTAAAGAAGCATACTGAACAGTACATTAAAGCCTTTTTTGAAGACATAACGAGTTTGAATATTGAAAAAGCAGAGTACTATCCAAAGGCAACGGAGCACATTCCAGAAATGGTAGCGTTAATCAAGAAGCTAATGGAGAAAAGCTACGCTTATAGAGGTGAAGACGGTTCAATATACTACGACATTTCAAAATTCAGAAACTATGGTAAACTATCCAAATTCAAAGTTAAAGCACTCAAAGCAGGAGCAAGAGTGAAAGTTCAAGAGTACACTAAAGAAGAGGCAAGCGATTTTGCCCTTTGGAAAGCATGGGATGAAGAAGATGATGATGTTTTCTGGGAAACAGAGCTTGGGAAGGGGAGACCTGGATGGCATATTGAATGTTCAGCTATGTCAATGAAGTATTTGGGTGAAACTTTTGACATTCACTGCGGCGGTGTTGATAACATGTTTCCACATCATGAAAACGAGATTGCCCAAAGTGAAGCTGCCACTGACAAGAAATTTGTTCGTTACTGGCTTCACAATGAGCATCTTCTCGTTGAAGGAAAGCGTATGGGCAAGAGATTCGGCAACTATTACACTTTGCGAGATTTAATCAAGATGGGACATGACCCGAAAGCTGTTCGCTATTTGCTTTTGACAACTCACTATAGGCAGCAGCTTAACTTTACATTTGATGGTCTAGCAGCTGCAAAAAATGCCGTTGACCGATTAACAAACTTCATGTATAGATTGTTGGATGCTAATGGAAATGGTTGTGGAGAGAAAATCGAAAGTCTGATGAGACGTGTGCAAAGGGATTTTGGCAAAGCAATGGACGATGACTTAAACATAGGTACAGCCGTAGCGGCACTTTTCGATTTTGTAAGAGAAGTGAATAATCTCTTGGATGGTAACATGCTAAGCAAGAAAGAAGCAAAAAAAGTTTACGAGTTAATGGTTGGCTTTGATAAAGTTTTAGGCGTTATTGGAGAAGTTAGAAAAGGGGAAAAACTGCCTAAAGAGGCAGAAGAGCTTATTAGTAAAAGAGAAGATGCAAGAAAAGCTAAGGATTGGGAAACTGCTGATAAAATCAGAAACCAACTTAAAGCTATGGGTATAACAATCGAAGATACACCTCAAGGCGTAAGATGGAGAATAGAAAAGCATTAAACTATCAACGTATTCCCTTGGTGTTCCAACTATTAGTCGCATATTTTTCTTCAAGTTTTTCAGCAAGCTCCAGTTCATATGGTGACAATTCGCTGCTAACAAGCTGAATGTTTAGGGCTTTTTGAAAACCATGGACCAGTGCTTGATGCACTTCGCTGTTTGGAATAGGCTTTCCAAGCTCATTCTGCAATGAGGTTATTTTATGTTTTGCCACATCTATAATTTCCATGCATGTGCTAGCCCATGGAACACGTAAAAAAGTGAACATTTTCTCCAGATCCACATCTAAAAGGATTGTGCCATGTTGTAAGACAATTTTGCCTTTATGGGATTGGGCGCTTCCGGAGATTTTCTTTCCATTAACTGTCAGGTTTGGGCATGTTTTTGCATTACCTTCATTAAAATCTGTAATTAGACCAAGAATTTTGAAGGCTTCTGCAATTCCAGAATAGATTTTTGCATAAGCTCCAGTTATATCCTCCGCGTTTAAATCTTCTTTATGGGCAATCACGCTATAAGTGATTTCACCTTGGGCATCATGATACACTGCTCCACCACCAGTTATCCGCCTTACGACATCAACGCCATATTTGCGGCAGTTATCTAATTGAACTTCATTTTCTAAATCTTGGAATTTCCCTATAGAGACTGCGGATGGCTTCCATCGGTAAAATCTTAAAGTGTCTGGCACAAGATTCTTTATTCTTGCAGTTTGTATAGCCTCATCTATAGCCATGTTTGTATAGGCGTTATGCGTTTCAAGTCTTAACAATCGCCAAATATTCATGAAGAATCAACCTTTGCTTTCATTGCCCTTTATTTATCCAGAGCGATTTTTGTCTTTTGCCTGATATAGATGTCTGATAGATTTTTAGGATGTTGCGTTATCAGTAAAAGTAATTAATGCTTCTGCAATTAAGATGCCCGCATGGATTCAAGTAGAATAGTTTTGATTAGTGAAAAACTGTTGCAGATGCTTTTAGAAAGTGCAAGGAGACTTTATCCAAAGGAGATGATTTTCCTCCTCAAAGGCGAAAGGAAGAAGAACATAGTTAAAGTTTCTGAAGTTATTGTTCCACCACTGGCTACTTATGGGGCGGGTTTTGCCAATGTTCCGCTTCACATGTTGCCTACAGATTTTTCTATAATTGGAACAGTACATTCGCATCCTTCCGGAAATTTAACCCCATCAACAACTGATTTAAACCACATGTTTGGAGTTATCCTCATGATTGCTGGCTTTCCATATGTCAACGCTGGCAACATTGCAGTGTACAATCGCAACGGAGAGAAGTTGACGTTAAAGATTGCTAATATATGAGGAATGCTTGAAATTTGATTACCTGTTAGCATGTTACAGTTTAAATATTAGTTTTGTGATTAAACGTAGCGAAAAGGAAAAAAGCATATGGGTTCAAAATCTCCAAGAGGCGAATTTGCCGCAAGAAAATTGTTAAAAAAGCGCAAAAAACTCCGATGGAGCAGCATGTACTATAAACGTCGAATGCTCATGCTAGACGTAAAAGCAGATCCATTGGAAGGTGCACCCATGGCAAGAGGCATAGTCCTCGAAAAAGTAGGCGTCGAAAGCAAACAACCCAATAGTGCCATAAGAAAATGTGTTAGGACACAACTAATAAAAAACGGCAGAACCATAACTGCTTTTCTACCGGGAGATGGAGCTTTAAATGTCATTGACGAACACGATGAAGTTGTAGTTGAAGGTATAGGAGGCTCACGTGGAAGAAGCATGGGAGATATTCCAGGAGTACGCTGGAAAGTCATCACAGTTAATGGTGTGTCATTGAATGAACTTGTTTATGGAAGAAAGCAGAAACCTGCTCGGTGATTGTTGTGAGTCAAAAGCAAGAAGAGAAAGAGATTAGACTTTTCGAAAAATGGAGCTTCAAAGGAGTTCAAGTAAAGGATTTAGGATTACAAAGATATGTTTCATTAAGACCGATGACAGTGCCCCACAGCATGGGAAGACATGAGCACAAACGTTTTCGCAAGGCAAATGTCAACATTGTCGAAAGACTTATAAACAATCTTATGCGGCCTGGAAAAAATGCCGGCAAAAAAGCTCGGGCTATGAATATTGTGAAACATTCATTTGAGATAGTACATTTGCGCACAGGCAAGAACCCTATAGAAGTGCTTGTAAAGGCTGTGGAAAATTCTGCACCATGTGAAGACACGACAAGAATCAGTTACGGTGGTATAGTGTACCACTTGTCGGTGGATGTTGCCCCACAGAGAAGAGTTGACTTGGCTTTGAGACACATTTGCGAAGCTGCAAGGCAAGCGTCAATAAATAATCCACGTTCAATTGAAGAGTGCTTGGCTGACGAGTTAATCTTAGCTGCAAATAATGACATGAAGAGTTATGCAGTTTCAAAACGTCACGAAATAGAAAGAGTAGCTCAAGCTTCAAGATAGTAGCAGCTTTATTTCACGTGAATTTCAACGACATCCCCGTCTTCCAGAACAAAGGTGGAACCAACCTTTTGTGGACTGAAAACGAGGCGCTTAGCCCAAATTTTTGCAAAGGAGAAATTTCTGCTGAGATCACTATGAATATTCTTAGCTAAATCGTAGATCGTGGCTCCTTTTTTAAGAATAAATGGTTTTTTTGAAAATTCCTTAGCACTCGGCTCTTTCGTGTAAACACGGATTATATCTAACGTTCTGAACAAAATTTCGCCTAACTTATCTAATCCAGCATGGTTTATGCAGGAAACTGGAAGAATAGGCAATGTATTGCCAACAAATATCTTTAACAATTCCAGCTTAGCCTCTGAATCTTTTGAATCCATTTTGTTTGCAACTATAATTGTAGGCTTGTACGTTGGACTTCCAAAAATGGCTTCTTCCACGTCGTCCAATGAGGCTTCTCCAGAAATTTTGACCACAGCATCCGCGATGCGATAGCTCTTAAGAAGACCTTCAACATCCTTCATGGTGCAGTCCAAAAGACGCCCAATTAGAATTATGCGTAATCCTGCACCCATGTATTTCTTTTCAATTTCAACCCGTGCTTTAGGCCTGCTTACAAGAATCCTAGCCTTATCCAATTCACTTAGAATGAGAGATAGCTGTTGAACTGGATCTTGGGACAAATCCACCATTAAAATTAAGCCGTCTGCGTTACGGGCTGAAGCCAAAGTCTGGAGACCCCAAGCTTTTCCATCAGCAGAACCCTCCATCAATGCTGGGACTTCAACAACTTGAAATTGAACATCCTCATAATTCATTATGCCTGGCACTGGTTCTCTTGTCGTGTAGGGACTTGCTGAAACCTCAACCTTAGCATTTGTAATAGCCGAAAGTAAACTGCTTTTTCCAACATTAGTCACTCCAATAACTCCTATTTGGGCTGCACCCTCCTTTTCAATGAAAAATTTCGGTCCACCTTTTCCAGTTTTTTTCCGCTTTTTTTCTTCAATCTCCCTTCGTAGAGTGGCCATTTGCTTCTTAATTTGACCACGAAGTTTTAGTGTGCCCTTATGTTTGGGAACCAAGCTTAGGAATTCTTCCATGCGTTGAAGCCTTTCTCTTGGATATTTTGTTGCTTCAACTTCAGCCCATTTCTTTTTAGCATCTGGTGGCAAGTTTGTTGGCATAATATTGACTCGTCCAATCAATAATTTCCAAAATTAGCTTTAATATTTCTTTCCAAACTCGCTAAACGTCCATAGTTAGGGTTATCATAAACTTTTAATAATTGAATGAACAGTTGTGTAAACGAATCCACTAAAAATTTAGAGAATAAAATTGAAAAATAGGAGGAAAAAGAATGAGCAAAAGTGAAAAGCCACACTTAAACTTGGTAATAATGGGACACGTAGATCATGGAAAATCAACAACCACAGGACACTTGCTATACTTAGCTGGCGCTGTTGATGAGAGAACAGTTAAGGCTTATGAAGAAGAAGCCAGAAAAATGGGCAAAGAAACTTTTAAATTTGCATGGGTCCTCGACAACCTCAAGGAAGAAAGGGAAAGAGGCTTAACAATAGATCTACGATTTCTAAAGTTTGAAACAAAAAAGTACTATTTCACAGTAATAGATGCGCCGGGACACAGAGACTTCGTTAAGAACATGATTACAGGAGCAAGCCAAGCTGATGGTGCAGTCCTCTTCGTTTCTGCCAAAAGAGGCGAATTTGAAGCAGGCATAGGACCAGGTGGTCAGACAAGAGAGCACGGCTTCTTAGCGTTCACTTTGGGCGTTCGCCAGCTTGTTGTAGCTGTTAACAAAATGGATGATGCATCAGTGAATTGGGGTCAAGATCGTTATAATGAGGTTAAGAATGAAGTTTCGCGGATGCTTAAGATGGTAGGTTACAAGGTGGAAAAGATTCCTTTTGTGCCTACTTCTGGATGGACAGGTGACAACCTTGTTAAGCAAAGTGATAAGATGCCATGGTATAAAGGACCAACACTTATTGATGCTTTGGACACATTTGAGCTTCCTCCAAAACCTTTAGACAAGCCATTGCGTCTTCCTGTTCAAGATGTTTACAGTATTACTGGCGTAGGCACTGTTCCCGTTGGAAGAGTTGAAACTGGAGTACTTAAAGAAAACGACGTAATAATATTCATGCCATCTAACAAGCAAGCTGAAGTTAAATCATTAGAAATGCATCACACCAGGATTCCAAGAGCTGAACCAGGAGACAACATAGGATTCAACGTGAGAGGAGTGTCAAAAACTGATATACGCCGAGGGGATGTTGCAGGACCAGTTAATAATCCACCTACTGTAGCGAAAGAGTTCATTGGGCAGGTAATTGTGATTTATCACCCAACAGCGATAGCAGCAGGATACACGCCAGTTCTTCACTATCACACTGGGCAAATTGCATGCAGATTCACGGAGCTGATAAGGAAAATTGACCCACGTTCAGGACAAGCTGTAGAAGAGAAGCCGACTTTCCTTAAAACTGGAGATGCCGCCTTAGTGAGAATGGAGCCCCTGCATCCAATATCAATTGAGTCCTACACTGATTTTCCAGAGCTTGGAAGATTCGCTGTCAGAGACATGGGCACAACAGTAGCTGCTGGCGTTGTGAAGGAAATCACAAAGAAAGGACCATAAACTCTTTTTTTTCTATCATTTTTTGTGTGTGTAGCAATCTAGTTTTTGTTTGGATTTAAAGGTCATGATTTAACAAGATTGGCATTGGCTTTTTCCAATAGTAAGAGATTTCATGGTTAGTTGACACTATTTTAGCGTGCTCGCGCTCTTACTCTAGGCTCAAGTAAAGTCCAAAGCCACTCGACAAACTCTCCAAGATTCTTTGTTTGAATGTAAACTTCTCCAGGTCCTTCAATATTTGTTACTAAGCCTTCTCCGCCGAGGATTGTTTCTTTTAATCCACCAAACTTTGTGACTTTATAGTTGCATGTGTTGCTAAAGGCTACCAAGTGAAAATTGTCAACAATCATTGATTGACCAGACTGTAAGACATGTTTATCTATTGCACCGAAAGTATTTATGAACAGTGTTCCATCTCCAGTAACCTTTATCATGAATAAGCCTTGACCAAATAAGCCTCTGGTGAAGCCTTCCCACTTGACATCCAAATCGACATTTTCTGTTGATGCTATATAGGCGGATTTCTGTATAACATAGCCTTGATTTGGTTTTATTTCCAATCTTTCAATGTCACCTACAGGTGCAGAAACGAATCCAACTTCCCCTGTGCCATTTCTTGAAGTATATTCATTCACCCAAAAAGATTGGCGTCCAAAAATTGCCAGACCTAAAGTGCCTAAGAGGCTTGTTTCCCTTTTTCTTGTGTGGACCTCAATGTTTGGGTCCATATATGTCATTGCGCCTGATTCGGCAACTATTTTCTCGTTTGGTTCTAGGTTTACTACAAGCATTGAGTAGGATGGCTTATACTTTATTTCATACTTCATTTTTGGTTCCTCTCTCTGGATCTTATACGGTTGTCCTTTTTAGCTCTTATAAATGTTAGATGATAAATTTTCAAGCAAACGTTTGCAGATTTTTGTAGTTTATGAAGTTTTATCTGTAAGAAATAATTAGTCTCTCACAGTAACGGCATAGTGCAGGGTTGAGTTTGATGTCTGGAACTGAAACTTTACTTCCGTATTTAAAGGAAAAGAAAGGTGAAGAGCGGGAACCAACAATTATTGTTGATGGCCGAGAAGCAAATACTGCCACAAAAATTGTTAAGGGTCTCATAGAACGTGGTGTAAACGTGAAAACTGCCACGTTAGAGAAAGGTGATTATGTCTTATCTGATGAATGTGCAGTGGAGAGAAAAACTGTTCACGATTTTGTTTACACGCTTACGCGGCGGTATCTTTTTGAGCAGTTGTTTTTATTGAAAGAAGTTTACCCGAAATCACTAATTCTCTTAGAAGGTTACCTGCCGATAATCTACAAATTCAGCAGAATCCAACCCGCATCTGTCTGGGGTGCAATGTTCAACCTGGCAAAAAATGGCATAGCCATAGTGAATACAACCTCTTATAAGGAAACAATAGATTTTCTTTATGTAGCTGCAAGACAAGAGCAAACTGTTGAGAAAAGAGCGCCAACAATTCATCCAGTTAAAACATGTGAAACATTATCAGATGCTCAAGTATATTTTGTTGCAAGTTTGCCGAACATTGGAAGAGAAAAAGCCATATCAATCCTTAAATCTTACAAGACCCCTTTGAACGCTCTAATAAACGTGGATGATTGGCCCAAAACTGTCTATGGGCTGGGACCAAAAATAAGCAACAAAGCAAAGGAAGTACTAAGCACCCCTTTCAAAGAGTGAAAAAATATGGATGTTGAGATTGCGCCTACAAGAAAAATCAAAATATTAGGTTTGGACAAGCGTTCAATCAGTGACATTGCTTGGTGTGCAACAACCTATGGAGTGAATAGGCTTTATTGGGTAGATGGATATTTAATGTGTCTAGAAGTTTATGAAAAATCATTTGACCATGAAATAAAAGCCAAGGAGTTTCCAATAAGCCAAATTTGCTATGCGAAATTTCCAAAGTATGAGAAAATCTACGAGATTGACAAAAGCCTCCAGATCCCAATAGTGAATGTTTCAGACATGCAAATATTTCAAAATATATTAAAGGCAATTTTGAACAGCGAGAAAGAAGGCTCTAAAACTTGACCTTAACTTTTCTTAACATACTCATAGCCAAGCTTAAACGCTTTAACATTCACGTCTAAATGCTTTTTCGGAACAAGCTCTCTTAAAGCATTCATGACACTACTATCTTTTATTGGAATTTTTCCAGTTGCAGCTAAAGCTCCAACAAGAACAATGTTTTCCGTCAGAATGTTTCCAGCTTTTTTAGCTAATTCTCCAGTCTCTATGAGAATAATGTTTTTTGTAAAGTGCCATATCTTTGCTCTTATCTCTTCTAGGCTTGGGTATTTCTTCATCTTAGCCGTAAACTCTGTTGGCTGAATTGGCTCACAACTCATTATGATAAGCGTTTTTTCAGAAGCAAATTTCAGATTTCGCAAAATTTCCAATGGTTCAAATCCCAAAATCACATCAGCTTGCCCCTCAAGAACCGTAGGCGCCAAAACTTTTTCACCTATTCGTACATGAGAAACCACAGCTCCGCCACGTTGAGCCATTCCATGAATTTCACTGACTCGAACATTCAGTCCTTCTTTAACAGCGGCTGTGCCCAAAATTTCCGCTGCTAAAAGTATGCCTTGACCACCAACACCAGCCAAAACAACATTAAATTCTTCCCTCATCTTTAACACTTTCCTTTGTCTTTTCTCACTGCCTTATTGCATTATATGGGCAGAGTGATGCACATAGCCCACAAGCAGTGCATAAACTCTCGCTTATACGAACCTTTCCCTCCTCGACAACCAATGCGGGACAACCTAACAGCTTGATGCAAGCCATACAATTTGTGCATTTATCAGTAATTTTGTAAGTAATAATTTCTACGCCCTTGCGTCTCCATTCTCTGACAACCATCAAAGTACATGGTGAACGAAAAACAATTACTGAAGGACCTTGAAAATGTAAGGCTTCTTTCAAAATTGCTTCTGCTTCCTTAATCTTGAATGGGTCAACCACCTTAACGTATTTTATGCCACATCCTTCAGCGATTTTCTCTATAAGTATTCTCTCTGTAGGTTTTTGCATTCCAGTCATGCCTGTGCCTGGATGAGGTTGATGCCCAGTCATAGCAGTTGTAAGATTATCCAAAACAGCAATAACAACCTTATGATTATTATAAACTGCATTAATGAGCCCTGGAATTCCAGCATGAAAGAATGTTGAGTCTCCGATTACTGCAATGGTGCTTTCGCCTATAGTCTTGCTTATCCCTTCAGCAGTACCTATGCTTGCCCCCATACAAGTCAGAATATCGCCCACACTTAATGGTGGGGCACAGCCTAATGCATAACAGCCTATATCCGTTGAATAAACCGCCTTCTCACCAGCAACCTTTCTCAATACATAAAAAGATGCTCTATGCGGGCATCCAGCACATAATATTGGCGGTCTAGGAGGCAAGTCCTTAACAATTTCAGCATACTTCTCATCAATTTTCTCGAAGGCTATTGGCAATTTGTTTTCAGCAATCTTGGCCAAACCAGTAGCAACGATGCGTATAGAAAACTCACCGTCTCTTGGAAAATATTGCTTGCCCATTTTTCCATAAATCTTAATGTTAGGTGCATAATCTTTTGCAATAGCCTTTATCTGCATTTCCAAGTAAGGCTCTAACTCTTCAACAATAATTACTCTTTTATGCTTACTCAAGAATTCTCCAATCATTTTTTCAGGAAGCGGATACGTCATGCCAAGCTTCAAAATGCTGACATCCAAGCCTATCAAATCTGCAGCTTCAATAGCATAATTGTATGCTGCACTTGAAGAAATTATGCCAAATTCTCTGCTCTTTCCTACACGCACGATTCTATTGTAAGGCGATGTTTCGCTGATTTTTTTCGCCTCTTCCTGCTTTTTCAAAAGTACAGTGTGTTTCGGTCTGGAATATGTTGGAACCATTACGAGACGTTTTACATCCTTAATGAATTTGCCATTCAAGTTTGGTTTTGTAATTTTGCCATATTCTACTGGCCCTCGTGTGTGACTTACGCGGGTTGTAGTTCTTAAAAGCACTGGTAATTCCAGTTTTTCAGAAATTTCAACCGCAGAAATCGTCATATCTTTGGCTTCCTGAGCATCAGAAGGCTCCAAGCAGGGTAAATTCGAAAGCAGAGCATAAAAGCGGTTATCCTGCTCATTCTGTGAACTGTAACATTCCGGGTCATCAGTTGTGACTACGACAAAGCCGCTTCTAACACCAGCATAAGCCAAACTCATAACAATATCCGCAGCCACGTTCAATCCAACATGCTTCATCGCAGAAAGTGCCCGAACCCCACAGTTCGCAGCTCCAGCTGCCACTTCAACAGCAACAATTTCATTAGTTGAATACTCCATGTACAAGCCAGCTTTACCAGCAATCTCCGAGATTGAATCACCTACTTCAGAAGCCGGCGTTCCTGGATAAGTTGTAACTACACTTACACCAGCTTCCAGAACTCCTCTGGCTATGGCTTCATTACCTAGAAGAAGGGCTCGTTCTTTCGGGCTATCTTTTAAGATTGTATATGCGTCTGGCAATATTCTTCTCTCCAATCAAGAAGAGACTTTCATTCATTGCCTTTTACATATAACTTTTGGTTAAAAAACGAAACAAAGCATTATTAAAATGTGCATCTGATAAAAACAGAATTTATGAGGATTATGTGATGAAAACATCAAAGAAATGTTGGTTATGCTGATATATTCTATATGAGTAGGGGGCTCGCTTGCGCACAATTTCAATGGAAAAAGAGATTGGCGACCATTAAAGGCGCCTTCCCAAATTCTTATTTACCTTTAAAAATTGGTTTTCTTTTTTCCGTAAATGCTGCTACGCCTTCCTGCAAATCTTCTGTAGAGGCTACTACACCGAAACCTTCACGTTCTAAAGCCAATGCCGCATCTAAACCAATGTCAGCACCTTTATTGATCAATGCCTTCGCAACTTTGATTGCTATTGGAGCCTTTTGGGCTAATTCTGTGGCAAATTGTCTTATAGTTTCTTTGAATTTTTCGGCAGGAACCACCATGTTTAATATTCCCAACTGTTCAGCAGTTTTTGCATCTATTAGTTTTCCGGTGAATACGAGTTCTTTGGTTTTTGTCTTGCCAGCTAGGCGTGTCAGCCTTTGGGTTCCGCCCCAACCCGGTATCAGACCTATGTTGATTTCTGTCTGTCCTAAGCGGGCGTTTTCAGATGCTATCCGTATGTCACATGCCATGGCTACTTCTAAGCCGCCACCTAGAGCGTAACCGTTTATGGCGGCTATCACTGGTTTTTCTAGGTTTTCTAATGTGTAACAGAGTTTTTCTCCCATGAGTGACAGTTCTCTAGCTTTTAGGGCGTTCATTCCTTTCATAGTTTTTATGTCTGCTCCTGCAGAGAAGGCTTTTTCGCCTGCACCAGTTAATATAACTACACGAATGTTTTCATCGTTCCTAATGTCTTCTAATGCTTGGAGTATTTCCTCCACGAGTTCTTTGCTGAAGGCATTTAATGCTTCTGGACGGTTAAGTGTGATTGTTGCTATTCCTTCATTTTTTTCATAAATTATGTATTTGAACTCCATTGCTTGTTCCCTCTATTTTTGTGTCCAATCATAGAAGCCTTTGCCCGTTTTTCTGCCGAGCAATTGTGCCTTAACCATTTGCTTCAGTCCTTGTGATGCATGGAATTTCGGGTCCAATTCCTTTTCCAGAACTTCGGCTATTGCTAAAGTTGTATCTATTCCTACATAATCCAAAAGCATCAGTGGTCCCATTGGCCAGTTTAATCCAAGTTTGATTGCCTTGTCAATATCATCCCTATCAGCGATGCCTTCCCAGTACAATGCTGCTGCTTCGTTTAATGCTGGAATAAGAATACGATTTACGATGAAGCCTGGTGAATCCTTTTTCACGATGACTGTTTCTTTTTCCAGACACTTTGCCACTTCCAGGATTGTTTGTATTGTCTCGTCTGATGTTTTTGCGCCTCTTATGACTTCGACAAGTTTCATGAGTTGTGGTGGGTTAAAGAAGTGCATTCCACAAACTTTTTCTGGACGTTTTGTTGCAGATGCAAGTTCAGTTATGCTTACGCTGGAAGTGTTAGAGGCTATTATTGCGTATGCAGGTGCATAAGTGTCTACTTCACGAAACATGGCCTTTTTAAGCTCAATATTTTCTGGGACTGCCTCAATTATCAGGTCAGCGTTTGAAACTGCTTCTTTAAGGTCTATAGTTGGATGAATCCTTGCAAGGATTTCCTTCATCTGTGCCTCTGTTATTTGCCCTTTGCTTAGAAATTTTTGTAGGCTTGTGCGTATCATGTTCATGCCATTGTTAATGAAACGTTGTTCAATGTCGCGCATGTTGACTTCGTACTCGCCGATTTGTGCGGCCACTTGTGTTATGCCGTGTCCCATTAAGCCTGCGCCTAAAACTGCTATTTTTTTAACTTCCATGGCTATTTCACCTTTTAAGTGGAGAATTAATTGTTTATTATTCTGTTAAAAAAGGTTTTCAAATATTAGCTGAAAAGTGGATGGTTATTTGCCTCATTTTGTTTTTAACATTGCAAGTGCGCTTAGAAGTATTAGGGCTACGCCTGCATAACGTATTGGTGAAATGTACTGTTGGAATATGAGTATTGCCCATATGTTATGAAGTGTCGGGTCTAGTAATAGGATTGTACCTTCGGTTGTTGGTGTTACCTCGTTTGGTTTAATGTAGTTTAGGCAACCGTATGGCAAAGCAGTGCTGAGGAGTGCAAAAAATGTGAGTATGAGAAGTTGGTATGGATCTAGTGCTGAGAAACTTGTGAATGCTGGAGTTTTGACAAAGTTTTCCAAAATGAAACCTAAGATTAGAGCCCATAAAATTGCAAAAATAAATGTGTTGAATAATGCTTGCATTGGTGCGTATTGTGTTTTTCCTACTCTTTTGAAGAACAAGTATAGTGAGTATAGAAAGCCTGCAATTAGGGCAAGTGAGATTCCACTAATGTTTAAGGTTGAGTATTGTTCCGTTGCGATGCCACTTACAAGGAAAACACCGATCATTCCAGAGGCTATTATTGCCGATTTTTTCTTAGTTATTTTCTCTCTCTTAGAAGCTACTGCAAGGATTGCTGTAAAAAAAGGTTGAGTGTAAATTAGGGCTGTCGAAACCGCTATTGGACAGCCGAGAATTATTGATGATAGAGCAGCCAGTAGGAATGCAGAAAAAACAAAGCCTGTAACAGCGAAGTACTTTAAGTCTTTTCGTTCGAGTTTAACTTTTCCTTTTATTAGAAGGAATATTAGTGGAAGGGCTAAAACGATGCGAAAGAATACTTGTTGAAGACTTGAGACTCCAACATTTTTAAGTAATGTTGAAAAGATAAGTATGAAGCTGAAACCGAAACTGGCAAGCAACAATAAAGCGTGACTTCGTGAAAGACTCAGCTTCAGTATCCCATATCCCACCATGCATAAGTCTTTGCTATGTGCTCATTTGTTTATTGTTCTGTTAAAAAAGTCTTTTCAGAAAAAGCACAGTATATTTTATGGAGTAAGAAGTATACAGAATGTTTGTGCTAGTTCCCATATGGGTACTAATTTGTTAAAACGAAGCAAAGAACTAGCAACTCATGCCCCTCTTGTGCGCATTGTTAAGCCATGAACTGTGCCTAAAACTTTAACAATCTTATATCCTGGCAAGTCTGGAGTAGTGACAACAATAAAATCTCTTTAATTCATGTGTTAATCCAACGAGTTTAATAGTTGGCACTATTAATTAGGGTTTACCATAAATTTGGCAGGAAAGGCTATTAATGGAAGACATAGCCAAAATTCGTGAACAGTTTCCAATAACAAAAAGCAAGGTTTTTTTGAATCATGCAGCGCAATCTCCACTTCCGAAACCAGTTGCAGATGCCATTCGTAAATGCATTGACGACTTCTCGAACTTCGGAGAAACTTCGGCAGAATGGCTTGACTGTGGAAAACCACTATTCGCAAAGTTAATAGGTGCAAAACCAGAAGAAATCGCACTCGTCGAAAACACTTCAGTAGGCTTAAACATAGCCGCAAACGGTCTACACTATAAAAAAGGCTCAAAGATTGTCACAACAGACTTGGAATATCCTTCAGTTGTTTATCCATGGCTCCGCAAAAGCCTCGGCGTAAAAGTTCACTACGTGAAAAATGTTGATGGAAAAATATCGCTAGAAGATATTGAGAAGGCTGTTGACAACAAAACAGTTGCCTTAGCAGTAAGCCACGTTGAATACGTTAACGGTTTCCGTCATGACTTGCGAGCTTTGAGCGAAATAGCCCACAAACATGGCGCCTGCTTAATCGTTGATGCAATACAATCAGCAGGCACAATGCCTATAGACGTTAAAAGAGATGACGTTGACTTTCTGGCAACGGCGTGTTACAAGTGGCTTCTAAGCCCACCTGGTGCAGGGTACCTCTACGTGAAAAAGGAATTAATAGAGAAAGTTGAACCCTCCTTTGTCGGTTGGGCAAGCGTAAAGCCGCAAGTTTTTGAGACGGTAGACTTCTGGGATATTTGGAAACTAAATCTATCAGAAACTGCAAGCCGCTTCGAAGTGGGCTCACCAAGCATAGTAAGCTTCTTAGGTGCAAAAGAAGCAATAAGAATGTTGTTAAGTTTCGGCATAGAAAATGTTCAAAAAAGGATACTTGAACTAACAGAGTATTTGATAAAGGCAGTTGAAGCTTTTGGTTTAAAACTTCAAACACCAAAAGAAGGGCAATATCGCTCAGGCATAGTTAACTTCAAAATAGACAAGCCAAAAGAAAAAGCGGAAAATCTAAAACAAAAAGGTATAATTGTCTCTGCTAGGGCAAATGGCATAAGGGTTTCACCACACTTCTACAATACAGAAGAAGAAATTGACCAGCTAATAAGTGAAATAAAATGCTCCAAATAGTTCGAGTTGATGAAAACAATAAAGAGGGCATAATTGATTCACTTAAGGCAGACATTATCAAGCATGTTTTCGCTTTTTATGGTATCCAATATGAGCCAGAAAAAACAATCATGCATACAGTTTTTAGAAATGGAAAATTAGAAGGATACATTCTTGCTTATACAGCCCTAGATTTTCCAAGCATAATCCTTGAATGCACTAAGGACGTAGCAGAAAAACTGATCGCATATACACCAGAAAACCAATTCATAATACACACTCCACCTAATCTTCTGCCAATAATAAAAAAGAAATTTCCAAACGCAAAACATTACATTGAAAACTGGATGCTTGTTAAGAAGGGATGGGCAAACTTTTTCAGAACAGAATTTGTTCGCAGATTATGCTCTGAAGAAGATGCTTCTAAACTGGCTATTTTATTATCGACATGGAAAGAACGTTCAAGAGGAACAGCAGATAGGTATAAGGAATTGATTAGAAAAATGCCAACTTACGGAGTGTTCATTAACAATGAATTAGTCGCTTATGCAGGCTCTTTCATTCAACTTCCACAAGTTTGGATGATAGGCGGAGTATACACACACCCAAAGTATAGGGATAAAGGATATGCAACAATAGTAACATCAGCCATAACAGAAGAAGCATTAACTAAAGCAGAAGCCGCAGCATTATTCGTAAGGTCTGACAATTATCCAGCAATTAAAGTCTATGAAAAAATTGGTTATCAAAAAATAGGCGAAAAACTTTGGGTAGACGTGGGAACAGGACTTAAACCTTAAAGATTAATATTCGCTTAAGAAGCTGACCGTGGGAATTTCTTGAACCTGCTTCCCCCTGCCTTTTTCTGATAAAATTTCCAATAATTCAACCTTACAAGCTCCAGCGATATCTGCCTTATTTTCACTGAAAACCTTCGCAGAATTACTACTCCCAGAATAAATTTTCACCCGCTTAATCGGCGTATTCAATGGCTTATGCATTTCCGCTTTCTCGCGTCTAATCTCCATTATGAGAGACATCACCAAATCACCTTTCTTCTCAGCATCCTCATCAATCCTTTCAACATTAAGCTTCGGCCAAAGTGTCAGTTGCAAGCTTTTCTTACCAATGTCATCAATATACATCGTCTGATAGATTTCCTCAGTGATATGCGGCGTTACAGGAGCTAACAATTGAATTACGCGATATAAAACAGTGTACAGCGTGAACTGTGCCGCCCTTGTCTTCTCTTCGCCATAGACTTGAGGCTTATAAAGCCTATCCTTCACAGCTTCAATATATTGGTCACAGAAAATATGCCATGCAAAACCGCGAATCTCTTCTAAGGCAATGTTGAACTGACATTTTTCCAAGGCATCCGTGACTTTTTGTGTTAACTTTTCAGCTTTGCTCAAAATCCACTTGTCAAGAAGTTGCAAATCATACTTACCACTAAGCTTGCAATCTTCAAGCTGGATACTAACAAATCTTGCAGCATTCCAAAGTTTAGTTAAAAAGCGCCTTCCATATTCTACATCAGGCCAACGAAAAGGAATATCTGAGCCTGTCGCTCCACCAGCAGCAGCCCATTGTCTAGCAGCATCAGTTCCATACTTGTCTACAACTTCTGGCGCTGCAACATAATTCTTAAGTGATTTACTCATCTTTCTGCCATCAGAACCCAAAACCATGCCATTGATTAGACAGCTCTTGTAGGGTTTTTCATCAAACAGAGCTATGTGCCTAACCATAAGGTAATAAGCCCAAGTTCTTATGATATCAATGCCTGAAGGATGCAAATCTGCTGGAAACAACCTACGCCAATTAGCTGCATCTGGCCAACCAGCATGCACAGCACATGAAATGGAAGAATCCATCCAAGTGTCAAAAACGTCTCGTTCAGGAATGAATTCTTTGCTACCGCACTTTGGGCAGCTTGGGATTTTTGGTTTTTCAAGTTTGGGGTCTATTGGAACCCAGTTTTCTTCGGCTAATATTACTTCGCCACATTTTTTGCAATACCATATTGGTATAGGCGTGCCAAACACTCGTTGACGACTTATAACCCAATCCCAATCAAGCGAATGTGCCCAGTCTATTAGGCGAAACTTCATGTAATCAGGATACCATGTCACCTCATTCGTTCTACTAACCACATCATCAGTCAAAATACGCGTTTTCATAAACCATTGCTTACGCTCAAGAATCTCCACTGGCGCTTCACAACGGTCGCACACGCCTATCTCCTGTCGAATCTTCTCGGTTTTTTCCAACAACCCAGCTGCTTTAAGGTCTTTAACTATGGCGTCTCTTGCTTCGCCGATTGTTAAACCAGCATATTTTCCACCATTCTCGTTTATTTTGCCATTCTCTGTCAAAATCATTATGACTGGAAGCTTATGCTTTATTACAGTTTTCACATCTTCCTTATCGCCATAAGTGCATATCATAACTACGCCAGTGCCAAATGAAGGATCAACTTCTTCATCTGGAATTATACCGACTGTACGATTCACAATTGGAACCACTATTTTTCTGCCTATGAAATTTTTGAACCTTTCATCTGCGGGGTTTATTGCCACTGCGACGCATGCAAGTATAAATTCTGGACGTGTGGTAGCGATCAGCAAGTGTTCCTCACTGTTTTCCAATGGGAATCGGATATAATGAAGTGTGCCTTCGCGTTCTTCATAATCCACTTCAGCATCAGCAATTGCTGTCTCGCAACGTGGACACCAGTTCACTGGATGCGTTCCCTGATACATGAAACCCTTCTTATAGAGCATTATGAAGCTGAGCTGAGTGCGTCGCCAATAATCAGGATTCATCGTACGATATTCAGTTGTCCAATCAACACTGCAGCCTAAACGTATAACGCCTTCCTTCATCATCGCGATGTATTTTTCAACAAGCTGCTCGCATAACTTTCGAAACTTGTCTGGAGGCACTTCTCGTTTTCTAATATTATTTTCCTTTTCCGCTTGCACTTCAATTCCTAAACCATGGCAGTCCCAGCCTTGCGGAAAATAAACATTGTAACCTCTCATGCGTTTATAGCGAGCAACTATATCAAAATATGTCCAGTTGAGCACATTTCCCATGTGAAATTCGCCAGAAGGATAAGGGGGTGGAGTATCAATGCTGAAAATTGGGCGCTTCTCATCTTTCCAATCAAAGCGGTAGATGCCCATCTCTTCCCATTTCTTCTGCCACTCAAGTTCAATTTTAATAGGATCGAATTCTTTAGGCAACACCCTCATATGTTAACATCCTAGTTCTGCTTTAACTTTAGGAAAAATAAATATACAACTAAATAACATTATCCCCAGCAAGGTTTAGGGGAGCTGGGAGATTATGACCCGGCTGAGAGGACAACTGAATGTTGTCGACCCTTAGAACCTGAACCAGGTAATACTGGCGGAGGGAAAAAATGGACATGCATACCTCTTCAGAAACCAAGATACTCGCAGAAGGAACAGTTGTTATTGCATTGAGTGTTATTCTCAAGGATATTTTGCCACCAATCTATCACCTTCCAGAAGGAGGTTCTGTAAGCATAGCGGGGATGGTGCCATTGCTATGGTTTGCTTTGAGAAGAGGATTACGAGCGGGATTGGAGGCTGCTACTGTCTACGGCTTGGTTCATATGGCTTTACCAGGTAGCTACATTATCGACCCTGTGCAGGCTTTACTTGATTACCCGATTGCCTTTGCTGCTCTGGGTTTAGCTGGGCTGTTCAGAAAATATCCTCCAATGGGAGTAGCTGTGGGAATATTTGGCAGATTCCTAGCACATTTTGCTTCTGGCGTATGGTTCTTTTCAAAATATGCCCCAGAAGGAATGAACCCCCTGTTATACTCAGCAATCTACAACGGTGGTTATCTACTCATAGAACTTATCATAAGCGAAATCATCATCATAATACTTGCCAAAAGACAACTGCTGAAGATTAACCTTTAATTAGAGAGTAGCTTCCCCTCTTTTTCTAATTTTTACTTAACAATTATCCTTTCAGGAAAAGTATAGACGTTCATGCGTCTTCCTCTCACGAAGCCAATTAATGTCAATTCTGTTTTATTAGCAATCTCGATGCCTGAATCTAATGCTGCAGCTAAAGAAGCAACCATTGATAAGCCAACCCTTACAGCCTTGGAAGCTATATCGCCCGTTAACCGTCCACTTAGAGCCAGAAAACATTTGCTGAAATCTGTACTAGATAGTGCAGCAGAACCTATGACTTTGTCTACAGCATTGTGTCTTCCAACATCCTCATCGAACGCTACGAGGCTGCCATCAGCTTTGTAGATTGCGGCAGCGTGCACTCCACCTGTTTTTCGGAAAATTTTGGCAATGAAATTTAGATTGTTAACGCATTCTTGGATCATTTCGGCTTTTACTTTCAAATCTGATTTAATCTTAGGTAGCCTTTCATATGGCTCGTATGGTCCGCCGCATGCTGAAAGAATTATGCGAGAAAAATGCTTTCGAAGTTTCATTCTTTTTTCCAAATTAATATTTGATTTTATTTTTACATTGCATATGCTTTTGTCCAGAAAGTCTATTTTCTCAATTTCCTCAACTGTTTTTATAATACCTCCAGAAAGTAAATGTCCCACAGTTAATTCTTTTAGGTTTTGTGGTAGACAGTAAATTGTCGCGTAATGGGTTTTGTTTAGGAATATTTGAAGTGGTTTTTCTTCTGCAACATAATCCTTTACCTTTTGAGCTTTCCTTGTAGCGGTGTCAATTTTCACAACTTCTATCTTGCGCATTTTCGTTGTTCTCCTCTATCTTTGAAGTTCAGATAAAATGAAGTTAACGATTTCATCAGCAATATTGACTTGTGTAACTGATTGTAGCCCTCGCCATCCAGGTTGACTGTTAACATCAACAATTAATGGTCCTCTCGGGCTTTCGAGAATGTCTACACCAGCAATTTTGCAGTTGATTAGTTTTGCTGATTTAATGGCGGTGTCTTCAAGCAATTTGTCAAGCGATATAGGTTCTGGATGGGCTCCTTGACTGTAATTGGTTTTCCAACTGTTTGCAACGCGCCTCATCGCCGCAATTACATGATCGCCAACAACAAAAGCACGTATATCAGAAAAGCCATGATGCACGAATTCTTGAAGGTATATTACGCCATGATAGAATGTTATGGCTCTGAAAGTTGTGGAAGCGACTTCAGCATCTGTAATGCGTGTTGAACCTATTCCCCTAGAACCAAAGATAGGTTTAACAACAACATCTTTGCCTAGTTCGTCAAAAGCTTTCAGCGCTTCATTGACGTTTTCAGTTACTGCAGTTCGAGGCACGGGAATACCATTATCCTCTAAAATCGTTAGAATATCATACTTATCGACACAGTGTTCAATGGCTTCTGGCGGATTAATTATGTACAAGCCTAAACGCTCCAGTCTGTACAGCATGTCCATTCTGAAAACTAGTTCTTCTAAAGAACCTCGCCCAATTGGACGAATCAATAATGTATCCAAATCTTCCAATAGGCGAATGTTATCTACGTGCACGTATGGTTTATAACCGATTTGGGCTAAAAGCCTTGGAAAACTAAAGCATAAATGCGGTATGCCACGCTTAGACAGGGCTTCTCTGAGTTGGGTTGAGCCCCATGAGTTTCGGTTTCGTGTTACAATTCCAATTTTCAAAAACGAACCTTCTTGTGTTGAACTCTGAAAGATGCTACAGCATTGTGTTCTTAAAGTTTTTCTCATAGAAAACAAATCACTGCTTAAATTAGCGAATCAACAATATTATTCACAATTCGTTTTGTGATGAAGGGAAGCAGTATGGCAAGGAGTTGCAATGCAAATGAAGAGAAAAAGCAACTTCAACAGTTGGTCATTGCTGTTTTGAAAAGTTCAAAGTATAGGAATGTTAGTGAAGATTTAATAGAAAACATTGGCTTACGGGAACTCTCGAAATGGCAAAATCTGAAAACAGCCATTAAAGCCACAAAAAATAAACTGCATCAAATAGGCGGAGCCTATTTCCTAGAAAAGCCGAAATACAGTTTTTGGCTGGAAAAGTTAAATGAAGCTAAAAAAGCTGGAAGTGAAAGTTCATTTCGCATGGTTTGCACTGAAATAATGGGCTACCATTATTCAACAAGAGAACGCTTGAAAATTCTGGAGGAATTCTACTCAAAAATCTTCTCACTTCTTCCACCGATACAATCAATAATTGATGTTGCTTGTGGATTTAATCCACTTTCGATTCCGTGGATGCCGCTTTCTGCAAATGCAGAATACTATGCTTATGATGTTTACAAGGATATGATAGACTTCATAAACAAGTTTATGGCAATCTGCAATGTTCAAGGATTTGCTGAAGTTAAAGATGTCACTAGGAAAGTGCCTGAAATCACTACTGATTTGGCATTTTTCCTCAACACAATACCTTGTTTTGAGCAAATTGAAAAAAAAGCTGGCTTGAAGGTTTTAGAGGCAATTAAATCAGAATTTATTGCAGTTTCTTTTCCTGTGAAAAGTCTTTGTGGAAGAGAAAAAAGCATGCGAAAATACTATGAGGCTATGTTTAATAGATTAATTCAAGAAAAGGATTGGAGTGTTCAGCGATTAGAATTTAGAAGCGAATTGGTTTTTATAATCGCAAAATAGTACATATCTTTTAGAATTTGTGAATGTATGGCATCAGCTTTTCTGCATTATCGAATTTCTCAAAAAGCCCTACACGGAGATAAGCACCATAAGCATTAAAGTAAGGTTCCCCTTTCCTCGAAAACAAAGTTAAAATCTTACCAGCATGATTGATTTTGTAGCCATTCTCGCAGGGCTCATGTCCCCTAATCAAAATTTTAACGCTAAACCTTTCAAGCACTTCGTCAGTAACTTTTTCACCGAAAAGTTTACCGGCACCTCTTGGCGACGAACACACGTCTTTAACATTATCGTTCGGGTCGCTCCAAAGCATTTCCTCCAAAAAACTCTGCTTCGGATACATCTCGTGAGCATACGCCAAATCCTTAGTACTTTTTGCGTGATATGGTATGCCCCCGTGAATCAACAAGTAGCGTTCTTCAACAATAACCGCATTGTATAAGTAGTCGAATAAGCAACGAATTTTCTTGTAGGCTTCTTCCCATTTTTCGCCAAATTTCATTTGAAATTCTATTGGCAAGTCATGCGGTGAAGCTATAAGGTCTTTTGGCCCTTCATGATTTCCACGCATCAGAATAACTTGCTTTGGAAATAGCATTTTTAGTTTCAAAACTATATAGTAAACCTCTTTAGAATAGACACCTCTATCGCCATAATCGCCCAGAAAAATCAAAACAGCATTGGCATTTTGCTCCATTTCTCGTAGAAAATTGCTTTCTTTTAGGATGTGGGTTAAGCTTTCAAGGTCGCCATGCAAGTCGCCAACAATTAATGCTTCACCTCTAGGTTTCAGCTTAACAAGTCTTCCGATAATTTTGAGGTTTCCAACATTATCACGTTCTTTTGAAAGCAGATTTGTGGCATTTTCCACTGACCGTATAAACGTTTCACATTGAACATCTAGAGATTCTTTGATAATTTGTGAAAGAAGCGATTGCAAAAAGCTAAACCTCAAATTTATTCTACATGAATTTTCGTGCCCATAAAGGTGAAAACATTTTTTTCAATTAGACTTTTAGTATTACGAATCTTCTCCAGCGTCTCGCTATGGGCTCGCTCTAAAGTTTTTAACTCTGATTCAACAACATTTCTTCTCCTTTCCAAATCCTCAAGATGTTCACCAAGTTTTTGGAGTCCAGTTTTTGTTTCTGTCACTTCTGCAGATATGGAAAGCTGGTTTCGTCGCGTAAAAGCGTCTACACATTTTTTGTGAAGATTTTCCAAGGAATCATTGCTTATGCCTTCGATGGCTTGTTCTGCCTTTCGCATTTTATCAGGCTTCAGTTTCAACTTACCATCAGCCATTAAACGAGTTAGCTTTTGCAAAATCTGCTTCAACAATGGATACTTTGCTTCTTCACTTGCCAGGGCTTCTAAAGGGTTTTCCAAATATTGATTAAGCTTGTTAACTTCTTCTAATGTTAAACCGCTTCCTCCACCTCGAAGGCTAAGCGACTGAAGTTTTATGAAGGGTTTCTGAAGATGTTGCAGCGCATGTTTTACGTTGTCACTTAAGACTTCCAGCTCCATGTTTATTTGGTCTAATTGGCTTATTCCTCCCTTACTTTTTAATTCAGTTATTTTTTGATGCAACTCAGCAATTTCCTTTTCAACTATACCCTTTCCCTCTTCAACTTTTGTCCTTTCCACTTTCAGATTAGCTAATTGATTTTCAAGAGCATTCAGTTTATCTATGAGCAGAAAAGTTTCTTCTAACGTTTTGGTTTTAACATACTCTTTTGTCAGGAAGGTATTCATTTCCTTCTGTGTGATCTTTGCTTTTTCAAAGACGACTAAAAATTTTCTTCTGTCAAGAATGAAGAAGGGAGAAATTCTTGGAAACCAATTTTTGATGTCAACTTCAGTCACTGCAAATGCCCGTTGGGTTTCTTGAACGAACTCGCTGAAACTATCATAGGAAATCTTTTCCGGAATCTTGATCTGCTTTAGCCTATCCAAAAACAAACGTGCGAGCTTGTTTAAGGCCCTGGCTCTACCATAGGTCTTCATGTTCCTCTTCTCAATCTCTTTTTCACTGTTGTCAAAAAGCATCTTACTGGAATCTGAAAGATTATTCAGAGCCTTTCGCATCTCATCAAGCAAAGCCTGAGCATTTGCATGAACTGGATTAAAAATTGAACCCGTTTCCTTTTCAAGCCATGCTTTAATGTCTTTAGAGGAAAGATTTACTGTTTCTGCCAATGAACTTCCCGATAGAAAATATGCAGAAGCAATATTTTTGCTTTTAAGATTAGTGTACTCTTTTTTGAGTAGTTACTCTTAAATAATAACTTCCATGATAATCTGACATAATTTGAGGATAAAAAATATGAATTCAAAACAAATAACATTCATAGCAACAATGAGTGCACTTGGACTCGTCTTGTCATCAATCTCACTCAACATAGCACCCGTCCTAAGCACAGTAGGTCAAGGAGGTGCAGCATTAGACCTTTCCCACATTGCAACCTTTATTGCAGCTATATTTGGCGGGCCAGTAATAGGTGCAATAGTAGGCTTCTTAGGCAGTTTGTATGCAGGGTACTATTTTGGTTATGTAATGGGGTCCCTCGGAGTGCTCTCAATCATTGCACTTCCACTAGGAAAAGCTCTAACAGGATTAGCAGCTGGATTTCTTTACAAAAAGCTAGGAGTGCACGGCAACTCCAGATCATCAATATTAACTGTTCCAATAACGCTCATGTCTTACATTCCAGAATGCCTGTACACAATAGCTTACTTCATCTTGATAGTGCCATACTTTTATGGACCAGCATACGTAATGAGTTATATGATACCTATAGTTGTTCCGAAAGCATGGATAGAAATAGCAGTAATGAGTATTTTAATGGGTGCACTCGTAGGAAATGTTGGCTTTAAAGAATTTATAGCAAAAGTTTTCTACACACCTAAAATTGGAAAGCCCGTCTACCAAAAAGATTCGGAATAAGCTTACAGTGCCTTAAAACCGAAAGATTCAGCCAGAGCATCATGATTTATTTCTCCATTTTTAAATGTGTTGCCAGTTTTCACGTTATTCAAAATCACAACAGCTGGTGCAAATAGGTTTGAGTCAATTTTGTAAAAGTCATAGTTTACTTCTTTGAAAATTTCTATGAAAGGTTTTCCATAATCTTTAGAAGCCTGTGATGGAGCCTTCTCCACAATCTCTTTCAGTTCTTTCTCGTCTTCATATTCAACTGCATAGTAAGCTGTTCCACCGTATAGAATTGCATCGTTTGTTCTCGCCATCGCTTGAGCAAACTTTGGATGAATAGGTGGAATCGGAGCAGAGCCCCAAGCATACAAAATTACGTTTGGATTCAATCCAAGCTTGCTTAACTTATGGATTCCTGTTTCAACTATACGTCCACAAACTTGCGTAGCACCTGCAATGCTGGCTGTAGGCGTTAAAATCAAAGTTAGATTTTCCGATAATACATAGCAATCTTTTGCCAACCGCTCAATCAACTTCTCTGGCGGATACTTGTCTGTTTCTAACACTATGATAGCTTTGTCAAAACTATCTTTGTATTCAATTTTTTCATAAATTTCCTTAGGCTTTAGAGCGAGGGCTCTTCCTGGACCAGAACCTATTGCAAAATATTCGCCTTCTTTTATCTGCCAACCTGCATATTGAGAACCTAGAGTTGCAATGACTGGATGATCAGTGTAAACAAATATTGACGGTAACTCTTGCTTGCCATATTGCCTAGAAGTCATTCTTGTTTTTGCGCATCCTCCCATGCAAATTTCAGTTATAAGCTTTCCACTTTGAAAGCCGCCTTTTGCCTTAATTCCAGCGTCCACTATTGTTGCATCAGAATCAGTTTTTTCAATTTTCACTCTGTAAAATTCTGGATTTGCACACAGTTTTTCGAGAAGTTTCAATGCCAAGCGGTTGACACTTAAACTTTCTTTCATCGAACATTCTCTCTTTATAGAAGTTTTTCGTAATGACTTAAGTGTGAATTTTTCATTTTTGAAACATAAAGTTTGCCATTTCCATTTTCTGTAAGGTCTCCAAGAAATAGATAGAAAGGTCCTTCAGCAACCTCAGTTTCTTCAATTTTAACTTTTTCTTTCATACCTTCTATGGAAAAAGTTGGCAGAACAGACTCTAAAAATCCGCAAACAATTATTTTTCCATTTTTCATACACGCTCCAGTTCTTCCTTCGCAGTCTTTTTGAACATGAATTGTTCCGCCATGCATTCGCAAACCCGTAAATTGCTTTGCACAACCGTAAACTTTGATTATGCCATCATGCATGTAGGCTCCAGCGTCATTTCCAACATTTCCATGAACAATTATTTTTCCTCCACGCATACCTTTCTGGCTTCCGCGGTATGGGGCACCTAAATAATCGCTTGCATTTCCATGAATTTCAATTATTCCGTTTTTCATCATTGAGCCAGCCCATGCGCTTGCGTTTCCATGCACGGTTATTTTGCCACCTTTCATCTCTTCGCCTAAGTGCATGCCAACATCACCATAGACAGTTATTTCTCCAGTTTTCATTTCAGCGCCTATCCTTCGAACTTTGCTTACATTGCCATGAATCGTTATGCATGAAGTCTCAGTCATGTTTTCTTTTACTATTTTGAAGAGTTCTCCGAGTTTTTTCTGTTTATTTCCTTCCCAAATTTCTAATGTAGCTATTTCTTCACATGTTTTGTTTTGGAAAATTTCTGGGTTTATACATTCAGCTATTACTGGGTATCTGAATTCTCTGGAAGGGTATAGGCTTATCATTTAGACACTTGCCTTGACAGTTATTGGATTTGAAATTTTCAGATAATTCTCTGCAACTGGATAGTTTTCATATTCAACAGTCCAGTATTCCCTAAACCTTCGTTTCATGTCATCAGTAATTTTTACATGTTCGGAAGATTGAACATTAAGCCATATTGTAGCGCCTTCAACATGCTTTAAAACTTCATCATTTTTAACTACAATTTTACCATCCTTAATGGTGTAAGCCGCCCTCTTGAATGCTCTTCTAACACTCTTATATTTTCTGGAAGCATCCGTCTTCTTTGGATTTACATCGTATATGGCTACGTCCGCATCTGCACCTATACCTAAATGCCCCTTATTCTTAAGCCCTAAAGCTTTTGCTTGCCCAGCCCTCGTCATTATTGCAATTTCATAAAAGCTCAATTCACGGTCTATTGATGTGAGAAGACTTTTGCTTCTTGCTCTTGGATTAATACGCCTCAAAGTTGCTTCTCTGGCTTTTCTGCTGATAAGCCAAGCAATAATTTTAGGGTAAGAAGTGAAGGGACCACCATTAGGATGATCTGTTGTCATGAAAATTTTCCATGAATCTTTTATTAGTAAAGCCAGTTCTAAGCCTATTGACCATTGAATTGCATGGACGTAACTTTTGCGTCGATAGTGAAATGGAACTATGCCGCTGCTTGTTTCTGTTTCAACATCATGGTTTACCCATTTATTCCCACTTAACTCATAAAGCGTGTATTGGAATGGGCCATCAGCAGTCATCGTCGTAGTATTTGTAAATATTACCTGCCCCATGTCTAAAGTTACATGCGAATGAGCATTGACGTAGTTTGCAATTGCTTCTGCACCAGAATCCACTGTTCTCCAATCATCGCCTTTGAAAGCACTGAATTGACAATGTGTTATGTGAATCGCAGGCTTATTATCAATAGCTAAATCTTCAACTGACCGCATCGTCTCTAAAGCTGTAAGATAATTGCCTGGTTTTCCAAGATTATTCGTGTGAACATGAACAGTGTGAGGCAAATTCAACAACTTATTAACTTTGCATAACCCACGAATAATTTCGCGCGGAGTAACACAGAAGTATGGAACTTGATCGTCCAAGCTGCGAACATTATGTCCAAATCCCCATGCTTCAAGTCCGCCTGGATTGACAATTTTAATAGCGTAGCCCTTTGTTGAATTCATAATCCAAGCAACATGTCTTGCACATTCCTCAATATTGCCTTCTCGCAAATATTCAAGAACAAACCACCAATCGCCAAGAAGCGGATAACTCGCCTTATCCACCATAGGAGTATCGCTTAATTCCTCATGCGTATGTTTAGCCTCTAAAGGCGGCATAGAAGGATTCATAATTGTTGTATATCCCATTCGTGCATAACGGTAACCAGTGGTAAAAGTGGATGGAATAGAATAGCCAACACCAGATCTTGTCACAGTCGTCTTGCATTCGAAATCTTTAACATGATCTTCAGGTCGCAGAAGCCTACCACTATTCACTTCTGCACCAGCGATATGAGTGTGAATATCTACTCCACCTGGCATTACAATCATGCTAGAAGCGTCAATCTTCCTTGCCTTACGTTCATTGACACTCTCAACTATCTTCCCATCCTTGATTGCAATGTCCATTTTCTCGCCATTAATGCCATTAAGTGGGTCGTAGACGAAACCGTTTCTTATCAAAAGCTCCACCTTACTGCACCTCTGCCTTTGCTTTTATCTTCGCCTTCTTTGTCTTTCTAACTTCAGAAAGGATTGTCCGCAGGATCTCTTCATCAGGAAGCACCCCATGTGGAGGCTCAACAACTTTTTTCAGTGGAAGAGGCACATGATCCATGCGATAGGCTGTGCCATCGGCTTCTATTCCAACAAAAGCAGAGGGAAAAACAACATCAGCCATCTGTGCAGTAGGATCAAAGTGAGGACCAATGGTAATAAGCGGATTCTCTACAAGATGCTCTACAGCACTTTTAGGAAAATTTGCAACAGGATCTGAAGCTATAACGAGAGCTGCATCTGACTCTTTACGCAGAAGAATGTCTACAACAGATGTTTCGCCTGGATTGTACTGTGGATAACCAAGTGAAAAGTCAACAGCGTAAGGATAACCAGTCTGCCACGTAGAAACAATGTTAGCGCCTGTAACGTTAAAATGCCCCCTCATAGGCATTATCACAAACTTCGTTCGCATGTTTAAATCACGAACCAAAGAAAGCGCAGCGTCAATGTTTTTTAATTTGCCACTGCTCATAGTTAACCCGAGCCCAAAGAAAAGCGCCCCAAACTCGCATCTAAGCATTAAATCAGCAATTTCCTCAAGATATTCAACTGGAACACCAACAACAGTGTCAACTTCAATTTCTTCGTCTCGAATCAACGCCCTAAAAGCATGCAAAAGCTCATAATCCTTGTTTGGTTCAACTTGAATGAAGTAATCAGCCATTTCAGCAGATTTTGTTCTTCTCACGTCTATAACTATTAGTTTTCTTCCTTCCTTGAAAATTGTTGAAGGGGGTCCCCTTTTGATTCGAGGTGGGGTGGTAGTTTTCTCCTTGAGAAAAAGTCTTCTCATGGTACTTTCAATTTTCTTTCTAGCAAGCAAAGCTTTAACCTTGGAAAAGTAACCTTTCCATTCACTCCTCTCAAACCTTCCATCAGAGAAAGCTGTATACCGTTCAATATGCCGTGGATGAGCACTCCAAGGGTCGCAACCCCAATAAATTATTAGGTCAGCTCTATGTCTAATCTGACCAAGCGTGCAAGAAGGAATACCTACTTCTTGAATGCTTAAAACAGATGGCCCATGACAAACGACAGAAGTATTGTCGATTACCCCACCAATTTCTTCCGCCAATTCCAAGCCCACACGTATGGCTTCACAGTTAGTTGAACTCCAACCATATAAAACTGGATAATTCGCATTGGCTAGTATTTCTGCAGCATGACATATTGCCTCTTTAAGCGATACTTCTACGAGTTTACCTTTTTTTCTTACCATTGGCTTTAAAACTCTATGCTTGCTGTAGATTCCTAGAAATTTCGATTCACACAGTGCACAACCATTCTTAACCTTAATTATCTTTCCATCCTCAACCGTTAATTCTATGTCATCACATAAACTTCCACAAACTGGACAAGTTACAGCTTTAACTATTGTCATGTTAATCTTTCCCAAATTGTGTCTTAAGAAGCTCTTTTAAGCTTAAAACAGGCTTATTTCGCGCAGATTCAATTTCTGCAGGTATTCCCTTAAATGACGGCATTCCAATACTATGCGTTTCAGGGTCAGCCACAACATTTGCCCAAGGTCCATATGGGATGAAGATTATGCTGGGATGCGGTGCCCTTAACGATTTCAACGCTTTGACAACTACTGTACCATGCTCCGTAGATACAAGTATGTTTGCGTTTTCCGTTATCCCAAGCCTCTTCAAATCCTCTGGATCCAAGTAACAGACAGAAACGCTTTCTACATACTCCTCGGAGGCTTTTCCATGTTCTTTTCCCACACCTTGCTCTATTGTTCTTCCAGTAAGCAATGTGACCTTCAGTTTAGGATTCTCCTTCATTCGTCTGACCAACCTTTTTGGTTGATTATTCTCTTTAGCCTTGGATGTATGTTAAAAAATAACTTAAATTTAAATTAACCTATTTCCCATTCTGGTTAAAAACATTTTTAAGTTGAAGTTTTTATTGCATTTGTGCCCTCGAATGAAATCCAAACTATTAAGCACTTGGTGATAAAATGATTATCGAAGTTGAGAATCTAGTGAAACACTACGGAGAAGTCAAAGCAGTTGATGGAGTCTCTTTCAATGTTGAGGAAGGAGAAATTTTCGGGCTTTTAGGTCCTAACGGCGCTGGAAAAACAACTTTGATGGAGATAATTTGTGGTTTGAGAAGATTTGACTCTGGAAAGGTGACAGTTCAAAGATATGATTTGGTTAAGGATGCATACAAAATTCGTGGTTTCATCGGATTCTGCCCACAAGAAACGTTGCTTTATGACTTGTTAAGCGTTAGGGAAAATTTTGCTTTTTCCGCGTCTCTTTATAGGCTTAGCTCAAAAAAATTTAAGGAAAGAGTAGAATTTTCATCAAAAGTTTTAGGTGTTGGCGATTTTCTGGACAGAAGAGTTGAGCAATTGTCAGGCGGAATGAAAAGGCGTGCAAATCTTGCCGCGTCGATTATTCATGATCCGCTAATTGTAATTTTAGATGAGCCTACTGTTGGTTTTGACCCAACAATCAAAAGGGAATTCTGGGAATTAATCAAGAACCTTAAACATTATGGAAAAACAGTTCTTCTTTCAACTCATGACATGTATGAGGCAGATGAAATCTGCGATAGAGTCGCAATAATGGAAAGGGGAAAAATTGCTGCACTCGACAAACCTCACATCTTAAAAAAGACTATAGGAGGAGAACCAACACTACACATAAAAGTCAAAGAGTCTCAGTTGGACGAAGCGATTAAAATTCTTGATAAACATGCATGCACAGTCATAGACGATGAAATTCAAGTCTTGGCTAAAAATCCATGGAAAATGATGAGTGAAATATCAGAAAAACTGGTCTCGCATGGAGTTTACACGGATAGAATCGAGATTGTTGAACCAACATTGGAAGATGTTTTCATGAAGTTAAGCGGTAAAAGGCTTAATGTGGAGGAGTGAAAGAGATGAACCCGATAATGGGCATTGCTGTAAAAGATATTAAAACCTTCTTCAGAGAGAAAGGGACAATTTTCTGGACCATTGCTTTTCCAATCTTAATAATGCTCCTATTCACAGCAATCTTCGGCAGAGACATACCATTCAACGCAAATATTGGGATCGTAAACGAAGATAATGAAACACCGATAACTAACAACATGGTATCTGAGCTTAACAATACAGGATTTTTAGTCGTTAAAACTTTCACAAATAGAGTTGAAGCATTAAGGGAATTGAATGTAAGTAATGTCCGAGGAGTCGTGATTATCCCCCAAAACTTCACCACAGATTTCATTAGTGGACATGCAAACATTTCACTTGTCGTGGATGGAACTAATCCAGATGTTGCACGATTGGTTAGTAATGGAATTAAAACCTTCTTCACACAGTATTATAAAACAGTGATTCCAGGCTACACTGCCCCGATAGAGGTAAATGAGGAAATATCGTTTGTGGGACAAGAAATAGGTTATAAAGAGAATATTGTTCCAGGCATGCTTTGTTATCCGCTTTTATTTTCAAGTATGGTTGTATCCACTGGAGCGATTGTTTATGAGAGAGAAAAAGGAACATTAAAGAAAATTAGGGCTTCACCTATTCACCCGATAAGTATGCTTTTTGGTAAGACTTTGGCTGCATTGTTTCAAACGGCCATTTCAATTCTGATTATGGCAGTTATGGCTGTAACATTACTTGCTCCAAGTTTAAACTGGGACGTATCATTGCTTGTTCCAATAATGTTTCTTGGTTCAATGAACGGAATCGCTTTAGGCTTAATAATATCGTGCATTGGCAGAGCTCCACAGGAAGCATCAAATGCTGCCACAACGATAGGCATAGTGCTTCAATTTTTCATTGGCATGTATTTCCCAATAGAGTATCTTCCAACATATCTTCAACAGGTTGGCAAGGTTATTCCAATGACTTATGCAGCTCAAGCAATAAGAGACATAATGGTTCGCAATGCCACATTAAACGACATTCTTCTTCCCATAGCAACTTTAACTTTTTCAGCAATAATCCTATATGCGGTCGGGGTTCTCCTATACAAAAGATGGGTTGAAAAATAAAGTTAAGGTCTATAACCGCGAAGAACAAGTAAGCCAAGCGCAGCAGCGATGATATCGGCTGTTGTTCCAGGATTCAAAAGACTATCAGATTGCCTAAGCTCTAAATCAAATTTCTTAAGCATTTCTTTGGCTGCTAAAACATCATGCTGCTCTAGCTCCAGAATTTCTCGAGCTTTCACAGAGACCTGTTTAGCCTTGTCGACGCCAACTTTTCTCGCTATGAAACTGTCTGGAAACTCGGATAAAACTTTCAAAAAAGTGCGTATTATTGCTGCGTTCAAACTTTCGTTCTTATTGATTTGTTCTGCTAAATAGGGATATGCAATATTGAAGGTTATTGGGTAATTGTTAACCCATTCTGAACATACATTGTCATATTCTGCGGCTATTTTGAAGACCTCATATAAAGAAATATTTTCTTCAAGTATCCTGCTCACTGAATTTGGGTTATTAACGTCCAATTCGGGAGCCTTATTAAGTCCACTAGGATTAGCAATTTTAATCGCTTCATAAACATTCACAGCATCCTCTGAAGTTGTTGACTCTATGACATCCTGCAGATTCTTCCTTAACTCATTAATTTCAAAGATATTTTCTCTCATAATGGAAGTCATTCCTGCAGCTGCAGCAATAGGCGAAAGCAAAATCACAGTGCCAAGCAGCGTATTGCCACCCTTCTGCCAAACATTAACACTTTTTACGCAATCCCGTATGATTCGACCTAACCCAATATCCGCAATTCGAATTTCTTCCTGAGAGACGGCAACCCCTTTTTCTGCTGCCACTTCAAAGAATGGCGCCGTAGCAATAGCTGAAGCAAGAAAATGCTCATAGTGTGTCCCTTCAAAGCCAGTTATCAAATTCACATTGCCGGGCTTGTCAGCACTAACTTCGAAGAGGATAGCTAATTCGAGGCATTTTGCAATATGTTTCGCTTTATCATCTGGTTTATGCTGCAATTATGGTCCCAGAATATTATAATATAGAAAGTTTTATTAGCGTTGTGTAAAAAATTACACAGCAATGAACAAAATTACAAGGTGAAATCATGAAACTTAAATTATCAGCACAGGATGTTGCTTTCATGGCAATTTTCGCAGCATTTTCAGCAATATTGATCAAAATTTTGCCAGGAATCCCAATAGTAGGAGTGCCCAGTGCAAACATCAAATTTGATGCTGCTATTGCACCTCTTTATGGATTGATTATTGGTCCATATCTTGGTTTTCTAGCTGCACTAATTGGAGGATTAATAACTGCAGGAAGCCCATTTGACATTCTTACTTCATTTGCCCCAGCAGTTTCTGCATTAGTTGCCGGATTCCTGACGCAGAAAAATCTTGGAAACAACGATGGAAAAATAAAAGGATGGATGATGGCTCTAGCAATCCTGGGTTTGTTGATTCTAGGGTGGTATTTCACTGGAATTGGTCAAAAAGCTTCATTTTACCCAGTTCTCCACATAGGAGGATTGATTCTCATACTTGCTACGAGAGATTGGACAGCGAAAAAATTCAAAGAAGAAAAAATTGACACAACTAGTTGGCAAGTGAAACCATATCTTCTTCTTATAGGGATAATAATCTTGGTTGTAGCTTACATGTTTACAAGACCATATTCAACTGATTTTTGGATTTTTCCCTATTTATCATTGCCAACGTTTTTAATTGGAGGCATCATAATTATCTACAGTTTGTTTGGATTGGGCAAAAGCTCCTTTGCCTTAGCAATTTCTGTTGCAACTTACTGTGGGATAATAGCAGACCATATGTTAGGAAACCTGATTTTCATAAGCGTTATCGACATATTCATCCCGCTTTCTGTTGTAGAGGAGTATTTCTTGAAACCTCTTGGTTTACCAGATATACCTTCACTTTTCATGTATATGATACCAGTCTCTGCGATTGAGCGAATACTATTCACGGTAGTTGCAACAATAATCGGAGTCGGCTTAGTTCTTGCATTAAGAAAAGCAAATCTATTAGCTAGAAAATTATAAGCTTGAATATTGATGCTTAACCCAAAAAATAGGCCCATCGAAGGAGATATTATCAAAGATTCAAATGGAATCCTCTTTGACGTTAAAGGTTTAGTTCACCCACCAAATAAAATCATTGCTTTTCCACGCTTCATTCCCGACCCTGGCGGCGACCGCAAACAGGATGTTGCTTATAAGAAGATTTACAATATTTCTAAAAGATTCAAATTTCTTGAGCGACACTTTCCACATTACATAGTTTATGATTCAGTTTTTGATGAGAAGTTCTGCGAAGTGCCAATTGAAAACGTGAAAAAATGCTATCAGCCAATCAATCGCTTAAGAGAGTTTACGCGTGAAGAAAAGCTTGACTTGTTGGAAAAAGATGCTTTGGAGCTTCTCAAACTTTTGAAAAATTATTCAAATGTGCCATGGAATAAAATGGGATTGTCTGGCTCACTTCTTGTTAAGTTGCACAAATTAGACTCTGATATTGACCCAATTGTTTACGGCTCAAAAAACTGTTTAAAGGCCTATTCAGCACTGCAAAGCCTATTAGAAGATGCAGATGAGCCTTTCAGACCTTACACGCGAGAAGACTTGAAAGTTCTGTTTGCTTTTCGCTCCAAAGACACAGTTATGAGCTTTGAAGACTTCGTAAGGGTTGAGTCTAGAAAAGTTTTGCAGGGCAAATTTAGGAATAGAGACTATTTCATTCGTTTTGTGAAGGACTGGAATGAAATTGATGAAAAATACGGAGAAATCCAATACAAGAATGTGGGGTATGCAAGGGTTAAGGCTATAGTGGAGGATGATTCAGAAGCCATTTTCACGCCATGCGCTTACAAAATAAAAGATTTAGAAATTCTTGATGGGGTTCACTTTCCAATTGAGGAAATTGTTTCTTTCCGTGGAAGATTCTGTGAACAAGCCAGAAACAATGAAGCAATAATCGCACAAGGCAAAGTTGAAAAAGTTAGCAGTGACAAGCTGAAAAGAGAATACTTTAGGCTTCTTCTTGGAAATAAACCGTCAGACTACATGATATTAGCTTGATGCAACCTTCAAAACTTGCTCATAATACTTTGGGCAATATGTTAAGGTTATTTGATGAAAACTGCCCTTTTGAGTTCTAACTTCCTCCAAGTTCCCTTCAATGTAAACCTTCTCACCTTTTTGCACTTGCAACCGAAACTCTTCCATGTAAGAAACAACGCGAACAGCTTCTTCAGCTTCACCTACTCCACTCAAAACCTTAATGGGTTGAATAGAGTAAACTGAAGGAATAAAAGGTGCATCCTTATCTTCACTTATGCATGCAAACATTTTGATCCAACCCTTTTGCACAATCTTTGTTTCGGCAAAATTCTCATGTTTGATTTCTTTCCAATCTTTCACTGGCTCAAACTCTGTCTTGATTATTCTTCTGTTTTGCTTATTATTATACAATGCATAAATCATTTTTCGCTGCTGATGCCACACAAACTCGCTGGGACTGTAATTTTTGAATCGCCATTGTTTTCCTTCAATTGATTTGGCATTTTCAAATTCGTTCCGAAAAGACGAGTGCTCATCGCTATACATTTCTTGTAGTGACTCACGCAACTTTGCACTGTTTTTGCTACCATAGATAATTAGATCTATGTCAGAGAATTTTGGATGATAAAAACAATGAAGCATAGAGCCAAACACACCAAAATCAACCATCGACAAACCAGCATGCTCAGTCACTGTTTCCAAGACTTTTCGCAAAGCCGCGAGAAGCTCATCAGACGCATTTTTCTTAATTAGCCGTCCAAGCATTTCATTAGGTTTTCGTATTTTTGCGATGTTATCAACTTTAACGCCTACAACATTTTTGTCAAGAATTTCATGAAAGATCATGTATTGTGGAAAATTGTCTTTTATAAATTTCCAACCTTCATCCTCATAAAACTTGTAAAAGACACTGCTTCCAATACTTCTGAATGCTTTCGGATTTTCTGATTTGAAAATATTTGCTGGTGCATATTCAACATCACAAATGTATGCATTGGCAGGATGCGAATAACCGAAAACACGAAAAATTAAACCTTCACTGGTTATGACTGCATCGCGGTCTCTAAGTCTTAAAGAGGACAAATATACTCTTCCTCACTAACGCCAGTTCCAACAACTGTTTGGTAATAAATTTCGCTCGTTTCAACATTTTCAACTTCTTCAAGCGTGCCAGAAACTCTAATCTTGTCACCTGCTTTGGCGATGTTTCTGTAGCACCCGATCATTGAAACGACAAGCTCTGGAATTTTGTCTAGAGAAAGCTTAGAAGCCGAATCATCTGGTTTGTAATTTTCAATTTTGTAGATGGCAGGGCGAAACATTGCTTCGTTATCATTGTTAACTGTGCATTGAAATTTGACTGGTACTATTGGCTTATACTTGAAAACACCGTATTTTGAGTGAATCTCTTCTAGTTTACGAATTGCATTGTACATGAAAATCCTGTTCATGTAGCGTCCTTTGAATCTTCTGGCTGGGTCCAAACGATTGTTAAAAACGTAGCATAACCTTCCATCTTCAACAAGTTTGCGGATTGTTGATTCTAACTTGCGAAAGTTTCCTGAACCATATACAACGATGTCTATGTCTGATTTAGCTGTGTGCATATTCAAAGCTACGGAGCCATGTACACCAAAATCTTCCATGTTAATACAAGATTCCTTTGACAGAAAGTCTATAAAATCCAAAGTAATTTTCTGCAAATCATCCTTACGTTCAAGCTTGATTAGAAGCTTTAAGCAATCTTTTGGAACATAAACTCTTCTGACTGAAGCTAAAGGTGCACTAATTACATTTTTCATTCTATAGGGGCAAAAATACACGTAATCAGGAAAGTTTTTCCGAAAAGTTTCAAGGAAAACTTGATAGTTCTCAGCAGTGTATAGTTTTTCAGCACGAAAAAGTTCAATATCGTCATATTTCCATGTTCTTTCTAGAAAGTGAATATTGAAGAGTCTTTTGAACTTGGCTGGAACATATTTAAGAAAAGCAAAAACTCGATTGGGTGGATGTTCATATCCGAAAACATTAAAGATAAAGCCATCTTGTGTTACGAAAGTGTCGCCATCTATGGGAAACCAGTTTTTTAGAACCGTTTGAAGCCCTCTTGATAAGAATGCGATTAAAACGTTAAAAAATCTATTGCCTAAGCCACAAAACTTAAAGCAAATCTTTTATAGAGCAGACTGTTGTGGAAGCATATTTGAACGAAAATTTACATCCCTATGTAGTGTTTCTACCATCAGAAGAGAAAACCAAAATATTAGGGGCAATTTTCGGCTCAAAAGCTGCAGTAGCCATTCTGAAATTTTCATTAAGCCAAGGCATCTCAAACAAAATTTACCAGAAAGACCTTGTAAAACACCTGTCCTATTCAAACAAAACCATTATTCAAAACTTGAAGTCTCTAACAAAACTAGGCGTTTTGAGAGAAGACATGGAAAAAAGCAAAAAGGCTGGAAGAATTGTCTGGGTTAAAGCATATCAGCTTTCCGACGTGGGCAGATGGTTTGCATTATTGCTTGCAGAAGAAAGGGAGTTGTCTGAGAAGGAAAAAGCGGAAATACTTCAGAATCTTTTTAGGGTTTACATAAAATGGGTTAAAGACCTTTCACAAAAACTGAATGTAAACAGAGGAACATTGAAGAAGATTTTCATGCAAGAAATGAAATGATACAATAAGGTGACTCGGAAATGAAGACAAAGATTGTTGCGATCGTCGGAAGCAAAAGCTCTGGAAAAACGACAACAATAGAAATCCTAACTAGTGTATTGACTAAAAGAGGTTATAGAATTGCCGCTGTTAAACATGTTCCAGAGCCAAATTTCACGATTGATACAAAAGGAAAGGATACGTGGAGATTTGCACAATCTGGAGCCACAACGATAGTGACCGTGGCATCAAGCGAAATAGCCACAATAGAGAAAGTTAATGAAGGAGATTTCTCATTGAAAACGATTCTGAAAAAATGCGAGATGAATGACATAGTTTTTCTTGAAGGATTTCGAGAACTTGTAGGCAAAGAGAAGACTATACCGAAAATTGTAGTTGTAAAATCGCAAGAAGAGGTATCCGAAGCTTTAAAATTGTTTAATCCCATTTTGGCTTTCACTGGACCATATTCGACTGAAAAATTGAATTTGAAAGTTCACTATGTGGATGTTTTGAAAAACCCAGAAAAAATTGCGGATATTGTTGAAAACCTTTTTAAAGGTTAAGTGTTGGGTTGTGGGGTTTGGAGATTTTGTTTGAGAGGGGAGAAAGGAGAGCCTCTAAAAAATGAATGTTTTTCTCCAAACCTTTCCACCCAAAATTTTAGTTCTTAGCATTTTACCTCCGTCTAAAGAGCTTTAAATGCTTCAAACCATCGGTTATATAGTGACAGCATATCAAGTGAAACACTTGGTTTGCGTTCCTCAAGTATTTGTCTAAAATCGTCCATTGTTAGAGACCTTGGCTTCGCCATCTTATCATTCGCCTTGCCAGACTCGAAGAATTCACCTATGAGCTTAAGCTGAGCAGATTGGCAAACATCTCTTATGTCGCTTCCAGAAAAGCCTTCAGACAATCTGGCTAACTCATGCAAATCCACATCTGTGGCAAGTCGCAGATGGCTTGTATATAGTTTAAACATCATTAATCGAGTGTGATGGTCAGGAAGAGGCACCAGAATCCTCTTTTGGAATCTTCTGATGAAAGCCCAATCTAGATCCCAAGGCTTGTTGGTTGCACCGATGACATAGACGTGAAGATTTTTTCCTTTATCTATGATGCCGTCCATCTCTTTCAAATATTGATTTCTGACACGAACTTCTCCGCCAACTTCATTTGAATGCTTTCCCATAAGAGAATCTAATTCATCAATGAAAATTATGGCGGGCTTTCCATCGGTGGCTGATTTTCTAGCTGAATTAAAAAGTTTAGCAACATTTTGTTCAGCCTCTCCAAGCCACTTAGACATTATTGACGCAGCATCAATAGAAATGAAAGTGGCATCTATCTCGGTGGCAACAGCAGCCGCTAGCAAAGTTTTTCCACAACCAGGAGGCCCGAATAGGAGTATTCCTCTTGGCCAACCCAAAGGAAATAGATCTGGTCTTTGAACTGGATACACTATAGCTTCTTTCACTGCTTTTTTGGCACTTTCAAGTCCTACAACTTCTTCCCATTTTACATTAGGCTTCTCAGTTAGTACTAATTCTTCGTAGCTTGATCTTCCACCCTCAGTGCCTTTGGCTCCTTCAACATCTTTAGCCTCGTTTCGCTGCTCAACTGGTGCCACTGCACCCTGTAATGCCTTAATTCTTTCTTGATAAGCGATTGCCCTCTGTATGTAAACCTTGTTTAGACTGTATTCTGGATATAACTGCACAAGCTTCAAAAGACTTTCAATGGCTTTCTGATACATCATTATTGCCATGCCTTTTGAACCTTGCTTATCTAGACGAACAGCCTCTAATGCATGATTTGTAGCAGCCTTTTCAAGCTCTTGAGAAGCACTCATAATCTTAATCTCCTATCCTTCAGTTTTTAATTCAATTTTTATTTTTCCTTTAGCCCCTAAACTTCTGAGAGCTTTTTCAATTTCCTCATAAGAAATTTTCAAATCGGCAGAACAACGTTCTACATCTATTTCTCCATTACTTTTCTTAACATATTCAAGGAGAACGTCTTCTAATGATGGTTTTTCAACCATTAGAGAGATCTCTTGAATTTCAGCTTTTTTAAAAGAAAAGAGGGTTTGCGAAGGATCCTTACCAGATTCTTCAACTGTTTCTGAACCTATTGATTGGGAACAGTTGGCTGCCAAAGCAATCATCTCTTTTAAAGTGGTTTTTTCAGCTTCAGGAACCTCTAAAGTGGCGGGCGGTTCAGGGAGCTTTTCAGAGATTTTTTGTTCAAGGAAGCTTGAAACTTCATTGATTATTTCTTCTCCTTCTGGTGTCTTTTTACCAACAGGTATTATTGATTCGTCTGCATTTATCTTTGTTGAATGAAGTGTTTCGCTTATCGCTTCGTTAACCTTGTTAAGTTCTGAGGAAACATCAGGTAAAACCTCGAATAATTGTTGTGAAACATTTTGGAGAAGTTTAAGTGCTGGTTTAAGGTCGAAAACTATGTCATTTAATTCTTTTATTGTCTCAAGTCTGAGAAGTACACGTTCAATTGCAAGCTCTATATTGTAGAGAAATTTTATTAATTTACGAACCTCTGCCATTTCATTTGCACAGATAGCAGCTCTTTCTTTATTCTTGTTATTGAGAGCATTTATGCATGATTGAAAAAGAATTTTATCCCTTTCTTTAAGCCTAAAAGTTGCCTGTTCAAGCTTGTTACGTTGTATTCTTAATGTTTGCATTGACTGAACCACAACTTCACGGAGTGGAGGGTCAGAATGAATAAATCCTCTGATAGCTTTTCCCTCCGCCCGCTACCTAGCAAACTATGCGCCTGTTCTTCCGATTTCCTTAACATAAACTATTACAGGGGGTTCTGGAAGTTCAGAGGCATTAGAAACTATAGAGGTTTCTTCTGCTGCTTTTTCTAGCTTTTTCTCTGTTTTTGACGTTTTTTGCAGTTCGTCCAAAAGAATGTTAGAGAGCTTGTTTCTAGTAAGTTCCAAATCGGTTTTCTCTAAATTTACCCGCTTGATGTTTTCCTGTATTATCGTGAAGGCAGCCTGATAAGATTGTTCATCAATTTTTCCTATTTCATGTTCAATTTCAAGATGCACTAGCGCATAGTTCAAATCTTTTATCTCATTATTGCATCGAACAATCTCTTTATCTATATCGTCTAAAAGAGTTTGAGCCTCACTTTTCAGTTGATTTAATGCTCCATCAAAACTGCTGTGCAGTTCACTATAAAGTTCTTGTGAGATTTTTTTCTTTTCAGACAATTCTTTGAGTGCTTGGTCTTTACGCCATATAAGAGGAATTTGATCACAATAGACGCTTGTCTGCGATTTAATTTTAGAAATCAAGGTGACATCCGCACCGTCAAGTTTCAAATTTTCCGCAGGATATTTTAGGAATTTCCCGTCACCTTGCTCTATAAAGACAGCGTCGAATTTTCCGCTTGGTGTTAGTGCAAAAGACGCTATTTTACCTAATCCACGTCCATATTCATCCTTAACTTGCTTTCCAACAGAAAGAAAAAGGTTGGGATTTTGTGACATTCTTTTCCTCTCCAATTTATGAGGTTTCTGTTGGCGCCTTTTCGCCTACTGCGCTTGTTGGGATTCCTGGAATCCCTGGTGGTAATTCGGGGAACTTTTCTTTGATTCTTTGTTCTGCAACTGTTGCCGCTTCTGTAAGAATTTTCTGGGCATCCTCGTTCACGGTGTCAAAGTTTATATTCATTCCTGAGCTTTGTCCAGCTTCAATCATTATGCCGCTTAATAGATTGCCTATTTCTCCAAGTTCATTTTCAGCTTCTGGAAAGACGCTTGCAAGTCCTGTTCTGACCGATCTTAATACTCCTACTGCAGGTCCCAGCGTGGACACTACATCTCCAAGTTCTGATACGGTTCGTAATCTTAATACGATTTGTTCAAGTGCAAGTCTTGCATTCATAATGAGTCTTTCCATCTTGCGAATTTCAGCCAATTCATTAGCGAAAACATTTGCGCGGGCAGTATCATGCTTAGAATACGCATCGATAATCCTTGCAAAAATTGCTTTGTCTCTCTGACTGAACCTTTCTGTCGCTTGATCCAGTTTTTGGGTTTGAAGCTCAATGCGTCTAATAGCAAAGTCTAACCGTGGCTTCAGTGGACCTGGTGGTCTCACAGCCTCCTTGACACGATCTGTGAATGGTTGTTCCTGTCTTTTACTTTCCCATTTTCTAGAGAACCTTTCAGACAAATTCATACCTCCGAAAAGAGAAGGTTGCACTGTAGAATTTTATGCATTGTTAATATGTTGAAAACATGTATGTATATATGTAGAGCTATATGTGAAGGTGAAAAAGGTTTTTGGCTTTAATTCATTAAATAAAAGAGTATGTTGCTGGTTTTGAGATAATAGACAAAAATATGTAAGTTAGACTAAAAAGAAGCTTATATTTGAATTCTACTCAAAAGGTGAATAAAATGGGTGAAAGATTAAAAGTGTTCCTCTTTGTAGCGCTATTAGGATTCATGGCAGGAGTCATCGCAGACTTAGCAGCAACGTATGTCATTCCAGCACTTGCAGCACTTTTACCAGCATTCATTAATGCAAGGTACCTGCTCTCTGGACTTGCAGGTGCCGTTCTAACAGTATTTCTAGTGAGTATCTGGGCATACATCACTGGGTCAGAAAAGTAGCGAACAATTACCTCCTTTTTCTTTACTCACAAAATCCTAGATGTGATCTTATTTTTGGACTCGGGAGCGGAAAAAGCAATCATCCGCAAAGCGTCAACGTACCTCGATTACCTCATCGTCCAAATTAAACAGTTGGCATTTCCAAAATATTTACGTTTATGCACTTGTTCAAAGTAAATTGGTGAGGAAACAAAATGTGTGGCATATTTGGATTTGCATTGGCTAAACGTGCCTCATTGATTGGAGTTTTTAGGCTTTTAGAGAAACTTGAAGTGCATCAATATCCAAATGAATCGAAACCTGTTGGAGGCTACGGTGCTGGTATGGCTGTTTTAATGGATAATGGAAACCTTGTATTCGAAAAAGTTGGAAAAATTAGCGATTCTCCCGCTAGAAGTTTGTCTAATTTGGTTAAAGTTGATGAGGCAACTTTTTTGGTTGGACATGTGCGAATGCCTAGCCCGCAGTTCATGAAAACAGCAAGGTTCAGGGAGACTGCTCAGCCTTATGTTGCAAAATGCTATAGTGATTTAACTGTTATTTCGGTCCATAATGGCAATGTCATAAATTATAAGGAAATCAGGATGAAGCTGGATAAAATGCACACTTTTGAATCTGAAAAAGTCGAACTTATCGACTCAGAAGTTATTCCACACTTTTTCGAGGAATTATTGCTCAAAAAGGCTAATTCAGCCGAAGCGTTAGATGCGCTTTTTACTGCTTTGGAAGGACCGAATACAATTAGTCTCTTACAGATTGAAAAGAACCATTTGCTCCTGCATATTATCCATAAAGGAAGAACCAGAGGATTAACAGTTTGGACTAATAGTCAGAAAGAAGTGGTTTTCTGTTCAAGAAAAGAACCGTTGATAGAAGTATTTAGTCACATGCTTGAGATGGGCAAGTTTAAAGAGGAAGCTTTTATCCCTTACAATGAAGACGTGAACCTGAAACTCTCTTTTCAATTGAGGGTTTAGATAAGGATAAACCTTCCTTTAGCAGTATAGTGTTTTTGGCATGTCTAAAAATGAATAATGAAACACTGAACAATAATGTTTTCAGCTTACTTGCCAAGCCTATCCAAAATGCTTTAGCAGAATTGGGATTCAATAAACCCACATTGCCTCAAATTATGGCCATTCCAACAGTTTTGGCTCAAGAAAATGTGCTTTTGATTGCGCCTACCGGAACTGGAAAAACTGAGGCTGTTCTTTTACCCGTATTCTCCAGGCTAATTCAGCGAGAAAAGAAAAAGGGAATAGCTATAGTTTATATTACGCCTTTAAGGGCTTTGAATAGAGATTTGCTGAAGCGCCTATCTTTTTGGTCTTCTCGATTAGGCATTGCAGTAGAAGTTAGGCATGGTGATACAGAACTGAGACTGCGTAGGAAACAGGCTATTTCTCCACCGCAGATGCTTGTTACAACGCCAGAGACTCTTCAGGCAATTCTGCCAGGCTCACGCTTAAGGCAACATCTAAGTTATGTAGAGTGTGTTGTTGTAGATGAGGTGCATGATTTAGCCTCAAGCAAGCGTGGGACCCAATTGACGATAGCCTTGGAGCGTCTTGCTGAAGTTGTTGGAAAAGAGTTTCAGAGAATAGGCTTATCTGCAACTATAGGCAATCCAGACGAGGTTGCGAAATTTATTGCTGGAACAAACAGAAATATCAGAGTTGTTCACGCATCATTGCCTAAGGGCTACAAGTACCATGTGGAAACACCTACACCAACGGATACTGATTATGAAGCAGCTGGAAAAACCGGAACTACACCAGAGGGAGCAGCGAGAATAAGACGCATAGCAGAGCTTGTTGACAGCCACAAGTCAACCTTGATCTTCGTGAACAGCAGAACAATAGCTGAAATGCTAGGTTTCAAGTTTAACCAATTAGGCAGAATAGATATAGCCGTGCATCATGGCTCATTGTCGAAAGAAGAACGTGTTCAAATAGAAGACGAGTTCAAGGCTGGAGCTTTGAAGGCTATAATTTGCACAAGCACTTTGGAGCTAGGCATAGACATAGGCAACGTAGACTTAGTTATCCAGTATCTTTCGCCGAGACAAGTCAGTAGCTTAATCCAGAGAGTAGGTCGCAGCGGTCACAGGTTAGACATGCTTTCAGAAGGCATCATCATAACAGCTTTTCCAGACGACACACTTGAATCTATTGCGGCTGTAAATAATGCCCACAACGACAAGATCGAGCCAGTTTTGATTCATGAAGCCGCTTTGGATGTTTTGGCACATCAAGTTGTTGGCATACTTATGGATAAGGGAACCGTAGAATTAAAGGAATTGTTGACTATCGTGCAAAGAGCCTATCCATATCGGAATCTTACAGAAGACATGCTTTTGGATGTGATATATTTTTTAGAAAGCTTGAATGAATTAAGATTCTGGGAAGAAGGAAAAATTTTGCGAAAAGCACGTAAAACAAGACAATATTACTATGAGAATTTATCCATGATTCCAGACGAGAGACGCTACCCAATAATAAACGTGATCTCCGATAGAAAAATTGGCACATTAGGCGACGAATTCATGGCAATAAGAGCTCGTGTAGGCTTAAATTTCATAGTAAGGGGTAGAGTCTGGCGCATAGTTCAAATTGAAGAGGAAACGGGCACGGTTTACGTTGTACCATCAGAAGACCCATTGGCAGCAATTCCAGGGTGGGACGGGGAAATGCTTTCAGTTCCGTTTGAATTAGCTCAAGAAACTGGCAGAATAAGAGAGAAAATTGGTGTAATGCTTAAGGAAGCTGGAAGAGCAGAAGTTGCAACAGAAAGACTTGCAGAAAAGCTTGCAATGGATAAGATTGCTTTGCTTGAAACAGTGAGGGAAGTGGAAGAGCATCTAAACGAAGACGCACCATTACCCACGCATAATCATGTTTTGATTGAGGCGTTTGACAAATACTTGATAATTCATGCTTGTTTTGGCGAAATTGTTAATCACACTTTAGGCGGCGTTTTCGATTCGATACTTTCAGACAAGGAACTTATAATTGGCTGGTGGAATGACGGCTATCGGATTCTAATTGAAACATCGCATAATTTGGTGGAACGAGAATTGGAAAACATGCCAAAGATTCTTTTTGGTTTAAGTGATGAGGATGTGGAGAAAGCTTTTGAAAATTATTTGGAGACAAAATTCCCGTTCTCTTATAAGATGAAGTTTATTGCAGAACGCTTCGGCGCTTTGCCACGGGGCAAAGCGATGGGCCCAGAGAGACAAGGACAGTTGCCATCTCAGTTTAGAGACACGCCAATTTATGATGAGACTTTGCGTGAGGCAATGGTGGAGAAAGTGGATGTTACAAAGGCTAAGGAAATCATGCGCAACATCAGAGATGGCAAAGTGAAGGTTAGCATTGTTTACCGTTTTGAAAAGCCAACGCCATTTGCGCATCACATTCTTGCCAAATATGCTGATGTTTCAGAGCTTATGGCTCCAGAGCGGGTTTTGCTGAGCAATATTGACAAGATGAAACGGGCAATAGAAGCAAGAACAATATTGCTAATGTGCATGGAATGCGGCGAATGGACTGCAGAGAAGAAAATCAAAACTCTTTCAGAACAGCCAACATGCGAAAAATGCGGCTCAAGGCTTTTAGCCCTATTATACCCAAGTCAAGATGCAAAACACTTACAGGAAGTCTTAAAGAAGAGAAGAGAAAGCAAGGAACTGGCCGAAGAGGAACTTAAAAATTTAGCACACGCAAGACGCACAGCTGATTTGATATTAAGCTATGGCAAGAAGGCGATAATAGCCTTGGAAGTTCGAGGTGTAGGTCCAGAAACAGCTTTCAGAATTCTCGGAAAAATGCATGTAAAGGAGGAGGAGTTTTACATGGACTTACTAAAAGCCAAAATTCAGTATCTGCGCACTCGAGAGTTCTGGGAAGATCGAGAAAATCGAAGACAAGCATAAAAATCCATCCTAGTGTAAACTGTAAAACTTTTTTTAGACTCTTTCTGACACTTGCTTAATGAAAAACAAAAAAGCAAGCAATAATCAGACTGCATTTTCACATTTATTTATAGGGATATAATCAGCCAAAAACAGAAAGCAAAAGTTACAGAATTTTAATGCGTTAACACTTAATAATGCGAAATCTTTACAACAGCTTTTGAAATGGTGCCAAAATGAACAAAGAAAATGCTGAAGAGTCACAGTTTAAGCCAAGTTTAGGCTTGTTTGATGCTACAGCCATAAGCGTTGGCGCAATAATAGGTGCTGGCATATTTGTTGTCACTGGTATCGTTGCGGGTTATGCAGGTTCAGCGCTTGTAATTTCAATGCTTATAGCCGCTGTTATCTCGTTGTTTACTGCCTTAAGCTTCGCCGAATTGACAGCATGGCAACCAAAAGAAGGGAGCATTTATGAATATGCCTATCAGCTCATCTCACCATTTGCAGGCTTCTTAACTGGTTGGATGTGGATATTATCCAATACTTTTGCAGGTGCAGCAGTTTCATTAGGCTTTGCACGCTACTTCACAGTATTATATCCAATTCTACCCACCAACTGCATAGCAGCAATTCTCTGCTTAACTTTTACTGCATTAAATTTCTTTGGTGTACGCCAATCAGCTCTTATAAATAACATTCTTGTAACCACAAAACTACTCATTCTAACATTCTTCATCATACTTGGTCTGACATTCGCAAATCCGTCAAATCTGATTCCCTTTGCACCTTTTGAAGTAGGAGTACTTTATGGCGCATGCTACATTTTCTTTGCCTACGGCGGCTTTGCAAGAGTAGCCGTGATTGCTGAAGAGGTTAAAGATGCAAAACGCAACGTTCCAAGGGCTATACTGCTTTCGCTAATAATATCCACAATAGTTTACATACTTGTAGGCATCATAGCTGTTGGACTAATAGGTGCAAAACAACTTTCAAATTCGAACTCCCCACTAACAGAAGCAATAAGCATAACCGGAAACCCAGCAGCCATCTACATAATTACTGCTGGCGGATTAATAGCAACAGCAAGCGTGCTACTCACATCAATATTGGGAGTTTCACGCATGACATATGCAATGGCAAGAAGAAAAGACATCCCTCAAGCTCTAAGCAGGCTACATGCGAAATATGACACGCCATATTATTCAATATGGATTTTAGGCATTTTAATGGCACTGCTTGTTTTACTCATAGACTTAACACGAGTCGTAGCCATAAGCACCTTCGCATTACTCTTTTATTACGGATTAGCAAACATCTCGGCTTTACGATTAAAGATTGAAAAAAGAATTTATCCACAATTTATACCATTTTTAGGCGCAATCACATGTATAGCACTTTTAGTTTTCATCCTTTTCGCTTCACCAGAAGCATGGATGATAGGGATTGTGGGACTAGCAGTAGGCGCAATTTACTACGTAGCCAAAAAGAAAATGCATTGAAAGCTACTTTTTCTCTTTTCTCTTGAGCATATTCTCCAAAACAGGTTTCAGTTTTGCATTTTCCGCCTTAATCTTTTCCTTGCCCAGAGCATACATCTGCTCAGTCATTTCCCGCACTACTTCTGCAAATTTCACGCCTTCAGCAGCAGAAACATACTCAACACGGAATCTTTCAGGGCTTAAGCCAAGCTTATGCAACATCGGCGCTAAAGCATCCATCCTCGCCTTCATCTTCCAATTCCCACTGATATAATGACAATCATAAGGCAAGTGACACGCACCAACAAGAACCATGCCAGCGCCAAGCCTCAACGCTTCAAGAACAAAGTCACGGTCAACCCTTCCAGAACACATAACCCTTATAGGACGTATTGTAGGCGGATACTCGAATCTACTTGTGCCAGCAAGGTCAGCACCAGCATAGCTACACCAGTTACAAAGGAAAGCCAAAATTTTCTCTTCAGGATTCTCCTCAAGCGCCGCTCGTATCTGTGCCATTACTTGTGCATCAGTGAAATGCATCTGCGTAATTGCATCAGCTGGGCATTCTGCCACACAAGTTCCACAACCATGGCACATAGCTGTTATAACTTCAGCAGGCTTTTTTTCTTCAACTCTTATTGAACCATATGGACACCGTTCAGCACAGATTCCACACTTAGTTGCAACATTTCTACATTTGGTTGGATCTACAATTGAAACTATCGGCTCAATCTTCCATTTTGGCTTGGAAAGCACAGTGGCAGCACGTGATGCCGCACCGCTACCTTGTGAGACGCTGTATGGTATATCCTTCAGACCTTGACATGCACCTGCGAGAAAAATGCCATCAGTAGGTGCATCAATTGGCTTAAGCTTTGGGTGGCTTTCCATGAAGAAGCCATCTGACCCGCGGGTCAAATTGAGTATACGAGCCATCTCATCTGTACCTTTTTTAGGAATAGCCGCTGTTGCTAAAACAACCATTTCTGCTTCAATTTCTATGGGTTGACCAAGCGTTGTATCTTCAGCATGCACAATCAAATTTTTTGTTTCTGGAATTTCTAATATGCGACTTACTCTACCGCGGATGAAATTTACACCAAGTTCTCTTGCCCTATCGTAAAATTCTTCATACCCTTTAAAATTGCTTCGCATATCCATGTAGAAAACATAAACTTCAACGTCTTGTTTGTATTTCTCTTTAAGTTGGACAACGTGCTTTAGAGTATACATGCAGCAGAAGTTGGAGCAATAGGGGTATTTGTTCTTGTCTCGCGAACCTACACATTGAATGAAGGCTACACTGTGCGGTTTTTCGCCATCTGAAGCCCTAACCACTTTTCCACCAGTGGGACCAGCAGCAAGAATAAGCCTCTCAAACTCTAATGATGTAAGCACGTTTGCGTATTTGCCATAACCATAAAGTGGATTATCATAAGGGAAGTAAATGTCATAGCCGGTTGCAACAATTATTGCACCTACTTCCAACTCGATTTCTTCAGGTTTTTGCTCAAAGTTTATGGCTTGTCTTGCACCGCATGCATCAACACACTTGAAGCATTCAATGCAATAATCCTTATTGATTGTGTAAACAAGTGGAACAGCTTGGTCAAATGGAACTGATATGGCTTTTCTAACGCCTAAGTTCATGTCCCACTCATTAGGATACTCAATTGGACAAGCATCTTTACACTCCCCACAACCAGTGCAGTTTTCAGCAATAACATACTTTGGATTTTTTCGAATCTTGACCTTAAAATTGCCAATAAAACCACTAACGTTTAACAAGTCAGCAAAGGCTATAATCTCAATATTAGGATGCCTCCCGACATCAACCATCTTAGGACCTTCAATGCATATGGAACAATCAAGCGTTGGAAATGTCTTGTCCAACTGTGCCATGTGACCGCCAATGCTCTCGCCTTTCTCAAGCAAATACACTTTGAAACCCATTTCAGCCAAATCCAAAGCAGCATTCATTCCAGCAATGCCGCCACCTATGACTAATGCCTTATTTGTTACTGGAACTTCTATTGTCTGAAGCGGTTGAAGCAATCTTGATTTTGCAACAGCCATTTTTATTATGTCCTTAGCCTTATCCGTAGCCTCTTTAGGTGTGCTTGGATGACACCATGATGAAAATTCACGGATGTTTGCCATTTCAAACAAAAACGGGTTCAAGCCCACATCAGAAACTGTTCTTCTGAAGGTTGGCTCATGCATCCTTGGCGAACAAGCAGCCACGACAACGCGATTCAGTTTATGCTCCTTTATGGATTTTCTAATCTCTTCTTGTCCAGGGTCTGCACAAGTGTAACGATTATCTTTCACATAAACAACATTTGGCAAAGTCTTTGCATATTCAACAAGCTCCTTTATATCTAAAACACCAGCAATATTTAAGCCACAGTGACATATGAAAACGCCTATTCGCGGCTCTGCAGCTTCAATTTTCTTTTCAGCCATATTATGCACTCTTCCATCCTAATCTTTTTTCCACAGATTCCCGTGCCTTCAATGAACCTTTAGCTTTCAACTCTTTAGTTATTTCAATAGGCGAAGCTAACCGCTCTAGAGTTTTGTTCCACGTGCCAGAACGGATCGGCGTGTGAATTATCTTGGTTCGTTTAAGCTCCAAAGCTTCATCTACTGGGCAAACAATTTTGCATGCTCCGCAATAAACGCAGAACATCTCGTTAACGTGAACCTTTTTATCCTCATCAGAAAAGTATAATGCCCCAGTTATTGGGCAAACATCCAAACAGTCTGTGCAACCTTCTGGACACTTTTCAGGATCAATTGCTATTTTCCCTTGCATAAATTTTCGCACATGCAACACACCTTCAGGACATTTAAACTCGCAGATTCTACAGCACGGGCAACGTTCCTTCATGATGTCAATTTTAACTTGAATCCCTTTTCGCTTTCTTTTAGGAATTTTCTCAAGAATTTTCCCATCAGCCATAACTCGTGTTATCTTGATTAAGTCAAGTGGACAAGCTTCTTCACATTCTACACAATTAACTGGACATTTACTTGTGTCCACTTGGATGTCTCGAATCAATTGTGGAAAACTTTCCTTTTCAATAATTGAAAGAGTGTGTTCGCCGTTGATTGTAACCTTTATTGCTCCATAAGGGCATAACACATCACAGATTCCGCAAAAATTGCATTTTGCCAAATCAATGTCAATCTTTGCTTTCTTAGCTTTTTTTCCTTGAATCTTTGGTTGCTTTTCAATTTTGATAGCTTCTTTTGGACAAGCCAAACTGCAGATTTGACAGCCTACACAAACGTCTTTGTCAAGAGTCAACTTGTAGTTTTTAATGTGCAAAGCCCATTCTAAAGTTAATGCCTTCGCTGTGTCTGTTTTTGTCGTTTTTAACGGCATTTACTAAACCACCAAAACTGATGGTAAACGTAAACTTCTGTGAATTATAGCTCTAATTCTTTACTTTCATATATAGTTTAGTTTCCAATCATTCAAAATTTCAATGAAGGCTGGAGCAAATCGCCACGTAACACTTCAAATTCTCACTTTTCATTTCAATTACGTTTAATCCAAACATGCGCAATAAACCCTCAAAAGCTTCTAAAGAGAATTTTCCCTTTAACCCAGTAACTACTATAACAGCATCCTTAATTGCGACACGCTTAAGCTCATCCAAAGTTTTAACCGGGTTAGGCGTGTTCTGAATCAGCGTTATGGCAAAGACATGGCTAAAGACCTCATTCTTAAAGGGCAAATTATCAGCATCAGCCAGCATCAGAGAGGCATTAGCGAAATTTCTGGAGCGATTCTTTGCTTGAAGCAGAATTTTTCTCGAAATATCCAAACCAACAATCTCTTCAGCTTTCTTGGCCACATGATCAAATAATAATCCTGTACCACAACCCACATCCAAAACTAAACAGCCTTTTCCTATGTTAACACTCTCTAGAACTGCTTTAATTTTTGCAGTTTGCTCTTCAGCATAACGCATATCATAAATGTGCGCTGTCAAATCATAACGCCGCATTATCCTACGCTTTTCTTTCCATTCATTCATGGGTGATCCTTAAGAAATTTTATGTATAGATAAACCTTCTAAAACTATTGGCGAAAACAAGTGGTTAATTCCAACACATTAACAGTATTAGTAAACCCAAATGTTCTAGAAGCAGAAAAAACCGCTAAGGAAGCTGTTTTGCAACACAAAACACTTCTGATCATTGGAAATTGTTGGGTACATTATCTTGGAAGAGCAAAGTCAAAGCTTGAAGAAGGCGAACGCATACTAATACTTAAAGAAGATGGCTCCATTCTTGTTCACCGTTCAATCGGCTATGAACCAGTTAATTGGCAACCTCCAGGATGCATTTTTTATGTTCAAGTTAACGATGATATTTTAGAGATTCGTGCTATAAGGCAGAAGCCAAGTGAATCTGTCAGAGTGTTTTTTAATAAGATTTACATGGTTTATGCTTCAAGTCTAGTTGACTTTGGAGAGTTTTCGCTTTATGCAAGTGAAGATGACATGCATCAAGCAATACTTTTGAAGCCATCGCTTTTGGAAGAAGGTTTTAAGCCTATAAGTTATGAGAAGAAAGTGGAACCTGGCTTTGTAGATGTTTATGGCGTGGACAAGAATGGAAAGCTTGTTGTTGTAGAGATTAAACGTAAAACAGCTGGCAAAGATGCAGTACTTCAACTCGCCAGATATATTGATGCAATCAAAACCAAGACAAACCGTGAAATAAGGGGGATTCTTGTGGCGCCAAACATTGCAAAAGATGTTCAACGAGTACTAGCAACGCTTGGGATAGAGTATAAGGCTTTAGACCCAAGAAAATGTTCAGAAGTTTTGAAGAAGGACAAAACAAGAAGACTTGAAACATTTTTCAAGAAGGAACCGAACAAATGATTAAGAAAATAATTCCGTTAGCCTTTGACAGTTTTGGCGTTCGTTCAATGGCAACATTCATAGAAACTGACGATTTAAAAATTCTAATAGACCCTGGCGTTGCTTTGGCACCTATACGATATGGTTTGGAGCCACATTTTTTGGAGTGGCAAAGGCTTGATGAGACTTGGGAAGAGATAAAACGGTATGCAGAGAACTCTGATGTACTTATAGTTACGCATTATCATTATGACCATCATGACCCAAACTATCCTGAACTATACAAGGACAAGACGGTTTTTATTAAACATCCCACAGAAAACATAAACAAAAGCCAGAAGGAAAGAGCCACCTATTATTTAGCAGCAATTAAGAGCTTACCTAAAAAACTTGAAATTGCTGATGGTAAAGGTTTTCAATTAGGCAAAACTTTCATAACTTTTTCGAAAGCTGTTTGTCACGGAACGAACTCGCGTCTTGGGTATGTAATAGAGGTTAGCATAAAAAGCAATAATGAAAAATTTCTTCATACATCCGATGTTGAGGGACCATCACTTGATGACCAGATAGACTTTATTCTTAAAGAGAAACCTAACGTTTTGTTTGTGGATGGCCCAATGTCTTACATGCTTGGGTATCGTTATTCTTATAGGAGCCTTGAAATAGCGAACACAAACCTTGTTAAAGCCTTAAATGAAAAGAATCTGCAAACGCTTGTTTTGGACCATCATTTTCTGCGTGATTTGAATTATAAGTTAAGGATTAAACCAGTTTATGAGGCAGCGGAAAAACTTGGAGTGAAGGTTATCACTGCTGCCGAGTTTGCTGGTAGAAAAATTGAGATGCTTGAGGCTTTAAGGAAGGAGTTATATGCAAAATACGGTGAGGGAAAGGTGAAGTTAAAAAGGCGTGTGCTTGAAGAGTGAAGCGATTAAAGAAAACTAAATTAGTGAGTTTGACGATTATGCTTGAGGTTTTGTTATGAACATTTGGAGAGATATTCCTTCTGGTGATAAGCCGCCTAAGTTGCTTAATATGGTAGTTGAGGTCATAATGGGCTCTAGAGACAAGTATGAGTATAATATACAATGGGAATCCTTTGTTCTAGACCGCATCATACCCTCATCAGTGGTTTTTCCAGTAGATTATGGCTTTGTTCCACAAACATGGTTTGATGATAATGACCCTTTAGACATTATGGTTCTAAGCTATGAACCACTTGAGGTTGGATGCATAGTTAAGGTTAGAGTGATAGGAGCGTTGGTAGTTGAAGACGAGGAAGGTGAAGACCCAAAAATATTGTCTGTACTTGTCAATGATGCAAGATTTGAGGGGTACAAGGATATTATCGATGTTCACAAGCATAAGCTAATAGAGATTCAGGACTTCTTTCAGATTTATAAGCGCTTAGAACCACATAAGTGGGTCAAATTTAAAGAATGGAAAACCGCTGAAGATGCAATGAGGATTGTGAATTACTCCATTAAACGGTTTAATGAAATTAACACAAAATGATGCGATATTCTTAAATCGCCCCTCTTACCGTTTTCATTATTAAGTTGAGGTTAAGCTGGAGAATGGGGCTTGCGAAAGTATTTAATCAGCTTTATCGGCGGATTAGTAATCCTTGCTATAATGACTTGGTTAATTGTAACTTTCGTACCTTATGAAGAAATTAAAAGCCTCCCACTCTACACTATCAGCACAGTTTCCAGAATTATAATCACACTTTTAATTTCAGTTGCATGGGGAATCTCGTTCGGCATACTAGCCGCTACAAACAAATGGGCATCTCTCATCCTCACACCTTTCATAGATTTACTACAATCAATTCCCATACTTGGATATTTCCCTATGGTCATAGGCTTTCTGTTTGTATTAGGTCCATGGGGCATTGAACTTGCTGTAATTGTTTTACTCTTCACATCAATGGCCTGGGCAATCTTCTTCGGAGTATTAGGAGCCATCCGCGGAATTCCAACAAATGTCGCTGAATCTGCGCGAAGTTTCGGGTTGACAGGATGGCGCTACGTTAGACATGTGATTCTCCCTGCAATCACTCCAGCAGTAGTTTCTGGAGCAAACCTTGCATGGTGCGACGGTTGGTTCTTCATGATAGCCGCAGAATACATCCAATACAAAGGAGACGTAGTAACGCCACCTTCTGGAGGTTTAGGCACACTTCTTGCAAAAGCGGCATATATATGGCAGGACATGAATGTTGCCATAATCCTCCTAGTATTCATAACATTCATTGTCGTATACTTCAACACTTTAACTTGGCACAGAATAATGGAGAAGGCAACTACAGGCACCTTTAAACCTGTATTCAGAATGGATCTCTCCGGAGTTGGAAAACTTGGAATTGCCAAAGCAACCAGTTGGCTACGCTTCGGAAGACTTCACTGGCCAAAAGCTTTTTCTACTGCTTCTCAACGCTTGCGAAAATACTCGCGCATAGAAAAGATTATTGCTGCAATTTTGGCTTTTGCATCAATTTTTGTTGTCTTATTCATAGTATTTGGTCAATTTCCAACATTTGCTATAATTAGCCAAGGATTTAACGAGCCGCCTTCTGCAGAGCTTAGCTATCTGCCACTATTAATTGCTATGACTATGGGACGGCTTACAATAGCCTATGGAATTTCCCTTGTAGTAGCGATTGGCATGGGAGTTTTGGCTGCTGAACACAAAAAATTCGCAGCTATATTTTATCCACTTTACGATATTGGACAAGGAGTACCCATATTGGCCTTGTTTCCAGTAATTTTTCTAGGACTAAAAGAGTTAATTGGAATCGACTATGTTGCCCTTGAATTTACATGTATAATCATGCTAGTCCTTGACATGATATGGTACATGTTCCTTAACATTGTAAGTGCCGTGAAAAACATTCCTACTGAGATAAGAGAAGTTGGTCAACTTTTCGGATTTAAAGGCTTGAAAAGAATAACGCATTTAGTTATTCCATCAATACTGCCATCTATCGTTACAGGAAGTATACTTTCATGGGGAACAGGTTGGAACACAATAATATTTGCGGAATATTTGCCATCAACTAATCTTTCAGTTCCTGGTCTCGGTTCGCTGCTTGACAAAGCTGGATATGAGTATGGAAATACCGTGGTGCTTATATTTCTCTTAGGTATAGTCGCAGCAATTGTGCTTTCAATGGAAGCATTAGTTTGGAGACGCTTGCTTAGAAAATTTGAAAAATATCATGTGGAGGTTTAAATCTTGTCTGTCCTTGAAGTAAAAAATGTGACGAAATCATTCGCAATAGAAAAGGGTAAAATTTTGGTTCTAGACAATGTGAGTTTTTCAGTTGGAAACGACGAGTTTGTTTGCCTAGTCGGGCCATCAGGCTGCGGAAAATCCACAATGCTCAGGATAATAGCAGGCTTGGAAAAGGCTGATTCAGGCGAAATACTGTTTCGTGGACAGCCAGTTACTAACCCTACCCCGAAAATTGCAATGGTCTTCCAACTTTTCGGCTTATTACCATGGAAAAATGCATTAGAGAATGTGGAAGTACCCCTTGAAGTTCTTGGAATAGAAAAAGAAAAAAGAAAGCACATTGCAGAGGAATACTTAAAAATGGTTGGACTTGAGGGATTCGAAAATACTTATCCCCACGACCTTTCTGGTGGAATGAAACAACGCGTTGGAATAGCAAGAGCATTAGCCCTAAAACCAGAAGTTTTACTTATGGATGAGCCCTTCTCTTCACTAGACGAGCTTACTGCAAAAATCCTTCGAGAGTTAGTGCTTGACATTTGGCGAAATCCCGCTTTGCCAACAAACACTTTCATAATGGTAAGCCATAATGTTGAAGAAGCAGTTTTTATGGCAGATAGAGTCATAGTGATGTCACCACGCCCAGGAAAAGTCATTGGAGAAGTAAAAATTGACATCCCAAGACCACGCACCAAGCACATGCGTGACCAAGAATATTTTAGATTTATAGACGAAGTTGTAGAACTGTTGGAAAAAAGCAAAGACAAAGCAGATATAGAGAGTCCCATATCGTTAGCAGCCAAACGAACAGACAGTTTTTGAGATGATTTCCAGAAAATGTTAAAAAATGGGGGATTTGTGGTCTATTGTAATTACTTGTTTATTTTGTTTTCTTTGTTTTCCCCTTTTTCTTCTTGATTTTGCTTCCAGACACGAGTGCGACCTCAAACTCATAATTCCTCGCAATTTATATAAAAAATTTTCCGTTAGCTTATGCAATTGACGTGTTTTACAAAAACCTGTTTAAACACAGTTGTTAATTAGCTAATAATATTAATTTGAAGAGAAAGTCTCATTAGAAGGCTATTTTGATTGCATAGGTACAAAACAAATGATATTATGTGAAATTTGAAATTTTTAAGACGTCTTGCGGCTGTTCTTTTGCTTTTCGTCTGTTTCTCAGCAGTGGAATGCCCATTGTAGCCATTATTGCAGTCGTCAAGATTACTAGAACTGCAATGTTAATGTAAATAGGTGATAAATCTTTAAAATAAAAGTCAACCTCAACATATTGAAAAGGCAGCGTAGCTAGCACTGCTGCCGCCAATCCTCTTGTAAGCATTACACTCATAATTGGTCGCTCTTTTTCTAAATCTTTAACACGAATGGTTGCTAATGAGACAGCGCCGAACCTAACTAGTAGTAGCATTAGTGAAAGGAGTATTCCAATGATAATTGTTGTTATGCTACCAATTGTGACTATTAATCCTATGTAGACGAAGAAAAATGTTCTTAAAAGAAAAGCAACTTCAGATTCAAACCGTTTTAGTCCAACATCCACAACAGCATTTGACGGTTTTTCGATTCTAAGCATTCGATAAATTTCCTTTTCATTACCTAACACTATGCCAAAAAGAAGAGAACAAAGCGAACCACTTCCCCCTAGGAATTCTGTGAAGGCATAAGCCAAAAGCACAACAGCTAAAGTAAGCATGTAAGCATAAGATGCCTTTGCAATTCTCTTCAATGCACTTAACCAGATGATGCCGAAAACTAATCCGAAAACTATTCCTATTGAGAACCTACTAGCTATTGACTGCCCAATGGTTATTAGCTCAAGAGATGCACCTTTCAATATTATTTCAATTACCACTAACGAAAAAACAATGCATAGAATGTCAGTAATTGCAGACTCTAGGCTCAGTATTGTTGCACATTTTTCACTTACTTTAATTCTAGGGGCAAGCGAAATCACCACTATGCTACTACTTCCTCCAAGAATCGTGCCAAACAACACAGAATAAAGTGGTGGCACAGTTGGAATAACAATGTACATCATAAAAAGAGTTGTCGCAATGACGTTAACCACAAAACCCACTATGGCAAGAATAAGAGCTCGCGGACTCTCGGAGAAAACACGGTAAATATTCATAGCCATTCCACCATCAAACAAGATGAAAACCAAAGCTAAAGCAGCCAAATAAGGTGCTAAATTCATTACCGAATCAGGCTTTATTAAACCAACAACTGGTCCTATGAATATGCCTAGAACTATTAGCAAAAGCATATCTGGAAAACCAGTACGTTCAAAAAGATAATTGCCTAGAAAACCTATTACAATTATTGAACCACCCACTATTAACGCAAGTGTGACAGGGTCCGTCAATGCCTTTTAACCTTTTTATTCCTTAATCTGGCATCTTCCTTAAAGAATTTTTGTCCTATGCGCTCCATGAAGTAATAGCAGCTGCATAAATCATCTTTTCAGTAGCAATAATTGCTTAAATTGTCTTCAAATTCCTACCAGATTTTGTCGACTTTAAGATGAGTCAGATATCCCATCGCACCATATATTGGTATAGATGTAATTTTGGCTATTGTCCCTATGGAAATTGGAAATTGCACAAACGCAAAAAAGCCTAATATGAAAAGGAAAACTCCATAAACTGTTAACGATTTGAAATCATGAAACGTTTGAGTAGTTTTCCATCCAAGTTGCATCCCAGAAAACAAAAACCAAATTAGGAACGGAGCAAATACCAAGATTGCATATTTCTTGTACCAAGGCAAATCTTTGGTTTTTTTATTCTTTTTCGTCTGCCTGTAAATTGAGGGCAGATCAGGAAGGAAATTGCTGTAAAAGAAAATCAATATTCCCCACAATGTAGAAGCCAAAGCGTTTTCTCCAAAGAAATAGAAGTTCACAAATACATAGAGAAGACTCAGTGGAAAAACTATCCATTTGAACACTTTAAGTAGAAGGTGAATGTGTTCAAAGGTTTCTTCTTCCATACGCCAAACAGGAAGCCTTGATCTGACTTTTCTATTCATGCTTTTGAAAGAGTGAAGTACAAAACCAAAAAGAAATGCATATAACCCAGCTAATACAGCACGCAGTGTTTTAATTATTTTTTTCATAGCGAACAACTTTTGGATTCATCTATGCCCTATTTTTCCCATTAAAATTTAATTCAGACTTTCAAATTTATCTGTTTCTCAAAGTTCCGAAGAAAGTTGTTTCAAACTAGGCTGCCTTCTTTTTATCTAAAAAGTCTGTTATCTTTTTTTGGAAAAGTACATTTTTCAATAGTTCGCTACGCATTATCCACTGCTGCAATGGAATTCGGAATTTGCATGCAACAAATTTTAATGAATCATCTAAAGTTTTAAAGATAAAAGGTTTCTGTCGTATTGCATTTCTAACGTTTTCCCTTACTTGCCAAACACCAACTGGCATTATGTAGCCTGGGTGTGCTTCTCTTAGGACTATTACTGTTGCTTGGCGTCTCTCTTTCATTAACAATTCACAAACTGCAAGTCGTGCAGCATAATAGCATCCGCCAATTTCCGCATACGTTGCCCGCCCCTCATATCCTTCCCAATCAGAAAACATGACAATATTTCGCCCATGAGGATTCCAAATAGTGCCTGGATACCACGCTTCGATTGCCTCATAACTCCATGCATTTGGAATCATTAAGACTTCAAAAAGATTGTCAAGATAACAGGACTCATAAACACGATACTCACTAATTTCTGGAAAAGTCTTCACCTTTTCCACCAAATCTTTTGAGAGTATGCTGTCTACTGCTGTTATGCTCCAGCGAGTAGGCACCAATCGCCTATTGGGCTTTATACCGAAAGCCCCAACGCTAAAGGCTCTTTGAATCTTTGTTACTAACACGCCTTTATCATAAAGTTCCATAACTGCCTCTGCTGCTTTCAAATCGGTGTCACTATAAGCTTTCTCTATTTGATGATCCCAACGAGCATTGCCCAAGCGCAAGTCTCTAATTGGTGCTGATGGCCCAAATGGTTGAACTTCATCATCCAGAAGTAAGAAACCACGGGGCTTCTTTTTCAGCATTAATTCAACATCTACTGGGTTGGTTGCCAAGGCTAATTCCCGGGTTGTCTCAATTATTTTTCCTGCTTCTTCGAATTTGCGCACATGAACACGATGTTTTCCACGGATGAGCAATGATCTAAAACCTACAATGTCGTCTATTGTTTTTCCAAACCAGAATTCCGGCAAATCATAAAGGCTTGTATCTTCTTGAACTGGTGGCACAAGTGGTCCAGCGTAAACGTATGGATAGCCTATTCTTCCGACAAAAACACTTGGAGGCGAAGCACCTGAAATGTCTTCGCTTTGAATTAATGGAATGCTTTTCAAAAAGTAATTGGCTTTCACAATTATTGGACAGCGCGTCTTGCCACATAGAAATCTTGAAGCTTTACACACAACACATAAACCACTCCTAGATGCCTTGGCTGATAAAAAATCTTCATCGAATTTTACATCAGACCCTGAAAATGAATCTTTTAAAATGTCAAGTAACCAAACATTAGGCGAACGCTTATCAACTTGCTTGTTACGAGAAAAACTCAACCTTTATCATCACAATTTTTGATTAGTCTAACTTAAAAGCATGGCGCCCTGGCCGGGATTTGAACCCGGGTCCAGCGGGCGACAGCCGCTTATACTAGACCGGACTATACTACCAGGGCTTTTAACCAAGATCAGAATCAAGAAAAATGTAACAAATAAACTTTATTGGCTCAGCTATGTTGACGAAAATTATGGAGTCGGATGAGTAGTCATTTCTAGGTTTATTCCTCTATTCCAGCGAGGATTCTTGCGAGTTTCTTTTTAAAGGGCATATCTACTCCCCGCTCAATCATTATTCTTTGGGCTTGTGGTGAACCTGCACCATGCATGGATTCTGTTCGGTATCCCACTGCGCCCAGACCCATTGAAATGTTCTCTATCAGCCTAAAAATACGTAGTCTGTGTTCTGTTGGAATCTTTTCCACGCCTCTTAAGTATTTTTCAATGTACTTCCCGATTTTTGGGCTTCTTAGATCTTTTTCTGAAGGGGCTGTTACTATTAGGCCTCCTGCTATGTCTTCAGCTAATCTAACTATTTCGTAGGGGAACCTCGTCACGTTTTGCTTGCATATGTTTGCCAGTAGTATGTTGGCTTGATAGGTTCCCGAAGTTGTTTTGTAGCCCTCAGCTGAGCAAGCTATTCCGCAAGCGTATAACGTTTCGTTTAGATGGTTCATCTCGACTATTTTATCCCTTATGTGGGAGGCTTTTTCAACCCCGTTGTATTCGGCAACTGTGGCTGCTGCACCTATGAGAACGTCACCCACGCCGGTTTTGCATCCACCGTAGCTTTGGCGGTGGTATGCAGCAAACCTTTCAACTAGGGGAGCAGCGAACTCGTATTCTTCAGCCATGAAAACTCTCTCCCAAGGAACAAAAACATCTTCGAAGATTATCATAGCTTCTTGTCCACCGTATTTCACGTTGCCTAAATCCATTTTTCCCTCTTCCAACTTCCTTGTGTCACACGACTGCCTGCCATAAACATAGATTATTCCTTTCGTATCGCTTGGAACTGCAAAAGTAACAGCATAGCTCTTGTCCTTTTCAGTCAGCGTCCTTGTCGGCATAACAATTACCTCGTGACTGTTCACCGAGCCCGTTATGTGGACTTTTGCGCCTCTAACGATTAAGCCATCTTCTCTTTTCTCAACTATTCTCAGGTATAGGTCTGAGTCTGCCTGTTGACTTGGCGAGAGGCTTCTGTCTCCTTTTGGGTCTGTCATCGCCCCACAGCAGAACAAGTCGTTTTTCTGTATATGCCGAAGGAATTCTGTGAACCTCTTAGAATATTCAGTTCCAAGTCTTTGGTCAGTTTCGTATGTTACGCTTGACAATGTGTTTATGGCATCCATCCCAACGCATCTTTGGAAGCAAGTGCCAGTTTTTTGCCCTAAAACCCTTAGTAATTTTACTTTTGTGACTAGGTCTTCAGTGTTTTGGTGTATATGGTTGAACCTATTGATTTTTTCTCCTATTATGCGGGACCTTGCTGTTGCCAGCGTCTCGTATTTTGGATCGTGGGCTACGTCATAGGTTGCGGCTGCAGCGTTTATTGACGGCTTTATCATTGGATGGTCAACTGGATTTCCTATTTCTTCCCCAAATAGGTAGACCCTGATTTTTCTTTTGCGTAGGCTTTCAACATATTCTTTTCCGGTTTTAACAGTCATTTCGGGTTTCTCCATTTATCAGGTTGACATAACTCGAAAATGTGATTATTATTCACGCTGTAGAAAAAGTGTTCGGTCAACATAGTTGTTTTAAGGAGTTAGATAGAAAAGTGCATCAATTTTTTTCCTTTTGTGTTCTTGACCTTTCACATCCCCTAAAGACTCTAGCGAATGCTTTTTTGGTACGCAGAAGCAAACGCCTTACTAAAAAACCTTTTTTAGAAAAAATAGGGACAAGTTGCGATGAGAACAGAAACCATCATCAGCACTTTCACACAAAGCCTATAAAAAATGAGAAAAATACTGTCCTAATGATACATTAGTTTCTCTTCGTATTTTCTCAAGTGTTCGCTGGCTTCTCCTACGTCCATAAAGAGCGAGTCAACACGCTCAACATCTTCAACACCAACCTTTTTGCGATTCATAGTTGTAGCATTTTGTGCGGCTAGGCTTAAGAGTTGCACGGCGTATCTGAGCGAAGATTTGCTGCCAATTGTAGTTAGCTTTTCAAGAGCTTCATTGTCTAGTTCTGCTTTCTCTTCTTTTGCCCTTAACTTTAGAATTTCTTTTATGCTATCTGCATCATATTCTTCAGTGGCAATTATCACTGAGCGGTCTATTAGATCTAATGGAAATCCCATTGGGCTTTTAATGTCTGTTCCACGAATCGTGGTGACGCCCCTATTCGTTGCTAGAATAATTATTGGAACGAGCTCACTTTCTAAGGCCCTGCCTAGAAAACTGAAAGCTTCCAAATCAAGTAAGTGACTATCATCAATGAATAAGACGCCAGGATGGATGAAGGCGTTGCCTTCATCAACCATCTTTTTGACAGATTCATCTACAGCTGCTCTGACTTCAGTGTCTATTTCCTTACTTTCAGCTCCACCAAAAAACAGTGAAAACATACCGCCACCCATTCGGTTTCTGGCATTAATCTCATCCATATCTGCCAAAGTAAGAGTGTAAACAAATTCCTTTTCCTTTAACACATCACCGCTGGGTCTGGGAACTTTTTGGCTTGTGTCTACATCATAAGTTTTGCCTTTTGCGCTTTCAAGGCTTAATCCCAAATTTGCTATTCTTCCTGTTTCAGCGTCTATTTGAATGACGTTTCCTTCAGTTATTCCTTGCTGAATTATCTGCTGCGCAATGGATGCGCCAGCTTCAATGGTTTTTTCTTGTTTATTGGTTTTCAGGGTTATTCGCACACTTTCTGGAACTTTCTGATAGGGATTGTAAGGATGAGGCGCTGTGCGTATATCAATACCTATCACTTCGCCTTCATACACTTTACGCATTTCATGAATCTCGATACCAATACACTTTCGAATAGCTTCAATCAAGACTTCAGTTTTCTTGCGTTCGCTGCTGTAAATTTCGCTACCACTCATTTGTATGAAGGGAACATTAGCGCCAAGCTCCTTTGAAATAGCAACGGCAATAGCAGTCTTACCAGTTCCCGGTGGACCAGCTAAAATTACGGTTTTCCCGCTTAATTTGCCATCCTTAATCATCTGCACGACCAAGCCAGCTGCTTCACGGGCTTTGCCTTGACCAACCATTCCATCTTTAACCTTGACTGATTTCAGATTTTTATCTAAGCCTAAACCTTTAATGTGGGTGTGAGCCCCTATCCGTTCGAAACTGCCCTTTTTTGTAGGAACTTCCTTTATGGAAGCCATAGAAAACCCTTCCATGCCATTTCAATTTTCATTTTTTGCAGTTAACTTAAAGAGTCTTAAAAATTTATCGCCTTTTAGAATGCTATAAATTATTTTGTTGCACTCATATCATTCATAATTCCGTTAATAGTCATGATAAAAATGCGGCTTTCAGTCATAACTAGAAAATAGAACATTGTATCACTGATTTATTGAGTCCCTTTGTGAATAGTCTAATAGATTCAATATGTATAAGTTTAGGTTGGAGTGAAATCTACTCATGCGTTGTTCTCATTGTGGGATATGCTGCGAAAAAACTGAAATGATGCTTTCTAACGTAGACATTGAACGTTTAGAAAAAGAGGGTTATAGCAGACAGAAGTTTATGCGATCTGACAAGTATGGTTTTTCTAGACTGAAAAATCGTGGTGGATATTGCATTTTCTTCAACGTCGAAAAACGACGTTGCAAAGTTTATAAATATAGACCGTTAGGATGTCGGATTTATCCAGTGATTTACAATGAACAAGAAGGAATAGTGGCGGATGATCTTTGTCCAATGAAAAACACCATTTCGCAAAAAGAACTCAAAAGAAAAGGTAAAAAGCTAATAGAGCTTCTGCAAAGAATAGATGAAGAAGCAACTTCTCACGTAAATGCCACTAGAAAGAATACTGAACAAAACTTTCGATAGCCAGAAAAATCTGAAGATAAAATTCTGCTAATGAGTTCTTCTAACTCAAAACTTTTTTTATGCTCACATTCAGAAAGAGAATAGCAATGTTTTTAAAGGATATCAACAATGCCATAATGCCTTTCGGTTGTAAGAACATGCCCAAAAGTAAGAAAGAAAAAGTTGCAGGTCTGGAAAAGCATAGACAATTGCAAAGAGCTAAGGAAATGAAAAGGAAACAGAGAAAGAAAGTTGCACTCCCTGCGAAACATACTAAAGGTAAGAAATAGCCATAGCAAAGCGAAAACTGCAATAGTCTATCTTTTATCAGTTTCCTTGCCAAAAGATGATTCAAAATTGCATGCAAATTTACATTTTGTATCCTTGCCATCTAACATGCGACAAGGCAATTAAGTTGTCCAATGATGTTTTCGCCAATCTGTTTGGGTTAGACTAATATACTTGGCGACGTACTTATCTGTAGCAGTTAGGATTCTCTAGAGAAAGAGTTCGCATACATCGTTTCACTTTTTCTCTAATTGTTCTGACTAACGCATATAATTGTGTTCCCATAAACTTGGAGGTGGAAAATTGGGTAAAAGGAAAGTCATAAACGAAGAAGACCTGGAAAACATGCTATTGCCAAGCGCAAATGATGTGTTGGGCACAGCTGTTAAGATGCTTGGTTTTGACAGAATCTTAGTAAAGTGTCAAGATGGAAAAGAACGATTATGTAGAGTTCGAGGCAAATTGAAGAGAAGAGTATGGATAAGAGTGGGAGACATCGTTTTAGTTTCTCCCTGGGATTTCCAATCGGATAAACGAGGTGACATTTTCTGGCGGTATAGGAAGAACCAGACTGATATGTTGAGACAAAAAGGTTATCTTACAATGTAAAGTGATCTGAATGGAAAGTAGAATGTGAATCAGAAGAAAATGCAACAGGCAATAACGAAAGCAAAACAAGCCAACCTACTGGAAATTCCGAAATTAATAGGAAATTGTATAAAGTGTTTGCCAATAAGCCCAAATCGCTTTTTCTGTTAAATTCTTATATTTCAATCCAACGTGCGCGCTTAGGCCTTGCGAAACCTCTTCTTCATTTAATATATGATAATTTTAGCATTTTTCCAACAAACAAACATTAAGCCTAGTGCGAGACGAATGGAGAAGTAAGAGAAGGTTCTCAAAACCCATGGTGAGGTGAGAATTTTGGACCGAGGAATCGGTTTGCATCTCGGTTTAAATTCTAGGTGAACCTATTTTAGAGTGCAAGTCATAAGCATTTATACGCTTACCGAAAACATTGGAATAGTAGAAATTGCGAAGGCGAGATTTGAGGGAAGATTGTTATGAGCAAGGCAGAGAGGGTTTTGAGGGAAATTGAAGATGCAGCAAGAAGGAGGTTTCTTCCCATCATAGGACCAAGCAGAGGCCAAATTCTGGTGGAAGTCATCCGTGAGATCAAACCTAAACGCCTTCTAGAGATTGGCGCCCTGATTGGGTACTCCGCAATTCTGATGGGGAAAGAACTTGGGAGTGACGCCCAATTAATCACCATCGAGATCAATGCCAACAACGCAAAGATAGCAGAGGAGAACATACGAAAAGCGGAGATACTGCCAACCGTGGAAGTGCTGTTCGGCGACGCAATTAAGGTTATACCAAGACTGAAAGGCATGTTTGACCTAGTCTTCATCGATGCTGATAAAGCAGAGTATCTAGACTATCTACGACTGATCGAGGAAAAGCTCCACAAAGGAAGCGTTATAATTGCAGACAATGTAGAGCATGCGCCACCCTACCTAGATTACATAAAGTCTTTAGGAAAGTATAGCAGCAAGTTCATACCTGTCAGTACTGTCATATCCGGTCACTCTCTAAGTTGCGGTCGCAAAGAAGGCCTTGAAGTAAGCGTCAAACTGTAAACGCCAACCTTACGTGCGACACAAAAGAATTTAAAAAATTATAGCTCTTGGCGCCGGGGGACAGGTTTACATCTTGGTTTAAATTTTCGGAATTCTATATATTTTAGGGTTCTTATAAATTGGGAAGTGTATGAAGCCCAATATTTACAAGTTTGTTTTCCTTGCGTTGAAGGAAGAGCTTGAAGAAAAAGGTTGTAATTCGCATAAACTTGACATGCTAGTGAAAAATTATTCTTGGTTCCTAAGTGAATATTCTTTACTGAGATCTTTATTGAGAGGCAAACTGTCAATAGATAGATATGAGCGAAGTCTAGATTTTCTCGTCAATCGTCACGAGGTTCTTGCAGAGGAGATAAAGTCGAGGTCAACCGTTTTGGATATAGGATGCGGTTTAGGGCTTCTTGCGTGTCTTTTGGCGGAGAAAAATTGTCGAGTTTATGGCGTTGATATTGAAGAGGACAACCTTAGAGTAGCCAGACGCCTGTCTATAATGCTAGACATCGAAAAACGATGTACGTTTCAAAGGACTAAATCCAACACCTTGCCGTTTAGGACTTCCACATTTGATTATGTAATCTTGAGTTGGACACTGCATGATATAAAATTGGAAAAGCGTGAACCTTTGCTTTCAGAATGCATACGAGTTCTCAAACCAGATGGCAGGCTCCTAGTACTTGATCCCGAAAGTCAACTAAATTTCGATCAACTACACCATATGATGGCAAAGCAACCTGTAAGGCGAATACAACAAAAGGCTCTTTCGACCGTTTACGACCATGGCACTTTCTCAAATGCCGTGCTTGCGGTGTATCAAAAACGATAGTAGAAGATTAGAACAAACCGAGAATTTAAACGCTAATCATGACATTTGGCGCCGGGAGTGGGATTTGAACCCACGCGGCCCCGAGAGGCCACAGGCTATTAGGCAATTGTGTCTCCAGGCCTGCTCCCTACCTGACTAGGAGACCCCGGCTTTTATGCTGTGTTGTTATTATTAGGTTTTTAAGTAGATTAAAAACTTGTTGAAGTGGAATAGCCTAATATTCCGCTTTAGAGAATTTTTGTTGAGTGGTTGATTGATATGAGGCTGAGCAGGAAATATTCAATGGTTATGTTTAGTGCTTTTATGTCTGTTGCCATGTCTTTCACAATGTCTTTGACTATGACAATCATGAATTCGGGGTTGGCTTCAAATTTCTTTCTGATGTGGATGTGGGCATTTTTCATAGGTTTTATTGTGGCTTTTCCAACTTCATTGGCGGTGATGCCCTTGGTAAGAAAATTGGTGAACAAGATAGTTGAAGAATAATCTGCGGATTAATGTTTTTCTGAAATTAAAACACGATAACCACTCTTTCTTGCTAGAATATCCACATTTCCAAATGCACTTCCCATAATATCGCATATTCTTTTGCCTCCAATCTTAGATTTCAAAACAATCTGAAACGAAGCATTGTTTGCTATGTGCTCTGGTGCGCCTGTAATTATGGCTTTAACAGTTTCTATTCCAGCACTTACAGGTGGATTTGAAAGTATACAGTTGAAAGTGAAGTCTTTAACAGAGTCATATAAGCAGCTACGCTTCACTATAACTTTTTGAACATTATTTAGCTGGGCATTTTTTCTTGCAAGCCTAACTGCACGTTCATTAATGTCAACCATAACCACATGCAAATTTGGATTAAAAACTGCAGCAGCTATTCCAACAGCTCCATAACCGCATCCCATATCTAAAATATAGCCTCCTTGAGGAAGAATCATAGATTCAATTAGAAGTCTTGTGCCTAAGTCTACATGTTTTTTAGAGAAAACGCCAGAAGCAGTCAAAAATTGAAATTGCACTCCGCGAAAGTGTGTATAGATCATTCTGAGTTGCATTTTAGATTTAGGATGCACTGTAAAATAATGGTTTGAACAAGACATTTTATGTTTCTCCACTTTTCCAAGCCTTAGGGTAGGTTCCCCTAGGCATAAGTACCCGCTCAGTTTTTGCCACGATTCCATGCTCCATTTGCATAATATCATCTGTAGAACAGGCAGCTCTCGCCAAAGCTACAGCTTCCCCTTTCAATGTGAAAAAAGCAATCAGGGAATTTTCGTTTATTCCAGTTTCAAGGGATAAAACGCCTGGTGCAGTTAAGTTTGCTCCATGACATATGGCGTCTACAGCAGAGTCTCTTATGTAAATTTTAGGAATTAAAGCAAGTGCGTTTTCCATTGGCTGTATTAATTTTTTTATTATCGCATCATCTTTTTGTTGTTGCCACTCCATAAACCAGTAAGCGACATCTTGTAAGGTTACAATGTTTCCGTTCTCAACAAAAGGTCCAGCTCTTGTTCTGCGAAGCTCCTGCATGTGCGCTCCGCATCCGAGAATTTCGCCAACGTCATAGCAGAGTTTCCGGATGTAAGTTCCACCTTCACATCCAACCTTAAAAAGAACATTACGCCCTTCCATTTCAAGAAAATCTATGTAATAGATTTTTCTTGTTCGAAGTTGACGCTTAACAGAAGCCCGCAACGGTGGACGTTGATAAATGGTGTCTTCAAACTCTTTTAAGACTTCGGTGACTCGCTTTTCTGACGCTTCCCCATGAAGCTTCATTACGCAAACATACTCTTTACCACTATAGAGTAAAGCTTGAACAATCTTTGTAGATTCCTCTAGGGTAATTGGCAAAACGCCAGTCACTTTGGGATTTCTCTGGTTTAAGCCTCTAGAGTCCCGCCGTGACCGACCTGCTGAAGCTTGAGGATGCGCTTGACCCAAGCAGCAACTTCGTGGCTTGTCGGACCTGCTGGTTTGTCAAGGTTGATAACGCCATATCGCATGTACTCTTCGGCTGTTCTTTCCTCTGGTTTACGTCCATAACGGAAATTTGCCTTTCCCTCTGACTTCACAAGGATTTTACGAGCAATTTCCCATGGAGCAATACTTCTAGGCATATGCAAATACTACGCTCCTATAATGTAGAAAAAGGTTTAGAAGTATAAGAGTTTAAACCTGAACTTCTGCGTTTAAATCCCAACCGCCTCAAATTTTTTGGTCTTACGAAAACATGGATGCCGTGGATCTTTGACCGCGGGTAAAGTCCATCTGCTTTGTTGACGATCCGCCAAATCTGCACAAATCTTCCTGCATACGCAATAACTGTTTTTAAATCCACACCGTACACTTAAGAGAAGCCATACAGTGCCTACCCCCTCCCCCTAGTTCCTCATATAATAAGTTACAAGGTACGACTGAAAAAGATGGAGTTGCGGGAGATGTCTCCACAACTATCCTTTAAGAGTCTAAACTTAAACTAATGCTGGTTTAATCTTTTGAGCCATTTCTTCAAGCTTACCTGCAGCTTTAAGCACTTCAACAACTTCTTCATCTGATGCTCCGCGTTTAATTTCAATTTTGTCTTGGAATGGTTCAATATGGTTAATGTTTACCCTTCGCCTTTTTACACCAGTCACAGTTTTTGGACCAGTAATCAAAATGAAACTTTTGTCCATGACATCAACAATGACACATTTTCTTCCTGCTTCTCGACCAGTCAGTTTTACGCAAATTCTTCCTACTTCTATTGCTGGCACATTTATGCCTCCTTTATAATAGTATTAGATAACCTTCATTAGGACATATTTATAAGTTCACTGCAATTATGCCTTAACTCATGAATTGTTCAACAATGTTGTAGAGTATGCTTGTTCCGAACACTAGGTTTTGAATTGAGATGCGCTCGTCTATGCCATGAATTGTTTTAAGGATTTCTCCATAGGGCATGTCAGCACGCATCGGCTGAAAACCATAGCATATGCTTCCAGTCTTTCTGAAAAATCGTGAGTCAGTTCCGCCAGTAAGCAGAATTGGCGCTACAGAACAGTTAGGTTCAAACTCCTTCAAAGTGCTTATCATAGTTTCATAAAGAGGTGTTTCTGTAGTAGATTCAGATGGCTCGTTAGCTTGAATTGTTTCAAACTCCAGCTTTTCTAGATCAACATCCTTAAGCAAATCTTTAATCTCATTCATAGCTTGTTCAGGAGTTTGACTAGGCAAGATCCTGCAGTCAAAAACTGCTTCACATTCGGATGGAATTATGTTCTCCTTCATTCCCCCATGAATTATTGTAGGTGTAATAGTCATTCTAAGCATTGCTCGAACTTCTTCAGCCATTGCTTGGTCTGTTTGGGCTAGCATGTCTAAAATTTGGTCGCCCATTTCTGGATTTGCAAACAAAAGTGCCACACCTTCTTGCAAAACCCTATTTTCTTTTGAAACTTCGCCTAAAAACTGTTTCACAGTGGGTCCAAGCATCATTTTTGCTCGATGATTTCCAAGCTTTTCCACAACTTTATTCATACGCAGAATGGCATTGTCTGCTGCGCCTGGAATTGAACCATGTCCTGGTTTGCCTTTAGCCTTAACTTTGAACCACAATATTCCCTTCTCCGCAGTTTGAATCGTGAAGACATTTTTACCATTGATGGGTATTGCCATGCCTCCCCCCTCGTTTATGACGTAGTATGCTTGAACTTTTTCTGGGTGATTCTTCACCAACCAACCTGCACCTGCCTCTCCTCCTTTCTCCTCGTCTGCTGTTGCAGCAAGTATGACATCGCCTTTAAGCTTAACATTGTTTCTTCTTAAGAGTTTCATAACCATGACTTCCATAGCTGTCATACACTTCATGTCCAATGCACCCCTTCCCCAAACGAAACCATCCTTGACTATGCCTCCAAAAGGGTCTACACTCCACTCTTTCGGAGTTGCTGCAACCACATCCAAATGCGAAAGCAGAAGCAGATTTGGTTTTCCGCTTGTTCCTTTCAAACGTGTGACCATGCTGCCTCTTCCAGGTGCAGACTCAAAAAGTTCACATTTGAAGCCTTCTTTTCCCATGTTTTCAGCCAAGTATTTAGCTGCTTCAGTTTCGTTTCCGGGTGGATTTGTTGTGTCTATACGAATTAAATCACTTAGAAGGGTAGTTACTTCCTCTTCTATTTCCTTTAATAGTCTTGCACTCATTTTGCAGTTCACCTTTTGTTCAGAATATGACGTTTATTCACTTAAGAGTTTATTTTCGCTTAAATAGAGAATTACTATTTTATATAGAAAATTAGAACATGCAAGAAGAGAAGCCTCAATGTCGAGCGAACAAGTGCAAATCCTCCCCAAACTGCGAAACTTCGATTTAGCCAAAAGTGTTGGCTTAATATCAGATACGCACATCCCTGTTAGAGCAAAAAGCATTCCAAAAGAAGTCTTCAAGATTTTCGAAAACGTGGATTTCATAGTGCATGCAGGAGATCTTGTGGAATTATCTGTTATTGACGAGTTGGAACAGCTTGCACCTGTTTTGGCTGTTTGCGGAAACATGGATGGACCAGAAATACGAGGAAAATTGCCAAGACTTAATTCGGTCAAGATTTTTGATTGGAAAATTGGAGTCATGCACGACCCAGGAGCGCTTTTTGGAATGGGAAAAATGCGTGAAATCGTCGAGCAAAACGGTTTTGATGTACTTGTTTATGGACATACACATAATTCCAGCATTAAATGGGAAGGAGAAATTCTGTTCATAAACCCTGGAAGCCCAACAAATCCTATTCCTCCCTTCATAATCAAGCCAAGTGTGGCTTTGCTAAGAGTGACAAAGGAGAAGATAACACCAGAAATAATCCAAGTTTAGATCAATAGCTTAAACGAAAATTTCATTCAGCAGTGATGCCAAAGAGGCGCTTATGCTCTTGCATCATACATTTATCCACACGATTCGGCAACCGTCATTGCCAAAATCACTCAATGTCTGAACACGTAAGAATAAGAATCGAGAAACTGAGATTATTTGAATGTCTTGGTTCACTTTAACGCATCTCTCTCCGATATGCATTAATGTCGTTTCATGAAATTCTTTAAAAGCAATATATGCAGAGCTTTTGACTGCAATAAAGTATTTGGAGGTTCATACTGATGGAGCATTGTAAAAATCCATGGAATAAAGAATGTAAGAATAATGACATTGAAGTTTACATTTTCTTTAGAGGAATAAGAGTGCCTATTTGTAGGCGATGTTGGAGTAGAATAGCTGATAAGGATTTGGAGTGGTGAAAAAATGGAAAAATTCAGCATGAATACCGCAAAGTCTTTTCTTGGAAAAAACGTGAACTTGCACTTGAAAGATGGTTCAGTCATAGTAAATGTTCACTTTTCAGAAATTCTGCGAGACGAGTTTGACAAAGAATTCTTTGTAAGATGCACTCCATATAGAAAAGAAAACGAGTTTAGAATACCATTGAAAAGTATAGCATGGGCTGAACAGTTAAACCTGAACTTGATGCTCACCAACGATAAGAACTAGACGGTAACATGAAACAATACAATGGCTTATAAGCCAAACAAGTGAAACATGCTTGTTGCGTTCAGAAATGCTTATCTTCTGGTCTGCACCTTCGAAAACGTAAGGCGATGAAGCTCGCCTTTAACCGCCCTTGTTTCAAGGTTTGCAGGGGCTGATAGCTTCTACCAACATTCAAATTAAGCGAGTGGATGTTAGGTTGCACGAATTAGGGCGGTTCGCTTCTGATCTAGAGGAGAAACAGAAACAGTTTACTAACTCATTGTTGATTGAACATGTTACTAATTACGTTGTAAATCGGCAAAATAGCGATGGAGGATACGCCTTTTGTCAAGGCACAGAATCCAACGCACAAGACACATACTATGGATTAGCAATTTTAAATTTGCTCAATGTCTCATTCTTCAACGTTGAAAAAACAGTTAACTGGTTGCACAATTTTGTTCCAAATAATCTTTATTCACACTATTATGTGGCTAAAGCCTTAAAACTTTGCGGTGAAAAACCTAACAAGACTCTTAAGGATTTTCTTCTTTCTCTCAAAAGTGTCAGAGGCGAATTCGGAACAGTTGATGTTTACGTCGAAGTTGCTTCAGAATTTCTTCTCACCTTTATGATCACCGAACTTGCCAACATTACTGGTGTGGAAATCAACCGAGAAAAGACGATAAATTGGTTATTGAGCTATAAGAATAGAGACGGCGGTTTTGGAGGACAGTGTCATTCAAATTTAAATGCGACCTATCATGCTATTGCCTCTCTCTTTAATCTCGATTATCCAATACAATCTCTAAAGGAAACCATTAAATTTGTTAGATCTTGCGAAAAAACATCGGGAGGATTTACAGTTGTACCCCGCAGTTCTGCTCAATACATGGAACACGTGTATTATGGTGTGTCAACTCTTGATCTAATGGGTGAAAGCCCAAAATATCCAGAAAAGACCACAAAATTTGTTTTGAAATGTCAAAACTCAAATGGTGGATTCGCAAGGTCTGATCTAGGTATATCCACTTTTGAGGACACTTTCTATGCGGTGAGTATACTTCAAACAATTAACAAATAATGATAGTGATCAAATGGATTTTGATTTAGCGTATTTTCGCCTTGCAAGAGCCATTAGAAACGGTAAAGAGTGCTTCCTCTGTACATTGGAAAATGAAATCGAAAGCAAATACATAGAAACATATCTTTCTGAACTCGTCATGGACGTTTCATCCAGACAGAAAATTATTGAAAGCAGGGGGTTTTGCAATAATCACTTCTACAAAATGCTTATTGCGGCAAGTAAGCCTGGAAGTTCTGATGGTCATGGAATAGCCTTGGTCAACGAAAGTATCATAGAAAAGCTCATGCAAGACCTGCAAAGACAAAAGGGCTATCACATTAACGATTTCGATAAACTACTCGCAACTGAACGGAAATGCCCAGTCTGCGTTCATCTCTCCCATTTTGCGAGAATGTATGCTGAGAAGCTCATTGAGATTTTATCTTCAAACAATGAAGAGTTTTTGGATCTTTTGAAAGGGTCGAAAGGCTTCTGCTTTCCTCACTTTATAGCATTGGTGTATACAGCAAAAGAAGTTATGCCCACTCAAAACCAGAAAATAATCAAAACTATAATAGAAATTGAAGAGAAGAATTTCTGTAGGCTGAACTCAGAATTAGCTGAGTACATCAAGAGCCAAAGTTACGAGTTTTCCGAAAAAGATCGATTGATTGTTGCAGACGCAGTTTCTAGAAGTGTTGAAAAAATAGTTGGAAGACGAGGAATGAAACTCGAAACCATAGAAAAAGCCAAACGGTGGAAGCATGTTTAATCGTGTTGTCAAAGAGAAAAAGAGTACATTAGTGACAATAGATGTTTTTCTTGACCACTCAATTTTCCATAAGTTCAAAGCATATGCAGAAAAGAATAACCTAGATGATGCTGCCACTTTAGTGCAGGTGCTTGAACGTGGAATGGCTAATTATTGGCTTCAAGAATTCAAGCGTCTGAAACAAAACTATCTCCCAATGAAGAAGCTGTTTGAAGAATATAAAAAAGATAATGAAGCATTTAAGGCAATTGAGAAGCAAAACGAGCAACTTAAGAAGATTTTAGAAGAAAAATATCAGCAGAATAAAATTGCTCATAAATCAGCGGATTTGCGGTGAAAACATGAAAATCAGCAAGAACAAGCTTAATAATAAGCAACATGTTCCGCAAAGGCGCAATAAGGATCTTATCACTGCTTTGGAAGCAATTGAAAGTCGAGAAAAGGCTCGTTTAAAGGTTGTTATCCCATATGAAACAGCTAAGAGATTAGAACAGTTTTTGAAAGAAAAGGGATTGCCGAAAAGGCAAGGTATTCCCATACTCATTGAGTATGGTCTTTCTGACGAAAGTGAAGAGGAGTTACAGAAGTTAAAGTCCGAAAAAGAGTCGCAAACGCATGATTTGTATGGAACATATTGCATAATGAAGTTTCATGCCTATGAATATCTCATGGAAAACAAAGCCATAACCATGAGACTTTCTTTTATGCTCTCTGAGAATCGATCACTAAAACACAGATTGAAAGAACAGGGCTTACAATCTCATGTCGCAGAGGATGAGTGGGATAAATGGGATGAAGCGAAGATGAATGAGTTTTTCCAAAAGTATGTTTTTATGGATCGGATTTGATTCTGACAAGAATTGAAGCATAATGGAAGAAAAGATTTTGAAAATAGTTTACATGAAGATAGCAAATACTCTTAAATAACTAGAGGCAAAATCTCTGAATAGTGATAAAATGCCCTGTACAGTCATAGTTGGAGCTTTCTGGGGAGATGAGGGGAAAGGAAAAATAGTTTCTTATCTCGCCTTGAAGGATAAGCTGGATATTTGCGTGAGAACAGGTTCAGTTAATGCAGCACACACTGTTTGGATGGAAGGCAAACGCTATGCCTTACACATGGTTCCAGCAGCTTTCGTTTATGAAAAATGCCGTTTATTGATAGGTGCTGGCGCGAATGTTCACGTTGCGAAATTTCTTGAAGAAGTTGAAGCGACAAACGTTAAAAATCGCATAGCCATAGATAGTCAAGCATCAATAATAGAAGAGAAGCATTCAATCCAAGATAAAACAAGTGCTCATTTAAAGGGACTGGGCACAACAGGATGGGGGATAGGACCAGCTATTGAAGAACGTGTACGCAGAACAGCAAAACTTGCAAAAGACATCCCAGAATTACAACCATACTTGACGGAAGTTTCAAAAGAAGTTAACGAGGCCATAGATGCGGGCGAAAAAGTGTTATTAGAAGGAACACAAGGCTTAATGCTTTCACTCTTTCATGGAACATATCCCTATGTTACAGGAAGAGATACAAGCGCGTCAGCAATATGCTCAGAAGCAGGAGTGGGACCAACAAAAGTTGACAATGTCATGATCGTTTTTAAGGCATTTATGACAAGGGTAGGTGCAGGTCCTTTACCTGGGGAATTGGCTAAGGAAGAGGCTATTAAGCGCGGATGGTTTGAAACAGCCGCAGGAACTGGCCGAGACAGACGCTCTGCCCCATTCGATTTTGAACTAGCAAAAAAGGCTGTGATGATAAATGGTGCAACACAAGCGACAGTTACCAAGCTTGATGTATTATATCCGGAATGTAAAGGTGCAGGAACATTTGAGGAGCTACCTAAGGATGCAAAGCAGTTCATAAAGGAAATTGAAAGGCAAACCAAAATTCCGGTTGTGTTGATTGGAACAGGACCAGAAGCGCTTGACATAATCGACCGAAGAAAATAGTGTCTAATGAAAAATTGTATGTCAGAAAATAAGTTTGCAAGACGGAAAAATATAATATTATTGCCAATTTCAGAATTGAAAACTAAACAATCATAGAATGATCTAACATGACTGAAAAGGGCTATTTGAGGATCCTCAAATGGAGCTTTCCCTTCGGAATATTAACCAGAGATTTAAAACTGATTTTCGCATCAAACCTCATAGGATCTTTCGGGGATGGACTTTACTCTTACCTGTTACCCTATTACATAGCAGAAAGTCTTAACGCTACTTCTGTGGAAATTGGCATACTCTATGCAGTTGTAAGTTTAGTTGCAGCCTTAACATTATTTCTCGCAGGAATGTTTGCAGACAAATATGACCGCAAAAAAATAATGATAGCAGGTTGGATAGCATGGATGCCTGTGCCACTCATTTTTTCTTTCGCCAGAAACTGGCTTCAAATGTTGCCAGGAATGATACTGTGGGGTTTTTGGCTTGGTGGACCAACAAGCACAGCTTACATAGTGACAACCGCAGACAAAAACAGATTAACCTTAACCTTCACTGTAATGTCAGCTGCATGGTCTTTCGGCTACCTTTTCTCTCCAGCCTTAGGCGGCTTTTTAGCGGAAACCATTGGAATGCAATTTGTCCTTTCTCTCGCCTTCATTTTTTATACGATAGCCTCATTCGTGCTCGTTTTCATCAGCAGCCAAAGGGCTAGGGAATCTGAACAAACAAATTCGAAAGAAAATCATCATCTTTTGAAGCTTTTGCGAGATAAAAAGTTGATTAAATTTTCAGTGTTTTTTGCTTCGCTAATGTTCTTTCTAATGATGTTTCGCCCCTTCGTTCCCAAGTTTCTCGCAGACAAGTATCAATATGGCGATTTTGAGATAGGAATTTTAGGTTCAATCTTATTCTTTGGCTCGGCAGTTTTGGGAATACTATTAGGTAAGCTTGGAGACAAGCGAAAAAAATCATATGCTTTATCAACTTCACTAATGCTATGCAGCCTTTCGCTTGTCCTTCTCCTTTTATCTGGTAACTTCTACATCTTAATAATCACATTTTTCATCACTGGAGGCTCCTACATAACATGGTCATTAATGAGTGCAATAATAGGTCCAACTGCTCCGGAATCAATTAGAGCCAAATGGATAGCCATTCCACAAACAATTGCAATGTTCAGCTCTTTCATAGCGCCCTATATTGGAGGCGTTCTATACTCTGCATCAGAATATTACCCCTTTATAATAGCAATAGTCGCAACATTAGCGCTAGCATTATTTACATTCCATGGGCTGCTGGATTAGCCCAGTTGAAGGAAAAGACGAAACAACGTTAAGGTCTTACGCCAAGTTTTAGCGCGATATTGATTTGATGTGAAAAATCATTATTGCGAACGACACTTAACTGTATTGTTTCTCCTGGACTTTTGTATCTCTCCAAATAAATAAGCAAATCTTCAGGTCTTATCACGGACACTTCGTCCACTTTTATAATTATGTCTTCAGGAAGCAAACCAGCATCTTTAGCTGGTCCAGTATCATTGATGGAGCGGATTAGTAATCCGCCAACATAGTTAGGATCGTATGTTATACCCATCCACGGATGATGATACTCTCCTGTATTAATCAGCGATTTTACAACTCGATTTATGATTATTGAAGGAATTGCATAGCCTATGCCTATAAAACCCGTGACATTTCCAGCCGTTTCAATGGCAAATGTTACGCCAACTACAAAGCCCAAACCATTAAGCAAGGGTCCACCAGAATTGCCTGGATTAACAGCGGCATCAAATTGAATTAAATCCACTATTGCATAATTTCCATAAGGTTCAGGAACCCGCAGATCACCTAGCCGCAAAACTCTTCCTGTCTGACTTACAATACCAGCTGTCATAGAACCGCTTAGACCGAAGGGGTTTCCAATAGCATAGACGGATTCGCCAACCATTAGCTGAGTGGAATTTCCAATAATCAACGGCTGTGATTGCGCAGGTAACGAATCCACTTTTATCACGGCTAAGTCGCTATAAATGTCCCTTCCTACAAGATTTGCTTGAAAAGTTGATCCGTTGGAAAACGAAACACTTATCGTGGCTCTTTCTGTTGCGGCTGCTTCTACAACATGATTGTTGGTAACGATATAGCCTCCAGGATTGCTGTATTGATAAACAAAACCTGAACCCTCAACACGAGAACCATCAGAAAGTCTACATGAGATCAGCACTACTGAATCTTTTGTTTCATTATAGATTTTCACTGCTGTTAGATTTGTTACTTGATTTTGATGTAAAGATTCAATTAGGTTTTGAAGCTGCTGCATTCTGCTCGAAACTGTTGCATAGTCAGCTCTTAAAGCGTTAATAGTGTCTTTTAAATCCAAGTATACAAATGCAAAGCTTGCACCTATCGCCAAACATACTAAAACCATTATTACAAAAAATTTTCTATCAACTGCAATTCCTGAAACCGTTCCCATTAATAGTCCCTCTAAATCCTTATTTCTCGTTTTACCATTAACAAAGACTTCAATAAAAACTTATATTGATTATCCGTTGCCCCATTCACATGTCTAAATTGATTCAAATGCTACGATACTTATGAGTCTAATGGTAACATTAGTTCATCTCCTCAATTAGCTTCTTTACTTTTCTTTCAATCTCGTCCCTAATCTCTCTAACTTTCTCTATCGGCTTGTCTTTCGGATCTTCAATTCCCCAATCTATAACCTTGTTAAGGAACGTGGCAGGACAGAACCCTTGAGCACTGCATCCCATAACAATTATCATATCCGCTTCCCGAACCATCTCGTTCACAATAAGCTTTGGCTTTTTGGCTGACAAGTCAATTCCTTTTTCTCTCATGACTTGAATAACAACAGGATTGACTTCTTTTGCAGGCATAGTACCAGCACTTTCAGCTTCGACTTTTCCTCTGCCATACTTTTTTGCGAAAGCTTCTGCCATCTGGCTTCTGCCCGCATTCTCAACACAAACAAAAAGAACCTTTTTCATATCTCTTACTCCCAGAGCACATGAGCAATTTTGTATACTCTTTCGCTTCTCATAATGTCCAACTCGGCAAAGTATTCCTCTATGGTGACTCATGTGAGCTTCTTGCTTATGGCTTTTAACTCGCTTAAAGTCTTGTTAAGTGCTTCTTTAAACGTTAGTTTCAATTCTTCTTCTCGGTCCTTCAGAGGTTGTGATCCAATCATGTTTTTCAATTCTTCAATAGGTTTTGAAGTTTTTAAGGCTATGTCCGCTGTTCCTTTGAGGGTTAAGCACGCGGCATCTCTTGCTGCTTTCTCGTCTAGATCATTTTCTATCCCAAAACTGACGAGTGTGTCGAGAAACGGGAAAAAGTATGTAGGTCCCATCGCACAGATCACGGTGTAAAGTTCTATTTTGTCTTCATCAACCTCTCGATACTCACCCAAAAAAGATAGCATTTTTCTTATTCGCTCTTTTTCTTCGGCTTTTATGAACCTGCCAAATGAGACTAGGTTGAAGCCTGAACCGACAAGGCTTGGAATGTTTGGCATCACCCTAACGACGCCAACATTACCACTTAGCATATTCTCAATAGAGATTGTCGGCACCAACGCAGCGACTGATACGATGACTTTAGACTCTGAAATATCAGGCTTAATCTCTTCCAACACTTCCTTGACTTGTTTAGGCATCACCGCAATTATTATTATGTCGCCAAATTTTGCTCCATTTCCGTTATTTCGGCTTATATTTACTCCAAGTCTTCGTTTAAGCTCGCTGAGACGACTTTCATTTATATCGCATGCAAGGACATTGTCTTTTGAAACAAAGCCAGCGTTTAGAAGGCGCTCCAGCAGTGTGCCACCCATCTTGCCTGCTCTAATAAATGCAATTTTCAAATAAAATCCCAAACCATTTATCAGTTAATTCACGCTATAAAATCTTTTTCTGATAGTTTATAGTGGCAGTTCATTTCCTGTTCCATTGTTTAGAACCAGAGAGACTTTCGCGTTATCTGCTGTTATTCTGTTTCCTGCTCCTTTGCGTTGGCAGTTGCACGTAAGGCACGTTTCACTTCATCAACGCTTGGAATTCTTCCGGCAACAAAAACCTTTCCGTCAATTGCGACTGCCGGAGTAAATATAAGTCCGTATTTTGTCACTGTTGTTTTGGAATATGCGTCAATTTTCTTAACTTCACAATTAAACTGTGATTCTTTCACTGCTTGTTGCACAATTTCTAATGTTCTTAAGCATCGTGGGCATGGTGGCTCAGGTCCAAAAACTTCTACGATCATTGTGCCTTCGCCTCGCTTACTCCTTGATATCCGTATTTTTCTCTTAAAGCTCTTAGCATTTGCTTCAGTTCTTGTCTTGAGGGAAAGCTTATGGCTGCTACTGGACATCGTGGTCTGCATGATTCACAACCAACTAGGCAGTCATATGGTCGTGCAACCACTGCCTTATTTCCTTGCTTATCATAAACATGTTCATGACAAAATTCTACACAGATCCCACAACCAGTGCATAAATCAGAGTTGATCTTTGGATACCAGTTTATCTCTTTTCGAGGTAACCCTGAATAAGTTTTTTCACTCATATAATCACCTTTTTTCAGTCTGTTTATCCGTTGGAAGGCTTGGAATTGCTGGAGTTTGGATCTTTCTTACTGCTTCTATATATGACGCTGCTCCTATTACTGCTAGCACAACTCCGCAAACATAAAATCTAAAAGCGCACACGATTCCCCACAACATCAGAATGAGACCCAGCCATGACAATGCAACTCTAGAAATTGTTATCCTTTCGTGTCCAAGGACCTGTTGTGGAGTATCCATGTTTCTTCCTTAGCTCTCTCAGCTGCTGCTTCAATTCTTCCTTTGATGGGAAGCTTATGGCTGCTGTGGGGCAACGTGGTGCACAAGATTGGCTGGGCACATTACAGTTGTAGGGGTCGTCAACCACTACTTTGTCTCCTTCACGTCTGTAGACTTTCATATGGCAATACTCAACACAGAAATAGTCACACCTGCTCGGGTCACATTTTTCATAGTCGATTGTTGGATACCATTTTATTTCGTTCCTTGGCAGTCCATAAGGATTCTGCGGAGCAATAACCTTATCTCCATAGTATCGCTCTTCAGCAAGGTATTTCTCCTTCTTCTCTTCCATGCTACACTCCAACCAGTTTACTAATGACTTCTTCGACTTTCTTCATAGCTTCTTGGGTTTCCATATTTCTCAAATCCAAGGAAATCACTTGCTTGTCAAATTCCAGACCTTTCTCCGCGAAGGCATCTTTGAACATCTTCTTTTGCATTCTCGGATCACACCCTCCAATGACATACATCTTGTCTTTATCTCCTTCCCTGAGATAATCCTTAAAGAAGTTGTCCCCGTCAGTAACGCAGAGTTGAGGATGAACGATGGCGTACTCCACATCAAGCTCGTTTCTAACAAAGTTTATCAACTTCCACAGATCCAACTTTGCGAATCCTGGGCATTCACCAGTGCAGAAGCACATTATAAACCTCGGCAACTTCTTTTCGCTCATACGTTTGGTCACCTTGTTTGGAATTATCAAATCAAAATATTTAAATTTATCGCTATAACTAAAAATAATTCAACAATGAAATTACACAAGGAGACAAAAATCAATGATAAATACAGTAGATTCCGCTTTAACGAAACGTATAAAGCATCTGATTGATTCTGGTTTATGCACAACCGAAGAAGCTTCTGAATACACGTCTAAGTTGAAAGGAATTGCGTTAGACATTGCTAGTTCAAAAGAAAAAATAAAGAAGGCAAGCAAAGTACTTAAAGCCTTGGCTCATCCTACGCGGCTTAAAATCCTAAAAATTCTTAGCAACCGTGGCATGTGCGTCTGTGAAATTATGGCCGTTTTAAACGTGACACAGCCTACAACATCTCATCATTTAAACGTGCTTGAGAAACTAGGCCTAGTTCGTAGAAGGCATTTTAAAAAATGGGTTTTCTACAGTATTGCAGACACAGAAATAATATACATAGTTCAGCAACTTATCCAGCAAATTAGTTAACGATAATGTCGATGGTTTATTGCCATGTCTTGAAGTGCAATTTGCTTTTAGAATTGGCATTATATTCAAGGCAAGAATGATGCTAGAATCACAGTAATTTATTCAGAAAATGAATCTGAGATTGTTCTTAAGACAATTTCAGATAGTCCAATAAGAGCAGATAGTCAAATCTTCTCTTCCAAATCGAGCTTTCAAGAAATTTTTGACCTCTTCCTCTTCTAAGTAGCGGTTACCTTTCTTATCTACACTTATTGGGATACCTGTTCCCCTTAGTTGTTCTCCTTCTGGAAAATCAATGAAAACATAGTATTTCTCTTGACAGGGTATTATAAGCCTCAACACTGTAAGGTCTCTTTCGGAAGAGAGTCCGTTCTGTTCTATGTTGTAAACAATGGCATTAGGTTTCTGTTCGATAATAAGACGCTTAAATTCTTCCCAACTTCTGACTTTTGTGGTTTTGTCACTCAAGCTCGATCACTCTTTTCATGTTAAAGCTAAATTATGGGAAAAGTTCGATTTCTTTTGTCTTCCCACATTTTTTGCACACAAGCTTAATATGTGTTTTGTGATGGGTTTCTTCAACAGCTTTCCATTCGTGGTCGCATTCACTTTCATCATTTTTATGGCTTTCACTCATAATTATGCATCTCGCACTAGTAGAAGTCGTATTAAAGAATTTAAATCTATCTTTTTGTATGCACCAGTGCAGCCTTTTATTTATTTAGTATTCATTTCAAACAAACAGTCACGGTGAAAAAGTTATAGTAAGTGACGTAGCGTTGAAACATATTTAAATATCTTGTTTTATTATTTCTTGTGCGGGAATGCCTATTGAAAAGTAAAATTTCCGAAAATAGAGTAAATAGAAGACTTGCGCGATTGATAAACACAGGAACTTGTCCAGCTGACAATTCATTGGAATATTCTGCAGAGCTAAAACAGATAGCGGATGAAGTTGCAAAAGTTGAAATTGTGGATAAGCAGAGTAGATTTTTTAAGGCTTTGGCTGATGCTACGAGGTTGAGAATTCTTAAGCTTCTGGAAGTCAAAGAACTGTGCGTCTGCGAGGTCATGATTGCTTTAGGTCTAACCCAACCAACAGCCTCTCATCACCTTGGAATATTGGAAAATGCTGGATTGCTAAAAGGTAGAAAACAGGGGAAATGGGTTTATTATAGCATAGCTGAACCTAGACTTATTAAGAGCATGCACAAGCTAGGTATTCTATAATAAGGCAATAGGCTTCGCATTTCTGTTTCTCTTAACGTTAATAAAAATGTTGATTAGCATATTTCTTTCGGGAAAAAATGAAGATAAATTTAAATACATGAATATATTCTCATTCTCATCTAGCTGCATGGTGAATTAATATTGCAGAAAATATTAGTCGGTTTTGACGGTTCAGAGTACTCAAAAAAAGCGCTAACTGAGGCGATCAAAATTGCACAAAAATTCTCTGCTGAGATAACTATTGTGAACGTTTACAACGATCCTGCTGGTTACGATTTAAGTCAGAGAGTTCTCGAAAAGGCTAAAGTCATTTCAGAGGATGGAGAAGTCAAGTTCCAACTTGTCTCCATTTTAAGCCCCAATACGGCAAACAAAATCATTGATGTTGCAAAGAAAGAGAAAGTAGACTTGCTCGTGGTTGGGAGCAGAGGTATGGGTGCTCTCCGTGCGCACCTGATAGGAAGCGTCGCCACTAAGATATGCCACAACTCCCCCATGAGTGTGCTTATCATAAGATAGATTTCAATTGCTTAGAGGAAGAGTTTTGACGTCAGAACAACAACCCATGAAAAAAGAAGAAGCGTCACTTGGGATTTTTGAGAAATACCTAACATTATGGATAGCCATATGCATAATTGTAGGCCTGCTGGTTGGAAGATTTCTGCCAGCGTTCGGACAGTTTATGGATTCTCTCAAGTTTAGCAAGTTATCAATCCCAATAGGTATACTTCTATTCTTCATGATGTATCCAACTGTTGTCGGAATACGATTCAGCGACATAAAGAAAGCAGCGCAAAGACCTAAGCCATTGCTGGTGACAATAATTGCCAATTGGGTGATAGCTCCGCCCTTAATGACACTCTATGCAAACGTTGTTTTGGCTGGAAATCCTCAATATATTGCTGGAGTCATACTTCTTGGGCTGTCCCCTTGCACTGCTATGGTCATGTGGTGGATGTTCCTTGCAAAAGGGGATTTGGCGCAAGGATTGATAAACACAGCAGTAAATGCGTTATTGATGCTATTTCTGTATGCTCCACTTGCCGCTCTATATTTGGGCGTAAGCAGCATTCCAGTTCCATGGGATTTGATTGCAGTTAGCGTCTTGATTTTCATAGCGTTACCAGTAGCGGCAGGAGCAATATCTCGCAAAATAATACTACAGAAGAAGGGTGAGGGTTGGTTCAACAATACGTATATTCCTCTAATCGGAAAGGTATCCATCGTTGCATTGCTGACAACGTTAATAGTTCTGTTCTCATTCGAAGGAGAAGTTATTCTGAACAATCCTTCATTGGTCGCTTACCTTGCAGCTCCCAACTTGATGCATTACGCCACCATGATTACATGGACTTATCTCCTCGGATATTTTGCTGGTTGGGCTTATGAAACCGCCATAGACACTACTCTCATAGGCTCTAGCAGCCACTTCGAAGTAGCCATCGCAGTCGCAACAACACTTTACGGTATTGGATCAGGTGCAGCCTTGGCAACAGTCATAGGACCATTATTGGAAGTCCCATTGATGCTTTCTCTGGTCAAGCTTGGTTTACGCACAAGAAAATACTTCCCAAGGAAGAAACTCTGACCCATTTCCTTCCGCACACATATTTTGGAGTTTGCTCGGCTCAGACGACACAATATTCTTTCTTTCCTACATTTTCATCCATATTTATTCTTTGACTATATAGAAAAAAGGGTCTTCACGCCGGTATGCATATTTTGACAAGAAGACATCAGCAGTTTTGGAATCGAATGCCCTAATGATGTGAGCTTTTCAGGTTCCAGCAGCAATTTCTATTATTCGTGAGATCTCTGAATTTAGGGATTCTGGCAATCCCATTATGCGCACGTCCATAAAGCCTCGGATGATCAAAGAAACTGCTTGATCTCGCGATAACCTTCTCGTCATTAGATATTCGATTTCTTTCTCTGAGATTTTGCCCACGGCTGCTTCGTGGGTTATTTCGACGCCCTTCTTTCTTGCTACCAGCTCAGGTATGGATTGTATAAATGATTCATCATCAATAATGAGACCTTTACACTCTAAATGACCTTTACACTCAGAGCCATTTCCTTCTATCAAGCCTCTAACAATGATCTTTGAGCCTTCTCTGGTTATCGCTCTGCTAATCATTTCTGCCTTGCTACCTTTCCCATTGAGAATAGCTTTTGATCCGATGTCTAAAAGAGAGTTTTTGTGGCCGTAGAGGATGTTGTTGAAGCTAACTTTCGAACCTTCCCCATTGCAATAGACAATTGGATACATTTGCACGTCTCTGACTGGTTTTAAGCATATGTAATTTGAAACAAATGTTCCTTTATCCTCTATTATGGTTGCGCTTCTTGGTCTCACAGTTGTTTCTTCTTTCCACTGATGTACCATTGTAAAGTTGAGTGAGGCTCCCTTTTTTACGTAAATTTCTGATGTGCCAAGATGAGCTGCGTTCTCCGCTGTGGAGTGCTGAAGGCAACTTGTCATTATATGAGCTTTTGACCCCTCTTCTGCAATGATAACGTTGTGTACTCTTTGCTCCAAGTTTTTCTGCGTTATCATTAAGCACGATTGAAGAGGAAACATTATTTCCGTGTTGGGCAGGATTCTCATAAAGTAGCCACCGCTGAAGCTTTCAGCAACTTTCCTCGTGAACTCGTCTTGATCCCTAGGAACTACTTTCCACATATACTCGTTGAGCCATGAATATTTTTGTAAGGCATCCTTTATGTCCATCAGTTCTATTTTTCCCTTAAAGACCTCGTTAACTTTAGAGTATATAGTAGCTTGGTCAATATGGAAAAAGGTGCCTGCACGTTCTTTCTCGCTTGAGACACCAGCTTTGTATGCCTCTTCAAGTATTTTATGCGGAATAGTGGTTAATTCGTCTTTATTTGCCAAATTACCATCTCTCAGTAGTTCTTTCTTCGCATTTAATGCATCCTTCGTAACCTTCTCTCTTAATGTTCTCGTATATGCGTTTTGGATTAGAAAAACAGTGAATTGCTCCGTCAAGCAAAACGCAGCCATATTTAGCCTTTACATAATCTAGTATGTCACCTTTGTGTGTTATGATTAGAGCTGAACTTCCACTGTTTTCTACATACTGCTGGATTTCGTTGGTGATTAGTTTCAAGCTTTCGACATCAACCCCTGAATCAGGCTCGTCTAGGAGAAGAAGCTTGGGTTTGAGGAATATCAATTGAAGGATTTCAGATCTTTTTCTCTCTCCTCCAGAAAATCCTACATTAATATCCCTATTCAAGAAATCAGTAAGCTTGAAAGCTTCTATGAGGCTCTTTTCTTCCACACTAAAATCCTCTTTAGGAGTCTTGCCTAAGCACAGTTTCAGTAAATCTGCCAGCTTCACACCAGTGATTTCAGGGGGATTCTGGAAACTTACAGCGATGCCCAGATTAGACCTTTCCTCGACGCTTTTGGCGGTAATATCGGTTCCCATGAAAAATATTTTTCCAGAGAGCACTTCGTACGAAGGGAGCCCAATAATAGCATTGATGAGAGTTGTTTTCCCAGAACCATTCGGCCCAAAAAGAACGTGACTCTCGCTACTTTTCAAGTCAAAACTAATGCCATTAAGGATCATCTTATTTTCGACTTTAACTCTTAAATCCTTGACTTCTAATAGATTCATAGTTATCTCGTCTAGCCTTCTCCCAACACGTAATAAACCTTTTGAAAGTGCATAAACTTCAAAAAGCAATATTTAGGAGTCCCAAGTTATGCCTCACCCTTTATGGGGTTTTCTGCAAAGACTGCTCAGATCGAATTGAGCGTGCCTTATCTAAGAGTTCTATGTCTATCAGAAATAATAACTGCAACATCGTAGCCTCTCAGCCTCTTTGCTCTATTGTATTTCCGTGATGTGCGCGTGAAATCGATTCGTTTGCCTTCAACCCTACAATTATTAACGCTGAGGGCCATCCGAATCTTGAATAGGTATCCATAGCTTTCTCCATCTTTCGCTCTTCCATAATTATCTTTCCAATCTTTAGGCCATTCTCGTATATTGAATCGTTGATGTAAAATCTCTCGTTCTCATACCCTCTCACGACAATCCAGTGAGGCAGATGAAGTGGATTTCTTGCTCCTCTTGTTTTTGTAGTGTAGTAGGAATCCACTAGTGCAATTACGGGACTATGATTAGACAATGCTTTTCTAATGTCTAGCAGTGTTGGGTTTCTATCAACAATAGCTGAAGAAATACGCCTTTTCACAATTCTATTGTGTGTTTTGAAGAAATCGATGAAAAGCTTTCTCTCATCAGAGTCAGTCTGGCAACATTTAAGCACCATTCTGTCTTCGTCAATCGTTCCCTGTTTCATCATCAGCTTTGTTTTGAATCCTTTTTTGATGAAGAATGCTGCAATTCGATAAGGTGATGAGAATTTGAATGGTAAAGCAATTATTTCTGTCCAGATTGAAAACTCGTTTCGCTTGGAAAGTTGTACACTTCTATCAAAGTATTTCCAGACCATAAGAGTTGCACATGCACCACACGTAAAATCTGTCGTCTGCTTGTACAGCGGTATGTCTAGCAACATAGAGCCTTTCCATCATTTCTTTTCATGTGGTGCTGCCGAGAAAGGAAAGAGTCATTGAAACGGAGTTTTCCTGAGGGAAATATTTTTAGATGATCTAAATGTTTTGCATCGATTCCTTTTATTATGTATGATGAAATCAAACCAGCGCTGTCTATATCACCAATCAGTTGAGCCCCAATAAGCTTCTCCTTTTTTATTGTGAAGCGAATAATTCCTCCATGCTTTTTGATGTCGATTTTTTCTCCATCCAGCGAACCTATCGAAGCAAACACGGTGTTAAACACGTCAATGACGTTTCCTGGAAGTGTTCCTTCATAAACTGCATTCATGCCAAGCATGTTCAGTGCAGCAACTTCTCCTTGTTTCACTGCAGGAGGCCAAAGTGCTATTGCATAACGTTTTCCAGAGGTAACGTCTTGCGTCTCTGTGCAGTCGCCAGCTGCATATATGTTAGCCACTGACGTCTCCATTTTTTCATTTACAATAATCCCTCTAGATGATCCAAAATGAATATTTTGTCCGTTTAGAAACTGTGTATTTGGGTTTACTCCTAAAGCAGCTATTACTCCATCAATTCTAATTCTTTGAGTGACAATAGACAGCGATTCTATAGGGTCGCCAAATACGCACATTTGGTCATGAACTCCGATTATTTTGATGCCGTTAGCGATGAGTAAATCGTGTATCAACCGACAGATGTCTTCATCGAATAGCCTTCTGAGCACTCTTGACCTGCAAACCATTATTACATCAACACCAATGTTATGGAGTGCAACAGCGATTTTTACAGCCACCGCTCCAGCACCATAGATAACTGCTCTTTCTTTTATATGATGGCGAATTGTTTCAGCATCTCGTATTGTTCTTAACGTGAAGACACCTTTTCTGTTAACTAAGTCCTCTGTTAGGACTGGTGAGGCTCCAGATGCTATTAGCAATTTGTCGTAAGAGAGAGAGGTGCCATCGTCTAGAACCACTTTCTTTTCATGGGAGTTAACATTGACAACAGATTTACCAGAAAGATAATTAATGGACATTTTCTTAACAAAATCGTTGTCCCATAGGAACAGTTGCTCTCTAGAAATTTTTCCCTCTATATATTCTGGAAGGGCGACTGGAGAGTATGGCAGTTCATTTTCTTCGCTTATTACAGTAATTTCAGAATCCTTATCGTATTTGCGAATTGTTTCAGCTGCGCTTGTTCCTGCAGCTCCAGCACCAACAATTATTACATGCATTTCTTATTCTAACCCAAGCTTTTTTAGAGTTTCGTGCTTTGGTATTCCATCCAAGTCCCAGCCTCGAAGCATATAATATTCATCTTTCATCTTCTCGAACTTTTGTTTGTCCAGAAATTCGCCTTTCCATGGTCCATCTTTCAACGGCTCCCTGAACATTCTCTCTGACAAGGTGTCGTCTTTTCTGGTTAGTCCTTCACGAATGTCGAAAAGTCTTTCGAGAGCCCTTATGCGCTCTGCTACCATCATAAGATGTGCTGGTGTTACTTCTATACCTGTGCATGCATTGTACGCCTCTGACCAAAGTTCAAGCCCCACAGGCATAAAGGGTATTGAACACACACCTAAAGAGTCGGCGAGTATATGCATGTTTTCATACATCGCCACCAGTTTTGGTTTATTCTCGTATTTCGTAGGTATTGCAGCTTCTTCGGTTCCTACAAGATTTTTGGCGGCGGTTTCTGCTTGTTTTCTCATTGATTTGTAGTAGAATTCGCATAAACCGTATGTTGCACGATTGTGACTGCCAGAGTCTGTTACTGCACATGAGAGAGCAACACCTTTGAATGGTCTTATTTCCATAAGCCATAGTTCTAAGCCTCCCTTCGCAAAAACAGCTCGTTCTTTTGCGTCTTTCCCTATTTTTTCTGAGGCTTCTTTTACACCGTTAGCAATGATATCTCCTAAACCTTCACGTAGGGCTATCTTTTGAATTATACTAATAACTGCCTCGGCATTACCATAAGCAAGATTGAGGCTATCTGCGTCTATTTTGCTCAAAATTCCTCTCGAATACAAGTCCATGGCATACGCGATTATGGCGCTTGTCCCGCTTGCATCTAACCCAAGGTCTTGGCACATTAAATACGCTTTCCATATCTTTTCGAAATCTCTTACTTTAGTAAAGTTTACCAAAGAGGTTAGTGTGCCTTGGCAAGCTGCGATACCAGCACCTCCGATACCTTTCACGTTGATGTATGCCCAACATCTTAACGGACAACCGAAACAAGTTTCAGACCTGAACTCTGCACGCTTTACAAATCGCTCTGCACTTTCATAAGTCTCAAACCTTTCTTTCCAAGCCGCATCTTCATAATTGCCGAAAAAAGACTTGCTGTCTGATTCAAGAATCCTGAACAGTTTGTAGTGCCACTCGGGGTATTCTTGATAACTTGGCATCTTCTTGATGTGCTCTCGCATCTTTTCTGCGATATCTTTAAGTTGGTCTGGTTTGGCTATGTTCAGTCCTTTTGTTCCTCTTACGGCGATTGCCTTCAAATTTTTAGAACCCATTATTGCTCCCAGTCCGCAGCGAGCAGCATAGTTGCGCATGCTAAACGCGATACCAGAGAGATTAACAAGTTTCTCACCAGCTGGACCGATACATGCAACTTGTGTATCTTCATCACCTTTTCTCAATGATTTGACTGTATCAAAAACGCCTTTTCCCCAAAGATGCTGAGCATCCTTGAGTTCAGCTTCATCATCAAATATATCAATGTAAACAGGCGAAGAGGCTTTCCCAGTGACGACGATCCCGTCATAACCAGCATATTTTAACTCTGGTCCAAAGAAACCGCCAGCGTTCGCCCCTCCCAGCAACTTAGTTTCAGGCGATTTTGATACAACATCAATTCTTCCAGATGAAGGCGCGAGTGACCCAGTTAATGGACCTGACATAAAAACCAACACGTTTTCTGGGCTTAATGCATCAACGTTTTTAGGTGTTAACTCAAAGAGCAGTTTGACTGCGATGCCTCTGCCACCGGTGAATTGCTCATTATATTGCTGAGTAGAAATCGTTTGTATGCGATTATCGTTCAGGTTTACCATGAGAATTTTGCCGGTGTAGCCGCTCATGTTCTCACCACTTCAAGGAATTTTGCAAGTTTCTTGACGCCTTCTCTTCTCTTTTTTAGAGAAAACGTGCTGACATCAATGTATTCCAATGCTTGTTCGGGACATGATTTGACACATTGTGGATCACCTTGACATAAATCACACATTATGACCTTTTTATTGATCGGGTTAAGGCTTACTCCTCCAATTGGACAAGCCATAATGCACATTTTACAACCAATACATTTTGCATAGTCAATCTGGGTTCCCAGAGAAGGGTCGAAATTGATGGCTTTCATCGGGCACGCAGCCATACATGCAGGATCTTCACATTTTTGACATAATGTAGGTATATTCACGCCTACTTGTTCATACTTGGCAATGTTGATCCTTGCTTCCACAGGGTTAATTCTTCCTTCGTGTATGAGCGAGCAAACTGTCTCACAAGTCCTACATCCAATACATTTATCGTAGTCCAACACTATCATTTTTTCCATATACTTACCTCATGCATCGAAGATGATGCTTCTTTCTAGTCGCGCCTCGGCAGATTTCACATTTTAAACTATGTATTTGCACTTGTTTTCGAGTGTTTTTATTGGTGGCGTGCGTGTTGACATCCTTCTGTTAATTCAACGAGCTCATTTTTCGCATATGCGATTACTACTTCTTTTACGGTATTTCCATTAGCCCTAAGCACTGCCACACGAGCATCTTGGAATATGCTTAAAGCTTTTGGCCCCATCCCATAAGTGATGAGTGCATCTGGTTGAAACTGCAGGATGCGGTCGGGAGGTCGTCCTGTGCCACCGAAATGCTCGCTTACATTGGATTCTGTTCTCAAGTTTAAGATATTCCCATTCTCGTCTAAGTCGATAACAGCAAAGTATGGTGCTCTTCCGAAATGCTCCGATAACCTAGCGTTTAAGCCGCTTTCGTCAAGCACTGGAATCACTATTCTGTCTATAACTGCATCACCCCTTCTCATCTTTTTTCGACAACCTCCATTATTTCTCGGATCCGTACTTATGTAAACTCGGCTTAAGTGGGCTTTCTAATTGCTTTTTATGCTCCAAAAATTGTTCGATTTTCTTGACTATTTCTGAAAAAGCTTTTGCTGCTGGAGAGTCCGCGTGTCCAGTTATGAAGGGCATTCCATCGTCAGAGTCGCGACAAATTTCAGGATCTATTGGAATGCTCCCAAGAAAAGGAGTAGACAAGTCTTCTGCTATTTTTTGTCCACCACCAGCTTTGAAAATGTTGACTTCTGTTCCACATTTTGGGCAGATAAAGCCACTCATGTTCTCTATTATGCCAATCACAGGAACACCTAGTTGTCTAACGAACATTACAGCCTTTTTCACCACAATTTGAGAAACTTCAGATGGTATAGTGACTATAACAACGCCATCCATATCTGGAATGAGTTGCATAACGCTCAATGGTTCATCGCCAGTTCCAGGTGGGAGATCAACAAATAAGAAATCAAGCTCTCCCCACATGATGTCAGACAAAAACTGTTGGATCGCCTTCATTTTTAAGGGTCCACGCCAAATTATAGGTGCTTCATCGCTGGGGAGTAGGAAATCCATAGACACAACTTTGATTCCCAATGATCCCGTAACAGGAAAAATGCCTAAAGGATTAGCTTGGAGCCTTTGCCCCTTTAAGCCAAGCATCTTCGGCACGCTTGGTCCATGGATGTCAGCGTCAAGGATGCCAACTTTGTTAGCATATCCATGCATCGCAAAAGCCATGGCTAAATTAACAGTTACAGTGCTTTTGCCAACTCCGCCTTTGCCACTAATGATCGCTATCTTGTGCTTGATCTTGTTCATTTTGAGCTTTAGCTTTTGCTGCTCTTCGTATTGCGTTTTCTTAGGATCTGAGCATGAAACTGCCTTTGAACAAGAATCGCATTTTCCATCACACTCTTGAGCCATAATATCTTCCTGCTTGGACTGCAGTTGTTTATTTTTCTAATATTGCCTTCACAATAAGCTCTTTTGCCTTCTTCACATCTTTTTCAGAAATATATTTATCTAATCCTAAGCCTTTGCCAACATCTATGTGCAACGCCTTCTTTTCCATGCCAATATCTCTAACTAAAACAATGCTTTTGGCAATCTTGAAGCCGGCAGCCTCTATCGTCTTTCGAGAACATTCAAACGGACAACCATCAACTGTGATTATCTTCTTTGCTGCTTTTGACTTTCCTAGGACAGGAGGCACCTTTAATGGGACTGATGGCAAGCAGCCAATAGCCACTTTTTCCAAGCCAAGTTCTTTAACTGCTTCCAAGCTTGCTAGTGCGCTAGTTATTCCAGTGTTTGACAACCCTCCAAAACACGAGAATATTATGTTCTCATGGGTCGGCATTCCTTCCTTCCATTCTTTTTGTTCAGACATTTTCAATTTCTCCATATTTTTGGTCAATCACACAAGCACTGGAGCATGTATTGGTTCCAGTGCACGCATGAGGTGAAGCAATAAGGAAAATAGCCATATTTAAATTTTGTTATGATTCTTTCGCTGTAACACCATGTCAAGTTAAAGCAACACGAACTATTGCCATTTCGATTTAGAGCACTATTAGGACAACTTTGCTTCTTTGATAACGATTTCCGTTATTTTCTTGACATCTGCTTGATAGATGTCTAATGTCGGCACTTTTTGTAAATACTTTGATATATCAATTTCATAATCAATCCTTTTTCCAGCTTTCTCCAAAATTTTCGAGGCGCACCTGTTCCCACATCCATTTATCACAATATTCCTCTTTGCTTTTTCTGCTATTTCTAGGTGAGGTTTCGAACCTGCAGCCACAGCCGTTGTACAACACATTCTAGCTTTATCTAAATTAGTCAGGAAAACTCCTACTGCATGCCCTATTTGACCAACATTTGCAGCTCCATCGCAAACCCATACCACATTCTCGTGTTCAGCAACTTTATAGCAAAGTGGAAGTATTTTGGGTTCACCCTTTGTTTCTTGGGTCATTCCGGATTCACCTTCGCTTTAGGTGATTACCTATGTTTCTTTATAAAGTTATCAGTGGCAGCTACATGACTTACCAGAAGAACTTGAACTTGTTATCATTCGATTTTCATTGTAAAGTTTTATCCAGCAGTCTTGACAAACCATAACGTGACCAAGGTCTTTGTGATTCGCAGCGAACAAACTTAGGTTTTCACCGCTTTTGGAGCAAAGAGCACATTTGCCCATTCAAAATCCCACATTTATGTTCCTTTAACATCTGAAGTGTTTAGAAATTGAAAAATCAAGCCATACGGTGTGAGAAAATCGACCTTAAGTTCTAAACTGTTTCGTCTTTCATCTTCCTTAAACAAATCCCTAATTAGGTCACAAGCAAAAATTGGTACACCGTTCACATTGGCCAGTATTTCGGATCTATTTGATGCCTGTTCAACCACGTCTACCTTTGGTGTAAAGCCGCAACAGCTTTTTCCCAGATCTAGGTAAACTGCCAGATTTTTTATTTTCTCCCTTTCTGCCACAGACTTTATTTCTTTTAGAGCTTCTTCACTGATTGATAGTTTCATTTGGTTTGCACTGTCTTTATTTGCTGCAAAGAGGAGTTAATAGTAATATTTAAATTTTGCTATCTCTTTTTATCATGTAAAGTTCAGACTAGAAGAAGCGGATGAAAACATTGCCTAAGAAAGAGAAAAACAAGAAGAAAAGCTGGCGGGAGAGACAGCGAGAGAGGCAGTTAAGACAGCAAAGAGCCCAAGAGGCGTATCAAATCCAGAGAGAAAGAGAAGCTGCAAAAAAGCCGCGAAAATGGCCTAAAGGAAAACTTATCTTTGGATTCTGCATGGTTGCGTTAATATTTACTGCTTATGGAACATGGCAATACTTTGAAGGACAAAAACCGCCATCATTCGGTGGAGCAACAAATAACCCACTTCCAACTGGTTCAGCTCCAAACTTCTCCCTAAAGGACATAAATGGAACACAATTCTCGCTGAGTCAATTTAACGGGAAGGTAATTGTTCTTCACTTCATGAGTGTAGGTTGTAGCGGGATAGACTCAATAAGTATTAATCAACTGAAACAATTAAAAAGCATATGCGACAATTATTGTGGAGAAAAAGCAGTTGCCATATTAACGGTTGCATACGCGACTTGTCCAAACACTGACTTCGCGCAGTTGCGTGTAAATTATGGCATTAGATGGTTTTTTGGGAACGATTGGGATGATCGTGTACTCGATGTAATAGAGAAGTATATCTCCTACGGAATTGAACAGGGTTCAATTGTTATTATAGACAAATCCTTTAATGTAGTTGATGTGTATACCGAACAAGTTACAGCTTCTGCACTGTCATCAAGAATTTACCAATTATTAGGAGATTAATAGGAGATGCTTGAGGAACTTGTAGGACTATTCTTTCTTGGACTTGTAACCTTTCTTTCGCCTTGTTCGATTGCCCTCATTTCAGTATATCTAACCTATGCGGTCGGTATCAGCAAAAGCATACAAAAAGGACTTATAATTGGTTGTTGCTTCGCTATAGCCATGTGTCTTGTTTTCTTTTTACTTGGCTATGCTCTAGTTTCTCTTATTCCGCTTGATCTGGTTAATTATCGACTTTTCTTCGGAATTGCAGGCGTTCTTCTTGTCCTATTCGGAATCAATAACTTGGGCTTGATAGCGAAAATAGGTTTGAACTTTAATGCTGGCGGCTCTTTAAACGAAAGAGTAAATGCACTAAAATTGAACGCTTTGACGCGATTTTCCAGATATAACTACATAATTGGTGCGTTTCTTTTCGGAGTGATTATATCCATTGCTTTAGGTCCATGCTCTCTATCACTAGTCTTGCCAGCTATACTGCTAACCATCTTCACTGCGCCTACAGCGTTCCATGGAGGCCTATTGCTCTTCATGTTTGGTTTAGGTCATGCCTTGCCAGTTGTTTTTCTGAGCTTATTGCTGGCAACCGCACGAAAAGCTTTGAGTGACAAAATCTCTAAAACAGGCGAATTGTTAACGAGAATTTTTGGATTGGCTTTTCTTGTAATCGGCATTGTCATGATTGCATATACTCTGGGAGGATGGTAAAAGTTAAGAAAAACAAGGTGAAAGTTGAAGTTTTTGTGTCTTTTGGCTCCTGTGTCTGCGAGTTTGCACCTTTCATGGAAAAGGTTGGACGCGTAATGGCAAAGTTCAAGAACGCTGTAGAAATTCAAATGAAGTCAACCAAGTCACCTGAAGCCTCCAAATATGGCGTTAAAGATATAGGCGTAATAGTAGCAGAAACTGTAAAATTTTCTGCAAATTTTGATGAAAAAGAACTTGAAGATGCAATTCTCAAGAGGTGCACTCATGAGTGATAAAGATTTTCTAGGTCTTCTGTTTCCAGAGGTTCTAGTTAAGAAAATCGAAATAAAGGAAATTACCCCTTGCACAGCCGACCCAGAAAGGATAAAATTTTTGGCGCAAACAGACAAATCTATAGGAGATGTACTTCCAATAATTTATCTCTCCATTCCGAACGCAAAATATTCCGAAAAGTTAGGAGCACTAAGCTACACACATCAGCAACACCTGATAACGATGTTTTCTACAGGAAGAATTGGAATGACTTATGTCAAAGACCGAAAGGAAGCGGAGCAACTTGTAGAAGAGGCAAAAAGTCTCATAAATCGCGCTTTTCTCTACCTCAAGACGCATGGAAAACTTGATTCAAAATTAATCGAATCTAAGAAAGAACTAAGCCCGATGAAGATTTATGAAAAACTACCGAAAACAAATTGCAAAGAATGCGGTGAAGACGGTTGTTATGTTTTTGGTGTAAAGCTTCTTTCAGGCGAAAAACAATTAAGTCAATGTCCCTACGTCGATCTCCATGAATTGGAAAAAATGTTGCAACCGATCAGAATATGAACTTTTAACTTTATCTAATTGTCTTTTTTGCTTTGATTAGCATGATTTTTATTATGTGAGATATGAGTAACATTTATATATATAACACTGTTACTTAACCACCAACTTAAAGGTGAAAAATGGTAATGTGTAATTCGAAAAATTGCCATTGCCGGCACGATTATCCAGAGCGAGGATGGATACAGTTTCTATTGCTTAGAATCCTCTACGAGAAGCCAATGCACGGCTACCAGCTATTAGAAGAAATCGAACAAAGAAGCTGTGGACTTCATAAGCTGGAACCAGGGTCAATTTACACGCTTTTAAGAAGAATGGAAGAGAGAGGCTTACTTGAGTCAAAATGGGAAAAGGTTGAAGGGGGCCCCGACAAAAGAGTTTACACAGTCACCAAAGATGGGGAAGAAGCTCTTAGAACGGGGCTTAAGGCAATTATAAAAAGGCAAGCTCTCTTTGACGATTTAGCAAGATTCTACAAAGATCATTTTGAAAATGAAAAAGGAGGTGAAAGGTGAATGTGTGAAGGAAATTGCGGTTGCGGAGGAGTTGGAAGCCACCACCAGCATCATGGACCACGAATGGGCATGGGCTATCCCTTTCCCCTAATGGATGTTGAAGAAGAAGTCAAAATGCTTGAGGAATACAAAGAAGCACTGACTAAGCGATTAGAACAAGTGACCAAAAGAATCGACGATCTCAAACGCTAGGAAACATTAACAAAATCAGACATCCTCTTCATTTTCCCCTTATTGAAAATTTGGGTTTGGTGAACAATATGGAAAGTGCAGTAGAAGCAATAAACTTGACAAAATACTATGACGAACTTTTGGCAGTGGATCATATAAACTTTGAAGTAAAAACAGGCGAGATTTTCGGTTTCTTAGGACCCAATGGCGCTGGCAAAACCACTACGATAAGGATGCTCACCAGCTTGACTAAGCCAAGCGAAGGAACAGCAAGGATATTTGGCCACGACATCCAAACTGAAACTATTGTTGCTAAAAGACATGTGGGAATAGTTCCAGAAATTTCCAACATTTATGATGATCTTTCTGCTTGGGACAACCTAATGTTTACTGGCGAACTCTACCAAGTTAGTAAAGCTCAGCGAGAAAAAAGAGCTATGGAACTCCTTGAAATGTTCGGTCTCCTTGACCGAAAGAAAGAGAAGGCAAAGGGTTTTTCGAAAGGGATAAAAAGACGTCTAACAATCTCTATGGGCTTGATCAACAATCCGCAGTTGCTTTTCTTGGATGAGCCAACATCTGGATTGGATGTTCAGAGTGCCATAATCATTAAGGATGTAATTAGAGAACTTAATCAGAAGGGCGTAACGATATTTTTGACTACACATAACATCGAAGAAGCCAACGTAACATGTGACCGAGTAGCTATAATTAACAAAGGAAAAATAGCGGCAATAGACCCTCCTGAAAGATTGAAGAAAACCATACAAAGTGTTCAATCTGTAGAGGTAGCTTTTGATGAAACACCTCTAAAAATTATGAGTGAACTAGAAAAAATTCCATTAGTTAATGAAGTGCGAAAGGAAGGAGACAAGTTTAGGCTTTACACTGATGACCCAACCAATGTGCTATCAAGTCTCTGGGAATATGCTAAAGCAAAAAATCTGAAACCAACAAGTCTGAATACGCTTGGCCCAAGCCTGGAAGATGTCTTCGTTAAGCTTACCGAAGTAAATGTAAAGGCAAATAGAAGGAATTTTGATGAATAGAAATAGATTATCTATGGTGCAACTAAAAACTGATCTAAGTGCTTCTTGGACAATTGCAAAGAAAGACATGCGAATTTACTATATTAAACCTGGAACTTTGATGTTTGCAATACTGTTTCCTCTTTTTATGTTTCTTTCATTTGCTGTTGGCAAAAACGCCCCGGCTGCAGCCCTGATTCCAGGATTAATCTCCATCACCATCCTGTTCAGTGCGTCTTCAATCGGTCCAATGGTTATTCCTACAGAAAGACGAGTGAAAACTTTTGAAAGACTATTATCTGCACCCATATCGTTTTATTCGATTATATTGGGTAAGACTCTGGGAGGCTTCCTCTTCAGCTTAGCCATAGCGATCGGACCATTACTGATCGGACTTGCATGGTTTGGAACGCAAATATTGAGCCTTCTCGGATTAATCTTGGGCTTAGCGTTGCCTGCCTTTTGCTTTGCCACGTTTGGAATAATGTTTGCTTCCTTCCCAACCGAAAACCCTGGAGACATAATGTTATTACTCAATTTTGTTCGTCTTCCACTAATATTCATCAGTGGACTCTATATACCGATTGAAAGCTTACCAGATTGGGGGCAAGCCATTGCGGCATTTTCGCCCCTAACCTATGCCAATGACCTAATCAGATACGCGTTGGAAGCCAAAACAACCTATAGCCCAGCGCTAGATTCTATAATGCTGTTATTGTTCACGGCAGTCTTCCTATTCATTGGTAGAAGATTAGACAAGAAATTCCGAAAATAATGGAAGGTGAATGAATGGTTGCAAAAATGGTAGATTTGTACAGCCTCATCGAGTTTTCTGAGAAAAAAGGTGCATTAACTACTATGGAGGATCGTCGACGCGTGAAGAAAAACGTGCTGCAGACGAGAGATTTCAACGTAGTGTTAATTTGTCTTGAAAGTGACCAGGAGATTCCTTCTCGTCCAGAACCCTACGACGTTTGCTTCTACATTATCGATGGCAATGGCACATTCACGGTAGGCAACGAAAAATTCGATTTGACCAAAGGCAACATGATTTTCGCTCCAGCCAACACGGCGCGAGGCATCAAAAGCAAAGAACGCTTAATCGTGTTGGGAGTTCAGGAAGCGCATTAGGAGAAAATGTTATGAACTTCGCTGTTGACGTTCGCAACTTGACGAAACATTATGGAGACATAAATGCAGTAGATCATATTTCTTTCACAGTCAATCATGGTGAAATTTTCGGCTTTTTAGGACCAAACGGTGCTGGCAAAACAACGACCATACGGATATTAACTGGCATAATCAAGCCAGATGAAGGCACTGCAACTATAATGGGATACAACATCGAGAAAGAACCTCTTAAAACTAAACAAATCATGGGAATTGTGCCAGAAATGTCCAACGCCTACATAGACCTATCAGCATGGAATAATCTCATGCTTATCGGAGAACTATACGGAGTCCCAAAAAGACAAAGAATAGAAAGAGCGGAGAAACTGCTTAAACAATTCGACTTGTACGACAGAAGGGATCAGCTAGTTCGTGGTTTTTCAAAAGGAATGAAACAGAGACTCATTTTATGCATGGCGTTAATCAATGAACCGGCAATTCTATTTCTTGACGAACCGACTTCAGGTCTTGATGTTGAAAGTGGCAGACTTATAAAAGATATGATAAGAGAACTAAACAGAAATGGCACCACCGTGTTCTTGACAACACACAACATGGAAGAAGCCAACCAGTTATGCAATAGAGTAGCGATAATTAATCATGGCAGAATCGCAGCAATCGATAGCCCTGAGAAGCTTCGCTTAAAAAGCAGTGGCTTACAATCAATAGAAGTGAGCTTCAACCAACCAGTGAACACGGACGAACTGACAAAAATCCCCTGCATTAAACAAGTTAAGAAAATGGGTGACAAAATCAAACTGTACGTAGACGAACCAAATGAAGCTATTAATTGCTTAATAGAACATGCACGTTCACACAATCTAAAAGTAATCACTCTGAACACTCTTGCACCATCACTGGAAGAAGTCTTCATTAAATTGACAAGAAAAGAAAATTTGAAAGGTGATTAGTCTTGTTATCAATAGTCACATTATTGGAACAATTAAAGCGCTCGTTTGCAATCGCAAAGAAAGACGTGCGAATTTACTATTCTAAGGGACCTGTTGTAGTCTTCGGCCTCATATTCCCATTGTTCCTTTTCTTAGCGTTTACAATTGGACGAAATATACCAGCAAAAGAGCTTTTTCCCGGGCTCATAGGAATGGCGGTTTTCTTTACATCAACATCTGTTGGCCCTGCAATTTTGCCATGGGAAACACGCTCTAAGACTCTGGAAAGGCTTGTGTGCTCCCCAGTCGCAGTTTGGGCCATATTTCTTGGAGATGTGTTTGCTTCATTTATCTTCGGACTGCTAATTTCACTTGTTCCATTAATTGTGGTTTTGGTAATTGGTGTTGAAGTTATGGATTTCCTAGTTTTGGGATTAGGCATCATTTTGGCGACATTGTGTTTCGCTTCACTAAGCGTTTTGCTATCAGTTTACCCACCAACCGACATACCCGCTACTGTCATGATGCTCTCCTCGCTAGTAAAGTTCCCACTTGTTTTCATCAGCGGCATATTCGTGTCTGTGGAAGAAATGCCTGAGTGGGGAAGGATAATCGCATCTGTCTCGCCGTTAACATACTTTACAGACTTGGCAAGATACACTATAAAGGGCACGAGCTATTATTCTGTCCCATTGGATTTAGCAGTTCTTGCCCTAGCTACTATACTCTTTCTCGTGGTTTCAATAAAACTTCACGAAAGAGTATTGCCGAAACGTCTTTCCTAAAACAAACTAAAAAGAAAGTATAGAAACTAACATTTTTGATGAACAAAATAGCATTCCCTTAAATCAGCAAATATGTGGAGAATAAAGTTGTATCTTTAGATGATGATGTAGACCATAAAGTTAGACTGAAATTTTCGATGCTTTTCCTAAATAATTTGTTCAATTGCATGTTTTAAAAGTGCATCAATTAATTCTGGAGTGATGCAGTCAATTATCTCGCATATTTTTAGGCTTGTTATTGAATAGAACCTTCTATTTACTTCTTTCCTATCATTCACTAAACCACAATCTTTCAAAATCTTCAAGTGCCTAGAAACTACAGGCTGAATAATTCCCATATGTGCAACTATTTCACAAACACATTTCTCTCCTCCGCGTAGAAACTCGAGTATTTCAAGTCTAGCCGGATCTGAAAGCGCTCTGAAAACCTTGGCTTTGAATTGTATCGAGCCTTCCATTTTAGATGACCGTTTGAAGTAAGGGTAATAGCAATACTTAAATATTGCTATACCTACCTCATCCACTACTCAGGTGAAACATATGACGGAAGTAAAAGTGAAAGTGTTTGGGCCTGATCCTCCTTGCTCCCGGTGTCAAGCAGCAAAAAAGGCTGCAGAGAAGGCTGCAGAGAAGCTTAGGCAGCAGAACGGAGTGATTATAACTGTGGAGAAGGCCAATATTATTTCGAGGGAGGCTATACAAAAATACGGAATTTTGCTTTCTCCTGCGATAGCGATCAATGACGTAGTCAAAGTAATCGGAAGAGTGCCAAGCGAAGAAGAAATTGAAAAACTGCTGAAAGAAGAACTGAGCAGGATAGAAAAAACAAATGAATGAAAAAACAATTAGGAAAATTCGAACAAGTGCTTTATTGCTTTTTGTTTTTATTGTTATAGGTCTGCTTATTTACAGCCGAATAATGGCTTATTCGCTGGCTCCTACCATGAAACCTGCGGATTTTCATGGACTTACCTTATGGGAAATTCCAATAGCATACCTCATTGATTATTTTAGCCATGGAACAATCTGTCTTCTCTTTGCATTCGTGGCCGCAGGTTTAGTTTATGAGTTTGTGCCAAAAGAAGCGATAACCAAATACATGAGCAGCGGAAGAGTAGCTGGATATGGACTTGCTCTCGGGATGGCACCATTCTTAACAGTATGCTCATGCACGATGGTCCCACTGTTTGCCGGAGTTCTGTTTGCAGGTGCTGGAATAGGTCCAGCAATAACATTTCTGCTTATGGCTCCAGCAGCAAACATCCTATCAATACTACTTACAGGCGAGATGATATCATGGGAATTAGCTGGAGTCCGCATAATCGTTTCCATCGTAGTTGCCCTAGTAGCTGGCATAGTTATCTCCAAGACCCCGTGGGGCAAGGCTGTTGAAAAAGAACACCAACAGAATAATGCAAAAGCCACCGCAAATATAGAAGTTGTTAAGCCTCCTTTGGACGAAAGACTTTGGGCTGCCCTGAAATTCGGAGGTTACCTAGCAAAGCAAATTCTGCCATTCTTCCTTCTAGGACTCATTATCGTTAGTTACGTGGAGGCTTTTCTGCCCCAAGACATCGTAGGCACTTACCTAACAGGCATAGGAGGAGTGCTTCTTGCCTCAGTTATTGGCGGACCATTATACACGCCTACGCTGGTGGAGATAGTTCTGGGCAAGGGAATGTACGAGTTAGGCATGTCAAAAGGTGCACTGCTTTCATGGCTTATGGGACAGCCATACGATGTTGCCAATGCATTAGCCGTTTCTAAGATAGCTAGATGGAAAGTTGTCCTAACATACATGTTCATCGCTTGGGCAGGCAGCGTAATCTTCGGGTTAATTTACGGAATACTAAGCGGAAGTCTATAGGAGGATGCATTTTGTTGTTTGAGAAAATTTTGGTTCCATTGGATGGTTCTGAACATTCGTTAAAAGCATTGAAAGTAGCTGTTCAAATAGCTCAAAAGTTTAACGGAAAAATCACTCTAGTACACGTGTATTCGATTGGCGGTCTTGCATCATACCCTACACCAGTTCAGGAGTTTATTGAAGCAATACGCAAGGCGGGCACTAGAATCTTGTCAGATGGCGAAAAGAGGGTTAAGGCTGAAGGAGTTCATGTTGAATCGCTGTTGCTAGAGGGACATGCGGTTGAGCAGATAGTTAAAACATGCAGAGAAGGCAAATTCGACTTGGTTGTTATGGGTGCAAGAGGCTTAAGCAAAATAAAGGAAATGCTCTTGGGAAGCGTAAGCGACGGAGTCACAAGACATGCACATTGCCCAGTTTTAGTGGCGAAATAACGCAATGTTAGGGATTGCTGGGTAGGTCGCTACAAATTATGAAGGAAAACGAAGAAAAAAATCCTTGCCCATGCTCCCAAGCGGCAATTGATCTTTTAAGATCAACATCACCGATAAAAGATGGAATGCTTAGAGAAGCAAAATGCAAGAAATGCGGCAAAATCTTCTTAACAAACTTTGACACGCAGTACTGTTTCGATTGCAGAAGACAACTTTCAGAAAAGTGAAAGAATCATGGCTGGGTCATACGGAGTTTGGTATCCAACAATCTTCCCAGAAAAATGCGACGGATGCGCACCATTTGAAAAGCCACGATGCATAGAATTCTGCCCAAACGGCGTCTTTACGCTTCAAGATGGAAAGGCTGTTGTTGCCTATCCACATAAATGCATAAATGGCTGCACAGCATGCGAACCCGTCTGCCACAAAAAAGCCATAAGCTTCCCAAGAAGAACAACAGCTTTTACTCCAGCTAAATCAGAAGACAAGGGATTACTGCGCAAAACTATATGCATAAAATGCGGCAAAACTTTCTGGACTAACAGAGAAACAGACATTTGCATGGACTGCGAAAGCAAAAGATAAGAACCAGAAGCATCCGCACTCACAACAACACCAGTATTATGGGGCTGCCCGGATTTGAACCGGGGTCTAGAGCGCCCGAGGCTCCAAGCCTAGACCAAACTAGCCGACAGCCCCTTTGGCATTGTTTATATTTTAAAACTTAAAAATAAAGTGTTGCTTAATCTTCTAACCCCTTGTCTGAATAAGGAGGAGATGTGAGGAGAGTTTGTCTGTTTCGCAGCGTGTTCGCGGTGTTAAGGTTCTTAAGGCAATTTCTTCTTCTACTAGATTGCAGATTTTGAATTTGCTTTTTGATAGGGGTCCTCTTTCTTACAGTGAGTTGATGAGTTCGTTGAAGATGAATCCCACTAGGGATGCTGGGAGATTTGCTTACCATTTGAAGTTTCTGCTAAGGGCTGATTTAGTTGAGGCTGATGTCGAAGCGAAAAAGTACTGTTTAACTGAGCTTGGCAAAATGGTCATTGACATCACTGAAAGAATAGAAAAAAAGGCTTTTAAACCTAAGGGTATGCTTGTGCGCACATCACGATTTGCGTTAGAGGATTTTGACGCTAACAAGATTGCGAACTCTCTTATCAAGGAAACGAAAATGCCTGCTGAACTTGCGCAGAAGGTGGCTAAGGAAGCAGAGAAAAGATTGTTGAAGTCGAAGACAAAATATTTGACAGCTCCACTTGTGAGGGAAGTTGTCAACGCTATGTTAATAGAGAGAGGCCTAGAGGAGTATAGGCATAAACTCACACGTTTGGGACTTCCAATTTATGATGTGACCTCTCTTATTGACATAAAAAGTAAAAGCTTTGAGGGTTCAACATCCATACATGAAACCGCTGGAGAAACAGTGCTTAAAGAATATATGCTTCTGAACATTCTTCCAAGAGACATTGCAGATGCACATTTGATAGGTTCACTTTGCATTAACAGTTTAGATTCTTGGGTTTTAAAGCCTAACGAGATAGTGCACGACCTGCGATTTTTCTTTCAAAACGGTCTTAACATGGAGAAAGTTAATGTTGTTCAACCGTCTTATTCTGCGCCTGAAAATTTTGAATCTGCATTATTCATAGTCTTTAATGTTCTTTTTAATTCTGCTAGAGAAATAAGTGAAACGCAGGTAATTGATTATTTTAACGTTTTCCTTGCACCTTTTGTAAAAGGCTTGAGTGTCTCAGAGATTAAGAAAGCATTGCGCTTATTTATTGCTAACATTAATCTCCATGTGAATGCTTCCTTAGGTGTGGAGCTTGTAGTTCCAGAATTCATGGCAGACAAGCCGGCCATTGGACCTTTTGGAAATCATAACAGTAAATATGGGGATTTCAAAGAAGAAAGTCAAGTTTTGGCTTCGCTCATTATTGAGATACTTGCTGAAGAAAGTGCATTTAAGCCTCTATTAAATCCAAAAATTATTGTAAAAATTCGCCCAGAAGTATTTGTTGATGAAAAAGCAAAGGCAATTCTTTCAGAGGCACACAAGTTTGCATCAGAGAAAGGTGTGCTATACTTTGCCAATTTATTGGAAAAAAGTCGAGAGAGCTCCACTTTTTCTGGCTCCGGACTTAACCTTGGAATAGATTTGAATGGAGATTGGGAAATTGACACATTACGCACGGGTTGTTTAGGATATGTAAGTGTTAATTTGCCTAGAATAACCTATGAGTCAGGAAGGGATAAGGCAAAGTTTTTTGAAATTTTCCGAGAAAGGTTTGAGATGGCTGTTCGCGCTTTGGAAATTAAGGATAGGATGCTGAAACAACGTGGAAGAGGCCTGCTGCCATTTTTAATGCAAAATGTGAATGGCGATTATTATTTCAGGCTTGAGAATTGTTCTCGATTGATTAATCTAGTTGGGCTAAAAGAATCAATTGAGGCTTTCTATGGAAAAAGCATCTATGACTGTGAAAATGGGTTAGAATTTACTGCGGAAATTGTGCAAAATATTCATGTTTTTACTCGTAAATCTGGTAGAAAACGGGGGAGACGCTTATTCACGGCAATATTGCCAGATTCTGAAGCTTCAGAAAGATTGGCAAATTTTGATATTGAAAAATACGGCATTGCAAAGGTTCGATTTTCCGGAACAAGGGAGAAACCATTCTATTCAGCAGTCAGCAAGTTAATTCTCAAAGATGGCAAGATTTCTCCTGAATCTTTAGTGTTTGAGCAAAAAACGCGTGAACTTCATGCTGGCGGAAACTTGACTGTAATAGAGCTTGGAGAGGCTGAACAGAAGCCAGACGAGCTTTTATCATTAACTAAGCACGCCTTTGAAGCTTATAAAATTGAGTTCTTGACATACAATCGTGAATTAGCTTATTGTGTTAACTGCAAAAAAAGTTGGGTTGGCTCATTACATAAATGTCCTTCATGTGGATCAACAGGCACTTTAGCGGTGTTTAATCGATTCGAATTAACATAGTAAAGTGCTATTTTACTGCTCCTAGTATTAGAGCAAGAAGTGCCATTCTTACAACTATACCATTCCAAACTTGCGGAAAATATTTAGCGTAAGGGGTGCTGTCAACTTCAGCGGCTATTTCATCCACTCTTGGAAGCGGATGAAGGATTATCAATCCTTCTTTAGCATTGCTTAAGGTTTTCATATCTATTCTGTATGAACCTTTAACTTTCATGTATTCGGCTGGGTCTGGGAAGCGTTCCTTTTGTATCCTTGTGACATATAAAACGTCAACTTGGGAAACTATGTTTTCAAGGCTTGTTTTTTCTGTAACAGAGATTTTGTCCTTTATTGTTTGGAGAACTTCTCTACGCATTTTGAGAGATTCAGGCGAAATTAAATAGAGTCCAATATTGTACAGAGAAAATGCGTAAGCAAGAGAATGAACTGTTCTCCCATATCGTAAATCGCCCACTAATGCTATTTTTAACCCATCAATCTTTCCCTTCTCTTTCATAATCGTGTACAAGTCCAAGAGAGCCTGTGTAGGGTGCTCTTCTGCGCCGCTTCCACCATTGATTATTGGAGCTTTTGCAAATTCTGCTGCAAGCCTAGCGGCGCCTTCAAGTGGATGCCTTACAGCTATTACATCAGCATAATTTTCGACAGTTCGCACCGTATCTGCAAGATTTTCTCCCTTTCTAACAGAAGCAATTTCTGCTTCTGCAAAGCCTATCGTTGACCCACCAAGCTTATGCATGGCAGCCTCGAAGCTTAAGCGGGTTCTGGTGCTTGGTTCAAAAAACAATGTTGCCAGAATCTTGCCTCTAAGCATCTCTGAACCTTTTTTGGCTATAGGCTCCATGGTCTTGGCGATCTTTAAAATATAGTCAATTTCTTCTCGAGTGAAGTCTTTGATTGATATTATATCTCTGCCTTCGAACCCCAAGTCTACACCTAGAAAAACAACTCTATGCAACTCCTAGATAACTCTTTATCAAAAATGCTTGAATGCTTTTTAGTTCAAGTTTAAATCTTTAAATCTTTTATCTTTGTTAGGTGTATAGCGTCGGGGGAAGTGAGAGTTTCGTATGAGTGAGACAATGTTGCATGTCTCTAAAATTAAGAATGGCACAGTTATTGACCACATTACGGGCGGACATGCTTTAGATGTTGCGAAAATTTTGGGAATAAATAGACTTGAAAAAAGGGTTATCACAATTGCGATTAATGTTCCAAGTAAACGTTTCAAAATGAAGGACATAGTTAAAATAGAAGGCAGAGAGCTTAACCCACAAGAAGTGCACAAAATTGCTTTGTTGGCACCACATGCAACCATAAATATTATTCGCAATTACAAAGTTGTTGAGAAGCAGAGGGTTAAGCTTCCTGAAGTTATCGAGGATATAATGAGGTGTACCAATCCTGCTTGCATAAGTAATAGTAATGAGCCTGTTCAAGCTAAATTTTACGTGGAAAGTGAGGAGCCACTTTTGTTAAAATGTCATTATTGCGGTTTCATTATGGAAAAGAAAGATGTTTTAGAACAGTTTTAGATTTGCTATTATTCGGATTTTGAGATAATCCTTATATCGTAAGAGAGACTATTCTGAAGTTAGATATGTCCGAATAGAGACATATTGTATACATGTAGAACTTAAAAACACATGGTGAAAAAATGTTAGAAACACTCGTAATAGCATCATGGACATGTTTAACAGCTTATACCATTTGGTATTTCACGTTAGCAAGCCATTGCTTTCCAATAACCTTTAATGAAGCCAAAATATTATGGAAAATTCATAAGCAGAACATGGCTTGCAACGCCAACAAATGGCGAATAATAAAACGTGGAAACAGAATAATTGGTTTTGAATGCGGATGCGGACATAAACATATACAGAAACGCCCAATAATAGCCAACCTACCCAATCCAAGCAGTATCCAAGTAAGTTCAAAAAGCACATCATTCGACAAACTACATACTTCATATAAGTCAGAATAAATCAAATTGTCTGTACAAAGTTATCCTTCCTTCTTTACAATGTAATTTTAAAAATATTCTTTATTTCTGCACAGATAATAAACGATTTTAGCGCGCCTGTAAGATTCGAACCTAAAACTTATGGAAAACTCTCCAGCACAACTTCTTTTTTCTATAGACTAAAGTTGCAAATAGTGCTGCTATCATAGACAATGATAGGAGAAGTGTTCGAAATTCTGGGATTATTGTGCTGCTGTGTAAGTATGCTACAAGAGTTGGGTCATGTTTGATGGGCAGTCCATCCCACACAGGATAGCAGATCCTATAAATGAACTTAGATAGGTTGTAATCGAGACTCACCTTTCCTCCAATTCCAACAGCAGAGGGGAATAGCTCGCTAAGATTTAGGTAATTTTCGAAATAGTTGAAAACCCAGTTTAGTCTGGGTTGTGCTTTCTTTGGCACGCTTGTTATAGATGCTGCCTCCGATTTTACCGCATACGTTTCTACATTTTCACCTTGAGTAAGGTTGTAGTTCTCGCCGAATAGGAATTCGTATGCTTTTATGATTTCTACTGCAATTTCACCGCTACTTATTGCTGTTGCAGAATCATTGGTGAGTGTAGAGTCGTAGGGCTCTCGGTTGATGTAAACTGTATTTTGCTTAGTAGAAGAAGTGACTGTGCTGAAAAGTAGTGAGAGACTTAAATTTTCTAGTGAGATTGGAGGTTCAGTCAACCAAGGTTCAATATCAGTAATGTTTCCGATGTCAAAACTCATTTTTATGTAGGAGGTATTTTCGACAGTGTAAAAATCGTAGTCAAAGCTAAGATGTTCAATAATCACTCTTGCATCCGTATTTTCCTCATCGGAATGTTGGAGAAAGCCGTCGATAATGTTGTATCTGAAACCCCACTTATAGTGGGCTATTCCTTCCTCAATGACCTTTCGTATCGGAGTGATTTCATAGCTGACGCTACTATTAACCTCCAAATAATAGACAATTTCAGATTTCCCTAAGGTAAAGTTAGCTTGGGGAACACCATCATTATTAGTGTCATTGTAAACCTCTATCAACGCTAAAATGTTACCAATGAACACATCTGTTTCATTTTCAATTTGAAAGTGTTGACCTAGGAAGTTTTCCACAGGTGGATTGACCTCATTGGACACAAGAGCATAATAGACCACTTGAGTCCTAGAAACGTTGATCCAAGCATACCAAACATCAAGAGGATGCCCAGGGATCGTGCCATTTTCATATTCAGAATTTGTGTCGATGGGACAAATCGCATAAACACCGGAAACATCAATCATAACCATATCAAACCTTACACACAAAAATGAAAATAATAGTAGGAGGAAAAGAACAGATTTTCTTTTCATGATGCCTCATTCATAGAATCTCACCCTTGTTTTTATGATTTGTGGAAGAAAAATGTGTGTGCTCTGATTGTTTAAGAAGAACATGACGATACCGATTTATGCCAAAACAATGTTGTGGCGCCGCCGGTAGGACTCGGACCTACGACCGACTGGTTAACAGCCAGCCGCTCTACCTAGCTGAGCTACGGCGGCATAGCCTTTGCATAAGGTTTCAGTTTTCCTGGAATATTTAAGTTTAGTTATCTCAAACACGGTTTTTGGAGGACACTCGCTTATCTTAGACAATTTCAGCTTTTCTTGCCTTTTGCCTAGCAATCCTAGCAAAGAGCCTATAAAATTGTCGTATTATGCCACCATACCATTTTCCAGCAAAGGATAAGTCAATTAGCTTTTCGACCCAATAAAAATCATGTTCCAAGCATTTAATTAACAATTCTTTATGCACTTTAGTCATTTTTGTTTCCTTAAACCACTCCTCATTTTTCAATCTACCCATTGGAACAAAAAACAATGGCACAATCAGACTTCTGACACCTTTAAGGTCATCCATCAACTCTATCGTTTTTAGAATGTCATCTTCTGTTTCTTCAGGAACACCCACAATTAATGTGCATGCTGGAATAAGTTGATTGTCATGCATTAATCCCATGCCTGTGCGAATAACTTCTGGCCATTCTTCAGGTTTAAAGGGACTGGTTTTTGCTGGCATAATCTTTTTGGCTAATTCTGGTGAACCTGTCTCTATGCCAACTTCAGCACCCCACCAAGGCTGCTTTTCTCTTATAACTTCAGCAATTTGTGAAAAAAGCTTCGGTTTTGACGCAACTGCTGCAAGAGAGCAATGACTCCAGCATATGCCTTCGCACTTTTCTACAGTTAATTCGTGAAGTTTGACGAGTTTTTCATCATTTGGCAAAGTATTATGGGAACCATAAAGCATAACGTCTTCTGCGTGAAGACACAACCAATTTATATTTCCAACTTTGTTCACATCTATCTCTCGTAGGATTTTTTCATAAGGGTACCATCGTAAAGGTCTTAATGTTACACTGCAGAATTCGCAACCTCGACAACATCCGCGACCAATTTCGATTAAACCGTTAACTGAAGGCTTCACAATATCGGGTATCTCCTCTAAACTTGGAATTTCCTTAACATTGACTTCATAGAATTGTGGAAGCGGTTCACCATTAAGTGCCGCGTGAAAAATTTTCCCAATAACTCTCTCAGCTTCTCCCTCAACTACGCAGTCTACACCATATTCCTTAACAGCTTTTGGGCGATAATGAAATTGCCAAGCGCCAGGACCACCAACAACAATCCTTAATCCACGTTCCTTAGCTTTTCTCACCTCTGGACTACCTATCAAATCACGGAAATGTTGGGCAAGGAAGGGCTCCTTCTTTAAGATTGACGCAAATGTGCTTGAAGCTGGACCCAAACCAAAAGGGTCCATGACATGTATGCCTAAAACCTCTGCTTCCTTAATGTACTTTTTAAGGTGGTTGGGATCTACGGTTAATACGTTGAAGCCTTCGCTTAGAAGTTGAGCTTCAATCTTTCTTAATCCATATGGGGCAGCTACAGGTATGCCTTTGTTTGTTTTGATAGGTGGGAAGAAAAGCCAACTATATAGCCAGTTTGGAATGACATTTGGGGGAGCACATGCTCCGAATCCAATAAATTCGTTGTTATGGTAATCACTCATTAACGTTCTATCAGCCGTTAAAAGTATTTTCCTGCTAAGTGATTGCTGAGACAAGTATTAACGCCTAGCGATAGATTAGTTTTTTAAATTTTGATAAATCTTTCTATTTGGAAACATGAAATGTGAGCTTTTAAATACTAAACCATTCTATTCTTAGCATGTTAGTTTTTCTGTTTTGTCTAGAAAGATGTATATTGTAGATTTTCTAACTAAGTTGAAAGATTATGGAGAGTTGCAAATTGAAGAAAATCATGGAAGTCAGATGGCATGGCAGAGGCGGTCAAGGAGCATGGACAGCCAGTGAATTGCTGGCGAGAGCAGCTGTTTACGAAGGAAAATTCATCCAGTCTTTCCCGGAATTTGGTCCAGAAAGAATGGGTGCACCAGTAACGGCTTTCACAAGAATAAGCACTGAACCAATACGGATACATTGTGCAGTCTATGATCCTGATGTTGTAGCGGTTTTAGATCCTACACTGCTGAAAACTGTTCCTGTTGCTGACGGATTAAGTGAAGATGGGATAATTGTAATTAATTCAAAAGATAGTCCTATTGAAATAAAAAAGCTGTTAAATTCAGACAAAGGAAAAGTTTGGACTGTTTCTGCCACAGAAATTGCAATAAAAATTCTGGGAATGCCTATTACAAACACAGCCATGTTAGGAGCAGTTGCCAAAGTAACTGGTATAGTTAGTTTAGAAAGTGTGGAAAAAATTGTTAAAGAACGCTTCAGGCGTGATATTGCCGAGAAAAATTTTGCAGTTATAAAAGAAGCTTATGAAGAGGTCAGATGTGAATGACAGCAAATGAAAAGGGTTGGAAAGAGATTTCGCCGGCTGGCGTATGCTGGAAATCTAGCACACAGTTTTTGACAGGAGACTGGAAAACCTACAAGCCAGTAAGAGACTTGGAAAAATGCACCAGATGCCTATTATGTGTGCTTTTCTGTCCTGATGGTGCAATACACTGGAAGTCTGAAAAGGGGGACATAGAGTTTGATTATAACTTTTGCAAGGGTTGCGGAATATGTGCAAATGAATGCCCTACTAATGCGATTGCCATGAAACTCGAGTAGGAGTGTATTCGACATGAAGGATGTTATGAAACAAGTTTTAGCTTTGAACGGAGATGAGGCTGTTGCTTATGCTGTTAAACAGTCTGATGTGGATATAGTTGCGGCTTATCCTATTACTCCTCAAACAATAATTGTTGAAAAATTCAGCGAGTATGTGGCTAATGGCGAAGTGGAAACAGAGTTTGTTTGCACAGAATCAGAACACAGCGCTTTGACCGCATGCCTTGCAGCATCAGCTACTGGAGCAAGAGCATTCACTGCCTCTGCTTCTGCTGGTTTGGCTTTGATGCATGAAATGCTCTTTGTAACCTCTGGATGTAGAGCACCAGTGGTTATGGCAATTGCTAACCGAGCTTATTCGGCGCCTCTGAATATTCATGGTGACCATTCTGACACTATGGCACAGAGGGATAGTGGGTGGATTCAGATTTATGTGGAGAATGCACAGGAAGCTTATGATTCTGTAATTCAAGCTTTCAGGATAGGTGAAAATAATGAAGTGCTTTTGCCCGTGATAGTTGGCTTGGATGGTTTCACTTTAAGTCATACGCTTGAAAATGTGGAAGTGCTCCCTGATGATGCCGTTAAGAAATTTGTTGGAATCCGCCAAGTTCCATTGGTAACTACTCATGAAGGAAAATCTGCACCTTTTAAGCTTGACCCAGAAAATCCAATGTCTATGGGACCAATAGCTTTACCAAACTATTATTTTGAGTTTAAGCGGCAACAGGATGAAGCCATGAAAAATGCTTTGAAAATAATTCAGCAAGTAAATGTGGAATATGCAAAATTGAGTGGCAGAAAATATGGGAATGGACTGCTTGATGCCTATCGCCTTGATGATGCTGAAATTGCCATAATTTGTTTAGGCTCTACAGCTGGAACTGTAAAGGCTGTTGTAGATGAGCTTAGAGAAGAAGGTATTAAGGCTGGACTATTGCGAATTCGCACTTTTAGACCATTACCAGTTCAGGAAATAAGGGAAGCGCTTGGAAAAGTGAAGGCCTTAGCTGTTATGGATAGATGCATAAGCTTCGGAGGAAATGGCGGGCCGGTGTTTCATGAAATTCGTCATGTGCTTTATGATTTGCCAATGCGTCCTAACGTGGTGAATTATATTTATGGATTGGGCGGGAGAGATACAAGTCCACGGCAGATACGTGAAATTTACAGCGATTTGCAAAAGATTGTGAAAACCAAGCGTGTTGGTGAACTCGTAAATTATGTTGGATTAAGAAGTTAGGAGGAAAGATGGAAAATGCAATCTGAATGGAAATTTACGGCAAAAGACATTGCTGAAAAACCAGACCTTTTCATGTCAGGGCATCGCGCATGCGCTGGCTGTGGGCCAGCAACAGTTCTGAGGCTTATTATGAAGGCTGTTAGAGGACCAACAATAGTTACTAATGCAACTGGATGCATGGAAGTAGTTTCATCTATTTACCCATACACTTCATGGGCTGTACCTTGGCTGCACACTGCCTTTGAAAATGCTGCTGCAAATGCTTCTGGAATTGAAACAGCCCTAAAAATACTGAGGAAAAAAGGAAGAATAAAGCAGCAACAGGTAGATGTTATTGCATTGGCGGGGGATGGAGGCACATATGATATTGGTATACAGGCGCTTTCTGGAGCAGTTGAACGAGGACATGACTTTCTATTTGTGCTCTATGATAATGAGGCGTATATGAATACAGGTATTCAACGTAGCGGAGGCACGCCTTATGGTGCTTCGACAACGACTTCGCAGGCTGGAACTGTTGTGCCCGGAAAATTAGAGCAGAAGAAGCCTATTGCTGATATTATGGTTGCACATGAAATGCCTTATGTGGCTACTGCTTCACCTTATTATTGGCGTGATTTGATTGAGAAAGTGAGGAAGGGCATAGAAGTTAATGGACCAGCATTTTTGCATGTGTTTGCCCCTTGCCCACGTGGATGGCGAAGTGACCCAGCTAAATCCATCGAGCTTTCTCGCTTAGCAGTTGAAACATGCATATTCCCACTTTGGGAAGCAATAAACGGCGAATATAGGCTTTCGACCCCAAGCAAAGTGTTGGCTTTGGCTCCACAGAAAAAGAAGACCGTTAAAGAATACTTACAGGTACAGGGACGTTTTAGGCATTTGTTCACACCGAAATTCGAGAAAATGCTGAATGAAATACAGCAAATAACAGATGCGAAATGGCAAAGACTGCTAAAGAAGTGTGGAATGACACAGCCTGCAAAGGCAGCCTAAATTCTCAACCTTTATCTTTTTACAATTCTACGTTATCTGATTGAGGGCTTAATTGTGGAAATTGTTTCTGTGACTAATGGTTATGAGCAGATGTTTTGGGATTACGTGAACCGTGATCCTTTAGATTGCTATTTTTTCATTCTTGATTGGACTCAGCGTAGGGAGCAGTCAAAGATATTTTTGGCGGTTGAAGGAGAGGAAGTGTTGGGTTCGTTGTTGGTTTTTGCTGACTATATTGTTCAGTTTAGAGGCAGTCGAGAGGCTGTGCAGAAACTGCTAGACTATTCTAATCTTGAGAAGGTTGAGTTGCAAGCGCCACTTAACTGTGAAGACATTATCTGTCAAAAGTTTAAACCACGTGTTAAGCAGGTTATGGTGCTGATGCGTTTGAATCGGGGAGAAGAGCATGTTTGCTTAACTGCAACTCCTGTGAGGCTTAATGTTGAAGATGCTGAGGAGGTTGCGGCTTTGATGAGGCGATGTGCCCCAGAATGGTGGGGCGAAACTAATGCGGAACAGCTGAAACAGAGATGGCAAAACGTTTTCTGGCTCGGCATAAAACTGCAAGGAAGACTTGTTTCTCTTGGTAATACTCGTTTTGTGGATTTTGCAAGTAACATTGGAGTTGTAGCTACTGATGAGCATTATAGGAGCAGAGGTTACGCTACGTCGATTGTGTCTGCACTTGTTGAAGAGATTTTGAAGAGGTCTCCGATTGCGTTGATTCATGTCATAGCGGACAATGCTCCAGCCGTCCGAACCTACTCTAAAGTTGGATTTAAGCCATACAAGGCATATCTATCAATAAGAACTTGAATGCACATTTGACAATTCATGAGCAGTGCTGTTACTCTTGAAAAGAATGGTCTCCTTATATATGGATTAGACTTTGTAGTCTAACTTATTTTAACCCGTTTTCTTTTAGGTATTTTTCTATTTCGTTTTCGGCATTGTCTGCTTTTATGAATATAGGCACGTTTTCTATGCCAGTTGCTATGTAGCTTGATAAGAGCCATTCGCCTGGGGCAAATTCCAAAGTTTTTTCCAATATGCCCTTATCTATCATAAAGGTATCGCTGATTAATGCCCTGTCATATGGACGTGGCAAAGTGCCAACAAAATACGTGTGTAACTGCTGCAGAGCATTAGTGTTTAGATAGGCAATGCGTTGTGTTGCTACGCAAACGCCTAAACCATATTTTCGTCCCTGTCTCAACAGCGTTTCTACTTGTCTGCTGCATTTTTTGTCTATGCCTGTTGAGCCGCCCATCTCTGGTATAAACTCTTGTGCCTCGTCGAAGGTAAGCAAAATGTAAGGCTTAACTTGGAATTTTCTTTTTCTGCGCACAAGCAAGTCTTGTGTGAGAGTTATGACAAGGTCTTTTATAGTGAAGGGGTCAGAGATTGAAATACAAACAAGCTTTTCTTTGCCATCTAATAGTTCTCTGATTTTTTCCGCTGTTAACCCACCCACTTCTTTCTTCTCATTCTCATGCTTCTTTCTGATAACGTCCAGAATCGTTGCTCTTGTAGTTGCCCATGCGTAAAGCCCGCTTTTCTCATGAACCTTAAATTCTTCTGTGGTTTCAGTAGCAACTTGGTCTATGTATTTAACGAAGTCTTCATTCACTTCTTGGTTTTCACCTAAACCATGCTTCTCCATGTACTCAAGAACTGTATCGTGAATTTTGTCAATAGCATTCATGTAATGCGGTTTATCTACACTATCCTTCCTTTGAGCCCCAAGTTCATCAAGAAATTGACTGTATGTGGGAACTTTTTGTTTAGGTCTCGTGTAATAGGCAACCTTGCCCTGTTCAATTACGCATTGCAATCCAGCCTTAATTCTCTCATCAGACTCGTACTCTCTTGGTTTAACAACAGAGTTAAAGAACTGTTCCAGCGAATCTATCTTATGTTCAAGAATAACCTTTGCAGGAAAGTTTGGGTCAGCCAGCAAATCTAGCAATAGGAAAATGTGTTCACAGCTTATGTCGAAAACTACAACTTTCGTGTTATCTGTATGCAGCAAGATTCGCCTCAGAATATTTGACATTAAATTACTTTTTCCACCGCCAGTAAAGGCAAAAACGCCGAAATGGTAACGTATAAGCTTCTCAAAATCAATGTAAATGGGAATAATTGTCTTGCTTGCTTGAAACATTTTAATTAAGCCAAGTCTTGGGTCAGCTTTAGCATCATTCACAGTCTTGGAAGGGTCTATACCTAATTTTTCAGCTATTTTCTGGTTATACATACGATTGATCATTTCACCATTCAGAATGTAGACAGAACTACCAACAACAGGGTAGGAGAAGCCTTTAACAAACTCAAACTCGCACTTGTGATTAAAAATCAAATCATAATTGATCGGTATAGCGTCTATCTGAATCATCATTGTAGACTTATCATCAGTCTGCCAATCATCCTCAGACTGCTCAATAATTTCAAACTGCATAGGATAATAGCCATGGTCAGATAAACCACGCAAACCAAAATGTTCAGGCCAGACTCGGCTAATTTCCATAAGTGTAAATCGCTCTTCATCCTGACCAGCTTGCTTAAAGTTCTTAACAGCCAACAGCATGCCCTCTTCCAGAAGACCCATCAAATCCTTTTGATACTCAACCTTCATTCGACACTGATAGCGTGCACTTGTACCTGTTAGTTTTGTTTCTTCCGCCGTAGCAAAAAACCTCGGAATTACTGCAGCAAGTCTGGCGTGAAATCTACCTTCAAAGTCTGTAAAACAGAAAGTGTTAAATGTTTTCTCTTCTTGCCGCTTCAATTGATGTTCGCCTCTCCCTAAAAGTGCTCATGTAAAATATGAACTTCCGCAATTTATGGTTATTGAGTATCCAATCTGCAGTAGTATCCACGACATATTTGAATTGACTATAATTCCATTTAGCAATTTTGTCAGCAATAAATAAGGGTTTATTGTGTCCAAAAGCCTCAGGAATGCTAGAAGGAGCCATAGCAACCAAAACATTCATAACCAAACCCTGAACACTATTGGGAACACTCTTATCCATAAACAAGATCACTTCAACAGGCTCCTTAGTGCCATCACTAAGCTCATTCCAAAACTCCACAACATTTTCAGGCTTATAATCAAACTCGGGATAAACCAAACGATCCACAAGCAAAACATTGCTACGCAACATCGGATCTGTCTCAGCTTGGCTTAACTGCACATAAGTCTTTAAAAAAGTCTTTTCAATTCCAATCTTGTTCTTTATAGCTCCAGAAACGAAGCCCCTGCGACTTTTCCTGTCAGGAACAAGAGTTCTGAAAGCGGAATCATACTCAATTAAACTCCAAGGTGGCTTAATTTTTTCTGGATTAAAAATGCTTGCAGACTGAAGTATCATACGATCTGTATTCGGCAGTTTATCAAACATTTCCTGCGAAAGCCCAGTTTTCAACAATCCTTCATTATGCATTATCGGAATCAATTGGCGTTTAAAATCCCTGGCCGCAGTGTCCTTAGTAACACCAACCAGCAAGATTCGCCTATTCCAGCATTCCTCAATAAGCATGTGCAAAGTAAAAAGTGTTAGAAAAGCAAAATCAAGAGTAGTTAACCAATACTCCTTACCATCTTTCATAATCTTCATCAAATTTTCTGTGTCTGTCTCAATCGTCTTAGTGAAAAAGAAGCGGTCGCCCAGACTTGCTACAAGCTTCTTGACACGCTCCCAAGTTCGCACATATTTAGGATTTAGAACATAAACACCATCCTTCTTACCTAAAATCCTCTTTTCTACTAAATGCAGAATATGGCGCTTCACTCTGTTCATTCTTTTTTCGTCTAGAATGCCAAATGCAGCAAGAATCTGCTTCTCAGTTAAAGCTCCCTTTCGCTTTACTAAGTCGAATATTGCATACCGCAGATAATCCGCTCTCGGAGGCGGCAAACCTAAAGTCAAATTGCAAACCCATTGCCTAGCAATAGTTAAATCATTCACGTCAATAGCTTCATCATCTATTTTACAACCAATAATAGAGCTTTTAGCTTCCCACAATTCACGCCTCGAAGTATCATAAAGCAAACTTGCCCGCTCAATGGATAAACTCCTATCCAAAAGAAGAATACGCACATTTTTGCATTCATCAATAGCAAACCTATAGGCTAAGTAATACTCGGCGAAGGTCATTATCCAATTCGCAATTGTAGCATTACTTATTATTGCCTCATCCATCAGAGGCTTACCTAAACTCACCTCTCCAGGCTGCTCCAAATCAAAAAACGCTTGGTCAATGTCAGGAATCTCGTTTATGTAAACAGGAACAACGCTTGAAATGCCTGCCCCCTGTTGAAGAACATGCTCATCATACTTGACAATTGGCTTTTCTTTCTCTGAAAACGTCACCGTCCCAGTTGAAGCATAAGCACCGCCAAAGAAAATAACCAAATCAAACAGTGGCCTCGAATACATCGTACCATCTATACCCGCAAATCGAACGCTGGATGAACCAAAAAACTCTTTTGCCGTTTTCCAGCCTTCAGCATAGTTAAAATCCATCCTTACAAGATTTGAGAGCAACCCGTCATAAAGATCCCTGAGTGATGAAAAACGCTGCTCATAATCAAAAACCTGCCTTGAAGCACCTAATTTAAGCACATCACTAGTCCGCTTCACAGTATCACTCAACGAAGACAACCCCATGAAAGTCACATCCTATTTCACAGTTGGTTATTAAGGCGTAAAAAGATTTGTCACATATAAACGACAAAAAAACCAGGCAAAATCTAAAAATGCTTAATAGAAAGTGTTCTCATTTTTTAACGAAATTAGTTTATTCACCTAAATTTGTTATAGCATATGCAATGCATAATATCCATGTTACAATAGTGAAGCCAATGAATCTTAGGAGTTGCTTCACTTTTCGCCTTACCATCTTCACAAGCCCCATTATGGAGTGTTGCTTATGTTATAAAAGCCTTATGGAAAATTGTTTCTACAAAACTAACAAAAGCCATTTTTTGGCACGTATTCTGAACTTGGTTTTTGCAATGAAAATTCATTCTAAATGGCATATGTAAGCGGCACACTAACTATTCATAATATTTGCCTAACTGCTTTTTCATAAATTCTAAAGTCACGTTTAGAGAAAAGGGCAAATATTACCATATCAAGCTTATTTTCGGTTTCAAGAAAATTCCTCACTGTTTTTAATGCTATATAGCTTGCCTTTTCTATTGGATAACCGTAAGCACCTGTGCTTATAGATGGAAATGCAATTATTTTTAATCCATTAGAAACTGCCAATCTCAACGAGTTGCGATAAGCATCAGCCAAAAGTTCTGCTTCACCGCTTGCTCCACCATGCCAAACAGGTCCAACAGTGTGAATCACATATTTAGCCTTTAAATTACCTCCAGAAGTTATAACAGCTTTTCCTGTTGGAAGCCCATCAGGCCATTTTGCGGCTCTTATGTGCTTGCATTCTTCAAGTATCTTTGATCCACCTTTGCGATGGATTGCTCCGTCTACGCCGCCACCTCCCATAAGCGAAGGATTGGCAGCATTAACAATTGCATCAGCCTCAATTTCAGTTATGTCCCCTTGAATCAAACAAATTCTTGTCTTTCCAATAGTGAATTCACTCATTCTACTTTCCTCAAGCATTTAGAGTTTAAATTCAGGTAAATAAAATACACTAAAATAGAAAAAGGTGTGGAAAATTTGGCTTCTATTTTTCCTTTGCCATAGCCATTACTGATTTGATTGCGATTATTACTGCGGCCGGAGCAGCAAATGCTACAATATAGTTCAGTATTGCAGTAGCCCAGTAATAGAGTATTTCATGAATTCTTCCCAGCGGATACCAGACATTTGAAATAGAGGCGACTATCAGAGCGATTGTAGCAATAAGAAACGGTGTGACTTCCTTCGCTGTAATACTTGTGATCCCTACAATGATACCTAAGATTAGCAGTATCAGCGTGATCCACCCATTTGCGTCGGCAACACCGGCGTCTGACCAGTGAAGATCAGCGCTATATGCCATGTAGCCAACTACTAGACCCATTATGATTGCTATGGCAACAAAAGCAATGTATGCCCATCGCGCTATCTGTTCCATATCCATTTTAATCCACGAAGCTCAATGTATCATTATTAATACGTTATAAATCTTGCGCAAAAAATGATGAATAAGATCAAACTAAAAACAGTTCTTATCAGATAATCCCACAAAGCATCAATGCTCAATGAATTTTCTCTGCAATTCTACAACAGCTCTGCTATTCTTGGCACCTGCATAGCTTTCTAGTTTCTCCCTATTCAATTCAATGAAAGTGTGCCCCCATTTAAAAATTGAAAGCAATTCAAAGGCTTCCTTCTTAAATCCAGCAATGTATAACGCTGCAGAAAGTGCCTCCACAGTGCTAAGTTTAGTTGGAATGGCAAAGTTCACTGGATTTCCAGCAATCAAATATGGTAGGCATCTTGATGTCCCTCTAACAGTTTTAAGCAATGTTTGTTCAGCATGTTCCCAACTAAAATCCAACGCTGCTAAGCCAAAATCTTCAATTCGCCTTCTGTCAGCTGGAGAAAATGCAATTTCAGAAAGTGGATTAAGGATAACAGCTCGTTTGGGCAAGAATTTGATTTGATGCACTATGCGGATTAGTCCGTGGCGTTTTAGCTTCAGAGCCGTGCATTTTCGTGGGTCGCATTGTCCAGCATGATAGACAATGATTCTAACTTGTTTCTGCACTCGTTTTTCGCACCTTTAGGTGGCTCATTGGGTCATTTAGAGCGTTTTGAATATGCTCCAGAAGATCTGTCGCAACCATGTGATAACCCTTATTGCAGAAAGCAAAGTCGCCTGCCGCACCATTAACAAAGGCTCCTGCAGCAGCAGCCTCAAAACAATCAACTTTCTGAGCTAATAGGGCTGCGACAATACCAGAGAGCACATCACCAGTTCCGCCAACAGTCATTCCTGGATTTCCAGTGAAATTAAGTTTTAAACGTTTTCCATCAGAGATTATGTCAATTGGTCCTTTCAAAAGTATAGTTGCATTCAATTGTGCTGCGGTCTTTTTCACTTCCAAAGCTTTTTCCTTCAAATTGTCAGGCAGCTTTTTGCCAGTTAATATTGCATATTCTCCAGAGTGTGGAGTTAAAACCAGTGGCACGTTTAGTTTGCGTTTAAATTCAGAGAAAGCCTTCAATCCATCAGCATCTAGAAGTAAAGGTTTCCCCACGCTTTCTATAATGTTAATCATTGCCTTAACTGCTTCTCTGGTTTCAGAGTGCAACCCAAGACCTGGTCCTAAAGCAACGGCATTTACTGTTTCCACATAAGTCTTCAAAGTTGCTATGTTTGCAAGGTTTAGGTGTTTTCCTTTAAGTTTTATCGTAATCAAATCTGGCGATATAGCAGAAATGGCATAGGCTGTTTGTTCTGGGGCAGCAACATAGGCTAAGTCAACACCAGTGCGCAAGGCAGCTAAAGCTACGAGTGCTGGGGCGCCAGAGAAGGTTTCGTTTCCACCAATGACGAGTAAGCGTCCAAAATCGCCTTTATGAGATTCTGCCTTACGAGGTTTTTCAGCTAGTAGCACGTCTCCGGGACCGACGAATTTTTCGAGTTCTTTAGGCAATCCTACATCTTTCACTATTAATTCGCCAACATATTCCCTCGCATTTTCAAGTCCCTTCTTCGTTTTATGAAACGTTATTGTCAGGTTTGCTTTTACTGCTTCACCTAAAACTTCGCCAGAGTCTGCATCTATTCCTGTGGGTATATCTACAGCAATTTTGAATGCTTTCATGGTGTTGATTTTTCGGACAAGTTGAAGAATGGGTGGTTTAAGTTCTCCTTTGGTCCCTGTTCCCAGTAAAGCGTCGACAACTATTACCGCTGTTGTTTCAATTGCTAGAGAACTGTCATAAACTTCGTGAATTTGTATAGCTTCCTTTAAATATTGTAGAGCCTTCCAGTTTTCCAATGCTTCTTTGTTGAAGATGTTTTCTGCCTTTCCAGCGAGAATTACAGAAACTTTAAAGCCCATGCTGGCTAAATGGCGTGCAGCAACGAAGCCGTCGCCACCATTCCCTCCTAAACCACAGAAAATCGCTACTGATTTGTCTTGTTTAAATCTGGAAGCTATTTCACTGGCTACGTGATGACCTGCATTCTCCATTAATTGTAGCCTAGAAATTCCGAAATATTCAGCATTAAGCTCCAATGCTCGCATTTCACGGCTTGTAATAATTTCTGGCATGTTTAAACCTAATAGTGTATTATTTCCAAATAAAAGATAAGAGTATCTTTTTAAAGTCGAATAGCATAGCAAACTATTTTAATGCTTCACTATAAACAATAATATGAGGAGATAAAAAATGCCAACAGCCTTCGTGCTGATAAATACAGAAATAGGCTCAGAAGCAGATGTACTAAAGGATTTGAAGAAAGTTGAAGGAGTAGACGAAGCCTTCGCAGTGTACGGAGTCTATGACATAATAGCCAGAGTTAAAGCAGATACTATGGATAGGCTGAAAGAAACAGTAACATGGAAGATAAGGAGACTTGACAAGGTCAGATCAACATTAACAATGATTGTTGTCGAAGAAACAAAATAACATGCAATTCCTCTTTTTTATCCACACCAATAAGCCTCATTCTCTAAATATTCCATCCTAACCGTTAAGCCACTAAGGAAATGGGCTGCAATAAATGACGCGGAAAACAATGCACATTGGATTCGATGACACAGACTCAACAAGAAAAGGCTGCACAACATACATAGCTGCTTTGCTTGTGGAAAAACTCAAAAAAATGGGTGCTAGCTTTATTGATTATCCAAACTTGATTAGACTAAATCCTAACGTGCCATGGAAGACTAGGGGAAATGGAGCATTATGCATAAGAGCGAAATTTAACCCGAATAATGAAGCGAAGATAAAAGAGGTTGTTATCAACACAGTTGAAGAATATGCTGACTTAGAGTTTAGAGGCACAGACCCAGGCATAGTATTCTTCACAAAAGCAAAAATTCCAAGGGAAGTCACCAAGTTTTCTAAAAATGCAATAACTGGCATTGTAACCTTGAGAGAGGCATTGAAGCTCATTAAAAAGTTTAAGGCTGAAGTAGTGGGGTTTAAAAAAGGACGCGGAATCATTGGAGGATTAGCAGCAATAGGTGAAACTTTTGATGACGATTTTACGTACGAGATCCTTGCATATCGCATTCCAGAAAATTATGGCTTAAAAAGAAGAGTGAGTGAGGCGTCAATTTTTGAAATGGACAAGGCGACATTACCATACACTTTTAATAATGTTGACATGGAGAAGCATAGAATAATTATTACACCTCGTGGACCAGATCCAATTCTTTTCGGCATTCGCGGTGAAACCGCAGAAACAGTGAAAAAAGCGTTTGAAATTGTTAAGCCTCTTGAACCTGTGGAGAGGTGGGTGATTTTCCGCACGAATCAGGGAACTGATGCCCATCTTAAAAAGGTCGAAAAATTAAGTCAGATAAGACCATACAATCCAGTCATTGCAAAAGGAATAGTTTTCACAAACCCGAAAATAATTCCCAGAAGGCATGTGTTCTTCTCAATTAAGGATGAAAGTGGGCAGGTTGAATGTGCTGCATATGAGCCAACTGGTGCTCTTCGAAAAACAGCCATAAAATTAGTTGTTGGTGACCATGTGGAGGTTTATGGTGGTGTCCGCAAGCCTTCTGGAGATATTCCGTTAACGATAAATCTTGAAAAAATTCGCTTACTAAAACTTGCACCAAAAATCTCTTATCAAAATCCAATGTGTCCAAAATGTGGTAGACGACTGAAGTCTATGGGAAAAGGGCAAGGTTTTAGGTGTAAGAAATGCAGTTCAAAATATCCAAATATGAAGAAGGTTGAGGTTAAAATTAGACGTGAACTGAAGAAAGGGATTTACATAACTTCAACCAGGTCTCAGCGACATTTAACAAAACCTCATCAGCGTTATGGCATGGAGAAGTATGGTAGAACAGTGGAAAAATTGATTGAAGATTGGCATTTTCCCTAGACTTTAGTCTCATTCGCCTTGAATATTTCGCATAACATTTGGTATAATTCATCACCACCTTCAACTTTTGAAAAAAGGTCCTTTTCTGCTTTAAGAAGCCTCCCCATAGTCTGATACGTCTGGCGCCATTCAAGTTCCTTCCACATCATTTTAAAATGTTTAAGTTCAAGCCAAGCTCTAAAAATCAAAACTGCAAACATGCCCAGAGTCAATAGTAGGTTTAGTATGTAAATGTCTATTATGTCCAAAGGGTTTTCCACCTCCTTCTCTTGTTTTATAGTCTCTATGTTATTTTTAGCAAAACACATTTAAATTAAACTTAATTACACATATGAAAAAGAAGGGTTTGTATGAGCGAGATTTTATCGCCACTAGCTTATCAATTGGGTATTGGCGGCATGGGCGGCTTCATAGTTGGATATGCCATCAAAAAAATCAGCAAACTAATAGTCATTCTAATAGGCTTATTCCTAATTGCGCTTCTCTATTTAAGCACACAAGGAATAATAAACATTAATTATGGAGCACTTTGGACAGCACTTGAAGGTTCTTTTAGTTTCGCTGGACAAGTTGCATCGTGGCTTATTGGCCTAGTATCCATTCTGCCATTTGCAGGTAGTTTCACAGTAGGTTTCTTGCTAGGCTTAAAACTTGGATAACAAGTGAGACAGGTTGTTTATTTATAGAGACTGCGAGCAAGTTTAAATTTGTGTAGCTGATTACTCATTTGAAAAGCTGAAATTGTTTACTTATTGGAGCGTTCCAAAAGTTGGAGACATTTCCAAAAAGAGAATACAGCCTTCAATTCTTTAAAGAGGAAGGTTTCATTAGGAAGCGCTGTCCAAAATGTGGAAAATATTTTTGGACATTGAACGCAGAGCAAGAAACTTGTGGGGAAGCAACATCTGATGGATGCTCTTTTTACACTTTCATAGGTAAGCCACCTACACGGAGGAGCTATGATTTGCGGCAAATGCGAGAGACTTTTCTCTCGTTTTTTGAGAAAAATGGTCATACCCGCGTGAAGCCTTATCCAGTTGTTGCCAGATGGCGAGACGACATTTACCTAACGCATGCAAGTATAATTGATTTCCAACCATACGTAACAAATGGCATTGCACCTCCACCAGCTAATCCGCTTGTGATTTCTCAACCTTGCATTCGATTGGTGGACATAGCCAATACTGGTCCAACTTTTGGTAGGCATTTGACCATTTTTGAGATGGGTGGAGCACATGCATTCAACTATCCTGAAAAAGAAGTTTATTGGAAAGACCAGACCACGAAATTTCATCATGAGTGGGTAACCCGCGTTTTAGGCGTGAAGCCGGAAGAAATCGTTTACAAGGAAGAAGTTTGGTCAGGCGGCGGAAATGCTGGACCTTGCCTTGAATCAATTATTCGAGGTTTAGAAGTTGCCACATTGGTTTTCATGCAGTACAGGGTTGTAAATGGCGAATTTGTTAAGCTTCCAATACGCACGGTTGATCCAGGCTATGGAATTGACCGTTATGCATGGCTTTCGCAAGGAGCTTTCAGTGGTTTTCACGCAGTATATGGTGGTTTGCTTGATAGAATTTTCAAAATGGCTGGGATAATGAATGTTGACAATAAGTTATTGGCAGATGTAGCGAAAGTTTCGGGTTTAGTTAATTTAGATAAGACTGCAAGCAGATTGGAGACTAGAAAAAAAGAAGCAGCGCTTGTTGGATTAAGCGTGGATGAGCTTGACAAGTTTCTTGTGCCTTTGGAGAATGCTTTTGCAATTGCTGATCATACTAAATGTTTATGTTTCATACTTTCCGAAGGCGTTGTTCCTTCAAATATTCAAGAAGGTTACTTGGCAAGGCTTGTCTTTAGAAGGATTTATCGGTTGTTAAGAATGCTCAACATTCCAGAAAGGCTTTATGACATCGTGGATATGCAGATACGTCTTTGGGGTAAGGATTTTCCACACATTAAGGAGATGCGAAGCGAGATAATGGAGATGCTTAAGGTTGAAGAGGAAAAGTTTCAGGAAACGCTCAAGCGCGGCGAAGGTATGATTAAGCGCATTTCCAGCGAGCTAAAGGAAAAAAAGAAAAAAAGAATTCCAATAGAAACTTTAACAGACCTTTATGATTCTCATGGACTTCCCCCAGAAATTGTTAAGGAAGCTGCAAAGAATGAGGGCTTAACAGTGGAGGTCCCAGACAATTTTTACACTTTGATTGCTCAGAGACATATGCAAGCATCTAAGCTTTTGGCAGAGGAGGTTAAGCCTTCAGAGCAGCTTGAAACAGCAGTTGAAAACATTCCTGAGACAGAACAGTTATACTATAAGGATCAGTACATGCGGGAGTTTGAAGCAAAAGTTCTCAAAGTGCTAAATGGCGAATATGTTGTTCTTGATAGAACATGCTTTTATCCAGAAGGTGGAGGGCAACCAGCAGACAGCGGACATATAATTTATGGAAAGACCAAAGTTAAAGTTATAGACGCCCAAAAAGTCGGCAGAGTAATAGTTCATAAAATAAATGGCAAAGGTGCTCCAAAAGAGAAAAGCTATGTCAAGGGAGTTATTGATTGGGAAAAACGCTACAGTCTAATGAAGAACCACACAGCAACACACTTAATTAATGGTGCAGCGAGGCGTGTGCTTGGGCAGCATGTTTGGCAGTTTGGCACACAAAAAGGCATCGAAAGTTCTAGGTTGGATATTTCGCATTATCGCCGACTAACGCAAGAAGAAGTGCATAGGATAGAGACTTTGGCAAACCAAGCGATTCTGCAAAACATGCCTGTGGAAACGGCTTGGATGCCGAGGAGTGAAGCAGAAAGCCGTTATGGTTTTAGGCTTTACCAAGGCGGAGCAGTTCCTGGCAAGGAAATCCGTGTTGTAAAAACTGGCGATTGGGACGTTGAGGCTTGTGCAGGAACGCATCTGAAGAGCACTGGAGAGATTGGATTCATCAAAATCATTCATTCTGAAAGAGTACAAGACGGAGTGGAAAGACTTGTCTATTCCATTGGGATTCCAGCATTAAAGGCAGTGCAACGAAATGAGCAGTTACTTTTGAAAGTTTCAGAAGTTCTGAATTCTCCCTTGGAAAAATTGGACAAAACTGCAGAAAAGCTTGTGCAAGAATTGAAAGAAGCAAACGCGGAGAAACGAAAGCTCATTAAGGAATTAGCTGAACGTGAAAGCACTGGCATTGGTGCGAAGCAAACTGAAAAAGTTAAGGAAATAAGTGGAATAAACCTTGTGTTTCGCGATTTTAGGGATTCGATTGATGTTAACCGCATGGTTCGAACTGCAAACGAAATAATTAAACGGGACGAAGCAACCGTTGCAGTGTTTTATGGAGCAAACGGAAAGAATGCGCGAATAATGATTATGGCTGGAAAAAAAGCGCTCGAGAAGGGTGTAAAAGCTAATGAAATAGCTAGAGAGGCATCAGCAATTATCGGTGGAGGAGGCGGTGGAAAACCCAACTTTGCTCAGGGAGGCGGAACAAAAATCGATAAAATGACAGAAGCAATCAGAAAAGCCGAAGAAACCCTGAGGAAACAATTAAAAGCATAAATGCTATAGCGTTGCCAACGTTTCTCCATAGTCAACTACAATGTAGCTCTTACCTTTTTGAATTATCCTATGACCTTCTTTTTCCAAAAGCTTCTTCTGCCCTTCAGCGCCACCAGGATATTTCTCGTTTATAACGCCACCAGTCTTAAGCGTTCGCCAATAAGGAGTAATATTCTCCTCGCCATTCAGCCTCTGCTCTTCTGCAGCATTAGCGGCTATCCAAGCAAAAATGCCAGTGGTTATTGGACAACCTATCGTTGCTCCATGCTTCTTGGCGAGAACAGTTCGAATTTCATTAATAGTCGTAACCTTTCCTTCAGGAACTTTACGCATTATTTCATTAACTTCCATCGGTGCCGGAATCACCACGGTACCTGTGCCCCATCTTTTGCTCATTTTATCAGTAATCTTCTCCACCTTAGGCAAACCTTTGTTATCTCTTAATTTTTCTAACCAACTCTTTTTTTTAGGCATAAAACTCACCGAGATTAGATTTTTAAAAGCCTTAATAAGCCTATTTGGAAACACGTTGTAAATTAGCCGTAGGTGTAATAATATTGTTCGAAATTGTGAATTTTGCAAGAGCTATTGCAAGAGCCAAAAGCCTAGCTGAAAACAAACTTGCCAAGCATGAGAATGCTGACGAATTTGTGGAAATTGGAAATGCTGATGGCTTCAAAATCTATGTTACTGCAGGAAAAACTATAAAAGACGAAGGACAAGGGTTTCACGAAAACCTGAGAGATGTTTTTATGTTAGTGCTTCAAGGAGAAATAGAATTAATCTTCAATAAAGGAGAAAAAATAACAGTGAAGGCAAATGAATGTTTTGTTTTACCAAAGCATATAAGGCATAAGTGTATTTTTAAGAAAATGACAATTACTGTTGAAGGAGTCTACGAAAAAGGGCTGTAGAGCAAAAATAGTCTGCCGGAACCTTATTTATTTTAGCTTAATCTTACAGTCTGCTAGTTCAAGCTTCTGACGATGACTTAAACCTTTAACTTTTTTCTCCCTTCGCATAGCCTCCGCTCTAGAATTAAATTTCTCGACATAAACCAGTCTCTCCGCCTTATGCATGCGTGTATATTTGGCACCTTTCCCATTTGCGTGAAGCATCAAACGAGAACCCAAATCCCTAGTATAGCCTGTGTAGAAGCTGCCATCCTTACATTGAATAATGTAAACATAATAAGGCATCATTAACGCTTCCATTTGATTTTCTGTAACTTCAGCCACCTTTCAGTTCCAACAGTTTTTCGTATTCGCAAGTTTTCAATATGATAACCTCGTGGACATTCCGAACGGTCATCAGGAACAAACTCTCTAAGCTTTTCACAAGGAAAATCCACACAAAGACCACAATGCTCAATTCCTTTTTCTAGGCAGCATTTGACAAAATAGCAATTAAAATGATCAGTGGAAATGCAGCCTCTGCAATTATGAGGATAGTTTGGACATTTTCCACAATAGTCCCCACAAAAAGCCGCCTCTGTAGAACCCACGACAATCTTGCACTCTTATTATTTTGATGTCCAATATTCAGATTTTTAGGTAGGTCGCACTCTTGCATTGTAAATTGCATTAAACATAGCTTCTTTTTTGCCTTTAGCTTTAAGTATTTCTTTGTGCAGTTTCTTCGCATCAACTGGGCAATTCTTTGAAACTTCAGCGATAAATTTACTTAGCTCATCCCTGGTCATACCGCATTTTAAAGTTAGTTCCTCTATTACCTTCTGCGAGCTTAAAGCGTCACCAAGACAACTTTCACTTAGCTCCTCTAATGCATGTTTTAGAAAATTGGGTTTTAAACTACATGCGCCACTCAATTTTTCAGCCCATTTTTCACTCATGTATTTCACTTCCAACGAGTTTAATTGTAATTATGAAGTCATTTATTTAAGGTTGACTTAACGACAAAACTCCGCCCGCGCGCAAAAACCTCACTCACCAGACTCAAATTTTTAACTATAAGCCCAATTTATAAATCGGGGACCTATAGGTTTCAACCACAAACGAAAAGCCATGTATGCTAAACCTGCAGCTTCTGCCTTATTGCGTTTCGTTTCTCTTCTGCAAAGGGTCCAAACTTCTTAATACGCTCCGTAAACATACTAAATAATTCCGCAGCCTTCTTATAAACAGGCAAGGGCACATAACTGTAACGAACACGCATGTTCTCTATGCCATAAGCTGCCAGTTCACGTCCCATCTCAACCATCCGCTTCTTCGTAAAATGCTCATCAATCTCTTCACTGCCTTCAATAACAAGCACACCATCGGCACCAAACGCAAAAGCACTAAGCAAATGCTTAACGCCTAAAATAGCCGTGGAAGGAACTGCCACTATGCGGATATTTTCTGGATAATTCGCTCTGTCTAGGCCCAAAAAGTCCATACCAGTATAGCCCACATTGCGATCGACAAACGCTACTATGCGAACCTCACCAGCAGATTTATCAGTTAGCACACCGCGCAGCTGTGCATACAGCTGTCTATTTGTTGAATTTCTAAAATCAATGGCATTCTTTGGGCAAATAGGAATGCAAGCACCACAGCCAACACACTGAAATGGGTCAATCTTTGCTTTGCCTTCCTGCATGGTTATAGCGTTGACTGGACATATCTTAATACATTCACCACAGCCATTGCATAAATCAGCAATAACGAAAGCCTTCTCTGGACTAGTAGTAACATAATCGCTCTTCAAGAATAAAGCAGCCTTAGCGGCAGCGCCCAAACCATCAGAAACTGTGTCGCGAACATCTTTAGGACTCAGTGCACAACCACAGGCAAAAACGCCAGTAACAAGCGAATCAACAGGGTCCAGTTTTGGGTGCTTCTCTGTTATGAAGCCATCTTCGCCGATAGAAACTTTCATCTTATCTGCAAGTTCTTTTAAGCCATTAGGCGGAACCATTGGCGTAGCCAACGCCACAATGTCAAATTCTGCTTCATCAACCTCGCCAGTTAGCGTATCTTCAGCTTGAACAACAAGCTTGCTATTGCTGTTGTTCTTGTAAACTTCAGCCACTTTACCACGGATAAAGCTTACACCAGCTTCTTGATCACGCCAGTAAAGGTCTTCATAACCTTTGCCAGTTGCCCTAATATCTGTATAATAAATTGCCACATCAATTCCAAGCATCTTTTTAAGCACAAAAGCCTGCTTTAATGCATACATACAGCAGATGCGACTGCAGTATGGAATATGCTTCTTATCACGTGAACCCGCACATAACACGATTGCTACACGTTTGGCGTCACTGCCATCTGCACGTTTAACATAGCCACCTGTTGGGCCTGTAGCGGAAACAAGCCGCTCTAAATCCATCATTGTGATTACATCCTTGTAAGTGCCATAGCCAAAAGTTTCCAGCTTCCGTGCATCGTAAAGCTGATAGCCTGTGGCCAAAATAATTCCGCCAACATGAAGCTCAACCATTTGCCCCTGATCATCAATATTAATGGCTTTTGCTGGACAAAGTTGCTCACACTTGCGACATTTAGTGCAAGCATTAAAATCTATTGCATATGCAGAGGGAACCGCTTGTGGAAACTCGATGTAGGCGGCTTTTCTCTTTGATAAGCCTTCATTAAACTCATCTGCAACAGTAACTGGACACACTTTTGCACAAACGCCACAGCTTCTGCATTTCTGAACATCCACGCCACGTGGCTTCATGAAAACTTTAACGTAATAATTGCCAGGACGCCCCTTAACCTCTTGCACTTCGGCATAGGTGAGCAGATTTACATTAGTGTTTCGCCCAACTTCAGCCATACGCGGAGTAAGAATACACTGCGCACAATCTAAAGTTGGGAAAACTTTGGTTAATTTAGCCATATTGCCACCAATGCTGGGCTTGCGTTCTACTAAATGAACCTTGTAACCTAAATAGCCAAGCTCAAGGGCTGCTGTAATACCAGCTATGCCTCCACCTACAATGAGAATTTCTCTTGAACCCTTCTCACTTATAGTTTCTAAAGGTTCAAGCTCTTTGCTACGTTCGTAACCACCTCTAATTAGGCTGATAGCCTTCTTTGTAGCTTCTGGCGATGGATGTGGCCCCATAACCCATGAATCCTGTTCCCTAATGTTTACGAACTCGAGCATGTAGGGATTCAAGCCAGCCCGTTCTAGAACACTTTGAAAAGTTATAAGGTGCATACGTGGTGTGCAACTAGCAACAACAACTCTGCTTAAATTCTCTTTTTTTATTGCATCAACAATCATTTCCTGAGCAGGTTTGGAACATAAATACTTGTGATATTTGGCTACAGCGACACCTTCCCAGTTTTTAGCTGCTTCAAGAACAGCTTTAACATCTACAACATCGCCTATGTTTCCGCCACATTCACACACGAAAATGCCAATCTTTAGCTGTGGCTTCTCCAATAGCTGCAATCCTCTCCTTTTCATGATCAATTTAGACTCATACAGAGGAAAACACTTATTAAAAATCTTATGCCTCAGACTAAGTAAAAGTGATGGAAAAATGAACGCTCAAGAGCTCACCCAAAAACACAAACTTCTTGAATGCATCCAATGCGGAACATGCACAGGAAGTTGCCCAGTGGCAAAAAAAGCAAACTTGAACATTAGAAGGTACATGCGTGAAGTTGCCACGCTCGGAAAGCTAACTATACATCATCAAAACGAGTTGTGGAGCTGCACGACATGCTCCACCTGCGGCGTACGATGCCCAAAAGACCTGAACCCATACGAGTTTCTAATTGACATTCGAGGCATGGCTGTGGAAGGAGGCACAATAGCGCCAACAATCCGGGACGCTTTGGAAAGCATATTCAAAAATGGCAATCCATGGGCAAGAATCCGCAATAAACGCACAGAATGGACCCAAGGTCTAAATGTTAAGCATATATCACAGGGTGCAGAAACTTTGTATTATGTTGGTTGCACATCTGCTTATGACCCGAGAATCCAAAATGTGGCAAAAAGCCTTGTGCAAGTCTTTCAAAAAGCTGGATTAAACTTTGGCATTTTAGGTGATGAGGAAAATTGCTGTGGAAGCGAAGCCTACGGCATGGGTGAGAAAGGCTTATTCGATTTTCTAGTTGAAGAAAACATGAAACTTTTCAACAAATACAATGTTAAACAAACCGTAACAAACTGCCCACATGGTTATCATGCCTTTAAAAACCGCTACAACCAAACAAGCTTTGAAGTTCTACATCACACGCAACTCCTTTCGAAGCTAATCGAAAATGGCAAACTGACATTCTCAAAAGAAGTGAACAAGAAAGTTATTTACCATGACCCATGCTTTTTAGGCAAACAAAATGGCATTTACGAAGAACCACGAAGAGTTATTGAAAACGTGCCTGGAGTTAAGCTGTTAGAGTTTGACCGTTCAAGAGCCAGAAGCCTCTGTTGTGAAGGTGGGGGAGGAAGGATGTGGGTTGACATTCCAGGTCCACGTTTAGCAGAGATTCGTGTAAAAGATGCTGTTGAAGCTGGTGCCGACATATTAGCTACAGCATGTCCATTCTGCCTCTTAACAATTGAAGATGCCGTAAAAACTACGGGAAATGAGGGCAAAATTCAAATCATGGATATAGCAGAACTTTTAACGCTTGCATTGTAGCATAATATTCATTTTTAAATAATCACATCGACTATTTCTACTTAAAAGGTGCAAAAAATGGAAAATTGGGACTTAATCATAATTGGCGCTGGCGCTGCTGGTTTAGCAGCTGGAATTTACGGAGTAAGAAGCGGGCTTAAAACCCTAGTTTTAGAGGAAAAAATGGCTGGAGGCACAACCGCAGATGCTCCACTAATCGAGAATTATCTCGGGTTTCAAAATATAAGCGGAATGGAATTAGCACAAAAAATGGTAACTCACTGCAGAAATGTGGGCGTAACAATTCACGAATTCGAAAGTGTAACGGGCTTAGAGCTTAAAGACGAGGAAAAAATTGTTAAGACTAACAAGGGATCTTACGAAGCAAAAACAGTGATCATCGCTTCAGGTTCGCATTATCGTGAATTGGAGGTTGCTGGCGAAAAAGAATTTCTTGGAAGAGGTGTAAGCTATTGTGGCATTTGCGATGGCCCATTATTTAAGGGCAAACGTGTGCTTGTTATTGGTGGTGGCAATTCAGCTGTAATAACTGCTCTTTATTTGGCTGACATTGCGTCTGAGGTTAAAATTGCACATCGCAGAGATGCATTTCGTGCTGAAGAGGCTTTGGTGAAAGGAGTCAAAGCCAAGAGTAATGTAGAAATATTATGGAATAGTGAAGTTAAGGAGATTAAAGGCGAAAAATTAGTCAGCAAAGTAACATTATTCAATAATAAAAGTGGTGAAACAAGCGAACTGCTAATTGATGGCGTTTTTGTTCAGGTTGGAGAAGCGCCAAATAGTCAAATGGCTAAGCAAGCAGGTGTTGATGTTGATGAAAATGGGTATATTAAAATTGACATTTTTCAGAGAACAAACATTTCTGGAGTTTTTGCAGCCGGTGATGTTACGAATCATCCAGTTAAGCAGATTGGCACTGCTGTTGGGCAGGGTATAACCGCTGCTTTGGAGGCTTACGGTTTTACTAAGCGTCCATATTACAAAAGGTAAAGGAAGTTACAAAAGTATTATATTGTTCGGAATCTATTTTCAAACTTTCTAAAAAGTCAATCGTAAGTCAACTGTAAATGATAAGACAGTAACATCGGGGAAGTGTTAGAATGAGTGAAAAATGCATTGCCGCAGTGAATATTAACCAAGATTATTGTAGTAGATGTTCAATTTGTCATTCCATCTGTCCCTATGAAGCAATAAAAAAGGATGCAGAAACTGGCAAAGTTGAAATTGATTTGCAAAAATGTCAAGTATGTGGAATATGTTACAGTGCATGTCCTGTTTTTGCCATCGAAATGGTTTATTACGATTATGCAAGTTTAGTTAATTATATTGATTGCTTAAGAAAAAAGGTTAAGGCTGACACGCTTGTTTTCATGTGTCGCGGAAACTCTCCTTCAACTTGTGAAGTTGAGGAAATTTTGGCAGACCAAGACTTAAGCATAAAGAATTATCTCCCATTACGTTTGCCTTGTTCTGGACGCATCCCGACAGAGTTCATCTTCAAAGTTCTGAACAGTGGCGTAAAGAATATTGTTTCAATACAATGTGAAGACGAATTTTGCCGCTTCAAGGAAGGGACAAAGATTAATACAAGACGCCTATTTTTGAGTAGAAGAGTTCTGGAACAGTTAGGTTTTAAAAAAGATGCTATCAAAGTTGTGAAATACTCTAGAAAAGTGATTTACGAAACAGAAAAATGTGTAGGCTGCGATAAATGTGTCTTCATATGCCCATATAAAGCCATAGAAGCAGAAGCATTTGCAACCCCAAAAATACTTTTGGACTATTGCATGGGTTGCGGAGCATGCGCCCTAGTTTGTCCACATCATGCAATTCAAGTCAAAGGTTTCGAATTCGAAAATGTTCTGAACCGTTATGGACAGGCAGCAGAAAAACTAAAGGAAGTTGACAAGTTTCCAGTAATTCTTGTCTTTTGCTGTCAATGGGCTGAATTCCCAAGTTTGGATAATGCTGAAAACCTTTCGAAGAAAAATGCAGTTTCTTTAGAAGTTCCATGTTTTAAAGCACTTGACCCAGTTCATATTATCAATGCATTGTACAGTGGCTTCGACGGAGTTATGGCAGTTGTTTGCTCTGCTGAAGATTGTAAACTTCAGGAGGGCAGAGACACAGCGGAAAGAAACATGAATGTTCTGATAGATTTATTAAAAAAGACGAATTTGCATGAGCGATTCCAGCTTTTTGAAGCTTCACCAAGATGTATTAATGATTTTAATCAAAAATTGGATGAGTTTTTCAACAAAATTGCAGCTATGCCACCTTTAAAACGTTTGAAGGCGGAGGCTAAAACCCATGTATAAAATCGTAGCTAACAAGGAGCTTGCTCCAAAAATTAAGTTGTTTGAAGTTGAAGCCCCACAAATTGCTGAAAAAGCCAAGCCTGGGCAATTCATAATAATAGTCATAAATGAAAAAGGTGAGAGAATACCGATCACAATTGCAGGATACAACGCGAAGAAGAGAACAATCACTTTTGCCTTTAATGAAGTTGGCAAAACAACAAAGCAGCTTGGCCTCTTAAAAGAAGGCGATTATATATGGAACATTACAGGGCCTCTTGGTAATCCATCTGAAATCAAAAACTTTGGAAAAGTTCTCTGTGTTGGTGGTGGAGTAATGATTGCACCTATGCTTTTGCAAGTAAAAGCGTTAATCGAAGCTGGAAACATCGTCACAACTGTGATCGGTGCAAGGATAAAGGACCTACTTTTCTTTGAGGAAGAAGTGAAAGCCTTAAGCCACAGCTTTTATGTGGCAACAGATGATGGTTCTAAAGGGTATAAGGGCTTAGACTTCTTGAAAGAAATTCTGAAAAATGAGAAGTTTGACCGCTGCGTCGCTATGGGACCAGTTGTTATGATGAAAAATGTGAGCGAGTTCACAAAGCAATTTGGAATCCCTACTGTAGTGACTCTGATGCCTATAATGGTTGATGGAATGGGAATGTGTGGAGTTTGCAGAGTAAGTGTAGGCGGAAAAATGAAGTTTGGCTGTGTTGATGGACCAGAATTTGATGGACATCAAGTGGATTTTGACGAGCTTATCAAAAGACAAAGGATGTTTCTCCCAGAAGAGCGCTTAAGCTCACTTCTGTGGGAACTGCAAGGAGGCTGCAAGTGTGGCGGAAAGTAAGCCCAAGCCAAAAATCAAGAAGGAAGCAGTGCCAATACCAAAACAGAAACCAGAAGTTCGCAGGCGAAACTTTAACGAGGTTGCTTTGGGCTATACGGAAGAGCAAGCCAGAGAAGAAGCAAACCGCTGTTTACAATGTCCCAAGCCGCAGTGTATTCAAGGTTGTCCAGTGGAGATTGAAATTCCAGCTTTTATAAAATTACTGCGTGAAGGAAAGTTTGAAGAAGCTATTGCCAAGATTAAGGAGAAAAACAGTCTCCCAGCAATTTGCGGTCGTGTATGTCCACAAGAAGAACAGTGTCAAAAGTTCTGTGTTGTTGGCAAGGTTGGCGAGCCAGTTAGCATCGGCAGGTTGGAAAGATATTTGGCTGATTGGGAAAGGGCAAAAGGCATCAAAGTTCCAGAAAAAGCACCATCGACAGGTAGAAAAGTTGCGGTAATTGGTGCTGGACCAGCAGGACTTACTGTGGCTGCTGATTTGGCAAAGCTTGGGCATAAAGTTGTGATTTTTGAAGCTTTGCATTTACCAGGCGGCGTTCTGGTTTATGGCATTCCAGAGTTTCGTTTGCCAAAAAGCATTGTTCAAGCGGAAGTGGATTATATTAAGAAGTTAGGTGTTGACCTTAAGCTTGGCTATCTTATCGGTAGAACATTCACCATTCCAGAACTGCTTAAGGAAAGGGGTTTTGACGCAGTTTTTATCGGTTCTGGTGCAGGTTTGCCTCAGTTTATGAGTTTACCAGGTGAAAACCTCGGTGGGATTTATTCTGCAAATGAATTTTTGATTAGAGTTAACCTTATGAAGGCATACTCGTTCCCAGAATATGACACGCCCATAAGAATTGGCAAACATGTTGCAGTTATTGGCGGCGGAAATGTAGCCATGGACAGTGCACGCTCAGCCTTACGTTTAGGCGCTGAGGAAGTCTGCATCGTTTATCGCCGTTCAAGAGAGGAACTTCCAGCTCGCAAAGAGGAGATTGAAAATGCTGAGGAAGAAGGTATTATCTGCAAATTTTTAGCTGCACCAACAAGGTTCATTGGAGATGAGAAGGGTTGGGTTAAACAGATGGAGTGCATCTGTATGGAGTTAGGCGCTCCAGATGAGTCGGGAAGGCGAAGACCTGTTCCAGTGAAAGGTTCAGAGTTTGTTATGGATACTGACACAGTTATTATTGCTATTGGGCGGACGCCGAATCCCATTATTCAACGAACAACTGATGGTTTAGCAGTAACAAGGTGGGGAACAATAGTGGCTGATGAAAATGGTAAAACAAGCATTGAAAGTGTTTATGCTGGTGGCGACATTGTTACTGGTGAAGCCACAGTTATAAGTGCTATGGGCGCTGGCAAAAAGGCTGCAAGAGCCATTCACGAGTTTTTGATGAATAAGAAGTAGGATGCCAATTTTATGATTTTTCCATTTTTTAGTGCTGAAATCAACCAATAGTGACCCTGCTACCTAGGTTTTTGCGGTTAGCAGTGAAGCATATATAATTGACTTGATCAATTTGCATTGAAATGTCTCAGGAAAACAGCGATTTCGGGATTCTTCAGTCTATTGTTGGTTCATGGTACGAATCATTAAAAAATCCAGAGCAATATCAAGACATTGCTCTGAAAGAGTTATTGGAAGCCTATGGCAAAACTCGTTACGGGCAAATTCATAAAGCATCCGAAATTAAAACAATTGAGAATTTCAAAAGAATGAATTTTCCTCATAGTATTGTTTGTGTTTAGGTTTTTTGCTGGTTCGCCGTTGAATAAGAAGGCAGAAACTGCTTCAGATATTGTTTTTTGGCTGGTGAGTGGTTATCTGGTAGGCAATTTTCTCAATGATGCAGCAACCGTGAATTTATGGTTTGCATTTTGGGTTACAATAATCATGCTTATTGGCGTGAAACTGATTATCCAAGCCATAATTCTGGCTGTCTTCAGATAATCGATGCTAAAGTTGGATTTTTGCGACATAAAGTTTTAATTCCCGCTACCAAATCAACACCATAGATCAAAGAAGGTTAAACCAGCTTGGTTACAGTTTATCTTGACAAGATTTTTGATCCCAGAAGCGTCGCAATAATAGGCGCAAGCGATGAAGAGGGCACCGTAGGCTATGCTTTAATAAAAAATTTCACAGAAACAGGTTTTGAAGGAAAGATTTATCCAGTTAACATTCGCAAAAACGAAATTTTAGGTTACAAAGCATATCAGACTGTGGAGCAGATTCCTGAACCAGTGGATTTGGCGGTAATCGCTACTCCAGCCAAAAGTGTTCCAGAAATAGTGGAACAATGCGGTAAAGCTGGAATAAAGGGCTTAGTCATAATCAGTGCCGGCTTTAAGGAAATAGGCGCAGAAGGCAAAGCATTAGAGGACAAAATCTTAGAAATAAAAAAGAAATACGGTATACGTATAATCGGGCCAAACTGTTTAGGTGTTATTCGTCCAAGCATAAAATTAAATGCAACGTTCATAAATCGAATGCCAAAATCAGGCAACATAGCCTTCATCAGCCAAAGTGGCGCATTAGGCTCAGCAATTCTGGATTGGGCAATTCAAGAAAACATTGGTTTCAGCAACTTCGTCTCAATAGGTTCAATGATAGATGTGGACTTCGGCGACTTAATAGACTATTTTGGAATGGACCCAAAAACAAGAAGCATCCTTATGTATATTGAAGGCTTAACAGACGCAAGAAAATTCATGAGCGCTGCAAGACACTTTGCAAGAACCAAACCCATAATTGTTGTCAAAGCAGGCAAATTCAGCGAAAGCGCCAAAGCAGCTGCATCTCACACCGGCTCACTGACTGGTGAAGACATAATATATGACGCCGCATTCAAACGAGCAGGTATAATCCGCGTCGACGAAATTGGAGACCTCTTCAATTGCGCAGAAGTTTTAGGCACGCAACCTTTGCCAAAAGGTCCAAACTTGGCAATAATTACTAATGCTGGGGGACCCGGAGTGATGGCTACAGATGCTCTTATCGCCAGAGGCGGCAAACTGGCTAAATTAAGCCCAAAAACAATGGAAATTTTGAACAGTCTTTTGCCACATTACTGGAGTAGGGGCAATCCCATTGACATTTTAGGAGATGCTAAGGCTGACCGTTATAGGGCGGTTGTTGAAGCTTGCCTAGATGATGAAAGCGTGGATGGCATACTCATTATTTATACTGCTCAAGCTGTGGCAGAACCAGTTGAAATTGCTAAAAACATTGTTGAATTGATAAAAAACAGAGGTTACCAGAACAAAACAATTTTGACTTCTTTCATGGGCTATGGAGTAGTTCAAGATGCAAATCGCATATTTAACGAGAATAGCATTCCAACATATTCCACACCAGAGCAAGCAACTAAGACGTATCTTTACATGTATCAGTACAAGCGTAATCTGGAGTTGATTTATGAAACCCCTGAAGAACTTGCAGCAGATGTTGCTCCGCCAAAACGTCCTATTACAGTGATAATGCGGAATGCTGCAGTTGAGAATCGCGAATTGTTAAATGAGACTGAAGCAAAGAAACTTTTGGAATATTATGAATTTCCAGTAGTGAAAACTGCGGTTGCAAAAACAGCAGATGAGGCTGTTGCCATAGCTTCACAGATGGGTTATCCAGTAGTCCTTAAGATTTTGTCTCCACAAATCACCCATAAGACTGATGCAGGCGGCGTTGTCCTCGATATAAACAGTGAAAATGAAGTTAGAGAAGCCTTTGAATGCATCATACAACGAGTAAAACAATACAATCCCAATGCGGAAATTCTCGGCGTTACTGTTCAGCCTATGATTAAAAAACGCGGTTACGAGGTTATAATAGGTGCCAAAACTGACCCACTTTTCGGACCGGTTATTCTATTTGGCATGGGCGGAATAGGCGTGGAGCTGTTTAAAGATTTCGCCATTGGGCTTCCACCTTTAAATCAGACGCTTGTTAGAAGAATTATGGAAGAAACAAAGGTTTACCAGCTTCTGAAAGGTTATAGAAATGTGCCACCTGCTAATATTAAGCTTCTGGAAGAGATTATGGTGCGTTTCTCCCAGATGCTTGTCGACTTTCCACAATTAAAGGAAGTTGACATTAATCCACTCTTTATTAATGAAAATGAAGCCTTCACTTTTGATGCCCGCATAGTAATTGACAAAGAACGCATTTTCCAAAAACTTGAACCACATCAGCATCTTGTCATAAGCCCGTATCCAAAGAAGTATGAAACATTGTGGAAGCTTCGAGATGGCAGAACAGTGTTGTTGAGACCAATAAAACCTGAAGATGAACCATTATGGTTGGAAATGTTTCAGAATTTCTCAGAAGAATCCATCCGTTACAGATTTTTCCAAATAATAAAGGATACACCACACGAGATTAGAGTGCGCTACTGCAACATTGATTATGACAGGGAAATGGCTATAGTAGCAGAATTAAACGAAGAAGGGCGAAGAAGAATATTGGGGGTCGTTAGAGTCAGTCTTGAACCAGACAGAAAAAGCGGCGAAATTGCCTTCATAATTGCCGATCCATGGCAAGGCTTAGGCTTAGGAACAAAAATGGTGGATCACGTCATTGAAATATGCAAAGACATGAAAGTTGAAATCTTGTATGCCATAATGCTTTCAGACAATTACAGAGCCATCAATCTGATGAAGAAAATGGGTTTCGCATTAAAATATCAGGATGACGGCACAGTTCAAGGAACACTCAACCTTAAAGAAGAAGAAACTGAATGTACCGCTTCGAGAAACTCTTTGGAATTGTCTAAACTGCAAGCTCAAACAACAGATTTAGAACAAAAAGAACAAAGAGAAGATGAGGCTATAAGTAGTTAACGTTTGCGTTAAATATGGCATAGAAATAACACAAGGTCTTTGAATAATTTTTCCATTTATTGCAGAAAAGCTTAAATTATAATTTTTATGGTAAAGCTTATAATCTATAATTAGGCGGAGATAAAAAAATGAGCGGAGAATTAAAACCGACTGAGACTTTAGATGTTAGAGGCGAAGTATGTCCATATCCCGACGTGATGACACAGAAAAAAGTAAAAAGCATGAAATCAGGTGAAATACTAGAAGTTCTCATTGACTATCCACTGTCCGCAGAACGAATACCAGAGTCAATAAAAAAAATGGGTCATGAAGTTTTGAAAGTAGACAAAACAGGAGCAAGCGAGTGGAAAATACTAATAAAGATAAAATAGGAAAGTGAAACATTGATCGAACCAACATCTATTCTTTCGGGATTAATAATAGGGATACTCTTCGGTTTTGCATTGCAACGCGGCAGATTCTGCATGAACTCAGCTTTCAGAGATATAATTCTTTTGAAAGAATACACGCTTCTAAAAGCAGTCATAGTAGCGATAATAGTTTCAATGCTAGGTTTTCATGTAATGGCTAGCCTTGGAATCATACAACTCAATCCCAAATCCTTCTTTTGGGGCGCCAACATAGTTGGCGGCTTCATATTTGGCATCGGCATGGTCTTAGCAGGAGGATGTGCCAGTGGAACAACATACAGAGTCGGAGAGGGAATGGTCGGATCCTTTGTTGCATTACTAGGTTTTATGATGTCCGCTGTCATAACTGGTTCAGGAGCACTAAGAGAAGTAAAGTCATATCTACAGACAACAACAAAAATAACTATAACAGAACCAGGACCACTTGTAACAACTACAAATACAAGCCCAACACTCGCCAACATAATAGGTGTAGACCCATGGATTGTCGTTATAGTGATTGCAATCATTGGAATAGGGGTCTTGGCTTGGAAAAGGAAAGGTGGAGAAAAAACTGAGGGAAGCTTATCTGAAAAAATATTTAAACGCGGTTGGTCATGGTGGGCAACGGGCATAGTCATCGGAATAATAGCTATGATAGCGTTTCCAGCTTCTGCAGCTGCAGGGCGAAATTATCCATTAGGAATCACTGGTGGCTGGTCAACGTTTCTTAATACGCTGACCAAAGGAGATGCAAATGTCCTTTCTTGGGAAACTTTTCTTGTTATTGGAGTTGTCATTGGAGCCGCCATAGCAGCTGGCATTGCAGGAGAATTTAAATTGCGAGCACCCGGTCCTAGAAGACTGGTGCAACAATTCATTGGTGGCTTACTGCTAGGAATAGGTGCAGTGATTGCAGATGGTTGCAATATTGGACACATACTTAGTGGAGTGCCTCAACTTGCAATAGGCAGCATAATCGCAGGGTTCTCTATAATCATCGGCTGTTGGGTGACAGCATATATACTGTTAATGAGGAAATAACAATGGCAACTATCAGCTTTCTGTTCTTTTCTGGTCCATACCAGTCTGAAAGCTCAGAAACCGTAGTTGAATTGGCAAAAGCAGCTTTGGCAAAAGGCATTAAAGTCAAGATTTTCTGTTATATGGACGCTGTCAATTGCGTTATGACGATTCAAAAGGAAGTCCCAGGAGTCACTAACATCGAGAAGCAGTTCAGAGAGTTAATAGCGAAAGGGGTTGAAGTACGCTTATGCACGTTATGCATGCTTGTTAGAGGAACAAAGGACACCATACAAGGCGCTACAAAAGCCGGAACACCTGACATTGCAGAGATGGCAGAAGGATCTGACAGATTTCTAGTGGTCTTTTAGGAGGATATGCATATGCCTAAAAAAATTGCTGTAATATTAAGGAAACCACCTCATGGGTCACTGTTTCCAGCTGAAGGCTTACGAGTAGCTGTTGCGGTCAGCACATCAGACACCACGGTCGTCTCTCTTGGAGATAGCGTATACGCCTTTTTGAAAGAAACAGATATGACACTTTACAAACGTCACTTGGAGTTCCTTTCAAGACCCATGCTAGAAGAAGCTAAGCCTCTTCTTGTCCACATCGACAAGACTTCATTATTAGAACGTGGATTGACTGAGGAAGACCTAGTTGACGGTGTGATAGTAAAGGAACGTGATGAAATCCTCAAAATAATAGCAGAGGCTGATGTCACTTTAACATTTTAGGTGATAGTTATGACTAAGATTCTCTATTTCATAACTGACATGGACTCGATGGGCATTCAGTTGGCTTTAGAGCATAAAGGCGACGAGATCGGAATTTGCTTGCTACAAGACGCAGTTTACTATGGATGTAAAGGAAGAAGAAATGAGTCTATGATAAATGCTATAAAAAAGGGTATTCCAATCTACGCGACTAAGAGAGATGTTGAGTTACGAGGCTTAACAAAACTACTTTACCGCGAAGTAAAGATCTTAGACTACAGTGAAATAATTAACTTAATCTTTGATTACGAACGGATAGTTAATTTCTAACCGATTCCCCTTTTTTGCTTTTTTCTCTTTGTTTTAATAAAGCATGCACGCATTCTTAATAAAGCGAGTGGCGAAATATTGGGTAAACTGTTTCCATTTGGACATCATAGTAACTATAAAAGTTTTCCTCTGTAGAAATCTGTGGCAGGGCATCCTAAGCATTTTCCATCTGGATAACAAGGCTGCTCTGCACATTTTTTTCCACAAGGAGATTTTTCTTGCTTTTCAGAATAAATCGTAAGTGGAACAACAAAATCCTTGACAGGGGTTACCACCACATTAGATTCTGCATCTAGGACTTCAGAGTTTTTCCTTAAGTTATGATTAACACAACACTCGATTGCTTGTAGTTTTTCGCTTACAAAAAAGAGGCACAGATTATGTCTTCCAGAGATAATAAATCCATTCAGGAACATCGGGCACCTATCGAAAAATTCCACTATTTTCCACGGCTCTTTAGCAGTTATCTCCACTTTCACCATATGTAAATTTGTCTCCTTTAGGTTTACACCGACTATTCTAGTGATCATCCTAGAGTCCCTCAAGCGCCGTATTCTTGAATAAACAGCTGGCTGCGACAGTTTCAAATGGTTTGCTATTGCAGTTTGTGTCATGTCGGGTTTTTCCATAAGTAATGAAACAATTTTTCTGTCATTTTTGTCAAGCTTTTCCAAAAGCCCTCACCAACGATTTTTATGGTTTGAGTTATTCATAACAAAAATTATAAGCTTTTTACCTTTAAAAAACTTATTAGTTATAACGAAAGAAACAAGTACGCTCGAAGAATTTAGTTCGCCTTTACTGGGTTGAAACTGCTTCAATTGGAATTAATGGAAAATACTTATCACAGTTAAAAGCTAGAAAACGCTCAAAACTGAAAAACAAGAAGACGTAAATCACATGCTCATCTGCTTCTATCTTGTTAAATTTCACCTAAGCATAACATAAAAATTCTATAGTTAATTTTCTATTTACCAACAACTAAATTTAAATTATAGAAGCTGCAATAGTCTAGCTTCATTAAACTATCAGAATGGTGATGAAATGGAGAAGCTTAAAGTTGCCTTCTACTGGGCAGCCAGTTGCGGAGGCTGCGAAATCGCCGTCTTAGACATTAACGAAAAAATTCTAGACGTCGTAGCAAAAGCAGACATAGTTTTCTGGCCAGTAGCTCTAGACATTAAATACAAAGACGTTGAAGCAATGCCAGATAAAAGCATCGATGCATGTTTCTTCAACGGAGCCATAAGAACCGAAGAAAACGAGCATATGGCAAAGCTCCTAAGAAAAAAATCAAAAGTACTCGTGGCATTCGGCTCATGCGCATGTGACGGATGTGTGGTAGGTCTTGGAAACTTGTGGAATAAGAATAAAATTTTTGAAAGAGCATACTTTGAAACTCCTTCAACGAAAAACACACAGCGGATTACCCCACAAACCAACTACAAAGTCAAACAAGGAGAACTTGAACTCCCAGAATTCTACGATACAGTTAAAACCTTAGCACAAACAGTGGATGTTGACTACTTCATTTCGGGTTGTCCACCGCCCGTGCCAAGAATACTCGAAGCTGTTGAGGCAATTTTCAGCGGCAAACTTCCACCAAAAGGCTCAAGTCTCCTCCTAAACAAATCCATTTGCGACGAATGCCCAAGAGAAAAAAAGGACAGAAAAATAACCCATGTAAAAAGAATCTACGAAATAGAAGATGACTTCAAAACATGCTTCTTAGACCAAGGAGTAATCTGCATGGGTCCTGCAACTCGTGGCGGATGTGGCGCACAATGCCTTAACGCAAACATACCATGCACTGGATGTGGCGGTCCGGCCCCAAGAGTGGTAGACCAAGGTGCAGCCATGATAAGCGCCTTTGCCTCAATAGCAACAGACCCAAAAGTCATCGAGCAAATCGTTGACCCGGTTGGAACCTTTTACAAATATTCGCTTGCAAACTCGATTCTGCGGAGGAGGATAATGAAATGAAAGAAATCGTCATAAACCCAATAACAAGACTTGAAGGCCACGGAAAAATAACAATATTTCTAAATGAGGCTGGAGACGTAGATGAAGTCTACTTTCAAGTTCCAGAACTCCGCGGTTTCGAAAGATTCTGCGAGGGAAGAAGGGCAGAAGATCTGCCTATAATAACAACAAGAATCTGTGGAGTTTGCCCTGTAGCCCACCACATGGCAGGTGCAAAGGCTCTAGACTCAGCCTTCAATGTGGAACCGCCAGAAACAGCCAAAAAACTCAGAGAACTGATGTACTGTGGCTACTACCTGTACGACCATACGCTACACTTTTACTATCTTGGTGGACCAGACTTCGTGGTAGGACCAGATGCTCCACCAGAAAAAAGAAATGTTTTAGGCGTTATAGAAAAAGCTGGTCTTGAAATAGGTAAAGAAGTCATTAAGCATAGAGCCTATGGACAGAAAATAACTGAGATGTTAGGCGGTAAGGCAACCCACCCAGTGAGCGCATGTGTGCCAGGCGGAATTGCAAAGGGATTATCCGAAGAGGAGAGAAAAGAAATTGAGAAGATGGTGCGAAGCTGCCTTGAGTTTGCTAAGTTCTCCCTTAAGCTTTTTGACGATATAGTCCTCAAAAACACAGAATATGTAAAACTGATAACAAGTGAGTCGTATACGCTAAAAACCTATTATATGGGGTTAGTCGACAAAAACAATAAGGTCAACTTCTACGACGGTAATGTCAGAGTCGTCGACCCACATGGAAAAGAATTCGTTAAATTCTCTCCAAAAGAATATTTAAACATAATAGAGGAACATGTTGAGCCATGGACTTATGTTAAACTGCCATATCTCAGAAAAGTAGGCTGGAAAGGCTTTGTAGATGGGTTGGAAAACGGTGTCTACAGAGTTGGCCCCCTTGGAAGGCTTAATGCCGCGGATGGAATGGCAACTCCATTGGCTCATGCAGAATACGAGCGCATGTACAAGACCCTAGGTGGAAAACCAGTCCACAACACTTTGGCTTATCATTGGGCTAGGCTTATCGAACTACTATACGCTGCTGAAAGAGCCCTTGAACTCGTAACTGACCGAGATATAACTGGGAAAGACATTAGAAACAAGCCTGGAAAACCGGGCGAAGGTGTAGGCATTGTTGAAGCTGCAAGAGGCACATTAATACATCATTATCAGCTGGACGAAAAGGCGTTGGCCAAAAAAGTCAATTTGATAGTGGCGACAACTCACAATGTGCCTGGAATCTGCATGTCAATAAAGAATGCGGCTAAGGGCTTAATACACAAAGGAAAAGTTACTGATGGAGTATTGAATATGGTGGAGATGGCGTTTAGGGCTTATGACCCATGCTTTGCTTGTGCAACGCACTTCGCCATTGGACAAATGCCTCTGACAGTTGAAATTTACGACAGCCAGAAAAGGCTGTTAAAAACCTTGAAAAGATGAGGGATGACGATTGAAAGAAGCTAAAATTGGAGTATTCCTATCCGACTGCGGAGGAGAACTTGCCAAAATCCTTAACTTCGACGCTATAACAAGCTTCGTGAAACAACTTTCCAGCGTAACGCTTGTTGCAAAAGGAAACGAGTTCTGGCGTGGCGAAGGACTAAAAACCATAACAGACGCTGTTAAAACCAAAAAAATAAACAGAGTAGTTGTTGCTGAAACTCTTCCAAAACTTAGCGAAGTAAGCATTGTTAAAGCTGCCGAAAAAGCTGGTCTTAACCCGTATCTGGTAGAAGTAATAGATCTCAAAGATCATTGCGGATGGCCTCACCGAGACACCCCCTCAGAAGCAACGGAAAAAGCCAAAGCCATGCTTTTAGCAGCTATTGAACGTGCAAAGCTTCTTGAACCAATTGATAAAGTAGAGTTTCCAGCAGTTAAATCTGTCCTTGTCATAGGTGGGGGTATCGCTGGAATGCAGGCAGCTGAGGATCTGGCGGATCTGGGTTTCAAAGTACACCTAGTTGAAAAAACGCCGTTCTTAGGCGGCTTAGCAGCGCGCGCAGGCAGATTCTTCCCAACAGATGATTGCGCTATTTGTATACAATCTCCTGCTTCAGATGTCAAAACAGTAACTCACACATCGAGAAAATGCGTGTATCGTTCAGGATTTTCAGAGATTCCAAACTTAAATATAATGACTAATTCAAAGGTTGTGAACGTAGAGGGGGTTCCCGGAAACTATAAGATTACTGTCGAGAAAAAACCACGCTACGTGAACGAGACAAAATGCGTTGGATGTGATCTTTGTGCTACGGTTTGTCCTGTGGAAGTGCCAGATGAATACAATGCAAAACTGAAAAAACGTAAAGCAATTTATATGAATCTCCCTGCAGTGTATCCGCCAGTTTACGTAATTGACGAAAGCATCTGCAAATTTCATGAATGTGCCAAATGCGTCAAAATTTGCCCAACCAAAGCCGTAGAATTAGACCAGAAAAGCGAGAAAATAACGCTTAATGTTGGAGGCATAATAATTGCCACAGGCTTTCAGGAATATGACCCCAGCGTAATAAAAGAATATCATTACGGTGAGTACCCAGATATTATAACAAATCTTGAACTTGCAAGAATGATCGACAGTTTTGGTCCCACAGGCGGCAAAATAGTTAGGCCCTCAACCAAAGAACCCGCCAAAAGAATTGTCATAGTACAATGTGTTGGCTCACGTGATAGGCGATGGAATCCTTGGTGCTCAAGCATATGCTGCATGATTTCCCTAAAACATGCCACATTAATCAAATCTGCCCATCCAGATGCGGATGTTACAATATGCTACATTGACATAAGAACCACGGGAAGAGAGCATGAATACTATTATGAACGTGCAAGGGACATGGGCGTAAAATTCGTAAAGGGAAGACCTGCCGAAATCTCACATGATCCTGAAGCAAACTTGTTAATCGTCGATGTTGAAGATGAAATCCTACATAGACTTTTAGAGTTGGAAGCTGACCTAGTGGTTTTGGCAACATCCATGGTTCCCTCCGAAGATGCTAAAGAGCTTGCCAAAATCCTCAGCGTCGAATTAGACCAAGATGGTTTCTTCAAAGAATATAATGCCAAGTTGAGACCGACAGAGACTAAGCTTAAAGGGGTGTTTCTCTGCGGAGGTGCCACGTTTCCAAAGGACGCGCCGACAACCTCCTTGCATGCGCATTCAGCAGCGGTGAAAGCTGCCAAATTCTTGTCAGCCGAGAAAATAGTTAAAGACCAAAGAACCGCTGTGGTTAATGAAGACTACTGTGGCGACTGCGAGTTCTGTCCCGTTACTTGCCCCTATGGCGCCATCAGCCTAGTGTCCAACGATAAAGAACATTTTGTTGCACAAGTGTCAGATCTCTTATGTGAAGGATGTGGCATATGCGTAGGCACGTGTCCTTTGAATGCAATTGAACTTCGCCATTCACGATCAAACCAAATGTCAGCGCAGATGAAAGGGTTGTTGTCGGTAAATGGCACGGCAAAGCCTTTGATTCTAGCGTTATGCTGCTCCGAATGTGGTCACGCAGCTGTAGACTCTTCTGGCATGGCGATGATGCAGTATCCAGCCAATGTAAGAGTCATGAAGGTTCCTTGCACTGGCATCTTGAGGGTTGAACAATTCTTAGAGGCTTTCAAAGCTGGTGCCCAGGGAGTAATGGTCGTGGGATGCAAGAATGACGGTTGCCACTACGAGGTGGGCAGTCAAAAAGCCCAAAAGAAGGTAGATCTCGCAAAAGTTTTGCTAAAAGAGTATGGCATAGAGCCAGAGCGTTTAGAAATGTTCCATATGGTTTTCATTGAAGGAGACAAATTTGCAGAAGCAGCACAAATGATGACTGAGAAATTGGAAAAATTAGGTCCACTACAATTAATGTGAGTTCATGGAAGGAGAAAGTAGGATGGAGCATGAAAAAGAGCGAGAAACATCTGAAGCCACATTTACTGACGAGATAAGACGCAGATTAGGTGGCGAAACAATAGCGTTATGCTATCAATGTGGGACATGCGCCAGTAGCTGTCCAGTAGCCAAAGTCACAGAACGCTACAATCCAAGAGACGTGATAAGACTCTCCTTATTGGAACAGAAAAAAGAAGTTCTATCAGGCAGCGCTATCTGGTTGTGCAGTTCATGCTATAATTGCCAAGAGAGATGCCCACAGAAAGTCGAAATAGCAGATGTCATTTATGCACTGAGAAACATAGCCATCGAAGAAGGATACATCCCAAACATTTACTCTGAATTTGCAAATGGACTGATGAATGAAGGACGCATAGTTCCGATATCTAAATTTGTGGAAAAGAAAAGGCCTGAATATGGATTGCCACAGCTTAGAACAGCAGGGTTAGCTGCACTGAAAAAGATCCTTGCCACCACAGGATTTGATAAAATACAATGGAAGAAGGAAGGACCATAATGACAAGTTACGCGCTCTTTTTAGGATGCACAATACCAGCCCGTCAACCACATTATGAAGCATCAGCGAGAAAAGCTCTAACAAGATTAGGAATAGGACTCGTAGATTTGGACAATATGACATGTTGTGCTCCACCACCCCTACAATCCATAGACACAGAAACTAGCCTAGCAATCGCCGCACACAACATTTGCGTAGCCGAACAAGCTGACCTGGACATAGTGACCTTATGCACTGGCTGTTTCGAGTCGCTAGCCATGGCGAACAACTTATTAAAAGAGAACCCGAAACTGAAAGCAAGAGTAAATGAAATCTTATCTAACGCTGGTGAAGAGTTCAAAGGAACTAAGGAAGTAAAACATTATTTAAAGGTCTTAATAGAGGACATCGGTTTAGAACGTTTAAAGAAAAATGTAACCAAAGACCTAAGCAGTCTCAAAGTAGCATCATTTTCCGGATGTCACCTGCTTAGACCAAGTGCACTTTTGAAGTTTGACGACCCAGAACGTCCCCATGTCTTTGATGATTTGATTGAGGCATTAGGTGCTAAAAGCATTTGGTACCGAAATAAGTTGAAATGTTGTGGAGGACTGTTGAGAGGATATGCTGATGATGTCGCTTTGGCGATTGCCCGTGACAAAATAATTAATACCACGAAAGCAGGTGCTGACTGCATAGTCACTCTTTGTCCTTTCTGCTTCTTGACTTTAGACCTTGGACAGATGCTTATAAAATCCACTTACAAAGAGGAATATAACATACCTGTGGTTCACTATTCCGAACTTTTAAGCTTGGCGTTAGGAATAGATCCTAAAGAACTTGCAATTGACTTCCATAAAGTGCGATTGGATAGAATATTAGGTAAAATTACATAAGATACTTGCAATTGGTTCAAGAAACTTTATTCTGTTTTTTCTTTTTAGCTTCATTATTTTCTTGTTTTGCCATGGAAAATGTTAAGAATGAAAGTTTCCCACATATTATTCTGGGAAGAAGAATGAAGGTTGTTGCTTTAACAGAGCACAAATGCTTCTGTTGCGGAGCACCAATCAGCAAGGGGGATGAATGTTTCGTCTTTATAGTGAACCCTTCTGACCCTGAAAAAAGTGAATTTGACGTTCTCTACACATGCTCAAAATGTTCTGGAGAAGAAGCATGCAGAATCCGAATAAAACGAAAGGATGCAGTTTCACGCTAACTGTTTTGTCGCTTTAGCTTACGCAACTTTTTCTCGGTATTGTGACTTCAAAAACCTCGTTATTTGAACATTTTATTGCCATATTTTCAATTCGCAATTCACTAACAGGCAAATTTAGCTTTTTACACTTGTCAACGCATACTTCCACACCATCTGAATTTGCGTGGCATTCTCGCTTGCAGATTTCCAAGCCATCAATACTTGGATGAATTGTGACTTCCTGTTCTTTGCAATGACATTGCATCAATATTCTGACATAACACCCCTCTTCAAAAATGTCAATTAACGGCTCTTCAAGCTGTGGAAGAGGAATGAAATTTCTATTTATAGAACTTGAATCAACCTGTTCACTTATCACATACTTCTCATAAATAAGTTTTTCAATCGGTTCCACTACAATGTTGTTGTGCTCATCGTTTTCAACAATTTTACTGACCAGAACTTTGCAGAAAGCATCTATATTCCGCATTATTTCTTCAAAATCACTCATGAAACAGGCGCCTCTTTTTCTATTTATAATATTTACTTCTTGTTTATATTAACCTTTTCACGCCACATTTACATCAAATATGGCATAACTAATTTTAAATTTTCCTCTTCGTCGGCAAGGGCATAGTTCGCACATGCTTTACTATTCGGATGATGTTTTCCACATCCTTATTTGGCTGTTCTAGCGCCCTATTTATTGCGATGTCAGCTATCGTAGCACCTTTATCTGCAATTTTGTTTAAGCAAGAGATGATTGCCCTAAGATATGGAATTTCAGGCAGTTCTCGGATCAGTTTGTCAGATTCCATTTGAAGTAGACTTTTCATTTCCAAAACGTTGTTTGCAACTCTCAAGTCTTTTGTGAAAACACAATCTAAGGCTTTCTGAAAAATAGTTTGTGTCAAATCGCTAAGATGAAAGATTTTCTCAATAACGTCTTTTGATAGCCTCCGGCGATAAACTTCGAGGTCGATAATCTTCTTGGCTATATCTTCTGAGTAGTCTGCAATTAATTCCAAATATTGTAGTATTAAACGGGTTGCAGGTATGAAAAGAATATCTGTTGCGCCTACTTGTTCTGCAATTTCCGGCTTCTGTTGTGCAGCAAGAAGCAAACGCACCGCCAAATAATATATTGTGTCAGCTTCATCTTCACGGTTAATGGCCTCGACAGCTAAAGTATCGTTTCCTTCTAGAAATGCTTGCATGGCTTCAGATAGAATTGTTGAGGAGATTAGGGATAGCCGCCTAATTAACATGTCAAGTTTGAATTTTGCAGGGTCAACTGAGCATTGCAAGAGAATGTTTTTTGGAGTTTCTTCCAAGATTCCTAACCCTATTAGTTTACGGACAATTCGCCGAATTTCATCAACATTTGCTTTTCCTATTCTGGTTGAAGATGTTACTCTTATAACGTCTCGTCCAAGAATGTAGCTTCCAACTATTATTCTCTCAAGCAAGCCATGCTCATCGCAAGCATCAGCGTTTATTATGTATTCTTCTGCTTCTTCTTTCTGGGCTATGTGGCTTGGCACAATTCTTAGTGTACCATCACTTTCTGGTAAGAGAAAAACAAGGTCACCCGGGTTAATGTGATTCTGCTTTGCCCATTCGCTTGGGAGCGACACAGTCATTGTTGAGTATCCTACTTTTTGCACTTTTCTGCTTTCCAAAAAATTCACCATTTTTATAGTATTTACTATCACTTGTTTTTTATATGCCTTACTATATTTTTACATTATGGCTACATCATACAGTTCAGGTTGGCTCTATAGGAAACTACTTATGTCTACTCAATGTTATAAAAGTCTTGAATGGGAAGTGCGCTAATGGAGAAACCTATTCGAAGCTTAGTAAAAGCCATCTCCTGGAGATTGGTTGCAACAGTAACAACAATATTCTTGGTTTTTGTATTCAGCAAAGATTTAGCGTTAGGGACTATGGTTGGCATTACGGAACTTGTTGTTAAAACGATTGTATACTATGTGCACGAGCGCATATGGAATTTGTCAGATTTTGGTAGAATAAAGAAGAAGTGTTAGCAATACACGAAAGAGTATCGTATTCCACAAATTAAAATTGAGGTTATCGTTCTCGTTCACGTAGCGTAGTATTTACTTTAAATAAAATATATGCACTAAATATATATTGTGCCCTTGCGCTATATATGAATCAGATGTAAAGGAGGTTGATGTAAAATGAATGAAAAAGAAAAAGCATTAGAATGGAAAACTGTAAGCCTAAGAACAGAACTAATAAAAGAAATTGAAGAAGCAATCAAAACAGGACGCTACAGAAGTATTTCAGAATTCGTATCCGAAGCCATCCGCCTTCGCTTAGAAGAACTCATGCGAACTCAAGGAATACCAGTCGAAAAACGTAAAGAACTTCTTCTAGCCCCAGAACTCTTGCTCTACACGCCAAAACACACATGGGCTCAAGTAACCCCTGAAGGAAACATCCGTGTTGGCGTATCCGATTATGCACAGAAACATTTGAAAGGGATAGCTCATATAATGACTGAAGCTGTTGGAAAAGAGATTAATAAGATGGAGCCTTTCGGTGTTGCAGAAACTTGGATGTTCATGTTCGACCTATACGCACCAGTAAGCGGTAAGATAGCAAAAGTTAACGAAAAACTCAAAAATGAGCCACATGTAATAAACGAAGACCCATATGGTGAAGGCTGGATTGTAGAGATAAAACCAAAGAACTCGCTAGTCTTAGAGCAGGAGCTAAAGAGCCTGTTGGGTTCAAGAGAATATAACAAGTGGGTCAACAAATTAGAAGGAAGACTGCGCGAATAACCAAATTTCCCTTTTTTCTATATGGAATTTTGAACCGTTTGAGTATGTTAAGTTTGCGTTATATTTGATTTAGGTGAATTAATATATTTCGCAGCGAAGGGTAATATTCTACATAAGCTGGTTTAACAATGTCAAGTAAAAACACAACAAATGTGAAGAGACAACTACCACCATGCCGCAGTGCATGCCCAGCACACGTGAATGTTCAAGCATACGTAGCGTTAATTCAAAAAGGAAAATTTCGAGAAGCCGTGGAAATCATAAGAAAAGACATGCCATTCCCAGCAATCTGCGGAAGAGTCTGCTTCAGCCCATGTGAAGATGCTTGTGCAAGGTCAAATGTTGATCAAGCAGTTGCCATACGTGCCCTAAAAAGAATGGTTGCAGATGTGGAAAGAGAGCAAGGAAGAGTCAAAGCAGAACCTATACAGAAGAAACATAGCGAAAAAGTTGCCATAATAGGTGCAGGTCCAGCAGGACTAACAGCAGCCTATGAACTTGCGAAGCTCGGTTATGAAGTTACAGTTTTTGAGCGTATGTCAGAGCTTGGTGGCATGATGCGTTACTGCATCCCAGATTTTCGCCTTGAAAAATTCGTGGTTGCAAACGAAATCGCATACATAAAAGATCTGGGAGTTGAAATTAAAACAGGCACGGAATTTGGGAGAGACATATCAATTGAAAGTTTACACAAGGATGGATATAGAGCAATTTTCTTAGCTATCGGGGCACAATTGGGCATGAAATTGAATGTGCCAGGTGAAGATTTGAACGGTGTCATGAATGCGGTTGACTTTTTAAGAGCAATAGCGCTGGAAGAACATGTTAATATTGGAGAAAAAGTGGCGGTTGTTGGTGGTGGAAACAGTGCAATAGACGCTGCCAGAACAGTTAAAAAACGTGGTGCAAAAGAAGTCATAATCTTGTACAGACGTTCACGTGAAGAAATGCCTGCGCTTCCACATGAGGTTGAATTAGCCGAAAAGGACGGCGTCAAATTTTATTTTCTTGTTGCTCCGAAGCAGATTATTGGCAAGAATGGTAAAGTTAAGGCTATTGAATGTTTGCGAATGCGATTAGGAGAGCCAGATGAGAGTGGTAGGAGACGCCCAGTTCCAATAAGCTTTTCAGAACATCAATATGAAGTTGACATGGTTATTCCAGCTCTTGGGCAAATAGCCGAAGTGTCTTGTATACCGCCAGAACTGTGGGATAAGGAATCACGGGCACCGTCAATGAAAGTTGACCCATTAACGTTAGAGACTAAAATCCCCGGAGTTTTCGCTGGCGGAGATGTAGCTACAGGACCAGCAAGCATAATTGAGGCAGTTGGTGCAGGAAAAAGAGCAGCAGTTTCCATTCATCTCTACCTTACGGGGCAAGACTTGCGAAGTGGAAGAGACGAAGATATTGAAGAGACAACATGGGTTAAAAATTGGGGTTCTGTTAACAAAAAAGAACGTAGATATGAACCGCCTATAGAAAAGCCACATTTAAGCTTTGAAGAAGCAGCCAAGTATCTGGAGAAGATAAAACGGAAAGCCATGTTCGAAGCTTTTAGATGCTTAAGCTGTGGACCTTGTGCGGAATGTCTTGCAAACATAGACTTATGCGAAGGCGATAAGGCGGTTGTTAACGAAAGCCTTTGCATAGGCTGCAATGTATGTGCTGTTGTTTGCCCATTTGGAGCAATCAAAAAGAATGAAAATGGAGTTGCACAGGTGAATGAAGACCTTTGCAAAGGATGTGGAATCTGTGCTGCAAGATGCCCACAACGAGCCATAACAATGAAAAAGTTAACTGACGAGCAGATTGTAAGCCTCGCTTTAGCAACAGCTGGAGGAAAATAAAATGGAGGATTATGAACCTAAAATTACTTGTTTCATGTGCAACTTTGCTTTTTGCCAAGAAGAAACAGAAGTTCCGCCAAATGTTAATGTTGCAAGAGTGAACTGCATTGGAAGAATGGACCCATTGTTGATTTTGGAAATGTTTGAGAAAGGTGCGGACGCAGTTATCTTGGTTGGTTGTAAGCCGCCAGACTGCCATTTTATTGAAGGTAACTTGCAAGCGGAGGTAACGGTTAAAATGCTCAAGAAACTTGTTATGTTAATTGGCGTTGAGCCCGAGCGCTTAAAACTGGTTTGTTATTCACCAACGGGAAGAAAAAGCTTTAGCAGACATTTGGAGGAATTTTCAGATAAAACACGAAAGCTTGCAGTTTCTCCATTGAAGAGCGTAAGCCCAGAATCCCATCTTCTTTTGGACATTTCGGCAGCGAAAGATGTTGTAGCAGATTTCAGACTAAGAGTATTGTTAGGCAGAGAAAGAGAATTAACGGAAAGCGCTAACGTTTATGGCGAAAAGATTCCATTGGAAGAATTTGACAAAATATTGGATGAAATTGTGGAAGCAGAGTTTATTCGACATAAAATTCACGTTTTAACAAAGGCTAAACCTCTCTCAGTAAAAGCCTTAGCCGAAAAGGTTGAACTACGACCCGCACTTGTGCTTAAGCACATTGTTAACATGCGTAGAAAGAACATGCTAACAGTAGATCATGTTGAGGGGCAAACTCCGTTTTACAAAGCCTTGGAGGTTAAGTAAATGGCAAACAAGAAAGTTGGAGCAGTTCTCGTAGTTGGTGGAGGAGTAGCAGGCATACAAGCGTCCTTAGACCTTGCTGATTCTGGCTTCAAAGTGTATTTGATAGATCAAGGCTCAAGTATTGGTGGAGTAATGGCTCAGCTGGATAAGACATTTCCGACAAATGATTGTTCAATGTGTATTCTTTCGCCTAAACTTGTAGCAACTGGTAGACATCCGAACATTATAATTTTGACGAATGCTGAGATAACAGGATTAAACGGTGAAGTTGGAAATTTCGAAGTCAAACTTCGAAAACGCAGTCGTTACATAATCGAAGACAAATGCAACGGATGCGGCATATGCGCACAAAAATGCCCAATAGAAGCCATAGACACATACAACGAAGCATTAAGCAACAGAAGCGCAATTTACGTGGAATATCCACAAGCAGTTCCGCTAAAGTATATGATTGACCGTGAAAAATGCATTGGATGCGGCACGTGCTACGAAATATGCAAAGCAAAAGCAATCGACTATGACCAGAAAGATAGCGAAGCCACATTAAAAGTAGGCTCAATAATTCTTGCACCCGGATTCGAAACTTTTGACGCTAGATTGAAAAGCGAATATGGTTATGGACGATACCAAAATGTAGTGACAAGCATAGAATTTGAGCGCATATTAAGTGCTTCTGGACCTTATGGCGGATTAGTGTTGAGAACTTCAGATGGGGAAATTCCAAAGAAAATAGCCTTCATACAATGTGTCGGTTCACGTGACTTCCAGCTTGGAAACAATTACTGTTCTGCAGCATGCTGCATGTATGGCATGAAAGAAGCCGTAATAGCCAAAGAACATACGCCTTCGAAGCTTGATTGCACAATCTTTTATATGGACATGAGAGCTTATGGAAAAGAATTTGATGCTTATTATAACCGTGCAAAAGAGGAGTGGGGCATAAGATTTATAAGATCAAGAGTTGCGGGTGTAACAGAAGACCCAAAAACTGGCAACCTTTTTGTCCATTACGTGGAAGATGAAACTCCTAAAACAGAAGAATTTGACATGGTTGTTTTATCAATTGGAATGCAGCCACCAAAAAATGTTGAAAATTTGGCGAAAACATTAGGAATAAAGCTTAACAAATACAAGTTTTGCGAAACAGACACCTTCTCACCAATGGAAACATCAAAAAAAGGCATATTCGTCTGCGGCGCATTTTCTGCGCCGAAAGACATCCCTGAAAGCGTTGCGCAAGCAAGCGGCGCTGCAGCCAAAGCCATGAGTGTAATCGCCTCAGAACGCGGAACACAAGTAACTTCAAAGGAGTATCCACAAGAAAGAGATGTTAGCCAAGAAGAACCGCGAATAGGCGTTTTTGTCTGTCACTGCGGCATCAACATAGGCGGAGTTGTAAACGTACCTGAAGTAGTAGAGTATGCTAAAACATTGCCAAACGTGGTTTATGCAGAGGCAAATGTTTACACATGCTCACAAGATACACAGAAACTCATTAAAGAAAAAATCCAAGAAAACAAGCTAAACCGTGTAATTGTAGCTTCATGCACCCCACGAACTCATGAACCACTATTCAGAGAGACAGTGCAAGAGGCTGGATTAAACCCATACTTATTTGAAATGACAAACATAAGAGACCAATGCAGCTGGGTGCACATGCATGAACCTAAAGAAGCAACGGAAAAAGCAAAAGACCTTGTGCGTTCAATTGTTGCAAAAGCTAAGCTTCTCAAACCATTGAAGAAACCACTGATAAATGTTACACCAACAGGCTTAATCATCGGCGGCGGAGTTTCAGGCATGACTGCAGCACTGGAGCTTGCAAAGCAAGGGTTTGAGGTGCATTTGGTTGAAAGAGAAAAAGAGTTAGGTGGACACTTGCGTACGCTTCACTATTTGCTGGGGGGTGAAGACCCTAAGGAAAAATTGAATACTCTCACTAATGCTGTGAAGGAAAATGAAAAAATCCACGTTTATTTAGGAGCAGAAGTTGCTGATGTGAACGGTTTTGTTGGCAACTTCAAATCTCACATTAAACTGCAGAATGGCGAAAAGAAAGAAATTGAACATGGAATAGTTATAGTGGCAACAGGCGCAGTGGAATACAAGCCCACAGAATACCTTTACGGCAAAGACCAACGAGTTATGACGCAGCATGAGTTGGAACAAACAATTGCAAATGGACAATTTAAGGCAAAAAATGTCGTCATGATTCAGTGTGTAGGAGCAAGAAATGAAGAAAGACCCAATTGTTCAAGAATCTGCTGCGGACAAGCAATCAAGAATGCATTGAAAATTAAGGAGATAAGTCCACAAACAGAAATTTACGTCCTATACAAGGACATGCGAGCTTACGGCTTCAAAGAAGACTATTACCGCGAAGCCGCAATTAAAGGAGTGCTCTTCATAAATTATGAAGATGAAAGAAAACCAAAAGTAACAAATGAAAATGGAAAGCTCAAAGTAACATTCTGGGAACCAGTAATAAAGGAAGAAGTTGAAATTGAACCAAACTTACTGGTTTTAAGTGCAGCAACAATTCCAAACCCAGACAATAAGCATGTAGCAGAAATGCTTAAGGTTCCATTAACAAAAGACGGCTTCTTTTTGGAAGCACACATGAAGCTTAGACCAGTAGACTTTGCAACTGACGGCGTTTTTCTCTGTGGAATGGCGCACTCACCAAAATATATCGATGAAAGCATAGCACAAGCTTGTGCTACAGCTGCAAGAGCAACCACAATACTTTCAAAATCCACACTTGAGATGGAAGGAATTATAGCAAATGTAAACGAAGATTTATGTAGCGGTTGTAGGATTTGTGAATATCTATGCCCGTACGGTGCCATCGAAATGAAAGATAAGGACGGCAAAATTACCGCACATGTAATTGAAGCCTTATGCAAAGGCTGTGGAGCCTGCGGCACAGCATGCCCCACAAAAGCAATCACTATGGGTCACTTCACAACAGAAGAGATACTTGCACAGGTTAAAGCTGCACTTGTAGAGGAGGTAACTGCATGAGCGAAAAAAATGGGTTTGAACCAAAAATAATTGGTTTTCTATGCAACTGGTGCTCCTATGCAGGTGCAGATTTGGCTGGAGTTAGCCGAATTCAATATCCACCTAACATACGCATTATCCGTGTAATGTGCAGTGGCAGAATAGACCCCACGTTTATTCTTGAAGCTTTCAAGGATGGCGCAGATGGTGTGCTTGTGGCTGGATGTCACTTGCCATCAGACTGCCATTATATTAGCGGGAACTTTAAAGCCTTAAGAAGAGTAACTCTTCTAAAAAGAGTCTTAGAAGACTTCGGAATTGAGTCCGAACGTTTGCGGCTGGAATGGGTCTCAGCCAGTGAAGGTGACAAATTTGCAGCAATTGTACGGGACATGGTGGAACAGATAAAAAAGCTTGGTCCGAGTCCACTTAAAAATTTGGAGGTTAAAAGTTAGTGTCCGAAACTGAAGAGAAGCGGATTAAAGCTTCTGAACTGGATCCTAAATTCAAGTATGAAATCGCAAAGATGCATGGAGGAGAAAAGTTGATGCGCTGTTTTCAGTGTGGAACATGCACATCAGACTGCCCAGTTGCAAGATTCAGTGAAACTTATAGACCGAGGCAAATAATCCGCATGGCACAGTTAGGCTTAAGAGAACGAGTATTAGGCAGCGATACATTGTGGTTGTGTGCTGCATGTTTCACTTGTACAGACCGTTGCCCACAAGATGTTGAAGTTGCAAGTGTCATACGTGTTTTAAGAAATTTGGCTGCTGAGAAAGGTTATATTCCGCAAGTATTCAAGGAGCAAGCGGCAAGCATCCTTGAATCTGGTTACGCTTACAAAATTCCCGAATTGAGAATAAAAAAGAGGGAAACATCAGGGCTTCCACCTTTACCAAAGGGCAATTCGGAGAGCATAAGGAAATCTCTTGAATGTGTAGGTTTTCTCAAATTTCTCGAAAGCTCGGGTGAGAAGAAATGAGTGGAAACAAAAACAAGTATTTGATGTTTCTTGGCTGTGCAATTCCCTATCGTGTGTCTGCTTATGAAATATCAGCACGCAAAATGCTTCAAAAATTAGGTGTAGAACTTGTTGAAATGCCAGAATTCAACTGCTGCGGGCTTCCACTTGACCCAGTCAGCCACGAAATGATGCTTATACTTGCAGCCAGAAACCTTGCATTAGCCGAACAAAAAGGCTTAAACATAATAGCCTTATGCCCAGGCTGTGCTGGCACCTTAAAGAAAGTTAATAAGATGTTGAAGGAAGATAAGGCATTAAGAGAGGAAATTAACAAGCATCTGAAAGAGGCTGGACTGGAGTTTAAGGGAACAATCAATGCAAAACATCTCATGCAAGTGTTAATTGAGGATGTGGGCTTGGAGAGAATAAAGAATTCTGTTGTTAAGCCGCTTACAATGCTTAAAGTTGCAGAGCACAACGGCTGCCACATTTTAAGACCTAAGGAGTACATAGGATTTGATGACCCAGAAGACCCTAAGACACTTAAGACGCTTATTGAAGCAACTGGTGCCACATGCTTAGATTACATGGATGAAACTGAATGTTGTGGTGCACCAAGCGTTGGTGTAAGTGACAAGGTTGCATTACAATTAGCTAGAGACAAGCTTAATCATATAAAAATGGTTGATGCAGAAGCCATGATAACAATTTGTCCATTCTGCCACATCATGTATGACACAAATGAATTACGCATTGAAAAAATGTTCAACGAAACCTATGGGATTCCCATACTGCATTATCCGCAATTGCTTGGGTTAGCCATGGGAATGTCACCAGAAGAGCTCGCATTTAACGAGCTTAGAGTTGATGTTTCAAAAATATTGAAAAAAGTTGTGGAGAGTGAAAATTAAATGGTTAAGGATAAATTGAAACTAGCATTCTATTGGGCTGCAAGCTGTGGCGGCTGTGAAATAGCGGTTTTAGATATAAACGAGAAAATACTTGATGTCATACAAATTGCAGACATTGTCTTCTGGCCCGTAGCCATGGACATAAAATACAGAGATGTTGAAGCCATGCCAGATAAGTACATTGACATCTGCTTCTTTAACGGTTCAATTAGAAACAGCGAACAAGAGCACATGGCCAAGCTTCTAAGACAAAAATCCAAAACACTGGTTGCTTTTGGTTCCTGCGCTCAAGAAGGATGTATACCAGGATTGGCAAATCTCCATAATCGCAAGGAAATTTTCACCAAAGTCTACTTGGAAAGCAAATCCATCTCAAATCCAAATGGAGTTATTCCACAGACCGAAACAAAAGTCAAAGAAGGCACTTTAGAGCTTCCAGAATTTTATGATACTGTAAGAACACTGGACCAAACGGTTGATGTTGACTATTATTTGCCTGGTTGTCCGCCGCCGGTTAAACTGATAGTGAATGCTATAGACGCTATAGCAAAAAATGCGCTACCGCCAAAAGGTTCAGTGCTTGCACCCTTAAAGTCTGTATGCGATGAATGCCCAAGAAAGAAGGAGAATAAGAAAATCTCCAAAATATACCGTGTTCACGAAAAAGTTCCAGAGCCAGAAAAATGCTTGTTAGAGCAGGGAATAATTTGTATGGGACCAGCAACACGCAGCGGATGTGGTGCCCAATGCTTGACTGTTGACATGCCGTGTACTGGTTGCGGTGGACCATGCCCAAATGTTCCTGAACAGGGTGCAGCAATGATTAGCGCTTTAGCTTCTATTCTAGGGTTAGAAGATGAGAAGGAGAAATACTCTGATGAGGATGTAGAAAAATTGTTAAGTCAAATTAAAGATCCAATCGGAACATTTTACATGTATTCATTGCCAGCTTCTATTCTTAGGAGGAAAGTGATGAAATAATGAAGGAAATACAAATAAACCCAATAACAAGACTGGAAGGCCACGGAAACATTTCAATATTTCTTAACAATACTGGAGAAGTGGAAAATGCTTACTTAAAAATTCCTGAGCTAAGGGGATTTGAGCAGTTCTGTGTTGGAAGAAGGGCAGAGCTTATGCCCATTCTAACAACGAGAATTTGCGGAGTCTGCCCCGTCGCACATCATTTCGCCTCAGCAAAGGCTTTAGATGCTGCATTCAATGTTGAGCCTCCACCTGCTGCAAAGAAGCTTCGAGAGCTTATGTATGCTGCGTACTTCATTTATGACCATATACTCCACTTTTACTATCTTGGCGGTCCAGACTTCGTTGTTGGTCCAGATGCTCCACCAGAAAAGCGGAATATTTTGGGTGTTATTGAAAAGGCTGGTTTGGATGTTGGCAAGGAAGTTATTAAGCATCGTGCTTATGGACAAAAAATGACTGAGCTTATCGGTGGCAAGGCAACGCATCCAGTTTGCGGTTTGCCAGGTGGTGTGTCAAAACCATTAAGCAAAGAAAACAGAGCTGAAATCGAGCGAATGGCTGAATCTACAGTGAAGTTTGCACAGTTTTCGCTTAAACTATTTCATGACATTGTTTTAGGTAACACTAAATATGTGGATTTGATTAAGAGTCAAAGCTACACGCTGAAGACTTATTATATGGGTTTGGTTGACAAAAACAACAAAGTTAATTTCTATGATGGCAAAGTACGGGTGGTTGATCAGAAGGCAGAAGAGTTTCTGAAGTTTGAGCCTCAAGAGTATTTGAACCATGTTACAGAGCACGTGGAAGAATGGTCTTACTCGAAAATGCCATACTTGAAGAAAATTGGCTGGAAAGGCTTGGTAGATGGCGCAGACAGTGGCATATACCGTGTAGGTCCGTTAGGTAGGCTTAACGCTTCAGAAGGCATGGCTACTCCGCTTGCACAGGCGGAATATGAGCTTATGTACAAGACTTTAGGTGGAAAACCCGTGCACAGCACATTGGCTTTTCACTGGGCAAGACTGATAGAGCTACAGTACGCAGCTGAAAGAGCATTAGAATTAGCGAGAGACCCAGAAATTACAAGCAAGGATGTACGAGCCACACCGGGTGAGCCAAGCGAAGGTGTTGGTATAGTAGAAGCTGCTCGGGGAACTTTGATTCATCATTACGTGTTGGATAAGGATGCATTAGTTAAAGATGTGAACATGATTGTTGCAACGACTAATAATTACCCAGCAATTTGCATGTCTGTTCGCGATGCAGCAAAAGGCTTGATTCACGGCGACAAAGTTGACCAAGGCTTATTAAATATGGTTGAGATGGCGTTTAGAGCTTATGACCCATGTTTTGCATGCGCAACACATTTTGCTGTTGGACAAATGCCACTTGCAGTGAGCATTTATAACAGCGAAAATAAACTAATTAAGACTGTGCAGCGGTAAACCTTTTCACTATCTTATTTTCATTGGCGGTTCACGTGTGACTGAAAAAGAATTGAAAAAATGGCTTTCTGACGCAGAAAAAATCGTCATTGCGGGCATTGGAAACCCTATTCGCATGGACGACTTTGTTGGCGTAAAAATAGTTCAGGATTTGCATGGAAAAGTGTCTGATAAGGTTTTGTTGATTGAATGTGAAACCGTTCCAGAAAGCTATTTACAGCAAATAATAGACTTCAGTCCAACACATATCCTTCTAATAGACGCTGCAATTTTAGGATTGAACCCGAGCGAAGCAAAACTTGTAAAACTAGAAGAACTGGCAAATTTTCCTGCTTTCACTACACATATGCTTCCTTTGCGCATCTTTTGTGAATATCTTGTCAAAATGACAAAGGCGAAAATCTCTTTACTGCTAATAGAACCAGAAAAAACTGATTTTGGTGAAGGCCTGACGCCTAAACTTGCAGATTTTGCAAAAAAGACCACGGAAATATTGGTTAGGTTACTAAATTAAAATCTTCGTCTCTTGCTTTTTTCTGTGCCACAGCTATATTCAACATTAAGGGTTTTGGCTAAGCGTTTCAATTCTTCTTCACTCATCCATTCTGTTTTTAAATACTGCAATATCCTTTTATCGCTTAATCCTAGACACTTTGCTTCTTCAACAGCTATGCGGTAGGCTTCTATCTCTGTTGGTCTATCCACATAGTCGAAATTATCGTCGAAAAGTGCCTTCCCATCCATAAACTGCTTGACATGCACAAGCTCGTGAATAACGTCAAGGTAAATGTCAACTAAATCTCCATTATTCAAATAATATGCGCTAATCAGCAGATGCCCATCATCATCGCTGACGCCCATATAGCCTCGTCTTCCAAAGAATTCAACTTTAAGATTGCGAAGCACTTCGTCTGTTTTCTCTCCGAAAATTTGTCTAACAGCTGCAACTTTCTCGAAACCCTTAAAATAATCCATAAATGAATGCATTGTAACTTTAGCTTCGCGTATAACCTTAACATTCAACTGCATTTTCATCCGAGCTCAGTTCCAAATTTTATTATCTTTCAGTAGAGCATCAATTGTTTAGTAAAAATTCATGTCAATTATAAGACTTTTTATACAGGAGCTCTCAAATTCCGTAATACACCATTAAGGATTTGCGTATGCACATGTTCTCAGTGAAGAAAATGTCGAATAAAGATTTCAATTTCGCTGTTCGCCTTACTGACACAAAGGATTGGGGATTTGTGGAAGATGATTTCCAATTTATGATGAAATTGGAGCCAGAAGGCTGTTTCACATTGTTTGAGAACTCTGAAAAAATTGGAATAATAACCTCAATAAGCTATGGAAGAATAGGCTGGTTTGGAAACCTAATCGTAGAAGAAAAACATCGAAGAAAAGGTGCAGCCTCACAATTGGTCAAGCATGTTGTCAACTACTTAACTGAAAAAGGTGCAGAAACAGTGGGCTTATACTCTTACATGGATACCATACCTTTCTACGAGAAGCTCAGCTTCAAATATGACTCCAAATTCACAGTGCTAGAGGGAAAAGCCTTCAAATCCCATGCTGAATGCAACATTAAAAAGGCGAAAAAAGAGGATTTGCAGACAATCATTAATTATGACTGCTCATGCTTGAACGCATCGAGGAGAAAGTTGTTGGAAGCAATTTTCCACAATGCTAATAACTTGTGCTATTTTTCTACTGAACATAAGCAAGTGCGCGGGTATATTATGGCAAAGGTTTACAATGGCTTAGCTGAAATAGGACCTTTAATTTGCAATCGAGAACGCAACGACATCGCCATAAACCTCATTAAAACAGTTTTAAATGAAATTGAAGGCTTTGATGTGACATTTTGCATTCCAGAAAAGGAGTCAACGATAAAAAATTTTCTCAACAAATCGGGAATCAGCAAACGTTTCAATGTTGCCAGAATGTTTTTGAAACCAACAAGCATTAAAGACTGCATTTACATTGCGGAATCTCTAGAGCGAGGCTGAAGCCTAATTGTCTGCTGATAATTTAGCAAAAATACTAGTCACAGACTTTCTCAAATGCTCATGGCAAAGCATAGAAGTGCTAGTCAACGAACTTGCAAACTTTAAGGAAAAAGATGACGCATGCAAAAAGAGAAATGTTAACCTTTTCTACTTTAAAAATGGACAAAAAATCAACATTACCATGGAAGGGTGGCATTTTTTCCTCAGAACTTCAGTTGAATATTCAAATCCCCAGTTAACTGTGGAAGAGGCTCAAGGAATTATTGCAGCTCGGCTGCTGGAGGCTTGTGGAAACCATTTCTACGCAACTGGACTTCATGAAACGGATAGTAGAGATGTTGAGGAAATATGTGAACGACTTAAAAGACCACCAATTGGCTTTATTGTTCCCTTTCTGCTTAACACTGATGACATTGAACCCGATAGATATTCTATGAATCCACTCAAAGACTCAATCGTTGCAAGTGGCCAAAGCGCATTTCCTGTAGCCTCAGTAACGACAGAAAAATTAGAGATTGACCAGAAATTTGCTCAAAAATACGAAGGCTCACTAATTTGCAAAGACGAAATAGAACTAATAAAATATCAACTTGCGCACAACACCAACTATATGGATATGGTGGATGCAGTAAAATATGAGCTTATGGAAAAATTCTCAAAATCTTTCGGAATCAACCTTAACTTATATGCAATGCGTATGCCAATTGCGGTTATGCAGAATGAGCCACTAGAAGGATTATTACATTACATCATGCGTGAGGTGCACAGGGACTACGAGGCTGTGGAGCGTGTTTACAATTGTGTAGGCAGAAGCATAAAAAATCGAACAACACTGCTCACAATTCCACATTCACAAAAAGGTTTCGGTTCAAAACGTGCAGCAAAAGGAAAAATATACTTCGATGGAAAGGCTTTGAAAAGCGTCAAAGTGGATTATGAAACAACCCTGCTTTATCCTAATGCAATTGACCCTGCAGACATCAGCATTGCAAGAGCTGATGACCATTTCATAGTTGACGGCAGCAAGCTTGCCAATTACAGTTACGTTGAAACGCCTTCTTCGCCACAATTCTTTCTATACATGTTAGCTTCGCCAGAAAATGCAGCTTTATGGCATGGCATAGGAGCCTTCGGCGCCTCGCAACTTGTGAAAAGCTACATAACAGTGCGATTTGCATGCAATAGAGGCACATTAATAAAAAATCTCAAGGAGAAATATGGCATATACGCAGAGATTCCGCTACAATTTAATCTAGTGCCAGAGCACATGTGGGCACACCCAACACATCATAACATTGACGCAAGCATAGGCTGTGTAGCAAATTTGAGCGACTTGACGCAAAGAGGCATGAAAGTGGAAAGCCTTCCCGCCTCAAAGTTCATCCGCGAGTGATTCAAAATGTTGTTTAGACAAATCAAACAATATGGCGACAATTTCTCCTACATAATTGCTGACGAAACAACGAACGAAGCGGCAGTTGTTGATCCGAGTTTTAACGCAGAAGCGATAATGCCACTTTTAAAGGAAAAGTTTCAGTTAAAATACATTCTTAACACGCATGGTCATAGCGACCACACAGCAGGTAACGAAGAAATTAAACATGCCTTTGGCGCTAAAATAGTTGCTCACAAGCTATCAAACATCAACAAAGACATTAGTGTAGATGATGGTGACATAATAATGATTGGCAAAATTCCCATAAAAATCATTCACACGCCAGGACACACTCGTGACAGCATATGCCTTCTCGTGAATAACAGGCTGATACTTACTGGTGATACGCTTTTTGTTGGAGAATGTGGTAGAACCGATTTGCCTGGTGGAAGCCCAGAAGAAATGTACAACAGCCTTTTCAACAAATTGATGATGCTTAATGATAGCGTGTTGGTTTATCCCGGGCATGATTATGGTTTAAAGTCATATTCAACAATTGGGATTGAAAGAAAAACAAATTATACACTTGAGAAACGCACACTTGAGGAGTTTATAGAGTTTATGAGAAGTTGATGTGTGTCTAGAAAATGGAAAAATTGGGATGCTATTAATGATTATTTGGTTTTCATGACTTCTTGGAATAGTTTCTTGGTTGCTGTAAATCTTGCTTTCTGCGCCAGAACGTCAGCGGTAACTAAGTCTAAGGCTTCTTCCGGACACCATTTAACACATTGTGGTTCGCCTTTATCTTTGCATAAATCGCAGACGTAAACAACTTTGGTCTCTGGATGCAGCATAATAGCTCCATAATCACATGCTTCAATACACCATCCGCAACCGTTGCACTTGTCCTTATCTACATTTATCAAACCAGTTTCTTCAGACTGTGTTAAGGCATCTCTTGGACATGCTGCAACACAAGGCGGGTTTTCACAAAGCCTGCATGTAATTGAAATGTTTACGAGAGGATTTAGTCGGACAACTCTTATTCTTGATTTCAACGGGTTAAATGCCTTCTCCTTCTCCCAAGAGCAAATATACTCGCATACTTGACAGCCTACACATTTGTCTGGGTCTGCGGAAACGAATTTTCTCTCGTGAATCTTCACCATTGTCTATTCCTCCGCCTTCTTCTCAACTAATTGAATCAAATCGTCCATACCCAGCTCTTTCAATTTGGCTATTGTTGGTACGCCTTCTCTTGTCCATCCACGTGCCTCATAGTAATCATCTAGGAGCAAGTCTAATTCTTCTTGTGTTACGTAGGCTCCTTTAGATGGCCCCTCATCTGGAACTGGTTCGTTCATAACTTTCCATGGCAAGTTGTCATCTTTTCTGCTTAAGCCTTCTCTGATGTTGAACAGTCTTGCCACATTGTTTATTCTTTCACCAGCTCTTTTCATCTCTTCAGCCGTAATGTTTGCGCCTGTTACTAAATTGTAGAGTTTAGTCATATCCTCAAGCTCCTTGTAATATGTTCCCCTCGAGAATTTGCATACAATTAAAGAATCAATGAGCGTGTACATGTCCTCCATGTCCTTAACCATTTTCCCTCTGCCCTTTTCAGCTTTTAACCGGTTGACTTTTCCTTTCACATCAAAAGCATAAGCCCCATGTCTATTATGATCTGCACCCCGGAAGGAAACAGCAAAACCTAATGCGGCAGTTTTGAGAGCACGAAGGTCATAGCCAGTTATCTCAACACCTTTAATGTGTTGAGCAAGTTTTTCTGCACCCTTGCCAATTTTTTCCGCAGCAACTTTTACGCCTTCGGCAAGTATGTCGCCTATGCCTTCTCGTTTGCCCATTTTCTCGATAAGCTTTACTAATGCTTCACAGTTGCCAAAGCGTGCATCAATCCCATCCATATCTTCTTGAGTTAATATGCCACGTTCATAACAGTCCATAGCAAATCCAACAATTGCACCTGCACTTATCGCATCAATTCCATAATAATTGGACAAGTCCATTCCCTTTATGATAGCGTCAAGACGATCTATACCACAGTATGGTCCCAAAGCCCACAAAGGCTCATACTCCATTCGCGTCATAGTGCCCTTGTATGGTCCCTCATCAACGACGCAAACATGCTCACATCGCATTGCACATGAACTGCAACCAATAATTTTGGCAACATACCTCTCGTTTAGGGCTTCACCACTTACTTTTTCTGCACCTTCGAAAGTAGCATTGTTATAGTTTCTTGTAGGCATACAATGCAGAGAATTGTGCACAAGAACGTTTTCTGGAGTGCCTAACGTTCGATATTTCTGTGTTGCTGGTCCTTTCATTCTTTCATGAAACTCTTTAACATACTCCATGAATTCGTCTGGCTTAGCAACTGTTACATCATGTGTTCCGCGCAAGGCAATTGCCTTTAAATTTTTCGAACCCATAACAGCACCCATTCCAGTTCTGCCAGCGGCTCGAGTCTTCTCGTTAATTATGCATGCTACACGGGCAAGTTTTTCTCCAGCGGGACCGATGGCTGCAACGCGGATGTAATAGTCGCCTAACTCTTCCTTTATAATATCCTCTGTTTCTGCAGGTGATTTACCCCACAAGTGAGAGGCATCCAAAAGTTGAACTGAATCATCATCAATCCAAACGTAGACTGGCTTTTCCGCTTTCCCCTTGAAGATTACAGCGTCATATCCAGCCCTCTTCAGCTCTGTCCCAAAAGAACCATGCGATTTGGATTCGCCAACGCCAAAGCTTTGCGGGGATTTGGAAACAAAAGCATGCCCATTTCCACCTGTTGGCCACACGGTGCCAGATATTGGTCCTGTTGTTAGAATCAATGGATTTTCGGGACTGAAAGGGTCAACCCCAGCTTTAGAGTGATCCAGCCAAAGCCTTATGCCTAAGCCTATTCCACCAATGTATTTTTTGGCGTATTCCTCGTTTAAAGGTTCTACGTGAGTTTTTCCAGTTGTTAAGTCTATGTGAAGAATTCTTCCTGCGTAACCAAACAAGTATTTTTCCTCCATGCATAGCGCATTTTTGAGAGAAGTATAACATTTGTCCAATAAATATATTAATGTATCTGCATAGGCAAACAAAATTTGCGAAGAGAAGGATATTTTGAAGCTTTTTACTATCTGCTAAGTAAAAAAGAAAAGGTAATTTAGAGAGGCTTAGATTGCTTCTTTCAGAAGTTCCAGTATGTCTCTCACTATGATTTTATTCTCTACGTCAAGCACTTTCACTGCATCTTCCAAAGTGGTTATGCAGAATGGACAAGCTACAGCTATTATGTCAACACCAAGCTCTAAAGCTTCTTTAATCCTGTCAACACAAGGCCGTTTTTCTGAAGGCGCCTCTTCTGTCCAGACTCTTCCTGCACCCCCGCCACAGCAAAAGCTACTTTGTCTATTTCTTTTCATTTCTACTAATTCCAAACCATTTATAGATTGTAAAATCTGTCTCGGTGCATCATATACTTCGTTGCGTTTGCCGAGAAAGCATGGATCATGGTAAGCAACTTTTTTCTTTAACGCTTTAGAAGGTTTTATTTTGCCTTGTTTGATTGCTTCTGATAAGAATTGCGTGTAATGCTGGACGTTAAGTTTTTCATCGATGTATGGCTTATCATTCTTAAATGTGTTGTAGCAGTGCGGTGAAAGTGTAACTATTGTTTCTGCTTTGAATTTTTTGAACATTTCAATGTTGTGCATGGCAAGTTCTTCAAAAAGTCCCTTTTCACCCATTCTTAAAATGTGATCTCCGCAACACCATTCTTCTGTGCCCAAAGTTGCATAAGTGATGCCAAGTTTGTCGAATATTGAAGCCATGGTTCTGGCGATTTCTCTGTTTCTAAGATCATAGGTTGTTGAACAGCAGACGAAAAGGAGAACGTCGGCATTTGCCGTTTCTGGAAAAGTTTTAACGTTTAACCCTTCAGCCCAATCCATTCTCTTGCTTTGAGGTGTTCCCATTGGATTGTGGTATTTGTAGACGCTTTCAAGTACATCTTTGACAGTTCTCGGAATGTTTCCAGATTCTACCAGAAGCGAATGATCGTTAACTATTGCGTTTGCACAATTAACCAGTTTAGGACAGAAGAGTGTACATGAATTGCATTGAGTGCACAGCCATACATTGTCTGCCATAGGCCTAAGCCGTTCATTTGAGCCTTCATCTCTGGAATCTGTGATAAACCTGTAATTCGCTGTCAGGGTTGCTGGTCCAAGAAATCTCTCATCTATTGCAGCTGGACATGCTGAATAGCATATTGAACATTTTATACATAGTGTGAAATCCCAATATTTTTTAAGGTCCTGCGGCATTTGCGAAAACTCTTCAATCTTCTTCAGCACATCTTCTGGCTTTATCAGATACATTTTAATTTTCTTAAGTGCATTGAAGAAGGGTTGTATATCAACAACTAAGTCCTTTATAACTGGAAAATTCGCTATAGGCTCAATTGTTAGGGAATCAGCCTCTAAATGCAGCACTTGCGTGTAGCATGCAAGCATTGGTTTTCCATTAACATTAATTGCACAACTTCCGCAGATTCCCATTCTACATGAATGTCTAAACGTAAGCGTCTCATCCAAATTATCCTTAATATAAAGCAAAGCATCCAGCAAAGTTGTTCCTTTCCGAATCGGCACCTTGAAAGTTGATATATAATGTCTTTGGCTTTGCGGGTCAAAACGGCTTATTTTAAATTCAACAATCTTCTCAACTTTAACACTCATAATTGCACTCTCCTAATAAGTTCTTGCAACAGGCGACCACTTTGTTATCGTTACAGGGATGTATTCAAGTCTTGGACCATCTTTCGTGTAATACGCCAATGTGTGCTTCAGCCAGTTTTGGTCGTCACGCTTCGGATAATCAAGCCTTGAGTGTGCACCACGTGATTCTGTTCTAGGAATTGCGCTAACGATTGTAACTTCCGCTAAGTCAAGCATAAAATCAAGTTGCAATGCGCTTAGAAATCCAGTGTTAAAGTCTTTTCCTTTATCCTCAACTTTTATGCTTTTAAATCGCTGTTTAAGTCCCCTTATTTCCTTTAGTGCAGATTGAAGCATGTCGCCTCTGCGGTATATCCACACATTCTCATTCATTACACGTCGCATTTCATCCCTTATAATGGGCACTCTTTCAGTTCCTTCGCTCCCTAATATTCCATCAAAAACCCTTTTTTCCTCTGCAGAAAACTTCTCCTTTGGAATCTCACGAAGCGTGTTTTTAGCTGCATATTTTGCTGCTTCTTCACCAGCCACGGTCCCGAAAACCAAGCATTCAGCTGTTGAGTTAGTGCCAAGCCTATTTGCACCATGTACGCTGATGCATGAACATTCGCCTGCAGCATACAAGCCAGCGACTGGTGTTTCAGCTTTAACATTAGCCTTAATTCCTCCCATTGAATAGTGTGCTGCTGGACGTATCGGTATGTACTCTTTAACAGGGTCTACTCCACCAAGTTTTATTGCGACGTCGCGAATTAGTGGCAGTCTTTCGTTAATTTTCTCTTCGCCCAAATGTGTAAGGTCTAAAGCTATGTAAGGTCCATAAGGTCCTTCTAATCCGCGTCCCTCAAGAATTTCAGTTTGCTCAGCCCTTGAAACTACATCACGTGGAGCCAATTCCATCTTTTCTGGTGCGTACTTTTTCATGAAACGTTCACCTTTAGAATTAAGCAAGTATCCTCCTTCTCCTCTTGCACCTTCAGTAATTAACACGCCTGATGGAACAAGTCCTGTTGGATGGAACTGCACAAATTCCATGTCTTCTAATGGTGCACCTGCACGATAAGCCATTGCCATGCCGTCACCTGTGGTTGTGTGTGAGAAAGTTGTGAATTCATATATGCGTTCATGTCCGCCCGTTGCCATTACAATGGCTTTTGCAGCTAATGCTTCCATTTTACCTGTTACCATTTCTATTGCTGTTAAGCCAATAGCCCTATTATCTTCTACAATTATTGAGGTCGCGAACCATTCTTCATAGAATTTTATGTTTGAGTATGACGTGGCTTTGCCGTAAATTGCATGCATTTCGTGAAATCCTGTCATGTCTGCTGCAAAACACGCTCTGGGATAGGTGTGTCCACCGAAAGGTCTTTGGTCAATTTTTCCGTCTGGAGTGCGGCTCCAAGGGCATCCCCAATGTTCTGTTAAGACTATTTCTTTTGGTGCTCGTCTAACAAAAAATTCTACGGCATCTTGGTCTGCAAGATAATCTGCGCCTTTCACAGTGTCAAAAGCATGTAAATCAAAGGAGTCTTTTTCGCGCATGACAGCGGCTGTTCCGCCTTGTGCACAGACGGAATGTGAACGTAATGGGTGGTGCTTCGAGAGGACGGCGATGTCAAGTTTATCGTTATATTCTGCTGCAGCTACTGCAGCTCTCAACCCAGCTAAGCCTGCTCCGACAATAATTATGTCATGAGTGCTCTTTTCCATTTTTGCCTTTCACCTAAACCTTGCATTTTTGAAGATAAGTAGGTTTAAGCTTCTATGCTTTATAGTTTTTCCAAATCTTTTGCTTGTTTAACCTGTAATTTATTGAAGTAATTAGTTGGACGTAAAGTGTAAATAACCACTTCTGATAAAGAATACATGGGAGACTAGTTGGTTAAGAGGAGCAGGTTAGCTTTACAGGCCGCAATAGCTTTAGTTTTTATTACTAATGCGTCTGCGATTGCTTGCTGGGTTAGTTTACAAAATGCTTTTTTGGCTACGTTCTCTTTTCTTATGTCACTACCTTTTGATATGTACTTGTTTTATCTTCTCTTGATTATTAGGAGAAAGCCGCAGTATCCTTTGGTACCGCCCGAGGGAAAATGGGATATGTATCTTCCACGAACTGACATTCCACGACCTATAATTGCGGATTCTCGTGAAATTGAGGAAAAGAAGCGAAAATTTGCTAAAGTAAACAAAATGACTCGCAAGAAAATGGTTCGCAAGAAGAAATAGCATGTGTAAGAAACGTTTATAACGTGTTTAACATGCCTTTTAATGTTCTATTAGGGGAGGTTAAAAGTGAAATGTTCATTGGTGTGGACCATATTGGTGTTGCCGTAAAAAATTTAGATGAGGCTATTAGGGTTTACCGTGATGTTTTAGGCTTCAAGCTTGAGGGAATTAATGTTCTGACCGAGCGAAAGGTTAAGGTGGCATTCTTCTCTACTGGTGGCGAAACGCAAATCGAGCTTTTGGAGCCGTTGGGCAATGATAGTCCAGTGGCAAAGTTTCTTGAAAATCGTGGAGAAGGCATTCACCATTTTGCTGTTAAAGTTAAAGATATTGAAGTCGCTTTGGATGAGTTTAAGCGCAATGGCATAGTGCTTGTGGATGATAAACCGCGAGCTGGCGCTGAAGGAAAAAGAATCGCTTTCATTCACCCGAAAAGTACTATGGGTGTGCTTCTGGAGCTTTGTGAAGAACCGTGTCAACAAAAATAAGCGTAGACAAGTTTCAGGAAGGTTTGAGGACTAAGCGTTTAGGGAGAAAGATTTTTTTCAGTCACGAAATTGGTTCAACGAATGAGTGGGCCAAAGAATTAGCTATGCTTGGTGCTTCTGAAGGAACTGTTGCGTTAGCAGAAATTCAAACAGCTGGGCGCGGGAGACAGGGGAGAGAATGGATTTCGCCTAAGGGTGGATTGTATTTTTCTGTTATTCTTAAGCCTAAACTTAAGCCAGATGAGGCTGTTAAACTGGTTTTTGTGGCTAGTGTGGCTGTTGCTGAGGTTCTCCGTGAACTGTATGGTTTAGAAGTGGAAACTAAGTGGCCAAACGATGTGCTTGTGAATGGGCGTAAGATTTGTGGCATACTTTCAGAAATGAATACGAAGAATGAAATTGTGGATTTTGTTGTGGTTGGCTTAGGTGTCAATGCCAATTTTGATGTTAAGGAAGTGTTGCCAAAAATGTTGCGGGAAAATGCTACTTCGCTTATGGTTGAGCTTGACAAGAAGATTCAGTTAGAGGTTTTGTTTAGAGCTTCGCTGGAAAAGTTGGAGAGTCTCTATGATTTGTTCCAGAAGAATGGTTTTGGTTCAATTTTGGAAAAGTGGAAGAAACATGCGGGTTTTCTTGGTAAGTGTGTAGAAGTGACAGGTGGAAATGAATTTTTTGTAGGTATGGCTTTGGATGTTGAAGATGACGGCGGATTAACTATTAAACTTGAAGATGGAACAATTAGGCACGTTTTTGTCGGCGATGTTTCTTTGCAGCGAAAATCAAAATAGACTCTACTTTGGCGGTTTTTTAGTTATGTAAAAGCCTCGTTTTTCCAGTTGTTCAAGCAGTTCTTTTGGTTCTGGATACCATTGTCCCCATTTGCGGGAAATGTGCTCTGTCCAACTGTAATTGCCATAGGTGAATGTTTCTTCACGGTTCTTAACTTCTAATGGGATTTTTGCATTCATTTTATGATAATAATCCTGCACCAAGTAGCCTTCATCCATCTGCTTCATAGCCTTTGAAATCAATTCTTCACCTAAGTCTGGATATGTATTTTCAAATAATGTGAACTCCATTGGGTAGCGTGGTCTCGGCGGCGGATCTTCTGCTGGATAACCCATAGCTAACTGCACAAGTGGGAAGACTCGTTTTGGCAAGTGATATTCTTCTGCGATTTTTTCTGCACGAAACATGGCGCTTCCAAGGAAGCAGCTTCCCAGCCTAAGGCTTCTGGCGGCTATTACCATGTTTTGTGCCATGTAAGCGGCATCTTGAATCCCGAAAAACAAAAGTGTTAAATCGTTTGTCACAATTTTCCAGTTTCTCTTAGCCATTATCTTTTCAAACTTGTGGTAATCAACGCAAATAGTGAACAGTAACGGTGCTTTGAAAGGGTTCCGCTCTCTTTTGCGTGAAAGTAACACGCTGTAGGCTTGTGATGCAAAAGGTGCTTGTTGACCAGCTCGTACAATTGTTCTAATTATTTCATCTGATGGCATTTCATCCTTATACTTGCGAATAGACTTATGCTCAAGCATAGTCTGAATAACAAGATTCTTTTTCATTACATCATCTTTACGTTCAAATCCATGATTCCGCAAATATATGACTTTCCGTATGTTCTAAATATCCCTTCAAGCAATACTACTGAACAAACCTGAGGGATATAATTGACTGGAATTAAGGAGCCTAGTGTTGATGAGAAGATTAAACGTTTACGTGAGTTAAGTGAGCAAGCTGAACTTGGCGGTGGACGGAAGCGTATTGAAGAGCAGCATGCTAAAGGCAAGTTAACAGCCCGTGAACGCATTGAGCTTCTGCTTGATTCTGGAAGCTTTAATGAACTTGACAAGTTTGTGGTGCATCAGTGCACAGAATTTGGCATACAAGACAAAAAATTTCTCGGCGACGGCGTACTAACTGGCTATGGCACAATAGACGGCAGACTTGTCTATGTATTTAGTCAAGACTTCACGGTTTTCGGCGGTTCTCTTGGTGAAATGTTTGCAAAAAAAGTCTGCAAGCTCATGGATTTGGCATTGAAAACAGGTGCGCCAGTCATAGGTTTAAATGATTCTGGCGGTGCACGCATACAAGAAGGCGTCGCGAGCCTAGCTGGTTATGGCGACATTTTCTTCCGCAATGTCATAAGCTCGGGTGTAGTCCCGCAAATAAGCGCTATTATGGGTCCATGTGCAGGCGGAGCCGTTTATTCGCCAGCTTTGACTGATTTTATAATTATGGTGGACAAAACAAGCCACATGTTCATCACAGGTCCAGATGTGGTTAAAGCGGCGTTGGGACAAGAGGTTACGTTTGAGGAGCTTGGCGGTGCAATGGTGCATTCACAAAGGAGCGGTGTGGCGCATTTTATTGCAAAAGATGAAGAGCATTGCATCAAATTGATTAAGAAACTGTTAAGCTATTTGCCGAGTAATTATCTTGAAGACCCACCAGCAGTAGAGCCAACTGATGACCCGAACCGCACAGAAGAAGCATTAGCACATATGCTTCCAGACGACCCAGACAAGCCATACGACGTAAAAGAGGTAATAACTCGCGTAGTGGACAATAGCGAATTCTTCGAAATTCAGCCTCTTTGGGCTCAAAACATAGTAATAGGCTTTGCAAGACTGAATGGCAAAGTCATTGGCATTGTTGCCAACCAACCAACACATTATGCTGGTGCATTAGACATATACAGCAGCATGAAAGCTGGGCGTTTCATACGCTTCTGCGACTGCTTCAACATTCCAATAATCACATTCGTAGATGTGCCAGGTTTCCTACCAGGCTTAGAGCAGGAACACGGTGGCATAATCAAGCATGGTTCAAAATTGCTATACGCCTATTGCGAGGCTACGGTGCCAAAAATCACAGTGATACTGCGCAAAGATTATGGCGGAGCTTATGACGTTATGGGCAGTAAGCATTCAGGCGCAGACATTAACTATGCTTGGCCAACTGCTGAAATCGCCGTGATGGGTCCGCATGGAGCGATTAACATAATTTTCCGAAAGGAAATTGCTGAAGCCAAAGATCCTGAGAAGAAACGTATGGAACTTGTAAGCGAATACCGCCAAAAATTTGCTTCACCTTACATTGCTGCGCAGAAAGGCTACATAGACGAAGTGATTGAACCAGCAGAAACCAGACCAAAACTGATCAGTGCACTCGAAAGTTTGATGACTAAGCGTGAACAAAGACCGACAAGAAAACATGGAAACATACCACTATAAGCAAAAAATACATTCTGTAAATGAAGGCTTCATTAATGAAGAAAACAGAAATACTAACACGGAATATGATAATTCAAACTTTTATCGACACATTGAAACCACTTGATTATGTTCATGCTTTCTATGAGGGAGGCGCAGTAGCCTTCAACCACATCGACTAATGGTCTGATCTCGACCTATACATAGTTGTAGATGACGAAAAAGTAGATGAAACATTTCTTGTAGCAGAAAGAGCACTGAAAACATTGTCTCCTATAAAACAGAAACTTGCCATTCCACAATTGCCATGGCCTGGGGTCTCCCAAGCTTTTTACAAGTTGGAAAAGGCAAGCGAATATTTGCTCATAGACCTTGCCATCCTAAAGCTTAGCAGTCCAGAAAAGTTTTTAGCGCCAGAGATACATGGCAAAGTTATATTCTATTTCAACAAGAATGACAAAATTAAGCCTGAGCCATTTTATAAAGAAGAGTTTTCTCAGAAATTGCAGGCAAGGTCAGAACGACTCCAAGCAAGGTTTGCAATGTTCAATAATTTTGTACTAAAAGAGTTGAATAGACGTAATTATCTTGAAGCCATAGAGTTATACCATGCTCTCACACTTGCCTCACTGGTAGAGGCTTTACGGATAAAGTATAACCCGTTTCACTATGACTTTAAAATGCGCTACGTCCACTATGAACTTCCAAAAGAAATTGTTCAGAAACTCACTAGCCTAAGTTTTATTAAAGACGAGAAAGACTTGAAAGAAAAATACGAGAAAGCAAGCAGATGGTTCCAAGAGATAATTTCAAAAATCAACTTTTAAAAGAAGCAACGCAGCAAAAAGCACCTAAATGATTTAATATGGCTTTACCCACCCTTTTCTACTCTCAAGTTCAATCTATAATAAGGGAGTCTAGATGCCTCAGAGCAAGCCAGTTAAAATCACTGACACAACATTCCGCGATGCTCATCAAAGCCTTATGGCTACAAGAATGCGCACAGACGCAATGCTGCCCATAGCAGAAAAAATTGACAAAGTAGGCTTCTTCTCGCTTGAAATGTGGGGAGGAGCAACATTCGACGTTGCAATACGCTTCTTAGCTGAAGACCCCTGGGAACGCATACGCACACTCAAACAACACATAAAGAAAACGCCGTTTCAAATGCTATTGCGCGGGCAAAATGTAGTTGGTTATCGCAATTACCCAGACGATGTCGTCATAAAATTCGTGGAAAAAGCGGCAGAAAACGGCATAGACATATTCCGTGTGTTTGACGCATTAAATGATATTCGCAACATGGAAGTAGCCATAAAAACAGTCAAAAAATGCAATAAGCATGCTCAAGGCACAATTTGTTACACGATTAGTCCAGTTCACACAACAAAATATTATGTGGCATTCGCCAAAAAACTCGCTGAATTAGACTGCGACAGCATATGCATAAAAGATATGGCAGGTATGCTTGCACCAAAACCAGCCTACGAGCTAATAACAGCCCTAAAAAAAGAAGTAGGCTTACCAGTGCATCTGCATTCGCATAGCACAAGCGGAATGGTTATGATGACCTATTTCCACGCTTGCGAAGCCGGCGTAGACATACTTGATACGGCTTTTTCGCCATTAGCATGGGGCACCAGCCAACCACCAGTGGAGTCAGTAGTTGCAGCATTAAAAGGAACACCATATGACCCATGCCTCGACTTGGAACTTCTAAACGAAATTGCAGAATACTTTAGGGAATTACGCGAGAAATATTATGACCAATTAAAGCTCATAGACCCGAAAGCAGAACGAGTTGACGCCTCAATAATTGTTCATCAAATCCCGGGTGGAATGTTCAGCAACCTTCTCGAACAATTAAGAGAACAAAAAGCCGAACATCGCCTAAAAGAAGTTCTTGAAGAAGTTCCAAAAGTAAGAAAAGAGCTTGGCTATCCACCCTTGGTTACGCCTACAAGCCAGCTTGTTGGAATACAAGCAGTTTTAAACGTTATTTCCGGCAAACGCTACAGTATCGTGCCAAAAGAGATAAAAGATTATGTAAAAGGCTTTTATGGAAAACCGCCAGCTCCAATTGACACTAAAGTGAAAAAGAAAATAATAGGCGATGAAGAGTCTATAACAGCGCGTCCCGCAGACCTTTTGGAACCAATGTTGGATAAGATACCAGATGATGTGAAACCCCTTATAAAAAGCGAAGAAGATGAGCTCACTTATGCACTTTTTCCACAAGCAGCTGTAGAATTCTTCAAAAAGAGAAAAGCCAAGAAGGAAGAGGCAAAAAGCGAAATTCCACCAAAAAGACTTATAGAACTTGAGGAAGTTGCCGCAATTTCAACTGCAATAGCTGCTTATCTGCAAAGCTCACAGGAAACAAAGGCGTTAATACCAATTAAACCAAAAGGCACAATTTCAAATTGGGTTTTGGCTGGAAGACAAAGCCTAACAGAAAATGGTGCATAAAAATGCCAACCTATGAAATTTTCATAAACGGTAAGCCGAAAAAAATTGAATTAACAAAGACCAGCGAAACAATTTTCAACGTGAAAATTGACGGTAAAATAGTAAATGTCGAATTGCACAGAAACGAGGCAGATGCAGAAAAACAATTTTCAATAAAAATAGGCGATAAAAAATACAAAATAAAACTGCCAGAACTCAACCGAGAAAAACCTTTCCAAATAAAAACTGAAGAAGCCATATTCAATGCAGAAATAAAAACGCCCTCCATAAGAAGGGCATCAAACACTTTCGAAACAACACCTTTAAACCCAATAAAGAAAACTACAGTACAAAAACAAATTGTGGAAGGCGCAGTAACTGCACCTATGACTGGCAAAATCATCTCAGTTAAAGTTAAAAAAGGAGAAAAAGTGGAAATGGGCCAAGCGTTATGCATCATTGAAGCAATGAAAATGGAAAATGAGATAAACGCCCCAAAAGCGGGCATAATTCAGGAAGTGAATGTTGCTGCAGGCGCTTCAGTTAGCGAAGGCGAAGTTCTCTTCGTCATAGGCTAGAAAATTGTTGAAGGCTTATACTCTCCAAAAACTTCTCGGAGAACATTGCAAACCTCGCCTAAAGTGGCATATTCCTTCACTGCATAAAGCACTGAACCCATGAGATTTTCATTCTCTCTTTCCGCAGCTCTGCGCAGATTGTTTAAGGCTTCGTTTACCTTAGCTTGGTTTCTCTGCCTTTTAATATGCTTCAGTCTTTCAAAAAGTTGCTTCTCAATTTTCGGATCTATTTGCAAAATCTTAATGGGAATTTTTTCTTCAGTCAAGAATTCGTTCACGCCGACAACAATTCGTTTTTTGCTCTCAACCTCTTTCTGATAGCGATAGGCACTTTCAGTTATCTCTCGTTGCATGAACCCTTTTTCAATAGCAAAAACCGCACCTCCCATAGCGTCAATCTCCTCAATATACTTCAAGGCTTTAGCTTCAATCTCATTCGTTAAATACTCAACATAATAGGAACCAGCCAGAGGATCTACAGTGTCCACAACACCGCTTTCATAGGCAATAATCTGCTGAGTCCTAAGCGCAACAAGCACTGCTTCATCACTTGGCAGTGCATACGCCTCATCAAAAGAGTTTGTATGCAAGGATTGGGTTTCACCTAAAACCGCAGCCAATGCATGAAGCGTAGCCCTAACGATGTTGTTGTAAGGTTGCTGAGCAGTAAGCAAAACACCAGAAGTTTGAGTGTGAAACCTTAACATCCAAGAAGCAGGGTTCTTGGCTTTGAACCGTTCACGCATAATTCTAGCCCATAATCTCCGAGCAGCACGGAATTTGGCGATTTCCTCGAAAAAGTTGTTATGTGCAGCAAAAAAGAAGGACAACCTGCCAGCAAACCTATCCAGGTCTAAACCACGCTCTATAGCAGCTTGTACATAAGCAATTGCATTTGCCAGTGTGAATGCAACTTCCTGCACTGCAGTGGCTCCAGCCTCGCGAATATGATAACCACTTATGCTTATCGTATTCCATTCTGGCATATGCTGCGAGCAATATTCAAAAATGTCAGTAACCAGCCGCATTGAAGGCTTAGGTGGGAAAATGTACATGCCACGTGCAACATATTCCTTAAGAATATCATTCTGCACTGTTCCACCAAGTTTAGACTGGTCAACTCCCTGTTTTTGTCCTACTGCAATGTACATGGCAAGTAAAACATTCGTTGGCGCATTAATAGTCATAGAAGTCGTAATCTTGTCAAGCGGAATGTCATCAAAAACAATTTCCATATCCTGCAAAGTGCTCACGCTTACACCTGCTTTGCCAACTTCACCATGAGCCAACGGATGATCACAATCATAACCAACTTGTGTTGGAAAATCAAACGCTACGCTTAAGCCCTTCTGTCCATGCTCAAGCAAATATTTGAAACGTTGATTTGTCTGCTCAGCGGTGCCAAAACCTGCATACTGCCGCATAGTCCAAAGGCGTGCACGATACATTGTGGGATAGACGCCGCGTGTGAATGGGTATTCGCCTGGGAATCCAGAATCACACAGATAATCAAAATTCATAAGGTCTGTAGGAGTGTAAACTCGCTTGATGGAAATGTCTGAGCTCGTTGAGAATTCCTTTCTTTCAGGAAGTTTTTCAAAACTTTTGGAAACAGTTTCTCTTTCCCATTTTTCTTTCTGTCGTTTAATTTGCTCAAGCTTTTGCTTGTCAAACATCATTGAAAACACCAGTGAGACTGAATAGGCATTCAATTCTTTCGTGTATTTAGCCATTTTCTTTAACTGAAACGAATATATAGCAACTCTAATTCTGAAATAGTATAAGCAAATTAGAAGGCTTGGCATTGAAGGTGAGAGTTGAATTTCTCGGTCATGTTAGAAATGTTATTAAAAGCAACAGAGAAGAGGAAGTGGAAATCAGTGAAGGCGCTTCCATTGCAGACTTGTTGACTGTCCTTTCTGAAAAGTATGGGGAATCATTCAGGAAGGCGATTTATGAGAAAAGTGGTGCGGATGTAAAATCCAACTATATCATCACGGTAAATGGCTATTTATTGAATCAGTTAGATGGAATTGGAACTAAACTCAAAAATGGAGACAACATAACTATATTGCCAATTGTAAGCGGCGGCTAGTATTCTTCTTTCTTATCGATTAAGCCATTCTTTCTCGCTTTATATTCGGCTATTCTGAAAACAAGTGCGCCAACAATTATGGTTGCAATCATTGTTAAGACCAAATATAATAGGTCCATTTGGCTTGCTGTTGCGGTTTGATGCAAGATTGAGAATCGGATGGTTTTCAGAAAATATGTGATTGGCAAAGCATTTGAAATAGCTTGTCCCCAATTTGGCAGAATTTCTGGCATGAAAACAACACCGCCGAATAAGTAGAGAATTCCTGACACATAGTCTGTTAGCATGAACTGAACCTTCGATGTCATGATGTTTATTCCACACAGAACAAAACCCATAGCTATGAAGCAAACAATTCCCAGAATCAGACTTAACGCTAATAATGAATAGTCTATTGCCAGCCAATTAATCTGAATAGAAACACCTAACAATCCTTGAAAGATGAGCACTCCAAAGCCTAATGTCAAGATTAGTGATATTGACGCATTCAGTACACCGTTCAGGGCTCTTCCAATAATATACCATGACCACGAGTTTGGAGCCAAATAAATATGCTTTAACACTTCGTAGTGAGCTCTATCATCATGGATTAGCATGCTCATTGTAATCATTATTTGAACAACATAAATGAAGAAACTGTTGCCGATAAACATAAACGCGAAATATTCTGGACTAAATGCTCCGCCTGCAGCGCTACCTATAATGAAAATGAAGCCTACAATAAGCAAACCAGCAAGTGGACGAATAAGATAGTAGATGGCAAATATTAATGGGTCAGCCCAATTAGTTTCAACTTTCCAGCCAACCCAAATGGCTTGTTTAATAGTCCTTAAAATAGCGTTTACTGCCATCTCAGTGTCAACCTGCCTTCTTTTTTGCCTAAATTCTCCATGTAGTTTAGGGCAAACTTGGCTAAAGGAAGCAGCACAGCTATAAAAATCACCAATGCAATTATATCTAGCCATATGTCTGCTATCCCAGCGCCTAAAATTACAACTCGCCTTATGCCATCCAATCCGAAGGTTAATGGAATTAATGATGCCACAAGTTGAACGAAGAAAGGCAACATTTTTACTGGAAAATAGGAACCGGAGAGAAAATAAACTGGTTCCTGTAAAAGGCTTGCGGTATGCCAAGCTTCTCTTCCATAAAGCATAAACAAAGAAGCAAACAGCATTCCCAATGCATAAAGCGCTATTATTGTCAAAAAGAACAGTAATAAAGCCGTAAAAGGCTCATTGACAATTAGTGGTGCCTGAAAGATAATGGTTCCTGCAACTAGAATCACTATTGCTCTCAAAGTTGTGTTAACAATTCCTCCCAAAGCCATTCCAAGAAGAATCGCCATTCTCGAAATAGGCGCAACTAGGTATGCTTCCAAAGTTCCAGTTTCTTTTTCCCAATAAAACTGTGCAGACATGTTCCAAAGAACGTTAACCCAAAACGCTATCATTGTTCCACCAATAATAACAAAACCCGCATATTCAGAAGGCGCATTCAACATCTTGTAAAGATAAACATAAGCACTCAAGGTAAGAATTGGGATGACAAGTTCCGCAGCAATCCATTCTGGCTCCCGATTACTTCCCTTAATTCTAACCCATAATCTGGCATAAGTAACTCGCAAATTATGAATTAATTGTTCACGCATTTGCTTAACCAGCCTCTTCCTCTTCAAAGCCTCTTCCAACAAGGCTGATGTAAACATCTTCAAGTGTTGGTTCAGCTTTGTTAACCGAAAGAATTTTCAGTTTTTGCCCCTCAATTTTTGACGTTATTTTTGACAATATGGATTCATCATGCACCATCACCTTTAAGGTAGTTGTATCTGTTTGAATGCTTCGAGTTTGAGAATAGCCAACCACACCGCCAAGATCATCAATGAAACTGAAATCAGCCCGCACCGAAGAAACTTCCATCTTCACTATGACGTTTTCTTCAAGATTTTCCTTAAGCTTAAATGGACTATCACAAGCCAAAATCCTTCCGCGATCAATAATAGCAACGCGGTCGCACATTTCATCAGCTTCAGCCATGTAATGTGTAGTCAATAAAACAGTTCCTTTCCTTTCCCTTTTTGCCCAATCCACAATATACTCGCGAAGGTTTTTCGCAGTTAAAACATCCAAACCTAAAGTGGGCTCGTCAAGAAACAGTATCTTTGGTTTGCTTAGCAAGCCCCTTGCAAGATTTAACCTTTGCCTATACCCAGTTGAAAGCTTGGACATTCGCGTGCCTGCGTATTCCTCAAAATCCAAATCAGCCATAAGCCTTCTAATCTCCTCCTTGGCAACAGAAGAGGATAAGCCGTAAAGCTGCGAGAAAAACCAAAGATTCTCTCGTACAGAAAGAATACCATAACCTGGGGTTTCACCACCAGAAACGAGGCTTATTATTTTTCGCACCTTATCTGATTCCTTAACAACATCAAACCCACCAACATATGCCTCGCCACTTGTTGGCAGTAGAAGCGTGGTCAAAATTTTTATGAAAGTGGTTTTACCTGCTCCATTTGGACCGAGAAGACCAAAGATTTCGCCTTCTCCAATTGAAATGGAAACTTTGTCCAGAGCCTTCACTACCTCATTTTTGCTTTTGAATATTCTAACTAAGTCTTTGGTTTCAACGCAATAATGCAACATTAACCCTAAGCTTACAAACAGAGCAAGCCTACGTAATTAAGAATTTCTGTTAAAGCAACAACACAAAAAGCAGCATGGTTTTGCAAAGTATTTTAAGCAAAACTACATTTTATGATTAATTTCCAAGGTGAATAATGTGAAACAAATAGAAGCATTAAAGCGTTTAGCCTTCGAGAAAAAAGATTTTGATGGATTTCTTATTACTAATGAAGCCCATATGCTTTATTTCGCTGGTTTTCCGGGAGCAGCATCACTTTTAATTCCAAAAAATGATGAAAGCATAATTTACGTTTATAGCGTTAATTATGAACAGGCGAAGGCTGAGGGAAAAGGCTTCAGAGTAGAAATAGTTAAACGCAGCGAAAAGTTGAGTACAAAAATTGCAGCACAAATCGAGGCTTTTAAAATTAAAAAACTCGCATTTGACATGCTGAGCTATGAGAGTTACAGAAGTTTTGCAAAAGAATGCAGAGGCGTAACGAGACTTAAAGCCGGGAATAATCTTGTTTGGGAACTTCGCAAAGTAAAAGATGAAAAAGAGCTTGCGCTCATGCGAAAAGCAGGAGAGTTAACAAGTGAAGGCATGAAAGCGGCATATGAAACAATAAAACCGGGAGTTAAAGAAATAGAGGTTGCAGCCGAGATTGAATATGCAATGCGTAGGAAAGGTTCTTGGGGCACAGCCTTTGACACAATAGTAGCTTCTGGTGCTCGTTCAGCCTTTCCGCATGGAGGCTGCACAGAAAGAGAAATTCGAGAAGGCGACTTGGTGGTTGTTGACATAGGCGCTACATACAAGTTTTACCGCTCTGACATGACAAGAACAATAATTGCCGGAAAAGCCTCAGAAAAACAGAAGAAACTTTATGAAATTGTCAAAGAAGCCCAAGAAAGAGCATATCAAAGCATAAGACCGAAAGCGAAAGCAAAGGAAATAGATGCCGCCGCCAGAAAAGTAATTGCAGACGCTGGATATGGCGAGTATTTTGTTCACGGTTTAGGCCACGGCGTAGGCTTAGAAGTTCATGAACCACCAACGCTGAATCCGGAAAGCAAAGACAGATTGACAATAGGAAATGTTGTAACCAATGAGCCTGGCATTTATATTGTGGGTTTTGGTGGTATCCGCATAGAAGATTCAGTTTTAGTGCAAAAGGGCACAGCGGAAAAATTAACAAAAGGACCGTACGCTTTAGAAGCTGAGTAATCCAGTTTAAATAATCGTAAAGTATAACTCAATTTCAATGACAGTAGGGAAACAGATGGATAATAAAGCTGTTATAGTAATTGACACCCTAAACCCCTAGAGATTTCTCCCGCAAATCCCCTCTTTTTCTGGTTCACGTGATTTTAAACGCTCCAAATCTTTTAGGAAGTCACTGTAAGCTTTGTGTAGTGAAAGTTTTTGTTTTTAGGGTGTTTCTTTTGCAGGTTGAGGCTGAATCTGAGGTGTCCGAGTTTCTTTCTGTTTTGAAGCTTGGAACATGTAACGTTTATCGTCGTGGTTTAGAAGCTTTTCAAGAGTTTTACTCAGCTCAAGGGTCGATAAAGGATTTTCTGGACCGTGTCGAGCGTGATAGGCTTCTGCCAAGAAGCCAGAGGACACGTATAGATCGTGTTACACTTAACAACTTTGTCGCCTGGCTTCAGAATAGAGGCTACTCGCCTAAGACTATTAGGATTTATGTTGGCGCCGTTCAAAGCCTAGCCAAATATTTTGACATCCCCATAAGCCTACGTTATGTGCAATTACTGCCAGCCCATCCAGTCAACAAGAAGCATCCTTGGACTATAGAAGAAGTAGGCGAGTTTATAGTAGCAATGGACAAGCCCATATACAGAAGCATAGCAGCTTCAATTGTTCAAAGCGGTCTAAGCGTATCAGACCTTCTGGCATTAACATACGGCGATGTTAAGGAGGAGTTTGAAAAGGGCACTACGCCCATATGCCTAAATTTGACACGAAAGAAGACAGGCATAGCATTCATAACTTTTCTGGGTAGCTGGGCTGTGAAGATGCTTAAAGAGTATTTGGTCAACCGTAAATTGGAAGATGATGAAACGATTTATAATGTGTCGTCAAGGGCTGTTCACGCCTTCTTCCACAAAACGGCACAAAAATTCGCAAGCCACTTTAAGGGCAGAAACCCATATAGCCCGCACTCGCTTAGGGCTGCTTTCCGCACATTTCTAAGCGACCACAAGGTTGACCCGCTTTATATAGAGTTCTGGATGGGGCATGCACTGCCTGAACAACAAGGAGCCTACATAAACAAAAGCATTGAAAGCTGGCGCCAAACCTATAGGGAACAAGCAGAACCATGGCTAACACCACCACAATACAAGAACAGCGTCACTTAGCAGCGACTAATAGAACATTTTTCTAAATACAGAAACAGAGGCTTTTACACTACGCAACTCAAACTCATCCACATACCTATACAAGCTCCAAATGCGCGCGCGCATATGTTTAGGCTTATAAAGGAGATTGGCAGAGTTTCTTTCGGCGAATCAGGATAGTTATAATTGTTGAAAAGATTGCGAGTGTTATTAGAATAGTGAATGATGAGTATTCTGGTACTACATGGTACTGGTAGTTCATTCCATTATTGTCTTCTGTTGAATTTTCTCCGCTAGGATTACATGTTATTATTTTGTATAAAACTAGGGTATCATTTTCTTGTCCAGGTATGGTAGCCGCATACATGCATACCTTATACTCTATGTTTATTACACCACCGCCATCAATACCAGACCAGCTGTAATTCGCCGTGAGATAATATGAAGCAACTTCGGCCATACCTTCAGCTATCCAATTAACGCCATTATCTACACTCCAAAAGAGAGAAACTCCGCTTATGCCCCCTCCATAATCCGTAACATTCACCCTTACAATAACATCAACATTAGGTTGAACAGTTTCTTGAGATGGTTCTTGAACGGGTTCACCGATTTTCGGAACCCTTACATAACTGATTAAAACGTCAACAATGCATAAGCAATCGACTAAACGTGAACGAGCATCTATAGTAGCATACTTTGCTTGCAAAAAATCGCCTTCAAATATGCACTCTATAGCGGATTCAACTCTATCCAGTACTATTGTAAGGTTTTCTCTTAGTTCTGTAATTTTTTCAGCTAAAGTTTGCTCACCAATTTCAAGAAGCAACATTTCGAGCCCCGACGCATTGGAAATCGCCTTTTCAAGACGATAGCGGGCTTCTTCCAAAGGATAGCGGGCTTCTGAGTTGTTTTCGAAAATTGCCACTTCGGCATCTTCAAGCTTAAGTTCAATTTGTGAAAGCGCTTCTTTGCAGTCACCAAAAACATTGACCAATGTATAATCCTCAAAGCCCAATGAAACAGAGCCAAACGGCATCAAAACCAATAAGGTAAATAATACAAGTAAGATCACCTTCTTCAGTGATGCGCGAGAAAACAAAACGTGCAACTACCCTTACCCCCAGACCTCTTTAACGAAACCTTAACTTTGTGAGAATATAAAAATTTTGCCTGTGCGCACAAATTCTTAGAGAATTCTCGAGAGGAAGTTGTGAAAAAGATCTTAAACTTTTGTTAAATCGTTCAAGTTCAATGCGCGCGCATGGGTGTTGTTGAAGTTGTTGTAGTGGATTTCACAGTTGAAGGCTGGGTTAAGCCATATGCCTAACGAGTTGTTTTTCAAGTCGCAGTATTCCATCCTGACGTGGTCGGATGAATCTAAGTATACGCCATGCTCGTTGGATAGTATTTGACAGTTTGAGATTGTCATGTTGATTGTTACGTATAGGTATACGCCGTCACTGTTGTCGTGTATGTTGCAGCTGCTTATCGAAACGCGTTCTGAAGACTCAGCGTATAGGCCATAAACGCTATAGTAAATGTCACAGTTCTCAACTGTTGAGTCGTTTACATGCGACATGTAAGCGCTGTGGTAGCGGCCGTCTCCAATTTTGCAACCGGTTAACTTAATGTTGGTTGATGAAGTTAGCTGAACTGCATCGCCGTGGCAATGGCCTAAGTCACAGTTAGACAACACAAAATTTTTGGAGTCGTAAACGTATATGCTGTTTTCGCCACCCATCACCGTAACATTTTCAATCATTACGTTGGCAACATGCTCAAGCCTTATTCCAGTGTATTGGCTGATCAAACAGTTTCTTATAACAACATAAGCGTCGGTGTTCTCAAGCCATATCCCATAATCAAGGGGCACATTCACCTCAGTTATATCCCAACCTTCAATTATATATGGGTCATTCGCAGTTCCTGAACCTCCAGTAACTCCGTTAGACGCTGTAAAATCCGCATTACCACTTATGTGAATGGGGCTGTGGGGAGCCAAAGAAGCCCCAGACAATGGAACCAAGGCAAAGCTCAAAAGAACCAAAGTCACTAAGGAACTAAGCACCTTTAAACAGTGCACCACACTCCACCACGCTAATCAACTTTTACCCCATCAATTCAAAACACACCCATTTAAAATTTTTGTGGAAATTCCCGCCGCTGTTTCTGTTAACGATGATTAAGAGAACACAATTTAGGGAGTTTGACGTTTTCTCTTTGTTTTCCAGAGTGTTGTTGTTATCAGGGTTGTCAGTGTAAGCAATATGAGGATTGATGTTGTTGGGAATTCTGGTATGACGTGGTATTGGTAGCCGTATCCGTTGTTGTCTTTTGTTGCGTTGTTTCCAGCTTTGTCGTAGGCTATTATTTTGTAGGTTACCCATGTGCAGTTTTCATAGCCCTTAATTGTTGCCTCGTATGTTATCCATGTGTCTGATGGTATTGGAAGCGCCGTCATATTTAGAATAATCCAGGATGTTCCATTGTCTATGCTATACCATAAAGTAACATTCTTTATTCCAGTTTCATAATCTGTTACGTTTACACGGACTGTAACGTTTTGGAGTGGCTGAACGTTGTTTGCAGGCGGATCCTGCCAAAGCTCACTTATCTCTGGCTTAATGTTGTCAATGAAGTATGCTTCTAAAGTGTGGTTTGTGTTCATAATGATTGTTATCGGGTTTTGGGTTGTTTTTATTCCGTCAAGGAGCCAGTGGGCGAAGGAGAAGCCATTATATGGAACAGCAGTTACATTTAGCAAAGAGCCTTCTGTGTAGTTGTGGGTTCCAGGAAGCGGACTTGTGGTTCCCCCTGCAGTAGATGTAATCGTAAGATAATAGGTGCATGGTCCAAGATCGACATTCGTGTCAATAAGCCAGCAATTATCCACCCAGGCTGAACTGCCATCGACTGCCCAGCCTTTACTGAATAAACATAGAGGAATGCCCGTGTCCTTATCGGAGTACCAAGTCTCTGAATAGTTCCATGTGCCATCAATTGATGCAGTCGGCGGTAAGTATAAAACCCAACATGCTTGCGTTTTCTCAAGAGCGTTCAGAATCTTTTCATCTATGACGGTGTAGGTGGCGTTGTCAAGCGTCCAAGGTCTGTCGTAAGACCATGTAATGTTGACCTTGGCTCCTATATGGATGTTGGTTGGTAGCCAACAATAGGTTTCCTCTCCAACGTCACCAGCAAGCATAGCGGTACGGTCTATTATTTCGTATGTTAGAGAAGTCATGTTAACGTGATAAATTAAGCTCGAGATGGCTTCGAGAATTTCTCTTGTAGTTATATTTGCACGATAAACGGTGTAAAGTATGTCCACAGCCTCAAGTTCCTTGACATCGTCTACGTCACAGAGATAGTCTCCCCAATATATTTTGTAGACGAGTGCCTCATCGTTTATGACATTAGCCACCCACCGTGTCAAGAGCCCCTCCTGATAATAGCTTACGTTCGACAAGCCTCTCATGTTCCAGCCTTCATCAAGGATGTACCACGACCAGAATTTGCCGGTTTCTGGGAAGCCTGGAGTCGTGGGAACTGTTAGGGTGTAGGTTGGCGACGGTGTCTCGGTTGATTCTGCTTCTAAGTCAAAGTTTGTGTTGACCAGAACCCCCTCACCTTCCCATCCAAAGGACCCGTCAAGAGCCCAACCTTTATTATATAACTTCAATGGTATTCCAGTGTCCTTGTCAACCCAGTAAGTCTCCTCTCGTCCTTGGGTTCCGTCTACAGTGACGGCAGGGGGCATATGCAACAACCAGCAGTCTTGTTTCTGACCTATGACTTGAATGACTTCTTCGCCAACAATCTCGTAAAGCGTGTCGCCAAGGAAATTGCGGTCCCAAGTCCAACTTACGAGCACGTATGAGCCGATATGCAAGTCGGTAGAAAACCAACCCCACGTGTGCTCTCCAACATCCATGTCAAGCGGTTCTGCGCTTGACCCTAGAAAACCTATGGTGTCGAAACTCATTGTCTTTAGATAAGCTGAGAGAATCGTCCGGTTTATGGCAATTTCATAGTCAAAATCGTAAGTGTCCGTGTAGTTTTCACCTGTTTGAGGTCGCTTATAGGAGTCAACATATGTTCTATTAACAAGAGCAACATCGCCAACTACGTCTTGTATGCTCCACTTATGAATTTCTTCGTTATACTCTGTTGTTACCTTCTCTCCATCGATAATTTGCCAAAGAAACGTTCGACCAGCCAATGTATAGAACTTGCCTGCCTGTGGAAAGGAAACAATTGAATCGCTATTAACTGCTTGTGTTATGAAGCTATTTCTAAGTGTTGCCGATAACAAGAGCAATGACGCAAAAGCCAACAAGACAAAATTTCTACAGACTTTTAAGTTCACCTTACTCGACGTGAACCTCTTCATATTCAATACCCAATGACATGTTTTGCTTAGTTTCGGTATTTATTACTTGTGAAAGAATCTATAATTCCATGAAATAACATGGAACCCACAAGAATTTTCACAAACCTGCACTGCAAAACTAATAGGTGGAAAATCGTTGTCATTCAACGTACAAAAATTGGTCAAAACTTAACCGTTTGCGCGCGCGGCAAAGAGGCTGTTCCTCGCTTAAGCCTTCAAATCCTCTTCTAAATCGTGTTCTGAGTATTGGATGAGAACGCCTTTTTCAGCTAGAATCTTGTAGAAACTCCACAATGATACTGAACTCATGAGCTTTTCCAACAAAGGAATACGGTACTCGCGACCGCGCGCATCTAAATGAATGTTAAGAACCATCAAGCGGAACTAGAATTTTTGAAACACTTCTCATCCTCAAAGTAATAAAAATGGGGATACTAATCCTTTATAGTTTATGAATAAAGAAATTGGAATTTGTTTTCCTCTTATTTTTAGTTCTGTAAATTAGCACGATCGTGAGTGTGGCGATTAGAAGCGATGATAGGAGCATAACCGCATCGAATTCTTGAACCACTTCTATGCCGCGAATTATAATGGTGTGTGCGCTGTGAGTGAAGGTGAAGTATATGAAAGTATGAGTAGCTGTTTCTGTAACGTTGTATTCAGTTAAATACTGAAGCGGATGAGACTCACCAACTATGATAACCCAACTTTCAGGCGCAGCGTAAAGTAACGCTTTAGGTATGCTGATGTTACAGAATCCTATTGTGCCAGTCTCTCCCACTACATTGAAGCTGAATTGCTTCTGGTCTCTGTTGAAGTCGAAGTTCTCTATTGTTGAGTTTGTGTCAAATACAACGCGGTATATTTCCTTATACCACTCAAAAACGCCTTGATATTTGATGTCGAATATTAAATCTCTTAAACTGCTGACACTTTGGTTAAGCCAAATTAGGCGTGTTCCATCAGGTGACGCCATGTCCGGCGGTGGCGCGCGCCTTGTTATCGGGTTTATTATGGTGACTGTGTGCGTTGAGTTGTATCCTCCTTCGACTGTTAGTTTTAGCCTTGTATCTTTTGTTGGAGGTTCACCGTAGGGTGAATAAGTTAGGTTAAAGAACCTTGTGAGCTTAAACTGGTTATAGTCGGAATCTGCAGGGTCTGTTGGTGGTTTTACCACAAAGTTTTCTATGGAGCCTAGGGCAGATGTTCTGCTTAAATTAAACGTGGCATGTAAGTTGCTCAGATCTAGTTCGGTGCTGTTGATGAATTGCCATATTTCCGGCGCGCGCGCGCATTCTTCCGGCGGATATGGATTGTTATATGTTATATATAGGTTTTTGATGAAGTTGAGCTCAGCGTTGGAATCGCCACCAATTGTAGCGTTTATTTGCATGTCTGATCTACTGTTTGCGTATGTCCAATAAACTTGTGCAGACTCTACCGCGCAAAAAGTAGTGTTTAAGAAAAGTTCTATAGGTGCTCTTTGCGATGGCGGAACGTCTGGGGGAATTGTTGATTCAAGTGTTGACAACAGTTTAGTGACATTGGCAGTAAACTCCAAATCCATCGAGGCTGTTCTGAACGTTTTCGCGTATGAGAGCTCAAATTGTCCAGTTTCAATCGAATAAACAAACGCGTTTAAGAGCCAGTATAAACCTGGGTTTTCATAATAACCGCCTGAAATGGCTAATACAAAATACCGAAGGAAATCTCCATGAATATACGCATCGAAGGATATTGTTGCTCCCCCAGTTCTCTTAATCATGGTTGTGTTAAGCCATACACATTCAAGTATGCCTCGTGTAGCTTCGTATAATGAGCCTGATCCTCTTCCTGGAATTGTGGTGTTCAGTTGCAGGAGCATGTCTTCTGCAACGGTTTCGTTTACTTCGTAGCCGAAATACGTGCCATAGGTTATTTCAAGTTCGTCGCTGAGGTGTAGGTCGGTTATGTTTCCATGGAAGTCCACGTCTATTGTAGCTATGGGCATACCGGAAATTAATGGCGCCGTTATTGTTCCAACCATCTCATTGTCTGCGTAGTAAGCCATCACCGTGAAATCTGAAAGGTTCAGCGGGAACTGTGATGCCAAGTTTTCTGGGAAGTTGACAGAAGCGGTTATGCCGATGTTCGCCATTTCGCCATTGTATGTGCCGGTTAGCTGGAAAGATGTGCCTTGATATGGGAACACGTCCGCCATGTATTCTTGAACTATAAAGGCGATGTTTGCAGACATTTCTGTTGAACCAGCCGTATCTTTAAAGCTTAAATCTCCAGAAACATCTATTCCGTTCGTGTAGGGGTATGGAAGACGCGAATAGTTTAGGGTCCCACCCATAACCACCTGTCCATTGGGATACACTGTAAATTTTGCTTCTATATCCGCAAATGGAGGGTCAAACTCGTAATAGTAATATTGACGAGAAAGGGGAACGTTACTTATGCTTCCCAGCCATGTTGTGTAGAAGTAATCCACCTTGTAAAGATATAGATAATCCACCGCTGTTATGTTCAAATTTGATAAATAGATTGTTGGACCATGAAGCTTTAGATACACATATCGGGTGCCTACATTCAATGGCGAAACATCATAATCATACACGGAAACATAGTATCCATTTGCCAACAGCCCAGATATGCCCACCTGATACAGCCCGTACTCTGTTACGTCGACCTCCACGCCAACCTTGAGGTAATCAAACTTTCCATCTCCATCAGCATCCACTCCCTCGTCAGAAATTACACCTGTAAAATAGGCTGGTGGGGGATCAAACTCTTGGTATCTATATTCTCGGGATAGAGGCACATCATAACGGCCTTCTAGGTATTCGGTTTCGCCGTAAAGAGATATATACGAAATATTGCATGGGTTACGCTTCGAAGAGTAAATTGTTTCGCCATTTAATGCGAGATTTACAAGTTGCGTACCAACATTAAGGAACTCATATCTGCTGGCGTAAACATTAATATAATTACCTTCAGAATCCTTAAGACCAGAAATATACACGCTATAGTATCCCGCCAGTGTAACGTTGATTTCGACGCCAACTTCCAAATAGTCAAAATCTCCATCACCGTCTATGTCTACGCCTCTATCACTTATGTTGCCGGTTAAAAAGGCAGATTCAGAGGCGAATGCAAGTTTTACTCTAGCGAAAATAGAAAACATTGATATTGCTAAAAGCGATAACGTCATAATCGACAAAAGTTTTTTCATCTTTTGCATGCCCTCTCCATCCCAGCACCTATATATCTATACAATACTACTATATATTATCTTTGCAATTTAATCCTAGAACTAAAATCTAGCTAAAAATAATGGAGAGTGCAAACTTTGAGAACCTTGACAATGTGTTTCCGAAACCTTCATCGAAGACGCTTAAGAACCTTCCTCTGCGTTCTTGGCATAACCTTAGCTACAAGTTTGATAATAACCATAGGAGCAACAACATCAAGATACGTATCAATAATAAAGGAAATGCATACCTATTTCAGCGGAAAAGTTGTAATCGTAAGCAAAGGAACAATAGTCATAGAAGCATTCCCAATATCAACCGGAAATCTCTTCCAAACCATGGTTGATAAACTAAAACAGAATATCTCAGAAGTTAAAGATGCCATTCCCATGCTCTTTATTTTTAACTTCGAGGGAACAATAGAGATTTCGCCAAAAAACTTCACCGTAGGCATACCCTACGGAAACTGGTCGGTTCTTGTAGGCCCCACACCCCTAAAGAGCGGTGGAAGTTGGCCCTCTGAAAACGCGTATGAAGCGGTTATCGGCTCCTCCCTTTCCGATCAGTTTAACCTTTCCGTGGGAGATAGCATTAAGCTGAAAACTTATGATTTAGTAGTAACCGGGGTTTTAGATACAAGTTCCGCTTTGTTGTCACGTTCAATTTTAGTTTCCCTCGACATAGCCCAGAAAATATACAACTATTATAACCTAGTTAATCTGATAGTTGTGGAACCTAAGGAAGGAGTTAACCCAAAAGAGTTAGCGGGAATTATTGAAACAAGGATTGAAAATGTTGAAGCATTAACAGAAGATGAAACAACAAACCTCGCACAACCATTAATAAGTAATATCGAAACATGGGCTCTCGGAATAACAACAGTGCTTTTCATATTAAGCATGATATTCGTAACAGCAGTTTCAATAATGAACGTTTCAGAGAGAAGAAGAGATTTCGCCACATTAGACGCCATAGGCGCCCCAAAAACTTTCATCTATAAAATGGTTATCATGGAAACTGGACTTATGGGACTTATGGGCGGCCTATCAGGAATACTACTAGGTTCGATTCTAGCAATAATCGTTGCAAGCATATACACAAGCATACCAATATCACTCTTTTTACCAGGAATTTTCGACATTACACCACCAACCCTAATGCTGGAAGTATTAGTGTCAACAGTCTCAGTTAGCTGCGTTGCAGGCATAATCCCTTCAATAGCTGCTGCAAAGATGAAGATAGCCGAAGTTTTGAAGGTCGAATACTAATGAAAATTAAAACAGTAGACTTAACGAGAATATTTCGCGTAGGCTCCTCAGAAATAATCGCAGTCAACAAGGTTAGTTTAGACATTGAAGAAGCAAGTTTCGTAGCGATAGTTGGGCCATCAGGATCGGGAAAATCTACGCTGTTGAATCTTGTTGGTTTAAATGATTATCCAAACTACGGAAAAGTACTTATAGACAACATCAACACAACGTTACTTTCAGGCTCGCAAAGGAGAAAAATAAGACTTTTTAAAATGGGCTTCATTTTTCAAACCTTCAATCTACTGCCTACACTTACAGCTTTAGAAAATGTTGAATTGCCCATGGCTTTAGCTTGCAAACCCCAGAAAGAACAGCGAGAAAACGCCATAAAACTTCTCGAAGGCGTTGGTTTAAGCGCGAAGGTTCATCATAGACCTAAAGAGTTGAGTATGGGTGAGATGCAACGCGTAGCAATAGCCAGAGCTTTAGCTAATAACCCTGAACTGGTTATCGCTGATGAGCCTACTGGCGAGCTTGACTCGGAAACAGCCAAAGAAATCATTGCCCTGCTTTTTGACACTAGCAAAAGCGAAAAGCGAACGGTTATTGTGGCGACTCATGACGAAAAAATTGTTGATGCTGCGGATGTTGTTTATGTGATGCGTGATGGCAAGTTGAATAAAAAGGATATGTAGTTTAGAGGAGTACGAAGTCTGTTGATTTGATTTTTCCCTTCTGGTCCACGACAATCTCGAACTTTTCAGCCCACGGATGTCCTTCCAAGTCTATTGGACATGTGCCCCTAACAACCCAGCAGTCGCCCTTCTGCTCAACAGTAGATATTTCTACGCGCGCGCTTGACAAAGATCGGATTTACGTTTTTAACATAGACTGCGTTGGACGCGGTGAGAAATTCTTTGTGTACAAAGGTTTAGAAACATGCGCGCGCATATATGTCAATTCTTTTTTAGTAATATCTAAAAAGAACATGACCCAAAAATGTTCGCGCTTAGCAGCGACTAACAGAACCACATCCCATGTTTAGGCTTTTACCGTTTCAAATGGAGGTGTCCATACAAGTTCCCACTCCCTTGTAGATAGTTTTTCTGCTCAAAAACGTGCTCATTATGATTATATCTTTTCTTCATCTTAGCGTGCGCTTTTGTTTCGTCTCCATCTAGACGCAAAGGCGGTTAGTAGCGTTACCGTTAGGAAGATTGTTAAGAAAGCAAAAGTTGGGAACTCGTTGATTATTATTTGGTTCATAAGAGGATAATGGTCTGTGTTGTTTTCGTCAATAACGTAAGGTGTATCACCTATTCCCGTATGGTCTATTTCCATGGCGTTCGGGTATTTCGCGAGGTAGTCGCTCCAGTAGTTTCCGCCAGAAGGATAACCATCATCCCAAGTATTTGCGGGATACTCGCCTGGGAAAAACATAGAAACCTGTTTTGTATTCTTAATGAAGTTGTTATGATAAATAAGGTTGTTAGAAGACTGCCGATCCCAGAACCGGATGCCATAACTGTTGTTTGTTATGTTGTTTTCGGCTATGCTGTTATGGTTCATAGACCCATAGAGGTAAATGCCCTCCGAGTTGTTTGTTATGATGTTTCCATTTATGCTGTTGTTTGAATACACTTCGAGGTAATTTGAACCGCCACTTAGATAGATGCCACTCCCGCGATTGTTTGTTATGGTGTTTCCGCATATGGAGTTGTTTGAAGACGTGTGGAGGTAGATGCCAGACCCGCCGAGAGTGCCAACCCCATTGTTTGTTATGTTGTTTCCACTTACGCTGTTGTACTTTGAGTAGTAAAAGAGAAAGATGCCATCACGGCTGTTTGCTGTTATGTTGTTTCCACTTATGCTGTTGTTCAAAGAGTCCTGGAGATAGATGCCTCTGTCTGAATTATTTGTTATGTTGTTTCCAGATATTGTGTTGTTGGAGAATATACCGAGGATGCCAACCGCATTGTTTGTTATGTTGTTTCCAGAAATTATCATAGTGTTAGAGGAATAGATTTCGACGCCAGTCCTTTTGTTTGCTGTCACGTTGTTTCCAACTATGCTATTATTGGAACCACCATTGAGCCAGATTCCAGACTCGTTGTTGTTTGCTATTCTGTTTTCAGAAATCGAGTTGTTGTTTGAAGACTCAGAGAGAACGATACCATGCTGGTTGTTTGCTGTTATGTTGTTTCCAGAGATTATCGTGTTGTTTGTGTTCCTTAGTTCTATGCCGACGGTCGTGTGGGATAGGTTTAGGTTCTTAACCTGTACGTCTTCGCAGTTGACGAGTATTACTTGCCCCGCTTCACCCACGCTCTGATGAGAAATGCCCTCAAGATACACCAATGGTTTACCATTTACAAAGTTATCCGCTACAACATTTCCAGAACTCTCTACAACTAAACCATCATTGGTGAACAAGTTTCCAGATATTATGTTGAAGGAAGCATAGAGCCGCATGCCTTCATAGTTGCTGTTTGTTATGCTGTTTCCAGATACACTGTTGTTTACAGAACCGAGTTCGATACCGTCATCGTTGTCTGTTATGTTGTTTCCACTTATGCTGTTATAATTCGAAGATTCCCCAAGTTCGATGCCAATCGAGTTGTTTGTTATTGTGTTTCCACTAATCCTGTTGTTTGAAGACGCATACAGCCGGATGCCATAATTGAAGTTTCTGATGTTTGTGTTCTTGATTGTCAGGTTGCTTATTCTCGTCGAGAGATCAATCGAGTAAACGTTACTTGTTAAATTAAAACCGCATCCGCTTCCATTACCTCGTAGTGTGTACCCATTTCCATCAATTATTATGTTGCTTCTCTCCACCCTAATCTCGTCATAGATATTATCGGTAAAAGTGTACACATCCCCATCACGATGAATCTTATCCGTTCCTTCAATGCTTCCATCCGCCCTTATGTAAATGGTTCCGCTTGCTTTTGCCCTCTGAACGTTAAAAGCCACGCTTAACATACCAACGAGAAGAGTCAAGGCCAATGCCAAAACAAGCTTTCGGCTCACGTCACATCACCTGCTATTTTTCTGTTTTCTTGGGATTTTTCTCTGCATGAACACGACAGCAAGCATCGTGAAAAGCATAAAGAGTGGCAGAATCATGAATGATGGGAATTCCGGTACTATGACTATTTGTTCTGTTGAATGGCTGTACGTAAAGTGAAGGTAACTGTGAGTACTGTTAGAGCACGGTAACAGATTACATTGGATCTCTGTGCCGTTGACAAATACCCTATAAGTTGCATTCATCAAGGCAGTCGGAATACATATTCGACAAAAGCCCGCAGTGCCATCTTCCCCAGTAACATTGAAGCTTATTGAAGTACCATCAGATTTAAAGCCAGATATTGACGAATTGCAGACCGTTTGAACACGGCACTCTGAGGTAGCGTTGAAATCGGAAAACATGCCCATCAAAGGATAGTGGTCTGTGTTGTTTCCGTCTATTGCGTATTCTGCATCTCCGATTCCGTCACTACCAGTCTCATTCCGATAGGGTCCATTAAGTAAATCGGTCCCGTCATAGTCGCTCCAGTAGTTGCCGCCGGAAGGATAACCGCTATCCCAAACACTTATCGAAGGAGGAATCCCCGGATTTCCGCGTGACGGGTCATACACTTGATGTGTATTGTTTATTAAATTGTTATGGTAGAATTTATTGCTTGAAAGATATTCAAGCCAGACGCCATCTTGGTTGTTTACAATGTTGTTTCCTGTGAATGTGTTGTTTGAAGAATAGGAAATAAAAACGCCAGCAATATCGTTGCCCCCAATAGTGTTTTCTATAATGATATTGCTGAGAGAAGAATCTAACCTTACACCAAAATCGCTGTTTGCTGTTACTCTATTTCTAGCAATAGTGTTGTTTGAAGAGTACTGGAGCCAGATGCCATCCCCGCTGTTTGCTGTTATGTTATTTTCTAAAATGTTATTGCTAAATGAGCTCTCCCATAAAGTGATGCCCCACCAAAAGTCTTTGATATCTGTGTCTTTAATTGTCACATTATCGATACTGGATAAGCATATTCCTTTAGACTGATAGGTTCTTGTGCCTTGAAGAGTGTATCCGTTTCCGTCAATTATCACGTTGCTCCTCTGTACCACAATCTCTTTATGAATGTTGGTAGTGAAAATGTAAATGTCTCCATCTCGTTGTATTGGAGCTGTCGACGGGTCAACTTTACCATCAGCCCTAATATAGACAACTGGTGAAGTAGGTGGAGTTGGAGTCCAAGGAACCATGAGCGGATATCTGTCGCTGTTATTTGTATCAATGACGTATGGTGTATCGCCTATGCTGTCCTCACCAGTTTCATTCTGATAAGGACCTCTGAATGAGTCTTTACCTTTGTAGTCGGTCCAGTAGTTTCCGCCAGAGGGATAACCGTTTTCCCAAACGTTCACTGAGTAATAGTTAGAGGCTTGAAATGTGTTGCTTAAAAAGTCGTTATGATAGATAAGATTGTTTGAAGACTCCCAGAGCGAGATGCCTACGTATTCTCCAGAAATGGTGTTTCCAGAAATGCTATTGCTTGAAGAATACTCAAGCTTAACATCATATAAGTTATCTATTAGGCTATTTTGAAATGAGGTGTTGTTTGAAGAAGAATCGAGAAAAATGCCATTATAGTTATTTGCTACTATGCTGTTTCCAGAAATGCTGTTATTTGAAGAAGAATGGAACCAGATACCATTTGCGTTGCCTGTTATGTTGTTTTCCACGATGCTGTTATCTGAAGAAAATGCGAGCCAGATGCCGCGTCCGTTGTTTGTTGTTACGTTATTTCCAGAAATGTTATTATGATCTGAAAACTCCCAGAGCACAATGCCCTCTTCGTTGTTTGTCACGTTGTTTCTACATATCATGTTGTTCGATCCGTCGAGCCAGATGCCATTCCCGAATGTTTTGATTGTCGTATTTTTGATTGTTACGTTGCTTCTTGATGTCAGGTCTATTCCTTTGTATGGATAGACTCCTGTGCCTTGAAGCGTGTAGCGTGCCCCATCCACCACAATGTTATCCTTTTCAACAACTATGCCGTCAGCATCGCTGTTAATATTACCTGTCAAGGTGTAGGTGACTTTATCAACGGTTGTGATTGGCGCTGTTGGCGGGTCTATGCTCCCGTCAGCCCTAATATAAACAGTTCCACTCGCCTTGACTGGTTGAACGTTAAACGATAAAGCCAACATGCCAATTAACAGCAATGTCAGCATTACTCCAGAAACAGTTTTCCTCAACAATTCAATTCCTTTCTCTTAACTCTAATATAATTCGTCCTAAAAATAACACTTTCGGAAAAATCCTCTATCACATGGTGCAGTTTGTGTGTGTGCACGCCTTACGCGGTGTAATAGTCTCTCTGTTTCTTTAAGAATCATATTTTTTTAAGAATTCGTCGTTCCAGCGTTTACATATTGTCCACATAAGCCTTGGCAGGTTTAACCCGTGTGGCGGTCTTTTGGGAATGGGCTGCCGCACAAGAACATACTTCTCTCGGACAACAAACAAGGTTGAATCAAAATCCTGCCTCACCTTACGCCTCTTCAACTCACGTAAAAGCCACTCGTACAATTCAGCCTTAACACTCTGCTGGAAAATAGGCAAACATTCAACACCAACAACAATATTAAGCCAGAAAAATAAAAGAAATTCTGAAACAAAACTTTATTTGAAATCCTCTCTAAAAAAAGAAGCAAGATTTCGAGCCAAGCATTCAAGGCATACGCAAAAAGCATAAGCCTCATAACAGAAAAAAGTCCACGGTTAATAGGTGCCAGCAAGAGTGGGGAGAACCGCGAACTTATTTGCCATAGGTCACACAATTGAGAGGCAATTTTCGAGTTCTGTTCTTCTTTTTATGACGAGTTTGAGTCCTAAGCCTTTCTCCTGCTTTCTCATTTGTCTTGTTTTAAGCTTTAGTATCTCAATTGCCGTGTTTCTAAGTATGTAGTAGAGCACGTCATAGTTTACGTTTGCAATTGAGAGTAACACGAGTTCATCTTCTTCTTTGAGGCGTTTTTCCATTTCCTGTTTCTATAGTTCATTTTTATCGCAGAATATTGGTTTTCCCCTATCCTTAACGATTATTAGGGTTTTTCTATTCCCCTTCTTAACCCTGCCCTTTAGATTAACCTTTTGAAGGAATTCTTTAACGGTTTTCCGCATTTGCCAAAGCTTAATAGCCTGTTCACTTTTTACAATGATTTCTTTTCCGAAGATTTCAGCCTTAACCATGGCTTTTTCTTCAAGGAACGTGGCTAACTGCCCAATCAATTTTTCGCTTTCAAAGGCAAAGTCTGATACGTTAATCTTAAACTTTGGCACTGTTTAGCCACAATCAGTTATTGTGTGATTTCCTTTAATTTAAAATAGTATTGAAAGCGTTAGTTAACGTTGAGTGCTTGTTTGGAAGACGAAGAAGGTTCCGGTTTGAGTTTGAGTTGAAGCCGAGGCTTAACTGTTTACCTTGGTTATGCCGAGGAATCGCCTGAGGCACTTCAGAAAACTTTAGAGGTTTCTTAAAGTGAAGGATGCGAAGCAGAGGAGAAAGCACCTTAAACAAAACCTCGCAAGTTTAAAATCTCAAGATTTACGAAATCGTTTAAAGACGGGGGCGGGGGCTTTTATCCTTTGTTTTGTTCAAAGAGTCTTGAGATGGATAAATTGGTATTTTTGCAGTAATTAAAACGTTTATAGGTTGTTCAACATGCGGTGTAACTTTTTTATAACTTTCCTCTGCTTCTTTAAGTCTATCTTTCAAATAGTCATATTCTTTTAGTTCTTGTGGAAGTAAAGGAAAGCCCGTAAAGACTTTGGGGTCTAGTTTATTTTGAAGCCAAACAGCATAGTAACGCAGGTCTTTTAGGTCTTTTAGCGGGGGAGCCTGTGAGTAATCTTCACCAGAATCCTTTGCTAAGTCTATATAGATATCCGCTTCACCTTTTAAAAGAGAAAGTTGCGTGACATTTTTAAATGTATGCACCTCGCCTTTTTGAATTGTTTCGAGAACCATTTTTTCAAGTTGTTCATCACTTGCCCATGGATATTCGTTTTTTAAACTAATCCTCAAAAGTTGTTTTTCCATTATCTCACGAAGTTCTTGATCTCTTTTTAACCCAACAACTTTGCCGTTTTTAATTTCTAAATACTCTGCCGGATTGTCTGGGTCACGATGTTGTTTAAAAATATGTTTTAACGCTATTATAAACATATCATTTAAAACTTTTTCAGTCTCGTCGACAGCATTTATTATTCCATGCTTTTTCATTCTTTCCTCATATACTTTTACATATTCTCTATTAGCTTTGTAGTATCGATACCCCTGCCAAATCTCTTGCGATATTGTTTTTTCCAGTTGCTCGTAATGAGCTCGAACAAAAACATGTTCCAGTTCAGCAAAGATGTTGCTAAGCCAACGCCTAACCGTATATAAACTTTCAACAGGTAACCCCTCAGGATCTAATGTATCAAAAAACAGATAAAATCTGTCATTCCAAGGATTATCCCAAGATCTCAATTTTCCTTTTTGCCATAGACTTATGATTTCTCCTGAGGCCTCTTCTAGTTTATCGACGAGTTCGTAATAAACCGCGGGGGGATAAACAGACTTATCGATAATCCTTTTAACTTTACCTTCTTTCTCAAGTGTTTTTAAATGAGTTGAAAGAGTTGCCCTTCCAATTTTCCGTTCTCCCCGTTTCTCTCTCATATCATTTATCTTTTTTAAAAGGTCTGTCCAACGGAGTGGTGCATGCGCATTAACTGTTTTTACAATTTCGTCTCGGATTAGCCTGCTTGGTTCTTTCATGCGTCAGTCCTTCATTGAATTTATTCGAAACTAGGTTCAAATAATAAAGTTAAGAAAACTTAATAAAAGCGTTTGGTTTCATTTAATACAAAAACTGAACCAAGTCAGTAACGGAATGAATGAAAAAGTGGGTATCGAGCCTGACAAAACAATTCTGAACTTCGCCTTAATTTTTAGAACTGATTTAAAAACTTTCGAGAAAATTAGGGCTTTTGTGCTGAAATCTGGCGCGTCTTTAATCTACCAGACGAAAAGCACGGAGAAAATCTACGTTTCAAGGATTGGGAGTGTTTTAAAAGAAGATGAAGCTGATGAGTGAGTTTGATAAAAAGCAAAATGAACCTAAACGTGGCTTTATCGCTAATATCCCAGGTTGCTGCGACCCAAATAAACCATTCAAGCCCCTATTTCCAAATTATTGCAAAACATGCCGTGAACATGCAGATGTAACGTGTTGGGACTGGTTTCCTGAGAGCCCAAAAGGCAAATTAAAATTTGAAAACTTGAAAAGGAGGCAAAACAATGAAAAACGTTGAAGTTTTGTCTAAAACTTTCACATGCATGAATGTTTTAACGGTTGCTGCTGGAACTAACACGCCTCAAGGCGGCGATGCTGGACACGGCGGAGTAACTGTTTTCGAGTTGTCAAATGAAGGCGGCACGTCTTGGAGTTTAATAGTTGAAGAAGATTCAGGGCAGAAGACTATTTTCAGAAGCTTCATAATTGCGGGGGAGCAGTCAGATAAAAATGAAACTTTGATTCATGGCTTGAAAAGGATAAGGCTTGAGTTACATGGAGATTCTGAGGCTTCCACGTTTATTGCAGCTTTAAAGTTTGCCTTGAAGGTTTACGAGTTGCAAAGGCAACCTTCTCTACTTTCAACGGGGGTTAACCTTTAAATGGATAAGACGAGACTTTCAGAGGCTTTAATACACTTCTTTGTCAACAGGGCAGATTGTTTCTGTTTCCAAAAGCGTGATGGCAGCTTTGTTAAGGTAGGTCAGCCGTTAACCGCTGAATTTGTCAACAAGCATCTGATGGGCGAATGGACTGTTGGCGCGTATCAACTAGGCTTAGACAACACGGTTAAGTGGCTTTGCCAAGACTTGGATCCTGAAAAGCTTACTGATCCAGAACAAGCAGCCAAGAAAATTATCAATGTTTGTTTTGAGAAGCGCAAGGAGGCTGATGGTGTTGAAAGACCTAGAATTTGGCCTCATGGTTTGCTTCTTGAGGCAAGCCGATATCCAGATCCAAGTTATCACGTTTGGATTCTTTTTAACATGCCAACTTACGCCAAAGTAGCTCGTTGGCTTGGCTATCGCATCTTAGAATTGGCAAATTTAAGCCCTAAAGAAGTTGAAGTTTTCCCAAAGCAAAGCGAGCTTTCGCCTGAAAGACCATATGGGAATTTTGTTAAGCTTCCCCTTGGAAAGCATCAGGCCGCCAATAAATGGAGCAAACTTCTGGATCCAGAGACATTCGAACCATTGTCAAACGAAGCCTTGCTAGAATGTTTTGGAATAGCGTTTTCCGACGCAGATATAAGCAGAATATTGGCGTTTAAAGAGAAGGATTCCGTCCAAATTCCTTTGAAGCTTTTAGACTTTCTTACCCCTTTACCAAGCGGGGAAGAGGAGAGGGCAGCGGAATTTCTAGCAAAGTATTGGGTTAAGGGTCGAAGAAACCAGCTTGAAATGGCGTTTTTAGGCTACTGTCTTAAACGTGGCGTAAGCTATGAATCAGCAAGGCGGATTGTTGAAAGAGTTTGCGATTTAACCGGCGACGAGGAAAAGACTGCAAGACTCCAGCTTGTTGATTACCATTACAAAAGTAGGCGCGGGCTTGGCGGACAACTGGTCGGAGTTTCTTTAATCCGGGAAATTGTAAAGGAGATGGTTTCATGAGTGTTGTAGACGAGTTGGCTAAAATTGAGGTTCAGGCTAAAGTTGAAAAGGAAATAGAACAGGGCCAAGGCATTAAGCTGGCTAAAATTGTTGTTTTGCCCCGTTTTGAAGGGTTAAGCGTTAAGGTGCATCCTGCCATCGATGTTGTCAACGGGCGGGCTGTTGTTGGCGTAACGTTGCCATGCATAACGGTGGATGCTGAGGGCAACCAGGAAGAGCGTGAAATGCCTTTTCTAATCACGTCAGACAGACAGAAAATATTATGCGCTAAAGAAACGTTGGCAGCTCTCCATTGGCGTCTGGCCTATCGTGTTGTCAACTTTGAAAACCGCTGGAGCCTCGAGGGCATTAAGGCTTGGCTTGAAGGCGCAACAGTTAACCCATCCGAA